>Ga0206872_10005_pt1 | contig 125432 bp, 115 predicted proteins | sample Alteio_BWOrgCont_34_FD_152906 | JGI IMG/M metagenome (GOLD analysis project Ga0206872, IMG submission 152906) | Enriched cells from forest soil in Barre Woods Harvard Forest LTER site, Petersham, Massachusetts, United States -... | ecosystem: Environmental > Terrestrial > Soil > Temperate forest... | reverse complement strand
CGTCATCCTGAGCTTGTCGAAGGATCAGACACGTCTACACGGTCAAGTTTCGGTCGACGAATGCTGAAGGCGCTCGAATACGGATTGGAATCGTGAATGAACCGCTAAGGTGAATAAGTGTCTGATCCTTCGACAAGCTCAGGATGACGGATTGCTAGAGAGATTATTTTCGCGCCGTCAAAATCTTCTGCCAGCGGGCGAGTTGCTGCTGCACCAGCTTGGGATTGGGCGAGCCGATCGTGGTGCGTGTGGCGAGGCCAATGGTTAACGTGAAGACTTCCAGCGCGCTGGCATCGAAAACGGGACTGATCTTCTTCCAGTCGGTGAGGCTGATTTGGGTGATAGGAATTTTCTGAGTCTCCGCGAGAGCGACCGCTTCGCCAACGAGATGATGGGCTTGGCGGAACGGGACGCCCTTGCGCACGAGCCAATCGGCGAGATCGGTGGCGAGGAGGAGTGGGTCGGATGCCGCCTTGGAGCAGGCGGCTTCGTTGACTTCAATATGGCCGAGCATCTCCGCAAAAATGAGGAGCGTGCTTTGGACGGTTTTTGCGGTATCAAAGAGCCGCTCCTTGTCCTCCTGCAAATCACGATTGTAGGTCATCGGTAGACCCTTGAGCAGCGTCAGTAAAGAAACCAAATTGCCGATCACGCGACCCGATTTCCCGCGCGCCAACTCGGCTATGTCGGGATTCTTCTTCTGCGGCATCAGGCTGGAGCCGGTGGTATAGGCGTCGCCGATGCGGATGAAATGGAACTCGGCGGTTGACCACAGAATAAGATCTTCAGACAACCGCGAGAGGTGTACCGCAAGCAGGGCGCAGGCAGCATTGTATTCGATGATAAAGTCGCGGTCGCTCACCGAATCCATCGAATTTTCCGAGACTCGGGCAAAGCCCAGTTCCTTCGCTACGAAAGCGCGATCGAGCGGCAGCGTGCTCCCCGCAATCGCGCCGGATCCAAGCGGCAGAACATCCGCCCGCTTGGCGCAATCGGCCAACCGCGTGTAATCACGCTCCAACATTTCGACGTAAGCAAGAAGATGGTGCGCCAGCAACACCGGCTGCGCGCGTTGCAGATGTGTATATCCGGGAATAACGACGTGAAGATCACGCGCGGCCCACTCAAGTAGCGCCGATTGAAGGGAAGAGATGGCGTATTGGTTCGAGACAATCTGGTCCTTGATCCAAAGCCGCATCGCCGTCGCGACCTGGTCATTGCGGCTCCGCCCCGTGTGCAGCTTTGCCCCCGCGGGATAACGCTCCGTCAGCGCCGCTTCGATGTTCATGTGAACGTCTTCGCGCTCGATCTTCCACTTGAACTTCCCCGCATCAATCTCGTCCCGGATTTCTCCGAGGCCCTTGATGATGTCGGCAAGTTCGCCCGCTTTGAGGACGCCGATCTTCTTGAGCATCTTCGCTTGCGCGATGCTGCCCGCGATGTCATGGCGATAAAGTTGCCAGTCGAATGAAACGGATTCGGTGTAATCGCGCAGGAGTTCCGCCGCGCCCGATTTGAAGCGGCCACCCCACATCGCTTTCGACTTGGGCTTAGCCACGATCCGACTCCGGTGAGATTTTGGCCCGGACCATCTTCGGCGCAGGCTTCTTGACAGTGCGATTTGCTCCTGGTGGTGGGAAGTATCGCTGCACCTCGTCTTGACTGAGCACGCGATGTTGGCCAACCGCCAGTTTATCAAGCATGAGCGTTCCAATCTGGACCCGGACCAACCGTTTCACTTCATAACCGAACTTGTAAAACATTTCGCGGATCTGCCGCTTGAGCCCCTGGGTCAGTATCACCTTCAAGGTGCGCGGCCCAACGCGGAAAACGTCCTCCATCTTGGCGAATCCTTCTTCGATGGGAAAACCCTTCTTCATTTTCGGTGCGAGGGAGAAATCGAATTCCTTATCGATGGTGACAATGTAAGTCTTGCGCAGCTTGCTCGTGGGATGAGTCAGGCGTTGGGAAAGATTGCCATCATTGGTGACGACGAGCAGGCCCTCGGAATCCTTGTCGAGCCGCCCAACATAAACAACGCGCGGCCAGCCAGCGGGCAGGAGATCATAGATCGTCTTCTCGTTAGTGGCGTCGGGCGAGGTGCAGAGATAGCCGACCGGCTTGTGCAAAATAGCGACAAGCGACAGTGGCTGCTTCACGGGCTTGCCATTCACGAGGACGTTGTCGTCCGCGCTGACCCGGGTGGCGAGTTCGCGTAGGCGGTGGCCATTGATCGTGACCGAGCCTTCGAGGATGAGGGCCTCGCACGCGCGCCGGGAACCGAAACCGGCCCGGGCAAGATATTGGTTCAAACGCACGGGATGAGGATTAAGCCAAAGGGTTTAAAATGCAATTCAGGTGTTTTCCTCATTGGATATTTGAGGAAAGCACCGAGGCAACAAAGTTGCGGGGACAAGGGCGTTCCCAAGTACAACTTGGGAACGAGAGGGGAATGGCGAAGCGTTACTGCCGTCCGCAGGACTAAACGTCGGGCTTGGTCTTGGGCAGGCTCATCACGCTACGGCCTTCTTTCCATTGACCGCGCTTTTTGAGCAGGTCAACGCGCTCGAAACGTTTGAGAACGTTGCGCTTGGCTGCAATGGTACCGGATGAACGAAGGCTGCGATGCTGGGACATAAAGGGCTCTTTTGGTTAAAGGGAATGCTTATCCAAGCAGAATCGCCGGGGAGCGCAAGCAGAAATACCGGAAGAATTTTTGACGGAATTAACGGAATTACCAAATTTACGGAATGAAAGGGATTAACGGCCGGTGAACGAAGAAGTTCTCATAACGTCATGTCCCTGCTTTTCCCATAAAACTTCCCGGTCCCAATCCCGTAAATTTGGTAATTCCGTTAATTCCGTCAAAATTCAGTAGCTTCCCCGCTTGTTGTTCACGTGCTTTCAGGGCATGCTTGGCGGTTCTTATGAATCGCGTAGGCATTGGTTATGACGTTCACCCACTGGTCGAGGGAAGGAAACTTTTTCTCGGCGGCATCGAATTGGCGCACGACAAGGGGCTCGAGGGCCACTCGGATGCCGATGTGCTCATTCACGCTCTGGCCGATGCCGTCCTCGGCGCGCTCGGTGCGGGCGACATTGGCCATCATTTTCCGAATACCGACGAGCGTTGGCGCGGTGTGAGCAGCCTGGTGTTTCTTCAGGAAATTCGAGGCATGCTCGAAAAGCGCGGCGCTGTACTCGAGAATGTCGATGCATCCGTCATTGCCGAAGCTCCGAAGATCGCGCCGCATCTCGACAAGATGAAGGCCAAGCTCGGCGAAGCACTTGGCATTTCGGTGGATCGTGTGAATCTCAAGGCTACGACGAATGAGAAGCTCGGCTTTGCTGGTCGCGGCGAGGGGATCGCGGCGATGGCCGTGGCGATGGTGACTTTGCCCAAGTAGAATCATGGCGCTGGAGCTTTACAACTCGATGTCCCGCGCGGTCGAGCCGCTCGTGCCGCTCGATCCCGCCGGCAAGCGCGTCAGCCTCTACGTCTGCGGGCCGACCATCTATAACTACGGCCACATCGGCAATTTTCGTACCTACGTTGCGGTCGATCTCTTGCGACGCGCACTGAAACATTTTGGTTATCAGGTCGATCACGTCATGCAGTTTACTGATGTCGATGACAAGACGATCCGCGGCTCGCGCGAGAAGAATTTGCCGCTGAAGGAATTCACCTCCATCTATCGCCAGGCGTTCCTTGAGGACGCGAAGACGTTGAATATCGAGATGGCCGAGCGCACCCCTAACGCGACCGATTACATTCCGGAGATGGTGGCGTTGATTGGAAAGCTGATCGAAAAGAAATCGGCTTACGTCTCCGACGACGGCTCGGTTTATTTTCGTATCGCGTCGTTTCCGAAGTACGGCTGCCTTTGCCATCTCGACATGGCGAACCTGATCTCCGGTGCTCGCGTGAACCAGGACGAGTACGAGAAGGAAGGCGTGGGCGATTTCGTTCTTTGGAAAAAATGGGTGGCCGCTGATGGCGACGTCGGTTGGGATTCGCCATGGGGCAAAGGCCGGCCCGGCTGGCACATCGAGTGTTCCGCGCTGAGCATGAAGCATCTTGGCGAACAGATTGATATTCATGGTGGCGGCACGGACCTGCGCTTTCCGCACCACGAAAACGAGATCGCCCAAAGCGAGGCCGCGACTGGTCTGACTTTCGTGAAGCATTGGTTTCACGTCGAACATCTGCTCGTCGATGGGCAGAAGATGTCGAAATCGCAGGGAAATATGTACACCGTGCGTGATGTGCTGGCGAAGGGCTACACAGGACGCGAGTTGCGGTACGCGCTTCTTTCCGGTGCCGCTTATGCGAAGAATCTCAATTTTACATGGCAGGGGATGGATGATGCGAAGACGGCACTCACGCGGATTGATGAGTGGAGGAAACGGATCAAAGCGGCGGTCACGGACGGGGTCTCGAATGCCGATTCATTCGCAGCCGCTGTTGCATTCCGCGAGCAAATCGATCGTGCTTTTTCCCACGACCTCAATATCAACGATGCGCTCGGACATCTTTTTCAACTGATCCGCGAAACGAACAAGACTCTCGATGCGGGTCAATTGACTGCCGCTCAAGCGAGTGAAGTCGAAGCTGCGTGGATAGCTCTCGATTCCGTCCTCGGTCTCGGCGACGCTACCGTCATCATCCCCGCCGAAGTACAGGCTCTCCTTGATCAGCGCGCCGCCGTTCGCAAGGCCAAGGATTTCGCCAAGAGCGATGAGCTCCGCAAAGCCATCGAAACGCTTGGCTGGAAAGTCAAAGACACCGCCAAGGGGCAGGAACTGTCTCCGTCCTAATTCTGTCATCCTGAGCTTGTCGCACGCATGCGTGGCAGGCTCAGTTCGGTCTGTCTTGTTCCTCGTTCCCAAACTCCTTCACGTGTGCGTGTTTGGGAACGAGGGAAGAATTCCCCAACCTTTGTGTTCTCTGCGTTCCTTGTGGCTAATTCTTCCCGTTAGTCCCCAGATACGCGAAGGGCTTATCGCGCAGATCAGTCAAAGTGCGGCGACAGGCGGCTTCTCTAACGCGCATCACCTTCGGCGGTGTCGTCGCGCTGCCATTCTTTCCAATATTCGCCCAACTGCCAATACCACCCGTACTTGATCGCCAGCAGGTGCAGGCCGATTACGCCGAAAATAATCTCCGTCGCGATGACGGAAAGAAAAGGAGACATGCGGTTATACTTTCCAAAGGGCATGAGCGTCGCCTGCGTGATGACGTATAAAAAGAGAACGCCGATGCTCCATGCCCAGCCTCGCGCCGCCCCGCGCCGATCGGTATGCATTCCATTCAGCAGCGCAAATAGCAGCAGGACGACCAGGCTCAGCGGTTGAAGGACGCGATACCACCATTCGGTGCGAAATCCGGCCAGATGTTCCTTGCTGGCGGTGCTCGCGGCGATGTACTGGGTCAATTGCGGCAGGGTGAGTTGCTCGGCCTGTGAAATGTTAAACGAGAGTTGTTTCGGCGGCGTGGTGATGTCAGGCAGATCGACCTGCGCGAAGTCCTTTACCGTGTCATCGGTCCCATAAATAATCTCTCGGACGTTGCTCAATTTCCAGAATTCGCCATTCCAAACCGCATCGCGGGCAAAGTACTTTTCCATGTCGTGGCCTTGCGCGTCCCGGAAGAGAAGCTCCACGCCCTGCGCTTTGCCATGACCGATGTCGAGGGTCTGGAAAAACCAGACGCGGCGGTTCGTATTATCGACATAGGGAAGATTATGAAAAACATTGCTGCGGGAGTCCTGCCCCTTGACCTGCTGGAGCAGTTGGTCGCGCTTCACCTGCGATTCCGTCGCGGGTCCGGCGAGATCGATTCCCAGGATGACCATCCAAATAAGGGCGAAGAGAAAAAACGGCGCAAAGAGCCAGATCGGCGCCATGCCGCCTGATTGAAGCGCGACCAATTCGCTGCGGCGGTTCAGGTTCAGTAGGGTCCAGAGCGAGGCAAAGAGCATCGTTGCCGGGAGTACCTGCACCAGCATGCTAGGGATCTGCAACGTGTAAAACCAAAGGACGAGGCCAAACGAGGCCTTGTGCTCGAGGAAATCATAAATATTTCCGTAGAGATCCACCATGATCCAGATCACCGTTCCGGCGAATAGACAGACCACAAACGGGATCAGTAACCGCAGAAAAAGGTAGCGAAAATAAATCTTCAACATGGCAGGGCTGGACTAAGCGCGAACCGGTAGCCGGGGTTCGTCATCCTATCATGTTAAAAGGATGGGGGAGAAATCCAACCAAATTGTGCGGACGTAGTGAATCCCTCGTTCCCAAGTTTTACTTGGGAACGCACTTGTCAGCGCAATTCCATTGCTTTCCTGCTTCGCGCGAACCCGATCCTTTTGACTGGAAGCCGCGCTGAACCTGCGACAAGATCGAGTTGTGTCCCCCATGAATCCTCTCGTATCCCAACACTACACCGAACTCATCCAGGCGGTGGCCGACGCCAAGCCGTCGCTTGCCGACTTGGATCGTTGCGCGAAAATCATCGCCGATGCCCTGATGGCGGGAAACAAAGTGCTCGCTGCGGGTAACGGCGGAAGCGCCGCCGATTCGCTTCATTTGTGCGAGGAACTAGTCGGGCGCTATAAAAACAATCGCCGCGCGTTGCCTGCGATCTGTCTGGCGGCGGATGGAACCGCACTGACCTGCATCGGAAACGATTTCGGCTTCGAACAGATTTTTGCCCGGCAGGTGGAGGCGCTGGGAGCCCCGGGCGATGTGCTCGTTCTGTTCACCTCAAGCGGCAACTCGGCCAACCTTCTCCGCGCCTTGGAAATGGCCCGTATTCGCGGTATGCTCGTTGTCGCCTTGACGGGTTGTGGCGGAGGAAAGCTTAAGGGACTCCCCAACGCGGAGTGGATCGTTCCCTCCTCCATTGGCGCACGCGTCCAGGAGCTTCATAGCTGGGCGCTCCATGTCATTCTAGAAGTTGTTGAAGCGCGACTTCTTACCTGATAGATTATTGCCCCTTTATGCTTTTCAAGCGTTATCTCTTTCTGGCGGCGTGTGTGCTGCTCTTTATTTTCGGCTTCATCGGCTACTTTACGGTTGCCCACGCTCAAATGGAGAGCCGGTTTCGCGAAGAGCGCGAAAAGTTCAACGTGCAAGGCATGGTCTTGACGGGCACCAACGCGCCCTCATCCGTCATATCGGTACCAGCGCCGCCCTCCGCTCCTCCGCTCTCTTCGACCTCGGCGCCATCCACGCCAGCTTCTACGGACGCCGTTTCGACCCCCGCGTCCACCACCACCGATTCGTCTGCATCCGCCCCGACCGCGACGCCTGCCGCGCCGACTTCCACGGATACTCCCGCCCCCGCGCTTAACCCCGCTGCGAACGACCCAAATATGATCATCGGTCCGGTGCCGCCACCGCCGAGTACGCCCGATGGTTCGACGAATACTCCTCCTCCCGTGGGCACGCCTGCTCCGCCGATGTCACCGCCCTCGACCATGAACGACTCGCGGCAAAGCTTGGCGCCGTTTCTGGTTCGCGCGGCTTACCATCCGTTCACCGGAACGATGGTTCAGATTTCTGCCATCGAATCGACCAAGACGGCAGTTCCTTCACCGGCTCCGGCTATCTCCGGTACAATGACCCCGGCAGCGACTGGCACCAGCGCGGAAGCAACCAATGCCGCGGCATTAATCGTTCCGGCCACGAATGCCGCACCCTCTGCAATTTCGCCAGCCACCTCCGGCAATGGACGCGCCACAGGCGTCGAAGCCAGCGTGATCGTCCTGCTCTACCATCAATTCGCCGCGCCCGGAGTCCAGATTCCGCCAAAATTCCAATGGACGATGAATGTCGACCACTTTGAAGCGGAAATGAAATATATCCACGACAACGGCTATCATGTCATCCCGATGTCGGACTTGATCAAATTCCTTCACCACGAAATTGGTCTTCCGCCCAACTCGGTGGTAATCACGATCGACGACGGTTACAAGAGCGCGATCGTCTATGCCGCGCCGATTCTGAAGAAGTACGGTTATCCGTGGACCTTCTTCATTTATCCCGATTTTGTCACCGTTGCGGAAGGTAAGGGCGCGGTCAGTTGGAACGATTTGCTCGCGCTGCAAGCGGAAGGCATCGACATCGAATCGCATTCCATGACTCATCCCCAACTGCCCAAGCACACGCAAAAGTGGAAGGGCAGTATTCACCTTTTGTCGCCGGAGGAATATGACGAATGGCTCACCAACGAAACTCTGGGTTCCAAAACTCTCCTCGAGCAAAAGATGGGCAAACAAATTGTCGCTCTCGCTTATCCTTACGGTGCGTACAACAAGGAGGTCGAGGCCAAGGCCATCGCCGCCGGGTATCAATATATTTTCACCGTGGCCGATAACCCGGTGCACAGCACCACTGATCCACACAGCATCGGTCGGTACACGATTACTCAGGGCGTCGAAAAAGATTTTGCCGCCTACCTGCGCCAGGGAGCGCTGGGCGTCGCCGATGCCGATCCCGCGCCCGGTGGAACCACCAGCAATCCTCGGCCTGTGATCACGGCGGTGCTTGGGTACTCCGGTAATCTCGACCCCAATTCCATCGAGACCAGTGTGCGCGATTTCGGGGTCGTTAAACACGATTTCGATCCGAAGACCTCGACGATCCGTCTCTACCTTCCACGCGATTTGATCCAGCCGGTGAACCTCATCAACATCCGGGTGAAAGACGCACAGACTGGGCAAATCATGGTCGCCAACTGGCATTTCAATTATGAACCGGCCGGTGGCGCCGGCGTCACGCATGCGCCCATCGCTTCTGTGACGAATGCCCCGGCTGCTTCGACCAACGCACCCGCTTCTTTGTCGTCCGAGACGCCCATGTCAGCCGGTACCAATGTTGCGCCAACCATCACTGTGCCCGCCGTAACTCACGTCGAGCCAGCCGTGACGCCCGCACCGACTGTGGCTCCGAAGGGATCGAAGTCCGACTAGGGCCTGTTCACACTAAGATTCAACGCGTCACCTCTTAAGCTTGGCGGCCTCATGGCAACCCTGAAAGGGTTGCAATCATTCAGCCCAGGGTTGGCGCAGCAGCGCCTACCCTGGGTTAATCAAATATGGGAACAACCCTGAAGGGGTTGAAGCTTGCTCCTGCTGCGCCGGATTCAACTCTTTCAGAGTAGAGTCCACCCGGCCTCTACCCTGGGCTGAGTGATCACAACCCCGTTGGGGTTGCAGAATTTTTGAGCGTAGTGTTAACAGTTCCTAGAGCAGTTTTCGAAGTATCTTCTCAAAACAATCCGTCATCCTTCGACAAGGATGACGGAGCTAAAAACTCACCGCACTTTCTGCGACGCTGGCACGATCGAGGCATCCACCACCTTCTCCAGATATTTAATGGGTTGTTCTGTGCCAACCTCGTCTCTGTTTTACACGGAAATGAAAAGCCGCCGAGTTCGATACCGCATTAGTTTCCAGATGTTTCCGGCTGCTTCAAGGCCGCCATGTAATTCGCATACATCGCCGAAAGGATTTGCAAGCGCACTGGATCAGGATTTCTGTGCTTAACATCATCTAGAAAATCCCGCACGGATTCCGCATATTTGGCTTCCGGTTGGCGCGCGAGGATACGGGCGGAATTGTTGAAAGCTTCCGCATCCGAATAGGAACGATCCGAGCTGTCCAGTGGCATCGGTTGCTCGAGCATTCCATCTTTAAGTTTGGTCTGCACTTCATATGAAAAGACGGGAGGTGAGTTTTCCGTGGCGACCGGTTTTGGTGTTTCCAAACTTGAACTTACGGTAGTCAGTCCGTTTTTATCAGACGTTTCGGTTAGCGATGGATCGCTTCGGAGAGACACAGGTGCTCTTGCCACGTATTCATCGCTTGCTGTGTTGTGAACTGACGGAATTTTTTCGGTGGGCGTTGGGCTCTGCGTATCTTCGCTCTTTGGAACTGCCGCTGGAGGGAGAGAACTTGGTGTGCTCTCTGTACTTGTAATTATTGGCGATGGGGCAGGTCCTGAAGCGTTTTGACTGTTCTCAACTATGGCTGCAGGAGGCGCGCTTGGTGGGTTCGGGCTCTTTGGGATTTCCATCACCGGAGCAAAAGTTGGAATACTCGAAATGTTCGCGATGACGGCTGGCGAGGAGGGGGATGAAAAATTAAGAACATAAAAAAACGTCGAGTAAACCAAGATGATCGGAAGCGTGATGTATCCGAAATAAAGCCCCGTAATGGCCTTGTCCCGCCCGAGAAGGGCGCCGTTGGATTGGTGGATTGTTCTAAGCGCCCTATGCCCCAGGACTATGGCCACCACGGCAGGGATCAGACCAATAAATGGAAGAAAAATACTGGCAAAACCCAGATACATGCTGCGTTTAGCCGTGAGGCACACGTTCTGTGGATCCGAAGTGCTGGACGCAGGCGCGCTCGTCGCGGGAGCGGAACGTCGCTTCCTTCGGTCATTCGAAGTCTTGCCTCGAGGCTTGGTCGCAGATGTTTGTGGCGGCTCTTTCTCTTCCTCCGACAGCACGGATACGGGCTCAGGCTCGATTGAAGGTAATTGTGGGAGATCGTTCTTTTCTTCCGACTGCACGGATACCGCCGGGAGTTCGATGGCAGGGATTTGTGGCGACACTTCCTTTTCATCTGGCAGCACAGATATGGGTGCGGGCATGATCGCAGGTGGTTGCGGAGGCACTTTCTTTTTCTTCGGCTGCGGGGGCAGGGGCTGGGTATCGATTGCCAGCGCCAGTTCCTTCTGTTCCTCTTCCTGCGCGGAGACGTACCCAGGCTTGGAGGCAGGCAGAAACGGGGGCTTTTCTTTTTCGTCTGGCAGTGCGGATAGGGGAAAAAACGCCTGCCGAAAGATAAACAGAGCGGAAGGCATTTGAATGCGATCTTCCACCTGCAAACGCACCGGGTGGATCACCCGGTTACCGTTGATTAGAATTCCGTTGATGCCGCCAAGGTCAACCATCCAAAATTCATTCTCCCTTTTATGGATAAGGCCGTGGTGCCGGGAGACAGCCGATGTGTTCAGGACGATGTTGTTACTCATCTCCCTGCCAATGCTACAGAATCCCTCCAAGGGAATCTTGTCTCCGTGTTCTGTTTCGAGCCAACCGATTATTTCGACTTCCTGCGCCACATCGGATATTACCATTTCTGACATTTTTATACCAAGGCTAACTTGGCGGCAGGCGGGCGTGCAACTGGTAGCCCGCGATCTCCGAGCGCGGGTTCTGCCCCGACCGTCGCCCGGAGGTCAACGGCTACCACAAATGTCTAATGTCCGGACGGGGCCGGGGTATTATTGCCGTTTGCGCCGGGGGCGGAAGCAGGCGGTGCGGGAGGGATCGTCTCGGTAGTGCTTTGGGGCACCTGACCTTCGGAGAGCTTTTCCTCGTGAACATTCGGGTTCTGTTCCATTCCTCCGATGACGGTGGCATTGCCGTCGTTCAGCTTGGCAAGTCGCGGGCGAATGCGCTCGACTCCATTCGGGCCTCGCACGGCCTGTGTTTTGAAGATGCCTTGGTGGAGCATCTTTCCATTCGGATCGGTTCGCGTGTAGAGATAGGTTCCCAGTGCGGTGGGATGCAGAATATGAATATTACCCTGGGGATCGAAAAGCACTTCAGGATCAACGGAAGCGGCTAGTTGGCCGATTCCCAAATTGGCATAGACGAGATTTTCAGCGGGATCCTCCACCCGCAAATAGAGCTCCGTTGACTCGCTGTCGGGAGAAAAACGAATGAGGGAATAGATACGCTCGGAGCCGTCCACGGGCCGCATTTGGCTCCAGACTTTTTGGCCTCTCTGTACGCTGAAGGGGACATTGTCCGAGACGATCTGGCCTTCTCCGGGTAGATCCACGACGGCTGCGGCCCGGTACTGGCCTTCTTCGCGGAACGTAAAGAGAGGCGTGAGGTTGACACGGAAGGTCTTGTTTTCGCCAGCTTTAAGCGTCACGGGGGCAAAGTTGCTGTCCCGTTCCTGGCGAATGGGCATGTAGTTTTGCTGGACGTGCCGGGAAACGAGGAAAGAGAGCCAGGGATGCTGCTTTTCCTCGTTATTCAGGACGAGATCGTTATCACCAATGTTCGTGACCGTGACGACGAGGTCGACCCGTTCATAGAGAAGAAAGTTGGTGCGGCTCGTTTGCGCCGTGACTTGAATCTGGGCGGTTGCGGGTGAAACGGTGGCCAGCAACCAAAGCGCGCCGACGACGGCTAGGTATCTCATACTCAAGGTGACGCTAGGGTTGCGATGGAGGAAAACAAGCCGAATCCCTCGTGCGGCTTGTAACGGTCGAATAACGCGATGGTATTTGGCGTGAATTCCGTTCGGCTCCATGCAGTCTCTTGTCCATGCCGGATGAGAATTCCCTGCCGAAGATGCAGGTCACTGTGCTGGGATCGGGGACGTCGCAGGGCGTGCCGATGATCGGTTGTCGTTGCCCCGTCTGCCTGTCGACCGATCCACGGGACAAGCGAACCCGCTCCTCTATATATGTGACGACACCGCAGGCCAAAATTCTGGTGGATACGACGCCCGATATGCGGCAGCAGGCCTTGCGCGAGGGATTGGATCATCTCGATGCCGTGCTTTTTACGCATCCCCATGCCGACCACATCATGGGGTTTGACGATTTGCGCCGTTTCTGCGACCTAAAGGGTGGAGCGTTGGACATCTACGGCTCGGCGGAAACCTTGGAGCAGATCGAGCGCATTTTTTTCTACGCGTTTAATCCCCCCCGGAAAGTGCCCGGCTATGTGCACGTGGTGCCACATATTGTTGCGGGGCCGTTCGAACTGGGCGGCGTGGAGATTACTCCGCTACCCGTCCCGCACGGGGCTGTTTCCACCTCTGGTTTTCTTTTTTCACAGGGAGGTCGCAAGCTGCTGGCTTATCTCAGTGATTGCGCCTCGGTGCCGGAATCGGTGCGGGCGACAGTGGAAGGGGTTGAGGTTCTGATCATCGACGGTTTGCGGGACAGGCCTCACCCAACTCATCTGACCGTCAGCGGCGCGGTGGAAGCGGCGCTTGCGATTGGCGCCTGGAAATCATTTTTGACGCACCAGACTCACGAGAAATCTCACGTCGACCGGATGCAGCAATTGCCCGCCGGGATCGATGTAGCTTTTGATGGGATGAAGTTCGAATTTGAACTAAAAATGACCGTCTAACGACGCAAAGGCAGGACTGTGATTCGATGCCGCCTGATATCAACGGTGACCAAAGCTCCGGTCCGCAAATCCGGTCCGGCTTCCTCAAGGGCCTTGAGGACGACGACAGCTAAAGCCGACGGACGCACATCGTCCCCTCGTGCTTGGATCACGCTGGGTGCCTTGGCCCCAGTCGCGTAAAGTAACGCGCCATAATCGAGATCGTGGGTAAAAACGAGATAGTCATGCTGCCGGGCCCATTCCATGATGGTGTATCCGGCGCGTTGGGTGGACCGATTTCAGACCAATGTGTGACCTCGTGGCCGGCCTGTTCCAAAGGCAGACGCCACTGCGGCGTCAGGTTCATGTCCAACAGAATTCTCACGCCACTTGCAGCGGAAAGTCGTGCTCTTCGGTGCGCCATGCGCCGTAGGAAAGCGCCGCACGGATATCCGCTTCTTCCAGATAGGGGTACAATTTGAGAATTTCGGAAAAAGAGGCGCCTGCGGCGACCAACCCGATAATCGTGCCGACCGTCACGCGCAAGCCGCGTAGACACGGTTTCCCGCCCATGACGAGAGGGTCAACGGTGATGCGGTCGAAGCCCGGTAAATCCATGGCTTTCTCTTACCACAATCATTCCAAAAGTCGAGGAAGACCCTTGCTTCCCTGCCTACTACGACGACTTGGAGACGAGGGGAAATGGTTTCAACTTTCGATACTTGACGCAAATAAGCAAAGCCAACGTTCGATGTAGCTTTTGATGGGATGAAGTTCGAATTTGAGTTAAGCTAGGAGTCGGTGATCTCGTTTCTACGATTCGCTCGGTACACGGCGGCCTGCTTGGTGTTGATCAGCGGGGCGTCTTTGATTCAAGCGCAGGATACCAATGCGCCAACTCCTCCTGCTCCGGGGGAGACCCTGTATTCAACTAATTCAACGACCTCGATTTTTTTCGATGGTCATTCCAACGGTTCTTCTTCCAAAGAGCCGACCCTCTCGTTGCTACCGCCAGCCGCGCCGGAAAGTGAGACTCCCGAGCCCAGTTCGACCGCTCCCGGAACAGCTCCGGAAACGTTCAACCTCATCAACCCAACGGATGAAACGGAGAACCTCGCCGATCATTTACTGGTGGTCTACAATCAGAACGATTTCAACAGCAAACATCTCGCCGAGTACTACGCCTCCCAGCGCAATATTCCGGAGGAGCGGGTTCTCCCCATCTCCTGCGCGACCGCTGAGGAAATCACCCGCGCCGAATTCGAGAAGACGATCCGCCAGCCCATCCTCTTCTATTTGCTTCAAAAAAACTGGATGACGCGTGGAAACTCGGAGACCCATATCGGATCGCGCGTTATCCGACTGGTGGTCGCCACCCACAATGATATCTGGGCTATCGTGCTGATGCGCGGAGTGCCTCTAAAAGTCGCTCCCGATCCCAGCGACGATGACACGATGGAGCATGAGCCTTCCCTGCAATCGAATGCGGCGTCCGTTGACAGTGAATTGGCCCTTTTGCCTGTCTTTGGCTTCCCGAAGGGCGGCTTTGTACCCAACGTTTTTTTTGATGCCCAGGGACTCCGGCAGCACCGGGTGGGATCGGAGCTGGCAAAAAATGTGATCCTTGTTTCACGGTTGGACGGCCCCACACCGGGGGATGTTCGTCGGATGATCGATGACACTCTTTTCGCTGAGAAGAACCGATTGGCGGGCCTCGCCGTGGTCGATACCCGGGGCATCACCGATGTGAAGAATGGTTATATCTCAGGAGATGTCTGGCTGCGCAACGCCCGCAAGATGTTGGACCAGGACGGCTGGCTGGTGAAATTCGATGACAAGCCGGACGTTCTTCCGGCAACCGATCCCTGTAACCAGGTCGCTCTATATCTGGGGTGGTATAGCGACCACGCGGAGGGACCTTGGGTCACCGCGCCCGACCGCTTTGTGCGGGGAGCGATTGCCTATCATCTGCATTCCTTCAGCGCCGACACGGTTCGCAGCGAAACGAGTAATTGGGTTGGTCCGCTCATTGCGCATGGTGCTGCCGCGACCATGGGAACAGTCTATGAACCCTACCTCGCCTTGACGCCGCACGAGGACATTTTCACCAAAAGGATCCTCGCCGGCGATTACTTTGCCGAGGCCTCCTACGCTTCCATCCCCGGCCTTTCCTGGATGGTGACCGTTGTTGGCGATCCGCTCTACCGGCCTTTTCGGGTGCCGCTTGAATCGGCCCTGGCCAACGTAGGCACGCCTCATACCGACCATGATGACTGGCTTCTCCTGCAGCAGATGCAGCGCAAGATCATCGCCATGCGTAATGACGCGAAGACGGTTCCGTTGACCGAGAGCTTTAACATGTCCGGCATGGGCCCGGTAGGTAACGAGGGCCTGGGAGATATTCTGGATAAACTCCAGGACACACATTCCGGTTATTCAGTGGATGAGGCCTACAAGAAAGCTCTGGCCACCTACACGCTTCCGATCGACCAGATACGGGTGGGGTTGAAGCTGGCTCAGTATTACAGCAACCATGGCCAGGATTCGCGCGCCCAGGCTGAAATCGATACGTTGCGCCAGACTTTCCCGGCAGATTCAATCCGATTCGGATTGTCCGGCCCATTGGTTCCCACGGTTATTCCTCAGCCCCCTCCCGTCAAGCCGCCTCCACCCTCATATGAAAGAAATACTTCCGATAAGGTAGGTCTTCCTATTCCGCCCAAGCCGCCTCTCCCTCCTTTCCCGCAACCCGCGCCTAATGAACAGTAGAGGTCTCTCTGTAAAACCCTCGAATTAGAGCGTTTTCAAAAATACTGTAGCCGCTGCTGAAAATTTGAGGCCCGGAGGGCTGAAGGAAATTAACCGGTGGCGCAAGCCACCGGTATAGCCACAAAGATCATCCGCCCCGGAGGGGGCGGCGGACGAAATTACATCCCGGATTTTCCATCGCCCCGCCGGGGCGAATTGCTTCATGGTCACACCGGTGGTTGGCACCACCGGCTAATCTCCATAGGCCCTCCGGGCCAAAAGAAGGAGAAATTGCGGCTACGCTATTTTTGAAAATGCTCTAAAATGCCATCATCCTTGCGGAGGCGAGGAAAGGAATACACCTGCTCGCCTTCGCAAGGATGACAGCTTTTGAAAATCGTGAGTATTGCGCTGTGGGCGTAATCTACGACGAAGCACTCCCATATCGCTTCAAGCCCGTTTGGAAAATAAGCGTACTCAGCGCCAGCAGGACTGCGGTGGCGAGTCCCATATGCATGAGATCGCGTGCGTTCAGACCGTAGAGAAGTGTCCGGGCTGGCACATTGGCGATCAGGAGTAGCGGCACGGCCCAGGTAAAAGCAAAGAGGGTAATGCCCTTGAACGCCTCGCGTGGAAGCCGCGCAATCTGAAAGACATTATAATAGGCGTTGATAAAGCCTTGGGCGCGAGTCATCCAGAATGCGAGCGACATGAGCATCATTAGTAGCGCGTAGTGGATCAGCACCCCAAAGATGACCAGCAACGGAAAGGCCAGCAGCCCGGCCATGCTCAGCCGCATGTTCAAATGGGCAATCGCCACGACGCAGACAATGGCGGAGACCAGCGTGTTGATCACCGACCCGGGCTCGAAGTTGCGCGTGCTGACCAGAAACTGCGCGGACGCTGGCTGCGCGAGAAAGAAGTCGAGTTTGCCCGTCCGGATCAACTCCGGGAGCTTGGTGAGATTGATCATCAGGAAGGTCTGGAAAATTTGCTGAATGAGCATGTTGGTGGTGACGAGCAGGATCATTTCCCACTTGGTCCAGCCCGCGATTTCACTGACCTGCAGATAGAGAAACTGGACGAAACTCAAGTGCAGGCCGAACCAGGTCATATCGACGATAATCCAAAGAATGAAGTTCGACTTGAACATCATTTCGCGCACGGTTGAGTACCGTATCTGGGCCAGCCAGATGCGGGCATAAAGGGCGAGGGGAGACATCAGGAAGAACCGGTTGGCGGCGCCCTACGTTTTTCTTTGGCCAACCGACTGATCATCTGGCGCAGGGCGTCGGGCACCAGCGGCTTGCTCAGATAATCGTCAAAACCCTTGGACAGATATTCTTCCCGCGCACCGGGAAAGGCATTCGCGGTCACTGCTGCGAGTACGGGGCATTTGTCGCCTAGTTTTTTGCGCATCGCCGCCGCCGCCTCCAGACCATCCATTTCAGGCATTTGAATATCGAGCAGCACAAGATCGTAAGCTTGCTTCAGAGTGGCATTCAAGGCTTCGAGACCGTTCGCGGCCACATCCGCGTGATAGCCCAGTCGGGCCAGGAGCGCCAAGCCCACCTTCTGATTAATCCGGTTGTCTTCCGCCAGGAGAATGCGCAGGGGCAGCTTTTCCGCAATAGGTGGAAGTCCGACGGGGCCGGTGATCCGCTGGGCGGACGGTTTGCCGCCAATCAGTTCGATCAGGATCGCTTGAAGATGGGTGCGCTTCACCGGCTTGGTCAGTCGCTTCTTGAAAAGTGCGGCCCGTTCATCGCTGAGCGGTTGGCCGAAATCGAGCAGGACTCTCGGCACGGAACTCCAGTCGGGGTCGAACTGCATTTGGGCGGCAAGCGCTACGGAAGAGCTCTCATAATCCATGATCACCAGATTGTAAGAGCCTTTCTCCATCTGTAGTATCGCCATCGGATCGGTTATCGTCAGGACTTCCGCACCCCAAACTTCCAATTGACGTTTAAGCAGGCTCGGATACTTCCGTCCCTTGGCGATTAAAACAATCCGACAGTTACGGGAAAGTCGACCATCAGCTCCTTCGGTCTCCGGTGCGCTGGTTGGCAGGAGAATTCCGAAGCGAAAGATGGAGCCCGCGGAGAGGATGCTCGAAACGGTAATTTCTCCTCCCATCAACTCGACCAGCCGCTTGCTGATGGTCAGGCCGAGACCGGTACCCCCGTGCCGTCGCGTCGCGGAGGCGTCGGCTTGCTGGAAAGGCTGAAACAACAGCGGCAGGGAATCCGGGGAAATTCCAAGGCCGGTATCGCTGACCAGAAATTCGAGTCGATACAGGTTGTCATCCTGCCGCTCGGCGGAGATTTCGAGACTGACTTCGCCTTCGTCCGTGAACTTGATGGCGTTGCCCACCAGGTTGATGAGGATTTGCCGCAACCGCGCCGAGTCTCCCAGAAAGGAGGAAGGAACGTCGGGATGGATAAAGGAAATCAGATTGATCTTGTTGCGCTGTGCCGTGAGGGAAAGGAGATTGATCACTTCGTCGATGCAGGGCGCCAGCGCAAACGGCTTGTTCTCCAGCTCGATTTTTCCTGCCTCCATCTTGGAGAAATCGAGAATCTCGTTGACCAGGTTCAGCAAGGCGTCGCCACTTTGGCGAATGGTCTCGATATGTTCTCTTTGCTCCGCTGTCAGTTCGGTGTCGAGCAGAAGACTGGTCATGCCTAGGACGCCGTTCATGGGTGTGCGAATTTCGTGGCTGACGTTGGCGACGAACTCCGATTTAAGTCGCGAGGCCTCCAGCGCGCCGCGCTCTCGCACATCGGCCTGAAGATGCTCTTCACTGAGCCGTTTGCGTTCAAGGTCGATCCGATTGAGAGCCATGATACTCCACGTCGTCAGCACACAAATAACGGCCATGCTGCCGAGCACGATGAGCGAGCAGGCAAAGCCTGCGTCGTAGTAGTTTTGATTTAATCCCTTAAAGGTGATCCAGCCAAAGACGATGGGGAGAACAATCGCCGGTCCGATGACGCGCCGGGCAATAAGGCCTCCCGGGCTATCGGCCAGGATGGCAGCCATCAGGCCTTTGTTCGGTCGGGCCAGAAGAGTGCCCAGGCCGATCAGGCCAAACCCGGCGATCGTGTGCAGGGCCATCCGGGTCTGGGAAAAAATAGTGGTGAAAACCTGGGCATTGAATATGTAACCAATCAAGGCCAGCAACGCGATGAACAGGCCGATGAAGGAAAAAATCTGGGCCGCCAGGGCTCCGCGTCGTCCTCGCGTGAGAAGCACCAGGGCCGTGACATGGAGTAGAAAATTGAAGGCGGTGTTGGGTGCCATGCGCCCGGGGCTCGACGTTCCGGGTGCGCGGGTGGACTCCGAAAAAAACAATTGATCCAAGCCGAACGATATACCCGTGAGATATTCCAATAAGGTGAGACTGGCAATGACGAACACAACAATTGCAAGGATCGAGGAACACGCTTTTTTCCAAGCCCGTGGACGGGAAAGATAACCAAGCAGGAGAGATGTGCCGCAAAGTACAAAGCAGAAAGCAGTGTTCGCCTTCATTGTCACGTAGCCGGGAAGAACCGACTTGAGAAACTCGATGTGCAACGCCCATCCCATCAAAACAACGACTCCCAATACGATGACCAGGATTCCCAAAATTCGCGCAAGCCGGAGCGAGGCATGAAACGAGTAATGGTGAAACGGACCCGCTGGAGCAATCGGGGAAGGAATGGAATCGGCTGGCTCGATCATGGGTACAACATTAAACGGTTAGCTCGTGATAGCTGATTGTCTTTATTATTAAGACCATGGACGAATAAGTCACGGAAACAAGATGAGCCTTTTGAGCGGGTTCCTACAATATCCGGCAACCCAGTCTTGCCTTATTCCTAAGGCACGCCATGCTGAAGAGTCCCATGAATATCACTGTCGAAGATGTCGCCCCCTGCAAAAAACGCCTGAAGATCGAAGTTCCTGCCAACAGGGTCCAACAGGCCTATGACCGCGTTGCCGGCGATTTTCAAAAAGAAGCACGTATCCCCGGCTTTCGTCCCGGCCACGCGCCACGCACCGTTGTCGTTAAAAAATATCACAAGGACATCGAAAGCGAAGCGCAACGCAGCTTGGTTCCCGAGGCCTATGAAGAAGCAATCACCGCGAAGAAATTGCGGGTGGTTAGTTCTCCCCAGATCGAGGATCTGAAGTACCAGCCCGGGATGTCGCTCAGTTTTTCCACCCTCGTGGAGCTTGTCCCCGAATTCAAATTGCCGGAATACAAAGGTCTCACGCTTAAGAAGCAGGAGACCGAAGTGACGGACGAAGAAGTCGACAAGACCTTGATCAGCCTCGCCGATCAGCGCGCCGAGTTCGACAATGCGCCGGAACGTCCTCTCGCCATGGACGACTTCGCGGTGATTTCCTACACCGGCAAGATGGATGATAAGCCTTTGCTCGATTTGGTGCCCGAGTCGAAGAATCTCGCGGTCAATCCCCAGTTCTGGCTCTGGATGAAAGCGGAGGGATTCCTTCCGAAGTTTGCCGAGCAATGCGTCGGCATGAACAAGGGCGAGACACGGACGATCGAAATCGAATTTCCCGCCGACTTCCCACAGACCAAGCTCGCCGGAAAAAAGGCGCAGTACGACGTGGAGCTCAAGGAAATCAAAATCAAGAAGGCTCCGGTCATCGATGACGCCTTCGCGCAGGAAGTCGCGAAGATGGACCTCATCGAATTGAAGAAGCGCGTCCGTGAAAACATGGAGCAGGAGAAAAAGACGCAAGCCGATCGCGCTGCCCGTTCTGAAATCGTTCAGAAGCTGATCTCCGCTGTCGAATTCGATCTGCCTCCCACCGCCGTCGATGAGGAAACCCACGCCACCGTTTACGATATTGTCGCGGAGAATCAAGGCCGTGGCGTTCCCGCCAGTGTCCTGGAAGAAAAGAAGGACGAGATCTTCAACAACGCGGCCAAGAGCGCGAAGGAATCGGTAAAGTTCCGTTTCATCTCCTCGCAAATCGCCGAGAACGAAAAGATCGACGTAAGCAACGAGCAAATGGCCCAGCACCTCGCCTTCCTGGCGCAGCGCGAAGGCATCACACTCGAAAAAATGATCGATCGGGTGCGCAAGAACAACGCCTTCGGGGCCATTCGTGGGCAACTTTTGCGTCAGGCCGTATTGGATTTCCTTTTGAAAGAGGCAAAGTTTGAGTAGCTTCCTTTATGCACGATTTTAAGAACTCGACCTACTACGTTCCCCACGTCATCGAAAACACGGGGAGGGGAGAGCGTTCCTCGGATATCTACTCGCGCCTGCTGCGGGACCGGATCGTCTTTCTCGGAACGGCCATCGATGACGGCGTAGCCAACTCCGTCATCGCCCAGTTGCTCTTTTTGCAGATGGACGATTCCAAGAAGGACATCAGTCTTTATATCCACTCGCCCGGCGGTTACGTCACGGCGGGCATGGCGATCTACGATACGATTCAGTTCATGACTTGCGATGTGGCGACTTACTGCATTGGCATGGCCGCGAGCATGGGAGCCGTGTTGCTGGCTTCGGGCACGAAGGGCAAGCGCTTCATCCTGCCCAACGCCCGCGTGATGATCCACCAGCCGAGCGGTGGCGCCAGCGGCCAGGCCAGCGACATCAGCATTCAGGCCAAGGAAATCCTGCGCCTGAAAAAGCGACTCAACGGCATCATGTCCTATCACACCGGCCAACCCGTCGAACGCGTCGAAAAAGACATGGAACGCGACAATTACATGAGCGCCGAGGACGCCAAGGAATACGGCATCGTCGACGAAGTGGTAAAATCCCGCCGCGATGTCGCCGCCCTGGTCGGTGAACCGCTTTCGCTTAACAAATAATAATCCCATGGCCCGCCCCGCGAATCTCACCATGTGCTCTTTCTGCGGGAAGAGCCATGCCGAGGTGCGCAAACTCATTGCGGGGCCGGGCGTCTACATCTGCGACAGTTGCATCACGGTCTGCAAAAACATTCTCGATAAGGAGATGAAGGAGGAGGCCCGCCGTTCCAATACGGAGGTGACCCTCATCAAGCCCATCGACATCAAGCGCGAGATGGACAAGTACGTCATCGGGCAGGACTTCGCCAAGAAGACCTTAGCTGTGGCCGTGCATAACCATTACAAGCGTATCGTTGCCGGGCAGGCCAATCGCCAGAAGACCGAGATTTCGCTCAATGCCGCTTCCGAGGTGGAAATTGAAAAGAGCAACATCCTGCTCATCGGCCCGACCGGCTCCGGCAAGACGCTATTGGCCCGCACCTTGGCGCGCATTCTCGATGTTCCTTTCTGCATCGCCGATGCTACGACCATCACCGAAGCCGGTTATGTCGGTGAAGACGTCGAGACCATCGTCCTGCGCCTGCTGCAAAACGCCGACTACGACGTGAAGCGCGCGGAGATCGGCATCGTCTACATCGACGAGATCGACAAGATCGGTCGCAAGACCGACAACGTTTCCATCACTCGCGATGTCTCGGGCGAAGGCGTCCAGCAGGGTCTGCTCAAAATTTTGGAAGGGACGGTCTGCAATGTACCGCCGCAGGGCGGACGCAAGCATCCGCATCAGGAATATATCCAGGTCAACACGGAACGGATTCTCTTCATCTGTGGAGGCGCTTTTGTCGGGCTCGATAAAATTATCCAGCGTCGCATTGGGAAAAACACCCTCGGCTTTGGGCGTCCCAAAATCACTGAAACGACCGATTCCTCGCTGCCTCCGACTGCGGCTCTGCGTCAGGTCGAGCCGGAAGATCTTCTCAATTTTGGCCTCATTCCGGAATTCATCGGGCGTCTGCCCATGATCAGCGTCCTCGATGAATTGAGCGAAGAAGAACTGGTCGAAGTTTTGACTGAAACCAAGAACGCCCTGACCAAGCAGTACACGAAACTTTTCGCCATGGATAACGTCGGGCTGACGTTCACCAAGGATGCGTTGAAAGCCCTGGCCCAGGAAGCGGCCCGCAAAGGCACTGGTGCCCGCGCGCTTCGCGCCATCCTCGAAAAGATCATGCTCGATCTCATGTACGATCTGCCCTCCCGCGAGGACATTCTCGAGGTCACGATCAATCGCGCCGTCATCGACGGCAAGAAATCACCGCTGATCCGCCGCAAGCAGGACAAGGAAGCGGCTTAGTCGCGACATCACCTCGTTTCCCATGGCGCATCTTTGGGGCATTGATCTCGGTGGGACAAAAATCGAAGGCGTCGTTCTCGATCCCGCCACGCCGGATCGCCCGCTCTGCCGGTTGCGCGTCCCGACTGAATCTGAAAAAGGCTACGCTCACATTCGCAGCCAGATCGCACTGCTTTGTAAAATGATCAGTGAGAAGACCGGTCAGCCCTTGCCCGAACGAATTGGCATGGGCACACCGGGCGTCCTCGATCCGCAAACGCGAAAACTGAAAAACTCCAATACCCAGTGCCTCAACGGCCAGCTTCTACAGGACAATGTTGAGGCGGACAACGGTGTCAAATTCGTCCTGGCCAACGATGCCAACTGCTTCGCCCTGGCGGAGGCGACTCTCGGTGTGGCGCGCGGTTACCCGACCACGTTTGGAGTCATAATCGGCACGGGTGTCGGCGGAGGAATCGTCGTCAATGGACAAGTCCTTCCCGGTTGTCACGGTATTGCCGGTGAGTGGGGCCAGATCATCCTCGATCCCAATGGCCCCGTTTCCAACTACGGCACCCGTGGCACGGTCGAGGCGATCATTTCCGGACCCGCACTTGAGCGTTTCTACGCGGAACAATCCGGTCATCGCCTCCCCCTCAAGGAAATTGTAGTGCTCGCTCAAACCGGAACCGACCGCGATGCTGAGCAAACTCTAACTCGCCTGACCGATTATTTCGCCAAGGCCATCGGCCTCATCATTGATGTCCTCGATCCTCACGCCATTGTCTTGGGAGGCGGCGTCGGCAACATCGATATCCTCTATACCGAGGAAACGCGGAAGAAAATCACCGCCGCCATTTTCAATCCCACCTTTGAGGCGGCTCTTCTCAAGCCAAGCCTCGGAGACAGCGCCGGAGTCTTCGGCGCCGCGATGCTCGTGGCTTGATTTCAGAGGTAGCCGTCGCACTCCGAGCGACGGTTCAGTCTCAGGTGGCCCGGACGTTAGCTTGCGCAAAACTGATCGAGCATCCCATGGAGAAACTGCCTGTTGGCCTCATGATGCTTGGCAGCTTCGCTTAAAATCTCTTTCGAAGTCTGCACGTAACGACCCGTCGGCCATTGTGCCTGCCCATCCACGAACTGCCTGGTGAGATCCGGATCAACTTCGAGATGAAACTGCAGCCCCAAGCATTTATTCGGAATCATGAAACCCTGCTCGGGACAGCCCTCGCTCGTCGCCAGCCGCGTCGCGCCCGGAGGTAACCCAAACGTATCGCCGTGCCAATGCAGCACCGTCGCTTTGAGCGAAAGCCCGGGAAAAGCAGCACGAGCCTCGTCTGTCCAAGTGATCGGCAACCAACCAAGCTCGATCTCGGCATTCTGTACGACCCGCGCGCCCAATGCATCGGCAATCAATTGCCCGCCCAAGCAAATTCCCACCACTCTCTTGCCGTGTTCAAGCGCGGCGCGGATGAAGGCACTTTCAGTTTTAAGCCATGGCCAGTCCCGATACTGATAGATATTCATCTCGCCACCCATGACCAGCAGCAGGTCGAAGGCATCCATCTTGGGCAGGGCATCCCCGCGATAAAGATGATGGACGGTCCGCGAATGCCCGCGATTAGCGGCCCACGCTGCAATTTCTCCCGGCCCCTCAAACGCCGCATGTTGCAAAACGCCTATTTTCATGGAATGCACGAGCAACTTAGTCGCAAGTTGCCCGCTGTCCAATCACGATGTGCTATACGCCCAAGCCAATTTCTTGCCATTCTTCGGTCAGGCGATATTTCATCCTATTCTCCATGACAAGCTTGGTCCGGCGAGTATAGCTGGTGTGATGCGTATCTCTTATCTGGATATCGGCGAGATAGGTGCCTGGCGCCAAATTAAGATGACCATGACTGATAAAGCGGATGTGTTCCGTATGGACTTCGTAAGGCCGGAGAGTGAACTGATGGAGAGGCTTTTTTAGAAGATTCCGTTGGATGTCTTTTCTGCCAAAACGCTCAAGGGGAAGAAGCCGAAGCAACTCCTCCTGCTCTTTAGGTTTATATATGGCGACTTGAATCTCGATAATCACGATGGGGTTTTCCGTCCGATTTTCCCAACCGATGTCCAAGCCTAAAATGACGTGGGTGGCGGCAATTTCGATATGATCCACGACCGCCAGCACATTAACGGTACGGTTAATGCGCCATTGTTCAATTAATTCCTTGCCCTCGATAAGATGCTGATTAATCCAAGATACCATGATAATTAAGCCTCCCAGAAGTTATAAGGGTTTGCATTCTTTTGAAAAGGGATTTTCTTTGACTGGAATGGGGGAGCAATTGCCCAGGTGGCCCATGGTGCTCGGCGACGAACGTGGTATAAGTTAACTGCAGTTATTAGGTAAAAGCCATGCACTCTGAAAGAAAACCCACGTCGGGAGCGTTCTCCGCATTATCAGCCCGCAAAATAACCCTCATTTTGCTCGTCGTCCTGTACGCAGTTGGCGCGATTTTAGCCGCGTCGAATATTATCACACACAGCCGGGCATCCACGAATGCCATTGAGCAAATCCTTCTTAAGTACAGCATGCAAAATGAGGGCGCCCATGCTCTTGAAAATTTTGACAAGGTGCACCCCATTCTGGGAATGCTCGTTTCCTCGCCCCTCCGGCACCAGATGGAACTTCCTTCTACGGACGAGGCCGACAGTGCGATCTACTCGGACGTCAAGCACCTCCTGAAAACCGTCCGGATGGAGTCCTCCATCGCTGCGTGGTGGTCCTGGTTCCTGCTCAGCTTCAGCCTTTTTTACGTCATAACCATCGTCACCTTGGAGGGCAGTTTCACCGCGCGTGCCGTTATCTTTTCGTTGACCTGCGTCGTCTTCACTTTCTTTGTCATTGGCATCTTTGCGCCAGCGATGGTGATTTGGACCGCTCCGACCATTCCTATGGCAACCGGCAATCTGGAATTCGTCCTGCAGCATGAAGTCCGCGGAATAGCCGCCATCATCTGGGAATTGCTCACGAACGGCCATTGGATCATCGGCGGGTTCCTCCTGCTCTTCAGTATCGTGACGCCATTGACCAAGGCTTTCCTCACGATTGTCGCGACGGCATCCCACTCGAAGACGCTGAATTTCAAGATCGGGCAACTCCTGCACATCATCGGCAAGTGGTCCATGGCCGATGTTTTTGTGGCTGCAGTCCTCCTGGCCCTGTATGCCCTGAAATTTCAGGAAGCGACCAAATCCATTCCCTGTCTCGGCCTCTATTATTTCATCGGATACTGCCTCTTGAGCATGAGCACCAGCGAGTTGCTCGTGCGCTCCGAAATTGTCACTGGCAACGACAAGAAAAAATCAGAAAAGAAATTCGGCCTCGCAACCATCGCCGGATTATTCGCGATCCTTTTCTGCTTTATTTTAGGATCGGGGCTCTACACCTATCAACAGTACACAGTGAACATCAAGCAAACGATCAAGGCCTCCGGCACCCCCCTAAAACTCAACAACGCCGACCTCGTCCTCCCCGCCCATAAATAGACCGTCCCGGTGGCCATTCCAGCGATTGCCTAAAGAATGAGGGTGAGCCGCTTATCAGATTTGAACTGATGACCCGCTCATTACGAATGAGCTGCTCTACCCCTGAGCTAAAGCGGCGTTATTAACTATCCAGCAAGGGCTTCAGAATTTAATTCCGAAGCCGAAAATGCACCCTTGTATAGTGAAATCCGATCGAGTAGCCGAAGGGCTCTATCGTTCCTCACGTAACGGGAAAACACTCGACCCATATTACGCTTATTTTTGGAGAGACGGCAAGCAGATCAAGCAGGAGCTTGATGCCGTCGATGTTGAACAGGCTCATCGGGAGCTCGGCGCCCTTCGCGGTGAGAAGAGCCGCTTGGCTCCTCGAATTCTTTTCTCACACACGTGGAAAGCGGCCGATGTCTCTTTTCGTTCCCTGTCCGATTAGAGCGAGGCTTTCCGGTAACGCGATTTATTCCCTTGCCGTTGACCTCATTCCGGAGATCACCTATTGGTCATTTTATGCTTGGTACCGATTACATCCTCGACGCGCTCGTCACTGAAGGAATCGATCATCTGTTTATGGTGCCGGGCGGACTGGTCGATCCGTTTCTTCCGGCTTTGGGACGGCAAGCCTCCATCCGCCCCATCGTGGCAGCTCAGGAGGGAGGGGCGGCGTACATGGCCGATGGTTACGCGCGGGCGAGCGGCAAATTTGGAGCCGCGCTTTGCATTGGCGGACCTGGGCTCGGCAACACGGTCACTCCCATCGCGGCAGCCGCCACGGATGGCTCGCCCGTGCTGCTCCTCAGCGGGGAAGTGGCGACCATGGTCGAAGGGATGGGCTTGTTCCAGGACGCCAGCAGCCAGACCCTCGATGATGTGGAGGTGATGAAATCCCTGACGGGTTATTCAAGTTCGGTCGATAATCCCCAGAATCTGGGACATTTGTTTCAACATGCCTTGTTGAAGATGATGCAGCAGCCTCGACGTCCCGTACACCTCTCCCTGCCTCGCGACACCCAGGTCGCCGCGATCGCTGCGAAGCACCGGAAGATCGACCATTCCGTGGCGCATCCTTCCCTGCTTTCTGTCAACATGGCAGAAGCGTCCCTCCGTCATTTGACCGGTGATTCGACAGGAGTTCCCTCGACAAAAATCGTCATCCTTGCCGGGGCCGGGGTGGAGCATTCCGATGGAGCAAGCCTGCTGCGGAGTTTTGCGGAAGCGTGGGATATCCCCGTGGCGACGACCTTGCGTGCGAAGGGCCTCTTCCCGGAGGACCATCCTCTCTCGCTCGGTGTTTTTGGATATGCCGGGACTCATCATTCCCGGATGGCGTTGACCGATGAGCCGCCGGATCTTCTGATTATCCTAGGGTCCGGTCTCAATGAGCGGGATACCATGCATTGGTCCCTGAAACTCGATGCCGCCAATACCCTCATTGTGAATATTTCCGCCGAGGTCATCGGGCGGCATACGTCCGGTTTCGGGATCGTCTCGGATTGCTCGGCTTATCTGGCGTGGCTGATGGAACAGGCCTCGCGCCTGGCCCCCGCTCTCGAATCGACCCGGCAGGGGCGCAGGCAATGGCTTGAGGGCATACGCTCCACGCCAAGATTTCAAGATCTGGAGAACTCGACGAGCGACGCGGAGCCCATTCATCCCGCACGTCTCGTCGCCGATCTTCGTAGCGTCTTTCCTCGCGATGGTCTCCTGTTGGTCGATTCGGGTGCGCACCGCGCTTTTGCGGGACACTACTGGACCAGCTATGAGCCGCGCACCTACATCTCGGCGACGAATCTCGGTCCGATGGGCTGGGCTGTTCCTGCGGCGGTCGGCGTGCAGTGCGCGGTGCCCGGTCGAAAGGTTGCTGTCATTACCGGAGACGGTTGCATGCATATGCACGGCATCGAGGTGGCAACGGCCGCCCGTTATAAACTCCCCATCATCTTTGTGGTCGTGAACAACTCGGCCCTCGGCAACGTGTGGCTGCGGGCGCACACGGAAGGTCCGGTTCCCGCTGAATTGACCAGCCTGCCTGACATCGACTGGGCCGCCTTTGGCGTCAGTCTGGGATGCCGGGGAGAGACCGTGCGGCACCCGAAGGATTTGGTGGGGGCGTTTGCGAAGGCACTCGGCAGTCAGGAACCCACCGTCATCGACGTCAAAGTCGATAAGAATTGCAAGACGCCAGTGGCTGACTTTTCAGCCGCCTTTGCCACTTGGTCCTATCACGAATAACGGCCCCATCACTATGGCCCGACTACCCTTCGATCCGGACAAACTTGGTGCTGCCGACAAGGCGCTTTACGAAGGCATGGTGGCGAGACGCAAAGAGCACGGAGCTCCCTTCGATGGGCCCTATGCGGCCCTGATGAATCATCCGCAACTCTGTAAGAGAATCGAAGAGCTCGGCTTTTATCTCAAATTTGAAGGGCATCTGCCGCGAAACATATATCAATTCGTGGTCCTTTCCGTCGCGTGCCAGACCGGCGCTGAATTCGAGTGGGCCGACCATGTCGAGCATGCCCGGGCGGCCGGTGTTCCTGAGGAAGTGATCGAGACCCTGAAAACGAGCGGGGTGACGAAAGGTTCCTTTCCCACTCCCTACCAACTCGCGGCGCAAATCCTTGCGGCGACGTTGCCCTGGAAAAATGTTCCCGATGACATCCAGGATGCCGCGATCGCAGCTTACGGCATGCAGGGGTTCATTGAACTGGTCGTCCTGTCCGGATTTTATCAGATGTTTTCTGCCATCAACCAAGGCTTTGATGTCAAACCCGGGACGAAAGCGCCCATCAAAGTTACCGGAGCGAAGGATTAGGAACGAGGGGAGTCCACCAGACGTTTTCGCCCTAAGGGCTGAGCCCAGCCATAGTTCTGATGAACTGCTGCTACGACGTTTTTTTAGTGGAAAGAGCGGGAAAATTTCTAACTACCGTTACCTATTTCAGGGCAAAACGTCTTTATAGCATGTCCAACATCGGATGGTTCTCGGATTATAATCAACCTTGGAATGACGATTCCAAGGGATAGGGAAATGGCAGGCGGCGGTTGACGCGCTTAATCATGCTGTCGCACTCGTTCCCAACTCTTCCAACTTCTGGTTTGAAATGTACGCTTGCCAGCAAATTTTGGGACATAAGGAGGAGGCCATCGCCGCTCAAACAAAATGGCAGCAATTGGGAGGACAGGTTCCTCATACTACGCCCGTCACTAATGCGCCTGCTGTCGTTACGGCACCGCCAGCGACTCTTCCCGCGGGGGCAACGGAGGTGAATGCAATCAAGACTCTCCTGCAAGGAAAGCAATTCGACCAAGCCCTCAAGAGAGCTCAAGACAATACGGTCAGTCATCCCGAGCTTGCACTCAGTTGGTATTCGCTGGGTGATGTCCTGTTCGTAGAAAATCAATGCGCCGAGGCGATCACTGATTTGACCAAAGCCAATGCACTCGATCCCAAAATGGGGCCCAATTGGTACGATTTGGGATGTTGTCTGGCGATTCAGGGAAATGTAAATGACGCCATCCCCGCCCTCATCAAAGCAGTCGATCTCATGCCCGAATATCCACGCGGATGGGAAATGCTGACGCGATGCTATCGCGCTCAGAAGAACCTGGCCGTAGGAGAGGAAGAAGTTCAAAGCCTGGTCAATGCTCATCCCGAATCACCTTACGGCTGGGGTACTCTCGGCGAAATCCAGACGACAGAACAAATGCCCGCCAATGCATTGACGAACTTGCAGAAAGCTGTCGCCCTCAAACCCGATTACGCCCAAGGCTGGAACTCTCTTGGACTGGCTTATGGGCACTTGCAGCAATCCGACAAGGCGCTGGACGCATTCAACCATGCGATTCAATCGCAACCAGGTTACGACGAGGCTCTAAACAACCTTGGTTATACCTACTTCCTCGCCGGGCAGATGGATAAGGCGATAGATGCCTATAAACAAGCTCTTCAATCAAACCCCAACCATAAGCGTGCCCTCATCAACCTTACGACGGCCTACGCCAAGGAGAATCAATGGGGACCGGCCCGTGATACCTGCGCCATTTTGGCCAAGATCGATCCGAGAGCTGCTTCTCAACTCAGCCAAAGCTTTCCTAATGCCGCTACAGATTCCGCTCCTTCGGCGTCAGCGGTCTCTATCCCGGCAACTCCATCCGCACCCTGAATATCTGGTCTGAAATCACGCCTTTCACTCTATGCAAATCTATATTCATCGTGACGGCCAGCAATTTGGGCCATATTCCGTCGAGCAGGCCCGGGATTATCTGGCATCAGGCAATCTATTGCCCGGCGACTTGGCGTGGCACGAGGGGGCAGCGGATTGGATGCCCCTGGATCAAGTGGCTGAAGTTGCTACGAATCCTTCGCCCTCGCCCGAACCTCCACCCCCACAAGTCGTACAAAACGCCTGGATTCCACCTCGCCGCAATGCCGCTCCTTCCGGAGTTGCGGCCAAGCCTGCGCAAGCCCCTCAGAATGCCCTCTCGCGCAATGTCACCGTCGAACCTCGTAAAGTCAGCCCAAGCGCCGCGCCTGCAAAAGCTCAGGGGACTGTTCGACGGTCTTCGCCGGATGTTAACGATTACAAGCGTAGACAGCGGGCGATTGGCGCTCGCAATATGACGATAGGAGCAATTATTTGCGCCGTCGGTACGGCCATCACCTTTTTTTCATACGAAGCAGCTGCGACAAGCCCAGGCGGTGGCTCCTACCTTATTGCCGGAGGCGCGATTATTTTCGGCGGAATACGATTTGTGCAAGGGATTGTCCAGTTTTTTAACGCATAAAGGTTACATCTTTTATAGACTTCACCCGTGCTCTTATCCTCGTCGGTTAAGAAACCGCTGGGATTCTACCCCTGAGCTAAAGAGGCAACAGACTGTCCAATGACTTATACGCGATATTGACCTGCGCATCGATGCCGTTACTGCTGCTCGCGTTGTCTCTCTTCGTGGCGAAATAATGACAGGATGGTGACGTTCGTTGAGCGATCTTGATCAACGCATTAGAAAGATCTTCCGTTGATCATTTTAAATGAAAATGACTGGCCAATCCTTGATCGATTCTATAATGGTCAGGCATGGCTTCTGACTCATCACACTCACGCTGGTCCTTCTTGTTGGGATTGATTTATATCTTCGTCGGAGCAATTGCGATTGGGACACCGCTGGTTGTCACATTCACCGCCGTTCTCTTTTTTGGAGTGTTGCTGACTGTAGCTGGAGTGGCGGGGCTCTTCCATGCTTTCTGGCAACGGGGCTGGGCCGGATTTTCCGTCCAATTATTGGCGGGAGTATTGGCCATGTGCATGGGGATGCTTCTTATTTTTGATACGGCTAGCGGGGTAATCGTCATCACCTTGATCATGGCCACCTATTTTCTGGTCGGAGGTTTTTTCAAGACAGGCTTTGCGATTTCGCATCCTGCGCTGGGCCATCGTGGCGCTCTTATTTTTAGCGGCGCCATCAGTATTCTTTTGGGAATTTTGATTCTCGCTCACTGGCCCAGTTCCTCCGCGTGGGTCATTGGGACATTCATCGGCATTGACCTTATCTTTTACGGATTCTCGCTGCTCTCCGCCTCGAAAAAGACGGTTTAACCTCTCGCCCGTTCTCATTCCATTCTCGACGACTGCCATCGCTTCGGCTTTTCTCAATAGACCAAGATGAAAAAAATTCGCCTTATTTTTCTGTTTGTTTCACCCCTGTTAGTCGCAGCTTGCGCCAGCACACCCAGTGCATCCAGTATCACAGCCCAGACCAACGAATCTCAATTGGCCTCCAATTCCTTCAAGCCGGAAGCCGGGATGGCGGGACTTTATATCTACGAGGAAGGCAGCCTGATCCGTGCGGATAATTCGCACCGGGTGTCCCTCGACGGCCAGGCGCTCGGCATGGTCTCCTCAAGTTCCTTTGTCTACTCCGTCTTGACCCCGGGACAACACACCATTAGTTGCGAAACAAGCCAGGTGACGATTACCGCTCAAGCCGGACAAAACTACTTTGTGCGCCAGAAGACGAAATTGGATCCGAGCGGGCAGATTCTCAGCACCACCCTGTCCATCGTGTCATCTTCCGTTGCGATTCCGATGATCAAAGAATTGCAAACGGAAGAGTAACCGGTCACGAAAAGCAAATCTGGCGGCCTCAGGCACCTAAACGTTATGGCCATTACACTCGGTATCGATTGCGGAACGCAAAGCACCAAAACGATTGCGTTTGATTCCGCGACTCGGCGTGTCGTCGCGCAGGCCAGTCGCAGTTACGAAGTCCTGCCGGGTCTGCCCGCTGGCGCGATGGAGCAGAACCCGGCCATCTGGGTTGATGCCCTCGATGTAACCGTCCGTGAGGTGATTTCTCAACTGGGTGCGCGTGCCGTCGAAATCCGGGCGATGGGTGTTTCAGGACAACAACACGGCTTTGTTCCGCTTGATGCCGGAGGGCAGGTGATTCGTCCCGCCAAACTTTGGTGCGATACCAGCACTGTGGAAGAGTGCGACGAGATCACGCGTCATTTCGGTGGCGTGTCTGGAGTCATCAATATCGTCGGCAACGCGATGTTACCGGGTTACACGGCGCCCAAGATTTTTTGGTTGAAGCGCAAGGAGCCGGAGAATTTCAAGCGGCTCGAACATGTTTTGCTGCCGCATGATTATCTCAACTTCGTGCTCACCGGACTGATGAGCATGGAGTACGGTGATGCCTCGGGGACTGCGCTTCTCGATATACGCACTCGGCGCTGGTCGAAGCCGATGACCGACTTCATCGATCCGCGCCTGATCGATTTGCTTCCCGAACCGAAGTCCTCGCGTCAACCGGCGGGTGAACTCAAATCCGAATGGGCTGCGGCGTGGGGTTTGCCGAAAGGCATTCTCGTCAGCGCGGGTGGCGGCGATAATATGATGGGAGCGATTGGCACGGGCAACGTCACCAACGGCTGCGTCACCGCCAGTCTCGGAACATCGGGTACGCTCTATGCCTGCGTGGACCGCCCGGTGATCGATCCCGAGGGAGAAATCGCGGCGTTTTGCGATAGCACGGACGCCTGGCTTCCATTGCTCTGCACGATGAACGTCACTGTGGCGACGGAGCAGGTGCGCAAACTTTTCGGTTGGAAGCACGACGATTATGAAACCGCTGCAGCGGCGATCCCTGCCGGTGCGGACAACCTCCTTTTTCTGCCTTACCTGCAAGGCGAACGGACGCCCAATTTGCCCGGCGCCAGCGGTGTGATGCATGGAATGACCACACGTAATTGTACTCCCGGGCATCTCGCGCGCGCCACGATGGAGGGCGTGACGCTCGGCATGGCCTATGGACTGGATCGCCTCGGGGCCCTCGGCGTTACGCCGCGCGAAATTCGTCTCACGGGTGGGGGCAGCCAAAGTCGGCTCTGGCGCCAGATGTGCGCTGATATTTTTGGCGCGCCCGTGATTACGATGGTTTCTCCAGAAGGAGCCGCCTTGGGCGCGGCCATCCAGGCCTTGGCGGTGGTCGAGACGGAAAAGAGCGTGGTCGATTGGGCCATCCAACTCGCTGAAACCCGCGAAGATGAAAGAGCCGAGCCCCAGGCAGAATGCGTCGGGCTTTACCGGGAGTTGAGAATCCGCCAAACCAAGCTGACTCGTGATCTCGCGAGGGCTGGACATTTGTAGCGTTCCGGCTTTTTTGCTCGCCATCAGACCTCCAAGCGCGATGCTAAATCCACTATGTCCACTCATTTCGATCCAGAGGGAAATGCTTCGATTCTTGTCGATACGTCCGCCCTATCGCTGATCATTCCCGGGGAGTTGAATGTTTTCCTCTACGCCAGTTTTGACGGCGCTTGGGAACAGGCAGTCGTTCTTTATCGCAATGGCGAACGTATCGAAAGTCAGATGGGAAGTTTTATTCTCCGTCCGAATACCCTGGTCATTCCTCCGCAGGCTTCCCAATACGAACTTACCATGGTCGGCTGGCACAAACGCAGTAATGCGAACGCGAATTTACCCTGGGTCGCCTCTCGTGGTCGCAGGATCGGTCCTGTTGTTTTTGCCTGGGACGACTCCGCCGAGGATGACGATTACCGTGATATTCGCGTCAAGCTCGTCACCGGTTAGGTTCATCCTTCGGATCGGTGAGGCCGCTTGGCCAGCCATCAGGGAGACGAGGTCATTGGAATAATTGCATCGGCTAGCGGATGTTGATTGAATCATGATCTCCGTTTTGGAATGATTACGCTGTGGTTTCTCAATTTCTTTCGTATTCCCTCGGGCCGCGCCCTTCCTGTCAGTTCTCCCGGCAGAAATATCTTATCGCTTTGCTGATAGGATTGATGGTGGTCACGAAACCGCTCGCGGCGGTCGATCTCTTGCACAGCAGCTTTGAAAGCTCATCTACGGCGGACAATCCATGGTCGGGTGTCAGTTCAACCAACCTGCTGGCGGTTCGGCCGGGAAGCCAGCCGGCGGTGAACAATGCTGGTACAGTAACGACGACACAATTCGGTCCCAGTGTCGCCGTGGGGGACCTTAACGGGGACGGTTTGCCGGATCTCGTCATTGGCGATCCGCACGGCTTTTTTTGGTTCTTTGCCAATAGCGGCACGGCGGCGCAACCGAAGTTTACTGTGGGCGAAATCATGCCGGTCTGGATTGGAGCCACCAAGGATGAACCGGATTATGATTACAATGCAGGTGGAGCGGAGAACAGCGTTCCTCGCGTTCAGCTCATCAGCCTGGGTGACAATAAGCTACTTGATATTGTTGTCGGTAACTATAATGGGCGGCTCTTTTTCATTCATAATACCGGGTCGACCGGGCAGCCCATGTTCAAGGTGACTCCCAGTCGTTTGCATGACAGCCTCATCCGCACCCGTAAAGACGGCCTCCTCTGGTGCAATTTCCTCTGCCCGTTTCTCTACGATTGGTTTGGGACGGGAAACCTGGACCTGATCATGGGTGACGGCAGTTACTCGGCGAACAGTATTTTTCTGTTCAAAAATCAGAGTAACCGGGACAACCCGTCGTATAACGAACTCGCCTTTAACAAAATCATTCCCGGAATGGGACGTGAGCATCTCACGCCCCAGGTGGTGGATTGGAACAATGATGGCAAACCGGATATCATCTGCGGGGACCGTACCGGACACATCAATCTGTTTTTAAATACCAGCGCGGATGCCAAGCAGGCGGTCCCCACCTTCGATGCGGGGTCGCTGGTGAAACTGGGAAACAACGACACCTTTGGCGCCATGACGTCGGTAACGGTGTGCGACCTAACGGGAAACAAGCTGCCCAACCTGATCATCACCAATAACCAGGGAGCTATTTCCTACGCGCAGAATATCGGCAAGCTGGGCGCCCCGCAATTTGGCGATCCCGTGCCGATTCATGGCGTGAATCCTCTTCCCAAAATCCTGCGGCCGATCGGGTGGAGTATGTTCAGTCCCTACGGTGTGCCCAATGAACTTCTGGTCTGCACCAACACCTCGGTGGAACCGGGATTTACGCCGCCGCCCAACACTCCTTTTAAGTCGGCCCTGCGCTACTACGTCTATCCGATAACGAACAAATATTTCCCGGATTTTTATTATCCCATTGCCGACCAGCTTTTTGATGACGAGCACAAAATCACTTGCGGTTCTGGCTTTGGCGTCAAGGAAAACACGGAATATCATGTTAGTTTTTGGATTCGTACAGCGGGAAATATATCGAATTTAACATATCATTTGTGTGGATTGCGCACCGAACCAGGCGAACTGCCTGAATACTTTGATGCCGCTCATAACGTCGGTGGAGGTACTTCGTGGAATCAATTCCAGGACACCATCAGCTTCAGCTTTCAGAACAAGAAAAATACCGAAAACCGGCATGAAACAGGCGGAGCCCGTTTTGAGTTCAGGTTTAATGGCCAGGGCCAGATCTACGTGGACGATGTTTTGGTCAAGGCCGATTAGTAAGCTTGGGAGCGAATGGGCCGGTCTTTGGCAGGGTGCTGATTTATGGGGCACTCTGGATTCGGGCTTCGTCCCAGGTGAGCCATTCGCAGAGGACAATGAGAGTCCAGAGCGAGCGCGCATGATCGGCTTCGCGTCGGCGATGTTCCTCGAGTAATTCCTTTGCGGCCTGGACATTGATTCCCACATGGCCCAGGCGTTCACTGCTCACCCGTGAAAGCGCCCAGTCGTAAAGCGGGCCGCGCAGCCAAAGCGACAGGGGAACAGACAGCCCTCGTTTGCGACGATAGATGATCGAGCTGGGCAGATATTTCTCGGCGTATTTTTTCAAGAAAACCTTGGTGGAGAAACCGCGGACGCGGTAGTCAACCGGCAGCGTGGCTGCAAATTCCATGACGTCCTGGGCCAGAAAAGGCGCCCGCACTTCCAGGGCCGAGCGCATTCCTGCGCGATCGGATTTGGTGAGCAGGCCCTCCGCCAATGTGATTTTCAGATCGAGCCGCTGGACGGCGTCGAGCAATTCCTCGGTCGGGGCCTCCACGAGTTGCGGCAGCGGATCGGACATCCCCAGTCGGGACATCACCGCCGGGGAGATATTGGCTTTCCAGAGTAAATGACGCGCAATGCCGTCCTGATGCATGCCCTCGACAAAGCGCTTCAAAAGGAAAGAGACGGTGACCTTTTTATCGCTGACCGGCCACTTCTGCACGAGATGCCGGAATGCAGTTTGGACGACGCGAGGAAGTCGCGAATAGGTCTCGCCCCATTTCGCCGCGAGGTGCGTGGGGTAGCCGCCGAAAAGTTCATCACCGCCTTCACCGGCCAGGACCAATTTCACATCTTGGGCGGCGCGTTGGGCGAGCAAGGCAGTTGGAATCCACGCGGGATCGGCCAACGGTTCTCCCACACGCCCGACGAGATCGGCCAGCGTCGCCGGCAAATCCATTGGGTTGACCCAGACCGAAACGGGCTTGAGTCCAAGATCACGGGCGACCTGTTCCGCAAAGCGACCTTCATCATACGAGCTTTCCTCGAAACGAAGGGAATAGGCTGGGAAGGACATTTCCGGGCGAAGACTGCGCGCCACCGCGGCGATCAGGGAAGAGTCGAGGCCGCCGCTGAGAAACATGCCAAAGGGCACATCGATGTCGGTTTGACTGCGCACCGCCTCGCGGAAAATTTTGTCGAAGCCGCTCGTCGTCGGGATCTTCTTTTTGACCTGCCCGATCTCCCACGTCCAATAACGGCGACGTCGAATGCCCGCAGCGCTGATGGTGACGGCCTCGCCCGGACGCACCTTCTGAACTTCCAAATAGGGTGACGTTGGCGCGGCCAGGCAACCAATCGTCATGTACTCATGAATTGCTTCTTTTGAGCGGGTAAAGGTGGCGCCGCTTTCGCCGACCAGGGCGGCTACTTCCGTTGCGAATTGCACCACGCCATCATTGACGGTGAAGAAAATGGGACGTTCTCCCGCGCGGTCCCGGGTCAAAAGAAGTTCCTCCTTGTTGGGGTCCCAAATCGCAATGGCAAAGACTCCCACGAGCCTCTCGATAAAATGTTCGCCGAGCTCCAGATAAAGATCGGGAATGACCGCGATGTCGGTTTGCTGGGCCACAGTTCGTCCGCGCTCTGCCAGCCAGCGGCGAAGTTCGCGATGATTATCGATCTCGCCATTGCAAACCACCATTACACCGCTTTTTTCATCGCGGAGAGGTTGCTGGCCGGAGTCCAATCCACGGATGGCCAGTCGCGATGCGCCGACGGCGGCTTGGGAACCGATGGAAAATCCAGAGGCATCGGGACCTCGATGAGCGAGCGCATCGACCATGCTCTTGACCCGTGCGGTTGCCCGCTTCAGATCGAAGGGTTGTCCTTGGAATGCAATACCACAAACGCCACACATATTAGTTTGCTCCGGGCGTAATCAACGCCCCCCACCAGCCCGGCGCGATTTCCCGGGCATCCGTCTTTCTTCCCAGGGCGAGGGCATTCAGAGCATCATGCGATCTGCGGTCAGACAAAAGAAAAACCGGCTTGTCTTGGGAAGCCAGCCAGTGGTCCCAATTGTCCAACCGGATGATGGTTTCGGGCCAGGCGGTGCTTTTTTTCAAGGTGAATGTCACATAATTACTGGTGATTTCGCTGCCGTCCTTGCTGACTAACGTCACGTTTTGTCTCAAATAAAAGGGAAGTCCGCAGGGAAAACATTCGAAGCAGATCACGCGGGTATCGGGTGGCAACGAGGGAATTCCGTGCGCAATCTGGCGCGATGAACTGGCTTCGGAATAATGTAATAATCCTCCGAAATCGACGGTTAAAATCAGGACCGGCAAAAGAAGAAAAGTGGTGAAGGCGATTCGGATATCGTGCCGCCAAAAAGAAAGGCCCGCCATTAATGCAACTGCGAGAAAGACGCAGGCCGAGGGAGTGAAAAGAAGAGTAAGGCGGTTGAATTCGGTGCCGCGAAAGCCCAGTTTTTCATAGGTTCCGGGTTGGAAGAAATTCAGGGATAAAAATGCGGCGAAGGCGACACTAAGAATGGTCAGAAAGAGAAGGCCGCGAAAAATCATGCGAGAGGCTTCCCCATTCGGATTTCTCAGTGCCGCCACAACGAGCCGGGCGGTCAAGGCCCCGAGCGCAACGGAAACGGTCAGGATATAGGCGGGCAATTTCGATTTTGAGATGGAGAAGAAAAGCACAATCGCAATCGACCAGACAATGAAAAGTCGATCTGCCGGAGCGAGCCGCGATCGGTATTGCCAGGTGCGCGCCGCTGCTTCCGGTAGGAGAAAACTCCAGGCGAAGAGGCCGCCGAGGAGCACGAAGCCATAATAATAGAAGGGACCGCCGCGCTGAAAGCTGGTGGTAGTGAAGCGATGGAAAGATTCTTCGACCAAGCCATAGTAGGGAAAATCCGGGCGCTCCATGGATAGTCCAACGAACCAAGGCAAAACGATTGCGAAAAAAACCAGAATGTTCAACGGCGCGAAGCTGCGTCGTGCCCAGCCGGTACGGCCTTCGGTCAGGTTAAAAATGACGACCACGAGCAGAGGAATAAGAAAACCCACAGGTCCTTTTACGAGGGTGGCAAATCCGGCGGCGGCAGCGCCCAAAAGGTACCAGTTGGCGCGGATTTTACCGGTGGAAGATTCGGCCAGATAGGCGCAAAAAATGGCGGCACTGACAAAAAAAGCCAGGGTCATATCGAAAATCACATGCCGGGCCAACGCAATGAAGAGAGGAGATGTTGCCGTGATGATCACAGCCAGCGCGGCGGTCTCGCGCTCCGGATACTCCCGGCGGCAGAAAACGAAGAGCATCACCAGGAGCAGGCTGGCAAAAAAAACGGACGGAAGCCGTGCCGTCATTTCGGATTCACCGAAAAGAGAAAAGGAGAGGGCGACAGTCTTGAAGAAGAAAGCAGGTTTATCGAGGTAGGTGAGGCCGTCATAGGTTGGCACAAGCCACGATCCAGACTGATGCATTTCGCGCGCCACCTCCGCGTTGCGCCCCTCGTCCGGGTCTCGAAAGGGAAGTTCACCCAGACGGGCAAACAGCGTCACCAGGACAACCAGGATCGCAAGATACGGAAGCAACTCGATTTTAAACCAGCTCTTCATCAGCGCACCGGCCCATTATCTGGGACTTCGACAGGAATGGTGTCGCCAACTGCTGAATTTTTTTTCTGATGCGCAAAATCGAGGAAGAGATTATAGACGGCCAGGAGCCCCGGAAAGAGATTGGACACGATGCCGGGGCCGTCGTTCTTTCCCCAAATGAAGTAAGCCAGAAGCAGTGCGCTACCCACGATGCTCATGTACCAAAACATCCGAGGCACGGTGGGTTTTCCCGACATGCGCGAGGCCACGGCCTGAACCACCCAGCGCAGCGTAAACAAAAAGGTTCCGAAATAGCCGATGATTTTCCACGGTGTGATAACGACTCCCCAGGAGGTCCATAAAATTTCATTCATAAAGGTACGTCCGGCGGGTTCTGTTTATCCCGGAGTGCAGTTTTTTGATCGACCCGCCGGGACTCAGATTGATAGGTCTCGCGAGGGTAGCCCCTTTTTAAAAAAAATCACGAAATGTCTGGTCCATGATCTCCCTCATTCAATCCCAACTTAAACAATCGGATTCACCAGACTTAATAGTTGCTGAAACGAGCTGCGTTCTTCTTCGGTATCTTCGCTGAAACGCACTCCGGACCCGAGAAGGCGAACGGGCTGTGGGCTCCGTTTATAAGCTTCCGCCAGCAGCGCGCGGTAGGTCTCGCGGGTGGGGCTGAGGCTGACACATTCCCGGGTCGTTCGGGTAAAATCGGCAAATTTCACCTTCACGAAAGCCTTGTGCACGGGGCGGTCCAACGCCTTGGCGCTCAATTCCTGCTCCAACTCGTCGACCAGCTTGTCCAGTTCCCGCTGGCATTCTTCCAACGTGGTCAGGTTATCGAGGAAGGTGCACTCGTTGCTTAAACTCTTGCGGATGCGATTGGGTTCGACCGGCCGATCATCCAGTCCGCGACAGAGCTGATAAAGTTCCTGTCCCCACTTGCCATGGCGCCGCACCATTTCCGGCAGCTCAATTTTCTGTAAATCACCACAGGTCCGAATGCCTTGCTGTTCAAATTTCTCCGCGCCCTTCGGGCCTACACCCCAGATTTTTCGCACGGGCAGGTCACGAACGAATGTCTCGATCTGGTCGGGAGTGATTGCGAATTGGCCGTTGGGTTTGCGCCAGTCACTGGCGATTTTCGCCAGCATCTTGTTGGGCGCAATTCCGGCTGAGCCGGTTAGTTGGGTTTCCTCGAAGATACGCTTGCGGATTTCCTTGGCGATGTCCCACGCATAACGATCCAGGCCGGTGACATCCAGATAAGCCTCGTCAAGCGAGAGTGGCTCAACCAGTGGCGTATAGCTCAGCAGAATCTGACGAACTTTCGCCGAGGCCGCGCGATAAAGATCAAAACGAACCGGAAGAAAAATGAGATCAGGACAACGCTCCCGCGCCTGAAAACCGGGCATGGCTGAGCGGACACCAAACTTGCGTGCCTCATAGTTGCAGGTGGTGACAACGCCCCGTCGACTGCCGCCGCCCACCGCGATGGGCTGTCCAGCAAGCTCCGGATGTTCCCGCATTTCGACAGCGGCATAAAAGCAATCCATGTCGAGGTGAATGATCTTGCGCTGAGTCATCATGTATTCGCGCAATCGAAGCGCGCAACCTAAGCTAGCTCATGGCGAGGCCATGGGAAACTGCTTACATCCCCAGGCTCAACTGGAACTCGGAATGCCGGTCCCGTCTTTGGACCAGTTCGACGATCTTGTCCACCTGCACATGCTCGTGGATCAACTTCTGGATCAGCCCGATCTTGTCGCGGTCGCCAACCTCGGTTTTGACCGTCATGCGGGCGATCGCCGTTGTGGCGCTGGAGACATCAGCTTGCGTGGAGATGAACGGAATGGACCGTTGGCGGATCAATTCCATCATGCTTTCATGCGGCAGGATTCCGTCAGTCAGGACGACGCCCGCCAGCTGATTGCGCGACATGGTCTTCGAGTCGTCGTTCAGGATCATCATAATGAGATCTTCCCGGTCGCCCGGCATAATGATCAGAGTGCCGGGGTTGAGCAACCGCTCCGCGTTACGGGAGGACATGGCCCCAACTCCGACTCGCGCGACCCGCTTGCGCTTGTGCTGCGCTCCCGCAATGAATTCTCCCCTGAGTTGCGCACACGCCTGATTCACGGTCGGTTTGTAGAGCTCCGTGTGCATCGGGATCATGCCCAGCAGCGGAAGGCCCAGTTTGGCCAACCCGAGCGTGGTGTACTCCTTGAGCATGGCCATTTTTTCCGGGACAACTTTGTTGATGATGGCGCCGATGACTTCCACGCCATGCTTTTCAAACAGAGCCAAGTTCAGGGCGATTTCGTCGATGGGCCGACCGATGCCCGCGCGACTGACAATGATGACCTTGCTTTTGAGGACTTTCGCGACGGTGGCATTGGAGAGATCGAAGACGCTGCCGACCCCGGCATGACCTGTTCCCTCGATGATGACGAAATCCTTTTCCCATGCCGCCTCGTCGAAAGCCCCGCGAACGCGATCGTGCAACTGATGTGTAATGCCGCCAGAAAGGTAGCGCCGGGTGAAGTCGGGCTCAACCGCGATCGGACTCATCGCGCGCAAGGGCGTGTGAGGATGATAGGTGTCGTTGATCAGGACAGTGTCCTCATCGATCTTGCTGCCTTCGATTTCGACGAACCGTTGCCCCACCGGCTTGATATAGCCGATGCGGGGGAAGCGATTCTGCAGCGCAGCGAAGAGACCGACCGATGTGGTGGTCTTGCCGTCGTCCATGCGCGTGGCGGCCACGAAAATTCGCGGCGTGATGGTATTGCGCAGGACCAACTCAGGGCGATTGGTGGGTTCGAGAAAAACGGAATCGGCCATAGGCGATGCCCATTACGCCTGTTTCTGGCCAAGATGAAAAGGCCCTAATGTGTCTTTCTCTGGTGGCCCGGACGACAAGTGGAGATCTCTGCAATCTTGCTCAAATTAAAATCCGTCATCCTGAGCGTGTCGAAGGATCAGCTTCCAAGGCGTTTCCGTGATCGGAGCCAAACTTTCAATTAGCAAGTCTTCCGGAGGCTGATCCTTCGACACGCTCAGGATGACAAATGCTAAGAGAATGTGTTTTGCGGAATCCAAAGCACTCCCGCAAACCCACCCTACTACAAATGCCCCTGCGCTTCGACTTCAGCCTTGATGCGGTCCGCTTCGGCCTTACGCTCGTCTTCCTTCTTGTTGACCCAGGCGTCCCACGACTTACCGTCGGCGGGATCCTTGCCGGTGAAGGCGATGGCGGCAATATCAGCGTAAGGGATGATCTGAGGCTTGTCCTCTCCCTTCACAAAGAACTGTATGCGGGGAGGTGCAGCCTTGGGCTCGCGATTGGACATGAAACCTTCGATCAACTGGCCGTTGCTCAACGTGAGGGTGACATCGCCACGGTAATCGAAAGCTTGGTCGATTCCTTCGATGCGTTCGGCTGCCGATTGGAAGGTGAAGACCGAACCCATGAGGGAGGTGGCGCGAATCGTGGGAGCGCTTTTAATATCAGCGGGCATAAATGAGAAGTTCTTCGTGAGGTGCGAGACGGAGGCTTAGGCCCCCATCGTCGCCTTGGCCGTCTGGAGGAAGCCGGACATCGAGCCAAAGGTGGCATCGACCGCGGAGGGTTCGAAGCCGCAATGGACCATGCAATCCTGGCACTTGGGATTATCGCTCTTGTTGCCGTAATTGTCCCATTCGGTCAACTCGAGATATTCCTTGAAGGTGTTCACGTAGCCATCTTGAAGGAGATAGCAGGGCTTCTGCCATCCGAAGATGTTGTAGGCCGGGCTGCCCCATGGGGTGCACTCGAAATCGAGATCGCCCTGGAGGAACTTGAGGAACAGCGGGGAGAGGTTGAACTTCCAGCTCTTCTTGGGGTTCTGCAGGATCTGCTTGAAGAGGGCCTTGCTGGTGTCGCGGTGGAGGAAGCTGTTCTGGTCGGGAGCTTTCTCGTAGACGTAACCGGGTGAGAGCATCATGCCTTCCACGCCGAGCGCCATCATCTCATCAAAGAAGGCGCGAACACGTTCCGGATTAGCGTGGGAGAAAAGAGTCGTGTTGGTCGTGACGCGGAAGCCACGTTTGACCGCTTCCTTGATCGCTTCCACGGCGATATCGAAGGTGCCATCGCGGCAGACGGCGGTATCGTGATCTTCTTTCAGTCCGTCCATGTGAACCGAGAAGGTCAGATAGGTCGATGGCTTGAAGAGATCGAGCTTGCGCTTAAGGAGCAAGGCATTGGTGCAGAGATAGATATACTTCTTGCGGGCAACCAATCCCTCGACGATTTGGTCAATTTCCGGATGGATGAGAGGTTCGCCACCGGGAATGCTCACCATGGGGGCGCCGCATTCTTCCACGGCGTCAAAGCACTGCTGGGGTGTAAGACGTTTATTGAGAATATGATCCGGATACTGAATCTTTCCGCAACCGGCGCAGGCCAGATTACAACGAAAGAGCGGTTCAAGCATCAGAACGAGCGGATACCGCTTGCGACCCTTGATATATTTTTGGGTAAGGACGTATGATGCGACCGTCCAGGCTTGTGAGATAGGAACCATAATTTTTTGTTAAGCGGTTGAGCCTACGTCAGGTGACAGGGATGTCAAGATTACATTAATTTGGAGGGGCAGCCTCCGGCCTGCCCCATTCTCCGTGGCAGCCGTTGCAGGCTTGGCGGCTACCTTTCTCGACGAGTATCATCAGCAAAATTACCGATCCCAGTTGACGCGCGACGTGGAGTCTGGGAGGACTTAGCCAGTTATGCTTCGTGATTTATTTCAGCTTCTCGGCGCCGGCGGGGGGGGTCTGCAGCTGGTTTTTATTGTAGTGATCTTTGGCTTTCAGGTCTGGATGTTTGTCGATGCCATCCGGCGCGAGGAATACATCTGGGCTGCCATCATCTTTTTCTTTTCGATTTTCAGCGCCCTTATTTATTACTTCCTCGTTTATCGGCCCTCAGGCGGAGGTAATCCGCTCTCCGGATTCGAGCTCCCCGGCGCGGCGGATCGCAAGCGGATCAAGCAGCTCCAGGCCGATATCCATTATCTCGATCGCGCCAACCAGCATCTCGAGTTGGCCGATATTTACCTGAGCCAAGGCAAGCTCGACCTCGCCGAGGCCAGTTACCGCGCCGCCTACGAGCGCGATTCCAAGGACGAAGACATCCGCGCGCACCTCGGCAATTGTCTGGCCCGGCGCAACAAAGCCCAAGAAGCGTTGCCGCTGCTCGAATCCGTCTGCGCGACGAATCCCAAGCACGATTACGGTTACACGCTGATGGCCTTGGCCGAAGCGCAGGGCGCGGCTGGCCAGATCGATCGCGCCATCGCGACCTGGCAGCAGGTCCTCAGCATGTACGCCTATTCCCGCGCCCGCGTGCAATACGCCGAACTGCTCATCCAAAAAAAGAACTACCCCGAAGCCCGCAAACAACTCAAGGGCGTCATCGAAGATTACCCCTTCACCCCCAAATTCCAGCGCAAGAAAGAGCAAATCTGGCTAGATCGCGCCAACGCAATGATGGGGAAGATACCGGCGTCCTCGTGATCAACGGCGCCTTGACATCCATTTCGCATCCATTACGCTTCCTTTGTGGCGACAATTACTCTGAAAAACGTCCCAAAGTCTTTACATACTAAACTGACGAAACGAGCGGCGGCCCATAAACGGTCGCTTAATCAGGAAGCCATTGTTTGCCTGGAAGAAACGCTTCAGGCGAACGAACCAGTGCCTGCGCATGTTTGGGAGGAGCGTTTTCAGAAAGTCCGTAATGCTGTTCAAATGCCGCCGCTCACCGATGATTTCCTTGAGTGGGCGATCAGCCACGGGCGCGAATGATCGTGGCCGATGTGAATCTGGTGGCCTATCTCCTTATTTCCGGGGAGCACACCAAACAAGCCACCGCTGTTCTAAGACAAGATGCGGAATGGGCGTTCCCTTATCTCTGGCGTTCTGAATTTCGGAATATTCTCGCGCTGCATATTCAGCATCGGAAGATGAGTTTGGAGCACGCTATCCTGCTTTGGGACAGCGCGGCCGCACTTGCACGGCATCACGAGTATGCAGTCGATCCACAGAGCGTTTTGGGACTGGTCGTGAAGCAACCTTTGACGGCTTACGACGCGGAATATGTCGCGCTGGCCCAGCACCTCAAAATTCCGTTGGTTACTTTTGATAAAAAACTGCAAACGGCTGTTCCCAAGACGGCCATTTCTGCGGAAGAATTTCTGGTCGCATAATCTCCTCTGGCACTTGTTCCGGAGTTGAGGCAACTTGCCATCACCTATGATACGCGGATTGCTTCGGTTGATCGGTTATCTTTTTGCGCTGGCGTTTGCCAGCTTCATCTTGATGGGGGGCTGGATCGTTTATGACGGGATCCATGACGACTTCGATCATGCGGATGTCGCGGTGGTTCCCGGTTATGCGGAGATCAAGGACTCCGCTCTGGCTTCGACCCTGACCGCCCGGCTGGATCGCGCGGCGAATCTGTATGCCGAGGGGAAATACACGTCCGTCATTGTCAGCGGCGTGACTCCGGCGGGCGAGGACGACGAGACGGACGCCATGGCCCATTATTTGGAGGCCAAAGATGTTCCGGCCAACGCGATCATTCAGGATCATCGGGGCGAAAAGGCGAATGACACCATCGATAACCTGGCCCGGATCATGAAGGACCATCGCTTTCATTCCGTGTTGCTGGTTTTCGATTACGATCGCCTGGAACATGTGAAGTTGGTTCTTCGGCATGCGGGGATACGAGAGATCGAGCAGGCGCACGTCGGGGAGTGGAAGAAGGAGGACAGCATGGACATCTTGAAGGAGGACATCGCGATTTATAGGGACATTTATCACTGGTATGTGCAGCCCACTGCGGCAGAAGTCAGCGAGAAAACCAGCGAAGAAGAGAAGGTGCTCAAGGACAAAGTCAGCACCGGGCTCGACTCGATGCACAAGTAAAGACCTCTGTGAAACTCTCGATCTAAAAATGCTGTCATCCTGCGGAGGCGAGCACGGGAATGTGGCTTATTCCCAAGACTCCTTTGAGCCGTAGTCGAAGGACCTACTCACGTCCCAAGGAAATAGTTGACCGTTGGCAAGGTGATTTAGATTCTAAAAGACAATTCTCCCTCGTCGAACCTGCGAGAGGCTTGTCTTTGGGTTTGTGAGTTTTGGCGCCACCCACATCGATTGCTTCGTTAGGCCAGGTCCTTCGACTGCGGCTCGGGAAACTCATTTGAGGAAAGGAGGTCGATTGTCTCGCCTTCGCTCAGGATGACAGCATTTTAAAAGAAGGACTTTCGCGCGGGTCTCAAGTAGAAGCTCGGGGTGACGAAGTTTTTGTAGTTTAAGCAACAAGGCGGCTCCAAGAAGCCCTTGCGTGAAAATGATGTGTCGGGCAACTTCTATACTCATGTCTGTGACGACATTTTCCTCAACTCAATCGCAAAGGCAAAGCCAGGGGGGCGATTCCCCCTCTGCGGCCGTTTCGTTGCAGATACAAAAGACCCTGGGCGCCATGCCCTTGGAGCAGCTTGACCGCATTTTTTCGCTGGCGGAGGAACTTCGTGAGGAGGAGGGAGTCGATCTGGGACCGAGGGACCAGTCGCAGCAGGAACGGCGTTCCGGCGGTGGGTTCGACCTCATGCCGCTGGTAATCGACGGCGAGCAGTGGGCCCGCATCGAGGCCGGGCTGGCGCAGCGGGTGCGGGTCTGGAATCTTTTTCTTCGCGATATTTATAGCGGCCAGGAAATTTTAAAGGCTGGGGTGGTTCCCTATGAAATTGTCTACGCCGACCCGAATTTTCACCGGGGCTGCGCGCGATTGCCCGGCGTCACGGCGAATTACCTGCAACTGACCGCCTTCGATCTGCAGCAGGACCACCGTGGCCAGTGGATGGTGGTTGAGGGCCATTTGGGCGTTGCAGAGGGGGCCAATTACGCGTTGAAGAAGCGCCAGATTCTGCGCCAGGTTGCGCCGCGATTATTCGACGGGCTGGAGATTTTGCCGATCGAGGATTTTGCCGCGCAGGTCATGGACGTCTTGCAGGAACTGGTTCGCATTCCCGATGGCCGGGCGCGGGCGGTACTGTTGGCGCAGGGCAGCAGCGACGATTATTATCTCGATCACGCGGCACTGGCGCGGCAGATGGGCGTCTCCATCGTGCAGGGCAGCGATCTCGTTGTGCTCGACAGCCGCCTTTATCTCAAGACCATCGCGGGCGTCGAGTCGGTGGATGTGGTCTTGCGCCGTCTCTCCACTTCCCTGCTCGATCCGGTGACGTTTGATCCCGCCAGTCGCTTCGGTGTTCCCGGTTTGCTTTCCTGCGTGCGCAAGGGTTCGCTGGCGGTGGCCAACGGTCTCGGCTCTGATCTCGCCAATAATCGCGCGCTGGCTGCGCATCTCCCCGCGATCGTCGAATATTATTCCGGTGAGAAACCGCTGCTGCAATCGCCGCATGTTTTTGAATTGCGCGACATCGATGTCCGCGAAGAAGTGGCCGACAACCGGGACGCCTATGTGATTCGTCATGCATGGAAGCGCGGGCCTGCTCACGAATGGGCGGTCAAGCACATGCCCGCCCACGAGTGGAACCGGTTTTGGCAGCAGATCGAGGCCGCGCCAAGCGAGTACGTCGCGCATAAGATTCCCACCCAGACGCAGCATCCATGCTGGACTTCCAGCGGCTCGCGCATGCAATCGACGACGTTGCGCGCCTTCGCTCTTGGGCAGGATAAAATTTCGCCATGTGCCCTGGCGTGGACGGGCGCTGCGTCGTCCCTGGCGACCTCGGCGGTTCAGACGGCGGATCGTATTAAAGACGTTTGGATTTTACGCACGTCGCCGGTGCCGTCAGTTGTCGTACATGCCCAGGCGGAAGAAGCGCCCAAGCGGTTGCGACTCACTAGCCGCGTGGCGGAATCGCTCTTCTGGATGGGGCGTTACGCGGAGCGGGCCGAGGTGACCACCCGCATTTTGCGCATCGTGCAGATGCAGGCCTGGCCGATGTCGGACAGCGCGACGGCCCGGGCGCGTCAGCCTCTCTGGAATGCCATGGCGGCCACTAGTGGTCACATTCCCGATTTTTTCCTGAGACCGGGACGTAATCCGATTGCGCATAGCGAAGTGCCCTTTTACTTTTTGCTCGATCGAAAACACGCCGGATCGGTGCTCTCATGTCTGTCGTCGTGTCGACAAAACGCAGAGAATATCCGCGAACATTTTCCGCCAGAAGTCTGGTCCGTGCTGAATCATCTTTATCTTGAGGTCGCGCTTTACGCCGACCAGACCCCGACCGACAAAGTGCGGATGGTGCTGGAGGACCGTTCGCTGCATCAGGACATCATCACGCAACTCGACGAGCTGACCGGCGCGCTGGAAAAGCACATGCTGCACAACGATGCGTGGCATTTCTGGCAGCTGGGCGTCTATGCGGAGCGTAGTCTCATGACGATCCTGACGTTGAAAGAAGTGTTGGCTCCGGAGATTGATGGTGTGTCCAAGATCAGCCCCGTCAGCAGCACGAATCTCGAACTCCTCCTGCAAATGCTTGCGGGGCAGTACGCTTATCGCAGTCTCTATCACGCGCGACCGGTGGCAGCTCGCGTAGCGCGGCTACTTTTGCAGGATCCGGAATTTCCCCGGTCCGCCTTGTTTTGTCTGGAAGGAATGAAGCGCGCGCTGACCGCTACCTTGGGCGAGCGACCGATCAAGGGATCGGACACGCCGCTCAAGCATTGCGCTCGCGTGATCATGGAACTCAACTTTATCGACATGGCTACCTACTTCCCGAGTGCGGCGGAGAGCCCTAATGTCGAGGGCGACGATGATCTTTCCGACATGCCGACTTCCGAGTTTCCGCAAAAACTAACCGAGCTGACCGAACTGCTTCTCGACTTCAACGTGCTGATTTCCGATCACTATCTGGATCATCAAGTGGTCTTCCGCGAGCCTGAACTCTTTGACCACGCGAGTCCGCGATGACTTTTAATATCGTCCATACCACGGCTTACGAATATTCGGCCCCGGCGATTGAATCGTTCACCGAACTTCGCGTCAGGCCTCGCCAAAGCAATCGGCAGACGGTCCACCATCACGTCACCGAAGTGACGCCCCGGGCCGCGCTCGAGGAATTTGCCGACTACTATGACAACGTGGTTGAGTGCCTTTCCGTTCCTTACCGGCACAAGTGCCTGACCGTTACTTCCCGCAGCACGGTGGAAACGCTGCCGCACAAGGACGCACTCAGCGGTCTCGATCTGACCGTCAGCGAAGCGGTGCGACTCTACTGGCCGCAACGCCGCGAGCTCTTTGATTTTCTCATGCCTTCGATTCACGCGCCCATCACGCCGGAGATCGAGGCGATGTCGAAACAGCAACTCCCCAGCAGCGGCTCGTTTTGCGACATGGTCAAGGGACTCTCTTCTTATATCTATGAGACGTTCACTTACATGCCCGGAGTGACCGACATTCGCACGCCGTTATCGGACGTGCTTCGTAAACGCCAGGGCGTGTGTCAGGATTTTGCGCATCTCATGATTGCGCTGCTTCGCGCGGCCGGGTTGCCTGCACGATACGTTAGCGGGTACATCGAGACTGACTCGGTTCGCGGCGGAAGTGGACTTGTGGGCGCGACGGCCAGTCACGCGTGGGTGGAAGTTTATATGCCAAGCGGAGTCTGGGTGGGGATCGATCCGACCAACGACATGCTTGAAGGCGAGCGCCATGTGCAGATCGGTATTGGGCGCGACTATCATGATGTGCCGCCGTTGCGCGGAGTTTTCAAAGGAGCGAAACGTCAACAGCTCTCGGTCATGGTGACGGTCTCCCGCACCACGGGCGAAATGGTGACGGACTAAGCCATGTCGTCCCCGGCCAAAATTGACGAACGGAAGCCGTGGTATCATCTCAGTCTCGGTAAGCAGATGGTGATCGGCTTGATCGTCGGCACCATCGTTGGATGGGCGGCGAACGCCTGGTTCATGACGGGAATTGGGCCAACGACTCCCCCGGATCAAGCACTGAAAGCCCATGCGGGACTCGATGATTTTCTGGCCTGGATCGCCCTCGTCCGGGATATTTTTCTACACCTCATCCAGATGATGATTGCGCCGCTGGTCTTCGCGAGCATCGTGCAGGGAATCGCGGGCCACGAGGACATGAAGAAGGTCGGACGTATCGGAGTGAAGGCGTTGGTTTATTTTGAAATCCTGACAGGCCTCGCGCTTGTCGTTGGATTGTTCATGGTGAATCTGATCCGGCCCGGTGCGGGTATCACCTTAACGGGCAACACGAGTACCTTGAGCGCGATGGCGCAAAATAAACCGCTTACCGTGATCGAAACGATCCTGCACATCTTTCCCAAGAGCATCATCGATGCGATGGCGCGTGGGGATGTCCTGCAAATCGTTGCGTTCTCGGTTATCTTCGCATTGGCGATCTCCGCAGCGGGTGAGGCGGGCAAACCGATCCTCCACTGGTGCGACAGCCTGCGCCTGGTGATGTTCAAGTTCGCGGGATTGATCATGATTTTCGCGCCGCTGGGCGTGGCCGCCGCGATTGCCGACACCGTGGGGCAGCAGGGCCTGGGATCCTTGCTGGGGCTCGGTCTGTTGTTGATGACGCTTTATATCTCATTGATTATTTTTGTGGTCGTAGTGATGGGCGCGGTGATCTGGCTGGTGAAAATTCCGCTCATGCCTTTTGTCCGTGCGGTCCGCGATCCGTTTCTTCTGGCGTTTGCCACGGCCAACAGCGAGGCGGCGCTGCCCGGCGCATTTGCGAGAATGGAGCGTCTCGGTGTGCCGCGCGGTATTGTCGGGTTTGTTCTGCCGATGGGCTACTCGTTCAATCTGGATGGCTCCACGCTTTATCTCGCGGTGGCCTCTGTCTTTATTGCGCAGGCGGCGGAGACGGCGAGCGGCGTCCACTTCGGAATCGGCCAGCAAATCACGATGATGCTCATGTTGATGCTGACGTCAAAGGGCGTGGCTGCCGTGCCGCGCGCGTCACTCGTCGTGCTTATCGCCGCGCTGCAATCCTTTCAACTTCCGCTCGAAGGCGCGGCCATGATTCTCGGCGTTGACGCCTTCATGGACATGGCCCGTACCTCGGTCAACGTCCTCGGCAATTGCCTCGCCAGCGTGGTCGTTGCGCGCTGGGAAGGGGAGTTTGACGAGAAAGCGGCCCAGGCGGAGTTTGGTGGCGGCGCATAATAGAGCCTCTCTCTAAAATGCCGCCATCCTGAGCCGTAACGATGCAGTCAAAAATACTGGAAACAGTCAGGTTTTCATTATCCCGAAGGGATTAAATCATATAACCCAGAGTTGGACTCGCCCGGGAGTCCAACCCTGGGTTATATCGACGTGGCCTTGTACCCTGAAAAGGGTTCTATCTTTTCGGTGATCGAAACGAGGTCGCTTGCTCCAACCCTTTCAGGGTAGCTCGTTCCTCGCAACCCTGGGCTATATGATTTAATCCCTTCGGGATAACGGGCAACTGCATCGTTACGGCTCAGGATGACGGCGTTTTTTTAAATCGAGGATTTTCACCGCAATTCCAACTCCTCCTCGAACTTAGTCAGATTGCGCACGCCGGTTTTGCCGACGATGACCACATCTTCAATCCGCACGCCGCCGACGCCGGGATAATAAAGTCCCGGCTCGACGGTGATGCTCAGTCCCGTGAAGAGTTTCCCGGAGGCAAAGCGGGGCGACTCGTGCAGATCGAGTCCAAGCCCATGACCGACCCCGTGAAACATTCCCACCCAGCGGCCCTTGCGTTGCTCGGTCGGATACCCGGCGATCTTGAAGCGCTCGATCAATTCCTTTTGCAACGCGGTGCCATCGGCTCCGGCGCGCATCTGTTTCATCACCCACCGCTTGCCTTCTTGAACCGTAACATATTGTTTGCGCAACGCCTCGGACGCGCGACCACGCACGACCGTTCGCGTCAGGTCTCCGTAATAATGATTGCGAGCGTGACGTGGAAAAATATCGAGCACGATGGCTTCGTTGGCGCGGAGCGGGCCATGGCCGCGCTCATGCGGATCACAGCCCTGTTCACCGCCCGCGACGATGGTGTTGGCCGGCGAACCCCCGGCATGTAGCACCGCGGAATCCATCTCGGCGCGAAGCCGCTCGGAGGTGAGGGGAGTCTTGCTCCACTGAAGAAAACCGCGCTTGTCCGCTTTGCTCGCCTTGAGAACGTCGATGCCGCGACGTAGTCCGGTTTCTGCAACCCGTAGCGCTGTTGTGAGCGCGGAAACTTCCTCCTTCGTCTTGCAAACGCGCTGTGGGAAAAACGGCTGATCGGAAACGGTGATCTTCAATTCGCGGGCACGAAGTTTTTCCAACAATCCCGCAGAAAACTGTTCCGGCACGAGGAACGATTTGATCCGGTACTTTTTCGCAATGCCTTGAATCACGGCGACGGCGGACGAGTCCTTCGGTTGCGGAGGAAGAAATTCCGCGAGCCCATGTACCTGCGTCACCCTCGCGACGGGCCGAGCGCGATCGATTTCCAGAGGCGACAGCGCCACATGCGTTTCATTTCGCACTTCCCACCATATGAAGGGATCATCAGCATAGAAGCGGGTTGCGTAAAGCATGTCGGCATCATGACCACTGGCGGAAACCATCAGGCGTGCTGAGCTCATATTCGCCTAAAAAAGCAGGTTGGGCGGGGCTTGTCGAGGGGGCAGAGCAAGCTATTATGAGGAAAGGAAATGAAAAAGCTTACTCCGAAACGAATCAGAGTTTCTATTGGCGTAGTATTTCTAGTGCTGGGTTTGTTTCTTGCAATGATGGGTTCTCATTCATTTTCAGTTTCGTTTATTTTCGGCGCGATGTTTCTACTTTGGGCGGTGTTTGGGAAAAATGATTAATTAATATGTCCATCGCCACCCGCACCGGAGACATGGGGAAGACCAGCCTGATGTATGGACGGCGGGTCGATAAATTCGATCTGCGTGTGGAGACTTACGGCACGGTCGATGAACTCAACGCCGCGCTCGGCATGGCCCGCGCCCAAGCCGAATTACCCCTGATTAAAGAGGAACTTTTACTCATCCAAAAACAACTCGTCGCGTTGATGGGCGAACTGGCCGTCGCGCCGCAGGACGCGGAACGATACGCGAAGGACAAATATCCCAAGCTGCAGCCGGAGATGCTGCAGCATCTCGACGATCTCGTCGCAAGAATCGAAAAAGAAAAAATCACCTTCGACGGTTGGGCCACGCCGGGAGCCAGTGTTGCATCGGCTGCGCTTGATGTAGCCCGGACGACTTGCCGCCGAGCGGAGCGATTGGTGACTCAGTTGGCGACCTCCAATGAGGTTGATCTTCTCGTGATCAAATATCTCAACCGGCTCTCGGACCTACTCTGGTTGATGGCCCGTTACACCGAAACTCAACTCGGCGCGCCGCCAGCTTGAGGAGGATTGAGATAGGCCAGCGCTTCCTTCGCGTTGTCGCGCAGTTCCTGGATCGCTTTCCCGACATCGGCTTGGCCGAACACAGCCGTTCCCGCGACGATGACTTCAGCTCCGGCGCGGACCGCATCCCAGATCGAGTATTTATCGAGTCCGCCGTCGACTTCAATGTCGAACTTATAGTTGTTCTGCTGGCGTATCGCGACGGCTTCCCGCACTTTGGCCATCATGTCCGGCATGAATTTTTGCCCGCCGAAACCCGGCTCGACGGTCATGATCAGCAGGCGGTCGATGCGCCCCAGGTGCTCAGCCACGGCGGAAAGGGGAGTCTTGGGTTTGACGGAGAGACCGACCTTGCAGTCGAAATCATGAATTTCGTTGATGGCGGTGAGGATCGTGTCCTCGCACTCAATATGGATGGTGATATTCGTGGCCCCCGCCTCCGCGAAGGACGTGATGAATTTCCGCGGCTTCGTGAGCATGAGATGCACATCGAGAGGCAACTTCGTGTGGGACCGGATCGTCTTGGCGATGGCCGGTCCAAACGAAATGTTCGGCACGAAATGGCCGTCCATGATATCGACATGAAGCATGTCGGCGCCGCCTTGCTCCGCGCGTGCCAGATCGGCGCGAAGATAACCGAAGTCAGCGGAAATAACCGAGGGCGCGATGAGTGTAGGTTTCATGCGAGGACTAAAAGCTTTTGTTCACCTGCGCCGCCGCCGCGCGATCCAGCATCCACATCTTGATTCCGTCGAGCGGTTGCACGCGCTGAACCGGGTAAGTAGTCAGCGGATGATTTGGCGCCAAAACGTTGTGGATCATATCGGTTTTGTCCGCACCGGCGACCAGCAGCATGACCGTGCGGGCGGCGTTCAGTACGGGAAAGGTGAACGTGATCCGGAAGCTCTTGAATTTCTCCACCCAATTGGCGACGACCCAGCGATCCTTTTCGTCGAGAGCCTTGCTGTCAGGAAAGAGTGACGCGGTATGTCCGTCCGGTCCCATGCCGAGCAGAATCACGTCGAAGCGAGGGCAGTCGTTGAACCGTAGCGTGGGATTGAAGAAGGTGCGCAATTCCACGTCGTAATCGGCCGCCGTCATATTGGGATCGGGCAGTTCCGCGCGGACGCGATGGACATTGGCGGTGGGCACACGACCGGAGGTGAGCAGCGTGCTCGCGACCATGAGGTAATTGCTGTCGATATGACTCGGGGGTACCTGCCGCTCATCACCGAAAAAGAGATGAGTCTCTTTCCATGGAAACTCGCGGAAGGCCGGATCGGTTGCCAGCAACGTGTAGAGTTTGCGGGGAGTCGAGCCGCCCGCGAGGGAAAGAATGAAAATGCCGCGCTCGGTCACGGCGCGCTGCGCGAGGCGCAGAAGTTCCACGGCGGCGGCTTTGGCAAGCGCGTCGGCATCGGCGTAAATGTGACGGGTTTCGTTGCTCACGGACACATCTTAACGGAGCAAGCTAAGGGCGCAAGCGTCCCGTATCGCACAATTAACTTTAGCCGATCCGCTCACCGCCGGTTCCGCAAAAGCGATCTACGAGAAGGATGAGAAGCCGCAGGGGCTGATCAAGTTGGCTCCAATCAAAGAGGAAGCCGGGAAGAAATAACAACAAAGTGGCCCGGCAAGGATTTGAACCTTGGACCAAGTGATTAAGAGTCACCTGCTCTACCGCTGAGCTACCGAGCCTTTTTTCCGTCGAACGGAACGAGTACTATGCAAGCTCTGCAGGAAATGGCAAAGAAATTTGGTTGGAGACTGACCGACAGCTCGTTCGCCTACTCTTCGACGATGTCTTGCTGACCGGTTCTGTCGGGGGCGCTGTCCGGGAAATGGGTCTTGAGGGCGCGACTGGCCAAGTCGAGAGCGGCGATGAGGCCTTCCGTATAATGCTCTTCCTTAAAGTGGCGGGTCAGTAGGGCGATGAAGTCATCCCACCACGCCTGGCCAACTTTGTCGTGAAGAGCCGTGCCCCCCACGACCGCAAATTTGCGGGACTTAGGCGCAAGAAAGATCAGCAGGCTATTTTGTGCCGTGGCCGCTTCGAGACGCAGCTTGCGAAACTCGTCATTGGCGGCGGCGAGGGGATCGCCGACCGCGCGATGGGTGATATAGAGGACGATGTCGCCCGAGGAGCCTTCCTCCGCAGACCGAATCGCCTTAAGAATTCGGTCGTGCTCCAGGGCGCTCAAAAAATGTTTGATCTTCATGGTCAATTACGAGGTTACCACCCGCCTCCCGCGCCGCCGCCGGCAGAACTACCGCCGCCGCCGCTGAAGCCTCCGCCTCCTCCAAATCCACCGCCGCCGCCACCGAACCCTCCGCCGTATCCACCACCGCCGGTGAAAATGAAAGGGCCGCCGCCCCCAGAGTTTCCAAATTTAATGCAAATAAAGAGAATGATCAGGAAGATGATGAGACCGAGGACCTCGTTTTCGGTGGCCTGCTTCTGTAGTTTCCCGTCCTCGACGGTGGAACCGGTTCCTTTGTACTCGCCCTTCGTTGCCGCAAGCATGGCCGCGACGCCCGCTTGGACTCCGCCCGAGAAATTGCCCTGCTTGAATTGAGGGCGGATTTCATTGGCGATGATCCGATTGCAAATCGCATCGGGCAGTGCGCCCTCCAAGCCGCGTCCCGTGGCAATGAACATCTTGCGGTTATTGAAATAGATGAAAAGAACCGCGCCGTTGTCCTTGCCTTTCTGGCCCACGCCCCAGGCGTTGTAAGTATCGATTGAATACTGGGCCGGGTCGGCGTCCTGCGGAAGGGCGGGATAGATCGCGACGAGAATCTGGTTGGAGGTCGTCTTCTCAAATTGATCGAGTTGGGTGTTGAGCGCCTGCGTCGTACCGGCTCCCAGAATACCAACTTGGTCGGTGACGTACTGATCGGGCTTCGGAGGCAGTTTTTGCGCCTGGGCGAAAAGTCCGAAGAACAACGAAAACAGCAGCAGTCCTGCGATCTGCGCTGTCCGCAATCCGTATCGCTGAGTCATGGACACGCGTTAGTGCGCAGGAGCGGTGTTTGTAGAATTATTGAAATCGAATTTCACCGGCGGCGGCACATCGGTGCCTTCCTTCGCTTGGAAATAGGGGCGCGTGGTGAATCCGGACATGCCCGCGATGAAGTTGGTCGGGAAGCTCTGCACCGTCGTATTATAACTTTGCGCCGCCTGATTGAAATGATTGCGGGCCGTGGTGATGCGATTCTCGGTGCCTTCCAATTGCGCCTGCAGATCGAGAAAGCTCTGGTTGGATTTCAGATCGGGATAACGCTCTGAGACGACCAGCAACCGGGAAAGCGCGTTGCCCAGATTGCCCTGGGCTTGCTCGAATTTCTGTAATTGCGCGGGATCGGTAGGCGCTGAGTTGGGATCGAGCTTAACCTGACCGACACTGGCGCGGGCCTGAACGATATCGGTCAGCGTCGATTTCTCGAAGTTAGCCGCGCCCGAGACGGTCTGGACCAGGTTCGGAATCAAATCGGAACGGCGTTGATATTGGTTCTCCACCTCGGCCCATTGCGCATCGACGCCCTGTCGACCGCTGACGAGCTTGTTGTAGCTGTCAGCCCACATGGCACCGATGATGATTGCGAGAACGATGAGGCCAAGAATGGCAACGCCGACACAGCCGAGAACATATTTGCCCATAAATGATGGATGATTTAAATGAAGCTTAGAAGGCTTCCCCGTTTTTGGACAGGATTAAGCGAGGCGTCTAGTTCGACGCGACGGAAAGCTTGGCGGGGTCTGCCTCAAGGGGGCGGCCATAGGCGCAGAAACGGCCCTTATGGCGGATCAAACCGAGCCACGTGGTGTAACCGCCGCTCGGCTTATGTGGATCGAAGACATAGATGTCGGGACCGCCATTACGCCGATTATGCAGGCCGCCGCGACTGGATTGTGATCCGACCATGAGCCACTGGCCCTTGTCGTCGGTACCGAGATACACCATCACATGGGTGATGGGTGGCTGGCGTTCGGGCCGGTAAGTGTTTTCCCAGAAAAGAAGATCGCCCGGTTTGAGGTTCTCCCGCAGGTATGAAGCGTCGGCGTAACCATCGGACGCTTGCGGCACGTCCCAAGCCTTGTTTTGCAGGTGGAGATAGTAATATTGATCCGAGGCGGTGCGGGGCAACTCGATGCCAGCAGTGACCTTGTAGAGATAGCGCGAGGTGTTCGAGCAATCCATGGCCCAAGAGTGGGACTCACCCGGCGGACGCCAGTCTTCATCGTATTCGAGGCCCAAGCTGCTGAGTTCCTTGGCTTCCTGCATGAAGCGAGTGGACCAGTCGTTCGATGGCGCGGGGGAGGAAAACAATGAGGAGAAAAAGGATTTGTGATCGTTCTGTTTGGACGAGGGACTCGTGAAAGTGGACGCAGAAGAGGAATCGCCCTGGCTCAGTTGAACTACGGGAGCGGGCGCGGGTTTTACCTTCGCTACGACAGGAGTCGGCGCGGGTTTGACCGCGGCGACGATCTTGGGTGCAGGGGGCGGTTCAGCGGTTAATTCTTCCGGAGAGACGAGCTTGGCCACGGGAGCGGAGGTCTCCGTGGTATCTGGCATATCCGAGGACGAGACGGAGGAAGGAGGTGTTGGTGCTGCATCCGGAATGGTGGCGGGATCGGGAACGGGGCAGGAAGCGAAGGTCGAGGCTGGGATGTCGAAGTCCTGCACAGGTTGTGCGTGGGCGTAGAGCTTTTGATGGTCCGTCTTCTTGTGCGTGGTCGTGGAGGCGCTCGGCTTGGTTGCCGGAGCGGGGGTGGTGGTCTTCGTTTTGACCGGCGGAAGCTTGATCACCTGTCCAGGCTTCAGGTTGTTCTTCGTGAAGTTATTGACCTTCTTGAGCGACTTCACCGAGCAGCCAAATTTCTGCGCGATCAACCAAAGAGAATCTCCCGTGACGACCGTATAAGTGGCGGGTCGATCAGCTGGCGCCACGGTGCCGCCTGAGGTAGCAGGAGCAGAGACAATAGGTGCCGTTAAAGTTGCCGGAGTCGTCGGTGGCGGCGTGGGCACAACGGCAGCAGCAGGAGCGGGATTGGTGCTATCGGTGGGCACGCCCGGCTCGGCTTGGCAGAAGAGAACGGGACTGGCCGCGACCGATAAGGTTGCGGTTAAGAGAATCGGCAAAAGGCGGTTCCGATTAGTCATAATCCTGAAAGTAAAGGCTTTTTTACGTTTTTAAAGTAAAAACTCACGTCATTCTCCAAATTCAGCCAAGTTTCGAGGTTAGCCTACGTCCCCATATACCGGTCAAGCCTTCGCTCATTGTTGCCCCAAATGATCCAGTGCCTTTTGCATGGGCGCGCCGGAAACCTTGATCATTCCGTCTAGGGGACTGGCCATTTCGTCGAAGAGGAAAATAGCCGTGGAGAACGAAATGATGCAAAGAATCAGGGACATCAGCACAGTGATATTCCGGGGTGCGAACAGGCCAAAGCTCATGAAAAGAATCGTGAGCCAGGAGAGCAGGACGACGTAGAGCGCAGTCGGGACTTCGGTTTTGGATTCCTCGATGAGTTGCCAGCGCTCTTGCACCAGGGTGCCAAGGAGTTGCCGGGCCTGCTGGATGGTGGCGCGCTGGTCATCGTTGGCGGGGTTGAGCGCGTTGAGTTTCTGCTGGACCGGTTCGAGGTCGCCTGCTTTTTCGAGCTGGATGGGATCGTCATCCGTGGTGGGATTTTCCTTGGGCCAGATACTTTGGACTTCGTCATTGACAGACTTGCGCAACTCATTGCGCGCCGGCTTCGATTCCGCTCCATATTGGGAGAGGACGCGATCCAGAAGGATGATGTTGGCGCCAGTCACCGTATCGGCATTGCTGATGGTATCGAAGGAATTTTTGGCCGAGGCCACCAACAAGCCGAGCACCAGCGCGGACAGCGTGGCGATCATCCCCGAGGCCATCTTGATCGTATCCTTCGAGTGATCGTTGAGATGGCTCTCAGGCAGTGTGTATCCCAAAAACAGGCCCATGAATAATCCCGCCGCGATGCAGCAGGCGCTGATGCAGCCGATTTCCAGGGAACTCACGATTCGAATCCCTTGGAAGAATTTTTGTACGCAAAAAGCACGACGGGAGGGTAAGCGGTAGCCCGTGAAGATGGCCAGCTTTTTGACGAGCACACACCGGCGACATCCAGTTCCATGGTAGCCGTCGACCGCTGGGCGATGGTCGGAGGGCCGACCCGCGCTCGGCGATCACGGGCTAGGTAGCCGCCGCAGGCTCGGGGGAGGAAGACGGAATAGACCTGCTTTTGATCAACGTCGGTTGACGCGATCTCAATCCGTGATGATATCGTTGAAGGTCTTGCCAGCGGGAATCATCGGCAGCACATGCTCGGTATGCGGCACCATGACGTCGAGGGCATAGGCACCCTTGGCGTCGATGAGCCGTTGCAGCGCGCCTTCGAGGTCCTTCTTGTGCAACACCCGTTCGCAGGTGATGCCGAAGCCCTTGAAGATGGTCGGATAATCAGGATAGATGCCCGCGCGGTCGGAGGGATCGCCCAGGTAAGTGTGGCCACGATTGGAATCGAAGAAGCGATCTTCCCATTGCACCACCATGCCGAGATGCTGGTTGTTGAGAATGATCACCTTGGCGTGAATCTTTTCCACCTTGGAGGTGGCCAGTTCCTGCAAATTCATAAGGAAGCTGCCATCACCGTCGATATCGATCACCTGCTTGTCGGGACAGGCCACCTTGGCGCCGAGTGCGCAGGGATAGCCGAAGCCCATCGTGCCGAGTCCGCCGGAAGTCAGGAAGGTGCGTGGCTTTTTGAAATCGTAGAATTGCCCGGCCCACATCTGATGCTGGCCCACGCCCGTGGTGATGATCGCTTCGCCCTTGGTCATCTCGTAAAGTTTCTTGATCACCAATTGCGGGGCGATCTTGTCGTGGTGATCGACAAATTTAAGTGGCTGGGCTTTTTTCCACGAGGCGATCTCTTTCGACCACGTCGGAAAATTTTTCCGCGTGCGGCCTTCCTTGCGGATCATCGAGTTCAGGCGGGAGATCGCGTATTTCACGTCGCTGAGGATGGGCAGATGAACATGCTTGTTCTTGTCGAACTCGGCGTAATCGATGTCGATATGGACAATGGTGCCGTGCTTGGCGAATTCAGAAACCTTGCCAGTCACTCGATCATCAAAACGCACGCCGAAAGCCAGCAGCAAGTCGGCTTCGTTCACCGCGCGATTGGCGTAGTAGGTGCCGTGCATGCCGAGCCACTTCATGGAGAGCGGATGCGTTTCCGGGAAGCAGCCGATGCCCATCAAAGTCGTGCACACGGGAATGTTGGTCAGTTCGGCGAACTCCAGCAGATCCTTCGCCGCACCTGAGGCGATAATGCCGCCGCCCACATAAAGAACCGGCTTCTCGGCCTTTTCGATCAGCCCGAGCACTTCATTCAGCGCGAGGTCGTCGGCTTTCTTCTCGGGTTTGTAGCCGCGAAGCTCCACCTTGCTCGGGAAGATCGGTTGCGTCATATCCTGTTGCTTGTCTTTGGGGATATCAACAATCACGGGGCCGGGACGACCGCTATTCGCGATATAAAACGCTTCCTTCACGATGCGGGGAATGTCCCGGGCATCGAGCACCAGATAGCTGTGCTTCACGATCGGAAGCGTCATCCCGAAAAAGTCGGTTTCCTGGAACGCGCCCTTGCCGATGTTGGTTGAAGGCACCTGGCCAGTCACCACCACCAACGGAATCGAATCCATGAAGCAATCGGCAATCGCTGTCACCAGATTGGTCGCGCCGGGACCGCTGGTTGCCATGCACACGCCCACTTTGCCTGTCGCGCGTGCGTAGCCTGCGGCCATGAAACCGCCGCCCTGTTCGTGCCGGGGCAGGATGGTGCGAATCTTTTTCGACTTGGTCAGCGCCTGGTGGAGGAACTGGCTCGCGCCGCCGGGATAGGCAAAAATCGTATCAACTCCCTCGCGTTCCAGACTGGCAACGAGGACCTCTGCACCGTTCATGAGAGGGCCGCGGTTCGTGGAGGCAGCCGAAGCCGCCTTTTTGGTCTTGGATTTGGTCGTCGCTTTCATAAGAGGAGAACTACCTTAGATGCAGGTTCTTTTCTTAGCAATTAGGAACTTTTGAAATGCTTGGTCATGTGAATGTAACGGGGATGCGAGAGGTTCGCTGTAGAAGATTAATTTTTATCTGCTACAGCCGATATATACCCCATGCAGGTTATCCGCAAAAAACTCATCGACGTCATCGCTTGGGATACTCAAGCGCGGTTCCTCATTCCCAAATGGCAACGGCACTACGTCTGGAGCGAGAAGGAAGTTTCCCAGATGTGGGAGGATTGGGCGAACGATTGCGCCCAGAAGATCAAGCATTTCTGTGGAGTGATGCTATTTCGACAGCAGGCCGAAGCGACCTGGGAAATCGTCGACGGTCAGCAGCGCATGACGACGTTCTTCTTGTTTTTTCTAGCGCTGCGCGATGTCTGTGATGAAGAGAAAATTGACTTCAGCGAATTGAGCGGCGTTTTTACGCTGCCTGGAAGTACGACATGCCGCCTCGTCTTGCAGGAAGGCCTGAGCGAGGACCGGGATGTCTTGAATGCCCTGCTTCATCAAAATCGGGCTGAAGTCGAGAAGGATGTTTTGGCTGAAAGCATTCTTTATGGAGCCTATCGCATGTTCAGAACAAAACTCGGTGAGATGCCGCGTGAACAAATCCCTCCCTTTGTTCTCAATGTCCTGGAGTTTGTGGATTTGGTCGTGTTGACCGTCGATGAAACCGACGATACAAGACGCATCTTTGAGGCCCTCAATAGCCGGGGCAAGCAGGTGAGTTCCGACGAACTGGTTTCCAACCTGATCACCTATATTGCCGCCGACAACCTGGAACTCAATGAGTATGCCAAGGCGAGTTGGGCCTTTATCACGCGTCTTTTTGATCAGGACGAACTCGCTGTTTTTCTGGATACCTTCGGCAAGCGCAATGGTCTACAGACAGATAGAGGCACGGCATTTGATGAAATTCGTTTCGAGGTCCACGGCGCGCTCAGGGAAAATCAAGTGCGCGCGTGGCTCAAGGAATTCGTCCGCGCCGCCGGAAATTATCGGGACATTCTCTCGCCGGAAAATAGCAACGATCCTGTCCAGTGCATGTTGGCTGAGCTACAGCGCCTGAAGGTTCCGAAGCTGAACCCTTTTCTTCTGGCTCTTCTGGAAACCTTCCGCGACACCCCTGCGAGCGAGCCCCTGATTCACAATCTTCTCAGTGCTGTGGTTCGTCTTTTGATCGTCCTGGAGCGACCAAGTTACCGTCTGGAAAAATTCACGACAGAGGCCTGCTTTGTTTTCGATGACAAAAAGCTGCAGCCTGCCGCGCGCCTGGAAAAAGTTATCGCTCTTATCGAGGGTATTTGGATTGATGACGCAGAATTCCGTGAGGCCTTCATCAAAAAGAACATATATGGTCCGGGAGCGCATCTGAGCCGACTGCGTTATTATCTTGAGAAGTTCGAGCAGCGAATTTCCGAAGTTTCCGGCGCGCCATTTGAAGTTTATTTTGGCAGTCAGGCGACGGTTGAGCACATCATGCCGCAAACCCTGGATGAAGATGGCGCTTGGAAAAACGCACTGCGCATCACGGACCCGGTAAGGCTCCAGTCCCAGCACAAGGGACTCGTCCATACGATTGGAAACCTGACGGTACTTTTGACCAAGGACAATCCCGCGGCGGGCAATTCGCCCTATTCGCAGAAGCGGGAATTTTATCTTCATCCCAACCAGACCTTGAAGAAATTGGGCTCCCGGAAAAAAATCTCTATTGGAAACTGCGCCCTCAACAGCTATTTCGAGGATAAGCCGGTGTGGAACTTTCAGACCATCGTGGATCGCAGTCAGTACCTGGCTGGCTTGGCCTTGAATATTTGGAATAAGGAAGATTGGAACCGGGAGACAAAATGAATTTAAGCGCAACGCTCAAACAAGCTGAAAAAGTTTTTGGTCCTGCTCTTCCCGGCCGAGGCGCGGAAGAAAATACGTTGTCCGCCGTGCGCTATGCCAAGGGACGTGCGACGAAATACGGGGGAATTAGTGGTTTCCACGAAGAGGCAAAATTCCACATTCACTTCCCGACTCCGATTGATTGGAGCCTTCTGACGACAAAGAAAGGCACTCCCGATTTCGTTAGCGACTTGAAGGAGTCTGGCCCTCAGGGCGAACAGGGGCGTGAAGCCTTGATCGCCGACTTTTTGGAGAAGCAGCATGGCGTCCGCGAAAAACTGCGATTAAAGCGCGAGAAGGCTGAAGCCGCTGCCCGTGCCAAGCTGCTAAAACAGGAACTCGTCGAAATCCGCCAACGGCTCATTCCCTTTCAGGGCGAACGAGAGGCGACTCTAAATCTGGGAACCGAAAGCGTAACGCTAACCTTCAAGATCACCGTCGATAAATCCGGCAAGGTGAAGATCTCTGCCACGATTTAATCCCTTGAGTTGAATTCTCCGAAGCTTGCTTCGGCTTGATCGAAGGAGTCGGTTCCGAGGTAGCCGCCGCTGTCCCTAGCGGCGATTCGTCGAGAAAAAAGGCACCGCCGCTAGGGACAGCGGCGGCTACCTTAAAATGCCTCGGAGCTTGCTCCGGGGTTCTTTACTTAAGTTTATCCTCGTAGCCATCGGCTTGGAATGGTTGCTTAATAAAATGGCCTGGTTCAAAAAGCATATATCCGGGGCGGCGAAACCCCACGAATGCATCCAAGGCCTGTGGATTGGCGACAGCCTTTCCGCCATGGAAGCCGCCTCGATCCAATCCTACCTCAACCATGGCCACGATTTTCATTTGTACACCTACGGGGACGTCGGGAATGTTCCAGCAGGGGCGATCATATACGATGCGAATGAAATCGTGGACCAGTCACGCATCTTCAAATACGCGGATTTCGATTCCTATGCCGGTTTTGCCAATCTCTTCCGATACACTCTCTTGTTTAAAAAAGGTGGCTACTGGTCCGATCTCGATATTTTTTGCCTGCGTCCCCTGACCTTTACCGGTCGCTACCTTTTTGCGGGTGACCCGCTTCGTCTCGGCTGGAAAAGACGCCTCAAAAACATCCTTGGGTCGCACATTAACGTTTGTTTTATGAAGGCGCCCGCGGGAAACGAATTCTGCCGGGAAGCTATTGAATATTGTCAGGCGCAGGATGTCAAAAAGCTCCAATGGGGCCAGACGGGCCCAGACCTGTGCACCCGACTTGTCCCCCAAATGGGCCTGAAGCGATATGTGGCTCCCATCCCCGCTTTTTGCGCTATTCCCTCGATCAACTGGGCTGATTTTATCAGCGAGGATCCCCGCGTTCAATCGCGACGCTGGCGTGAACTTTCCTCGAAGCGAGTCTTTGCCGTTCACCTCTGGCACGAAATGTGGCGCCGCTCGGGCGTGGACAAGACCCCCTCCTTTCATCCCGATTGCCTCTATGAGCGACTGAAGCGTGTCATCATGGCTTCCTCAACCTGAAACATCATGGCGTGGTTTAAAAAGAATATGGTCGGGGTGACGAAACCCCGCGAATGCATACAGGGCCTGTGGATTGGCGACAGTCTTTCCGCCATGGAGACTGCCTCGATCCAGTCCTATCTCAACCACGGCTGCGACTACCATCTGTACACCTACGGGGAAGTCGGGAATGTTCCCTCAGGAGCGAGAATCTGTGACGCAAATGAAATCGTGGATCGGACACACATCTTCAAGTACACGGAGTCTGGTTCCTATGCCGGGTTTGCCGATCACTTTCGCTATATTCTCCTGTTTAAAAAGGGTGGTTGCTGGTCCGATCTCGATATTTTTTGCCTGCGTCCCCTGAGCTTGCCCGGCCCCTACGTTTTTGCGGGCGACCCTCTTCACGGAGGTTGGAGAAGGCGCATCAAAAATATCTTTGGTACGCACATCAACAACTGCTTTATGAAGGCGCCTGCGGGAAACGATTTTTGCCGGGAAGCCATCGAAATTTGCCAGGCCCAGGATGTCAAAAAGCTCAAGTGGGGAGAGATGGGGCCGGACCTGTGTGTCCGGTTGGTACCCCAACTGGGACTCAAGCGGTATGTAGCTCCCATCCCCGCTTTTTGCGCCATTCCTTCTGGCAAATGGGCCGATTTTGTCAGCGAAGACCCCGAGGTTCAATCGCGACGCTGGCGCGAACTTTCCTCGAAGAAAGTCTACGCCGTTCATCTTTGGCACGAAATGTGGCGCAGGGCGGGCATCGATAAAACTCCATCGTTTCATCCCGATTGCCTCTACGAACGATTGAAGAGGGATATCTATCAACGCCCTAACAACTGACGTCTTTGCCTTCGCTGCCGAAAATCGCCAGACGATCCTCGGAACTCGTTTTCTGGGCCGACTCGTTGCGATAATGGAACTGCACTGCCCGCCTCCGGTGAGGAGAAGAATTGGTCGGAGTACCATGAGGCAGGAGGCCGTCGAAAAGAAGTAGACCGCCGGGACGGAGCGGCGCGGCGAGGGGATGCAATCCCATCATTTCCGCATCGCAGATTTGCCAGTCGCGACGCTTGAAATGAAGCTTCGGCCCTTCGCGATGCAGCCCCGGTAACAGGCGCATACAGCCGTTTTCCACCGTCGCGGCATCAAGCGCAATCCATACCCCGACGATCCGCGTGCCCAGCGGATAATCGAAGTAGGCCTGATCCTGGTGCCATGGTTTTTCCACGCCAATTTTCGGCGGCTTGATCAACGCCATATCCTGGAACATGACGGGAGTCTCGCCAAGAATGAGTTCGAGCACCCGCAACAGGCGGGGATTCCGCGCCATCGCGTCGAGTCGGGGTTCGTATTCCACGAATTTCCAAAACTTTCGGACTGCATCCAGCCGATTTTCCAGGCCAAGTGAAGGCAGAAGCTCGCGTGCCTGGCTTTCAAATTGAATGCCGGTAAAGCCCTCCCTTTTACCCATGACGAGGTCATTCAGTCCGTCCTTCGCTTCCTGTATTTCCTCCGCGGTGAAGGCGTCCTCAATGGCGACATAACCATCCCGGCAATATTGCGCGAGCGTGGTTTCGTCGAAGGCGTCCAGCGTATGGATCGGTTCCACGACGCCAATTGGTTGATAAAGTTCCGGCGCATGGGCAGCGACTTCCTGGGCAAAATCGAGGGCGATTTCTGTGATCATGGGATAAAGAAATAGCAGAAAGACCGCTCCTTCTGCTATGAAGGGAACTGCGAAACTCTTGCACAAATCCGGCATGGCAAAAAACATCTCACTGGATAGACTCGATGTCGCCTTAAACTTTAGCGCTATTTATCATTGCGCGCCCAATTGGAGTCTGGATGCGAATTGGGCACGGGGACTGACCGATTACGACCTCTGGTACGTCTGGGGCGGACTGGGCCGGATGGTCACTTCCGACGGCAGCATCGATCTCTATCCCGGACTTTGCGTTTGGATGCGCCCGGGCCGCCATTACGAAGCCACGCACAATCCGAACGCCCTGCTGCGCGTCACGGCCATTCATTTTCAATTGAAGAACAAGCGTCGTTTGTTGCACCCAGCCGAGTTCACTCCGCCAGTCGAGGTCTTCGAGCCGACCGCCCCGGCTTATTTCGAGGCAGCCATGGCTCACATCGTCGATCTGCGTTCGCGCTTGGGTCACCCAGATGTCGCGGCGTTGCTGCTCAAATCACTGCTGATCGAGATCGCGGCCGATAGCCAGGGAAAGAAGCCCGACAGCGCGCGAGACCGTCACTATAAACTCAAGATCAATCCCCTCATCGCCGTCATCCGCGAGCAACCCGAGCGGCGCTTCACCGTGCAGGAACTGGCCGTCAAGGCGGGGTATAGCGCGGACCACTTTGTGCGGCTTTTTCAAGCGATGACCGGGAAGTCGCCGAAGGAATTTATGATCGGGCTGCGGATGGAACGGGCCTGTGCGCTCTTGAAAGGATCCTCGCATACGGTGACCCAGATCGCCGACCTGCTCGGCTATCAGGACCTCGGATTTTTTTCGCGGCAATTCAAGGAGAACATCGGGATAAGTCCCGATCACTTCCGGCAACGCGGAATCAAGTCATCTCCGCAGACGTGAGCGTCTCCACAAAAAGACGAGTCCCAAGCCTAATAGAGCCCATGTCGACGGCTCTGGGACAACCTCAATGCCGGTGATGTCCTGAATCTGCGTCGCATAGTCGCTCAATTGCACCATGCCGGAGATCTGCACCGTTGAACCACTCAGTGTGTCCGTGCCATCCACTTCGTTGATGCCCGCCAAAGTCCAGGTATTGTTGGTCGGATCGAAAATGAAATCCCCACCGCCCGAGTCGCCGCCGACCACATAGGCAGTATTGGTGCTCAAGGTTGAACCATTGCTCACAGTCCCGAGCACCGTGATGATGTCATTGGAAACATAGCTAATCCCGCCCGTTGTAACCGCGATTTGCTGTTCGAAATCGGCTGTATTTTCCCCCCAGGACTGATCGGGACTGCTTCCCCCATATCCCAGCATGACGACCTGGCTGGCGCTATTGGTATTCGCAAAGTAGGCGGGCGCGTTCAGGGTCAGCTTGAGCGAAGCCAGCGAGGGCGGCGCCGAAATCTGGAAGAGGCTAAGGTCAACCGTTCCCGTTGAAGTGATTATGCTGGTTACGGTTCCGGTAGCGGACGTGTAGGTATTTCCATCGAGAAGAAAAGTAAGAGGAGATGATGTCGTCATCGGGGCAACATGGCCTGCGGTGAGGACCCAGCCATTGCCCAGATAGACGGCACCGGAGCCATTGACCTGGCCGACATAATCCGAGCCGGTTGTCCCCGGAGTTGGCCAGTCGGTGTTCCAATTGGGAGGATTGGGCGCCGTGGTGATATACGTGCCGGACGGGTCGGCCGTAGTGATTGTCTCAATGGCGCGGGCTGGGAAGGCCAGACACAATCCCAGCAAGAGCGCCGAAATAAGGCTCCGAGTCATTTTGGCTTCTTTTACAGCATTGAACTAAACAAGGAAAGATTTACCGACGTTCTCGCAAGATCACTTGCGCGGTGTTGTAGCCGCTGGCTGCGAAGACGCCGCCGCCGGGATGCGTGCTCGCGCCGGTGAGGTAAAGGCCTGGCATATCGGGCACTTTGTAGGCGGAGAGCTCGGGTAGGGGCCGGAACATGAACATCTGGTCGAGGCTCATTTCGAGATGCATCACGTTTGCGCGAAGCAGGCCGAGCGTGCGCTCGATATCGAGCGGTGTCTGGATATAACGGGCGATCATCTTGCCGCGCATATTCGGCGCGTACTGGCAGACGAGATCGTAGAGCTTGTCGGCCTCGCGTTCGCGAATGGCGTCCCAATTTTCGCCGTTGCCGAGTTCGTAGGGATGATACTGGCCCCAGGTGAAAAGCGTGTGCTTGCCCTCGGGTGCAAGGGTCGGGTCGAGTGCAGAAAAACTCATCGCGACCACGCACGGCTTTTGCGGCGGCGAGCCGAACATGAAGTCGCGGTGCGAGCTATTGAGGTAATCGACGGAGGGACAAAGCAACTGAAGCGAGGTCTGGTAATCCTTCGTGCCGGGGAGGGGGCCGGCGGGCGCGGACTTGTCGCCATAATCGGGTAACTCCTCGACCGCATGACGCACGATCATGCCGAATCCGTTGCCCACGCGCGTGCGGGAAACGCGCTTTTTCAATTCTTCCGGTGGATTCTTGAGCAGCTTGCCAAAGAGCGTGTGGAGGTGAAGGGCGGAGACCACGCGCGGTGCCGTGTTGTGCTCGATGAAACGATGGCCGTATTCGCTTTCGCCGTTATAGGAAACCGTCCATTGATTCGCGGACTCGGAGACAATTTCGGTGACGTCGGCATTACAAACGATCTTTCCACCATGGCTTTCGAGGCACTTCGCCATCGCCTGGGTCAACGCTCCGCTGCCGCCCTTGGCCCGCTTCGCGCCGCTTTTGTGGATCATCGCGTTCCAGCCGAGCATGTCGCCGGTGGCCATTTCGCTCGGAGCAGGTCCCGATTGCGCAGAGAGCCACGACAACGCGGTGCGTATCGCCGGATGCTCGAAGAGTTCCTCGATCACCTGGCCATAAGGCGCCATCAATTGCCGCGAGGTATCCAACGACGACCAAAGTTTGCGCGAACGGATGTTCATCAAGTTGCGCTTGAAGATCGTGCCGAAGATTTTTCCCGGCGTGGGCGGCTTGAGGAAGGTCTCGAAGATGCCCTCGTTCAGTTCGCCCCAATGCTGGACAAAGGCGCGATAGGCATCGGCGTCCTTCGGCGAAATCTTCGCGATGCTGGCGCAGGTCTTGTCGAGGTCTCGGTAAAAGCTGATACCGGTGCCCGTGCCCATGATCGGGTAATAGGCCCACGGATCCATCTCGAGATATTCGAGGCCGAACTTGTGCAACTCGAGATCGCGCAGCACCGGCGTGAGATGAATCATGATGTGCGCCGACGAGCCGACATCCAGCTTGTAGCCGGGAATGAGATCGTCCTGCGTACAGACCGCGCCACCGACAATATGCCGCCGTTCCAGCACCAGCACCTTGCGTCCCGCCTTCGCCAGATAGCAGGCAGTGGTCAGTCCATTGTGCCCCGCCCCGACAACGATCACGTCATAATGCGCCATGTTTATTAGTGTAGCGGCGGTCCATGACCGTCGCACTTCAAATTCTGTCATCCCTCGACAAGTGCAGGATCATCGCTTTAATTTAAGTCATGTCCGCCGACTCCCTCATAGCCAAATACCAAGGTCTCCTACAAGCCCGCCCCAACGACGAATTAATCCATTTCAGTCTGGGCAAGGCACTCTATGACGCAGGCCGCATTCCCGAAGCCGAAACGCATTTGCGCGCGGCCCTCGCGGCCAAGCCCGACTGGATGGTGGTGACGATGCTGCTGGCCAAGATCGCACTCCAACGGGACGACGACACCGAGGCGCGCCTGCTTTATCAGTCGGCCCTAAAGCTGGCCATTGATCAGCATCACGAAGGGCCGGAGGAAGAAATCCGCGCGGCCCTGGCGAAACTTGATCCGTAAAACGCATCGACAAAATTCCGTTCTCAGACCAATTTTGCCTTCAACCTTGTTCCTTATGAAATTCCTTACTCCTTTTCTAACCGGTGTTGTTGCGCTTGCCACCGTGACCGGCGCAATCGCCGCTGTGCCTTCCACGAATGCTCCGGCAGCGACTCCGCCGCCTGCCAAGGCGGATGCGAAAACCCCCGCGCCTGCGTCGGCTCCTGCTGCTCCAGCCGCGCCCGCAACCAAGATGGACGACTACCTCGTTGAGTTGGTCGCGAAGGTCAACCTGACCGATGCGGAAAAGAAGCAGATCACAGACCTTTACACCGCCGATGGCGTTGCGTTGAAAGGCATTCTCAACAACGATTCACTCTCACCGCTGCAACAAGCGCAGCAGGTTTCCGATTTGCGCGACGTGCGCAACACAAAGATCGAGGAGATTCTGCATGACCTCGATCGCCAGAAGACCTTTCTCCAGGTCGAGGCAGTCTATCGCGTGTCCTTGACGGAATTCGCCGCTGAGGGTGGCTTGGTGCCTGCGTCTGCCGCTCCCGCCCCGGCTGCAGCGCCTGCCCCCGCAGCTTCAACCAACGCCGCGCCAGCAACGCCCGCTGCTCCGGCCTCTGCGAAATAACCTAGTAAAACAATCCGTCATCCTGAGCTTGTCGAAGGATCAGACTCGTATTCACCGTTGCAACCTCGCTTTCGATTTCTACATCTATTGACAGCGTTTTTCAGCATTCGTGAACCAGAACTCGGACGTGTTGGCGAGTCTGATCCTTCGACAAGCTCAGGATGACGGATTAAAGAGAACATCCTGTTGATAACGCTTATATGATCCCCGCTCCCACTCCCGCCATCATCCGCGAAGCGGCCTCCCGCGCGTTGGGCGAGGACCGTGGCCCGGCGGACATCACCACGCGGGCCTGCGTTGGCCCCGAGGTGCAAGCCTCGGCCCGGATCTTCGCCAAGGAACCATGCATCCTCGCCGGCCTGCCAATCGCTGAGCAAGTCTTCCGCGAAGAAGACGTAACTCTAGTTTTAACGCCGCGCGCTCAGGATGGCACCGCACTAAAGAAAGGCGACACCGCCCTGGAAATTCGCGGCTCCGCAGCCTCCATCCTCACCGCCGAGCGAAGCGCCCTCAATTTTATCCAGCAGCTTTCTGGTGTCGCAACCGAGACCCGCCGCTACGTCGATGCCGTCGCAGGAACCTCCACAAAAATCCTCGATACCCGCAAGACCGCACCCGGTCTTCGCGCCCTGCAAAAATATGCGGTCCGTTGCGGCGGCGGCACCAATCATCGCATCGGTCTCTACGATCAATTTCTGATCAAAGACAATCATCTCGCGCTCATGGGCAAAAGCGATGCGCTGGCCCGCGCGGTTGCGGCGGCGCGCTCGCTCGACCCGGACGTTATTCTCGAAGTCGAAGCGGATCGCCTCGATCAAGTGGCGGAAATCGTCGGCCATGGCGTCGATGTCATCCTGCTCGACAATATGTCGCTGAACGAAATGCGCGCCTGCGTCGCCCTGATCGCCGGTCGTGCGAAGACCGAAGCTTCCGGCAATATGACGCTGGAACGCGTGCGGGACGTGGCCGCCACCGGGGTCGATTTCATCTCCGTAGGCGCCCTGACCCACAGCGTCCGCGCCATCGATTTTAGCCTGGAGATGATCGTTACTTAGGCAAGTTTCCCATATAGGACTCTCTTTTTTTAACCCCAATAACGATTTTTTTGTTTCAAGCTGGTGATAAACCGCTTGAGTAGGTAAAGATCAAAGAACCCGTGATTACCTTAGCCATTTCAAGTCTTAAAGGCGGTGTCGGTAAAACGACCTGCGCGATTAACCTGGCTTTCTCCTGCGCCAAGCGTGGATGGAAGACCCTCCTCGTCGATGCCGATCCGCAAGGTTCCGTGGGACTTTCCCTCTCGCCCAGCGCCCAGGCCTACATCGGCCTCTATGAAATCTTGACCGCCGGCGTGCCCTTCGAACAAGCGGCCCTCAAGACCAAAATCGAGACCCTCAAAATCGTCATGGCCGGGAAAATTCCGAGCAATGAAATTTCGAAATGGTGCGCGAGCCTGTCGGACGGAACGCGCCTGGCCCCGTTCTTCAAGATCGCCAACGATGCCGGTTACGACTTGGTGATTCTCGATACGCCGTCAGGCCTGCACGGCCCCACGGAAGGCATCCTGCGCAGTTGCAGTCATGTCCTCGTGCCCCAGCAATGCGAACCGCTGGCGCTTCGCTCCCTGATGCTCACAGTCGATTTCCTCAACCAATTACAAACCGAAAACGAAGACGCCTGCTCCCTGGTTGGCGTGGTACTCACCATGGCAGACCGGGATGTCGAAGACACCCAGAAGATCGTCGAGGAAATCAAGCGCGTCCTGCCGCCGGAATTGGTCTGTGGCGCCATGTTACCGCGCGATCCCGCCGTCATCCACGCCAGCATGAAGGGGATGCCGTTGGGCCTGATTCGCGGTGGCGCGCCGCCAGCCATCGCGCTCGTTTTCGATCAACTCGCGGCCGAAATTGAAACCAAACTTGGCTTGGTCGCTCCAGAACAAAGTGATGAGTACGTCTCCCTCGTGGTTTGATCAGGATAAGTTCTCCCGCCTGGTAAAAAAGGTGGGACCCAAAACGGTGGCCGCACAACCGGTCGCCAGTCAGCCTGTGCCCGCAAAGGCTCCGGCTCAGCCGCTCCTTAAAGAAGCGTCGCTTCCGCCGGAAGAGAAAACCAGCCTGCTCGCACCCAAGGCGCCACCGACGGAATCCACCCGGCTCAGTCAGCGTCTGCCTAAAATCGAATTAAAGCCACTGGCCTCGGAACCGGACATCGTTCCGGCTCCGATTCGCGCAGAGGCAGGTTCACTCCCCACGGAAATTGAAGAAGAAGCGCCCGCGCTGCCCGGGGCAGTGAATCGTCCCCCGATTTCCGTGCAGCGGATGATGACGTCTCAACCGCTTTCACTGGGAAAGAAAAGTAGCCATCCTTCTCTGCCCCCCGGAGCCCTGAGAACGGTACCGATTCGCGCGCCGGAATCTTTCACGTCTCCATCTACTGCAAAGACGCCATCCTTGCCGGATGGCTCACCATCGACCTCAGGCGCGCTGCGCCGCACGGCATCGTTGCCGGCCCTCAAGTCCCTTTTTCAATACGAGATTCCGGGTGGACAAGGCGTTATTCCCGGTCCCGGCAAAGGCCCGGCTGAGCCACCTCCGCCCAAGTTCACCTTCCCAAGACCGGGTGCAAAATCTCCCATCGAAGTTCCTCCTCCGGCGCAGGATGAAGAAGAGGACGTGCCCAGTTTTTCCGGTCTTTCCGATGCGGGCCATCTGGCTGAAACGGCGGAATCGGAATTGTCCGCTGAAAATCTGGCCGCCGACTGGGGGAAAACCGACAAACTCAACGAGGAGCTTGCGCGCGTTACCAAGGAGAGGGACGCCGCACTGGCTGAGGGCGATTCTTTGCTGCAGCAATTGCGTGACGCCCAGGAAAAAGCCTCGAGCCAGGGCGCGGTAGACCCGGCGGAGCTTGCCCAGATCACCAAGGAGCGGGACGAGATGCGCAGCCAATACATTACGCTGCGCGGGGATTTTGAAACCTTGAAGCAGGAGAAACTCAAGCCTAAAGGCGAGCCAAACGAAGGCAACGCCGAGTTGAAAAAAGAGATCGAAACGCTTCGCGGACAGCTCGCCGAAAAAGACCGCGAAATCAGCAAGGTCAAAATTTCCACCACCGGGATGGAAGATATCGTCGCGACGCTTAAGGAAGAATTGAACGGCCTTCGTGATGAAGTCAAGAAGGCGAAGGACGATGCCGCCGCCGCGCAGCGTGGTCTGGTGCTGAGCCAGAAAGCTCTGCAGGACACCCGCGACGCCCTGAAAAAATAGCGCGTGCGGGCGTTCGAAGCGCCTCTGATTTCGCTGTGTCGAAGTGGGCGCACAAACAAAGACGAGAAAAACTTTGACACTCCTCGTCGGTCGTGGCTTAATTTCCGGCTCCCGATGAAAACTTTTAGCGCCAAAGCAGAACAAGTCGAACGCAAGTGGTACATTATTGATGCCGATAACCAGGTCGTAGGTCGTGTGGCTGAAAAAGCCGCCGTCCTCCTCCGGGGTAAGCACAAGGCCATTTACACCACCCATGTCGATACCGGCGATCACGTCATTGTGATCAATGCCGAAAAAGCCGTCTTTACCGGCAAGAAGGAAATCCAGAAAGAGTACATGAGCTACTCCGGTTTCATCGGTGGCCATAAATCCGAAACGGCCAAGTCTCGCCGCGGTCGCCATCCCGAATTGATCATCGAAGGCGCCATCAAGGGAATGATCCCCCACAATCGCCTCGGTCGTTCTTGCATCACCAAGCTGCATGTCTATAAGGGCTCCAAGCACCCGCATGAAGCCCAGTCTCCCGCCCCTCTCAAGCTCAAATAAGGATTCACGTCATGGTTACTCCCGCTCAAAATGTCATCGTCGCCACTGGCCGACGCAAAACTGCAGTCGCCCGCATTCAATTCGTTCCCGGTTCGGGCAAACTGGAAGTCAACGGACGCGACTTCGAAGATTACTTTACGACCCCGGCAATGAAGACGCTCGCGTTGATGCCGTTGCAGACGGTCGATTCGCTCAAGAAATTTGACGTCAAGGTGAAGACTCATGGTGGCGGTCTGGTCGGCCAGGCCGGCGCGCTCAGCCTCGCCTTGGCACGTGCTCTTATTCAGGTTGATCCGGCTCTGCGGACGACGTTGAAGAAGCCCGGTCTGCTTCGTCGCGATCCCCGCAAGAAGGAACGCAAGAAGCCCGGACAGCCAGGCGCACGCAAGCGCTTCCAGTTCTCCAAACGCTAAAAGTCCCTCCGGTTCAAGAGTTAAACCGGTGGGAGAAAGGCCCCAGTTGCAATCCGTACGCACCGCGGTCATTGGCGCTACCGGTTATTCCGGGCAGGAATTGCTGCACTATCTTGCCCGGCATCCGGTATTTAAACTCTGCCTGGTCACCTCCCGGCAGAACGCTGGTCAACCGCTTTCAAAATTTGTTCATGGCCTCCCACGCGAACTGGGCGCACTGACTTTTGTCGATAGCGCCGCCGATTCCGACCTAGCCACCCAAGCCGATCTCTTTTTCCTGGCCGTCCCGCATGGCACCGCTGCACCTTACGTTGTCGCCCTGCGTGAGGCTGGTAAAACCGTGGTCGATCTCAGTGCTGATTTCCGGACGACCGACCCTGAAATCTATAAGGAATTTTACGATCACGACCATCCCGCGCCGGAGTTATTGCCCGAGGCAGTCTACGGCATTCCGGAAATCCATCGCGCGAGACTCAAGTCCACAAAACTGATTGCAGCGCCCGGCTGTTTTCCCACCAGCATCATTTTGCCGTTGGCGCCTTTTCTCAAAGCTGGATTGATCGAGCCCGATTCGATCGTCATCAATTCATTGAGCGGAGTTTCCGGAGCAGGCCGCAAGGTCGAACTGCGGTTACTCTTCGGCGAGGTCAACGACAACATGTACGCGTACAGTGTGCCTAAACATCGCCACCTTGGAGAAATCGAGCAGGAGCTTTCACTCGCGGCTGGACAAAAAACCACCGTGACCTTCGTGCCTCACCTCATCCCCATTCACCGGGGAATGCTTTCGACGATCACCGCCAAGCTGACCCGGCCTCAGACAGACGCCGAGCTTCAAGCCGTTTTACAGGAAGCTTATGGCCAGGAGCCCTTTGTGGATTTACTGAAGGCTCCCGAGTTGCCTGAATCCCGGCAGGTCGCGAATTCCAACCGCATTCAAATGACGGCACGGGTCGATGCGCGTACCAACCGATTGGTACTCTTTTCCGCAATCGATAATCTTGGCAAAGGCAATGCTTCTCAAGCAATTCAGGCGGCCAATCTGGCCTGTGGGCTGGATGAAAAAGCGGGTCTGGAGTAAAAAGATTTATGGAAGCCAAAATTCTCAAAGGGGGCGGAGTTACCTCGGCCCAGGGCTTTCAAGCGATCGGCATAGCCTGCGGAATCAAACCGCGCGGCGAAAAGGACCTGGCTCTCATCGTTTCTGATGTTCCCGCGGAAGTGGCGGCGACGTTTACCACGAATCTGGTCAAGGCCGCGCCCGTCAAACTTTCCATGAAGCACGCGAAGAAAGGCAAAGTTCGCGGTATCGTGGTCAACGCCGGTTGCGCGAATGCCTGCACAGGCGTCGGCGGAATCGCCGATGCCAAGCGCACGGTTGAACATGCGGCGAAAGAGTTTAAGACCAAACCGCAGGAATGGCTGGTCTGTTCCACCGGGCGCATCGGCACCCGGTTGCCCATGCCTCTCGTTTACAAGGGAATCGACAAGGCCATAGCAAAGCTGACGCATGAGGGCGGCGAAGACGCGGCGAAGGCGATCATGACCAGCGACACGCGTCGCAAGGAATTCGCGATGCGCTTCAAGGTGAACGGACGCAAAGTCACCATCGGTGGCATGGCCAAGGGCGCGGGGATGATCCATCCCAACATGGCGACCATGCTCTGCTTCATCACCACCGACGCGTGCATCGACAAGGCGACGCTTCAGGTCTGCATCGACGAGGCGGTCGAGCATTCGTTCAATCGTATTTCCGTGGATGGCGACACCTCGACTAACGATACGGTGATCGTCATGGCCAACGGCTTGTCCGGCACAAACCTGCTTAAGAGTTATCATCCGCAATTTGATCTGTTCAAAAAAACGCTCACTCACGTAATGCGCAAACTGGCCCGCTTGATTGTCGAGGATGGCGAAGGCATCTCCCGCGTTGTCGATGTGGTGGTCAAAGGAGCGGCCAATGCCCAGGATGCCAAGATGGCCGCACTTGCCGTGGCCAAGTCGGAATTGATCAAGACATCGTGGACGGGCGGCGATCCGAACTGGGGCCGTATCATGTGTGCGCTCGGTTACAGCGGCGCCCGCGTCCGTGAAGAGATGGTCGAGATTTATTACGACGGACTGCTCGCGGTGGCCAACGGCCAGCCGAGTAAAACACCGATTGCCAAGTTGCGCAAACTGGTAAGACGGGCGAAGTTCACCATTACCATCCATCTCCACACCGGAACGGGTGAGTACAGTATTTTAACGACGGACCTTACTGAAGAGTACGTCCGTCTAAATAAAGGCGAATAAATGAGTCGAAGTCACAAGGTGGACGCGCTGATGGAGGCGCTTCCCTATTTCCAACAATTTCGCGGCAAGACCGTCGTCGTCAAATACGGCGGCGCGGCGATGGAAAATCCTGACCTGGTCGAAAGCGTTCTACGCGACATCGTTTTCCTCGAGGCCGTGGGCATCAACCCTGTGGTCGTTCATGGCGGTGGCAAGGCGATCACCGCTGCCATGCGGCAGGAGAACCTGACCGCGAAGTTTGTCGACGGACTGCGCGTGACCGATGCCGCTTCCATCACGATAATTGACCGTGTCTTGAATGAGGTGATCGGGCCATCGTTGGCTTCCAAAATTTGTGAGTTGGGCGGAAAAGCCCAGGCGCTTTCCGGAAAACAGGTGCTTGGCGCGGAGAAGGCGATGCCTCACTTGAATACGGCGGGAGTCAAAGTTGACCTGGGCTTTGTCGGTGATATCTCGAGGGTTGATATCACTGCGATCCAGAAGATGGTGGACGAGGAAGTCGTTCCGGTCGTTTCTCCATTGGCTTTGGGCGGTGACGGCCAGTCCTATAATATCAATGCCGACATCGCGGCGGCGAAAATCGCCCAGGCACTCAAGGCGCATAAAATCATTTATCTTTCCGATGTGAATGGCGTCCGGCGCGATCCCCGCGACGAGAATTCGCTCATCTCCACCCTGACACCCGCCCAGATTCAGCAGCTCAAGCAGCAGGGCGTGATCGAGGGCGGCATGATCCCGAAGGTCGACTCGGCCCTTGAGGCACTCGCCAGCGGCGTGGCCAAGGTCCACTTCCTGGACGGCAAACTGCCTCATGCGCTCCTGCTCGAACTTTTTACTGATGCCGGAGTTGGTACGCAAATCGCCGCGGGAAAATAATCGTTTTTGAAATAACCACTATGAGCGCACCCCTTCGCCATTTCCTCGGTCTCAAAGATTTTGATGAAAAATCCATTCGCGAAATTTTGACTCTCGCGGCGCGTTACAAGGCCGAGCGTGGATCGATCTCGTGGCGTCCGTTGGCGGGGCAGACTTGGGCGCTGATTTTCAACAAATCGTCCACGCGCACCCGCGTTTCCTTTGAGGTCGGCATTCGCGAACTGGGCGGTAACGCGCTTTTCCTTAATGGCAACGATATGCAACTCGGACGCGGCGAACCGATCAAGGACACCGCCCGCGTTTTGGGACGCATGGTCCACGGCGCCATCATCCGGACTTTCGCGCAAAGCGACGTGGAGGACTTCGCCCAGTACAGCAAGATTCCCACAGTCAATGCGCTGACCGATGATGAGCATCCCTGCCAGATTTTGGCCGACATCCTGACCATCGAGGAGAAACTCGGGCCCATCGCGGGCAAGAAGATCGCCTTTATCGGTGACTGCGCCTGCAACGTGGCGAGGTCGTGGGTCTATGCGGCGGAAACACTGAAATTCAATCTGACCCTGGCCGCTCCTGAAGGCTACCAAAGCACGATCACCAACTCTTTTGTCACCCTGACGAGCGATGTCAAAGAAGCGGCCAAGGATGCCGATGTCCTCTACACCGATGTCTGGGTCTCGATGGGACTTGAAGCTGAGAAATCAAAACGCCTGGCCGAGTTTCAGGGCTACCAGATCAATCACGAACTCGCGGCGCTCGCGAAAAAACATGCTATCGTTTTGCACTGCCTGCCCGCCTATCGTGACCAGGAGATCAGCGAAAAAATCCTCGAGGAAAACGCGCAGCATATTTTCGACCAAGCTGAGAATCGCCTCCACGCCCAGAAGGGGATTCTGCATTGGCTGGCGGAATTGCCGGTGGAATAATTTCGGAGGTAGCCGCCGCTGTCCCTAGCGGCGGAAGATTGAGAAGCGGCACTTTGCAAAGACACCGCCGCTAGGGACAGCGGCGGCTACCTTTATGAATGCCTCCAATCCTTCAGTTGTCCTCGCCGATATCTGCCAACGCCTCGACTGGCGCACACTGTTCGGCAACGAGCAACCGGTAGAACTCGACCTCGGCGCGGGCGACGGAGGCTTCGCATTGGCCTACGCACAGCAACATCCCGAGATCAATCTTCTCGCCGTGGAACGACTGCTCGGACGCGTCCGCAAAATCGAAAAGCGAACCACACGCGGGAAGCTGACAAACCTCAAAGTGCTTCGTCTAGAAACGGCCTATACCGTTCGCTACCTCCTGCCGCCCCATAGTATTTCCATCGCGCACATCATGTTTCCAGATCCGTGGCCGAAACGACGTCATTGGCCGCGCCGCCTCATGCAGCCCGATTTCGTCCGCGACCTGGCCGCTGCGATCCGGCCCGGAGGCGAACTCCGTTTCACCACCGACCACGCCCATTATTTCGAAACCGCGCAACAAGCCGTGACCGATGCAAAAGTTTTAGAGCGTGCGCCCGAATGGGACTGGTCCACCGATCCCAAGACCGATTTCCAACAGACCTTCGATGCAGAGGGCCGGGCAACTCATCGTGCGCGATGGATCAAGTCCTGAGAAATTCAAATGATTGCCTCAGTACTGACGGCATTTCTCTGGGCGCTTTCCGGAATATTTGCCCGCCGCTCCTCTCTTTATCTCGGTTCCCAGCGCGCCAATCTTGCCCGGCAAACGCTCGCGTTGTTCATGCTCGGTCTCTGGGCACACAGTCTGGGGCAGGGCCTTCACGGTGAGAGCTTAGGTATCCTTTTCCTGAGCGGCGTGGTCGGATTCGGCCTCGGCGATTGGGCACTCTTCGAGGCTTTCCCGCGAATCGGTTCCGCGATGACCATGCTACTCAGCCAATGTCTGGCCGCGCCCATCGCCGCTATCATCGAATGGTTTTGGCTGGGCACCGGGATGACCCTTCTGGAACTGGCCAGTTCCGCCGTTATTTTGCTCGGTGTCGCTCTCGCGATGGCGCCGGGACATGCCTCGGATATTCCCGCCGGCCATCGCCTCACCGGAATAATTTTTGGTGTGCTTGCTGCTGCGGGACAAGCTTGTGGCGCGGTCATGAGCCGCTACGCCTTTCAACGCGCGAGTGAAACAGGCTTCCAACTCGATGGCATCACCGCTGCCTACCAACGCTTGTGGGGCGGCGTGCTTTGTGTCGGAGTCCTTTTGATTTTTCGGCAACTCATCCGAGGCTGGCGCAATTCAGGCGAGATCATTCCTCGTCCCGATTGGCGCCAAGGCTGGCCATGGATGGTCGCCAACGCCGTGACTGGCGCGACCTTGGGAGTCAGTTGCTATCAGTGGGCGCTCAAGTCAACACCCAGCGCCGTCGTACTGCCCATCGTCGCCACCACCCCACTGATCGTCATGCTCATCGCCTTCGCGTTCGAGGGAATCAAGCCCTCGCGCCGCACGATCATCGGAGCCATTCTCGCTGTCACTGGTGTCGTAACGCTGATCTTAGTGAGGTAGCCGTCGCACTCCGTGCGACGGTTCGTATTAATGTAGAGGCGGTCTATGACCGTCGTTGGTTTCCCTTCCGTCATCCTGAGCTTGTCGAAGGATCAGTTTAGTCTCGGGTTCTGGGAGAGATGAAATTAGTCTTTCGTTTGCGAATAAAGCCGTTTCGCCTCTTCAACCGACAGAAACCTAGGAGCCCGTTCCTCGGCGATAACCTCCAGAAAGCCGTCACACGCTTTACATTTATACAGTGTTCCATGCCGAATAACGGAAGTTTCAAACTCTTGAAAATTTGTAGTAGGAACGGGAAAAGAAGTGCAAATGTCGCAAGGCATTTTGTGGTTCCTCAGATTGCTGCCACTTCCGAACTATCCGCCTTCAACTGCTTCAACCGCAACTGCCCGCACGCCGCATCGATATCATGCCCCTTTTCGCGGCGGACGGTGGCGGTGATTTTTGCGGCTTTAAGGACGTCTTCAAACTGATCGATGACCGATTCGCTGGGTCTGCGCCATTCGAGACCCTCCACGGTGTTATACGGGATAAGGTTCACCTTGGCGTGAAGACGGCGCGCGTGTTTGGCCAGCATCGCGGCCTGATCTAGAGAATCGTTCACGCCCTCGATGAGAATATATTCGAGCGTCATCATCTTCCGTTTCTTTTCCTGATACTCGGCGCAAGCAGCGAGTAACTCGGCGAGGGGATATTTGCGATTCACCGGCATGATCTGCTGGCGCACCTCGTCGGTCGCACCGTGGAGTGAAAGAGCCAGCCGGATTTGCAGCGGCTGCTCCGCCAGTTCGCGAATTTGCGGAGCCAGTCCGCTCGTGGAAACGGTAATGTGTCGCGCACCAATGCCCACGCCCCACTCGGCATTGATGATATTCAGCGCCTTCATCAAGTTCGCATAATTGGCGAGCGGCTCACCCATCCCCATGAAAACCAAATTATTGATCCGAACTTTAGTCGCGCGCTCCGTCTCAATAATCTGCGCGACAATTTCCCCGGCGGTGAGGTTTCGTTTCCAACCCTCAAGCCCGCTCGCGCAAAATTTGCAGCCATAGGCGCAACCAACCTGCGTGGAAACACAAAGCGTGAATCGATCCGATCTCTCGCCAAAGAGATCAAGCGATGCCGGAATAAGCACGCTCTCGATATAATCGCCGGTGCGCAATTCCCAGAGGAGTTTTCGCGTTGTATCGTGAGAGCCCTGAAGCTTGGTCAGCTTCAGCGCGGCAAAATCGTAGGTCGCCTCGAGATGTTGCCGCATGGCCGCAGGCAGGTTGGTCATCTCGGCAACGGAATTGGCGCGCTTCTCAAAAAGCCATTCGGCCACCTGTTTGCGGCGATAATCGGGGCCCGCGCCGAGATCCCATTCTTCAGGGAGTTGATCGAGCAAAAGTGGACGTGACGGTTTCATGGACTTCCTAATGTAGCGGCGGTCTATGACTGTCGCACTTTAAATTGTTTCGTCTTTGCACCACCACCTTACGGCGGCGGCTACGGTGCAATGTAGCCGCGTTCGTGAGAACGTGGTCGGTGTCCTGCCTTGCCAGTGAAGAAACGCCTTCTTAGACTGACGCCATGGATTCAAACGCGCGTCTTCGTCTTTACCAATACGCCTATAGTCCGTTTTGCATTCCGATTGAAATGGCGCTGCGCCATTCCGGCATTCCCTACGAGGTCGTGAATCTCCCCACGGGCGATCCCGCGCAGATCATTCGATTGACCAAGGGTGACTGCTATCAGGTGCCGGTGATCGAGGACCTGTTCAATCACGAAGTCGTTTATGACAAGAGTCCTTCCGGCGACGACGTGCCTCGTTTTATCGAAAATCTCGCGCCGCTGATGAGACTCTTCCCGTCAGAAGTCGATGGCCTGCACCGGATATTCCTCCACTACATTGAGAACGAATGCGAATCGTGGAGCTTCAAGGTCTGCGACGCCTACGCTGAAAACTGGATCAAGACCGATCTCGAACGTGGACTGCATCGGCGCCATAAGGAACGTAAGTTTGGCGCGGGCTGTCTTGAAGCATGGTCCCGCGATGTTGTCCGGTTAATTGAAGGCTTCCATCATACCGTTCAACCCTTCGAGCAAATTCTGGCCGATCGCCCCTTCCTGACGGGTGAACGTCCGATCTACGCCGATTACGCGCTCTGCGGCGTCATCGGCAATTTCCTTTACCCCGGCAACACCTCGCTGCCGGAAAACTGTCTCATGCTCGAGGCATGGTACACCAAGATGCGCGCGGGAAATTTCCGCACTCAACTGGACGATATTCAACTCAGCCCGAGTGACTCAGCCGGTGACGGGAAGTCGCACATCCTGGCCGACATCGCGGATATTGAAAAAGCAGTGCTCGAACTAAAATTCCGTCCCGGGACTTACGCGCTCGATGTCTCCGGCGGTAATGGCCACACCGCCGTTTACCTGGCCGAAAAAGGATTCAACGTCACCGCCAGCGATACATCGGCGGACTTGCTGAAAGAGACGGCAAAGCTGGCAGCTGATAAGGGTGTCGCAATCAACTTTCAGGCACATCCCCCCGATCAGCTACCTTACGCCGACAACACGTTTGGTCTCATCACCTGCCGGGTGACGGCACATCATTTCAATGCGCCTGAGGCGTTTATCCGCGAGGTCGCGCGCACGCTGAAGACCTACGGTTATCTGGTTCTCATCGATGGCACCGTTCCCGACGACCACATCGAAGCCAACCAGTGGATGAACGCGCTGGAGAGATTGCGCGATCCCGGTCATGTCAAGTTCATCGCGCCCAACCAGTGGCGTCTATGGTGCCAGCATTATGGGCTGACGGTGACTCGCGGGACGATGGAAACGCTCAAGATGCCCGACTTGAATTGGTATTTTAACGTAGTCAATACCCCGACCGAAAATCGCAAGAAAGTCCTCGAGATGCTGGCGAAGGCCCCGGCTCCCGTGCGCGAGCTATTCAAGATCGGCCAGGAAGACGGCAAGATTATCTGGCATTGGCGACGACTGACGCTCATCGCCGGAAAGATTTAATCAGTGTAGCCGCGCTCGTAAGCGCGTGGGAGCCGACCACCGCCTCACGCGCGGCGGCTACGGTGTCGTAAAACTATCTTTGGAAGGTGTCAGGAGCGCAGTCTGTTCGTCAGGTTGCTCACTGAGATAAGTGCCGCCAGTCAGACTCGCCAGACTTTTCAACAAAGGGACAGCATCCGTATTGGGACGTGGAGAAATACCCACGACGGTCAGCGCCGGGCCGTGATTTTGTGGATTTAAAATGCTCCGGGCCTTGTCGATCAAATTGGCGAGGGTGGTATTCAAATCTCCATCGCTGACCAGAACGAGGTTGCCCGCTTCAAGTTTCATGGCGGAGGTCAGACCTGCGGGCAGATCGGTGCCGCCTCCGCAATCGATCTCCTCCCGGATGAAGCGGATGGCCGCTTCACGGGTCGCGTTGGTTGCCGCCACCAGCGGACCGCTGTTACGCGCGGTCTGGGCGTAGACGGTGATCGCAAACGGAGTTCCTTCCTTCAAGTCGCGGATGCGTTGAGCCAGGATATCTCGCGCCATGGCGAGACGAGTCGAACCGGCGCAGGCCTCATACATGCTGCCCGAAATATCGAGCAGAAAAACGACACCGTCGTGCCCGTTGAGATTTGGCGCTGGGTTGGGACAGAGAACAGATTCCGGTGGTAGCGCCCGGACGTGAGCATTCGGGTTCACTTCAAGCGCCAGCGAAGCGGGCGGAGGCGCGGTTGGCGCGGAAACCGGCTTCGGCACGAGTTGCGGAGGCGAGGGGAGAGCGACCGGCGCACTCGCGGCGACCGGTTGGGCCTCTGCCGACTTCACTAGCACCGGCTGATGAAAATCAGGCGTTTCCTCCGAGGTGAGCAGTACCAGCGTCGTTGATGGGGCTTCAGATGAAGCCAAGGCTGGCGCTACGGCCACATGAAGGCAGCTCAACGCAATGCCCGTCGCCACTCCCACATGGAGAGCGATCGAAACCGTTAGCATCAGGGGAAGACTTATGCGCACGATCCCAAGCTAGCTAGGTTTTTACTCAAGTCAGGTAAAAAGGGCGATGTCCCTGCGCTTGGGTTCAATCTTGACTTCTGCCAAATGTAGATACACTTTGTAGATATGGCCACGGCTAAACTTTTCAAGCACGGAGGCAGTCAGGCGGTGCGTCTGCCCAAGGAGTTTCGCTTCGAAGGGACGGAAGTTGTCATCGAGAAACGAGGCAACGAGGTCGTTCTTAAACCAAAACACAGGCCGAAGTTCAAAACTTTGAATGATGTCGCTCGCTATTTGGCCCAAAAATATCCAGGGCGTGCCGAATTTCCGGATATACCGCGCCCAAAGGAGCACGAGCGTCCGATCATTGACCTTTCCTAGTTGTGACTCCTCTTTACATGCTCGATACGAGTGTTTGCGTGCCCGTACTGCGAGAACGAGCCTCTGTCCGTGAACTTCCTTCTCCTGATCAGACGGCGGTTTCTGCGATTGTTGCCGCCGAACTCAGGGCAGGTGCGAGTAAACTAGGAAGTGACCACCCGCAGTTTGCAAGATTGGGAGGATTCTTTAAAATCTTTGAAATTTTGGTGTTCTCTGACGACGCTGCCCAACACTACGGAGAAATTCGAGCCGACTTGGAACGCAAAGGGACCTTCATCGGCCCGCTTGATCTTCTCATCGCCGCTCATGCCCGTAGCCTCGGGGCCACACTCATCACGGCGAACGTCGGTGAGTTCCGTCGGGTAAAGGGACTAAAAGTCTTGTCGTGGAAATGAGCGTTTAACGATTGGCGGGAAGCGCTTCTCTTGGCAGTTTAGTGCGTGTTTGATCGCCTGAATTCCTATCGCTGGTGGTGGTGCGCCTTGTCGGGACTGCTGCTCGTGGCGAGTTTTGCCCCGTTTTCCTGTGCGACTTGCGGCTGGATCACCCTCGTTCCGGCTTGGTGGGTAATCACCCGGAGTGAGCAGGTGCAACGCCAACCGATCCGTCACGGCTACCTCGTCGGCTTGATCTATTTCGGAGGGACATTCTGGTGGATCAGCAACGTCACAGCCATCGGCACCTTTTTTCTCGTCCTCTATCTGGCGCTTTATCCAGCCGTCTGGTTTCTACTTGTGGTGCGATTCATCGTGCAACGGAAGGGGACTTTATCCAGTCACGTTCTTTATCAAGCGCTCGCGGCGGCGGCCTTGTGGGTCACGCTCGAATGGTGGCGAAGCTGGTTCCTGACCGGTTTCAACTGGAACGAACTCGGCATTTCCCAGGCGCCCAGCATCATTTTCCGGCAACTGGCGGCCTATGGCGGAGTCCATCTGATTTCATTCGTCTTGGTCGCGGTTAATATCCTGTGGGCCGAAGGCCTGCTCGATATCATGAAGAATATCCGGGAAAAGCGAAGCATCGGGACCTCGCTCCCCTTCGCGGCGGCGCTTCTCATTGTCGCGTTCGGTTTTGCCTTGGGCTGGCATCATTTGCAACGCCATCGAGGTGACACGCTTCGACCGGCCCTCAGTTTTGCCTGCATCCAGCCCAACATCCAACAGATCCCTTTTGACGGCGGAAAATGGAGCGACTTTCAGGACAAGGAAGAAGTGGCCTTGGAAAAAACCGAGAAGCTGACCTTGCAGGCAATATCGGGAAGCGCGAGGCCCGATCTTCTCATTTGGCCTGAAGCGATGATCGACCAGGGCGTTTTTCAGGACCGTCCCCTCAACGAGGCCGTGCGCGACATCTGTCATGCATACGACGGCTATTTCCTGCTCGGTTCACAGGATTTCGATATCGGCGGTGGTCGCAAACTTTACAACTGCGCGTACTTCTTCGGTCCTGGCGGCGACAATTATCAGGAATATCGCAAGACCCGGCTCGTCATCCTTGGCGAATATCTGCCCTTCGGCAATACGTTCCCCTGGCTCCGCAAGGCCGTGGGCGTCGGCATGGATTTTACACCGGGACCGCGTCCCGAAAAATTCGTCATGAACAAACCAGACATCAGTCTTGCCCCACTGATCTGCTTCGAGGACACGCTCGCGCCCGTAGCCGACAAAGCCGCGCAACTGAATCCCGACCTCTTCATCACAATCACCAATGACGGCTGGTACTGGGGCTGGACCGCGATTTGGGGAGGACACCAGCACCTCAATCACGCCGTCTTTCGCTGTGTCGAGCATGATCGCCCCATGATCCGCTGCGCAAACACTGGCATCTCTTGCGTGATCGACCAGGACGGGCAGGTGGTCGATCGCTTCCGCAGCGACTCGGGTGCGGAGATCGACGTCGCCGGCATCTTTGCGCGGAAGTTTCAATTCTATCCCACACGGGCAACGCTTTACGAAAGCTGGGGCGATTGGATCGTCTTGCTCTCCTCTCTGATCACCGTCATACTCGGGATTCGGTTTTTTTGCCGGTTGTGAGCCAAATGAATCCTGAACCTATTTTTTCCGTAGTCGTTCCCTTTTACAATGAAGCGGAAAATCTGCCCCAACTCGTGCGCGAAATCGACGCCATGCTCCGCGTGCTCGAGCGCCCAGCCGAAATCATCCTAGTCGATGACGGTAGCACGGATGCCTTTGCCCAGCCTCCCGCCAGTCCCTACTTTGCGATCCGTTGGCTGCACCTAAGCCAGAATAGTGGCCAGAGCGCCGCCATGTACTACGGCATGCAAGAGGCCCGCGGCGAGTATGTCATCCTCATGGACGCCGATTTGCAAAACGATCCGATGGACGCTCCCAAGATGTGGAACAAGCTGAAGAACGACGGCCTCGATTTGGTGACCGGTATTCGGACCAAACGTAACGACTCCTTCCAGCGCCGCCTCTCCTCGACGGTGGCCAACGCCGTCCGCTCGACGCTTCTTCAAGACCACACCAGCGACACCGGTTGTACGCTCAAGGTCCTGCGCAGTGAAGCAGCCAAGCGCCTCCCCGCCTGGAACGGCATGCACCGCTTTATTCCAGCCCTCGTGCTTGCCGCTGGATTCAAGATCGGTGAAATCCCCGTCGAGCACCGCGCCCGCCACGCCGGGGTCAGCAAAGTCGCCGGAAGAAAACGTGCCATCCGCACCACCATTGATCTCCTCGGAATGCTCTGGTTCTCCCGCCGCCAATTCAAAGGGCGCTTGCTGAAGGAGAAGTAGTGATCTTGGCCACAAAAGAACACAAAGATCACAAAGAAGAGAGATGCTTACATCAAATGAATGACAATACGCTCACCGAGGCAATAGCTGCGGCTTCTAAAGAGATTAAATTGGAGCTTGATATCGATCTTGTTAGTAATGGATGGTTACTCCAGACGGCCAAAGATTTCCTTCCAAAAGGGATAGAACTGCCTGTTTTTATGGAAAAGGTAATCATTGAACTTATCGCAGCTGGAATTGAAATCGGTGAGACATATAATATCGATGGAAAGTACGTCAAGTTTATAGCTTGGAGAGGTGATGTTGGTCAGCGTGTTACAAGAGCACGTCGTGTGGTCACTTCTACTCAAGAGCGTGATCGTGACTTTGCATTCTGGATGTGCCTCCCTGCAAATGTGGATGAATACGAAGCGACCCAGGTCGTAAAAGAACGTAAAGAAGAAAAATGAGGAGCATCCCTGAATTGTGTGGACTGGTTCGGGAAACTGCCTATGCCATTCACGTCTATCACGGTCAAGGACATATGGAAAAGGTATATGAGAATGCTCTGGCACATCGCCTGCGGAAACTAGGTTTGGAAGTGAAGCAGCAACATGCTGTCCAAGTTCGAGACGAAGATGAGACGGTGTTAGGCGATTTTTATGCTGATCTGGTCGTCGAAAACCTGCTTGTGGTGGAATTGAAGTCGGTCAAGGCATTGGCGGAGGAGCATGTTGCCCAATTGCTCGGTTACCTGAAATCCACCGGTCTTGAGCACGGACTACTCATCACTTTTGGGTCATACAAATTCCAAATTAAGAAGTATATCAAGAACGGAAATTCAAACGCCAATTTGGCCGATCTATTACCAATAGTATTTCTTCATTTCTTTGTGATCTTTGCGTTCTTTCGTGGCCAAATTGTATGAATTCCGCTCCCTCTCTCGATTCCCTCGGCATCATCGCGGGCAATGGCCGTTACCCGATCCTGCTAGCTGAGGCGGCGCGGGCACGCGGCGTGAAACGTCTGGCCATCGTCGGCTTTTCGGGGGAGACCTCGCCGGAAGTCGAGAAGCTGGCCGATAACTACACCAAGCTACGCGTCGGGCAACTGGGCGGCCTCTGCAAATATTTCCGTGATCAAAAAATCACCCAGGCCATCATGGCGGGACAAATCGCTCCCGGAAATCTCTTCGATCTCGTGCCTGACATCAAAGGCGCGCTCCTTTTGGCGCGACTCAAGGAACGCAATGCCGAATCGATTTTCGCTGCCATCGCGGAGGAGCTTCAAAAGTCCGGAGTCGAGCTATTGCCCGCCACCACCTTCATGGAAGACGCCATTCCTGAACCGGGCCGCATCGCCGGGCCCAAGCTTTCCAGCAAGCAACTCGAAGATGTGGCCTTCGGCTTCCGGATCGCCAAGGAAATCAGCCGCATGGACATCGGCCAGAGCGTCGTGGTAAAAAAGGGCACGGTGATCGCCGTGGAAGCCTTTGAGGGCACGGACGCTGCGATGGAACGGGGCGGGCGATTGGGGAAGGGCGACGTTGTACTGGTCAAGGTGAGCAAACCGAACCAGGATTTTCGCTTCGACGTTCCCGTCATTGGCACGCGGACGCTGGATCGGGCGCGCGAGGCCGGGGTGAAGGTGATCGCCTGCGAGGCGCGCCGCACTTTGCTTCTGGATCGAAAGCTGGTATTGGAACAGGCCGAACGCGAGGGCATCAGCCTCTTTGCGGCGGATGAATCTCTTTTAAATTTATGAGTAATGTACGAGTCGGAGTGGTGGGAGTTGGACATATTGGCCGGGAACATGCGCGGATTTATTCGCAGCTGCCCGGTGTTGAATTCGTGGGCGTGTACGACCTCGACGCCCATGTGGCCCAGAAAGTCGCGCAGCGGCACGGCGTGAAGGCCTACTCGACGGCCCAGGCGCTCGCCGAGGTGGTCGATGCCGCCACCATCGCCACGCCAACCAATACCCATCACGAAATCGCCTCGCTCTTCCTCGAGATGGGCAAGCACGTCCTCGTGGAAAAACCGATCACCGATAACACCGAGCAGGCCAAGGCACTCGTCCAACTCGCCCAGGCCAAAAAGCTCGTCTTGCAAGTTGGGCATATCGAGCGCTTCAACCCCGCCCTCAACGCCCTCGAGGAAAAACTGACCAAGCCCCGTTTCATCGAGGCGCACCGGCTCTCCACCTATCCGGGACGCAGCACCGATATCGGTGTCGTCCTCGATTTGATGATTCACGATCTCGAAGTCGTGCTGCATCTCGTGCGCTCGCCGATTCAGTCGATCGATTCGGTCGGTACCGCCGTATTAAGCAAGGGCGAGGACATCGCCAACGCGCGCATCCGCTTTGAAAACGGTTGCGTCGCCAATATCACGACCAGCCGCATCAGCTTCGAAAAGGTGCGCAAGATACGTGTCTTCCAGGATGATGCCTATCTTTCACTCGATTACTTTGACCAGAGCGGAGAAATCTATCGCAAGGTCGATTCCCGGATTACCAAGGAAAAAATCAAGGTTGAGAAGGACGAGCCGCTGAAGCTTGAACTGGCCGCCTTTGTCGATTGCGCCCGGTCCAGCCAGGCGCCTCGTGTGGGCGGTGCGCAAGCCGCAGTCGCCTTGGAAATTGCCATGCTTATCACCGAACAGATCGCGCAGCAGAACGCCAAGACGACCTGATCGTTGATGCCGGTCTTTGACATGCAACTTCCCGAGTCTTCCCTTTCCAGACGCCACTTGACCCTTCTCATGGTCGCGGGTGAGCCCAGCGGGGACTCCCATGGCGCGGAATTAATTCACGCCTTGAAGGAGCGGCATCCCCTCATCCGGATTATTGGCGTGGGCGGTCCGCGCATGGCAGCGGCCGGTCAGGAACAGCTCTTCGATTTGACTGCCCACGCGGTCCTCGGTTTGACCGAAGTACTGAAGCAGATACTCAAGTTTCGCCGCTTCAAGAATGAGATCATTGAGCTGGCCGTGCAGGAGCGTCCCGATGCGGTGGTCCTCATCGACTGCTCCGGTTTCAACCTCCGCCTCACGCCCCGTCTGCGGAAGGAACTGCCCGGCTCGCGGATCATCTATTATATCAGCCCGCAAGTCTGGGCTTCGCGCGCAGGTCGGGTCAAAGCCATGCAACGGGACATCGATTTGCTTCTCAGTATCCTTCCATTTGAGAAGCCGTGGTTTGCGAAAATGGCGCCAAAACTCAACGTCCAGTGGGTGGGCCATCCGTTGCTCGACCGAATTCGCAAATTGGAGGCCGTCGAGCCGAACCCCGATTGTGTCGCGTTGTTGCCGGGCAGCCGCAGAACCGAAGTCGAAGCACACCTGCCTCCTCTGTGGGAGGCGGCAAGAATCATGGCCCGAAACAAACCGGGACTTAAATTCATCCTCCTTTCGCCTAACGAGACCATCCAGAAATACGCCCTGGACATGCTGGCCCGCTTTCCCGCTCCCAACTTCGCTTTCGAGTATAACATCGGCTACGCCATCTCCCATCTCTCGCGCTGTGAGTTGGCCCTGGTCGCATCCGGGACGGCCTCGCTCGAATGTGCGCTGGTTGGCATCCCGCAAATTGTCGTTTATCGCGTCCATCCGTTGACTTTCGCCGTCGGGCGCATGGTAGTAAAGGTCAAGCACCTGAGCCTCATCAACGTCATGGCCAACGAGACCATCGTGCCGGAATTCATCCAGGACAATCTCGATCCGAGTGCGGTGGCGCAAGAGGCCCTCGACTTGCTCAACCATCCGCAACGGCGCGAGATGATGAAACGGCGCGTGGAGCAAATCGTTACCACCTTGGGCGGACCCGGCGCCAGCAAACGCGCCGCCGAAGCCATCCTGTTCGAATCCGCTTTTGCCACGGCGAGGTAGGAAATCTTCCCATCATGCCCCGCTACGGTTTCAATGTCTGATTTGGAGAAGGATTAGGGATTAGGCGGAGTCTTTTACTTTCTCGAGCGTAGCGAGCTCACCGACTCCCACAAAATCATTAGTCATCCTGAGCTTGTCGAAGGATCAGTTCGGGTTGCCTTTTCCCCACGTTCCCAAACTCCTTCACGCGTGCGTGTTTGGGAACGAGGGGAAATTTATTTAGCCGGGGCAGGCGCAGGCGGCGCATCGCCCGGTGGCTTTTCGCCGGGCAGTGGTATCGCATCCAGTTGCTTCTGTTGATCGGCGGTAAGAAGCGCCTTGATTTTGGCCTTGGTATCTTCCATCGCTTTCTGCCTCGCGAGGCGCTGGGCTTCCATGTCCTTTTGCATTTGCGTGGCTTGCTCCAGGATGATGGGTTTGATCTTGGCCTTCTCATCGTCGGTCAGGGTGAGCTGAGTCGAGAGACGATTGAGCATCATGTCGGTCATCTTGGCCGGATCGGGAGGGCCATTTTGGCCGCGATCCCTCATGCCACCCATGCCAAAACCACCGCGCTGCATCATGCCGGGACCGCGATTTCCGCCCATTCCCGGTCCGCGACCTCTATCCATGTCATCTTGTCCACCACCAAAACGATCTCCCTGAAAGCCCCCGCCACCCTGACGATTGCCGCCAAAGCCGCCGCGTTGGCCCCAACCCTGTTGCCCGCCCCATCCACCGTGGCGATGGAAGCCTTGTCCGCCGTCGCGCCCAAAGTTACCCCTCTCTTGCCATCCGCCATGCCGGCCATGATGCTTCTTGTGATGACCATGGTGATGAACGATCGCGCAGATTAGGAAAAGGGCCAGGATCAGCACGTTAAGCCCGATACTGATATAGGTGAAAGTCCACAGCCGACACAGTTGGGCACTGTTGACGACAACGGTTTTTTCAGTGGAGGAGGCAGGAGTGGGGGTAGGGGTGTCGCTCATAAATAAAGGGTCTTGGTGAATAAACAGGGCCGGATACTGCACCCTTACTGAGAATGATTCCGTAGCCGGTCGGACGGTTACAGATATTTTGAAATTATGTCGCTTACGCGATTAGTGCCGCTCAAGTTTGACATTTCGAGGCTGTTTCGGGAGACTCGGCGAGTGACAATTTATCGCATTCTGGTCGCTGACGGCGTTTCACCCAAAGGCATCGCTGTTCTGGCGGAGAACAAACAATTCGAAGTTGAAATTGGATCGGCGAAAGGGATTCCCGAGGACGAATTGATCGCCAAAATCGTTGATTTCGACGCGCTGGTCGTGCGCAGCGCGACCAAGGTCACCGCCAAGGCTCTCGCGGTTGCCACGCGCTTGAAAGTCATCGGGCGCGCCGGAGTAGGCGTGGACAACGTTGATGTCGAAGCCGCCACCAAGCGTGGCATCGTGGTGATGAACACACCCGGTGGAAACACCATCTCAACGGCGGAACATACTTTTTCTCTTTTGCTTTCATTGGCGCGGAAAATTCCGCAGGCCCACGCCTCGATGGTCGCGGGCAAGTGGGACCGCAAATCGTTCGAAGGCACGGAACTTTGCGGCAAGACGCTGGGCATCGTCGGCATGGGCCGGATTGGCGGCGAGGTCGCGCGTCGGGCCATCGCCTTTGGCATGAACGTGATCGCCTATGATCCCTATCTCGTGCAGAGCCGAGCCCGCAGCCTCCAAGTGGAACTCGCGGACGATCTTCCCTTTCTCCTGACGCGCGCCGATTTCATCACCGTCCACATGCCGATGACGCCGGAGACAAAAAATATTCTCAACGCCAAGACCCTCGCCCAATGCAAAAAAGGCGTAAGGATCGTCAATTGCGCCCGCGGCGGATTGGTCGAGGAAGCCGCGCTTCTGGAAGCCCTAAAAAGCGGCCAGGTCGGCGGGGCCGCGCTCGACGTTTACGAGAAAGAACCGCCCGCGGATGACCTGCCTTTCCGCCCACTGCCGAACGTCGTGCTGACCCCGCACCTTGGCGCTTCCACATCTGAAGCGCAGGAAGGCGTTGGGATCGAAATCGCGCAGGCCGTTTCGGACTACCTGGTCAACGGAATCATCGCTAATGCCGTCAACGTGCCGAATGTCGATGTGCGCACTCTCGCGCTGATTCGTCCCTACCTCAGCCTCGGAGAAAAACTTGGGCGTCTGCTCGCCCAAATCGCGCCGCATGGCCTTGAGACGCTCACCATCAACTACGCTGGCAAGGTAAGCGAAAACGAAACCGTGCCCATCACCCGTACCGTTTTGAAAGGCCTCCTTTTCCAAGTCTCGGAAGTCGCGGTTAACGAAGTCAATGCAGCCAGTGCGGCGCAGAACCTCGGCCTGAAAGTGCTCGAGACAAAAAGCGTCGAGGGCGGTGAATTCACCGATCTTCTCACGGTGGAAGCGACCAAGGGCGACCAGAAATTTGAAGTCGGCGCCACTCTGTACGGCGTGCATCCGCGCATCGTGCGGCTCAATGGTCACAGCCTGGAAGCCAGTCCCGAGGGAATCCTTATGATCGTCGTGAACAAGGACCGTCCCGGCATGGTCGGCTGGATCGGTACGTTGCTCGCCAAGCACAAGATCAACATCGCGAGCATGTCGTTGAGCCGGGGCGAGGAGAGCGGATCCGCGCTCAGCGTCTACAATCTCGACAGCCTGCCCACACCGGAGACGATCAAGGAAATCGAGGCCGATTCTGGTATTATTTCGGTCCGCGTAGCCACGCTTTAAGGCCGCTTCCGGACGGTGGATGAACCGGTATAAGATATGAGACCCATCATCAAGCTGGCCCTGGCTTTCCTGGTTCTCGGCCTCTTATTTTTCATGTATCTCGTGACCCAAGCCATGAACTCGATTGATGCGACGGCCAATCACCACCACGACTCGGCCATGGCGTCGATGATCGAGACCGCCTGCCTAAGTTATCTCACGGAGTACAACCGGCTTCCTCCTTCCTACGATAATCAAAAACTCACCGCCGCCTTGCTGGGCGATAACTCGCGTCATATTGCCTTTATTTCACTCTCAAAAGACCAATTGGATTCGGACAATGAAATGGTTGATCGCTGGGGAACGCCGCTGCGGATAAACTTCCAGGGGGCCACCGGCGTGCAGGTTATTTCGGCAGGGCCCGATAGACTCTTTAATACGGCGGACGACATCGTTGTGAACAGTCCGGACATTCAAGATCAAGCGAGTCATTGACGATGGCCGCGCACCACCAAATAGGACTGACAGGAGGCATCGCTTGCGGCAAATCGACGCTCGCAGAAGGCCTCCGCGCACGAGGCTGGCACATCATCGATACCGACCAAATTGCGCATGATTTGATGAAGCCCGGAGAAGCGGTCTGGAAAAATGTGGTTGACGCTTTCGGTACTTCCATTCTACAACCGGACAAGTCGATTGACCGAAAGGTCTTGGGTAGACTCGTTTTTGCCGACCCGCTGCTGCGGGCAAAGTTAAACGAAATAACCCACCCCGCCATCCGATCCGTCTGGCAACGTGAACGCGAGGAGCGGGCTCGAACCCATCCCACACATTCTTTGGCCGTCATGATTCCGCTACTCTTCGAGTGCGAACTCGAACAGATGTTCTCTGCCGTTTGGTCGGTAGGCGCCTCCCGCGCCGTCCAGATCGATCGGCTGAAGGCCCGTGGCTTTTCCGCTGAGGAGGCTTCCCGGCGTCTCGCCAGCCAGATGCCCGTCGCCGAAAAGATGACACGCTCCTCGATCGCTTTTTGGGGCGAGGGGACTCCCGCCGCCCTGCACCGTCAACTTGATCAGATTGTTTTCCCATGAGGCAACGTCGTCCCCAAAATAATCGTCCCTTTCGCCGTGGCCCACATAAAGGCGGAGGCGGAAATGGCCCTCGACGGATGGAAGGCCTGCCCGCCGATGAACCGGATTTGCCAATCGGAGCCACGGCTGCTCCCGCCGCTCCTCCCGCTAAAAAAAGCGCCCCACTTCTTCCCCGCGATAAAACACAATCTGGCGAACTGGCCCTGGATGACACCGGAGCACCGGTAACTCCCGCCGAACCGCCCCCCGAGCCGCTTCCTCCCGGACCTCATCTCGAAGTCGAACAACTTCAAGCCAAGGCGACCCGCGATCTCAAGATTTTTGCGAAGAAGGAATACGAGATCGAGAACGCCTCGACCCTCAAGAAGCACGACCTCATTTGCGAAATCCTCAAGCGCAACGCCCTCAAGAACGGCACGGCCAATAGCGGCGGCGTCCTCGATCTTTCCCCCGACGGTTACGGCTTTCTCCGCTCTCCGCGGTTCAATTACCTGACCTGTCCCGAAGACGTCTACGTCACGCCGTCCCAGATCCGCCGCTTCGGTCTGCGCAAGGGTGACACGATTTACGGTCCCGTCCGCACTCCCCGGGAAAAGGAGCGCTATTTCGCCCTCGCCCGCGTCGATAAAATCGAGGGCAAGGAAGCCAAGGAAGGCGAAGTTCGCGCCAACTTCGATCTGCTCACGCCGATGTTCCCCAATCGCCGCATTTTCCTCGAAGGCAAGAAGGGCGACGTTTCCATGCGCGCCATGGACCTCATCTGTCCGCTCGGCTTCGGTCAGCGCGGCCTCATCGTAGCGCCGCCCCGCACCGGCAAGACCATCCTGCTCCAGAAGATCGCCAACGCGGTCATGGAGAACAATCCGAACGCGCATCTCATCATGCTGCTTATCGACGAGCGGCCTGAGGAAGTCACCGACATGCTGCGCACGGTCAAGGGCGAGATCATTGCTTCGACTTTCGACGAAACCTGCGAGCGCCACGTCGCCGTCGCCGAGATGGTGACCGAACGCGCCAAGCGCCTGGTCGAAAACAAGGTCGATGTCGTCATCCTTCTCGATTCCATCACCCGCCTCGCCCGTGCCTACAACACCATGCAGCCGAGCAGCGGTAAGATCATGAGCGGCGGCGTCGAAGCCAATGCGCTCGCAAAACCGAAACGCTTTTTCGGCGCGGCCCGCAACGTCCAGGAAGGCGGCAGCCTGACCATTATCGCCACGGCGCTGATCGAGACCGGCAGTCGCATGGACGACGTCATTTTCGAGGAATTCAAGGGCACCGGCAACATGGAGGTCAACCTCGACCGCAACCTGTCCGATCAGCGCATCTACCCCGCCTTCAACATCGCCCGCTCCGGCACCCGCAAGGAAGAGCTCCTCTATCACCCCGACGAGTTGCCCCGCATCCACGCCCTGCGCAAAGTCCTCGCCGAAGAATCGCCCGTCGAGGCCATGAACCTCCTCCTCGAAAAGGTCAAGAAGACCGAGAACAACATTCAGTTCCTCATGGCCATGAATGTGAAGAATAAGTAGGCGGGAGATAAAATGCGGAGCCTGTTCATAGCTCTGCTCCTGGCTGGGTTATTTTCTTTCGTTGTCCGTGCGGACGATTTTCATTTTGGCGAGCCCAATGGCGCTTCGTTGGGCGCTAAGATCGAGAGTGGTCGGCTCGTCTACGCCTTAAAAAATTCTACGAATCGGTCGTGGAAGTACATGGTCCGGATGGCGGCTCAAGTGCCGATGTACGATAATTTAATCCTTATGGCCATAGACGAGGACCAAGTCGTGCATCGTTTTGGTTTTGTTGATTCGCGGGATGCATGCGGCCCCGTGTACAAAACTCTTGCGCCGGGAGAGCTTTATCAGGAGTCCATTGACCTTCCGGATTGGAGCCGTCGCAACGCGAAGAACAAAGGCTTTAGTTTTCAAGAGGGCAAATCCTACCGCATCTATCTTAATTACTTTTGGATCGAACGAAACGGAACTGCTCAAATCAATTACGGCCCTTTAGATAGCAGGCTCTTCAAAATCACTCTTAAGGATGGGGTCTTTTCCGAGGGGAAAGAGTAAGTTTGGATGGCTACGTCACGGAAATGTAACGAAGCGTGAGCTTGTCCAAGGGCTTCCATATCGGCTACATCTGCATGACATCCGCGTGCCGTTTGGCGCGATGGATTCAACTTTATGCAACACAAAATCTTGGTGGTGGATGACGAAACAGACGTCATCGATATGCTCGTCGTCAATCTGCGCGGTGCGGGCTTTCAGGTTTCGACTGCCGAAGATGGAGCCGCCGCCCTCGCCAAGGCTCGGAACGATTCGCCCTCGCTGATCATTCTCGACCTCATGCTGCCGGGGATGTCCGGCCTCGAGATTTGCAAGGTACTCAAGGGCGACGCCGCGACCCGCCACATCCCGGTCATCATGCTCACGGCCAAGGGCGAGGAAGTCGACAAGGTCGTCGGCCTCGAACTCGGTGCGGACGATTACGTCACCAAGCCATTCAGTCCTCGCGAACTGATCCTGCGTATCAACCGCTCGCTGCGCCGGGGCAAGGACAAGACGCCCACTCTCGAAAAACTGATCGTCGGTGAACTGGTGCTCGACCACGCCCGGCATGAAGTCCTGGTCAAGGGCCAGACCGTTGACCTCACCGCGACCGAATTCCGGCTTCTCGCCCTTCTCATGGAACGCCGGGGCCGCGTGCATGGTCGCGACCGCCTGCTCAACGATGTCTGGGGTTACGAAAGCGCGATCGACACTCGCACCGTCGATACTCACGTGCGTCGTCTGCGCGAGAAACTCGGACCGCTGGCCAACTATATCGAAACGGTTCGCGGCGTCGGTTATCGCATCAGCGAAGACGAACCGGCCCGGACCTAGGGTCTCAGGGGGCATTCTTGAGGAGACCCTCTGCAAAACTCACGATTTTAAAAAGGCCGTCATCCTGAGCGAAGGCGAGCCATGGATTTCCTATAATCACAAGACTTCCTCGAGCCGCAGTCGAAGGACCTGCTCTCGCTCCGGGAAGATATTTGACCGTTGGCGAACTGATTTCTATTCCAAAGGAAAATCCTCCCTCATCGAACCTGCGAGAGGCTCGCCTTCGCAAGGATGACAGATTGTTTGGAGGACGACTTTCGCAGGGGTCTCTTGAGGGCCGACAGATTACGTGTCTGTCACCACTTTGCCATTGGCAAGTAAGGTGGCATCACTAAAATTAGAGTGATGGAAACTTCTACCGTTGCGGCTCCACCTTTAGCCGTCGAGACAATTGGTCTGACCAAGCGCTATCCGCTCACGTGGAAGCGCAAGGTACTGGTCGCCCTGGACGGCCTCAATTTGCAAGTCAAGCAGGGCGAAGTTTTCGGACTACTCGGTCCCAACGGCTCGGGCAAGAGCACAACGCTGAAGCTTTTGCTCGGATTGATTGTCGCCACCGAGGGCGAAGCGCGGGTCTTTGGGCTTCCTCCCGAAAGCCTTGAGGCGCGCCGCCGGGTCGGTTTTCTTCCGGAGAATCCTTATTTTTATGCCTTTCTCAATGGTGACGAGACCTTGCGCTTCTACGGCAAGCTTTGCGGAGTGACCGGTGACAAGTTGGATAAGCGGATAGAGGAACTCATCGATCTCGTCGGCCTGCAAAACGGGCGGGAGCGTCCTTTGCGCTCCTACTCGAAGGGAATGCTCCAGCGCATCGGGCTGGCGCAGGCGCTGATCCACGATCCCGATCTCCTTTTCCTCGACGAACCTACAGCCGGAGTCGATCCGCTGGGCTCGGCCCAAATTCGTGATCTCATCTTGAAGTTAAAAAAGATGGGTAAGACCGTTGTCTTTTCCTCCCATCTGCTCGAGCAGGTGCAGGAAGTGGCCGATCGCGTGGCCATTTTCTCCTTGGGCAAAAAGGTGCTCGAAGGCTCGCTCGAATCGCTTTTGACCGAGAACCAAAGCACGCAGGTACTCATTCCCGCCGAGATGAACCCCGAACAGCAGGAACGACTCCGCAAGTTCATCGGCCAGACCGGCGTCAATGAAAGTGAAATCCGCTTCACGCGTCCCCATCTTTCGTTGGAGCAGCTCTATTTGCGCACGGTCCAGGCGCAACCCGATTTCGTATCCAAGGATTCCCCCCGCCCATGATCTCCTCTCTCCACCGCATTCTCATTATTGCCCGCAATACCCTCACGGAAGCAGTGAGGCAGAAGGTGCTGAACGTGCTGCTGATCTTCGGCCTGGTCCTCATCTGCAGTTCTGTGACCGTTTCCCAATTGGCGACGCCGGACATCGACGCCGCCGGATTATTCTCGGAACAAATCAAGTTCGTGAAAGATTTCGGCTGTGGTGCGATCGGCTTGTTCGGCTTTTTTATCGCATTGCTTTCCACGGCGCTCCTGATTCCCCAGGAACTGGATAAGCGCACCATCTACACGATCCTGGCCAAGCCGGTCCGGCGCGCGGAGTTTTTGCTCGGGAAATTCGTCGGCGTGGTGCTTCTCCTTGCTCTTTCGGTGGCGCTGATGTCATTGGCTTTTGCCGCAACCCTTTACTGGCAGGAGAGCGTCGGCCTTGCCGCGGTTGAAGCGAACTACGCGCAAATGGACTTGAAGCATACCCCGACCGCCCAAAGCATGCACGACCACGACGCGGCGCAAATTATCAAACAGGTGCGTGATCCCCAACTCGTCGAGGCGGTGCTCCTGATTTTTGCGAAGATCGTCATGACGGCGGCCATCGGCCTTCTGATCTCCACTTTTGCCACCTCTTGGATTTTCACGATCATCACCACTTTCATGATCTATCTCATCGGACACGGGGAAAGTCTGGCCCGCACATTTTGGCTGTCGCATGGGGCCGAGACGACCATTTGGCAAAGCGGTCTCATTGGTCTGATTGCCCTCCTGATTCCGGACATGAATTCCTTCACCATTGTGGATGAGATTTTGGCGGGCAACCGGGTCCCGTGGCACGATGTGCTCAATCTCCTCTGTTATGCGAACGTCTACGTCATCGTGTTGCTGGCGGTAAGTGTCGTCATTTTTGATTATCGCGAGATATGAACGGTCTTCCGTTGAATCTGCGGCTTCGCCGCGCCATGCTGATCGCCCTCCTGTTGGGGCTATGGGCGCCGGTCAAGATTGTCTGGGAACAGCAGATCGCCCGGGAGCAGGACAACCTCCGGTATCATGGCCTTGTCATGAACCGGCAGATGCGTGATGAACTCGGGCAGGGACTTACCATCGGCATTTTAAGCGGCATGCGCAGCGTGGTGGCCGATTTCATCTGGCTCGAAGTCACCACCGCGTGGGAAAATCAGGAGTGGTTCCGGATGGGGGGGCTCGTCAATCTGTGCACCTCTCTCCAACCGAGGGCCCCTGTTTTTTGGGACATGGGAGGTTGGCAACTTGCCTGGAACGCCTCGGTCGGTGCTGAGAGGGACGTGACCCAGCCCAACGAGCTGCGTCGTCTCAAGGCCGCCCGCTTTTGGATCGATAAAGGGCTCGATGTCTATAAACGGGGCATTGAGAACAACCCTGAATACTGGAGGCTTTGGTCCGATACGGGGTTGCTTTACCAACAACGGCTGAAAGATTACAAGAACGCCGCCTACTATTATCAACGGGCCAGCGAACTCCCGAACGCCCCGGTTTACCTCGAGCGCTTCCCCGCGATCATGTACGGTCTCGCGGGTGACGACCAAGGGGCTTACGAGGCGTGGAGGGCGTTATGGGAGAAGCTTACCCCCGCGCAACGGGAGATGAAGGAGCACTGGAAAGAGAAGATCGAATCAAATATCCGTCGCCTGGAACAAAAACTTTCGGTGCCAAAAGAAAAAAGAGTCTTTCCCAATTAGGATACCGTCCTTAGGTTAGACCATCCGACGCGTGTCGTCGGGCTATTCGCAATGAGATTTGGCATTTTTGGAGACGTCCACAGTAACCTTGAAGCACTAGAAGCTGTGCTCGAGGACATGCAAGCTCAGGCCGTCACCCACACGGTCTGCATCGGTGACATTGTTGGCTATAACGCCAACCCCCGGGAGTGCCTCGAAATCGTGCGCGCGCTGGGTTGTCCCATCGTCAAAGGCAACCACGATGAGGAAGCATCCGAAGGACGAGAGGTCGAGCACTTCAACGACATGGCGCTTTCGGCCATTCGCTACACGCGTTCCCAGTTGACCAAGGAACAGCGGGAATTTCTTCGCGCCCTGCCGCTGCAACGCCCTGTCAATTCTTTTACCGTTGTTCATTCCACTCTGGATCAGCCGAACCGCTGGGGTTACGTCTTCTCCTGCTTGGAGGCGGAAAGCAGCTTCCAATACCAGAAGACCAACATCTGTTTCTTCGGTCACACCCACGTTCCCCACGTTTTTATCCGGGACACCAAGGTGCACGAGTTCTTCTACAAGAAGATCGATATCCAGCCGGAGAAGAAATATTTCGTCAATGTCGGCAGCGTGGGCCAGCCCCGCGATGGCGACTGGCGCTCGGCCTATGTCATCTTCGATTCCGGCGCGAATACCATCGAGTTACGACGTCTGCCCTATGATCTCGCCAAAGCGCAGGCCAAGATCATGAATGCCGGTTTGCCAGCGCGTTTGGCCGAGCGCTTGGCGAACGCGGTGTAAGGCTCTGAGGTAGCCGCCGCAGAGCTCGGCGGCGATGCCTTCTCTTCGAGCCAACAGTCGGGCGACAATTCAGTCTTCGGGCAGAAGATCCTCATTAAATTCCAAAAATCTCATTAGTCATCCTGAGTTTGTCGAAGGATCAGTTCGGTTGCCTTCCCTCCGTGGCCGACGGCGAGATTGCAGAGGATGTGCGCGTAAGGGGCGTCCTTGCCGACTTGTAAGTCCCCTTCATGAGTTCGACGCCATCGACATAATAGGTGAGCGTATCGTCCGATTCCCAGAGCAGGCCGATCACTTTCGCGGAAAAAAGTCTCTCAAAAAGCAGGAGTTATTTACGAGACAGTAAAGTGAAATTTACGGTGTAACATTTCAGTATCGGCTTCTCGAACGCTTGCTCTCGGCGCTCTATCTCCTAAAGTAGGGTAGGGCCCTTGGTGGCGTCCGAATTAACGACATGCAACTTTCCATCGATCTTCACAGCCACTCCCGCTTCTCCGCCGATGGCGTGGCTGAGCCGGAAGCCCTTGTCGCCGAGGCCCGCGCCCGGGGGCTTCACGGTTTCGCCATCACCGATCACAACACCTGCGCCTGCGTCGATTACTTCATGCAGCACGGTTTCATGAACAAGGAGGGGTTGCCGGTCGATGGCTTGCTCATCATTCCCGGGCAAGAAATCACCACCGCCGAAGGCCATCTCCTCGCGCTGGGGATTACTCTGCCTGATCTCAAAGGCATCCCCGCCATCGAAGCCGTGGAGCTTATTCACAAGGCGGGTGGCTTGGCCATCCCGCCGCATCCCTACGATTTCTTTCGCGCCGGCATCCGTGAGCCGGTCCTCGAGACTCTTAATATCGATGCCATTGAGGTCTTCAACGCGGCCACCACGCTCAAGCGCTACAACAAACACGCCTTCAACTATGCCCAAGCGCGCGGCCTCCCGATGACCGCCTCCAGTGATGCCCACGACAGCGCCGCCCTCGGCACCGCCTACAGCATCCTCGAAGCGGACGAGTTTTCCCTTGTGGGCGTACTCAATGCCATCCGCAAAGGCCCCGCCCTCCGCCAGCGCTACCTCACGCCCGCCAACGCCCTGAAAAAGACCTGGAACAACGTCTTCCGCCTCCGCCGCAAACGCAAACCCGTCCCCAAGCCGGAAGAAGTTTCTTAATCCTTTTAATGCAGCGACGGTCTATGACCGTCGCTGATTTGATGGAATTAACGGAATTTCTCGTAGGCCGAATGTCCGGTGACGGCTTGCCCGGAACTTACCCGGCCATTAAAACTTTGTTACTTGGTATTCAAAGGCTTGCGCAAAGGGGGTCTTAACGGGATATTCATGCTTCTCACCTATGCTCGATGTACGCAAGATTCGCGAAAACCCTGATTTTTATCGGGAACGCCTCGCCCGCCGAAATACCGGCGATGAAAAATTGATTGCCCAAGTTCTCGTTCTGGACGAGCAACGCCGCAAACATTTGCAGGAAAGCGAAGCGCTCAAGAGCGAACGCAATCGTGCCAGCAAAGAGATCGGCGCGGTCAAGGCCAAGGGCGGCGATATCGCGGAAGTTTCCGCGAAGATGAAGGCCGTGGGTGAACAAATCGCCAAGCTCGACCAGGAACTGACCAAGATCGAGGCCGAGCAGAGCGACCTTCTTCTCCGCATCCCCAACATCAATCACGACTCGGTTCCCGTCGGCAAAAGCGCGGAGGACAATCGTATCGAGCGTGTCATCGGTAAACCGGTGGAATTTACTTTCAAGCCCAAGCCGCATTGGGAAATCGGAACGCAGCTCGGCCTGCTCGATCTCGAGGCAGCCACCAAGATTTCGGGCAGCGGCTTTATTGTATTCAAGGGGCAGGGCGCGCGTCTTGAGCGTGCACTGATTAATTACCTGCTTGATCTCCATACAACCCAACACGGCTATACCGAAGTATCTCCGCCTCTCTTGGTCCGTGGCGAAACCATTCAGGGAACGACATCCTTGGCCAAATTTGCGGAGGATATGTACCGCGTGGAAGAAGAACCGCCGCTTTATCTTATTCCCACCGCCGAAGTCCCGGTGACCAACCTCCATCGCGAGGAAATTCTCGCCGCTGATCGTTTGCCCATTCAATACGCTGCCTATACTCCCTGCTTCCGTCGCGAAGCCGGCAGTGCAGGCAAGGACACCCGCGGTATCACCCGCGTCCATCAATTTGACAAGGTGGAGCTCGTTCACATTGTCACTCCGGAAGAATCGTACGCCACGCTGGAAGTCCTCGTCGGCCACGCCGAGCGAGTGCTCAAGGACCTCGGCCTCCATTACCGAGTCGTCTCCCTTTGTACCGGCGACATTGGCTTTGGGGCCGCGAAGTGCTATGATATTGAGGTCTGGGCTCCGGGCGTGGGTGCCTGGCTGGAAGTTTCCTCCTGCAGCAACTTCGAGGATTTCCAAGCGCGCCGGATGAATCTACGCTATAAGAACAGTGAAGGAAAAAATATCTTCTGTCATACTCTTAACGGTTCCGGCACCGCGTTGCCGCGACTCTTTATCGCTTTGCTGGAAACATATCAACAGGCGGATGGCCATGTCGTCATCCCTGAACCGCTCCGGTCGTATCTCGGAGGCCTAAGCCAGCTCTAAAATTATGGTATCCCGATCGAAGTTATTCCACAGCCGTCTTGCCTTTCTTGTGACGGCCCTGTTCCTCACATTGCCGTTCGCTCTTGTCGGGCAAGATACGCCGGCTGCGCCGCCCGACGCTACTGCGCCATCCGCGACACCTCCCGCCACGCCACTGCCTGCCACCGGTGGCCCGACCGAAACGCCCGGCCCGGCCAAAGACAAAAATGCGGCCAAGGTTCCCGACAAAACCGCCGACAAGCCGGACGCTCCCATCGTCCTTCCCAAGGTCAAGCCGATCGTCTACAACGCGGAACGCGACGCCGATATCGCGCGCGTCGTGGGCACCTTGCTGGAACAGCGCCACTATCTGCAGGTACCGATCACACCGGAAATGTCCCAGCGCTGGTTGAAGAATTATCTCGATTCGCTCGACGTCTTCCATCTCTTCTTCCTGCAAAGCGACGTGGACGAATTCACCGCCAAGTACGGCAACAATCTCGGCGATTATCTCCACGGCAACAGCGAGGAAGCCCTCATCGGGCCGGCCTTTGAAATTTATAACCGTTACATGCAGCGCCTGGACGAAAACGTGAAGCTGGCGGAGAAGCTCGTGCACGAAAAATACGACTTCACCAAGGACGAGATGTACACCACGCGCGACCACAAATCGCCTTGGATTACGGACGCCGCCGCTTCGCAGGAAATCTGGCGCGGCCAGGTCAAGTACGACCTCCTCAACGGACGCCTCGAAAAGAAATCGACGGATGCGACCATCAAGCGTCTCTCCAAGCGGTACGACGCCCTTCTACGCGAGGGTACGGAGAAAGAGGACATGGATGTGCTCGAGACTTATCTCAACGCCTTGACCGAGGCCTACGATCCTCACTCCTCCTACTTTGAACCCGTTGATGCTCAGAATTTCAACATCCTGGCCCTGGACCACTCGGTGACCGGCATCGGGGCCGTCCTCCGCTCCGATGATGGCTATGCCACGATCGAGGAAGTCATCCCCGGTGGCCCGGCGGATCTCGACAAGCGGCTTCAACCCGGTGATCGAATCATTGCGGTCGGACAGGGAACGGCCGAGCCGGTCGATGCGGTGGACATGAACCTGAATCATGTCGTGGAAATGATCCGCGGACACAAGGGCAGCATGGTGCGCCTGGTAGTGGCCCCGGCAGGTGCGGCGGAAGGTTCCGTGCACAAAATATACGACCTCAAGCGCGATGAAGTCAGCATCAAGGACAGCTTGGCCAAGGCCCATATCATTGAGCACAAGCTACCCGATGGCGGCACGGAAAAACTCGGCATCATCGATCTGCATGATTTCTACGAAAAGACTGCAGTCGATGTAGGCAAGCTCGTCGAGCGGCTGAAAAAAGAACAGGTTGATGGCATCATTCTCGATCTACGCGGTAACGGCGGTGGCCTGCTTGTCCAGGCGGCTGACCTTACCGGGCTTTTCGTCAAACCCGGGCCGATCGTTCAGATCCGCAGTTCGGATGCCACCGTCGAGCAGCTCGATCCTGAAGAATCCAAGCCCATCTATAGCGGACCTCTCATGGTCATGGTCAACAAGATGAGCGCCTCGGCCACGGAAATTGTCGCGGCGGCTCTGCAGGATTACGGACGCGCCGTCGTCGTCGGCGATCAGAGCACTCACGGAAAAGGAACCGTTCAGCAGCTCTATCCGCTTGAGCAATGGATGCCCATCGGCTTCCCGAGCGATCCCGGCGCGGGCAGTCTCAAGATGACCAACAAAAAGTTCTATCGCATCGCGGGTGGCTCAACCCAGCAAAAGGGCGTGGTGCCGGACATCATCCTGCCCTCCCTGCTTGATGCGTTTGAAAGCACACTTGGAGAGACCTCGCTGCCCTACTATCTCCCTTGGGACACGGTCCCGCCGGCTACCTACACGCACATGGGCCTTACGGAACCATACCTGCCTGATTTGCGCGCGAACTCGGCTGCCCGCGTGGCCGCATCGCCTGATTTCGGGTATCTCCGGCAGGACATCGCCTACGACAAGAAACAGGTGGATGATAAATCCGTCTCTTTGAACGAGGCGGTTCGAATCAAGGAGCAGGACGATCAGAAGACGCTCAAGGCCGAGCGTAAAAAGGACATGTTGGCCCGACAGGGAACCCGGGACAAGGTGCTCGATCTGACGCTCGACATGGTGGATCAAAACCAGCCCGCAGCTCCACCCGTGGAAAAAAAGCCCAAGGTTGATTTGTCCGATGATGCCGAACCGGCTGATCCCGATGCAGCTGATCCTACCAAGGATCCCAAGGACGATCCGCAGTTGGACGAAGCCGTCAACATCATGTCCGACTACACCAAGTTGCTTCGTGATTCCGGCTCGAAAGTCGTGCAGGCGAGCCCTCCAGCGGACAAATAGTATCCTGCGGAGATCCTCAGAAACCTGATCGGGTTTCTGAGGTAGCCGCCGCAGGCTCGGCGGCGGTGCCTTTTCCTCCGTGGTAGCCGCCGCTGTCCCTAGCGGCGGATGTCTTTCTCAGTTGTACCCGTCAGCCATCAGACAACTAGACCCTCTCGAGCGCAGCGAACCAACCAACCCCCACAAAAATCATTAGTCATCCTGAGCTTGTCGAAGGATCAGTTCGGGCTGCCTTTTCTCGGGCTATAGAACTGATCTTGCCACACGTGTGTGCGACAAGCTCAAGATGACGGACCGCTTTGAGAAAGCAGTTGCTCAAGGATTTTTGACATCCCCTACGCCTTGTAAGGCAGTAGGGGGGGCTTGTTCGCCGCAGGATTGGAAAGATGTTCCAAGTGCGGTGCCAGATGCTGGTAAAGAACCTGCAGGGCGAAAGGCTTGGCCAGGCACGGGCAGTTCAGCGAGGAAACAAAACTCTGGGTGGTATCGCGCACCAAATCGCCGCTCATAAAGAGAAAGCGGGTGCGGTAATAGGGATCGACCGCCACGGCTTTTTCGTAGAGTTGCGGCCCGTCGATTCCCGGCATCCGAATATCACTGATGACCGCGTCGTACCGGGTTTTGCCCAGAAGCTCAAGTGCTTCCTTGCCGTCATTGGCCTTGTCGGTGGTGATGTTCTGTAGATCAAGAAATTCGCAGATGGCATCGGCAATCGAGGTTTCATCATCCACGACCAAGATGCGGCCCATGCGTCTCGCCTTGGCCAGCCTCGGATTGGGCAGCGGCTGGCTTTCTTTGTTGGTGTGGGAAATCTTCGGGCTGCGCGCCATGGGCAGCTCGATGGTAAAGACGGTATGGCCCGGTTCGCTTTTGGCTGAGATGGTTCCGCCGTGATTTTCGATCAAGGTATGGGCGATGGAAAGACCCAGGCCGGTGCCTTCGCCCAGACTCTTCGTGGTGAAGAAAGGATCGAAAATGAAGGGCAGGATATGGGCGGGAATCCCGGTGCCATTGTCCGTCGTGGTGATAAAGATGTTGTCGCCTCGCCGTCCACACTCGATGCGGATAACGCCTGGGCGCTCGTTTTTCGCGATTGCCTGCTCGGCGTTGTTCAACAAATTGAGGAGCACCTGTTGCATTTGCTGGGCGGTGACCAGGACTGGAAAGGAGACCTCGCACGGTTCGGCGATCAACTGAATATTGTTCACGCGAAGCTGATAACGCTTCAAGTTCACGGCCTGCTTGATCAATTCGTTGATGCCCATCACCTCCCGCTTCTTGGATTCCTTGCGGCTGAACGCGAGGAGATTTTTGACCAGGTCGGCCGTCCGCTTGGCTTCCAGGACAATGGCGTTGATCGAAGCTTCATCCGCCGGGCCGCCCCGACGCAGTGCGAGCAATTGTGCGTTGGTCAGGATGGAGGTCAACGGGTTATTTATTTCGTGGGCAATGCCGGCGATGGTTTCGCCCAGCGACGCGAGTTTTTCCGACTGGATTAAGTGCCGCTGCAGGCGTTCCTGCTCGGTCAGGTCGAGTCGCAGCTTGATGGCGAAAGAGGCCAATTCAGCCAGCAGGGCAATCGTGTTAAGTGTATTTTCATCGAAAGCGTGGGCCTCCAATCCATCGATATTGATCAAGCCCCAGACCTTTTCCTCAACGATGATCGGGACGATCAATTCGCAAAGCACATTCGGAAAAAGCGGAAAGTAATTGGGATCGATCCGTGTGTCCGTGCAGAGATAAGGCTTGCCGATCAACGCGACGTGGCCGGTCAGGCCCTCTCCCAGCGCGAGCTGGCACATCTGTTTTTCCAGCGTCCAGTCTTCCCCTCGCACGGAGGTGATGATCAATTTCTGGGAATTGTGATCAACCGTGACGATGGAGCCATGAACAGCGCTGGCCAGGTCCGAGCAATAACTCAGGACCATCTCGAGGATTTCCTCGACGCGTTTGCGCTGGCGAATGGCCGTCAGGACTTCGCGGATGGCAATCGCGACCGGGTTGGAATCCATAAGCCTATGAGAATTAGCATTCAATATGCCACTGACTACTGATTACTTTATAAGGGACAGGTTTAAGAAAAAGCCAGACTTTCCATTACCGCGTCCAGATGGGGCTCCACGACGACGGCATCGATCTTGTTTTGGTCCATGGCGGTATCGGGATCCTTGAGGCCGTGGCCGGTTAGAGTCAGGGTGACTACACTGCCTTTGGGGATCAGCCCCTGTCGTCCCATCCGGAGGAGGCCGGCGACCGGTGCCGTGCTGGCCGGTTCCGCAAAAAGTCCCTCCAGCCGAGCCGTTTGGGCGTAGGCGGCAAGAATTTCCGCATCGGTGACGCTTTCGATCACGCCACCGGACTCCGCCACTGCCGCACTGGCTCCCTGCCAACTGGCGGGATTGCCGATGCGAATCGCGGTTGCAACCGTCTGCGGATCGGTGACAGGCTTGCCTGTGACGATCGGTGCTGAACCGGCGGCTTGGAATCCGCACATCTTGGGCAGGATCGAGATGCGTCCATGCTTATGATATTCGTTGAAGCCTTTCCAGTAAGCCGTGATGTTGCCCGCGTTGCCCACCGGCAAAAAGTGGAAATCGGGCGCGCGGCCCAGCACATCGCAGATTTCAAAGGCGGCGGATTTTTGTCCTTCGATGCGAACGGGGTTAATCGAATTGACCACTTCCACATCGGGCCGGGCGCCGAGTTCGCGCACCAGCCGGAGCGCGTCGTCGAAGTTGCCGCGCAGGGCGATGATTTCCGCGCCATACATCCGGGCCTGGGCCAGCTTGCCGAGCGCGATTTTGCCGTGCGGCAAAAGCACCACGCAGCGCAGTCCCGCGCGACCCGCATAAGCCGCCGCCGAAGCCGAGGTATTCCCCGTGCTGGCGCAAATGACGAGCTTCGCTTTTCGAATCACCGCCTGAGTCATCGCCGCGGTCATGCCCCGGTCCTTGAAGGACGCGGTGGGATTGACCCCCTCATACTTCAAAAAGAGCTCGAAGCCGCCACCTGCTAATTCCGCCAGACGCGGCGCGGGAATAAGCGGAGTATTTCCCTCCTGAAGCGTCACGATGGAAGCGCCTTCCGGCAACCACGTCATGTACGGGCGATAGAACTCCAGCACGCCCGGCCAGGCAGAAAGGGTTTGGTGATGCATCATGGGAAAAAAGATTGGCTCTCAAGCTAGCTGGTCATCGCGAGCTTGTCGAGGGATCAGCCTGAGACCTCTGTGAAAGTCTCACATTTAGCATTAGTCATCCTGAGCCTGTCGAAGGATCAGTTCGGCCTGCCTTTTGCATCAGCGGTGAAGAATGCAATACGCGCCCAACCAGATGCCTGATATCCCCCACATGACTAATATGGCCATTACTATCCACCAAAGACAGCTTCGCCACCTAGGCCAATTACTAGGAGGCCCAAGCTTCATATTCTTTGCCTGTGAAATCGTTTTCGCATTTTCGGGGTGATATGCTCAACCTACTCAAAATCTTCCACCCGCAAATGCACAGGAGGCGCCTTGACTGCACCGATGGTGGAGATCTCGCTGATGGCAGCCTTGAGTTGCGATTCCGGCGCATCATGCAGCATCAAAATAAGCGGCGTGGTTTCCCCCGCATGCGCTTCCGGTTGAATCACCGAGGAAATGCCAATCTGTCGCGAGGCCAGCACCCGCGCCACATCGGCCAACACTCCGGGACGATCCACTACGAGCAGGCGCAGATAGTAGCGCGAAACGATCTCGTCCATCGTCTTGAGCCGGGAATGCAGCGCCTCATGACCCACGTTGCGTGCCTTTTGTTCTTGCGGAAAATGCGCCGCGATTTGCGCGAGATCGCTCACAACCGCGCTGGCCGTCGGATCGCCACCCGCGCCACGTCCGTAATAGAGCGTATCGCCAACGACATCACCGCGCACCAGCACCGCATTGAAAACTCCGCTAACCGAGGCCAGCACATTAGACTGCGGAATCAGCGTCGGATGCACGCGCACCTCAACGGCACCATCGCTATCCGTCTTGATGATCGCAAGCAACTTCAAACCATACCCAAGCTTCCGCGCATAAACGATATCCTGCTTCTCCACCGCCCGCAGGCCTTCCGTGTAGAGTTCGCCCTGCGGCACCCAAAATCCGTAGGCGAGCGCCGCCAGCACCGCCGCCTTGTGAGCCGTATCGTGGCCATCCACATCAAGGCTGTCATCAGCTTCGGCGTAACCTTTTTCCTTGGCCTCGGCAAGCGCGTCCTTGAATTCCAGTCCCGCTTCGTTCATCCGGGTCAGGATATAATTACAGGTGCCGTTGATGATGCCGTGAATCGAAAGAATCCGATTGGCCACCAGCCCCTCACGCAGCGCGCGGATGATTGGGATGCCGCCCGCCACGCTAGCCTCAAAGAGAAGATGGCGCTGATTCTTAAGCGCCGTGGCAAAAAGCTCCGCGCCATGCTCGGCCAGGAGCGCCTTGTTGGCGGTAATGACATGCTTACCGTTTTGCAAAGAGGTCTTGATCAACTCAAAAGCGTCCGTCGTACCGCCGATCAACTCCACGACGACCTCGAGGTCCGGGTTGGCCACCAGCGTGCGCCAATCCGCCGTGGTAAGATTTTCCGGTACACCGATTTCCTTCGCCCGCTTCGGATTCCGTACCGCAACCTGATCCACGCGAATTTCCGTTCCGGTCCGCTGCTGAAGCAAATCTTTTTGCGATGTCAGGCGTTTCCAAACGGCAGATCCGACTGTGCCGAGACCGGCCAAGCCCACGCGAAGAATAGGTGTATTTGTGCTCACAGGAACGGCCACGCTAGCAGAAGATTCCGGGCGCGGCTAGTGCCCGTGAGAAACTTCAAGGTAGCCGCGCTCGTAAGAGTGTGGTTTGGGCACTACCGCCTCACGGCGGCGGCTTCGACTAATCCGTAACGATGCCCGGACCGTTCGGATTAGTCTTGCGCTCCGACACAGCGACGACAAAGCCGTTGGAAAAATCGACGTTCAGTTGCCCGATCGGGACCTTCACGTAGTAAGTTTGGAGGTAGGGCTGGCCATACGCATTGAGCGCGTAACTGTATTGGGGGTCTTCGCGATACGTCGTGTAACTCCAACTCAGCACCGAGCCGTTGGCGTCCGTATGCGAGGAGGTTTGATCCGGGCGACCAACCGACTGCTTCACTTCATCAGGGGTCATCCCCTGGATCACGTTTTTATTGGCAATGGCGACGGCCACGGCATCGCGGCGGACCTGATTCTTTTGAGCGGCGGCGAACAAGGCGGGATCGATTCCCGGCGGCAGGTCGGCGGGACGAATCCAGCCGAAGAGCGTGTTGTTCCGGTAATTCGTTTTGATCAGATACCCCTCGCGACTCATCCCGACGATCTCGATATTTTGTCCGTTATAAAGAGCCGCAAGGGCGGTCTGGAAATCGCGATGAAGGTAGACTGTAGCGGAGCTTTGCAGCGTGCCGGTGATTTTATCGGGGAGATTTCCCTCAAAATAAAGGACGCCCGGTTCGCGTAATTCCGGGGCGATTTGGGCGGATGTGCCGCCGATGGAAAATGCCAGCAGCAGAGCGCACGTCCACAGGATATAAGTACCCTTCACAGCCTCACCATAGCATGTTTGGCGGCAAATGCTAGGTTGTCGATTTGCGCTTGGATTTAACCTTTTTCGGAGGCGGCTTTTCGCCTGACTGCTGCGAGAGAGCATCGATCAACGTTGTCTCGGGATGTGCCTCGGTGAGATTGGCGGCGACCATGCCTTTGCTGAGGACGATCCGCACCGGCTGGCCTTCCAGTGTTTTGTCGGCGCGTGAAAGGGGAAGGCCCTGCGGATCAAGCACAAGCGCATAGCCGCGATCAAGCGTGGCCTGAGGTCCAAGGGCGCGAAGCCGGGCGGCAAGATGGGTGAGATGTCCGCGTCGACGTTCGAGTTCGCGAGCGGGATGATGGGCGGCCAGTCGCGTCTGGAGATGACGGAGCGTTTGTTCATGAGACTGAATCGATTGCTGAGCGGCAACGTGAAGTTCTTCGCGGAGATCGTCCAGGCGCTGCGCCCATTGCCGGACGACACGGCGCGGCTCGCGCAAGGCATAGCTGGAGGCAAGCCGCGTCAGGTTTTTGCGATGATCGGAGAGGACTTGGCGCGTGGTGCGGTCGAGCCGGACGCGGAGCTGGCCGATTTCTTCGCGCCACTCCGACCAATCGCGCGTGAGCAATTCTGCGGCGGCGCTGGGAGTGGGCGCGCGTAGATCGGCGACGAAATCGGAGATGGTGAAATCGGTCTCGTGGCCCACGGCGGAAATCGTCGGCACGCTGCAAACTGCCAGCGCCCGGGCGACGACTTCTTCGTTGAACGCCCACAAATCCTCAAGACTGCCGCCGCCGCGAGCGACCACGACGAGATCGACATTCTTCTCCGTGCTGAAAGCGCCGATGGCCTCTGCGATTTCCTGTGCCGCGCCGATTCCCTGCACGCGCACGCCGCGAACACGGATACGAATACCCGGCGCTCGCCGTTGCAGAATTTGCAGCATGTCTTGAAGTACCGCGCCCTGAAGCGAAGTGACCACGCCGATGACTTCCGGAAAAACGGGCAATTCACGTTTTCGATCAAGGTCGAAAAGATTTTCCGCCTGGAGCTTCCGTTTCAATTCCTCGAAGCGCTGTTGAAGACTACCCTGACCGCGCGGGCGAACTTCGGCGACTTGAATCTGATATTGCCCCCGTGCTTCGTAGACCGTGATCGTGCCACGGGCCAGCACCGCTTGTCCGTCCGCCAGCGCAAAACCAATACGCCGCGCCTCGCGCTGGAACATCACCGCCGCCAACGTGGCCGTCGCATCCTTCAGCGTAAAATAAAGATGGCCGGAGCCGGGCGCGCGAAAGTTGGAAATCTCCCCGGAGACCCAAACTTCACCAATGCCTTTCTCCAGCAGAGAGCGAATGGTCGAAGTCAAATCCGTGACCGAGACCGGATTTTGCGCAGATGCGCCGGGCGTCTCGACCTCAAGGCCCAGGCTGGGTTCTTCGGTTTTGTGGGTGCGCTTGCTTTTCATTAATCTATTCATCATTCGTCATCCTGAGCTTGTCGAAGGATCAGTTCTGCCTGCCTCCCTCGTTCCCAAGTTGTACTTGGGAATGTACTTGTCGATGGCAACTCCGTTGCATTCCGCCGCTAGGGACAGCGGCGGCTACCTGGGGAACTGATCCTTCGACAAGGGATCGACATCCGCCATCTCCTTTCCTAAGTTTCTGAAGGATAACATCTTATTGCATATCAGGCAAGTCTTCTTCGGTAATTTTTTGCATAGAAAAGTACCTTCTTGTTATGCGCGTCGCAGGTAAACTGGTATGCGGCTTCCACGCTTTCGGCTGCTTACTTAAGTCGCGGGCCCTGGCCTTGCTGGCGGGCAAGAATCTCCTCCCGGTGTTTCACGATTTCTGTTTCGAGATCATCGTCGAACATCGGAGCCGGAAGCCTAAGGTGCGTGGGCGCGATAGGCGGCTGACCGACGACGGTAAGGATATGATTGGTTAAGGGCGCAATTTCGCCTCGGTAGGCCTGCGCCAATTTTTGTTTGTAGTCGTCGGGGCGTTGCGGGACGAGCTGATCGATTTGAAAGATGGCTTTGATCTGTGATTGGAGGAGCACGGCTGATGTGCGCGTGTTGCCGTCAAGAAACGGATGCACCCGGCGATATCGGGCGTGATAGCAGGCGATGGCAACCGCCTGCTCCTGGGGAGTGTGGGCTTGCGCCAAGGCCTGAACCGTTTCCTCCTGAATGCGCTGCAAGTCCGGCGTGACCCGGTGGGCATCGGTCCCGAGAACGCCTTGATCAAAACGAACCGTCTGCCCCAGCAGCCGGAAGGTTCCGGCCCACGGATGAACTCCGTCAAAAATGATTTTATGAATGGCCGCCACTCGGGCCGGGGTCGGTGTAATCTGTGGATCGGCCATCGAGGCATCAAAGGCGCGTTGCAACTGGATCAACGTCTTGGCCTCGTAGTCGGCAAAGTTCTTGATCTCAGGGCATAGACCGGCATCGACGATGCGCTGCCACTGGCGGTCATGATTAGGCTGGAGAATCACGGAGGAAAGGTTATATTAGCGAAGCCATGTTGACCAAGCCGCAAACCAAGGAATTCGATTATCGCGTCGAAAAGCTGAGGGAACTGTCGGCGATGGGTGGCTTTCCTGTCACGCGGGAAGCGGCCGAGCAGGCCGTGAAGAAAGCGGATGAGGCTCCTCTGCCCGATCTCGCAACGCTCACAAGGGAAGCCGAGAAACAAATTGCGGCGGGCACGTATCGCATCGGGCGCTAATGGCATCAAGTAGCTGAGGGTAGCCCAAAAGACACGCCGCACGCGGACGGCGACCAACGGAAGCCGCATTCCTCTCCGCGTTTTGAATCCCGCCCCCCTCTTCCTTCTGGGGGCGGGATCAAGACGCGGCAAACCAACCGCAGTCAAAAAGCAGGCGACGTGACGCGCTTCTGGCTCGGCAGAAGCGTGGCGCGGCGGCTGCCCAGGTCTCGCACAAACGAAAACAGGGCGTGACAGCCCGCCACGGTCGTTCCATCGGGTTATGAACCGAAGCGGGGTAAGGCTGGCGAGTCTGGCCCCACCCGAGGAAGCGCAGATGGGTATAATCTGTTATTCAAAACTATCGCACCGTTTCTCCATGGAGCGTAGCTGAGAGCAAAAAAAGGGGGCGTACGAAACGCCCCCGTGCCAGAGTTGTGGGTTCTTATGGGTCGCTCTCCAAGGCCAACGATTCCACAGGTTTTGATCTAATTGCTATTATAGGAAACGCCCGCTAAAGGTCAAGGCATGGAGTATCTGCTCAAAACAGCGGAATCTTCCTCGTGGAAGAACCACGAGTTTTACACCTCTGCCGTAGTCTTGGGAATCGACATCGGATTAGAGGGTATCGGCATTTATCTGCGCAAGGGGCAGCAGTCCCTCCACGCCAAGACGTATCTTTTTTCACTCCCTGAGTCGGCGCCGTTGGAGAATCGCCGATTAAAACGCTCCGCCCGCCGCGCTCGCAACAGCCGCAAGCGCAGGAACATTCTTTTGCGTGCATGGTGCGAGAAACATGAGTTGCCCACCTCACCATTTGTTACGCCCAATCATGAACCTTTCCGCTTACGACTCGACGCCATCACCGAAGGCAAAGGTCTGAAAAGCGCGGAAGCACTCGTCGTATGTCTGCGACATCTCATCTGTCATCGTGGCTATGACTACCACCTGACAGAGGAAGGGACTTATCCGTGGGGAGAGGGTTTGAATTTCGGTGACATTTTGAGTTGGGCGCGAACCACGGCCTGCAAACCTGAATACGGGAAGGAATTGAAAACTCTGCTTTTCGAGTCGGGGCTAGGTGAAGACAAGCTGGAGCGTCTATACTCTGCCATTGATGGTGCGGTCGCCCATTACGCGGATAAGCCGATTCTGAAAGTATTGGAAGCCCACTTCCGCGAGAAAAAACCTAATCTGCGGCCACCTGCTCGTAAAAATAATTTTCCCCGCGAATTGGTCAGGGAGCATCTTGAGGAAATCTGTCGGAAAAACTCACGCTTTTTCGCGCAGACAAATTTGGAAAATGCGTTGAGTGATTTGAAAGAAATCCTCGATTACCACCGAAAACCGCCGGGGGCTTTGGCGGAAAAGAAAACCAAAGTCTGCCCGTATGCGGAACGTCTCGGTCTCGCGCCAGGCATGAAATGTGCGCTGAACGACAACTTAGAGGTCCGGAAATTCAAGCTCCTTCAATTTCTGGCTGAGCGCACCTTTGTCGAAAAGGGCGGCGCTCGTTTGTACGCCCCTCCTGCTGTCGTGCAAGCGGCCTTGCAGCGAGTGGAAGAAGACGCGAAGGCGGTGGCTGCCAAACAGCCCCGAAAGGATGCCAGAACCCTTCGAAAGGATTTTGAGAAAGAGGCACAGGTCGTCCTGGCCCGCAAGGAATCTCATAACGAAGATTACTTTGATCAATTACGTGATCTGTTGAAGCCAAACATAACCGTGCTCAAAAAGCGGGCATCTCTCGGCGCAGAATCGGCCCGGCACCTTTATGCAACCGCCACTCAAAACGGCGCGAATTTTGATCCAACGTTGGTACGCGCCAATTTGGAAAACTATTATCAATTGCGCCGGGACAACGAACGGGGTTATGGGATTTATCCGCAAGTCGAATTTCTTCTCGGACCGCGACAAAGCAACGACACTCAGGCCGTCCATGGTCTCTTGAAAAGGCTCCTGGCCGACGACGCTCTCAAGGAACAGTTGGAGGGGAAGGCACATCCAGATTACGTCGTGGTCGAGGTCATAGGCGATATTCCCCGCGACAAGGACGAGGCCCGGGAAATCCAAAAGGACCAAAAAGCCCGGCGCAGTTTTAAAGATAAACTCTTCGAGCAATTGGAGGGTAAATCCAGCGGGAGCGCCCGCAAACGACTGCTCCTCTTCGATCAGCAAAACGGACTCTGTCCTTACACGGGGAAGGAGTTGGGCGATGCTCTTAATTCCAGCCTGCAAATCGATCACATTTTCCCGCGCGAGCGTGGCGGCATCAGCGAAATGATCAATCTCGTCCTGACACATGGCCCGACCAATTCCGAGAAGCGCGACCGAACCCCGTTTGAATTCATCGGGCGCGAAGGTTTGGGACTGCATTTATCGAAAATGAAATGGAACCGCGCCAAACGCGAGTTGTTTGCCCGGGAGGAAGCGCAGTGTCCCCAATGGCAAAATACCACTCGCATGGCACAACTGGCTCGTCAATTGCGTGAGGAAGTGGCCCACTGGTTAAACATCAAGGGCGATGCCACAGAAATGGCGCGGCGCATCGGAACGCCAACCGGCTACATGACCTCCATTTGTCGTGAAGCCTGGAGCGTACCCAAAAAGAATCGCAACGACTTGCGGCATCATCTCTACGACGCCATCACTCTTTCTTATATTCCACCGGGCAAAGGACTGAACACGGTTCAGTACGGAGGCATCTTTTACTACCCGCCAGAAAGCAAAGCAGGTTCCATTGAAATGAAGGCAATGCAAAAAGCCGGACTAGATGCGGAAATTTTTACTCGGTTGCCTTCGGATGAATGCCTGGTTATTAAGCCGCGCCGCAAAAAGTCGAAACAGAGCCGGATGGAGGAAACAATTTACGGTCAGGACCAAGAGGCCAATCTCTGGTCGCGCAAACCTCTCCTTGAAAATGCAACCAATTCAGATGACGCGTCGGTCCCAGTTAAAAGTGCCGAGAAATGGCTGGAAAATTCGGGTATTCCATCAGCCAAACTTCCCTCCAAACGGATTCGAGACTGGTCCGAACATAGCGGACAGAAGCAGCTTAAGCTGACCGATGGAACCCCCGTTTACCGCGTTCCCGTTCAGGCAAACAAAGAACAATCCACCTCACTCGTTGCCCACTACAATACCCTGAGGCAAGAACCCATAGGCTTCAAGGTTGCGACGGAAGGTTATTTACGGTGCGAAATTTGGAGTGGCTCCATCAAAGACAAACAAGGGAAACTCAAAACCGTCTTTGAACGGCTCTTGATCCCCCATCCGCGCAACATCAGAAATATGTGTAGGCGGGGTGAAAATTGGAAACCGAAGTTCAGTCGTCCATTTCTTCGTAATCTGGAACTAAAAGGCAAGTTCACCAAGGGTGATTTGTTGAAATTACCCCTGACTGTGGAAGGTGATATTTGCGAGCCAAAGGACAAAGTTTTTTGCTGTCTCTGGTATCGTGTAACTGCACTTAAAACAAACGGCCAAATCGAGTTTCAATTAGCGGAATTCAAGGACAAATCCGCCACCCCCCTAGCCAATTGCCCCAAAGACATTGCTCAGCAAAAACCGAGTAGCGCTGAAGTCTTGGCTTATCTGGTCGATTTCAATACTAGTAAAGCGGTGAACCCCACATGAGTTTTTAGCTGTATCCCTTCTACATGAGCAGGCTGCATGATTTATCATTTAATCCTGCTCTCCGAACGCCAGGACTTGCGCGTTGAATCGGGCAAACTCATCTCCGGCGACAAAAAGATCGCCGTGGAAACACTCGGCAGTATTCAGTGTTTCGCCGCTCAATGTCATTGGTCCCAGACTGCCTTGGAAATGCTCTCGACTCAATGCCCAGTGGTCATGGCGAGGTGGGAAAAGCAGCAAAAGAAATGGCGAAGTTTTACCCTGATGCCTAAAGCTCGCTACGTGAATCCAACGGCCCAGTGGAAACTCTGTCGCTTGTCGCCCCAACGCGCCACCCAACTGGCCAGTGGGTTGCTCTGGACCAAGGTTTGCAATCAGCATGAAATGCTCCGGTCTTTTGACCCCCGACTGACCGACAAGCCGCAGCTTAAGGAAAATTCGTTTAATCGCATTCTGCGCCTGGAGGCCAGCTACGCCCGCTTTTTCTGGCCGCGTTATTTTTCCGCGATGGCTCAGGATTTATTTGAACGCGAAAAGCGCAAAGCGGAACATCCTCTGAATGCCGCACTCAACTATGGCTACGGCTTTTTGTATCATGCCTTGGAATGGCAATGTCTTGCCTCCGGCCTGGACCCCGGCATTGGCATCATTCATAAACTGCGCCGCAGCCGTCCCAGTCTCGCCTGTGATTTGATCGAACCTTTACGCTGTTGTGTGGAGATCACCGTCATGCGCCATTGGGACGACATGAAGGAAACCAAACAAATGGCGGGGCATTTCGCCGAAATGCTTGAAGGCAAATGGTTCTACCGGGAAAAAGCCTTTCGTCTCCGCTCCATCATCCGGCTCTTGGTAGAGTCGTTCGTCCGTTCGCTGGACGGGAAAGAAAGCTTTCAGCCGTTTGTCCTGCATCCAAGGGACGCCTGCCTTTGACTGCCTATGTTGCTCATGCTGGCTTACGATGTACCGGAACAGAAACATCAAACTTTGCTCCGCAAGGAATTTGAGAGGCTCGGCGGTCAGCGGGTCCAGTACAGCATGTATCTTTTTTCCGGGGAACCGCACGAAGTGGAGAAAGTCATTCGCTACATGCGGCGGGTGGCTCTCGGCATTGAGGGCGATATTCGGCTGCTACCGCTGGAGGAAACGGCTTGGAATGCGCAAATCATCATTTCCGAGATTGCCGCCACAACTCAACGCCTGCGGGAATTGCAGGAATTCATCAAGGTCTGGTAACGGCAAGCCATTGGTATCAGCCCGATTGGAACGAACTGATACCAAATTGCCCCGGGGGGGGCGAGATCAAAACACACCTCTCCGGACTATAAAACGATCCTGGGAGATACCAAATTGCCCCGGGGGGGGGCGAGATCAAAACTGAATAACCATGTGATTTGGAGACTAGGTATGGATACCAAATTGCCCCGGGGGGGGCGAGATCAAAACGGTTATATGGTGGAAAGTCGATCAACAAACAGATACCAAATTGCCCCGGGGGGGGCGAGATCAAAACACGGCGGTCTTTATGATGGCATCGATCTGATCGATACCAAATTGCCCCGGGGGGGGCGAGATCAAAACTGATCAGATCGATGCCATCATAAAGACCGCCGGATACCAAATTGCCCCGGGGGGGGCGAGATCAAAACATTCCGTAGGGCTGAGGCATAAATCGCATGTCGATACCAAATTGCCCCGGGGGGGGCGAGATCAAAACAAAATGTAGCCCTGTTCTGTGAGTTGATTTGTGATACCAAATTGCCCCGGGGGGGGCGAGATCAAAACGCAAAGATTCTCGGCACGAAACGGAAGACGGGGATACCAAATTGCCCCGGGGGGGGCGAGATCAAAACACGAGACAAGGCATCACAAAAAAATCAAACATGATACCAAATTGCCCCGGGGGGGGCGAGATCAAAACCCTCTGGCGAACCCACCGCTACGTTTCCCATCGATACCAAATTGCCCCGGGGGGGGCGAGATCAAAACTACACTCGAAATACATTTGGCGCGCAAAGTCAGATACCAAATTGCCCCGGGGGGGGCGAGATCAAAACGCAGACATCCGTATTGCCTTGGAATTTATCAGATACCAAATTGCCCCGGGGGGGGCGAGATCAAAACGCGCCTCAGCGATCAAGGATGCTCCAAAGAAGATACCAAATTGCCCCGGGGGGGGCGAGATCAAAACATCTGCTCGTCATGCTTGACCAGGTCGAACGAGATACCAAATTGCCCCGGGGGGGGCGAGATCAAAACCACCATAATTTATGGGTAAATCACAACTTGACGATACCAAATTGCCCCGGGGGGGGCGAGATCAAAACTTTAAGTACGTCTCTTATCTTGATGCGGTAGGGATACCAAATTGCCCCGGGGGGGGCGAGATCAAAACGAGACGCTTTCTTGGGTTGACCAATACTCGGAGATACCAAATTGCCCCGGGGGGGGCGAGATCAAAACGGTCAGACGCCCGGACCAACTGCGGGTATTCTGATACCAAATTGCCCCGGGGGGGGCGAGATCAAAACGAGATACCGACCTTTCGTGGTTTCACCATGATGATACCAAATTGCCCCGGGGGGGGCGAGATCAAAACAGGCTTTTAAGGCTTTTGCGTACAAAGGAGGTGATACCAAATTGCCCCGGGGGGGGCGAGATCAAAACGGCTTTGCTCGCCGCCTAATACGTTCTTTGGCGATACCAAATTGCCCCGGGGGGGGCGAGATCAAAACGGGACGATGATCACGTCCACGTCGTCCAGGGAGATACCAAATTGCCCCGGGGGGGGGCGAGATCAAAACAGGCCGAAGAAAATGTCGATACGCAAAAGATCGATACCAAATTGCCCCGGGGGGGGCGAGATCAAAACTGCCAAGCGACATTCATCAAATATTTCAGCCGGATACCAAATTGCCCCGGGGGGGGCGAGATCAAAACAACCGGCTCAAAAGTGAGAGAATGAAAAATGAGATACCAAATTGCCCCGGGGGGGGCGAGATCAAAACTTCTCGGCGTGGACATGAAGTCGGAGTCCACTGATACCAAATTGCCCCGGGGGGGGCGAGATCAAAACGATGCGCGGACCTTCTGCGTTTCACGCGGATCGCTACCAAATTGCGACGGACAGGGAAGCAAGAAATGTTGATCCGCTCAATATAACTTAGAGCAAACGATTTTGGGCGATAGAGTAGCCTACCGACTCATACCCGCGCTGCCGCTTGTCAAACATGGCCGCGAGCATGGGTACGCAACCGTCCACATAGTCATAAACCACGACTTCTTTCTTTTGGTCATGCAGTCGGTGAAGTCGGCCTACATATTGCTGAACGGTCCCTTTCCATGAAATGGGTAGGGCAAGAAACAGGGTGTCCAACCGCGCATCATCGAAGCCTTCCCCGATGTATCGCCCGGTGGCGATAAGTATGCGCTCTTCGTTTTCTGGAATGTTGAGCAACCGACTCATAATTGCTTTTCGCTGCTTTACGCCCATGCCGCCTTGAAGAATGATAACGTTTTTAACCGCGTTCTCCAATTGGGACGCCAATAATTTCAGATGCTCTGTTCTCTCCGTTAGTACCAGAGGTGAGCGCCCCCGCTTGATTGCCTCTAATAGGTCTTTGAAGATCATGTCATTCCGCGCTTTATCATGGGTCAACGCCGCATAGATTTCGTGGATTTCCGGTTTTTGTTCCTGCGCGGGCATTCGGAAATTCGTGAGACGTGGAATCACCACATGCTCGAATGGTCGAGATGCCGCTTGATCGAGGGCATTGACCCGATACCGAATGGGGCCGCACTGCATCAAAATGATCGGGTGATGACCGTCCTTGCGCATTGGCGTGGCGGTCAGGCCGAGAACATGCCGCGCTTTGACCTGCCGCAACACCTGCTCAAAACTGAAAGCGGAGAGATGGTGGCATTCGTCCACGATGATTTGGCCGTATTTTGCTACCAGATCGTCCACCACATGTTTGCGGCTGAGGCTCTGAATCACAGCCACGTCGATTAAGCCGGTCGGCTTTTTGCGACCACCGCCAATCTGCCCAATCGACTTAACCGGAAGGTTCAGAAAAACCGATAATCGCTCCCGCCATTGGTCGAGCAGTTGACGTCGATGAACCAAGACCAGCGTATTGACCTTCCGCGCCGCGATCATCCACGCCGCCACCACAGTTTTACCGAACGCGGTCGTGGCCGATAATATTCCCGTATCATGGGCCAGTAAGACGTCAGCCGCCTTTTGCTGTTCGGGTCTCAATTCTCCATGAAAGGAAACGTCGAGAGGCAATCCGTTGAAGCGCTCATCATCGAGATCGACTTTGACTTTGTGTGATTGCAAAAGCTCAATCGCGTCCTGAAGACATCCCCTGGGCAATCCGAGATGGCGGGGGAATTCTTCCGCACATCGGATCACTCGGGGTTTGTCAAAGGTCGATAAACGCATGGCTTGCGCCCGGTAAAACTCGGGATTCTGGAAAGCCGCCAGCCGCATCAGGCGATTGAGCATAGCGGACGGCATGTCCGCTTTTTCTATATAAACCAGATTGCTGATTGTTACCCGGACTCGTGCAGGCAGCGGCTGCTGTATCGGCTCCTCTTTCTTTTTTCTGGACGGAGGCAGCAGCCACGGATCTTCGTCCTCATCTCCGTCAGAAAGACTCAGCCGCACTCCAATAATTTTTCCAGCACGCTCCGCCTCATCGACAATGGCGCGAATTCGTTCAACGCCCATACGTTGGATGGAAGCCAAAAACGACCATTGATCCTCGTGCGGCTGGAAATTTTCGGACAGGAAGACGCTGTTGCCTGAAGTTCTTGGAACGTGCTGCAAGGGAAGGGCAATCAGATTGCCAAAACCGCCCTTGGGCAAGGTGTCCTGATTGGGAAACATGCGGTCATACGAGTCGAGGCCCACATGGTGCCACTGTTCCATGGTGCGCGTTAAAATGGCCGCGCCCATTTTGCGCGCCAACGATGCCGGGATGG
>Ga0206872_10004_pt1 | contig 125801 bp, 103 predicted proteins | sample Alteio_BWOrgCont_34_FD_152906 | JGI IMG/M metagenome (GOLD analysis project Ga0206872, IMG submission 152906) | Enriched cells from forest soil in Barre Woods Harvard Forest LTER site, Petersham, Massachusetts, United States -... | ecosystem: Environmental > Terrestrial > Soil > Temperate forest... | reverse complement strand
CAACCGGAGAAAAGCAATTCCACGTCCTTGAGCAGATCGAGGTTTGCCCGAATCTCGCCCGGGGAATATGCGCGATCGGGAAAGTCTACACGGGAACGTAATTGGTTCCTGTCGTTGGGAGCATAAATGGCGTCAAACCAGTAAGGCTCCATTACAAACAAGCCTTGGTGTTTAGTCATCAGAGTGGAGAATACGAAACGTACAGCGGGATCCGCATCGGGTTATCAGGTCTACCCTTGGAAGGCGCGACGGCGGCGCTGCCAAGTCACGAGCAGCGCAAATCCACCGAGCATCAGCGCCCATGTAGAGGGTTCGGGCACAGCGGACGTAATGTCCAATTGGAGGGTAAAGTCGGTGCCTGAGCCGCCGTTAATTTGCAGTTGCGCCGTGTACCCATTCAGACCATTGATGGTGGTGCCCACCAGCGTGGTGGTGGTCGTCGTCCCGAAGGGATTGGTCGTTGTGTCGTCAGTGGAAATCAGGGTGTATAAGCCAGCCGTGAGATTCCCCCCGGACAAATCGGTGAAATTGAAGATGTCGGTGTTGTTCAAGCCCGAGACTTCACCGGAAAAGGCACTGGTAATTGACAGGGAACTGCTGGCCAAGCCCGTGTTGAGATTGAAGCTCAGCTTTGTACCACTCGCCAGCCCGACGTAGCCCGCTGTGCTGCCAGCGGATTTCAGGGTCAGCGTGTCGGTATTCCCGGCGGTGCCCGGAGCAAGAGTGGTACCCGTGGCAAAGGAGACAGAATTGGCCGCCGTCACCCCCGATGGATTGAAAAATCCAGAGCCACCGAGCGTGCCGGTACCAGTAATGGTTACCGCTTTCGTTCCGGTGGACGATCCGCTTATCGAATTCGCCAGCAGCGTGCCGCCGGTAACCGAGGTGCCGCCGGTATAAGTATTGGTGCCCGCGAGAACCAGTGTTCCATTTGAGACCGCTATGCTTGCCGAATTACCGCCGATGTTGCCCGAAAGGATTTGTGTACCTGAACCACTCTTACTGATGACTTCTGAATTAGTGGGGGCGATGCTGGCGGAAGAACTATAGTTGCCGCTACCCGTGAGGTTGAGTGAAGTGACACCTGTTGCGGTTGTCAATTTGCCTCCACCTCCGACAGTTGGATCGTTAATCCCAAGCACAGAAAGAGCTGTGTTTTGCGCTACAACCGCTCCCGAGGAAATCGTGATAACATCCGCGCTTAGGTCTGCCCCGCTATCGACATTGATGTTTCCCATCTCGAAATTGACCGTGCCCGTTTGGATCACTGATGCAAGGTCCATCGTCGTGTTCCCGCTGTTCGCGTCATTCACCAGGGAAAGACCATTGGTACCGGTGATTGCGGAAGCAATCGTGCGTGCAGCACCAGTTGGAGTGCCTACTCCAAACTGATAAATAATACCTTCGGAACCGCCGAAGTCGAGCGTGCCACCTGTAATCGTACTGTAAGCGGCACCCGCTCCGGCGTTAATGATAACGCCAGCGGGATTAGTTCCATCCCCGATCGTAACCCCCGCGGCATTAAGGGTCAGGCTGTCGCCCGCACCAATCCGCAGCGCCGCCGCATGAGCACCAGCACCTCCATCGGTCATGGTTACCGCGGCACCGGTGATATTAGATATCTCCCCGTTTACCGAGGTGAAGGAAGTCGCATGGGCAGTGTAACCGGTAGAATTAGTGATCGCGGTGAAGCCATTGGCACCATAGGTCAAGAAATCGCCGGTACCGCTGGAACCATTATCATTCAGGACGATAGAATTATTTACCGAATGATTGATGGAATTCAAAGTAGGTGCAGCTCCATTCACGAACAGATTGACGGTGTTTACTGTTCCCGCCGCAGCCGTCCCCAAGGCGTTAATGCCTCCAGAGTTCGAGCCCGTAACGATCAATACACCGTCACCAACCCGATTGAGAATGCTGCCGGTGGCTGAGGCATTTCCGAGCGTTAATTTTATTGATGAGCTTGCAGCGGCTACCAAGTTGAGTTGAGTCGCTCCACCATAATTGAACTGTGTTGTCGCGGTGGCGTTCACGCCGGTGTATACATCCGCGCCCGTTGCGCTCGGAGACAGGTACATAACGGTAGCTCCATTTGTCGAGATGGAGCCCTGACCAAATGGGTTTCCAGTTGAAGAGGTAGTGCTGGCCCTAAGCCCTATTGCCGGTGAGTTTTGCACTACCCCAGCAGCCGTAAGACTGCTCAGGATAATGCCGCCAGTGTAGCCCGTATTATCTGCAGTAAATGTGAGCTGGCTCGCCCCGCTCTTGGTCAAGTTGCCGGGACCACTCAGCGCGCTGGCAATCACGACACCGCCGGTAGCCTGATTGATCGCCGTGGTAAACAGCGTGTTATTCTCCAATATCAGCGGCGCATTGATAACGTAGGTAAAATTTCCGCCGCCCCCCCCCTTTGCCCCGAGCATATTGACGACCGGCGTCTGGCTGCCGTTGCTGATCAATTCAATAGCGTCGGAGGGGCTGGCGCTATTAATGTCAACGGTAACGGCACCACCACCGCCAGGGCCCGTACCACTCAAAGTTGCACCGGTCAGATTGATAACGTTTGCCTCGAAATCGCCAGAAATGTCATCGATCGTGGTTGTCGTCCCTGCTCCAATGCTGCTACCAGCACCAACACCGCTAAGGAGCGTGAAGGTGAGCGTGGTGCTTGTCGCGCTCACTGGAGCGCTTGCTGACCAATTAGTACCTGCGGTCCACGAATCGGTCGCACCGACAGTCGTCGCGGTATAGGTGTAGGTCTGCGCCGAAGCCGGAATCGACGCGAATAACGTAAAAAGAATGGCGGCCAGACTGGACGGCAGCGCCTTCGCCCAGTTGGAGCACGAGAGCACGGACTTCAGGAATATCTTCATAGGTTTATGATTTTTAAGTTTGGGGCCACCGAATATCCAAAGCTGATATAGTGGTAAAAGTAATACATGGCTTTACATTACAAACAATCCATAGTTTACTTTCTCAGTTAAGCCAATGCCTTTATCTTGAATTTCCCGCCTGGTCATCCATGAAATCCCGCGTCACCCAAAGAGACATCGCGCGCAAAGCCGAGGTCTCGCACGTCACCGTTTCCCTCGCCTTAAGGGGCGATCCGTCGATTCCCGAAAAGACGCGGAAGCGGATCGAAAAGATAGCCAAGCTTCTTGAATATTCGCCCGATCCGTTGCTGACGGCGCTCGCATCTTACCGGAGTCAAAATCGCCCTGCTTCCTACCACGCTAATATTGGATGGCTTATGAGCAGTCCGCATGCGGGAAAGTTGGGATGGGGCGATTTCGGCCTTTACTATAAGGGAGCTGAGGCACGCGCCAAACAACTGGGCTATGTCCTGGATGAAATCAACGTGCTGGGCGATCACAAGGATTATAAATGGCTCCACCGTCTCCTGGATGCACGAAACATCACAGGCGTGATCCTCGCGCCGTCCCATATCGGAGGAGCCGATTTTGGTTTCGATTTCTCTCATTATTCTGCCGTCCGCATTGGTTACAGCTATCGTTCTCCCATTTTGCATACCGTGGCCAACTCGCAGTTTCGGACCGTCCTGATCGCAATGCAGAAGGTGGTCGCCCTGGGTTACCGTCGGATTGCCTGCATCCTAACGGAAGATCTGGATGAGAGAACGTCCTGGCAATTTCTGGGCGGTTATCTGGCCGGGCAGCATCTCGTACCGAGGAAGGATTGGATCGAGCCCTTCTACACCGTTCCAACGATGGACCCGACGCAGGCCTTTTATGAGTGGGTGGTGAAAAACCGGGTTGAATGCTTTATCGCCCCGGGCTACGTCAAACTTTATGAGAATCTGATTCAGCGGGGGCTCAAGATAGGCTATGCCGATACGCAAGTGCTGGAAGATGACGATTTTTTTGGCGGTATCCACCAAAATTCCCGGCAAGTCGGAGTCGCGGCCGTCGACCAACTGGTCAGCATGATGCATCGGAACGATATCGGAGTCCCCGCCATTCCGTCCCAACTCCTGATCGAGGGTTCCTGGCGTGAAGGAAAAACGTTGAGGAAATCCCGTTCGAAATCCTCCTCGCCGCATGGGGCCTGATTCACAAAGCCGCCTGAGAGAAAGGCAGCTACTTAACTGGGAAAGTTAATTATGAATTGTTTCCCCCCACAAGCACATTATGATTACAACTATGCAGGTTTATGCCTCACAAGTCCGCCCTGTTTCTTTTTTATGCTGGCACATTCTTCCTGCTCCGAATTACTAGACAGGCTTAACTAAAACCCCACTTGAAGCCTTCCCATCAAATCTTTAATCAGCCCGATTGTTGGCATACAGCCTTGATTCGGAAGGATGCAAGGAACTGGAGTCGCGACGCTTTCACCCTCATTGAGATGCTGGCGGCGATGACGGTGCTATCGCTTCTGGTCTTGATGATCTCAACGGTGATGAATAGCGCCTCATTGACGATGGCCAGCACCAACAAGCATCTGAATGCCGACGATCAGGCGCGCATGGTCTTCGACCGGATGCAGATGGACCTCACCCGGATGCTCAGGCGCAGCGATGTCTATTTTCAATTCACCAAGCTGAACGGCAACGATCAGTGCACTTTTTACAGTGAGACACCCGGCTACTTCCCGACCAGCACAAGCACTCCCTTGGAAAGCAATGTTTCACTGATCAGCTACCAATTCAACCCCGCCTATCCCTACCAACTCGAACGGCTGAGCCAGGGCTGCCAGTGGACAGAGATCGCATTCACTCCCTCGACCAGCGGGACATTTTCGACAACTAACCCGACGCACGTCCTGAGCAATGCCGTCTTCCGGATGGAGCTCGCCTTTCTCGAGAAGGTAAGCGACACGTCCTTCCAGATCACCACGACCGCTCCCACACCTGGGAGCCAGGCCTTTCAAAGTTGTTATGGCATCATGGTAGCCATCGCGGTACTCGATCCCACCAGCCAGAAGATGATGACTGCCGGCAACTATACAACGTTGATCGCCGCGCTGCCTGATTACATCGGTACGCAGACGATTTCCCTGAGCACCACTTCCTCCCCCACGGCCGCCACCATTGATCCGATTGTTTCCAGTTGGCAAACCGCCCTGAACGCATCCACTTTCGCCCAAACCGCTGGCGTCTCCGCGGCGGCTGCCCGGCAGGTACGCATCTATCAACGCATCATTTATCTGCAATGAATTGCCTGATGTACCCCGTCGCCTCAGCTTTTGGGCGTCGATTCCGCCGCACCGATTCGGGTGCAGCCCTGGTGATCGCCCTCGCCTGTATTGTTATTCTCACCGGCTTGGTGCTGGCTGTCCTGACACATTCCATGTTGGAAACACAGGTGTCCGACGCAAGCGCAAGCCAGACGGAAGCCTCCCTATTCGCGAGAGGCGCGGCGGATTCGGTGATCGGCGAACTCAAGCAGGAGATCACGGCGGGCTCGGTTTCTACTTATCCACCCACGGGCAGCGATATGAGGGATCCGAACTGCTTTTTTCTGCCCGCAACCAATCAAGCCATGGTGCCTTATCGCATGGATGCGGGAGCGCCCGCCAACGTCATCAAACGCAGTGCGTACAATGTTCCTTTTTACGCGGGCACCTATTACAACACCACGACGTGGCCGGCTCCCAACTGGGCGGCCAATCTCTCCACCACGAATACGGGAGTGACGGGCCGCGCGATTTCCATGGCTCGCTGGAACAAGCCCCTCTTGATGCCGCTGAGTCCCACAGCCACCGACCTCACTCCGACCAATACTTTTATCCCGCCTGACTGGATCTATATGACGCGGACGGGAGGCCCCGCCACAACATGGAATGCAAGTCTAGTTCCGAACACGTCCAACAATACGAATAGCGTGGTGGGCCGTTACGCTTACGTCGTCTATGACGAGGGAGGTCTGCTTGACGCCAACGCGGCGGGTTATCCCTCGTGGGTTAATTCCTCGATGGTGCGACACAAGATTTCCGAGGCCTGCGCCGATCTCACTCAAATTGGGTTGACCACTGCGGATATTGATACCCTGGTCACATGGCGCAATCCGATCAACGCGACGAATAGCCCCGCTTCCGCCTATACCAATTACGTCTACACCGCAGCCACGAATGCCTTCCTGACGCCGGCCTCGGGCGAGCGTATCTTCACCAGCCGCCAGCAACTGATCGCCTTCCTGACCCAGAACGTCGCCAACGGCGATTCAACGGCGGTCGCGAGGATGCAGGCTGCCCTGCCCTACCTCACCCACTTCTCACGCGAGTTAAATGCGCCGAGTTGGTATCCGCAGACTAATATCGCGGTCAGCGGTTTCCTCTCCTATCCCTATCTTAGCAATTCCACGAATAATCCGCCCACGGCCACCACGACGAATATTTTTTCTCCGTTAGCGCGGGCGGGCTCTTCCTATACCGATGTTTCGAATCTTACGGTGCAAAAAAATCAGGCCGTCGCCTTCGGGCGCTTTCCGCTGTCGCGTCTTTCGTGGCTGGGAACAGCCGGACTCACCAATGGTGCAACCGCAACGCAGGTCGTGCAAAGCTTTGGGCTGGTCTGGGACGGTCCTAATTACGCATGGAAATACGTCGGCCCCACCATCAGCGGTCCGGTACTGAGCTCGGTCTCTACTCTGGCTCAAGTCACCGGTCGCCAGCCGAATTTCTTTGAGTTGCTCAAGGCGGGCATTCTGGCCGGGGCGGTTAATGTTGTACCGAGTCCGCAGTTTAGCTCCTTCCCTAACTTTGGCGCCATCGATTCGCGCTATTACCAAAACGATCAACAAATCATGCAGATTGGATTGTCCATGATCGATCAGGCCTCTTCTGCCGTTTTACCTACTCGAATTGAATTCGGCTCCAACACCACGGGCGACTGGAATGGCGCCCTCTATGGAAACAAGAATCTGCCTTACATTTACAAAATGGTCTTTTCACCCTATCGACCGTCCTCCATGCCGCCAGATGTAAATGCGAATGGAACGTATAACAACCAATGGTTCAGCGCATGGGAAGAGCCGGTATTCTGGAGCCCCTACCAGACGGTGAACACCAACAATGCGACCGCCCTGCAAATCCGGATTCGAGCAGACGGTACAAACAATGGTACAGCCGGGCAAATGGGAGCACAAACGGTGGCCCAGGGCGCCGGTTCCTCCTTGGGAGCGAACCTCAACTTGTCTTGCCAGCCTGAGATTACCTGCGGGCCAGCTGGATCCTCAACTGGAGCCGGGGGAGTGAATGGTTCTTCAATCGAACTTGATAGCACCAGCGCGTCTACTTTCTCCAGTCTCACCGGGACTCCTGTTCTGCTTTCTTCGCTCCTCACGAACGGAATTACCCCCGTCTTTAATGACCTCCGCGCCGTGAGTCCTCCCTTATGGCCCACGCAAGCGAATGCGGACGTTTATACTGAAAGCGGCTGCACCTATGCGGGATTCTGGTTGGGGAATGTTTTAGCTCGAGATCCCCCCGACCTTTTCCAACCGACATATCAATTCAATACCACGACCCCCGTTCCTTATTCACAAGCCTTGTTCTATTCCGGAATAAAATCCTATAGGGCCAACTACCTTTTCGTCCTCGAGGCAAACTACGGTACCACAGCGTCACCCAATTTTCTGGAAGTCCAAAGAATGCAGAATCAGTATACGTCGGGCGCTGCGGTTGAGGAGTATGATAATTTCACAGTGTTGCAACGGCGGCTCAACTTTTTCACGTTCAACGACCCTCGAACCGGGCGCTTTAGCTGGGACATCATACAGCCTTCCGATTACAACCCGAGTGCACCGCCGCCCGCCGCTCCGTTGACGGCGATCGACGCACAATCACCGACTTGGACGACGTTTATGGCATCGACAAATAATGCCTTTACCGGACTAATCAAGCGCGTGGTGGTAACAAACCCTAACGTCATCGTCATTACGCCCAGCGGGGCGGCAGGCGTTAACCCAGCCGCCGTCGATACATTCCGCTGGGCCGACAATACAGCCACGTCTGGAACCGCAACAACGCCGATTTATCAGGACTCGGATGGTGTGCAACGTCCGGCCGACGGCTGGTGGAGTAGCAGCGCGGCCAATACGCTGCCGATGCGAGAAGACATGCTGCAATACCGCCCCGTCCTTCTGAACCGGAGCTTCTATTCGGTGGGAGAACTCGGTTACGTCTTCCGCGACATGCCCTGGCGCTCACTCAACTTCAGCAGCGCCACCAGCCCGGATGCGGGGCTGCTCGACTTCTTCTGCGTCACCGACGGCTATGCGGGAAGCACGACCGCGCCCGTGGTCGCCGGGGTCCTGAATCTCAACACCCCTCACCCAGAGGTTCTTGCCGCGATGCTCAACGGCGCAGCTCGCGCGCAGCTTTACCCGGCTTTTGACGTCAATTCAACCGACGCCACTTCGATCGGCAACACCATCACCACCCTCACCGGGACCCTGCCACTGATTAACAAATCGGAAATCGCGACGCGCCTCACTCCAGCCGACCCGACCGTCTTGACGACTGCCACCACAGAACCCGGCATCGACACCAACATCAAGGAACGGCGCGAGGTGATAGCGCGGGCCCTGGCCAACGCCGGGCAAGTCCGCACTTGGAACCTGATGATCGACGTCATCGCCCAGACGGGCCATCTCCCACCGACAGCGACCGGATTCAATAACTTCATTGTCACCGCTGAACAGCGCTACTGGGCCCATGTGGCCATTGACCGCTATACCGGCCAGGTCATTAGCGTACAACTTGAACCGGTTAGTGAATAATCCTATGCGCATCATCCCCATTCTCCTCAGCCTTTCGGTGATCCTTCCGCTGCTTTCCCCGATTGCAAAGGCCCAGACTACGAGCGTTCCACCTCCCGCTTCTCCGTCCGATTTTGATTCCAGTGCCAAGGCGCCTCAAAACCTTCCCGCCAAGATGAATATTCCACCCAATACCCGCATCGAGGTCGCGGCATGGACGAAAGGTGTAAATCCATCCCTGCCACCCGATACGAAAAATTTGAGCTTACTCTCGGATCCCTGCCTACTCAGTGCCGTCATCGAGAGCGACCAGCAAAACGTTCACGCCGTTTTTCAATGGGAAGGAGGACGATCAAGTGAAGCTTTCATCGTTAATGGTCTCTGTTTTCGGTTAACTTGCCTGGCCTATCCACAAGTTGTTGCGATAACCAGTTCAGCGTTGGACTTTTGGGTCAGCCGCCAAGACCCCGACGAGGGAACGGGTGGGAATTTTCCGTGCACATCATGGTATTCCCCATCAGCCTTTGCGGGTACGGCTTCATTGAATGGAAGCACCGTCCTGGTTTTCACACCGGGCGAAAAGAAACCTCCAGTAGATAAGGATAAGAGCCCGGAAGCAACCACCTACCCGACCGGGCTCTCGTTCTGCCTCGACACCAAGACGCATTTGCCCGTCTGGCTCACAGACGGTACGTCCATTTTCACTTTTACTTACACCCCCGCACCCAATGTTCAGGTTAATCCGCAGGGGTTTTATCTGACAGCTATCCAGAGAAAGTTCGGCCATTGGCCTTGATCGTCATGACGAACTTCTTCTCTATCCGTTTATGAAGCGCCCATCCTTCCAGAACTCGATTCGCATGGGCGGCTTTACGCTCGTCGAATTGCTGGCGGTGATCGCCATCGTAGCGATCCTGTCGGCGCTGGCTGTTCCCATGTTTGCCACCTTAAAAAAAGCCACCGATCTCAACGTCGCAACTGCCTCGATCGTCTCGTCGCTGGAGCAGGGTCGAGCTTATGCGATGGCCAATAACACGTATGTCTTTGTCTGCTTCGAGGAGACCAACTTTACGACGCCGTCAGATCAGGCGCAAAGCCCTGGAACAGGACGTGTCGCCGTCCAAGTTTTTTCCTCTCTCGATGCCACGATGAATCTGACGCCCTCCAACCTGGCGGCCGTTAGCCGCATGCAGATTTTTAACAGCCTAGACCTGCCTTCATCGCTCGCATCCACCACCGGCAACCTTTCCACTCGGCAGACGGCCTCTTATATCGTGGGCAGTAATAGCGGTAGCACCCAGTTTCCTCCCGCTGCCTCGACCATCACGACGATCACATCGGGAAATTTTACTTTCTCCAAGATTATTGCATTTGATTCCCGTGGAGAATTGCACATCCCGGTCAATCCTCCGGTGGAAGGGTTGCAATATTTGGAGATCGACCTTCAGCAGAGCAACGGAAGTACTGCTCCTACTGCCGCCAAGGATCAAAGCGCCATTCAGGTCGATGGGCTGACGGGGGCTGTAACCATCTACCGATCGTGAGAAATTTCGAAATAAACAAGCGAGCCGGTTTCTCGTTGATTGAGGTCGTTGTCGCCTTGGGAGTAACGACCTTTTGTGTTGTGACCCTGATGGCGCTCCTGGCTGTAGGCGTCAATGGCGATAAGACGACCATCCAGCGATCCCTCGCCGCCAACATTGCCGATGCGGTCATGGCTGATCTGCGCGCCACCCCGCTTTCCACTCAGAGCTACTCCCCTACCCTAACCCTCAACTCGCCGCGTTTCCGTTTCGTGTTGCCTGCCACCGGGACCGGTACGCAAACGGTTTACGTGGCCACCGATGGCACACCCCTGACGGCCCTAAACGCGAATCTCTCCACCGCCAATCTCTCAACCGGCGCAGGTACTTTCCGCGTCAGTATCTCGGGACCGCTCCGGCCCTCGGGAACGGGTCAGCGGACGGCCAGTCCGGTTTATATACTGGTAACCTGGCCCGGTCAGGCGGACGCAACGGCTACCACATGGCCCAGCCATTATGCGGGTTCGTTCGAGGTGGTTACCTACTTGGACCAGAATTGAAGACCAGGCTGCCGTCCATCCTGCTTGCGCCTAACGCAGCTTGTTTTTTGCGAAGCAAAGGATGATCGGGGAGCAATCGAAACCAGCAACTATGTTTACTCTCATTCCAAAAATCTCCGTGCGGATCGCGATTTGCGTCGGATTCATTTCGCTGATATCAACCGCGCCAGCGGCAATCCGATTGCCTGCCGTCATGAGCAGTCACATGGTTCTCCAACAAGGAATCAAGGTGCCGATATGGGGCACTGCCGATCCCGGTGAGATCGTGACCATCAAATTTCGCGATCAGCAAAAGACCGCCACCGCCGACGCCCAGGGCAAATGGATGGTGAAGCTGGATCCACTTAAGCCAGGCGCCCCGGCTCCCCTCACCATCTCAAGTAGCAAAAGCATTACGCTGGACGATGTATTGGTGGGCGAGGTCTGGGTCGGATCCGGGCAATCGAACATGGGCACTTTGGTGAGCATGTATGCCGAGCATGATCTTCCTCTCAAAGAGGCCATGAACACGAGCCTTCCCCAATTGCGCCTATTTCGCGTCATGCAGCCCGGCGGATGGCAGGGAGTCACTCCTGACAATGTGAACAAATATTCCGCTGAACTCTTTTATTTTGGAATGTTGCTGCAGAAGGAACTTAACGTGCCCGTCGGCGTCATGGAGGGAGCGCAGGGAGGAACGCCTTCGCTCTTTTTTATCAGTCAGCAGGCATTTAACTCAGATCCCACCATTCAAGCGTTGCTTGCAAAATGGGATGCGGAACAGCCTCCCATCGCGGTCCAGCAAAAGAACTACGAAGATGCTCTCGCCAAATGGAAGGTGGACATCACCGCCGCGATTGCGGCCACTTCCTCCAGTTCACCGAATCCAACCGCGCCCGCTCCTGATCTTTCGTCAACCAAGTCGATCGACAAGGCCCTGTTGGCCAAATATCCCCAGCCGCAGCCCCCAATTCCTGCCATGGAAACCAAGACAGGCGACGTTTATGAAAGGCTCATTCGTCCCATGATTCCCTACGGCATTCGCGGCGTTCTTTGGGACCAGGGAGAGAGCGGCACCGGCCTTCGATCCGTTAAGCAACCGGTACTCATGTCGGCGCTCATTCGGTCCTGGCGCGACGATTGGGGACAAGGTGACTTCCCCTGGATTTATGTGCAAAAGCCGAGCGGTGGAGGCTGCGCGTTAAACCCCGCGGATCTCGTCAACGTAGGCGCGGTGCCTTTTGCACCGCTGCCGAAAGATCCGCCCACCTCTTTTGCCTCTACCCATGTGGAGGGCTACAGCATCATGACGTTCCCGAATACCTTCCTGGCCATCACTTCGGACCTGGCGACCGGCATTCACCCGATTAATAAATCAGGTTACGCGACTCGCGAAAGCAAAGTGGCACTCGGCGCAGTTTACGGGGAACCCATCGAGTACTACGGCCCCATTTTTCAATCGTTCAAAATAGAAGGCTCGCAAATCCGCATTTCCTATACCCACATCGGCAAGGGTCTCACCGTTCCCCCGAACCAAAATCTCCAGGGATTTGCCATCGCCGGTGAGGACAAAAAGTGGCATTGGTCAAACTCCGTTATCGATGGCGAGACCGTCACCCTATCAAGCCCCGATGTTCCCAACCCCGTCGCGGCGCGTTATTGGCCATACGCCTGGGCCAACCTATTCAACATCGATGGCCTGCCCGCCAGCGGTTTTAGAACCGACTCTTGGTAGACAAGTGAGATCAATGGATTGGAATACAAGCGGTAACCCGGCATCCCTTTTTAAGACAAATCAGCTAAAGGCTGTAATGTGCGATTAGCTGATACATCTTTTTGCAATAATGCGGAAACAGTAGCAGAAGTACATAAGCCTCCTCGCGATCAATGATTTTCCCCGATGGATGGCCTGACTCATTTCTGTAATTGCGGATAATGTTGAGGATGCTTGCAAAGTGAATCTCAACGTCTCCCTTGATTGCAGCGGGGAGACTGGCTTTTTGTTTATCCAGGATTTCGAGAAATTTATTAAGCTTACGAAGGACTCCCCTTTCCTTACTAACTACTGAAAACGAAGCCTTATGTTTTGGATTTCCTTCCACAGCTTCAACAAGCAATAAAAATGTGTGCTCGGCGGCGACGCCCAACATTACCGTTGCTGACAAAATACAATCTGATCGGAATGCTTGAAGTGCTTCCTTTAGATAAATAATCGTGACTGGATTTATTGTCGGAATTTCGGTTCTGATTCGGCTTTCATAAGCTGATACGTCGTGAACGAAATATCCGTTTTCTCCATCCGCAATGCGTCTTCCCCAAGAGGTCAATCGAAACCATGGATACGAATCGTTGGCATCATCCATCCCTAGAGTGATGACGCCTTGACGAAATAAATCCCAAAACATTTCGCGATATGTTTCTGAATCCTCGTAATCTAGAGCATGGTCGGCGGCGTAATGCGAGTGTGGTTGCTCCGGTAGATTTTTGCGTTTTCGCAATAACTCGCCGATCCCGATTTTCAGATGGCTGTATTGACTCCTCCCCCATGAAGACTTTTCTCGACCGGATAAAATGTCCAAGGCCGCTGATCGGATTTCTTCGTAGCTATGTGCCATAGAATTTACGGATAAACTCCAAAATGAAGTCTACCAACCGTCCGGTGTTCCCATCTTTGATCCACCGCTCCGCCGCATGATACGGTCCGCCTCTTTATATTCTCCCTGTGCCGTTAGCTTAGTCCTGGAGCATCCTTCCACAGTACATTTCCATTCGTCTCCCGTATCTACCATGATGCCAGGAATGGGAGCGTGAGCTAAGCAAAGCTCATAGCCAAAGCCTCTCGCAATCTGAATATCCTTTGAGCGAAGCTCTTGTTCAAGGAGCGCCAGTTTAGCTAGTGCCGTTGCTTTTTCCACGGGATCGGGAATGAGATCAACAGCAACCTTTGCGGCCTTGAAAACGTCCAAGGCCCCCTTTACAGCCAACGTGATTGAAGCAGGGTCTATCATTGTGCTTTTTGGGGTAGGCGGATGGGTATTTTGAATTTTAGCGTTGCCGCATGGCCTCCTGCTTTATCGCTGTCCGCCTTGGTCGATCCGCCCAAGAATGCCGCTACCACATTGATTTTTGTCTCCGTTCCGGAGCGTTGATCGGCACTTACCGTTACCTCAAAATCAATAGACTGAAGGTCACTGATTCCCGTTTCAACACTCTTAAAGTTGCGCACAACATTCGGAACGATGGTATCGTGCCCGACCTTTTCTTGGGCGTCTTGAACGGCACCCACTATATCGAGAAGAGTGGCGGAAATGAACTGGCGCAGTTCCACGGTTATTTTCCTGAGAAATACTCATTCGACTCGATGTGCTGAGCCACTCTAACTAGCTCAAACTGGACACCGCTTCCACAGTCTCGACAGGGTGGAAATGTTTTTCCAAACACGCAGGTCACTTCGTGATTCTCGGTATGCGTTTCATCATGAAGAACCTTGTAAATGCCAGACCGTTGAACCTTGTCCCCCGGCTTAAATTTGTCCCCTACTTTAGTTGTATTGGCCATTCGAGTCCTTTAGTTCACCGTGAGGCATTAATCGTTTTCTACGCCTTAATTGCTGCTCAAGCCATTCAAATGTGATTTTAAAGCCTCGACTGCCAAACGAGTACCAATAAAAGTACCCTTTTATGTACTTTTATTCGCTTTGGGGCATTTCGACCTAAAATCAATGAGAGCCGCTTTTAGCTCTCATTTTCCCTCTGATAGAGGGGGTGGGCAGAACAGGATTCGAACCTCCGAACCGGAATTGGAGCCACATCAACTTACCGAAGCATCTTCACAAGGAACTTCACAAAGTAGCTCGGCCTCCGATTTGACCCTCATTCTCACAGCTTGACCCACCCTGTCACCATCTCTCAAAAGGGCCATTCTTGCCATTGCCCAAGGTTACCCCCGCCCAAGGATTATCATCTGCGGTAGCATTATCAAAATTGCTTCTCAAGAGATCGGCTGCCGGTAACGGCTGCAGTACGAATATCAAACCCATCACCCAAAAAAACCGAACATTTCCGCCATGAGAGGCGGAGACCGCTCATTTGAGGTAACAGTTTTTGGCATGGATGGTTCCCATCGCATCGTTGATGCGAATTATGCGATTGAAAATTGTCGGTTCCTAAGTACATCTCGGCCTAGCTATATGTGGCTGATTCATGGATCGAGCTTTTACGCAAATAATCTTCTTGTTTTGTATACAATATACTATATTCCATATCGATGCAGTCAGCGATCCGACGAGGCAAACCTAGCTTTTCGACTTCCTCGGCTGAGATCCGTCATCCCGGATTAGTGGATCGTTTGGTCGAGCACGTGTTCACTGCAGTCCTCGAAGGTCGGTTGAAACACGGTAGCGGAGTGACAGAGGACCAGATAGCGGTCGATTTTGGCGTCAGCCGCACTCCTGTCCGCGAGGCGGTGCGCCGGTTGGCAGAAATGGGGGTGCTGGTCGTGCGTCCCCGATGCGGACTGGAAGTGGCATCATTCGACGAGCAGGACCTGAACCAGATCACTCTGCTGCGGGCAGAATTGGAGTGCTTCGCACTTCGACTGGCGATGGCGCGAATGGGTGCGGACGAAATAGAAGCACTCGTTCGTGCCGCGACTGCCTGCGAGACCAAGCTGCGGAATGGCAGTCGTATTGAGATATTTCGTGCCGACAGCCAGTTTCACCTGCTGCTGGCGGAATTTTCCGGAAACCTGCACCTGGCTGAAACACTGCGTCGGTTGGATGTGAAAGTGCAGCTTTGCCGCATGGTCTTTTACGCTTCGATGACGAGTGAGAATAGAGAAAGAGCCGTGCAACAGCATCAAAAGATTATCGAGGCCATTCGCAAGCAAAGGACGATCCAAGCGGAAAAACTTCTCCGTGAGCATATCCTTACGATGAATTGGGAGCATATAGAACGATAACGAGTTGCTTGGCCTCGTCGGTTGAACTTCCTTTTATGAAAAACCATTTCCACGGACACCTCTTAGTTGTAATTCTAATCGCAATAATTGGAGCTTTGAGGGCGACGGCGGACGATGCGTCGAATGCCAACAAGAACGGTACCTCACCGACGCTCGACGGCTATGCGCCGGTGATTTCGCCCGATAACATCGCCCCGACAGCGGGGACCGTGAATGACCCAAATGCGAAGGTGACGGTGCAGGGTCAACCTTACATGGCCCAGGGTCACCCCTGCACGCTGTGGGACCAGAAGGAAGTTGATCGTGTCAAGGAGTTGCTCAAGACCGACACGAACCTGCAGAAGGAGCTGGCCAGCCTAAAGGCGAACATGGACAAACGCCTCACCCAGCCCCTAAACGTGCCGTTGTGTCACAAGGGACCTGATGGAAAATGGATGTGGCCCCAGGATTTTCCGAAGGAAGAGGCCCCTCATGGAGATCTCAACATTAACGGCATCCAAAACTGCTGCGACATGTCCCAGTTGGCGCTTGTCTACCTACTGACCGGGGAAGAGAAGTACGCGGAGTATTGCCGCCAGATGTTCCTGGCGTATGCCGCGAACTTTCCCTATTGGGGGCGAAATCCCAAGGCTTCGTGGCGTAGCGCGGCCGACGGGCGGCTTAGCTTTCAATTCCTATGCGACGGCGGTGACTTGGCGAATTTCGCCTTGGCCTACGACCAGATCAGCAACCTGCCGAGCCTGACCAAGGAGGACCGGACCAATATTCACGATAATTTTTTCCTCCCGATGCTCACCCCGTATTTTGTCGAGGCCTACGGTCGGCTGGACTATCTGAGCCAGGATAACAACCGCTCGGTCATTTGCGCGGCGGCGGTGCTGATGGCTGGTTACGCCACGGACGACCCGGAAATCGTTAATTTTGCCTTGTACGGGCATACCAAAAGTAAATTGAAACCGGTTTTTACAGAAGGCATCGGACCCGATTCCGAGAAGGATTTGGGCCTCCAGAACTTCCCGGCTATCTCTCCGGATCTCGAGCCTCCCGGCGGCTTGATGGGGGTTCACTTCAGTCCCGGGTGCATTCATGACGATGGTCTTTGGACCGAGGGAAGCCCGAGTTATACCTTCGGCATTGCCGGAGCGGGATTGTTCGATACCGCCGAGATGCAGTGGCATCATGGCGTCGATTTATACAGCTATCGCAACGGGGTATTGAAGCGGCTGATCGACTCGGCTTTGCTGGAGGCCTACCCCGGTGATCCCAGTCTGCCCATGCCGGTCATCGGCGATTCCGGGGGCTTTTCCCTGCTCGACAAAAGGGGCTGGTGCAATGGCGAGACCTCAGTCCCCTTCTATCTCGGCTACCAGCGTTATCAAAATCCGCAATACCTGCCGATCATCTGGAATGGGTCCGAGCACCTGCTCATGTCGATTCACGCCGGCTTACCGCTGGTCAAGGACAATGTACCCGATCCGGGATCGGTCCCGGCATCCCAGACAAACGTACCGATCCAGAATGCGAATTTCTACCAATCGGGCATGGGTTATCTCCGCGTTGCGGACGAGGGGCACACCAACAGTCTGTTGATGTTGTTCGGCAATTCCTGGCAGGGACACGATCACCCGACCAAGCTGGCAATCGATTTGTATTCCTTCAACGGCCTCCTGATGCCGCTTTCCGGCGATATTTTCCCCTATGGCGATCCCCTTAACGCCAACTGGTACGAAACGTCCGCGGCCAACTGCCTCATGGTGGTCGATCAGGTAAGCCAGCTTAGCAACAGCGATCAGTACAAGTTGGATGCCTTCTGGAAGTGCTTTGGGAAGCCGCCGCCAACGACGCCGCAACTGGTCTATGCACCGGCCGCGACCATGGGAATGCAGCGCGCCTATTCCAGCACCGAATGTCCGGGCACCACGATGGACCGGTCCCTCTTCCTGACTTCGCGCTACATGGCCGATCTATATGGCGGATTTTCCGCCGGCCAGCACACCTTCGACCTGATCTGGCATCTTCTGGGCACGGTAGATACGACACTAACCATGTCGCCGATGACGTTCCCGGATCCGGTGCCCATTGGCTACAATTCCCTGACGAATATCCGTCACGCAACGACCGACCAGCCTTGGTCGGCGACAGTCACGTTCAAGGATAAACAACTGCCGTTCTGGACTGCGGCCGATGGCACGAAACAGACCGATGTCATTTTCGCTGACGGACACTACAACGGACACTCGGAAACGCCGCCGACGATCCTGGTGCGGCGCACGGATACCAAGACGCTTTACGGGACTGTGATGGATTTGTCCGGCGACACGGGCGGATATATCAAGGGTGCAACTCAGGAAGGGGGATTGGACGCGGGCTATGGTCTACTCCAGGTGCAAACGGCCAAAGGGACCGACCAATGCTTCGCCGCTTACCGGCCCGGCTCGTACAAGACGTCGACGTCGCTGGCCACCGATGCCCAGCAGGCCTTCGCCCAAATGGACGGCGCCAACGTGAAGGCTCTATATCTCGGCGGCGGCACCACGCTCGCGGTTCCCGGCGGTTCCATTGCCAGAAGCACACCGGGACTGGCCTACGTGGAGAAAATGGTCGACGGCAGTTACATCGTGGGCAATCCCTCGCCGACCGACGCCACGGTGACGGTGACGCTTCCGGCGTTGACTGGCCTGAAGGCTTACGTTCTGGATGAAACCGGAAAACAAACCGATGCCGCAACGGTAAAGAGCTCCGGCCTGCAGACTTTTGGCTTGGATCTCAAAGCCAATTCAAAGGTTGGTTTTGCTGCCAAGCAATCTCAGTCATGACCTAATGATACGAACAATTATGAAATCGAGATCTTCCGGAAAATTGAAGTGGATGAGCATTATTTGCGTGGCAGCAATAGCAGCGATCACGAACGCGCAATCGGCTGACACAAGTCCTGGCTCCCAGGAAAGTCTCACCAAGTATCCGCTCGTAGAGGTCATGGACCGCAGTGAGGTTTCACAAAACGGCATTACGTGGAAATTCGACCACCCCGTGAAGTCCGGGCAGTTCGTGAATGGCGATTGGTGGGTGGTCGGACCGGTAACCGTGGTGAGTGTCACTCCGGAACCAACCCAAGGGCCCTTGCCCGGCGAGATGTCTTTCAAAGATGCAGTTAAAGATAGCGTGAAGGATATCAAGGGACCGATGAATTTCATCATGGGATTCGTTCCCCTGGAACTTCTCCAGAATGGCAACGACAATCGGATGCGTAACGGCTCGATGGTCATCGAGAAGCCCGGTCCCCATCAGGGATACGATTCCCGCAGCACTACCTATGATCCAAGCTGCAGCATCACCTACCCTTACAAACTGGATCCCAATCGCACGCTTATCTCCACCATCAGCGAGGCGAATCCCGTACCGGAAAATTTTTGCCACCAGATTATGTGGCCATCGGAAAGGTACCAGCGAACCCTTCTCCAGGTGGCGGTGGTACTGACCTGCTTAGCGAGCGAACCGCCTGCGGATGCCTTCCGTCCACCCTATACGGGAACGAAAAAGCCCATCTATCAGGCCGGCGACCTCAAGTGGGACCTGCTCCTAAACTTGAAACTCGACAACCTCGATGCGTACTTTCCGCCGTCTCCGGCCGGTCATGAGGTCGCAACATGGGAGGTCTTCGAAGGGTATTTCAAACCGGTATGGCTCTATCAATATAGCGCAACTAATTTTGATACTGTGCTCAACTATTTGCAACCCCAGCAGAATCAACCCAACAGCTCCACCGCCTGCTTTGGCCGGGAGGATTCACGGTTGGTTTCCATCGCCAGCCTGATGGTGCACCTGGATGTACCGAAGGAGCGAAAGAAAAAACTGGTCATCGGACTGGTGCAGCGCGGAATCGACCTCTCGGGAACGTTCAAGGCCGGCACGGGAGGGGATGCAGATCGTTGCGATTGGACTCAGTCCGGCCTCAAGTGGCCGATCTTCTTCGCCAGCATGATGCTGGACAAACCGGAGTTGCGGCAGTTTCCCGAGCAGGTACCTTTCCATGAAGATGTCACGACCTATTACGGAACGGGCTGGTTCGGGCAGACCGGCCTTTGGCGCATCGTCTGGCACGATCACCTGATCGATTCCGACGAGGAGCACTCACCCGAGCAGAGAACGGGGGACAACACGATCTCCGAGCATTACCGCTCCTACGGCTCCAGCGGCAAGGCCTGTCTCGGCACCGCTCTCTCCGTGCGTCTGATGAAGGGCATCAAAATCTGGGGGCACGACGCCTTCTTCGATTACTATGACCGATGGATCGATGACGATCCACACTACAAAGAAGCGCGGGGACTTAATCTGCAACCGCAGTGGGAGACCGATACCTTTGATCCCTTCGTGACTGCCATGTGGAAAGCTTTCCGCAAGAGTGCGCCGGAACAGGAAATGTCCGGGCAGAACTTCAAGGCCGTCTGGGAAAAGAAACCGGATGGCTGGCATATCCGCTGGGAACCTAATCCCAAACCCGACCCGGCGGCGCTTGCCGAGCATGTTGACGCCATCCACAAAGCATACCCTCAGATGTATCCCCCGCCGGATGTCCTCGCCAAATTAGTGCAAATGGAGCAGGACGCCACATCGCCAGAGGCTCGCGAAAAGTGCATCGCCCGTACCCCAGTCTGCGAGGCTGAAGCTAAAGCCAACCCAGCACCGGCAAACACGGTGGCCGTGGTCGCCGGACCTGACTTCAGCTCCGAAGGAGGTGGAAATATCAAAATCGCCACCGACAAAATTGGAGCGGCCGGCAATGTTCTTTACGGTTGGGACACACTTGGTCATTGGATCGAATGGAACGTCAATGTGCCGACTGAAGGATACTATTGTCTGACCCTTTGCTATTGCAGCCCAATGGATCAAATCGACCGTCAAATCATGATCGATGGTGAAGTCCAGGAGCCTTACGCGCCGATGGTCTTCCCGTCGACTCGCGGTTGGTCCGGTGACACGGACGATTGGAGACTCTTCACTGCGCAAAACCCGATTTCCAATCAGCCGTTGCTGCTGAAGCTCAAACAGGGAAAGAATGTGATTCGCCTGACCAATATGAATAGTCGTGGCATTAACGTGAACTACTTGGCTGTGACCAGCCCGGATGTCAAGGTGACGAGGGATATGCTTGCCAAGCTTCTGCCGCAAAAGTGAGTTTCTCAGTGCGCCCGCTATTCAGGTCTTCGTAAGCGAGATCTCTACACCTACCTCGATGTTGATGGCTACACCGAAACCGGCCCGCCCGGTGCTAATCTGCCAGTTAATTCCAACAGCAGCGATTCACTGAGAAGGAGAAATCGGAAAATGAAAAATTGTTCAATGATTGTTCTGGTCGTCGTTCTACTGTGGATTGTCCCATGCGCAATGCTGAGAGCGGAAGATCCGCAACCGGCTGCCTCGACAAATACCATTGCATCTACAAATTCCGCGACTGATACTTCAAACCAAACGGCAAGCGCCCCTCTTGCCGCGGACAGCACGGCTCCTCAAGTCCAGACGTTCCACCGGGAGATAACCAGGAAATTTACGGGAGACTACTTCCTCTACCTGCCGACGGACTATGGAAAGCAGAACGTCAAGTGGCCTGTGGTTCTTTACCTCCATGGCCACGGCAATTGGATCAAGTATGGGTTGCCCATACCCAAACATATGGTCGAGAAGTATCCGTTCATCCTCATCGCGCCACAACTTCCGTACCCCGCGTGGTGGGACACCGATGATCTCGGGGCTTTTCTCGATGAGATGGAAGAAGAATACGCCATAGACCCGGACCGGGTTTGCGTTACGGGAATAAGCATGGGCGGCTTCGGTGCATGGGCGATGGCGGTTGCCTATCCGGATCGCTTTGCGTCCGTCATGCCAATGGGTGGCTCCGAGATTCCAAGCTTCGCGGATAGTATCGCTAAAGTACCGCTTTGGGTCTTCCACGGCGGCAAGGACCAGGCGGTCGGAATTGGTGGGGATATCGCCATGGTCAAGGCGTTGAAGGAACAAGGCAGTAATGTCCGCTTTACGATCTATCCCAACTCTGGCCACTTCGTCTGGCCACAGGCCTGGAACACACCGGAGGTTTACGAGTGGATGCTCGCGCAACGCCGAGGCGGACCGCCGGTCAAGGATGTGCCCGAGCCGCTGGTGCCGTCGGATTCATCCATCGTCTTTCCGTCGAACGGGGTCGCCGCTGATCCCCTATTGCCACTACAGACTTTGAAGTATGATCGGTCGGTTACCAGAAAAGTTGAGGGCAGCTATTACGTCTACCTGCCGACAGGTTACGGCAAACAGAATGTCAAGTGGCCTGTGGTTCTTGACATCCCCCCCCACGGCGCCTCCGCCACCGACTACGGGTTGCCCAAAATGGTAGCCGCGGGCAAGCAGTTTCCGTTCATCATCGTCTCGCCGGTATGTCCGTGGGACAAGGAGTTTAACAACTTGAATACCACCTACATGGTGGACACGCTCGGGGGCCTGCTGGATGAGGTGGCAGAAAAGTACTCCGTGGACCCGGACAGAGTTTACGTCATAGGTGCAAAAGAAGGTGGCTCCGCCACTACGGCGCTCGCCACGAACTTTCCGGATCGCTTTGCGGCTATCGTATCGATCGGCGGTGGCAGCTTTACGGGCGACAGACCGACGAACTTCGCTCAACTACCAATCTGGTTCTTTAATGGGGATAGTCCGAGACCCTACGAGGACTTGATTATTGAGTTACGTGGATATGGCAATGACAACATTCGCTTTACGGCCTATCCCCAAGCCAGCAGAGATTCCTATCTTCAGGCCTATAACACACCGGATCTTTTCGACTGGCTGCTCAAGCAAAAGCGCCTCCCCCCTCCAACGTCCGCGCCGGTCACAAATACACCCAAGGGGCTTCCAGTGACGCTGGAGGCTGAGGACTTGACGCTGACCAACGCGGAGGTGGTACCGCAGGAAGGCGCCAGCGGCGGCAAAGTCGTGAAGTTCTCGGACGACGGGGCAGCCGAGGGCAAGGTCCATCTGGCGCCAGGCGGTTATGAAATCGAGGGATGGCTGCTAACCCCGACGACGGCCGACGGAGTGAAGCTGGAAATCGAAGGGCACAGAACCATGCTGCAAACAAGGGAGGCTCAGAAGCTGTCCGTTTCAGTGCCGTGGCAGACCATCCACTTTCTCGTCACCGAGGAGCATGATGTCACGGTAAAGTTTAGCAACGCGAAAGCCGGCGTCCTGCTCGACCGATTGGTTTTTAAGCCGTTGTACTGAATAAATGGCAATCACAACGGCAAAGTGACATTCGGTGTTTCGAAAATGAGGCAACCAATTTAGGCGGGATGCCTACGTGACGATAAAACAAATCCAGGCGCAGCTTCTTGACACCTCACATCCCACCCGTGTGGGACAGCTAACCCACTGGACGGATATAAGGTGGATCAATATCGACAAGGCCTATGACACACTCCAAAAGGAGGCCGACCAATGGATCGAGGGTTGCGTACAACAGTTCCTCAAGGAGCATCCTGAATGCGAGTCACTGACGTTCCGACGTGACCAAACATAAGCCAAGCTGGAGTCGACATATCTACCTCGACCAGCGCCGGAAATAACACGGCCACGATAGTCCTACTGAATGGTCACGGAGATGGGGAATGCCCATGAGCATCTTGGCAAACCTCAGTCACGCCATCAACGTCTCTTGGCGTCGCGACAGTAACTGCCACACCGTCAGACCGAGGCTGACCATCATCAAGGGCACATAAATTGCGACAACTAGCCAGGTCGTGCCCCAAAGAAGGCCCATCGTATTGTCGCGAATGCCGTCGAGCGTTGCCGATCCGATGTCGAAGATCGTTTCGGCAATCAGAATCCAGATGAGAAAGATCGCTAAACGGGTACGATAACGTAGGCAAAAAAGGATGATCAGCGCGAGAGCCCATCCAACAAGATCGCCGACGACAACGTGATCTCGCGAGCCATTAGAAATGACCATCCCCGCTTGCTGAGAAGAGTACACTTGGAGCGCAAGTGTTCGGCCAAGGTGGACCAAGATGAGAGCCGTCAAAGCATTCACCCGGCTCCGACTCTTTAACCAAGGGATCGCATACCAGAAGGCTAGGAAAATAAAAGCTACTAGGTTCAAGCTTTGAGCGAGGATAATCGCTATCGTCGTATTCATAATTTGTCTCCATTGATTGGCGCATAGAAGTTGATCAGATTCCCGTCAGGATCGCGGAAGAGCATCGAGCGATTACCCCACGGCTGATCGGTTGGTCCCGGCGTGGGAACGGAAATTTCGCCCAACTGAATCATCTCCGGTCCACCGTAACCATGGAGGCGAAAAGCTCTGTTTCTAGATTCGGCAATTTTCATGACATTTATTCTTTCGTTGTTAACCTTCTTAAAACGATACGGCATGGTATCTATGCTACGATACGGTATCGTGCTGTTATTAGGCTAAACTGCAAGTTAAATATGAATGATTCAACTCACGCCCCTGTGGACAAACGGGTCCAAAGATCAAAAGAAGCTATCTTAGCGGTTACCTATAAATTACTCTCGGAAGGAGGTATTGGCGGCGTCAGCATCGACGAAGTCTCGCGTCGTTCCGGTGTTTCCAAGACAACCATCTACCGTCATTGGCCCTCCCGCTCGGCATTGCTGCTGGACGCCTGCTCGAAGATCGGAACTCGGCCGGAAATTCCCGATACTGGAAGCCTCAAGGGAGACGTTACCGCGCTCGCCACCTATTTGGCCCACCAACTGAAATCCGCACGCTGGGCAGCCGTTCTTCCTTCGATTATCGATGCAGCGGAGCGTGACCCGGAAGTGGCCCAGCTCCACGCCCAGTTGCATGCCGGGTTAATGATTCCTTATCTCGCCATAGCCGAGCGAGCTAAGAAAAGAGGCGAGTTGATTCCGGGACAGACACCCTCTGAGTTCGTAGCATCTATGGTTTCACCCTTCTTCTACCGGCGCTGGTTCTCACGGGAACAACTCGACGAAGTATTCGTGAAAAGCGTTGTTCGGGGTCTCGTCGGCCATCTAAAGCGCACCTAGATTACCGGGCCCTGGCTTGAAACCTCGGCCGCCAACAGCGGTCGAGGTCCGCGCTCGAACGGCGCACTACGAGGGAATACCATCGAACCAGGCTTTGGCTGTGTCCGGGGTCACGAGCTCGCGGTAGTGGGCGAAAATCACCTCGGGGGAAGGATGATCATTGCGGAAACCACCCAAGCGATTCCGTAACCTATCGCGTCTGCAGAGGTTCCCCCGCCGTTTGGATTTTCGTTTATCCAGCGATCAAACTGATCCATGGCTATGGATCGACGATCATTTGCTCGGAGGTAGAGCCATCCGAATTGTAAACAGTTTGCATCCTTGCGCCGTGGTGTTGACCGTCGCTCTTTTCTGGAGGCTCTGGGGCTGCTGGATCAATTCCTGCGCCAAATGCCTGCGATTTCTGTTCATACATCGATTTGTCATCAGGACTCATCGCCTCCCATAATTTCTGTGCCTCATTTTGGGCCTGCCCCCAAGACATACCGTTAAAGGGACCTCCTACCGCCTTGGCTGCAGCGTGGGTTGTACTTGTCCAATGGCTCTGGTTAGAAAGGGAGTTGTAAAAATAGACGTAGCCATTTTTGGCGAGCGCCGGAGCTGCTTGCTTTTGGTTCTCGGCAGTTTCTCCAAGAGCCTTCTGCAAGCGGTAAACTTCTTGTTGCAGAACTGCTATCTTCTGCTCGTAAGCCTGCTGTTGGGTGTAGGAGGCGGATTTCTGCGGATCATATCCAAACCGCTTCTGTAAATCAGGGGACAATTTTTCAAAAGAGATTTTCGCCCCTCCGTCCGAGTCCAAGATCGTAATTCCATCCGGGTCTACTAACTGTAATTTTGCCGTGGAATAAACAGTTCCGTTGGTTGTGGTAATGGTGCCCAAATCATCGCCGGGCTTCCATGAGATCGCCTGCGATGTCGTTGTTGGGGCAAATGGCTTAAAATCCCCGGATTCCGAGAGAGCATATGAAAGCGAAACGAAAACCTTATACTTTTCGTCCTCGCTAAGCGCTGTCCAGTTCGGATTCAAATTGAGGCTTGCGCCGGCGGCAATCGTTAGGACTACGGGTTTACAGGATTGCGAATAGAGCGCGTTTCCATTGTCCTTCAAGGCATTCGCCATTTGTGTCGATGCGACAGAAAGCTTGGAATCCTGTTGTACAATGTCGGGATACAACTTCGCGGCAAGGCCTGCCGACTCGTGGAAGTCCGTATCCCACTGAGCATTTTGAGCCGCATCATCGGCCCGAAGAAGTCCTACTCCAATAACTGAAAGAAGAAGGGCCAGCGATTTCATGTGATAAGCCCACTCCTTTTGAAATCAGATTGCAATCTAAAACACGAGCGGTCGCTCGGGTTGCTTCCTTTGTTTTCCCGATACTTCCTGAATGACGGCAAAGGAGTTTGGTCAGCGAGTTTATAGGCTGAGAATGGCCAAGGGCTGGACCCAGGAAGTCTGTGCTGGCAGGGCGACGATCACCACTCGAACGCTCCAAAAGATCGAATCCTATAGGCTTGAAAAGCCTCAAGTTGAGATTGTAAGAAAACTGGCCGTTGCCTTTCGATGCTCGTGGGATGACCTCTTGGGCAAACCTTAGAGAGTGCGTTTCCAGTGCAGGACGAAATCGCGCTGCTCCTCAGTTTGCGGCGTTGGCCAAAAGTATTCCGGCTCTGCCGCGGTAAGCGCGTGGAGCGATTCAAGCGGAGTCTGATCCCCCTTCTCTGCAAAATAGCACCCAAGGACGGTTCCAGTGCGTCCGATGCCACCAAGACAATGCAGATAAACCACACCACCGGAATCCACCTCCTCGCGAATACAATTCAGGATCGCGGTCATTTGTTCGGTCGTTGGAATGGAGCGGTCAGGAATCGGAAACCGGACCAGGCGCACGGGACGGCCCATCTCACTGGCCAATCCGGGTAAGACGGACTCGTACGTTTCATAGAACCGGAAGAAAAGCTCCATCTCAGAAACCTCCATCAAACTCACGACCAAGGTCACGCCAGCATTCATCAGCCCTGATAACTGCTCGCGTATCGAAATGGGATCAATGCTTCCAGGGCAACACCCCGCCAGTATTTCGCCGGGCTCTGCCCAGTAGGAATATCGGAACGGAAGATTGGAACTCATGCGAAAGGTTGGGTAATTGCAAATTACCGCACGCCACTGGCAGTTCAATAATCGTCTCAGCCATTCTTTGCCCTGGCCCTAGCATTGGAGACTCGGCTTCACGGCCCCCCGGCCCTCGCGCGCGCGCGGGCGCAAGTCCCAATAGGTTATTCTGCCTCGCACGCCCACAGAGAGGTCTCGGCTTCATGGACTGGGATTGAGGATCGTTCATCGCATGGCTCGCAAGAGAGGGGGGGGAAGGTGGGTTGCGCGCGCGTGCGCGCGAGGCAATGGAGTCGTTTGGCCGGGAACACTTGGTGCCGCTTGACTCAACCTAATGCCAAACCGCGAACACATGCACTTCAGTCACAGCATGATACATTCGCGAAAATGAAGCCCGGAACGCTTCCCGGTGGACATCGAGCCGCCCTGAGCGAACATTTCAACTATGAGCGCGACATCCATATCGGACAAAATACCCCATTCGCATCTCGAGACGCACAGCGAGCACGCCCACAGGATGCAGGAACACGAGATCAATCTGAATCTGGCCGAGAAGAGGAAATTAACACCGCAGCAAATCGAGGAGCACCAGAGGGGCCTGCGGTATCACGTCAACGCTCTCTATCAACTCTCCCAACGAGACAACGATTTAGATACCGCCTCGAAACTGGAAAAGTATTATCCCACCTTGATCGGCAATCCATTTTCGGAATTGTCTGACGGCAGCGACCGCGTACAGAAAACCGCCGACTGATGTTTTACTTGGCGAGATCACTAATTGAGCATTGGCGGACAATGCTCAATTAAGACGGCATTGTTATGGAAAACCGTTATGGATGACCCTATCCAAAAACGCAACTCCTTGATAATCAAAGAGAATGGGCAGAACAGGATTCGAACCTGTGAAGGCAAAGCCAGAAGATTTACAGTCTTCCCCCGTTGGCCACTTGGGTATCTGCCCGATAAAGCCGCACGATGACGAGTCATCGCGAGTTTTGAAGGTTAAACGAGTCGGCGGACGATGAAAATGCTTTTTTACGGAAATTCGCTTAAGGGGTCGCAGAGCTCGCGGTTGTCACGACTGAAAAGGGTGTGGCGAAGAGCGTGGAACCGAACTCGGCGAGAAATTTCGCGCGGAGATTGTTGCTCGCTTGCGTGGATTCCGTGAGCGCAAAAACGGAGCTACCGCTGCCGCTCATGAGGGAGTCGAGGACCTCGGCTTGTTCGCGGAACCAACTCTTCACCGTGGGTAACCACGGATATTTTCCGAAGGCGGGCGGTTCCAGATCGTTGCGCAAAGTGAAGTCGGCCATGGTGCGACCGGGCTCGCTTTGGCGAGGATTTTGCGCGTAGGTTTTGTAGGCCCACGGAGTCGAGACGCCGAAACCGGGATGGACGAGCAGTCCCTGGAGATTTTCTTTTAGCGTCATCGGTTCGATGATCTCCCCTCGCCCCTTGCAGATGGCCGGTTGGCTGTAGATGAAGAAGGGAATGTCGCTGCCGAGGCGCGCGGCGAGTTCGGCAAGTTTTGCGTCGTCGCATTTGATTCCGGTTAGTTGGCGCAAGGCCAGCAGAACGGCAGCGGCGTCGCTGCTGCCGCCTCCGAGCCCGGCACCGACGGGCACGGCCTTCTCAAGATGGATGCGGACGCCGGTGGTCAATTTGAATTCCGTGAGGAAAAGTTGCGCGGCCTTGGTGGCGAGATTGTCCTTGGCGTCGGAGAGCGCGGGGTCGGAGCAGGTGAACTCAATGCCGGAGGGGATGAGGTCGAGATCGAGCGTATCGCCGAGGGAGATCGGCGCCATGAGGGTTTCGAGTTCGTGGAAACCGTCAGGGCGGCGTCCAAGAATGTGGAGATAGAGATTGATTTTGGCGGGAGCGAACTGTTTCACTGCTTGAGAAACTATCCGAACGCCCATGACCGACAAACTCATTCTTGCCCTTGATATGGACAGCGCCGACGAGGCCCTGGCCTTGGTGCGGCTGCTCAAGCCCTATTTAAGCCTCTTTAAAATAGGCAATCAGCTCTTTACTCGCGAGGGCCCGGCCTTCGTCAAGGCGCTTCGCTCGGAGGGCGTGGACATTTTTCTCGACCAGAAATGGCATGATATTCCGCAGACCGTGGCACATGCGGTGACGGCGGCGGTGGCGCTCGACGTGCGCTACGTCACGGTGCATGCCAGTGGCGGCCTTGAAATGTTGCAGGCCGCTCAAGCAGCGGTAAAAGGCAGCCGGACAGAAATTTTAGCGGTGACGGTGCTGACCAGCCTGGATGATGGCGCGTTGCGACAGATTGGTTTTGATCGCACGACGGCGGAACAGGTTGTGCGGTTGGCGCAACTGGCGGCGCTGGCTGGCGTGGCGGGTCTGGTCTGTTCACCGCTGGAGATCGAGTTGATCCGGGAGCAAGTTAAGGAACCGATCAAGCTCATCACGCCCGGCGTGCGCTCCTCGAAGGATGGCCTGCAGGACCAGAAGCGGACTCTCTCCGCTGCCGAGGCGCTCAAGCGCGGAGCGACTCATTTGGTTATCGGACGGCCCATCACGAAGGCGACTGATCCGGTTGCCGCGACGCAGGCGTTGATGGCGGAATGCGGATTGGTTTAGCCATGCCCTGCTGAAACCATCATTTTTTAACAGGAAGACATGAAACTGAAGCAGAGGAGAAATCGAACCTAATCTTTCCCTGGTTGACCTGCCTTCTTCATGTATTTCCTGTTTTCATGTCTTCCTGTTAAAATGGTTTCACCAAAGCAAGTTAGCCACCGTACCGCACTACAAACGAAAATGAGAACCGTACCCCGTCTTTGCCATTTTTGCGTTCTTTGTGCTCTTTCGTGGCTAATCAATTTCAGTGCGGCGAACGCCACGACCCTGCCGCCGGAATTCAAAGCCTACGATTTCGGTGAGGCCTACTATATCGAGGACGGCGGCGTGGTCATCTCGCCCTACTCTCACGGCTTTTATTGCAAGGACGGGATCAACACGCCGGAAGGCATCCGGATCATGCCGGGCAAGGTCTTCGCACAGTTCGACGCCTCGCGCATGGTCGTCGATATCTACAAGCTGCTTTACCTGAATAAGGAGCAGAACCGCGCTTTTTTCCACCAGGAAACCTACCTCTACAAAGTTGTGAAGGACGAAAAAGGAAACTACCACGACATCATCAAGGAAAAGGTCGCCAGCAACGATTTTTATCTCACGAAATGGCGCGGCCTCGAGTGGGCCGACCATGTCTTTCCTTACACGGAAGTCCATCCCACCCAGGATGACTGGTCCTCCCGTCCCCAGTACTACAAGTACTGATTCTCCGCGACTTGGCAGTCAATTTCAGGTACGCTTTTTGATCGTCGCCCATGGAAACCGATTTCATCGACATTCGGATCGTCAGCCTTGAAGACGACTTGATGGTCGCTTCGCCCCGGGACCCGACGCTCTTCTACGTCTACCTGAAGTTGTCGGCGACGCCCCCTCCCCTCTGGCAGCATCACTTCCGGAATTCGCGCAAGGTTTCCCGGCATCCACGTTGGCGAGAGGCCTGGATTGATCGCAAGTTTATCATCGTCGAATGCCTGACTGATGAGCTGGAGAAATATCACCTGAATGATCTCAAGCAGGACATTGCCCAGGCCAACAAGGCCTTTCGGGAATATGCCCGGCAACAAGCTCATGCCGAGAAGCAGAAGGAAAACATGCATCACGGCGAACGCGAAAAGCTCCGCGAAATGAAGGGGCGGCTCAATTTTGACTAAAAGAGGGATTGGCCACAAAGAACGCAAAGAGCACAAAGAAATTGAAGGAAGAGTAAGGACCGAAAGTCTGTTCTTTGCGATCTCTATGTTCTTTGTGGCTAACCTCCGCCCTCTTTGACCTGCCGCACATACCCCTCCGCCGCGCCGCGAATTGCTGACGCGACATCAACGGTGGCCACGGCAAATTTGGGACGGAACCAGGGGAACGCGCCGATGAGATCGTGTGTGACCAAAATATTGCCAAAGCAATGCGCTCCCGAGCCGATGCCAATGGTTGGTATGCTTAGCTTGGCGGTGATTTCACGAGCCAACTCAGGTTCCACTAGTTCGAGCACCACGGCGAATGCGCCAGCTTCCTCAACTGCCAATGCATCGGCCATAACCTGTACTTTTTGCTCCTCGGAACGTCCTTTGATTTTGTAGCCGCCTTCCTCCTTCAAATGCTGCGGCAACATGCCGATATGGCCCATCACGGCGATGCCCGCTTCCCGCAACGCACGGATTTCCGGCACGACGGCTACGCCACCCTCCAGCTTGATCGCCTCCGCGCCCGCCTCAGTCAGAATGTGCGCATTGGCGACCGCATTGGGCGCCGTCTGGTAAGTGTGATAGGGAAGATCGCCCACCACGAGTGCCTTGGTCTTCGCGCGGGCCACGGCGGCAACATGGTGCCGCATTTCCGCAAGCGTGACCTGCGTAGTATCCGGATAACCGAGCACGACCATGCCTACGGAATCACCGACAAGAATGAGCGGAACGCCTGCTTCATCAAGGAGCCGCGCCGTCGGGTAATCGTAAGCGGTCAACGCCGCCACGCGCTCGCCACGAGACTTGGCGGCACGAATAAATTCCGGAGTGATTTTTGGCTTCTGATCCACAGGCACAACTTATCACACCAGAAAGAAAGCCCCTAATAAAAGTCCGTCATCCTGAGCTCGTCGAAGGATCAGACACGCGTTCACGATCGCGAGCCGCCCGCAAATGCTGATTTGACCGAGCGCCTTTAGCATTCGATTTTCGATATCTTACGTGTCAACGTGTCTGATCCTTCGACAAGCTCAGGATGACGGATTGCTTCGTAGAAGTTCCATTACGGTCTTCGTCTGCCCCGGTAGGATAAGATCGGGGCGAAGGCGCGAAAGCGGCTCCAGAACAAAATGTCGCAAATGCGCGCGCGGATGAGGGATGAGGAGAAAGGGCTCACGGACCACTTGGTCACCGTAATAGATGATGTCGAGATCGAGCGGACGGGGGGCGTTGACGTCTCGCACCAGGGCGCGGCCCCGGCTGCCTTCAAACTCCTGGAGAAGTTCCAATAATTTGCGCGGTGGATGGGCGATGGAATCGACATCAATTTCCGCGACGGAGTTGAGAAACTCATCCGAGCCGGGAGGGCAATCGACGGGCGTGGTCTTGATGCGGGGCGATTCGCGGACTTCGCTGATGACGGAGAGGGTCCGCAGGAAAGCGATGCCCGCGTTTAATTGAGCGGAGCGGTCACCTAGGTTCGATCCGAGGGCGATACCGACTTGGGTGAGCATGGGATCAAAAATACAGGCCGAGATGATCCTTCGACAAGCTCAGGATGGCGGCTGAAAATAAACTGCATCGCCGCTAGGGACAGCGGCGGCTACCTACTGAACGGCGGTCATAGACCGCCGCTACAAAAGGCACCGTCGCACGGAGTGCGACGGCTACCTCGAAAACTAGGCCTTCTTGATGCTCTGGACGATGGCGGCGAACGCGGCGGGCTCGTTCACGGCGAGGTCGGCCAGGACCTTGCGGTCGATTTCGATCTTGGCCTTCGTGAGGGCTTCGATGAAACGGCTGTAAGTAATGTCGAAGGTGCGGACGGCGGCATTGATGCGCGCGACCCACAGATTGCGGAAGTTGCGCTTGCGGGCCTTGCGGTCACGATAGGACCAGTACTGGCCTTTCATCGTGGCGTCCTTGGCGTAGCGGAAAAGTTTACTGCGGCGGCCGCGGTATCCCTTGGCTTTTTGGATGACGCGTTTGCGGCGTTCGCGTGAGGCGGGGGCGTTGGTTGCTCTGGGCATGGTCGGTGTCGGTTAAGGTTAGTGGAAAGGCAGGTTGGACTTGATGCGATACTCGTCGGTCTTGTGGACCTGCTTCGTCTTGGAGAGCTGACGCATCTTTTTGCGGTTCTTCTTGCTGGCAAGATGTCGGCGGCCCGAGTGGGACGTGAGGATCTTTCCAGTCGCGGTGATTTTAAAGCGCTTCGCCACGGCTTTCTTGGTTTTACGGCGGGCAATGGATTTAGGCATACGATTATTCTTACCGATCAAAGTGGGCGCTGGCCTATTCCGAGCCATTTCCGTTTTCAGGCGGAGAATCCTGTGACTCTTCCTCCTGGGCGGCTTCATCCTCATGAGAGAACTTCCGCACCCTTTTTCGAGCGGGCAAAGGTGATAGCATCAAATTTATACTTTTGCCAATCAATTTCGGTTCAGTATCTGCAATACCGATTCCTGAGAGGTCGGAACGCATGCGGCGGATGAGGTTCATGCCGATGTCCTGGTGCATCATTTCGCGTCCACGGAACTTCAATTGCAGCTTAACCTTCATGCCCTTCCACATGAATTCCTCGGCATGGCGCATCTTCACGCCATAATCATGCTCGTCGATGTTCATGTGAAAATTCAACTCCTTGAGCTTGGTCGCGGAGGAATTTTTCTTCGTGTCCTTTTCCTTCTTGGAAAGGTTGTAAAGGTACTTCCCGTAATTGAGAATTTTACAGACGGGCGGATTGGCGGCGGGATTGACCTCAACGAGATCGAAGCCGCGTTTGCGCGCCTCGGTCATGGCCTCGGCGAGTCCCATGACGCCGAGCGACGTGGAGTCGGAATCGACGATGACGAGAACTTCGCGGGCGCGAATCTTGTTGTTGGCGCGGATGAAGGATTTGTGGATGGAGATAATGCCTCTCAGGTTAGGGTTGGATAGCCGCCGGGATGAACATGCTAAAAATCACAAAGAACGGTTTGTAATTTCGCCGATCAACTGATGAAAGAATTCGGACCACGGCTGAGCCATGGGGGCGGTTAGTTTACGGCTGCGCACGGATACTTGTTCGCTGATTGATTCTCTTTCACCAAGAGTAAGTATGTAGGGAACTTGGGCGATTTCCGCAAGGCGAATCTTCGCGCCGAGTTTTTCCCGGGAATCGTCCAAAGTGACTCGGACATCCTTTTCCTTAAGCTCCTTAAGCAACCGTTGTGCGTAGTCGTTCTGGGCCTCGGTCACCGTTAGAAGCCGGACTTGCTCCGGGGCGAGCCAAGTGGGGAAATGCCCGGCGAAATGCTCGATCAGGCAGCCGATGAAGCGTTCCATGCTGCCAAACGGCGCGCGGTGGACCATGACGGGGCGGTGTTCCTTGCCGTCGGAGCCGGTGTAGCTGAGATCGAAGCGGATTGGGAGGTTGTAGTCGACCTGGACGGTGCCGAGCTGCCATTCGCGGCCCAGGACATCCTTGACCACGAAATCGATCTTGGGGCCGTAGAAGGCGGCCTCGCCCGGTTCCTCGGAGAACGGCACGCCCATGCTGGCGGCGGCATCGCGGCAGGCCTGCTCGGCTTTGTCCCAATTAGCGGGGTCGCCGGTGTACTTGGCGTTGTCGGGATCGCGCAGACCGACGCGGACGCGGTAGTCTTTCATGCCGAGAAGATTGAAGACCGTCTTCACGAGATTGAGGCAGCCCAGCACCTCGGCGGGAAGCTGTTCTTCCGTGCAGAAAAGATGGGCGTCGTCCTGGGTGAAGGAGCGGACGCGAGTCATGCCGCCGAGTTCGCCTGATTGCTCCCAGCGATAGACGGTACCGAATTCCGCGAGACGGATGGGCAGGTCGCGATAGGAATGTTTCTGGCTCGCGAAAATCTTGATGTGATGTGGGCAATTCATCGGCTTGAGCAGGTAGCCGTTGATTTCGCCTGCATCGAGCTTGTTGGAGAGCTCGCCGCAAGCGCAGCCCTCACTGGCGAGGAGATCGAGGGTCTCGCGCTCCACGATGGGCGGATATTGCGATTCCTTGTAGTAGGGGAAATGGCCGCTGGTGCGATAAAGCCCGAGTTTGCCGATGTGCGGCGTGAAGACCTGGCTGTAGCCCTGGCGAGTCAGCTCGCGGCTGATGAAGTTCTGCAATTCCTGGCGGATAATCGCGCCATTGGGCGTCCAGAGAATGAGCCCCTGCCCGACTTCGTCGTCGATATGGAACAGGCGAAGATCCTTGCCGAGCTTGCGGTGGTCGCGCTTCTTGGCTTCCTCCAGCATGTTGAAATGGGCTTCCATCTCGGTCTTGTTCTTGAACGCGGTGCCGTAGATGCGCTGGAGCTGCGGATTCTTTTCGTCGCCGAGGTAGTAGGTGCTGGAGACGTGCGTGAGCTTGAATGCGCCGACGTTACCGGTGCGCATGACGTGCGGGCCCGCGCAGAGGTCGACGAAATCGCCGTTGGTGTAGAGGGAGATTTCCTCGCCCTCGGGAATGCGGTTAAGGATATCGAGCTTGAATTTGCTCGGTGTAGCGCGATCGGACAGTGCGGCAAGACGGCCCGATTCACCGAGCTTGATTGCCTCGTCGCGCGAAATGGCAGAGCGGACAAATGGCTGGTTGGCCTTGGTCACGACCTTCATCTCGGCTTCGATCTTCTCGAAGTCGGCGGGCGAAATCCGGTGCGGCAAATCGATGTCGTAATAGAAGCCGTTCTCGACCGGCGGACCGGCGGCGAGTTGGGCCTCGGGCCAGATTTTCAACAAAGCGGTCGCCAACACATGGGCGGCGGAATGGCGGATACGTTCAAGGTCAGTCATGAGGGGGAGTTGATCTTGCGCGAAAGCGTCCCGTTAATCAACCGCGATGCTTGACTTCCAATATCCGTGAAAATGGCTAACCATCCCGAGCAGGGATGGCAGCACCGTAGCCAGTGGTAAGACCGCAGAGGTCGCCACCACCGGTCTTCTTTCCCACGGAAATCGACCCCGAAGGCGGTCGAAGCATGAATGTTCCGATGCAAGGGTAACAAAAACTCCCGGGGACATGGGTTACACATTTTCGAGTTTAGGAGGGTCATAAGGGGGACAGGCGTGGGACGGGTTTGAGGCGGTGTTTGCGTTCATCGTAGAGGCCAAGTTCCAGGCCTTCGTAGTGGAGGGACCATTGGCCTTCGTCCACGGGTTTAAGTCCGATTTCCTGGCCGATGAGGGCTTTGCTGATCTGGAGGTTGCGGCCTTTCCACTTGATCTGTCCGCTGGGGCGCACCTTGCGCTTTTGCCAGTCGTCGGGATAGCCGCGTGGGCCCGGCAGGCGCTCCGGGTAATCGCGCGTCGCCGGTTGATAGAACTCTGAGGGCGTTCGTTGGCCCAGGGCCTCGTGCGGTCGCTCTTGGTTGTACTCGTGCCGGAACGCATCAAAAGCCTCCTGCTGTCGGTGTAGATTGGCCTGCGGCGGTTGCGCGGTGGCGGCCTTGAGCGTGCGGTGCATGCGCTCGTGGCGTCCGTTTTGTTGCGGCTGGCCCGGCTCGATTCGCTCCAGCTCAAGGCCGAGTCGCACCCACCAGACGGCCAGCGCGCTCAAGCCCCCCAGCCCCATGCTGGCAAAGGGCAGGCCATATTCCCGAAACGTGGCGATGAAGAGCGGTTGCACCGTCGTGAACCCGGTCGATCCATCCAGCCCCTGGCAACGCAAAAGGTAGCGGCTGTGCCCGTCGCTGATGGTCAACGGTGTGCACTTGGTGCCGTCACCCGTGCGAAACCAGCCCTTGAAGTCCGCGCACCACACCGCGTTGGCCTCCTGGCACGCGGCGAAGGGTTGCACACTGGCACCGCCCGGCGTCGGCGCCGCGCGATGCGGCTCAACCCGTGCCGTCGCAGGATCTCGCTCACCGTGCTTTCCGCCGGGCAATGGTCTGGCCCGAGGGCCAGTTCCAGTTTGCGGCGCAGCTTCGGCGCTCCCCACAACGGACGCTGCGCCTTGAGTTCCAACAGCGTTCGCTCCACCTCCTGGCTCACCGCGTTCGGGTGATGTCGCGGTGCCCGCGACTGATCTTCCAATGCCGACACCCCTACCGTCTCGAATCGCTCGATCCATTTATACGCGGTCTTGCGGCTGATCCCATATTCCGCGGCCAACTCGCTCACCGCGTAGTCACCGCCCATCCATGAGCCGATCATTCGTATCCGCTCACTCATCACACACGTTTCCTTCCAGGCCATCCCCCATGTGTAACCTATGTCCCCGGGATTTTTTGTTACCCATCTCCCCGGAACATACCGGCTAGGGCTGGCATCCCTGCGGGATGCGCTGCATTTAAATAGTATTCCGGTGGTGTCGCACACCGCTGTGCTCAACCACCGGCTACGGTGCTGGCAAGCCTTCGGCTTGCACAAGAATGACGGATTGTTTTGCGTTACTGGTTGGTGATGTCGTCGGGAGTGCCGAAGATTTTGTCGGGGCCTGCGGAAAGAATTACAATGTTATCCTTTGATTCAAATTTGAACCTGAACGGCGTTCCCCATCCATCGATAAACTCTTGGTTTGCGTTAACGGTGTGGGAATTGCGCGTGAAGTCTGATTTCTTCGTAAATATCTGCACCAACCGATAATTCTCGGACGAAACAGGAACCGCACTGTTATCCTGAATATAATTCGCAAATATCGCTTCGATCATCCCCATGTTCGTTCGCGTGTAGATTTCTGGCGCGTCACCAAGTCCGGGTCCGATGGTCCCACTTCCTAAATACAGCACTATGGCGACAAGAAATAACAATCCCACAACTGTAACCGAGACTATCCATATCTTCGAGGACTTCGGTTTTGAAAGTACAGGCAGCACAGTAGTCACAGATTGCTCCATTTCTGGGTTCAAAAATTCTTCGGCTCCCACTTTGGACTCTTCATCTTGCCGGTGCCGTGATACTCGAAAATCTTGCTGATGGGATAGAGCAGGATGCCGAAGACGGCGTTGCCATTGACGCGCATATCGAGGTCCAGATTGTCCGTGATGAAATTGTAACTGCCGTTGCCGATCAGCGCGGCGGTCTCGCTGCTGATGTTCATGTTGTCGGTATGCACGACGCCCTTCGCCACGGTGAAATCACCGTGCGCGGCGTCGGTAATGGAGAAGCCAGGAATCATCGGCGTGAGAGTACCTAGGAAAGGTATCGGAGTGATGTCGCCGTCTTCAATTTTCACCTCGCCCTTGCCCGTCATCGTTTCCATTTTGCCCAGCGCACCGGCGAGATGGGTGGTGATGGTCATCTGGCCGGTCGATTTAGGATAGCCATAGGTGCGGATCATGAACTTCTTGAAGTCGACCTTGGTCAGGTTGAGATCGAGAACGTAAGCAGCGGGATTCTCCCGCAAATCCATGTCCATCACGCCGGTCATGGAACCGTCATAGAAGCCGCATTGTTTCATGTTAACCAGCATGCGGCGATTCTTGAACGTGAGCGTTCCATTGGGGTTATCGAATGAAAAGGGAACACCAAAAAGCGTCCACTCCATCGGCGATTTCCCATCGATGTCCACGATTAGATCGGTGTTGAGGTCTTTTTTATCACTCTGAAGATCGACCGTGCCATTCGCATGAACCAGAGGAGGTTTCGTGAAACGATACGGCTTCGTGTACTCCGTAAATTTGGGCCCCATGACGGGCGCGACTTCCTGGACATTGACTTGCGCCACAAAATTATGGAGTTCAACCGACCTATTTTTAAAGTCGTAAACGATGCCACCGCTGCCCGTTCCCTCGGGACGATGGAGGTCGAGATTGGGCAAGTTTAGCTTGGAATCGGCAAAGGTGAAATCAGATGTGGCCGTATCAAAGGCGGCGTTTTTATAAACGAACTTTCCGGCTGTCACCTTGCCCTTGACCGTCCATGCATCGGTCTTGAGTGCGCTGCCGCTCGCCGTTGCCACAATCTTCGGGCCACCCTCTTGAAAACTGCAACTGTTGAGAAAATTATCCATCCCCTGCCCGAAGACGCCCTTCAAAATGGTCGGATCAAGATTGGAGGTAATTTTTGCATCGAGGCCCGGCGCATCCTTCGCTCCATCAAAGAAAAGCTCTAGGTCCACGTCCCCCGCCTGCCCGGCAATCTTGAGTCCCGGGATGAGCAGCCTTTTGCCGTCGTAGGCGATGGGAATACTCAGCTGATCGAACGCAACGCCATTGAAAACGAAATCGCGCCAATCGAGGTCAGCCTGGACATCGGCGTGAAATCCCTGCTGCAAATCGAAGAGCACGCGCCCGGTCATCCCCGGAGTTGAATTGGGGAAAGCAAGTCGGCTCAGCGCCTGTCCAAGCGGCCCCGGAAACGCAGGAGCCAGCGTCGTGAAATCCATGGACGAGGTGAACTGCAATTCGGCGTTGCGATCAGCGAGATTCCATTCGCCGTAAGCGCTGAGGTCCCCGCGATCCAGGGCGATCTTGAAATCGCTGAGTTCGACCACGCCGTCGCTGAGACTGCCGTGAATGGAAAACTCATTCACCGGTGCGGAACGCCAGGTGAGATTGCGACCATCGAGCGTAAAATTAGCACGACCGCTGCCGAGATCGCGCGTCGAGCTTTCAAATTCAAGCTCCACGTCGATGGGTTGCTCGGTGCCGACATCGTCCATCGTGGTCAAAACGGTTTTCCAGATATCCTCCCGTGCCTTGATCTGCTCATCGGTCGCGGGCTTGGAAGCGGGAAAACCGTCATTATGAATGATCCCGTGAACGGAAAGATCGAGGTCCAAAAAGCGGGCGCGGGCATCCTCGACCTTGATGTCATGCTGGTCGAAAGCGACCTCGCCATTCACCTCGTGGAAATCGAGCGTGACCTCCGGCCCAACGGGATAGCGGACCTCGGCATTCGAGATACTGGCGCTATCGATCAGGCCGCCGCCGCGCCACCAACTCAACCACGCAAAACTGACCCGGACCTGATCGACCAAGAGCATGACATCCTGGCGATTGGCATCACGATAGACTGTCACGCGATCCGCCAAGACGGCTCCGGTGGGATCGAGTAACAGGCGATCCACTGAGATCGGGAACGGAAGAATGTGTCGCCGCTCGATCTCGCTTAAAAGATAGACCTTGGCCACCTCAGGCAGGCCAAAAAAGCGCATCCACAGGACCGCCACCAAAAGCGGCACAGCAATCGTGACGAGCGTGCCGAGTCCCAACCGCGCCAAAAGGCGTTTCAAGTAGTGGCGGGGAGACTTCATATCTGGTTAGACTAACTCTTCGACGAGATGAGAATGGCAGACTTTCATATGAATATCCCCCTTTTTTCACGACTTCGACAACTGATCTTATGTAGTGTCGTGGCGCTTCTTTCTGTCGCGATCACTCATGCGACGGAAAATGAAGTCGTTGTCATTTCCCCACACTGGGACGGTATCCAAGAGGAAACTTCACGCGCTTTTTCCGCATGGCACCAGAAAAAATATGGGAGCCCCGCGATCATCCGGTGGCGTCAGGCCAGCGGCGGTGCCTCTCAAATCGTGCGCTTTCTCCGCTCCGAATATCAGGCCGGACCGAGCGCAGGCATCGATGTTCTCTACGGCGGCGGTGTTGATCCGTTCGTCGCCTTCAAAAAGGACGGGCTGCTTACTCCGTATGATCCACCCGCGGATATTCTCGCCCAGATTCCAGCGAAACTTAACGGCATGGAAATCTATGATCCCGATCACGAATGGTTCGGGGCGGCTTTGTCCGGCTTTGGAATTATTACGAACGAGCGAGCCCGTAAAGCAGCGGGTCTACCTGAAGTGCATACGTGGGAGGATCTCGCCAATCCCGCCACCTTCAATTGGATCGCGTCAACCGATCCACGGGCGTCCGGCAGCGCCTTGATGATCGACGAGATCATCCTGCAAGCCTACGGCTGGGACAAGGGCTGGGCCGTGCTGATGGAAATGAGTGCCAACACGCGCAACTTCCTTGCCTCGTCCGCCTCGGCAGCCATCGAAGTGGGCGTCGGCGATGCGGCTTACGGCGTCGCCATTGATGTCTACGGCCAGGCGCAGGCCGGTTTTTACGGCACCGGAAATGTGAGTTTTGTCCTGCCGCAAGGGCAGACCGTCATCACGCCTGACAGCATCGCGATCTTGAAAAATCCCCCTCACCCCGAGATGGCGCGACGCTTCATGGAATTTGTCCTCGGGCGCGACGGGCAACTGCTCTGGATGATGCCCAAGGGCTCGCCGGGCGGCTCAACCCGTTACGTCGTCAATCGCATGAGCGTCTGGCCTGCGCTTTATACCGAACTCGCCGGAATCACGCCCATCACCACCAATCCGTTCACGATGCACTCCGATTTCGTCTACAACAACAAACTCGGAACCCAGCGTCGCGCGATCCTGAGCGTTATCATGGGCGCATGGATGATCGATACGCACGATGTCATGGCCCGGGCCTGGGAGACACTGCACTCGCCCGCTGCGCAAAAGCTTTCTTCCGACCGTCAGGCTGCGTTACTCGCTGACTTTGTCGCAACTCCCTGCTCGGAAAAAGAGCTGCTTCATCTGGCCGATACGGACTGGAAAGATCCGATCAAACGCACCGCTCTCGTTAATCAGTGGCAAAACGACGCGCTTAATCGTTATAAAAGGCTGCTCGCTCAAATCGTCGCGAATTGATAGTCATTGCCCGCACCCATCCATGACCATCACCGTCAACCATCTCGTAAAATCGTTCGGGCCGGACAATCGCGTCGTGAACGATGTCTCGTTTGCGATCCAGCCGGGCGAGATGTTCTTTTTGCTCGGGCCGTCCGGTTGCGGAAAAACGACCGTGCTGCGGATGCTGGCGGGGTTCGTCGAACCGGATGAAGGCGATATTCTTTTTGAAAAGAAGCGGATGAATGATGTGCCGCCGCAAGACCGCAACACGGCGATGGTCTTTCAGAATTACGCGATTTGGCCGCATCTCACGGTCTATGAAAACGTCGCGTATGGACCGCGTGCGAGGAAGCTCGACACAAGTACAATTGAAAAGCGCGTAACCGATGCCCTGCGCGTCGTGCGGCTGGAGGATCTGGCACAACGAAAGCCAGCGCAGCTTTCCGGCGGGCAACAACAGCGCGTCGCCCTGGCCCGGGCGCTCGCGGTCGAGCCCGATTTGATTCTTCTCGATGAACCGCTCTCCAATCTCGATGCGCGCCTGCGTCTCGAACTGCGCGAGGAACTGCAACGCATCCACCGCGAAACGCGCACCACTTGCCTTTATGTCACGCACGACCAGGAGGAAGCGCTCTCGCTGGCTGATCGAGTGGCTGTCATGAATCAAGGCCGCATCGAGCAGATTGGAGCGCCGTCGGAAATTTACGAGCATCCAGTGAACGAATTCGCCGCCCGCTTTATGGGGGAAATTAACGTACTCGCTCCCGGCAATCCCCTCGCCGCGATGCTTGGCGCCCCATCCGATCGCAAGATCGGGTTTCGACCGGAATCCGCGCACCTGACCGGAGATGGTGTGGCCGCGGTGGTCAAACATGCCACTTATCTGGGCAGCAAAGCCGAGTTGGCGGTCGAAACCGCGACCGGTGAAACGCTCAAGCTATGGGCACGCAAGATGGTACCACCGGGAGAGAAGCTCCACTTCCAAGTCGCTCCCGAAAGCCTGATTTTATTCTGAAACCGCAGCTTTAGTTACGCGAGCGCCCCAGGAGCAGCATGATCCAATAGGCAGCTGTCAGGATTGTACCGATCAAAGCCGCCACATAAGTGAGCCCGGCTGCGTTCAAGGTCGAGTTGACCGCGTCTGCCTCGCCCCCCGGACGAATGATGCCGAGTTGTTGCAGGACGACCTTGGCTCGCGCACTGGCGTCAAACTCGACAGGCAATGTGATGAGTTGAAAAAAAATCATGATGCTAAAGCAAACCGCCGCGATCAATAAGGCCAGGTGCGTGCCGATCAACCCAAACGTCAACGAAGCAAAGATGACATAGAATACTGCGCTGCTGGCGAAATTCGTCGCATAGACGGCGCTCATGCGAATCTGGAGCGGAGCGTAGTGTTTCTGATGCTGCAAGGCATGCCCGCACTCATGCGCTGCCACGCCAACGTTGGCGGCGGAACTGCCCGCGTAATTTTCCGGGGAAAGAACGAGTTTCTTGTTTAGTGGATCGTAGTGATCGCCGAGGAAGCTCTCGCCTTGCACAATCTCCACATCGCCAATACCCGCCCACTGTAGGATGCGGGCGGCGGCCTGCGCGCCAGTTAATCCGGAAGCAATGGCCACTTGCGAAGCCTTGGCGTAAACGCTCTTCAGGTAGGCCATTGCTCCAAAAGAGAGCAGGGCGGTCGCGCCAAGCATTAACCAATATACAGGGTCAAAAAGCATAACAATCCATTACCCGGCCCCAATATGGTGTCGCTTCCGCAACCTGGCAAGGGACGGACAGGTTACAAATTAGCAAACCGATTCATCACGAGACGAAGCCTTCGGACTTGAGATAGTGAATCATCTTGGCCCGTTCCTTCGCGGAGAGTTCACCGTCGACATGGATGAAGCGCTTGCCTTCCGATTCCAAAATCGAGACCACCTGTTTGCCGTAGCTGACCTTGAATTGGGCGATCAATTCGCCGTGCACCGCGGCTTCCTTTCCGGTTAGAAAAACTCCCTCGGGTTCCCGTCCGGCAGTCACGATTGAATGGAGAATCTCCTTTTTCAATCGGTTTTGCTCCCGTCGAAACCAGCAAAAACAGGCGATAAAAACGATCAAGGCCGTTCCGAGAACGATGCCCGCGACGGTAGCGAGGGTGAGTAAATCCCCGATCTTTAAACTCCCTACATCGCCGGAAACCATATTTCCTAAAGAATCACGCATCCGGGCGGAATGTCAAAGTGAAGTTGAAAATCACGGCTCTTCCCGAGGGAGAAGAAGTCGAAATAAAATGCTCTTTAGAATCCAGTACGAGAGTCCGAAACAGAGAAATATCACCAAACAGACCAGGACCGGATGATCGCTGAACATGCTCGTGGAAGGCACAATGTGGACCAGGATGAAGGTGTAGATCAGGGCAAAAACAAAGGAAAAACTGCCGATGGTACGGGCATTTATCGATCGAAGCATAGCGAGCCCGATTCGCAGCACATAAATCCCCAGGCCGAGCGCAACCAGCGAGACAACGACGACAAACAAGCCACTGCCGGATTTCTTATCGGTAAGCAGATCCGACGCCGTCCTGCCGAGATAAATCGTCCCGCCAAACATCAGGAGGATGCCCGTGATCCGGATGGTCCAGCGGAGCCATCCGTAAGCCTCTGGGGCGCGTCCTGAAGCTGGCTGGTCACTCAGGTTGCCGGGCGATGATTTATCAACCATGCAAGACTATAGGCAGTCCGAAAGGACTGCCGCAAGAACACAGCTTGGAGATCGCCATTCTTTCACCGTGGTCGAAGAGTGGAAAGAGAGGTTGCTCCGAATTACTGGGTGCCCGCCGGTGTAAAGCCGTTGGCGCGACCGGTCAGAACGTCCGCTGCGTTTACAACATCGGGTGTATTTAGAAGCTCACCGTCATTGGTGTAAATGTTCGCCGTGACAAAGATGATAAGATTTCGCTTGGTCGACTCGGTCGCCTTGGATTGAAACAACCGACCGATCAGTGGCAGATCAGCCAAGCCTGGGACCTTGTCATTGATATTCTGCACATCGTCGCGCATCAACCCACCCAAGACCACGGTCGAACTATCACGAATGAGAACCTTGGTCGTGATCCGGCGTGTCTGGAAAACGGGCTGATTGATATCGTTGGTGGATAGCAGGGATGAAGTTCCGTCGGGATTACCGACAAAGATGGCGCTGCCATAATTAATGAAGCCCTGAAAGTCGGTGACTTCAGGAACCAGATTCAGATCAACGGTCTTATTATCCGCCGTGACCTGAGGCCGCACCACCAGGCGCACGCCCACATTGCGTCGCTTGAAGTCGGTCGGAGTGGTCGCGATAACAACGGGCGGGCTAACAACGGCAACGTTATTATTACCGACATTGTTGGTAGGTGGAGTCACCAGTTGAGGCGGATCAAAAGCGATCGGATAAGGGAACACACGAACGGACTCAACCACGCCCTGTTCGCCGCTCTTGACGATCGTGAAAGGGTCCGAGAGCATGTCGAAACTTTTCTTTTGGGAAAGGGCGGTGATGATCAGGTTGTAGGCCACTGGCCCAATAAATCCATCAACGGCAAGACCGCTAAACCCAGCTGTCGTCGGTTGGATTAATTGATCAATGCTGTTGGGTGCAAAACCGGGCGAGCCAGCCAATGCGGTGTTAAAGCTGACCGTCTGCAAGAACTTCGTGTTTGTCGCCGACGAGCCCGCAGGAGGTATCCCCGCAGCCGTGTAGGCCACGCCGACATTGGCGGTGATATCATTCAGGTCAGTCTGGTTGATTTCCACGAACTTGGTGGAAATACGGACCATCAGCGTGGGGGCCTGACCGGCATTGACCAGTTCTTCAATCAGCTCCATCTGATCGGCCGTATTCACGACGGTGAGTTGGCCTGTACTGGGGGTATAAACAGCGCTGGCCCCGGGAGGAAATTTCACGCCTTTAGCCTCCAAAGCTTCGAGCACGGGATCGGTCGGGGTATCGCTTGTCGGTGTCGTTGGAGTGGCGCCCGGCACGGGCCTGGCCAAGGTGAGACTCGTTACCGTGGTAGTGGTAGAGGGCGGCACCACAAAATTGGGCTGCACGTTAAAATTACGGCTGATCAGGTCATCCGTATTTTGATTGAAAGGAACAATCGAGATGGCGTAGTCCTGAACCTTGTACTTCACGTTGGCGAGTTGGCAGACGTAGCGCAGGGCTTCATCTAGCGGGACGTTATTCAAGGTCAGCGTAATCGGCTTTGCTGTCGTTGAAGCTTCGGGCTGGATGATGAAGTTGACTCCCTTATGGTTCGGTTCATCAAGTTCTTTGCTCTTGATGCTGAGGAAGTTGGTCGCTTCTTCGATCGTAGCATTCGTAAAGTCGAGCGACAAAAAGATGCTGTGGAGTCTCTGGTCGATATCGAAATTGCTGGCCCGGGTAATTGTCGGCTGGTTCTCCTGCGCGTCTTTTCCGGCGTCCTTATTAACGATTGGCTCGTACCATTTCTCCTCGACTTGGCGCAAACGCTCGTCCCGGGTCTCGGTACGGGCTGCTTCGTCATAGGCGATTTTCTCAGCGGTGATCCGCTTCAGTTCTGCGGTGGCTGCCTTGTTATACTGGTCGATTCCCAGAATGCGCTTAAGCTTCGCCTCGGCCAAGTCCCATTGCCCGGTGCGTCGATACTGCTCGGCTTCGATGAAGAGCTGTTGAACTTCGTCGACCTTGTTGACAAAGCCAGGGGTAACCGCCGGATTACCAAAGAGAGACGTATCGTTGGGATTGGCGATGGCGTGGTTGATCTGCGCCAATTTTTGATTGGCCAATTGGTTGTTGGGATTGTATTTGACGACTTCGTCGATCAATAGTTTGGCGCGGGCCGTATCGCCCACTTTCAAGGCATCGTCGTAGAGTTGGAGATCGACGCGGGTCAGACCTTCAGCCGCTTTTGCATAGGATGCGGTCGAGCGGGAGATCGATCCAAACGCCTCGGCTGCGAAAAGGTAGTTTGTACGAGCTTCCGGATAGTTTGTACCGAGCTCGGCTTTTTGAGCAGCGGCGAGGGCTTGATTCGCCCGGAACATCAACTCCTGTCGGCGAATGATTTCCTGTTGTTGAATTCGCGCGACCTCTTGCTGGGACATCGGAGTCGAAGTCGTCGTCTTTACTACAGGAGCAGGAGCGTTATCAGCCGGCGCCAGAGTTGTCGTCGTAGTGGTAGTTGTCGTTGAACTCGTCGTCCCCGGAGCTGGAACCGGCGCGTTATCCGCAGGCGGCGTCAGAGGAGCAGGAGCGGATGCCGCTTGAGCAGCCGCGGCTGTAGCTCCCGGATCTGCCGCTGCCACATCCTGAGCGGAGAGCCTAACCTGGGCCAAGACAAGCGACAATGCAATGAGGGGTAAAGTACGGTTCATGGAGAAAATCCAAGGTTTAGCTTCGCTGGGGATCATGAGTTTGGCGTCCCCTCAGGTAGAAGCGGAAGAGTGACGCCGGGGCCAATTGCTTGATCAGGTTCGGCCAACTTCTCCTCTTGCGGTTCGGCATCGAGTGTCTTGGTGTATTGAGGCTTTCCATTGGACCGGATCAACCGGGCCGTGATGAAGAACATGAGGTTGTACTTGGTCCGCTCGGACACCTTGCTCTGGAACAATCGCCCTACCAACGGCAAATCTCCGAGGCCCGGCACCTTGTCGTTGATTTCCTGGGTATCCTCGCGAATCAGGCCACCGAGTACTGCCGTTTGGCCATCCAACACCTGAAGATTGGTCACGACGGAACGCAGATTAAAGACAGGCATATTGATCGTTCCCTCCGTCAGGATGGTCGGGGGAGTCCCCGGAGGCGGCTCACTCAAGAGTTCTGTGATCGGGACGCCATAATCGATAAATCCGTCAAAGTCGATGACATCTGCCTTGGTAATGTCCAAATCAATACGCTGATCCGGATAGGTTGTCGGTTTGACTTCAAGGTTAACGCCGATGTCCTGCTCCACGAAATCGCGCGGCGTCGGAGGAATGGCCAGTTGAAGAGGTTGAAGCTGCGCAGCGAGAGGCGAAGTGTAAGCCACCTGATTGGCGCTCAACTTGGGCTTTTCAAAACTGTTCGGGTAGATGAATTCACGCACCAGATCGATGCTGGCCTTTTGTCCGTTTTGAGTAGTAACACTGGGAGCCGCAAGAAGTGATGCCCCAACGGTATTATTAATGGCCTGGACGACCGCCTCCATTCCCGCGCCATCCAGAATGGCCCCGACCTGAAGTACATTGGATGTATTGGGAGCAACAGGAATACCTGTATTGGGAAAGACCGGAACAGTGGCAATTCCCGGATTCTGGCTGATCAGCGTGTTAATACTATTAGGCGTCAACCCTCCCAAGCCGCCATTGGACGTAAAATCGGGCGTGCGCAAGCCCGTCTGAAAGCCTTCCTGCGTGAACGGCCCGACTGCTGGCGTTCCGATGGTATAGTTAAACGAAAGGGCCTTGAGCGCGTCCTCAGTGAATTCGGCGATCTTGGCTTCGATTTGGACTTGCGGCGTTTCCTTGCTGAGATTTTCGATCAAGTTGCCGATCAAGTCCAATTGCTCGGGCGTATCGCGCACAACAAGCTTGCTGGAACCGGGAAGGAACGTTGCCGTGGCGCCGTTGGGAAAACGAATTCCCCGGCTGGACAGTTCGTCCGTAACTTTCACCGAAACCGTAGTGACCGTGGTTGTGGACGGATCCGTAGTCGAAGGAGCACTTACCCGAAGGCTGGTTCCGCTGAAGAAATTAGGCGGCACCAGGAAGGTCCGCACGGTGAGAGTTTCCCCCTCATCGATGGAGGGACGCAAATAGACGGCGTAATCCTCCACAGAAAACTGAAGATTGGTCTGTTGCGTGATGTAATTAAGCAGCTCGATCAACGGCACGTTATCCAACGTAATGCTGACTTCGCGATGAATGGTCGGCGGCGCGACGACAACTGCAGGAGCCCCGGGAGCAGCAGGAGCCGCTCCAGTGGGCGCCGCCGCTCCGGTATCGACCGGCGTGTTGGAGGATAGACGCAAAACAAAGTTGATGCCCTGATGATCCGGATCAAGTTCCTTGCTCTTCGCCGTGAGGAATTGAATGACCGTGCTGATGTCGAGTTTGTCGAAATTGACCTTGTCGATGATGATCGACTGAAGCTTGCGCGTGATGGCAACGCGGTTATTGGATACTTGAACCGGCCCCGCCTGGGTGGGCTTGACGACGATGTCGGGAGAAATGGCTTGAGACCAATCCTGATCGACCTTCTCAAACTTCTCACCCTTGTACTCGTCACTACGCAAGTTGGCAGCTTGCATCTTGTACTTCTCGATGTGATCCATCTTTTCCCGGGCCGCTTTGTTATACGGATCGAGGAGAAGAATTTTGGAGTAAGTCTCCTCCGACTTCTCGTATTGGCCGGTCCGGAAATAGGCGTCTCCCTGAAAGAGTAGTTTTTGCACCGTGGCGACCCTGTCTTTAAACTCATCGGTAACGGCGGGATTATTGACGGTGCCTTCAGGATCGTTGACCTGACGTTCGTAGGCCACCTGTTCTTTCTTTAAATCGGCGAGATCCTTGGGATAGGCCGGATTTTCGGGATCGAGATCAATGGCTTCCTGCAGCTTTTGCGCCGCAGCAGCAAACTTCGCGTTCTTGGCGAGTTCCCCGGCCTGCCCGGCTTTAGCCATGGCCAGACCGATAGCAGCACGGTGATAAAGACTGGCCGAAGCGCCGCCCGGTACCGTCGCATCCAAAGCGTATTGAAATCTGCCGGCCGCATCGTCGTATTTGGCGTTGCCTAGAAAACGTTGGCCGTCGGCAACCGCCTGATTGGCGCTGAGAATAAGTTGCTGGCGTTTAACCGCCTCATCTTGAGCGGCCTGGGCAGCAGTAGTGGGCTGATTGGTGGAAGGAACTGGATCAGCAGCTCGAAGCCAGAGTGTAGACAATGGCAAAAGCGTGGCCGTCAGCACACAGCAGGCTTGGGTAAATTTCATTCGTAAGGCCTCAACTTAAAGGTTTTTATGTAAAAATGCAGTGAGAGTCAAGTGCCGAAAGCGTCTTAGATGAATTATTCGACATTTTTCTATGGCTTCGGCGATGCCGCTTGTACAGGAACTTCGTCCCACTCGGCGGGATCTAATTTCAGGATGTGATATTCCTGCTTGCTATCAACGTCCCGAATCTTTGCGCCAGTGTCATCCGCTTCAATGAGAATAAAATGACGTTCGGGCATATAATGGATGGCAAGTATCTTCCCTTGGGAGACTTTGATGACTTTGTCCGTATCCGCCGGCATGAGGATGACGAAGTCTGCCGTGGATTCAGGAGAATCGAGAGTTCCGCGATAAGGCACGAGAATCTTGGTGCCGATGTCGGGCCGATCAAGTTCAAGGGTCGATTGGTCGACCGACTCGACAATACCCGTGTTCTTGTTTTTGATCTGAACGACATTTTGCACGTAAGGGCCGACCACATAGCCTCCCGGAACGGGGTCACCTGTCTTCTTCAAGGGCGGCTGCTTTTCGCTGGGACTATCGGCAAAGTAGATTTGATATTCATTTACGCCTCCGATCTCTTCGATGCCCTTGAACATGATGTGAAAGGGAGTGCTCTCATACTTTTGCAGACGCAACCGGGCCAGGTAGTCGGGGTGACTTTTCGGATCGTGCGGATTGGTTGACTTGGTTCCGTCACAATCAGAGGCTTTAAGTCGTTCGCCGACCTGCTCATTTTTGAATTCAACGATATTGGAGAAACCATCGCCATCGGGATCTTCGCGATCAACGCCCGGGTCGGTAAAGCTGAGCCCGTATTGTTCGTACCAACTGAGAGGCACCCCACTCGGCGACCGGGCATTAACATCCTTTTTCTTGATGTAATCGCCGCTGGGATAAGCCGACGGATAAAACAGGTACGCATCTGAGTCGAAGAGTTGGCGCTTGCTCGCCGGAGCATTCCACAAGGCAGGCGAGTTCCATGAAACAAGCCGCGCCGCGAGGTCATCGGCGCTTAGCGGCCTGGAGGGCTTGCCCGTCGGCTCCATGCTATGAAAGCCGACGATGTCCGAGAGCGGTGGAAACTCATAGGCCAATCCTCCCGCGCCAAGCGCCAGGAGAAAAAGGGCGACCGCCAAAATAATGGGTTCGGGTGATTTAAAACTCATGTCTGTTATTTCCCGTTGTTGTCATCGGCAGCCGCCGGAGCAGGAGCCAGCCACTCGATCAGATCGACCCGGAGTCTGACGTGGAGCGTGGAATTGCCGAAAAGATATTGCGGCCCCTTGGTCGAAACGGTCGCAGCGGCCTCGCCCGGAGGCCTATCAGTAACGGAGTTATCCGTAGGCCCGACCAGCTTCTCAAGATCGCCCGGCACGGGGGAAGTGGATTGTACATTCTGAACGGAGAGATTGCGGACGACAAAAATATAGGGGCTTTGAATCAGGTCGTTCATGACTTTGCGGAAACCTTCCGTGGTGGTTTCGAACTCGAGTTCAAAAGGATAACCCCGGTACGCGTCCTGCGGCGCCACATAGGAAAAACCGTTCAAGCGCCCCGGCGCGGGAGTCCCTCCGCCACCGCCTCCACTCGAATGCGCATCCTCTTCAAAAGTCCGCTGAATATCCAAGATACTCCGGACGGGAGCGTTGGTCAGGATATTGGTAAGCAATTCGACCGCCAACAACTGCTTGCTCAAGACCTCCGTTTGATCGTCTGCGGGATTTTGATTGAGGTAATTGGCGAACGTAAAATAAAAGTTAGGCGGCAGTTTTACGCTGTGAACACCGGCGGCGGCGGTCAGTTCCCGCACCTTGTCGTCCAGATTATGTTTCCAGGCGACCGGGTCCTTCTTCTCGATGGAGTAGAGTTTGTTTTGCTTCGCCATCAGCTTGCTTTCAATCAGGGGAACAAGCTGGCCCCTGAGCAAATCGATGTTGTTTTGCAAAATCTTCTGATTTTGACGGTTGACGAGAATTTTCTCCGTGGCCGCCGAGTAGACCGAAGATTGGTCATATTTAGCCTTGGCGTCTGTGACCCCCTGCTGGGCAAGCGTCAACTGTCCTGAGAAATAAAAATACCAGGCGCTTCCACCCAGAAGTCCCACCACGACAAAGGCGATGATCATACCGAGATCAAACTTGGAAAGGTTTAATTTTTTCATGGCGCAGAACGTCAGGGCTTGAAGCTGATCGGTTCCTTAAGCTTGAGCTGCATTTTGAATGTCTGGGCGAAGGAAGCATCTCCTCCAGTCGTGGTATAGCTTTTGAGAGTGTCGGTAATGTTTCTCTTATCGATATCGAAGTAGGGCAGGTCGGCCAGGGAATCGACAAATTCCCGCAACTGGTTGGGATCGACGATTTCGGTCCGCGCGTTGGCGTGGTAGAGACCGGTGATGTTCAAACCGGTGATCGTGTCTCCAGTCGCTTGCGCGCCGGGCTGGGCCGCAGGAGTTCCCCGGTTAGGTCGAGGGCCACCGCCTCCTCCTCCGCCACCACCGGACGAACCGAATTGAGGGGTAAGTTCCGTAATCCAAACTCCCTCGGGAATCTTGTCATTCAAGGCGGTCAGGATTTTCTGCCAGGAGTCATGTTGGTTACCGAGTCGCGCGGCAAGATCAAAGGTTCCCTGCAGGGCATCTTCCTGTTTGGCCAGCGTTGCGATCATGGAGGCCATCGCCGGAAGACTCTCGGTTTTCTCCCGTAACTTCGCCTCAATTTGGTTTGCGTAGACCGTCTGTTGATAATCGAAAAGGGCCAGGCAGATAAAGACAACCACCCACGCCGCAAGGGCGGCAAAAAAGTAGGGTTGTTTGCGGCGCTTATCCGCACGCGCAACGAGGCTGGGGGCATCAAGCGTGACTTCGGCCGGACAGCTTCCCGTCTCGCGCAGCGCAAGGCCAACCAGTTCGGCCGTGTAGCAATGATTTTGCTGAAGCTGCGTGGTGTTCAGGGATTTGCCCAGTGTCACATTGCGCAGCGGATTAAAATAGGCAACGGGGAGGCTGAGTTTGTCGGCGATGAAAAGGTCGAGATAAGGCAACTGCGAACTGCCGCCGGTGAGGAAGACGCGTTTCGGCGGCGCGCCGCTGAGGGTCGTTCGGTAGTAGGCGATGGACCGGTTGATATCGACGTGGAGCCGTGTCATCGTCGAGCGGATCAGCTTCGAAATGCGGGCTGCATCGACATCGTCCGGGTCGGCATAAACGCCACCGAGGGAGACGAAACCTTTGCCTTTTTTCAACGTTTCTGCCGCCATGAACGGCTCCTGCATTTCGTTGCAGATGCTCTGGGAAATTTGATTTCCTGCGATGGGGACGTTGCGAATCCAGAAGGATGATTTTTCGACGAAGACGAGGTTGGTTGAGCGCGCGCCCATGTCGATGATGAGGGAGCATTCGTCGGTTTGCGGCTCGCTATAGCGGAAGGCGTTGAGCAACGCGAAGGGCGCGATGTCCACCTGCTTGACCTTAAAACCGATTGCCTCGACAGCGGCGACTTCTGCTTCCAGTATTTCTTTCTTAATGGCGACAATGACCGCCTCGGCCTCGGTTCCGGATCCCCGCGTGGGCATCATCTGGTAATCCCAGGTGACTTCGTTGATCGGGAACGGGACGTTTTGTTGCGCCTCGAAAGCGACCACCTGCTCGACTTGCGCGGGATCGACGGGGGGGAGCTTGACGAAGCGCATGAAAACGCTCTGGCCGGAGATGGAAAGGACGACTTCCTTTCCCTTGATCCCTTGGTCCTTGAAGAGTTTGGTCAGGGCCGGAGTAATGAACTTCGAGCGGTCCTCTTCCTTGTTAGGATCAAGACCGAGATCGGCAACGCCGAAGCGAAGAAGATTCAGCGTGCCATTCTTGCCGATACCGAATTCGGCAACCTTAAGCGTGCTGGTGCCAAGATCGACGGTAATGACTTTGGGTACGGCGGCCATGAGAGGATTTTCTATGCTAATGAAGGGGGGTGAACTTAACCGGTGGTATGTGTGTTATCCAATCAGGCTATTTGTCTGAAGCAGGCAGCTTGAGGGCTGGATAACGATCCGCGTCGGTCGTGATGAAGGGGCTCTGGTTCTGAAGATAAATCAATCCGGGAATAGGCCTTAATGGTTGGTACCAATTGGGGTCCGTTTCCTTGTTCTTGTCGAAGACATCAACGGGTTTGCCATCGACGTCTGCTTCCACATGAATATTAAATTTGCGGTCGAAATCCTGGTAACCGCCACCGGCACTATAGCGTCCGAGAGTCGAGGGATGAACGTAAACGACGCCATAGGCATCCTTGCCCTTGAGAACATTGAGGTATGTTACCGATCCGGTCAGCGCCACCGCGACGCCCTTGCCCGGGATGGGGGCATCCGGCGCGAGCAGGTCGAGGCCCTCGACCCAGACCTTGAACTGGACCTCATTGAGATAGTCTCCCACTGCGGGATTGACGCTATAATGAAATTCGATCTTGAGCCACTGGTTGTTATCGCTGGAACTACCGCTGCCCCCGCCAAGATTGGTCGTCTGGACGAAAGAGGTAACGATGGCGTTTTGATTGACGAACATTACGGGGGAATTTGCCACCTGGGCCATCGCCGGTCCAGAGATCAACCCCGCAAGTACTATCACCAAATAACGCCGCCAAAGTGCCGTTGCGCGAAATGACATGTTTGTATCTAGTTACATTGACCATCATCGGTCAAACATTTTACGTCGAATATGTGCAATCTTATCGATGCGCACGGCTGACCCTAGCTTCGACATCATCCCGCGACAATCTCCAAAACGACTAATTCCAAGGAGCGGCGTTTGTCACTTTCGCCCGTTAACATTTCCTTCTGAGCCTGATAAATAAGGGCCAGGGCTGTAAACCAAAATCGGGCCGGACGATGCTGACTGCGCTGCGCGGCCTGCCCAAGGGCATAGGTACTGATCGGTTCTCCACTCTTCTTTCGAGGGAGGTAAGCCTGTCCCGCTGCAGACACCTCTGCCGAGGTGAACGATCCGCGGGAGAGCTTTAACATATTGTTTTCCCGCAGTACCGCAGCAAGCGCAGCCAGACGAATTTGACCGGCCAGCAAAATGAGAATGCCTACTTCCGATTCGTCCTGTGCCAGCAGTGCGGAAAGCTGAGCCAAGGCAACCTTGGCTTCGCCGCCGAGCACTGCGCTGCAGAAATCCCAAATGAGAACTTCGCGGCTTCCGCTGATGACCTTGTTCACGTCGGCGGCAGTAAGGTCCGCTTTCCCCTCCCCCGCAAAGCAGGCCAACTTCTCCATCTCCTGTGCCCAGAAAGCGGTATCGATGCCGGTGGCTTGGAAGAAACGTTCCGCCGCGCCGGGGCCGGGACGGAGACCGGCGGCCTTCATGCGGCGCTCAATCTGGAAAATGATTTCGTCCTCGCTGGTCTTGCGAAGATCGGGAAGATCAAACGCTTTGGCCTGGGCCAATTTTAGAAGTCCCTTGGCGAAGGCACGCCCGCGATGAATACCCAGCGCGCTAATAATAAGAGTGACCGATGTGCCATCGACTTTCAGTAAATCAGGCAGCAGCGTCTCGAGCGATTCCTTGACCGAGGCGTGTCGACCGACTCCGGTTTCATCAAAGAAATTGACCGCTTTCCACCAGACCAGCTTGCCTCCGCCGAAAAACGGCAGAGTCATAATCGCTTCACGGACTTTCTCGATCGAGCGAATCGCGTCATCCACCGAATCGGCGCGGCCATCGATCGTCTCGAGATTCATCGGATCTTCCGGGGCCAGTTTCTTGGCCAGCTCGGCGGCGGCTTTCTTGACGGCGTCCTCGTCGGAGCCGGCCAGGAAATGGATCGGAACGGCTTTGGTGGTGGTTGAACTCATATTGCGGTGGCCCTGCGATTACTTTACGATTGCCTAATGGAACATCTCTGGGCGCCGTGGCGCAATCTTTACGTGCAGGACCCGCAGAAAATCGCCGGGAACGTTTTCGCGCGGATCGCCCAAAGCTCCGATGACGAGGCTAACTATGTTCTCAGCCGGGGCAAGGCCTGCTTCGCGGTGCTCAACGTTTATCCCTATAATACTGGCCATCTCATGATCCTGCCCTATCGCGAGACCGGCGCGCTGGAAGACCTGAGCGATGACGAGACGCTCGAGATGATGACGATGTTGAAGAAAATGAAGGCGGCGTTGACGGCGGCCTTTCAGCCGCACGGATTCAACATCGGAATTAATCTCGGCGCGGCCGCCGGTGCCGGAGTCGAACAACATCTCCACATCCATCTCGTCCCCCGCTGGCGCAACGACGCCAATTTCATGACCACCACCGCCGAGACCCGCGTGCATCCGAATGATCTCGCCGCGACTTATGCGGCGATTAAGAAGCAATTATAGGGCACAAATGAAGCCGGAGGTTCAGCAAATTCTCGAAAGAGTCAAAGATACGGCGGATTTTGCCTGCGTTGAATTCCAAGATATCAACACCGCAAATGTTTGCGGCGATAATGCCCTCCATTGCGTCATTGTTTGGGGCGACTATGAAGCTGCATGCGTCTTAGTTGAAAACGGCATCGACATCCAAAAGCATGGTGAGCACGGCTACACGCCGCTGCATGTAGCGTGTCAATTTGGACGCAAAGACATTGCGGAAATGCTCATAAAACACGGCGCTGATCTTTACGCACGGACAGAAGGAGATATTCCATTTACCGTAGCTCGGTTGAATAATCACGACGATATATGTGATTTTCTTGATACTTATTATCGAAATAAATCCTGATTCATCACGCTTCCTATGCACATCGGACTTTTACAACTTAATGCCACCATTGGCGCGTTCGACAAAAATCGCGCGCGACTTGAGGCAGCTTATAAAGAAGCCGTCGCTAAAGGTGCGGAACTCGTCCTCGCTCCGGAACTTTTCCTGTGCGGTTATCCTCCGCGCGACCTGCTTTTGCGCGATGACTTTATCCAGCGCGGCCTCGACTGTCTCCTGGCGCTGACTCGCTCGATCGGCCCCGTGCCACTCATCGTCGGTTATGCGGATCGCAATCCGACGCGACCCGGACGTCCCCTGCGCAATTCCGCTGCCGTCATCCAAAATGGAAAGATCACCCATTGCGTCATGAAATCGCTGTTGCCGACATATGACGTCTTCGACGAAGACCGCTATTTCGAGCCAGCCGAGAAAGTTTTCCCGATCGAAATCGCTGGTGAAAAAATAGCCGTGACGATTTGCGAGGACATCTGGAACGACGCCGATTTCTGGCCCGAACGCCGCTATCGCTGCGATCCGGTACACGATCTTGTTGGTGCTGGCGCGAAGCTGATCGTGAATCTTTCCGCTTCCCCGTGGCAGCGCGGCAAAGAGGCCCAGCGATTGGAAATGCTCCAGCGAGTCGCCCGCGACGAACGCGTGCCGCTCGTGCAGGTAAACATGGTCGGCGCCAACGACGAATTGATTTTCGACGGACACAGCGTTGTGCTCGATGCGCAGGGCAACGTCCTGGCGCTCGGCGCAAGTTTTGCCGAGGAGATTCTTGTGGTCGATACGGAGGCCGCAGCTCCTTCCCCAGCGCTGAGCTTGCCCTCGAATCCCGAGGAGCAACTTTTCCGCGCGCTCGTCCTGGGCGTCCGCGACTACGTCGGGAAATGCGGCTTCAAGTCGGTCGTGCTGGGACTTTCGGGCGGAATCGATTCGGCCCTCATAGCGGTAATTGCGGCCGAGGCACTGGGCGCGGATAAGGTCTGGGGCGTTTCGCTTCCCTCCCGCTATTCAAGCGAAGGCAGCTTGAGCGATGCCTCGCATCTCGCGAAAAAACTCGGCATCCGCTACGACGTGCTGCCCATCGGCGAACCGGTGATTGATGTCGAGAAAACGCTGGAGAGTGTGTTCTCAGGACGCACTCCCGACGCGACCGAAGAGAATATCCAATCGCGAATGCGCGGACTGCTCCTCATGGCGCTCTCGAATAAGTTTGGACCACTCGTCCTCACCACCGGTAACAAATCGGAATTGGCCGTCGGCTACTGCACACTTTACGGCGACATGTGCGGCGCACTGGCGGTGATCGCCGATGTCCTCAAGACGGAAATCTACGCGCTATCGCGATGGATCAACCGCGACGAGGAAATCATACCGTGGAGCACTATCGAGAAACCGCCCAGCGCCGAGTTGCGCCCCAACCAAACCGACCAGGACAGCCTGCCGCCTTACGAAATACTGGATCGCATCCTGCGCCATTACGTCGTCGATGATGCCGATCCCAAGATGTTGATCAGCGAAGGCATCGCGCCCGAGATCGTTCGCGATGTGCTCAACAAAATCACCTTCAGCGAGTACAAGCGCCGCCAGGCCGCGCCGGGGCTCAAAGTGTCTCCGCGCGCCTTCGGCATGGGCCGCCGCGTGCCGATCGCGCAGGGGTTTAGGGCTTAATATAAGTTGCGAGACAGCTAGTGATACTTTAGTATCACTTTATGGCTGCCACGGAACTTGTTACAACACTCAAGAGAAACGCCACCAAACTCATTGCACAGGTACGGGAAGAACAGGAGCCTCTTCTCATCACTCAGCATGGGTTGCCTGCCGCCTACTTGGTGGACGTCGATTCATACGATGCCCTGCAGGCTCGCATCGAAGTCCTGGAAGGACTGGCCCGTGGAGAAGTTGCCATTCGCGAGGGCCGCACCATGTCGCATGAGCAGGCCAAAAAGAAGCTGCAGCGGTGGTTGAAATAATTTGGACAGATCCCGCAGTGGCCGAACTCGATGCCATTGCCGATTATATCGCTTTTGATGATCCGACGGCGGCAAGCCGCTTGGTTCAACGCATCGTTTCAAGAGTGCAACAACTGAGCCGTTTTCCAAAATCGGGGTCGCGAGTACCCGAGTGGCCCAAGTCAGTCTATCGCCAATTGGTCATCAGCCCATGTCGCGTATTTTATCGATTTGAAGAAAAACAGGTCTTTATCGTTTTTGTAATGCGCCATGAAAGACTCTTAAGGAAAAGTTTCCTCAAAAAAGCGGGCTAGTCGGTATCTCCTCGCAAAGCCTTGCTTCACACCGCGCCTCTGGCAAAGTGATAGACCCCCTATGCCGCGCGTTGAGAACATCGAGAAGACCTTTCAGCGCTGGATGCATCCGCGCGAATTGAAGGCGCTTAGCCAAAGTTCCGGCGCCATTTCGTTGGGCTCTTTGCCCGCGTCGGCGCAGGCATTTGTGCTGGCGGGATTAGCGCGTCATGCGCCGAAGCGGACTTTTCTCGCATTGGCGCCCGGTGTGAAAACCCAGGAGGAATTAGCCAACGATCTCGAAGCCTGGGGCGCGCCGAATCTTTTCTTTCCGCAGGTGGAAGCGCCGGTGACCGGAACGCTGCCCGATCCTGAAGCTTCCGCAGAACGCCTGGCGGCCCTAACCAAACTTTCCGCCGGATTTACAGGCGTGGTGCTGACCACGGCGAGCGCATCTGAACAACCCCTCCCCGATCCCAAAGCGCTCCAAGAAAATCGGATCAAGCTGGTCAGGAATACTCACCTCGATCGTGAAGCGCTGCTCAAGCAATTGCAGGAGGCGGGCTATACTCGCGAGGCGCAGGTGCAGGAGCGCGGCCAGTTCAGCGTGCGCGGCGCGGTCGTCGATATTTTCTCGTGGGATGCGCCTCGCCCCCTGCGCACGGAATGGGAGGACGAGGAGCTGATTTCGTTGCGGGAATTCGACGTCGATGCGCAGCGTTCCGTGCAGACGCTCAAGACCGCTGAGTTAAGTCTGGCCATTCCGACAGCAGCAGGAGATTCCGCTGGTGAAGCGACTTTGCGCGATTATTTGGCGAGCGATTTTGTCACGGTGAATTTGGGAGACGAGGAAGAAGCTGAGGACGGCATCGGCGGTCATAGACCGCCGCTACAGGCTGAGTTGAACTTCTTCGCCCACGATTTTCTCCACGCACCGCGCGGCGATTTCATCCTCCAAGAAAATCGGCGCGATCTCTTTCTCGAACACCTGCGCGATTGGATCGCGGAAGGCTGGGAAGTCGCGATCTTTTGCAATAACGAAGGCGAGCACAAGCGTCTGGAGGAAATTCTCAACGAAGCGCAAATCCCAGTCGACACGATCACGTTTCTCATTCGACCTTTGCTGCGCGGCTTTGTCTGGCCGGAAGGAAAATTGGCTGTGCTCAGCGACGCGGAGATCTTCGGTCGTTACCAGACCATGCGGGCGCTGCGAAAGCAGGAACGGCTCGTCAGCCTGCGCAGCCAGCATCAAGCGCTCGACTTCACCGAGATTGGCGATGGCGATTACGTGGTGCATCTCCATCACGGCATTGCGCTTTATAAGGGCGTGACGACGTTGCCGGGGGCGGCACAGGAAGGGACCTCCGCCCAGCGTGCGGCGGCTACCTCGGATGCTGACGCCCCGGTGGGCGCGGAAGTACTCGTCCTCGAATTTGCGGAGCAGAGCAAACTCTACGTCCCGGTCGAGCAATCCTACCTCGTCACGAAATACGTTGGTGTGGGCCGTCGCCATCCGCCACTCGACACCATGGGCGGCTCGCGCTGGGAGCGCGCGAAGATTTCGGCGCAAAAGGCGGTCATGGATTACGCGGCGCAACTGCTCAGCGTTCAGGCCGAGCGCGATGCCCTCCCCGGCCACGCCTACCCGCCCGATACGGCATGGCAGCGCGAATTCGAAGAGGCCTTTGTCTACGAGGAAACAGAGGACCAGGAGCGCTCCATTCTCGAGACCAAAAAAGACATGGAAGGCACGCGTCCCATGGACCGACTCATCTGCGGCGATGTCGGCTTCGGCAAGACCGAGGTGGCGATTCGCGCCGTCTTCAAGGCCGTGCAGGAAGGAAAACAAGCGGCGTTTCTAGTCCCCACAACGATCCTGGCCGAGCAGCACTGGAAAAATCTGCGCGAGCGTTACGCCGCCTATCCCGTGCGCGTCGATTGCCTCAGCCGGTTGCAAAGCACCAAGAGCCAGCGAGACACCATCAAGGGCCTCGCCGACGGTTCCGTCGATGTCGTTATCGGCACACACCGTATCCTCTCAAAGGACGTCAAATTCAAGGACCTCGGCCTCGTCATCGTCGATGAGGAGCAGCGCTTCGGCGTAAAACAGAAGGAAAAATTCAAGCAACTCTTCCGCCTCGTCGATGTACTGACTCTTTCCGCCACGCCGATTCCGCGCACCCTTTATCTCTCCCTCACCGGCGCACGCGACATGAGCACGATCGAAACCGCGCCGCCCAATCGCCATCCCGTGGAGACCATCGTCGCGCCCTACGATGAGCGCGTCATCCGCGACGCCATCAAACGGGAATTGGCACGCAACGGGCAGGTCTATTTTCTCCACAACCGGATTCACTCCATCCATGAAGTCGCGCAGCAATTGCAACTGCTCGTCCCGAAAGCGAAGATCGCCGTCGGTCACGGCCAAATGGACCCGGATGATCTCGAAGACGTGATGGCGCGCTTCGTTTCAGGCGAAACCGATATCCTGCTCTCCACCACCATCATCGAGAGTGGCCTCGATATCCCCAACGCGAACACCATCATCATCGATCGCGCCGACCGCTTCGGCCTCGCCGATCTCTATCAGTTGCGTGGTAGAGTTGGCCGCGCCCAGCACAAGGCCTACGCGTATCTTTTCATGCCCCGCTCCATGATGTCCACGAGCGATGCGAAGAAACGCGTCTCGGCGATCAAGCAATATTCGCAACTCGGCGCGGGCTTCAAGATTGCCATGCGCGACTTGGAGATTCGCGGCGCGGGCAATTTGCTCGGCACGGCGCAGAGCGGGCATATCACCGCGGTCGGCTTCGATCTCTATTGTCAGTTGCTCAAAACCGCCGTCGCGCGAATGAAAGGCGAGAAGCCCGGTCGTCTCGTCGAGACAAAGTTGCAGCTCGATTTTCTCGTCTGGCAGGAAAGCGATGTCGACAAAGCAGCCGGAAAATTCGGCGCGTTCCTGCCTCGCAAATATCTGCCCGAAAGCCGCTGGCGTCTGGACGGTTACCGGCGCATCGCCGAAGCGGCCAATTCTGCCGATCTCGAAAAACTGCGACTGGAATGGCGCGACCGGCATGGCCCCTGGCCGCTTGAAGTGGACAGATTGCTCCTCGCCACCGAGGTCAAAATCGCGGCGTCCGAGGCACGGATTCGCATGGTGGAAACGCAGGAGGACAAGCTAATGCTCCAGCAAGGCCAAGATTACATCATGGTAAGCGGCAAGTTTCCCCGCTTGACCACTCGCGACGCAATTTCTATGCTGAAAGAAATAATTTCATGGGTCGTTTCGTTGAAAAGGTCGTCCTAGTGCGACGTCCTCGCCATCTTTTGTCACTCGCAGCCGTCCATTTAATTGTTTGGACGGGGCTGTTTTTTCTGCTCGCGTCCACCGCCCGTGCCCAGATGCTGGCCGACGGCATCGCCGCCGTGGTCAACGACAAGGTGATCACCTACGTCCAGATCAACCAGCAGGTGGCGGACACCGAAAAACTGTTGCGCCAGAGCTACTCCGGCGAGGACCTTTTCGAGCGCGTGAAGGAAGCCAAGTTGAACGTTTTGCGCGCGTTGATTGAGCGCGAATTGATCATCCAGGATTTCAAGACCGCGGGCGGCTTCATTCCGGATACCTACGTCAACGAACGCATCAACGACGTCATTCGCAATGAATATGGCGGTGATCGCGTCGCCTTTATTCGAACAATGTATGCGCGGGGCGTGACCCTGCAAAAGTACCGCGACGAAATCAAGGACACCGCCATCGTCGGCTACATGCGCAATAAAAACGTCGTCCAGACGGTGCTCGTTTCGCCTTACCAGATCGAACAATACTACCAGCAGAACCTGCGCCTCTTTCAGCAGGACGAGCAGATCAAGGTGGCCACGATTGTCCTGCACAAGGCGCTTTTCCCCTCCCAGAAAACAGGGCCGGACGGCAAGCAGATCACTTATGATCCGCAGCAGGAAATCGCCACGGAAATCCTCTACAAGCTCGATACCGGGGCCGATTTCGCCGAGTTAGCCAAGTCCTATTCCGAATCGAGCAACAAGGATGACGGCGGCGAACTCGGTTGGGTAACGCAGAACGGCAAGACCGCCATTCGCCCCGATTTGTGGGACCCGATTTCCAAGCTGCAGCCCGGCCAGCATACCAGCGTGATCGCCACTTCCGACGGCTATTACTATATTGTGCTGGTGGAAGACCGCAAAAAATCATCCATGACTCCGCTGGAAGATGTGCGCGCGCAAATCGAGCAGACCGTGATCAGCGAGCAGAGCCAGCTTCGGCAGCAACAATGGCTCGACAGCCTGCGGGCCAAGGCCTTCATCAAGATGTTCCTGTAATGTAGCGGCGGTCTATGACCGTCGGACTTATCCTGACTTTTTCCAGCGACGGTCATAGACCGCCGCTACATTAATGAAAAATCTTCCAACAATCGCCATCACCCTCGGCGATGCAGCCGGCATCGGCCCCGAAGTCATCGCGAAAACCCTCCGCGATCCGCGCCTGCCCAAAGGCTTTCAATTCGAAGTGCTCGGTCAGAAAAAAGGCAAGGGAATCACTCCCGGCAAACTAACCCAGACTTCCGCTCGTGCGTCACTGAATGCCCTCGAAGAAGCCACACAGGGATGTCGCAATGGAAATTATGCCGCGATGGTGACCGGCCCCGTGCAGAAAGAATCGCTGGCAGCGGTCAGCCCCGGCTTCGTCGGCCAGACCGAATTTCTCGCCCGTGCCTGCGGGCTTCCCGACGATGCCGCCGTCATGATGCTAACCGATCCGAAGCTGACTGTGGCGCTCTGCACCAATCACTGCTCCGTGCGGGATGCCGTTAAAAAACTCACGACGAAACGCATCGTTTACGTGACGAAAATTACGCATCAATTTCTCCAACAATGCGGCATCGCCCAACCGCGCATGGCCGTTGCTGCGATCAACCCGCACATGGGCGAAGCGGGCCTCTTCGGCGATGAAGACTTCCGCATCGTCCAGCCAGCTGTCTTAAAATTGAACAAAGAAAACATCGCGGTGGTCCATGCGCCCGCCGACACGATTTTCTATTACGCCGTGCAGAAAAAAGCCTTCGACGCGGTCATCTGCGCCTATCACGACCAAGGCCTTATCCCCTTCAAACTGGTCGCCTTCCAGACGGGAGTGAACGTGACGCTGGGACTGCCCATCATCCGCACTTCACCCGATCACGGCACAGCGCTCGAAATCGCTGGCAAAGGCCTCGCCGATCATCGCAGCATGCTGGCCGCGGTGCGACTGGCCTGCCAATTAGTTCGCGCAAAAGCAAAAAAAACTTAGCCGCAAAAGAACGCAGAGAGCTCAAAGAAGATGAGAAGAAAAATGTTCTTTGTGTTCTTTCGCGGCCAATAAGATAAAGAATAGGACACATATGAAAATTGGACGCATCACCTTTATCGACCCGGCCGCGCCTAAAGCCAAACAGGACCCTCTCGGCCCCGAGGTCGAACGCACCATCGCCTCCATTTTCTCTCAGCCTTCGAAATTCGTTTCATTGCTCATTCCGAATGATCCCAAGCAACTGCGCGCGGCGATCATCCGCTTGTGCGACGAGGAAAAATGTCCGCTGGTCCTCACCTTCGGAGGCACCGGCCCCGCGATGACCGACATTGTTCCGGACATCACCCTCGAGGTCGTCGATCGCAAATTGCCGGGTTTCGGCGAAATCATGCGCTACTATTCTTACGAGCGTTTCAAGGTCTCCGTGCTGTCACGCGCCGAGGCGGGTGTCCGAGGCAAAAGCCTCGTGATTAATCTTCCCGGCAAGCCCAAACCGGTGAAGTTCTGCCTCCGGTTGCTCCAGGAAGGAATCGCCGAGGCCTTGGAACAGATTGCCGGAATTAAACCTGGCTTGAAGGGCGATGAGATCGAAATCCCCGTCGATAAATACCTTCCGTTCCTCAAGAGGCTCCGCCCCAAGCTCGATCCCGAAGGCGAGAAGCATCCGACTCTTTAGGCTGCCACGCTACCAATTCACCGGCACTTTTTCGCGGCGCTGCGTCTTTTTGCTGTAGTAAAACACACAGCCATATTCCGCGCCAAATTCATGGACGAGACGGGTCGCCTTGACGTCATAGCAGCAGTACTCGGCGATGGGCGAGAGCTTGCCCTCCTTCCACCACTTGAGCGCTTCCATCCCGTCAGCCGTTTTGCCGCAACCAAGCGTCTGCTCGGAAATGGCATCGAGCCCCACGCGCATGCCGATATTTTTCTCCACATCGCGCATAAGATCGAGCACTGGCACCTGACTTAGATCGAACACGGCATACGGAGCCAGCACCTCGAAATCGAAATCCACGACGTTATAACCGATCACCCGGTCGGCACGCTGCAATTCATGGAGAAGCTGGTGCACCTCGTCCTCGAGATAAATTTCATACGTGCCGCGAGCCGTACTGTACGTCACGCCCAGCGACATTTTCATTGCGCGCTTGTTGTGCCATCCGCCGACTTCCGCGGCGCTCTTCTGCGTTTCCAGGTCGAAGTAAACAAGGTTGGGGCTGGCCATGATCAGATGGAATCATGGCGATTCGCCTCGCAGATAAAAGCACCTTTGTAACCTTTTTTGCGTCCTTGTGACGCACAAGACGACTATCGCCCCTCCCGCCAATTGATTTATCAGCCTTGTAGCGGCGGTCATAGACCGCCGCTACAACCGAACCGCCTTTCAAACCAGCAATCATGATAAGGGTGCTATTTCCTTGCCGCATGCCGCCGACTTTGGCTTCATACCATGATGTTAAAGGCGTGTCTGGCTTGGGCCTTTTTCTGTCTCGTTGTCGTGCTCCCGGTCCGGGCGTTTGATTGGGAGACAGCTACTTCCAACGGTCGCGAATACGTCTCGCTCCGTTCCTTCTGCTTGTTCTACGGCTTCCCCTATTCCGTTCCCAACGGCAACGACCGCTTTACCAGCCGAAACGCCGCCCATTCGATCAGCCTCAAGATCGGAAATAGCGACATGTATCTCGATGGCGTTCACTACGTGATGAGCTTCCCCATTGAGGGCGGCGGCAACGACTGGCTCGTCTCCCGCATGGACGTGATCAAGCTTTTCGAGCCGATCATTCGTCCCTCGGAAGTTTCCGGGCGTCACACCATTCGCGGCGTGGTCATCGATGCCGGTCACGGCGGCACCGATAACGGCGCGACCAGTCGCCTCGGCGCGGAGAAAAATTACACGCTCGATACCGCCTTCCGCCTGCAGAAGATTCTGCGCGATGCCGGACTCAAAGTCGTCCTCACTCGCAGCAACGATGTCTTTGTCGATCTTTACGAGCGCGCCCACATCGCCTCGCTCTATCCCGATTACGCCTTCGTCAGCATCCACTTCAACTCCGCCACGCCTGAGGCGCGCGGACTGGAGACCTACTGCCTGTCACCGCGCGGGGCCGCATCGACTTCGTCCAATTACCTGACCCGTGGCGATATTCAGAAACTTCCCGGCAACGATTACGACACGCAGAACATCCTGCTCGCCGGGATGGTCCATTCCGAAATCATCAAGCTCAACCCCGGCGACCAGAGCGCGGATCGCGGCGTCAAGCGCGCGCGGTTCGTCGTCATCAAACAAAACGTGCTGCCCGCCATTCTGGTCGAGGGCGGCTTTGTCTCCAATCACATGGAATCGCAGCGGGTCGATCAGAGCAGCTATCGCCAAAGCCTCGCCAACGCGATTGCCCGCGGCGTGATTCGCTTCTGCAACGACATGGGCGACCGAAATATGTCGTTGCCTGGCGGAAGCCGCGATGACAACGAAGAAGCGCCGATCTCCAAGCCGCCGCCGAAAGCCATCCCCGTCGCACCTGCGGCTCCTTCCGGTCTCGCCCACGATTCTCCAAACGTAAAACCAGTCGCCACCACCACCACTCTATCCGGCACGACGGTTTCCACTCATAAGTCGAAGAAGAAAAACAAACCCGCAACCACCCCACCGGCTGTCACCCCGACTCCACCGACGGCGGAAACTCCTCCGCCCAGCTCAACTCCTCCAGCCGCGGAATCAACGCCACCGGTCCCGGCCACGACCAATGCCGCTCCTGCCACGTCAACGCCGAGTAGCCCGCTGAATTTGACCGAACCCGCCGCACCAACTCCCACCCCCGGTGCGGAAAAAGCGCCAGCGGAACCGGACGAACCACCCACGGTCAATATCTACCCAACCACGCCCGCCGCACCCGCGAAGAGTTCCGCGCCTGCGCCCAGCACCCCGGCATCGACGCCGTCAGCGCCAACCGCCACTCCGCCTGCCTCGACCAATGCACCTTCCTCCTCCGAAGGCGCGCAGCCATGAAGAGCTTTTCTGTTGAACGACCCATCGGAGCTTTCGATTCCGGCGTGGGCGGCTTGACCGTCGTTCAGGCGATGCGCGAGTTGCTACCCGCGGAAGACATCCTCTATCTCGGTGACACGGCCCGCGTCCCCTACGGCAACAAATCGCCGGAAACGATCATCCGCTATTCGCGCGAAATCATGACCTACCTGCGCGCCAACGACGTCAAGGCGGTCGTGGTCGCATGCAACACCGCGTCGGCCCACGCGCTCGCCATCCTGCAAAAGGAATCGGACATCCCCGTCATTGGCGTCATCGTCCCCGGAGTCGAGGCGGCCCTCTCCACTACGCGCAATAAGCGCATCGGCATCATCGGCACGCAGGGCACGATCCAGAGCGACGCCTACCAGAGTCTGCTTCGCCGCCTGCAACCCGGCGTGGTCATCACCGCGATCCCCACCCCGCTTCTCGTCTCATTGGTCGAGGAGGATTGGCTTTCGCACAAGGCCACGCATCTCATCCTCGAGGAATATCTCGCCCCAATGAAAGCCGCGCAGGTCGATACCGTCGTCCTCGCCTGCACGCACTACCCGCTCTTGAAACCAATGGTCCAACGCGTCCTCGGCCCCAGCGTCACGCTCGTCGACTCCGCGCAAAACGCCGCCGCCGCTCTCGCCCGCGAACTCACCAGTCACGGCCTCAATCGCCCCCCCGGATCGCACACCGCCCAAATCACCATCCGCGCCACCGATCTCCCCGCCCAATTCGCCCGCCTCGCCGAACGCTTCCTCGGCCAGGAAATCAAAGGCATCCAGCAAGTCGCGGTGGGGTAAAGCACCATTGTCCTCGAACACTTGGAAGCTGCACCATCAAACTTTACGATCTGAAGTTATGGACAACAGCGAAATTGATGAACTTCCTCTACTTCCGTGGATGGCTAGTCGCATCCCAAAGCGAAAAGCATTAGTCACTTTCGTCAGTGACGGAATGGCTTGTCCTCCCGAAGTTGAGACTGCAATGAAAGATAAGCCGAGTCGATGGTATCCAGAACCAGGAGGCCACCGTGTGCTCATCCTCTATGAGGGTGGCACTTACGATTCCACAACTTTTCGTTTAGAACCAGAAGCTTGGGATCATGAAGACTGCAACGTGTGTGGTAGGGGCATTACTGCGATGACTCTTTGTCACGTCACTGCGCGCGGCCCGTATGTCGCTCTTTGCAAAGGATGCTATCGACGATATGTGCTCAGCAAAATCGGTTACTGGCTTTTTAAACTTTTCGGCAAGAAGATAAAATAAAACCCGATCGTCGTAGGTGATCCGGAAGCTGATCCTTCGACAAGCTCAGCCATAACGATGCAGTTGTCCGTTATCCCGAAGGGATTAAATCATATAGCCCAGGGTTGCGAGGAACGAGCTACCCTGGGTAAAAGGAAGAAAAAACTACCCTGAAAGGGTTGGAGCAAGCGACCTCATTTCGATCACCGAGAGGATAGGACCCTTTCAGGGTACAAGGCAGGTTGATCTAACCCAGGGTAGGACTCCCGGGCGAGTCCAACCCTGGGCTATACGATTTAATCCCTTCGGGATAATGAAGGCCTGACTTTCCCCAGCATTTTCAACTGCATCGTTACGGCTCAGGATGACGGATTGGAAGGCCTTGAAATTTATTTTCGTGATAATGTCGAAATGCCCCTGTCTCACCCGACATACTCATGATCTGGCTTTCCGCCGGTGCTGTTCAACCCTAAACCAAGGAAATTATGAGATACGCAATATTGTTCTACGAAACTCAGGCCGACTTCGACGCACGCTCCGGCCCGGATGCTGAAGCCAAAATGGGCGCCTGGATGTCCTATATCGGATCGATCCAAAAAGCCGGAATCATGGCGGCCGGATCCGGCCTTCAACCTCCCTCAACCGCTGCCACGGTGCGACTGGTCGGCGGCAAGCGCAAGGTGCAGGACGGACCTTTCGCCGATACCAAGGAATCGCTAGCCGGATTCGTCCTCGTCGACGTACCCGAACTCGACACCGCGCTCGAATGGGCCTCCCGCGCGCCCTGCGCCGGCACCGGCTGCGTCGAGGTGCGTCCCACGATTCCCTCCACCAACTAAACCCTGTCAGCCCAGCCCTCCTGTTGCTCGCGCAATGGGAGGGCTTCCGCCCAAGCCCTCCATGGAGACGCATAACACGATCCAGCAAGTGGCCACGGATGGCTACGGCAAACTCCTCGCCATTGTCGCCTCGAAAACCTGGGATCTCGCGCTAGCCGAGGACGCGCTAGGCGAAGCCTTCCACGCCGCCCTGCGCCAATGGCCCATCGAGGGCCTGCCCCGAGCTCCCGAAGCTTGGCTGCTCTCCGTCGCCCGCCGCCGTTTGATGGACGAGCATCGCCGTCACCAGACCCGGCAGAACTCGGAGACCTCACTCGAAATCGAAACCGAACTGGCCGCCATCGCCGTAGTAGATGAACTGGCCGATCTCCCCGTCATTCCCGATGAGCGGCTGAAACTGCTCTTTGTCTGCGCCCACCCCGCCATCGATCCCGGCGTGCGCACGCCGCTCATGTTGCAAGTCGTGCTGGGACTCGACGCCGCCCGCATCGCCTCGGCTTTTCTCGTCGCACCGAGCGCCATGGGCCAGCGCCTCGTCCGCGCCAAGACCAAGATCCGCGCCGCACGAATTCCCTTCCGCATTCCCGAAAAAGCGGAATGGCCGGAGCGCATTGAATTCATTCTCGAAGCCATCTACGCCGCCTATGGCACGGGCTGGGAAGACGTCACCGGGATGAGCGGTTCCGGGCTAAGCAGCGAGGCAATCTCCCTCGCCCGCGTTCTCGTGTGTCTCGTACCCGACGAACCGGAAGCCCTCGGCCTTCTCGCACTCCTTCTACATTGCGAGGCCCGGCAATCCGCTCGCCGCGATCTCGCCGGAAACTACGTTCCCCTCGCCCAACAGGACACCGCTCTCTGGAATCGTCCCCTCATGGAGGAAGCCGAAGCTCTTTTGCATCGCGCCTCGACCTCCAGACAACACGGCCGCTTTCAACTTGAAGCGGCGATTCAATCCGCACATGCCCACCGCGCGGTCACCGGCAAAACGAATTGGCCCGTAATCGTAACCCTCTATCGCGAACTTCTACTTCACGCTCCGAGCATCGGCGGCCACGTCGCCTACGCCGCGGCTCTTCATCAATCAGGAAATTCCCAGGCAGCCCTCGATGAGTTGAGTACAATTCCCCAGGAAACCGTGACCAGTTACCAACCCTATTGGGCAGTCACCGCCCACGCTCTTCTCGGCCTGAAACGCCTCAACGAATCCCGCGCCGCCTTCCAACACGCCGCCGGATTGACGCAGGACGAAGCCACCCGGCGTTTCCTGCTGCAGCAATGTCCACCGGAAGCAAAGTCTCTTTAGAACTCAGTTCGGCCTGCCTTTGTTCCTTGTTCCCAAGTTGCACTTGGGAACACACTTGTCGGCGAAGCTTTGCTTCACGGTCACGGAGCGGAACTGATCCTTCGACAAGCTCAGGATGACCAATGATAAATGTGAGAGCTTAATCCCTCCGACCCGCGCGCCAGGAGCGGGAAGTGATTTCTTCGCGTTCCTCAATCGGATCGAAAAATTCGAGACGACGATAGCCCGGATTGGAATCGGACGCCGGATTTTCCGCAGGCGCGACTTCCGGATACTCGTAGATATCGCCCTTGTAATTGCGGAGCACAATGCTGTCCGGCGTCTTCGCCACGACATAATCCGGATTAACCGGAATCTTCCCACCACCACCGGGCCCATCGATGACATATTGCGGAATCGCATAGCCCGTGGTGTGACCTCTCAGATTCTCGATAATCTCCAGCCCTTTCGCGACCGATGTGCGCAGATGCGACGATCCCTGAATCAAATCGCACTGATAGAGATAATAGGGACGCACCCGGCAACGCAGAAGTTTCTGCACCAGCGTCTTCATCACGACGGGATCATCGTTCACGCCTTTCAGCAGCACCGATTGGTTACCCAGCGGAATGCCCGCATCGGCCAGGCGCCCCAATGCCTCGCGCACTTCAGTCGTCAATTCCTTCGGATGATTAACGTGAACGCTCATCCAAAGCGGATGAAATTCCTTCAACATCGTGCACAACTCCGGCGTGATCCGCTGCGGTAAAAAGATCGGCACGCGACTGCCAATGCGCAAAAACTCGATGTGATCAATCGCCCGCAAACGGCGCAACAGATCGCCCAGTTTCTTATCAGAAAGAAGCAGCGCATCGCCGCCAGAGAGCAGCACATCGCGAACTTCCGTATGCTTCTGCAGATACTCAATCGCACGATCAAAATCCAACTCAAGTTCCTGCTCGCCCACGCCACTGACCACGCGACTCCGCGTGCAGTACCGGCAATAAGAAGCGCACCGGTCCGTAACCAGAAACAACACGCGATCCGGATAGCGATGCACCAATCCCGGCACCGGCATATCGTGGTCCTCACCGCAAGGATCAGCCATGTCGGTCGGCGCGTAAGTCATCTCCTCGATGCGCGGAATCATCTGCCGCCGGATTGGGCATTCGGGATCGAACGGATCGATCAGGTTGAAAAAATACGGCGTGATGCCCATCGCAAGCTTTGTGTTCGCGAGAAGCACTCCCGCGTGCTCTTCTGCGCTGAGCGTCATCTTCCCCGTCAATTGCGCCAGCGACTTCACGCTGTTGCGCATCTGCCATTGCCAATCGTTCCATTGTTCCGGTGTCGCATCGGGCCAATAGCCCTGACCGGGTGAAGTAAAATTACGTTGAGTGAGATCGATGGTATTCATGGAAGGGGAGAGATGCCGCACGGGAAAGTGCTCCGGGAGAATGGTTGGCTGGCGGCTTCTTATAGGCGTTAGGAATGAAAATAACGCGACTCCCCCGCGTGTCAAATCCAGCGATGTGCATAGGTGTTGCGTCGCCTCCCCGATTCAGGCATTCTTTCGAGCCTACGAAGGGCCTTATTCCCTTGCGGTGCATCCACTTTGATGAGTCAACTCCCCTCCTCCAATGACCGTAATCCGGTCCCCAAGCATGGCAAGCGTCTGAGACCTAAAACCTACTCGGTCGCCGTCTACATGGTCGTTCTGGTCGTCGTGCTGCAAGTCGGCATGTTGATCTCGGTCTTCTGGCTGCGCGCGATGGTGGTGCACGTCAACGTCCATCTTCCCAAGGGCGTGGGGACATCCGTTACCACCGCTCAAAATCCGGTGAACCCACAGAAGCCCGCAACTTCGCCCAAGCCCGATCTGCCCAATCTCCCCGGCCTTTCCCCCAACCGGCCTCACGAGGCCCTGCTGGCCGTGCCGAAAGCTTCCGATCAACTTGAACAAGTCGGCACTCTCAACCAGGAAGCGTTGATGTTTATCAAACAGAACGCCTTTGAATCGGCGGTGGAAATCCTGACCAAGGCTGAGGACATCGATCCGCGCCATCCCGATACACTGAAAAATCTGGCCCAAACTTATCAAAAGATGAATGACCCCGCGCAGTCCAAAATTTATTGGCAGCGGCTGGTCGATCTCGGTCCCGGCGTGGGAACCGTCTATGCCGTGGCCGTCGACCAGGTCGTACTTCTGGGAGGCCACACATCGGACATCTTGAACGACGCCTCACCGCATCCGCGACAGGTCTACGTCGATTCAGTCGAGAAAACACCCGTTGAAACGGCGGATGGCCGCGCGCAATTCCACCTCCGCGCGACCCTCATGCGCAAAGACTCGATCGGCTCGTTCGACCAGAAAAAGCTCCAGCCCTACGTCGTCTTTTACCAGCAAATGCCGAATGGCGCGCTTGTCCCCGACCTCGGCCAGCGCAAGGGCTCGTTCGACGATACCTTCCTCTTCTGGAACAAAAAAACGAGCGAGCCCTTCGGCGTCGACTACGTCATGCCCATTCCCAGCGCATCAAGTCCCGATAGCGCGCCCATCGGAAATTACTACGGCTTCGTCATCGGCATCTATTACAACAAGATCCTGCAGGACGCGCGCTCCGAACCCAGCGACCTGATCACGCGCATCCCGCTGCCGGATGAGATTGAGTAGATCCCTCACGTAGCCGCGCTCGTAAGAGCGTGGTTCAGTTCCACCACCGTCTCACGACGGCGGCTACTCCTCTATGTTTCCTGTGCGCTAACTCCAAGCCCTGCCAATCGGCTTCGCCTGATCACGGATGCAATCGGCCACCAGCGCCGTCCAGCCCGTCTGGTGCGAGGCCCCAAGACCACGCCCATTGTCACCATGAAAATATTCGTTGAAGAGGATGTTGTCCCGCCAGAGCGGATCGTTGGCATACGCGCCCAGTGAAGCCGCATAAGGCCGCGTGCCGTCAGGTCCTGGCAGGAAAATCGAGCCCAGCCGCTTTTTGATTTCCCGGGCCACCTCGCCCAAGCTCATCATGTTACCCGAGCCGGTGGGGCATTCCACTTTCAGCGAGTCGCCGTAAAAATGATGGTACCTATCCAGCGCCTCGACGATCAGGTAATTGACCGGCATCCAGATCGGTCCACGCCAGTTGGAGTTGCCGCCAAAGAGGCCCGTGACGCTATCACCTGGAGTGTAATCGACTCGCATATCCTCGTGCATCCAGTTCAAAACATACGGATGGTCCTTATGAATACGTGAAACGGAACGGATGCCGTAGGGGGAGAGGAACTCATTTTCATCCAGCATGTATTTCAACATGCTGACGAGTTGATCGCGCGACGGGATGGCCAGCATCCGGGTCGTCCCGAACTCGATGTCTTGATGATTGATTACGGAAATGCGTGCCGCCAATTCCGGTCTATTGCGGACAAACCACTCCATCCGCTTCCTGAAATTGGGCAGCTTGGCGACCTGACCGGACGGAGCGACTGCCACGGCGATCATCGGCATGAGACCGACGATGGACCGTATCTTGACCGGAACATTGCCGCCTCTCGAAAGAGAAATCTGGTCGTAATAGAAGCCATCTTCTTCATCCCACAGGCCGCAACCGCCAATGGTATTGATCGAATGGCTGATTGTGACAAAATGCTCGAAAAACTTCGAGGCGATGTCCTCGTAAACCGAATCGTTGACGGCCAACTCCAGCGCCATGCCCAGCATGGTGAGACAGTAAGAGGCCATCCACGCGGTTCCATCGGCCTGCTCAAGAAAATTGCCATCACCCAATGGCTTGGAGCGGTCAAACACGCCGACGTTATCGAGACCAAGAAAGCCTCCCGAGAAAAGACCGCGACCCGACGAATCCTTCCGGTTGACCCACCATGTGAAATTCATCAACAATTTCTGGAAGACGCTTTCGAGGAACCGGAGATCGCGCTGACCTCGCTTGCCGCTAATTTTATAAACGCGCCACGCCGCCCAGGCATGCACAGGCGGATTCACATCCGAGAAAGCAAATTCGTACGCGGGCAATGCGCCGTTCGGGTGCATGTACCACTCGCGCAAAAGCAGCTCGAGTTGGCCCTTGGCAAAATCGGGATCGATGCGGGAAAGCTCAATGGTGTGGAAAGCCAAATCCCAGGCGGCGAACCAGGGATATTCCCACGTGTCGGGCATGGAAAGGACGTCGCGATTGAAGACATGCTGCCAATCCCAATTTCGACCGCACAACTGACGGTTCCGATCCGGCGGCGGATAACCCGGGTCACCCTTGAGCCATCGTGCGACCTCGTAATAATAAAATTGCTTCGACCAGAGCAAACCCGACTGCGCCTGGCGCATGACGCGGAATTCTTCACTCTCCGGCGGGTAGGCGATGTGCTTCTTATAATAAGTGTCCGCTTCGGAACGGCGCAGATCGATGATCGAGGAAAATTTATCGCCAAAGGCTTCTCCCGCCGCCGGAGCCTGACTTTGCTCGACGAGCCGCAACCGGAGTTGGTACGACGCCCCGGCAGCGATCTTCACTTCATAATGACCGGCCGCTTTTGTTCCGCGTTTCGCGGGATTGACCGCGTCCGTATGTCCATGAATAAGCGCCTCGTGAAAGGCGTCTTTCACGTAGGGACTAACATTGGCCACGCCAAAGAGATGCTTCAGGTTCGAATCATTTTCGGTGAAAAGAAGCCCGCGACAATCGGCTTGATTGGCAGGATCGAGCAGAAATTGAAAAATCCCCAACGTGGCATGGTCCGCCTCGATCATGCCGGAATTCTGCTCCTTCATGATGGGGCGAATCGGCGTCTCCTCTGTCATCTTTCCCCATGACCACGTGTTGCGAAACCAGAGCGTGGGCAGGATGTGCAGCGGGGCCGCTTCCGGGCCGTGATTGGTAATCGTAAGCTGGATCAGGATGTCGTCCGGTCCACCTTTCGCGTACTCGACCTGCACATCGAAATAACGGTTCTCCGCGAACGCGTCCGTGTCGGTGATCTCGTACTCATGCTCGAACTTGGAGCGGTTGCGGTTGGCCTCCAGCAATTGCTGGTAGGGATAGGCACGCTGCGGATATTTATAAAGAGCGCGTTGATACGAATGCGTTGGCACCGCATCGAGAAAGAAGTAAGCCTCCTTCACGTCCTCGCCATGATTGCCCTCGGAATTGGTCAGGCCAAACATGCGCTCCTTCAGGATCGGATCGACACCGTTCCATAAAGTGGGCGCGAAGCATAGACGGCATTCGCGATCGGTGAAGCCGAGGAGACCGTCTTCGCCCCAACGGTAAGCCCGACTGCGCGCCTGGTCGTGCGGAAAATAATTCCAGCAATCCCCGCTCGGCGAGTAATCCTCCCGGACCGTGCCCCACTGCCGCTCCGGTAAATAAGGCCCCCACCGCTTCCAGTTCTTGATCCGACGACTATCCTCACTCAGACGAAAAGACTCGGGGCAATCATCCATGCCCCAGTTTGTAGGCCCGAATCCCCGCCGGACAATCTCTAATTCGCCGCGCAGAAGGTTTCGCGCAACGACGCAACGACCGCAACGCCTGAAGACAGTTGCCTTGGTTCCGAGGTAGCCGCCGCTGTCCCTAGCGGCGGATGCCTTCCCTCCGAGGTAGCCATCGACCTCCGGGCGACGGTCGAAGAGCAGACCCGCGCTCGGAGATCGCGGGCTACCACCGACTGCGATAGCAGTTCAGTGGTAGCCGCCGCACGCCGGGCGGCGGTGCCTCCCTGCAGCCCGTTACCCCCGTCGCGTCGTTGCGTGAAATCATTTTTGTTTCCTCATCGTAATCAGCACCACCCCTTTCCCCATTGCGCCAAGTCCATAGAACATGTAGACTAAGTGGCTCATGCAAGTTCTCTCGACTCCCCGTAATTTCGTTTCCGGCAACACGCCCCAGGAAAAACTCAAGACGATCAAGGATGGCCTCGACGTCATTCACGATATCTATCGCTACGCCAAGACCGGCTTCAAAACCATTCCCGAGGACGACTTCGACCGCTTCAAATGGTACGGCGTCTATCGCCAGCGCCCCAAGGACAGCGGCTATTTCATGCTCCGCACCAAGATCCCGGGCGGCCAGCTCACCTCGGCCCAGTTGAACGTCATGGCGGGCATCGCCGACGATTTCGGCCACGGCTTCGGCGATATCACCACTCGCCAGACCTTCCAGTTCCATTGGCTCCAGATCGAGAATTTCCCCGAAGTCTTCGAGCGCCTGAACAAGGTCGGCATGACCACCTCCGGCGCCTGCGGTGACGACACCCGCAACGTCGTCGGCTGCCCTGTCGCCGGCATCGACAAGGACGAAATCATTGATGCCACTTCCGTCTTGAACGACGTGAACCGGCACATGACCGATAATCGCGAATTCTCCGATTTGCCCCGCAAATACAAGATCGCGGTCTGCGGTTGCCGCATTCACTGCGCACAACCCGACATCAATTGCGTCGGCGTGTTCGGCCTCGAACGCACCGTCGATGGCAAACTCGAAAAAGGCTACGGCATCAAAGTCGGCGGCGGTCTCTCGAGTTCACCGCATATCGCCCAGACACTGCCCGTTTTCCTCACACCCGAAGACGTTTTGCCGATGGTGCACTACACCTCGGTCCTTTATCGCGATAATGGCTTCCGCGAGAAACGCAATCGCGCCCGCTTCAAATTCCTGGTCGCCGATTGGGGCACCGACAAAGTCCTGGCCAAGATCGAGGAACTCGCCGGCCGCACCTTCCAGCGTCATGACGAATTCGTTTTCCCGGAAGACCCGGAAACCGATCACATCGGCGTCAACGAACAAAAGCAGGCGGGCCTGTATTACGTCGGAGTCTCCTTCGCCGGTGGCCGCACCCGCGGCGCGCAGTTGGCAAAGATCGCCGAGCTCTCGAAGAAATATGCGCAGTCCGGCCTCGACCGCATCACGACCACGAACAAGCAAAACCTGATCCTGCTCAACATTCCGGAGATAAACCTCGCCGCATTGAAAGCCGACCTCACCGCCAACGGCTTCTCCTACCAGCCCTCGAATTTCCGCAAGGGCTGCGTCTCCTGCACCGGCATCGAGTTCTGTAACCTCGCCATCGCCGAGACAAAGAACCGCATGGTCCTCCTCGTGGAGCAGCTCGAGACCGAATGTGCGTCCTACAAGGAAAAGATTCGCATCCACTTCAGCGGTTGCCCGAGTTCCTGCGGCCAGCACCAGATCGCCGACATCGGCTTTCGCGGCGGCTCGACCAAGGTCAACGGCGTCGCCACCGAATGCTTCGACATGTTCATCGGCGGCAAGCTCGGCGCCGGCGCGCGCTTCAACGAATTGGTGAAAGGCAAGGTTCTCGCCTCCGATCTCCACAAGACCGTCGGCAAGCTCCTCAACTACTACACCGCCAATCGCCAGGCGGACGAGCCCTTCCACGCCTTCGCCGCCCGCACCCCCAAAGAGCAGATCAAGGCCGCGCTGGATGCGTAGTTGGTTGTCCCAGAGGAGACCTCTGCGAAACTCTCACATTTAGCATCAGTCATCCTGAGCTTGTCGAAGGATCAGTTCAGGCTGCCTTTCCCTCGTTCCCAAGTTGCACTTGGGAACGCACTTGTCCGCGAAGCTTTGCTTCATCTGCAACGAGGGATTATCTCGTCTTCGGATCAGCCAGAAACGTAAATGGCGTGGCCAGCGCAGGTGCCGGTGCTGCCTGAGCCTCCGCCGTCTCCGGCTCAATCTTCACAAAAATCTGTGTGAAATAAACCATGCCCTGGTCATCCCGCCAAACGCCAATCCCCGAGTAATTAAAATCGCCCCGGATATTCTCCAGGTGATGCGGGCTGTTTAGCCAAATTCTCACCGCACTCTGCGCCACCTGATCCGGATCATCCGTCTTGAGCACATTTTCGCCCGCTCCATTCAGCCCCACCATGACGACCTTCAATTCCTTCACCCGCTTGCCAAAACCGTCGTGCCCAAAATCGACATCCCCCGTCGCCATGTCCTTACTGTGCGCCCGCGCCACCTTGGCGATATCTCCACTCCACACAAACGACGTCAATTTGTTGTCTTTGCGGTACTGGTTGATCAGCAAAAAAGTTTCCTTCTCCAGCTCGGTTCGATAATTGGTCTCCGCACTTTCCCCCGTCTTGGAAGATGCTGCCTCCTGCGCCAGAATCGGAGCACCCATCAGTCCGGCCAAAACGCCTGCGATCAAAAGTAATCGCGAAAAATATCTGGGACGCAGCATGATCAACAACCCGACTTACGAAGCCGCCGCCGAGGCAAGGTTCAACTCATCGACCCTCGCAAACGCGACGACCGCCTTGTCGTACTGATCCAATTTTTCCAAGGCAACTCCCAGGTCATACCACGCGCGAACATTCGTCGGGTCCCAGTGAATTTCTTGCCGAAACGCCTTCATCGCGGCCGCGTAATCATTGGTCTGCGCGCAGACGATCCCGAGATTATGCCAAGCCCCCGGCTGCTGTTCTCTTAAGTCAACCGCCTGTTGGTAAGAGGCCCGGGCCGCTTTCAGGTCACCGCCCTGATGGTAACTGACACCCAAATTGAACCACGCTTCCGGCTCATCCGGCTTGATCATCGTCGCCTCGCCGTAAGCCGTAATCGCTCCCGGATAATTCGCTGTGGAGAAAAACGCCAGCCCCAGGTCATTCCACGCCATCCAAAGCATATCGCACTTCGGATCCACCTTGACCGCGCGATGCACCGCGGCCTCCGCAGGCTCGGTTTGTTCCAAGCGCGCGTAAATCATCGCCTGAAAACATTCACTATACGCAGTGAGCGCCGGCAGCAGGGCCGCGCGTTGGAATTCCGTCGTCGCCTGCGCAAGTTCATTCCGGGTGAAATAAATCACGCCCATCTTGAAATAGGCTTCCGGATAATCAGGCCTCAACTCGACCGCCCGTTTGCACGCATCGAGCGCTTCGTCGAGCTTGTCCTGCGCGCCAAGGGCCGCCGCCAGGTTGTCCCAGGCGCGGATGTATTCCGGATTAAATTTCACCGCTTCGAGCAACGCTTTTTCCGCGGGCTCATACTTATCCATCTGGAAATAAAGCACGCCCAGGTTGCACCAAACCTTGGGATGTTTCGCGTTGATTTGAATTGCCCTGAGATACTCCACCAGCGCGGCCTCATACTTTTCGTTCAGATGATAGCCGAGCGCCAGGTTGAAGTGGGACGCCAACTCCATTGGATTGTACATGAGCGCCTGGAGAAAGGCCGTTTCAACCAGCGGAGCCACGCCAGCCTCATAAGAAGCCTGCCCGAGATTCGTCCATGCCTGCCACATTTCCGGTTTGCCCGCGGGATTCTCCTCGGCCTTTTTTAGAAGCACCTCGGCCCGCCGGAGCATACCCTTCTTGATCGCCGCATCCGCCTCGCCCAAGCATTCCTTCGTCGTCGCGGGCAGCGGTTCGGCCACCACTGTTTCGGCCAGAACAGCCGACTCGGTGAGTTTCATCGAATCGGTGGGATTGAAGCGCGTAGGCATCAGCAGCTTGCCTGTCTTACGAATAATATTCGGCGCGATCGGCTTCGCATGCTGCGCCATGACGATCCCGGAATGTCCCGCTCCCTGCCCATTGGTCTGGGTCAACTGCCTTTGCACGGCCACGGCGGCGGCCTCGCTCAACGGGCGCAATTCTTTTTCGGGACCGCCCAATCTCATCGAGCGCTCGAAATGCTGCAGCGCCACATCCGGCAGATTGAGATCGCGCAGATAAATCAACCCCACTTCCTTGAGCAACGTCGGACTGTTGTACGCCTTGGCCAGTCGCACAAACATCGCCTTGGACATCGACGATACCTGCGCAGGCACCTGATTTTTTTCCACCGCCCGCGCGTTACACTCTTCGATTCGCTTCAAACCATCGATGATGATCTCGAGACTCTTGATACTGAGCGGATCATTCAGCCCGCGCACTTTCGCCAGCAGTTCCACCCACGATGCAGGATTAAGCGGGGCCGACTCAATTTGCTTGAGCATCTCAACGGATCGCGTTGTGGATAGGGTACTGGATTCGGACATGACGTGACGGGAATGCGTTGCCAATTCTAGCTGTGACCAAACATTATAGACCCGTTCGGAATAATGATGCAAACCCTCAATGGAGACGGAAGCAGAAGTCGATTCATTGGAGCCTTATCGCTTAATTCCAGTGAATTATAACCCATCGATCTAACTTGTCTTAAAGTCTGCCCTCCGTCTTAGCGCTAAACCTCCCTTCCCCTCGTTCCCAAACTCCATTTGGGAACGCACTTGTCAGCGCAACTCTATTGCCCCCCTTCCGTCATTCCTTCTCGTCTTGGGCTCCGTTAGACCCTCTATATGATGACCGATTGACAGAATCCCTGTTCCGTATTACCGTAACCTCAGTTTAAGAACGGTTTCGTAGGCCTCTTCTCTTTTGAGGTTTCACTTACAAGCGATCGTTTTCGATCTTGCGGAATACACCGCTGCCTTTTTCGGCGCACGTGTTTTTTCAGAATGCCACTCCGGCATGACGAGTTCCGTATCACCCTCGACAAGACCTTTACCGCGTGCGGTAATACAGTACACCCAACATTCAGATGAACAGACCGCGGCCCAGCCGCCCCAATCCTAACAAAAGCCAGAAATCAGGTTCCCAAGCCGGGGCCCAGCATGGCGCTCACGCCAAACCCAAGCCTCATCGCAAAGGGAAATCTTTTTCCGGCCACGGCTCACAGCAGCCACCGCCCCCCAAGTCGAACCAACCTCCGCGACGGGGAGCGCAACCGCCACCGCTTCCCAAGTCGGCTCAACCTTCACAACAAGGCCCGCGACGCGGCGCACAGCCGCCGCCTCTGCCCAAATCGGGATCGCATTCCCAGCAGGCACCTCGCCGGAGTCATCAGGCTCCGGCACCCAAATCGAATTTCAAGCCACAGCCGCAGCGCCAGGCTTCCGCCCCGGCGCGCGATGTCAAAGTCGTAGCTGGCGCTCCTCTGCATTGGCGGGAAGCCCTCATCCCTCTCTTAAGCAGTCGCGAATATCAACCGATCGATGAGAAGGCCCTCGCCCGCAAACTCCACGTTTCCCAGCCCGAGACCGCTGCCTTCGAGGAATTTCTCGTCGAAGAAGAAAAAGCCGGACGCCTCATGCAGGTCCGGCACAGCCTCTATGTTTTGCCCAAGCGCCTCGGCTTTTGCGTTGGCCATTTGCAGATGAACGAACGCGGCTTCGGCTTCCTCGTCCCGCTCGATCCCGCCGAGCCCGATTTCTACGTTGCCTCCGAGGACACCGGCACCGCCTTCCACGGCGACCGCGTTCTCGCCCGTCTCAAGGAACAGCATGGTCGCCAGCGCGACGGTCGTCTACGCGGCGAAGTCGTCAAAGTTTTGCAACGCAAACGCCGCCAACTTGTCGGCACCTTGCGCAAGACCCCGATGTTTTATTTCGTCCTCCCCGACGAGACCCGCATCCCGCACGACATCTGCGTCCCGCCTCCCTCCGACATGTCCCACCTCGGCCAAAAAGTCGTGGTCGAACTCAAGGACTGGCCCGATCGCCGCAAGCCGCCCGAGGGCATCATCACCGAGGTCCTCGGTCGCCCCGACGATCCCGGCGTCGATCTACTCTCCATCATCCGCAAGCACGATCTGCCCACCTCGTTCCCGGAAAACGTCGAGCAGGAAGCCGCCGACATCTCCGCGCAAATTCCGCTCGAGGAAATCGCGCGCCGCGAGGACTTCCGCCAGATTTTCACGATGACCATCGATCCGGATGACGCCAAGGATTTCGATGACGCGCTCTCCTATCGCGCTCATCCCAACGGCGACTTCGAGATTTTTATCCACATCGCCGACGTCTCCCATTACGTCCGCACCGGTTCTTCGCTCGACACCGAATCACGCTCGCGAGGCAACAGCATTTATCTCGTCGACCGAGTCATCCCGATGCTCCCGGAAAAACTGAGCAACGGCATCTGTTCCCTGCAACCGAACGTCGATCGGCTAGTCAAGACCGCCATCGTCACGCTCGATAAAAAGGGCGACGTGAAAGGATTCCGTTTCGCCGCCGGGATCATCCACAGCGCAAAAAGGTTCACCTACAAGGAAGCCTTCGCCCAACTCCAAAAGCCCGCGACGACTCCACTGGGCGAACACGTCCACGCCCTCAACAGCATGGCTCAAATTCTGCGCCGCAATCGCTTCGCCAAAGGCGCGCTCGATCTCGATTTCCCCGAAGTCAAAGTCCGTGTCGATGATCTCGGTATCCCCACGCACCTCGAGCGGACCGAGAACGACATCTCCCACCAACTCATCGAGGAATTCATGCTCCTCGCCAACGAGGTTGTTGCCTTGGAACTCAAACGGCGGAGCCGGCCCGGTCTCTACCGAATCCACGAGAATCCAGATCCCGGCCGCCTCGAGGAATTCCGCGCGCAAGCCAAGTCGATGGGCTTCTCCTGCGGCGACCTCACCCAGCGCGGCGAAATCCAGAAGCTGCTCAACAAGGTGCGCGGCCAGCCCGGCGAAAGCGCGGTCAAGATCGGCCTGCTCAAGTCACTCAAGCGCGCCATGTACAGCCCCAAGCCGCTGGGCCATTACGGTCTCGCCAAGATCAACTATACTCACTTCACCTCGCCCATCCGTCGCTACTCGGACTTCGTCGTTCATCGCCTCCTGTTTGGCAATCCCCGCGACACCAGTGACTTCAATTACGACACACTCTCCCGGCTGTGCCTACATCTCTCCACCACGGAGCGTTCCGCCGCCGAAGCCGAACAGGAATCGGTCAAACTCAAGAAGCTCGAATATTTCGACCGCCAGGCCCACGCCACCAAGCGCACCTCCTTCCACGCCTTGATCCTCGAAGTCCGCTCCTCCGGCCTCATGGTCCAACTTCCCGAATTCCTCGTCCAAGGCTTGGTTCCGCTCTCGGCCCTCGAGGGCGATCTCTTCGTCTTCCATCCTCAGCGACTGGAACTTCACGGCCAGCGAACCAAGCTCGTGTTACGGGCCGGTCAACCGCTTCAAGTCGAGGTCGCCACGGTCGATTTGGGAAGGCAACAGGTCGATTTCAAGGCAACAAAGCAAAGCTTGATGAAAATTTTATCGCCATCACGTTTTTAATGGCCAAAGATGTGCTAGTTTTCCAACTATGAGCATTGAGGAATCACTTCAGGATGTCACGATCCGCGAGCGCCAGCTCGAAGCGCATATTCTTCGCTCCGCCGAGTACCGGAAGCGCGCCAACCGGGATCTCAGGCGTCTCGTCGCCATGCTCTATCTGGCCATCTCGCTCCTCATGCTTATCCAAGGACTCTTTACCTTTCGAGCCATCAGTGAATTTCCCATCCACGGCATCATCCTACTAAGTTTTACCGCGTTTCTCGGCATCCTGAATTGCTGCCTGCTGATCCAGACCAAGCGGTGGTTGCACCAGCTCAATGAAGCTTGGCTTGCGCCGCAGGAAAAAGAAGCGCTGGAAGCCCTCAAGGTCCAGCGCCACGAAATCCTCACGCGCCTGCCCCGCAATTTCAGCGAGAGCAACCGCGCAGAGTTGAATTAAGTTCTAAAACCCGATCTTGAATCCGGCGCCGCCGACAAAGTCAACGGCCCGAAAGAATGAACGCCCCTTGAAGTGGTGACGTCATAGTTTCATCGACGCCGGTCTCGACTCTTCTTGTTGTTTACTCAACAATCATCGCTCAGACGTACTCCATTTAAATTCAATTTATGCTCAAACACCTCCAGATTTCCTTCGCCTGGGTCGCCATGATCGGCATCGCCGCTGGCCCCATTCCCCTGCTTGCACAAACCGGACCGGCACCGGTACCTACCGGTGAGCAAGCTCCGCCAGCCGCGCCGTTGTTGTCACCCGATCAATTGGATACGCTCCTCGCCCCCATCGCGCTCTATCCCGATCCGCTACTGGCGCAGATCATGCCCGCCGCGACGATGCCAACGGAAGTCGTCATGGCCTACCGGTATGTGAAGTCAGGAAAGAGCCCGGATCAAATCGATGCGCAGCAGTGGGATGAAAGCGTCAAGGCGCTGGCGCGTTACCCGGATGTGCTCAAGATGATGGACAAGGATTTGGATTGGACAACGGCCCTCGGAGACGCTTTCGTCGCACAACCGAACGATGTCTTTAATTCTGTCCAACGGCTTCGGGCCAAGGCGGAGTCATTCGGCAACTTGAAGAGCACTCCGCAGCAGGTCGTCTCGACGGATCAGAACATCATCCAGATCATGCCGGCTGATCCGCAAGTGATTTACGTGCCGCAATATCAGCCCCAAGTGGTCTACGTCCAGGCACCGCCTGATCCTCTTGTACCGCTCATCACTTTTGGCGCGGGACTGGCGCTGGGTATCTGGATCCACAACTCCGTGAATTGGTACGGCGGCAATGTTTATTATAACAATAATGGCTGGAACAATCACTACCACGGTGGCGGTTGGAACAATAATTACCACGGTGGCGGAAACAACGTCACGATCAACAATAACAACAATATTAACATTAATAACGGCAACGGGAACGTCTGGAAGCCCAAGCCCGGTTATAAGCCCGGTGGTGGTGGAAATAATGGCAACTGGCCAAACAACGGAACCAAGCCCGGTACTCGCCCCGGTGGTAACGGTGGAGGACAGCAAAATCCCTTTAAGCCCGGTTATAATGGCGGTGGTAACAAACCTTCTACTCTTCCTGGTTCCAACGGCAGCGGTCAGGCTCCCAAACCCGGGAATCGTCCCGGCGGCAATGGTGGCGGCCAGGCTCCCAAACCCGAGAATCGCCCCGGCGGCAATGGCGGCGGTCAAGCGCCCAAACCTGGTGGCGGCTTCGGAGGAAATGGCAGCGGCCAAGCTCCCAAGCCCGAGAATAATCCCTTTAAGCCCGGATCTAACGGCAGCGGTCAAGCGCCTAAACCCAGTAATAAACCTGGTTCCAACGGTGGCGGCCAAGCTCCCAAACCCGGCGGTTGGCCCGGTTCCAATGGCGGTGGACAGGCTCCCAAACCCAGTGGCGGCTTCGGAGGAAATGGATCCGGACAAAAACCCGCAAACAACCAAATGACGCCCCCCCCCCGGCGGAAAAGGCGGATTCAATCGTGACGCCAGCAAGTCAAATCAGGCCAGTCGCCCTGCTCAAGCTCCTGCAGGCGGAGGTAATCGTGGCGGCGGCGGTGGTAATGGCGGCGGTGGTGGTAAAGGTGGCGGCGGGTTTGGAGGCGGTGGTGGTGGCCAACGCCAGTAGGAACACAGCCTCACCTCTCATCTGTCCTTCCATAAATAGCCACATATGAAATTTACCCATTTATCCGTCCTCCTGATTCTCAGTTTAAGCGGCATGGCTTACCTTTCCCTTCCACTTCGAGCCGCTACAGCCGAAGAGTTGGACAGGGACGGACGGCGGGCCTTGAGCTCTCTTTGCATCAATAATTTAAAAGCCGCCACAGTCGCCAATGAGTCCGCCGCCGCGCTGGTCTTCCCCACCGTGGTCAAAGCCGGTTTTATTTTTGGAGCTCAAGGCGGCCAGGGTGTTCTCATCCGTAATGGTGAGTCCCACGGGTACTACCAGACCACTGCAGTCTCGTACGGCCTACAAGCGGGTGTGCAGAAATTCGGCTACGTTTTGTTCTTCATGAATCACAAGGCACTTTCGTATCTCCATAAAAGCGACGGCTGGGAAATCGGGGTCGGCCCGAGCATCGTGGTGGTGGATGCCGGAGTGGCCCGGACCCTGTCGAGCACCACGCTGCAAAAAGACATCTACGCCTTTATCTTCGATCAAAAGGGACTCATGGCCGGCATCGGTTTGCAGGGCACAAAGATCACTCCCTTTTATCCCGATAATTGACTCGAGTGGTTTCGGAAACACTGTAGCCGCTACTGAAGGTTTGAGAAAAGGCAGGCCGAACTGATCCTTCGACAAGCTCAGGATGACTAATGCTAAATGTGAGAGTTTCGCAGAGGTCTCCGCCGGGCGTATTTCTATTGCTACTTTAAACCGCGACGATAGGCACGAGGAGAGAAGTTCATTCCTGTTTTAAACGTGCGGCTGAAGGAATAGATCGAGTCAAAACCACACTTGCTGGCAACCTCGCCCACGGTGAGAGAAGAGTCGTGGAGAAGGCTGCAGGCCCGTTGCAGGCGAAGTTCCCGCAGGTAGCGGCCAAGGCTGACGCCCGTCGCCAGGCGAAAGCGCCGCCGCAAGTGGCTTTCCGATTGGCCGAGAGATGCCGCCATCGCCTTAAGTACCATGGGCTGGTCGAGTCGGCCCATCACATGGCGATTGACCAGGAAAAGAATGCTCCCATCCCCGCGCTCACGATTCTGCCTTTGGTGCGATCCGGATGGAACCTTCCGCGCAACAAGGCGAGTCAGTAAAATCGCAAGTTGGTGCTGAAGAAGCCGAAGCGGATCACCCGTCGTCCAACTCCGCATGATTTCATGGAAAAGCATCAATTCATTCCGGCCAAGATTGCGTGAAGGGGAGGACCGGAGCGACTCAAGATTGGCCTCCTTCTCCATTTCAAACGTAATGAAAATCCAGCATATCCGCGACGGCTGCACGGAGACGTAGGAATGAAATTGAAATGGAAAAACAAGCTGCGCCTGCCCCCCGCGGAGGGAAAAATTCTCCACGTCTATGCAGACCCGGCCCGTTCCACGCACGGCGACGATAAGGACGAAACGATGATGCTGGTCGCGAGCGCGAAGACTACGCATCGCCAGCATGTCGGCATCGCGCCGGACAAAGCAGATAATATTCGTGGGCAGGATCGGATTGCAGGCAGTCCGTCCTTGCAGATACGAATCTGGATCCGGTATGGCTCGACTCAAGCGCTCGATCTGTTGCAACGAATCCAGAGCGGGACGGCGTTGGCGCCTCGTTGTGATGCTCATTTATGTTAAAAAGAAGATCATTATTACTATTTTTTATCAATTCAAAATAAAGCATAAAGAGACTTCGTGACCACTGTCCAAAAACACGTTCGCGTTGGATTGATCGGCCCTGGAGGTCGTTTACGGGGCATCGTCCGGCGTCTTCTTGATGAAGCACCTGCCGGGAGCATTCAAGTTACCACAGCCTATGATCCTGACCCAGGGTCTCTTCAGTCCTTGCGAAAAGATCTTGGCGTGGATGTGGAAGTGGTATCGTCAGAGGAAGCTTTGGCGAATCATCCGGAAGTCGATTGGGTTTTTATTGGCTCGTGGAATGTCTTTCACGCACGACAAGCCATCGCGGCCCTACAAGCGGGGAAAAACGTGTTTTGTGAGAAGCCTCTCGCGACCACCCTGGATGATTGCGTGGCCATTCGCAAAACCGTGAAAGCGTCGGGACGGATTTTTTCCTTCGGGCTCGTTCTTCGTTATTCGCCGCACTATCAAAAAGTCCACGAGTTGGTGGCATCAGGAAAAATTGGCCGGATCATCTCTTTTGAATTCAATGAGACGCTCGAACTCAACCATGGAAGTTATATCTTCGGGAACTGGCGACGACATGCCGTTAATTCCGGAAGTCATCTTCTGGAGAAATGTTGCCACGATCTCGACCTGGCCAACTGGATTATCGATAGCCTTCCAGTTCGCGTCGCCAGCTTCGGAGGAAAGGATTTTTTCACTCCCGAAAACGCGCACCTTGCCCAGCGCCTTGCCCCGGATGCGACCGGAAAACCGGCTTACAGCACATGGGCCGATCCTCATGGCACCAACCCGTTCTCGGAAGGAGCCGATATTGTCGATAACCAGGTCGCCATCCTCCAATATGCCAATGGAGTCCGCGGCACCTTCCACACCAACTGCAATGCGGGCCTGCCAGAGCGCCGCTTTTATATTTGCGGCACGGAGGGAACTCTTCGAGCCGACACTCTTACCGGTCAGATCGAATGGCTGCGCGCTGGCGCGAAAATAGAGCGGATAAACATGGGCCATGGCGGTGGCCATGCCGGCGGAGATGAAACGATGGCGAAGGCTCTGGCCGATACCCTCATCAACGGGGCAAAACCTCTGGCTTCCGTGGAAGAAGGTCTTCGTTCCTGCGTTGCCGCCTTCGCCATCGATCAGGCCATGGTGGAAAAAAAGGTAATTGACCTCGATCCGTGGTGGAAAGCCGCCGGAGTTCAGGTTAATTAAAGGAACCATGGAAGTACTTATTCGCGATACGGCTGACGAGGTTTCTCTTTTGGGATCACAGATTGTGGCGCAGTTGTTGCGTCGAAAGCCCCGCTGCGTGCTGGGACTCGCCACCGGACGCACCCCGCTTCGGCTCTACGGCGAATTGATCCGCCTGCATCAAACGGAGAAGCTCAATTTCAGCCAAGTCGTCACATTTAACCTCGACGAATATGTGGGCCTGCCGCCGGACCATCCCCAGTCCTATCACCACTACATGCGTGAAAACCTGTTTCGCCACGTCAACATCCCCCTCGAATCAACCCATATTCCTGACGGGTATTCCGCCGATCTCCGCCACCACTGCAAGGAATATGAACAGGCGATCATCAACGCGGGAGGAATCGATCTTCAATTGCTGGGCATCGGTTCCAATGGCCATATCGGATTCAACGAGCCGACCGGATCGCTGCGATCGCGCACTTGGATCAAGATCCTCTCGGAAAAAACGCTCCGGGACAACGCGAGTAATTTCTCCAATCCGGACGAACAACCGCGTCACGTCGTGACCATGGGAATCGGTACCATTCTGGAAGCGCGTCATTGCGTCGTCCTAGCCTGCGGCTCACAAAAAAGCAACGCGGTGAAGGAGATGATTGAGGGGCCGGTCTCCTCGATGTGCCCCGCTTCGGCGCTGCAACTTCATCCGCGCGTTACGGTCATCGTCGACACTCCCGCCGCCGCTCGCCTTGATCATCCGGAACACTATCGTTGGATCGAGCAGCACAAGCTCGACTGGCAAAAGTATCCGTAAAAATCATTCGTCCACTAGCGTCCGCGAAAATCGTGAGTAGGCTTATTCCCTATGGAATACGTCAACCTTGGAACCACCGGTTTAAAAGTTTCGCGCATTTGCCTGGGCACAATGACCTATGGCTCGAAAAAGTGGAGGGAATGGGTTCTCGAAGAGGCGGAAAGCCGCCCATTTATCCAGCGAGCGCTGGAAGCCGGCATCAATTTCTTCGACACCGCCAACGTCTATTCGCTCGGCGTAAGCGAGGAGATTGTCGGACGCGCCTTGAAGGATTTTGGACCGTCCCGGGATCGACTCGTCATCGCCACGAAAGTTCATGGAGCCATGGGCGATGACGTCAATCAACGAGGCCTTTCCCGAAAACATATCCACCACGCGATTGACGACAGCCTGCGCCGACTCGGCACCGATTACGTCGATCTCTACCAGATTCATCGCTTCGATCCGCATACACCGATGGAGGAAACACTTGAGGCGCTCAATGAAGTCGTGCGCGCGGGCAAGGCGCTTTATATCGGCGCATCTTCGATGTTCGCGTGGCAGTTCGCGCAAATGCTGGCGATTTCCGAAGGGAACGGTTGGGCGCGTTTTGCCACGATGCAAAACCACTACAATCTGCTTTATCGCGAAGAAGAGCGGGAGATGAATCCGCTCTGCGATTCGGAAGGCGTTGGTTTGATTCCGTGGAGTCCCCTCGCCCGCGGCGTCCTGACCGGCAATCGCAAGGCCGAGACCACTCGATCCAAAACAGATGATTTTGGCACATCGCTTTACAGCAAGAAAACGGCAGAAGCGGACCAACGCGTCATCGAAGCCCTGGAAGCCTTAAGCCGCGAGCGCGGATTGCCTCCCGCGCAAATCGCGCTTGCATGGCTCTTGCACAAACCGGCCATGGTTGCGCCCATTGTCGGCGCCTCGAAGCCGCACCATCTCGACGACGCGATAGCCGCCGTCAGCGTCAAACTCAGTCCCGCCGAAATCGCGCGTCTTGAGGAGCCTTACATTCCGCACGCGATTGCGGGACATGCGTAAACTTGATCCTGTCGATAATGAATCCGTGATTTCCTCTCGGCAGGGCGGGCAAACCTGCGCATGATGGCAGTATGCTGCACGACCTGACTTTTGCCGTCCCCCATCGCATGCTGACGATTGAGGAAATTTCCGAGGCAGCGGCGGAGTTGTTGGACACTTCCATCGCAGATGGCATCAAGGCCGATTTTCTCCGCGCGTGGGCAACTCGAGGAGAGACGGCGGAGGAATTAGCCGCATGCGCCGAGGCCTTTCTTCCTCAAGCTCGCGATCCGGGCCTGCGCGGAAGCTGGCAGGGCAAGCCGCTGCTCGACTGCTGCGGCACGGGCGGTGGTGGCTTGAATCTCCTCAACATTTCGACCGGGCTGATGTTCATCCTCGCCGCGATGGGCATCCCCGTGGTGAAGCACGGTAATCGTGGAATCACAAAGCGATCCGGCAGCGCCGACGTCCTGGAAGCGATGGGCATCAAGATCGATCTGGCACCCGAAAAGGTTTCCCGGTGCCTCGAGGAAGTTGGCTGTGCGTTTCTGTTCGCGCCCTTTTATCACACGAGTTTTGCCATCGTAGCCCCCATCCGACGGGCATTGGCGGCAGAAGGCCAACGCACGATTTTCAATCTAATTGCCCCCCTGCTCAATCCAGCCCGCCCCGACGCGCGATTGATCGGCGTTTTCAAACCGGAGCATGTGACGCTTTATCAACAGGCCCTCGAACAAATGGAGTGTCGCCGATTTACCATCGCGTGTGGGGAGGAGACCGACAGTCACCAGATGATCGGCGAAGTAAGCGCGCAGGGCCCCACTCAATTTGGCAGCACACTGCGCCTGCCGAATGGAGCTCCCCTCACCGCCTTTACGAGAACGCCCGAACCGCCAATCCTCGAGAAAATCGACTCGCTTCTCGTCCGCACCGTCGGCGAAAGTGCCTCCCGCCTCGAAACCATTTTCTCTGGCGAAGAACAGGAATTGGAACGAGAAACTCTTCTCATTAACGCGGCAATCGCGAGTTGGACGCATGGCACCGCGACATCACTGGATGAAGGGCTTGCGCAAGGTGCGGAGGCGCTCGATTCCGGCAAGGCACTCGACGTACTCAAGCGCTGGCAGAAGTTTTCAGAAGAAAATTAGAATTCATGTCCGCCTTCTCAGAGATGGGTCTTTTTTATCGGTTGGCTTACAACGTTGTCGGCATCGAGTTGTTCTTTCATCGCATCCGCATTGAGGGCCGCGAGAATGTGCCGAAAGGCGGCTGCCTGATTGTCTCCAACCACGTCAGCTTTATGGATCCGACCACCGTCGGTTGGGCCGTCGCCCGTGAATTACATTATCTCGCGCGCAAGAGCCTGTTTAAACCACCGTTCTGGAGTTGGTTCCTGCCCATCTGCAACGTCCTGCCGATTGACCGGGACGCCAATGATATCTCCGGCCTGCGCCGCATCATTCGCATGTTGAAGGAAGGCCACGCGGTCCTGCTTTTTCCAGAAGGCACCCGCTCGACCGATGGGACGCCCGGGATCGCCGAAGTGGGCGCGAGCCTGATTGCGCTCAAAGCGGCCGTGCCCATTCTGCCGGTGCGCGTCTTCGGCACTTTCGAATCGCTATCCCGGCACACCAAGCGCCTCCGCTTCCATCCCATCCGCGTCGTCATCGGCAAGCCGTACCTGCCCGTCATTCCAGAAGGCGGAAGAAGCAAGGATTCGTTCGCCGCGGTTGCGCAGGAGATGATGGAGCGGATTTCCGTGTTGCATTAGTGGAGCACTCCAAATTGCGTGCCCGGCAATCGGCGCGGGTCTTGGCGAAGAATCTTCCTGCGTTCAGGAGTCAATCGTGCGAGCAGTTCTTCCGAATACTCAAATCCGTGGCGAGTCTTGCTCCACATCGGGCCATAGCGATAAATGACCGCGCGCCGCTCACCGGGATTCGTCCGCTCCGTCGCGCCATGCATCAGGGCATCGACAAAAAGAAGTACGTCTCCCGCTTTCAGATGGACTTCAATGGCGCCTTCCGGAAGCGTTTTGTAGTTCTCGCGATTCTGATAAAGAGCGCGCACCTCATCGGGAAGGAAACTCGATTTATGGCTTCCAGGCACAACTAACGTGCCCCCATCTCCCGGTCCAATATCGGTCATGGCCATCAGGATATTCACCTGTCCGCAGCGGAAATTACCGTTAATCATGCGGTATTGATTACGTACAATCGCGTTCTGCCCACCGGAATGGATCGGGAAAAATCCGCCGGTGCGCCGGACGGAAGCAAAACATTCGTCGATGAATAAACCGTCCACGTAGGTGCCCTTTTCGCCGCAGTAGAGATGCAGTCGGTTGATCCACGCTGGATGGTCGATCAGCTTTTCAAAAGGCTCGCCTCCTTCGACGATATTCTGCAGCTCAAGCCCGGCAAGCCCGTTGTTGTCGAGTCGCTGGACGTTTCCATACCAGCCCATGTAGGGCAGGTCAGGGAACTTATCGAAGGCATCGTTGAGTTCGGCGAGATGCTGCGGATCAATCGCATTTCTCAGGATGGCGTAACCGCGGAGATCGAAGAGATAATCAAGGGTATCGAAGGACATGACCGAAAACTATCGCAGGAAGTGTTTTTCGAGAATCGACGCCACGCTTAAATACATATAATATCGTCTCATGGTCAGCCCCCGAGAAACTCCAGCCCCACCTGCCGGACCACTTCACGCTGGCTATATGGATACGCATGGCATCATTCACGGCTGGCGTCCCAAGGGCACGAAAGACTGGCTTCTGGTCTATACTGAATTGGGAAAATGCCTCGTGCGCTACGCAAGAGGTGAATTTCAAGCAGGTCCCGGCGACATTTTCCTTTTCCGTCCGGGCACACCGCAGGACTACGGGCAGCACGACCGCAACGGTCGATGGAAGCAGGCCTGGGTTCATTGGATACCCCGGACGCAGGTATTGGAATGGCTATCCTGGCCTGAACTCAGCCCCGGCGTGAAACATCTCTTTCTTCCCCGCGACCTGCGACAAGACGTACTCAGGGAACTCTCCCTGGCCAATTCTGTTTTACATTCCAACCTGCCCCGGTGCGAATTTCTTGCCACGAATGCCGTCGAAAGGGCGCTCCTCTTTTGCAGCCGGGCCAATCCGCGCGAAGATAATCCACAGCGCCATCCGCGCATCCAACAGGCTGCCGATGATCTTGCCCAAAATATCGGCGAGCGGGAACTTCTGGAAACCATTGCCCGGCGATTCGGCTTTTCGCGGTCCCGCTTCGCCACTCTCTTTCGTCAGCAACTGGGGCAACCCCCGGGGCAATATCTTGAAGCCCGGCGCCTGGTCCAGGCCCGCCATCTTCTCGCCTACACCAACCAAACCTTGGCGCAGATCGCAGATCATGTTGGCTTTTCCTCCCCGTTCTATCTCTCCCTGCGGTTCAAAAAACATTACGGCCACAGTCCCCGCGCCTTTCGACAACAACGTCATCACCCGCTATCGGGGCGATCCACCTAACACAACTTTAAGACAACACGGCTTTACAACTTTCCCAAGTCAGGGAGAGTAGGATACTGCCATGTTTTCTTTTCGCTGCCTTGGTGCCTGCGTTATCGGTCTCGCGCTGGCCATTTGCCCACTTCGAGCCGCTCACCCCGACGCCATCACGAGCCCCATCACCCCGACGCCCGGAGGCGGCGGATCGGGAGGAACAGCGGCCCAACCCGCACCACCCACAGGGGCCCCGGCATCCTCAACCCCCGCTCAGGTGGGACCTTTGCCTGCCGCAGTCGCCCCAACTCCAACCGCACCCGCCGCAACTTCATCTCATGCATCCGAGGCACTTCCGCAAGGCACGCCGCTGCCGGAGGGCTCCGAGCCGGAAAAGTCGGTCGTCCAGATTATCACCGCATTTCAGGAACCCAACTGGGCCGCTCCCTGGATTTTTGACGTACCCCGTTTTGCCTCAGGCACCGGCTTTCTTATCGATGGCGACCGCATCATGACCAACGCACACGTCGTCGCTTTCACCAAGCAACTGCTGGTGAGGAAGTATCACGATCCGCAGCGTTATTTCGCCAAGGTGGAATTCGTCGCGCATGACGTCGATCTCGCGATCATCCGGGTCATCGATCCCGAGACCGGAAAAGATAATCCTGATTTTTACAAGGGCATGAAACCCCTTGAGTTTGGCCCACTGCCCAAGGTTCGCTCAACGGTGGTGACCTATGGCTTTCCCGCTGGTGGCCAGCAAATCTCCTACACTCGTGGCGTGGTCTCGCGCATCGAGGTGCAGGGCTATGTGCACATCGGCAACCGCGCTTTTCTGGCCGTTCAAACCGATGCCGCGATCAATCCCGGCAACAGCGGTGGTCCCGTCATCCAGGATGATAAAGTTGTCGGCGTCGCTTTTGAAGGGACGCACGCTCTCGAGAACACCGGCTATTTTATTCCGACCGTGATCGTCAATCATTTCCTCACCGACATCAAGGATGGCTCCTATCACGGCGTCCCGGATGCTGGCTTGCGCATGACCAACATGCAAAATCCAGCTTTTCGCCGGATGCTGAAACTTCCAGAGGATGGCAAGCAGGGCGTCCGCGTGGACAAGATTCTGGACATCCCCACGACCAGGGCCGTGATCCAACCCAACGACGTCATCATGCAGGTGGGCGACTACCCGGTGGATGAAGACGGCACGATCACTTACGAGGGCAATACCGTGGGCGTTTCTGTGGCGTTTGATCTCGCCCAGGACGGCGACACCATTCCGCTGAAAATCTGGCGCGACGGAAAGATGATCGACGTGCAACTGCCAATGAAGGTTTACAAGGAAGATTCCGCCCAGGGAAACCAGTACGATGTACTGCCTCCCTACTATATTTACGGTGGCCTGATCTTCACCGGTCTTTCACTCGATTACCTGAAAACATTTGGAGAGAACTGGTCCGATTCAGCCGGGCGCGAATTAATCTACGAATTGGCCTACCGGCACGTTGAAGATCTGGAACACTGGCGCCCCCAACCGGTCGTGCTGGCCTCCATTCTCGACAATGCGGTGAACGCCAACTTCACCACGCGCAGCATGACCATGGTCGATAAAATCAACGGCATGAAAATCAACCAGCTCAGCGATGTCCCCAAGGCCTTTGCCGCGACCACCGGTCCCGATGCCATTATCGAATTCCTGCCCGACCATCACTTTGAGGTCATCCGTAAGGACGATGCGGAAAAAGCCAATCAGGACATCCTCGACACCTACCGCGTTCCCGCCCAAAGCCGTTTATGAACCGACTCCTCCTTTCTCTGAACCGGACCACGCTCACCCTGGCGTTGTTGGCTCTGGTGCCGTTCCTGAATCTTCAGGTGCTGACTGCTGCCGATTCCGGCGCCTTCAATTGGGACAATGCGATCATCCATATTGAATCCACCAGCAAGCAGTACAATTACATCCAACCGTGGTCGAGAAGTGAGCGCAAATCGTTTAAGAGCGGCGTCGTGGTCGAGGGTCACCAGATCATCACCACGGCCGACGGTCTGCAGGACCAGACCCTGATCCGGCTCAAGAAGGAAGGCGGTGGTCTCTTCAGCATTGGCCGCGTCGTGTGGATCGATTACCAAGCGAATCTCGCCGCACTAACCACCGACGAAAAGGATTTCTGGACCGGGTTGCAACCCGCCAGGCTGGCCGATCCGGTTCCGATCACCGGCCCCGTCCGCATTTTATGCTGGAGGGACGATCAGCTCGAAAATCGCCAGGGCGAAATCGACGAGATGACCGTGGACAATTCCGCCCTGAGCTTTGTCTCCGTGCCTGCGCTGAAAATCGCATCGACCATCGCCGGCGTCGGCTTTGGCGAGGCGGTCACTGTCGGCGATAAGCTGATCGGCCTCGCCTATCTTCAGGGCGGCGATACCGTGTTGGCCGTCCCATCCTCCTTCATCGCGTCGATCCTCAAGGCCCGCGAGGACAAGACCTTTACCGGGCTCGGCTATTTCGATTTCACCTGGGACCCGGCGGAAAATCCGCTCAATCTCGATTATCTGAAACTTCCCGGCGCAGCCCGTGGCGTCATTGTCAAGGAAACCGGCCTCAAGCCGGGCGTGGAATCGCCGGTCAAGCCACATGATGTGATTTTGAATATCGACGGCTTCGACATCGACGCGCAGGGAAATTATCGCGATCCCCAGTACAAAAAGCTCTGCCTCGAAAATCTTTCCTCCCGTAACAAGTGGGCAGGCATGGAATGCAAATTCAAGATTTGGCGCGACGGAAAAGAGCAGAACATCGTTTACAAGCTTCCCAAGGCCGAATTCAGCGACGACCTTATACCCAGCCAGTCATTCGACAAGGACCCTGAATATGTCATGGCGGGCGGCTTCGTTTTCGTGCCCTTGTCCGAGGCCTACCTGCGCAGTTGGGGCGGGAACTGGCGGCAACGCGCACCCTTCCGGCTTGCCTATTACGATATGGACAAGGTGCGCCCCGAACGTCCCCAGCGCGTCGTGCTTTCCCAAGTGCTGCCCAACGAAGCCAACATCGGTTACGAAGGTCTGCGCAACGCCGTCATCGATGAGGTCAACGGAGTGAAAATCAAAGAGATTTCCGACATCGTCACAGCGCTTAAATCACCGGTCAACGGTTTCGACGTCTTCAAGTTCTCGCCAGGCGAACCGATCCAGCAGGCCGTTCTTGACGCCAGCACCATGGACCAGGCCAACCAGCAAATCATGTCCCGCTACCACATCCCGGCGGATCACATGCTTAATCCTCCCGTGGTTCCGGAAGCTGTCATAACGTCGCCTGCTCCCACGCTCACCTCAACTCCCGCGCCAAAACCGAAATCCAAACCCAAGCAGTAAAGCGCTGCTGTAAGAACTCACCCCGTCGCAGCCATCGCCGATTTTACGCGCACTTTCTTCGGATAAACCAATTCGAGGACGCCGGCCAGTCGGAATCGAGCCAGGGTTCGTGCGATTTCCAGCGGACTCAGGTTCACCATTTCCGCAATTTCCTGCACGGTGCGATGCCCATCGGCCAGACTGAGCAAACCGAGGTCGGCGGGCGTCGCCTCGACTGAACCGAGAGATTCGCCACCGGTATAATGCGGCATCGAATCGAAAGGCGGAATCGCCTGCTGCAACAAGTTCAGCTCATCCTCCTTGAAGGCCACTCCTTCGATGAGAACCTGTGGCTCATAAACCGCCAGGTCCCGGGACAGGTCCACTGGCAGGGGGCGCTCATGAAAATCGAAACTGGCTTCTCGCCAACCCACAAACTGGAAAAGAGCATGCAGGGCAACCGTGGCCCCTATCCGGGCATTGACGATAGTGCCGTTCTCCATCGCCAAAAAGCCTTCCTGCTCGCCTTCCCTGATCTTTAAATAGCCAGTCTGGCTTCCATTGACGAGCATCCGCAAGGTTTCCGCTAAACTCGCTGTGCGAATGCTTCCTGAAGTGACAGACATAAGGCAATAATGTAACGAATAAGTGGGCTTAGAAATCGATTGGTATGGACGCTTAAGCACGTTATATGCCACGACTTAATTGACTCTTAGGGTGAGTGGCCCGATGGCTTGCGCGAATCGCAAGTAAATGACCAAGAATTTGAAGCCCTCCTTGTTTTTGAGCGACTCCCCGGTAGAATCACGGGATATATTCACTGCCAGTTGAAGGAGAGCGAGCCCATTAATACCCACTTACGTTTCCTGCACCGGCGCACCCGATTTAACCGCTATGCGTTGGCCTAACATCTTTTTTAGGGCCAAAAATCGGCGCGAAGAGCCGTCGCTTTCTGCCAAACCGTCCAAGGATGACGCTCCCGATAAGGCTTCTTCCGTTCAAAGCCCGACCACCGCGATCAAGCCCGCTTCTACCGCCCCGAATTCGGCGACGAGCACGACCTCACCCCAAGCTGCTACCTCGGAGCTTTCCTCCAAGGAAACCCCTTCTGAAACAAGCAAACCTGCCCCGGTAGCCGAACAAAACTCCACCACTCCCCTTCCTGCCGGCATGGCCAGTACCCGGCGTAAAACGAAACTGACCGACCTGGCCCGGATGGTTCCATCCTCCCAACCTGATGGTCCCGAATTGCCTCCTGAACCGTCTTCGGCTGTAAGTCCACCTGCCTTCACCGTCGCGGTTCCCATCGGAAGCGTAATCCAGCCGGAGAATCCGCCAAAGGCGCCCGATTCATCTTCCGATAAACCAGTCGGCCCTGCCGAAGCCGGAGCTAGCAGCGATCAAGCGGCAAAAGATTCGCCGGACACAAAAGCTTCAACCGAACCGCCTCGCGCTGAACCGGAACCGGAAAAGAAACCGGACGCGCCCGCGTCGGAGAAATCGACGGACATACCTCATACCAGCGGGCCCACGCCAACCTCCCCAGTCGAAGGCCCGGCTCCCAAATCCGAGCCCACCACCTCTCCGGCTTCGTTCGAACATCTGCCCGCCAAGTCGCCGGAAAAGAAGGAATTTCTCCTCGTCAACGGCGAACGCATCCTGGGGAGCATCCTCTCGGAAACGCCGGAGAATATTTACCTCGAACACGGTACGCTCGGCATTCTGACCCTCCCCCGCTCGCAGATCGCCACGCGCCCGGTGGAAATTATCCTGATCAACGGCGACCGGATCGTGGGCGACATCATGGCCGAAACGCCCGAAACGCTCTACGTGCGCCACGCCAGCCTGGGCATGTTGACCGTGCCCCGCTCACAAAGAAGTACGAGAGTGGTCGAAGCCCTGCTCAACGACGGCGACCGCATCCTCGGCGAAGTGCTGGCTGAAACCGAAAACGCCACCGTCATTCGCAGCTCGACGCTCGGCACGATTACCGTTCCTCACAACAAAGTGGCCATGCTCAACCGCAAGGTCGAACAGGTTGCGTTGAAGGCGCTCCCTCCAACTACGACCGCGCTCGAAGACAAGCTTTCGAAGTAGCCGGCGCAGTCTCTTGCACCGGTCCGTCGCACAGAGTGCAACGGCTACCATCAAAGTTCTACACCTCTTCCACGTCCCAAGTCGGAAAAGGATCAGGGAACGCTCCCCACTCCGCGACGGGACGCGCGTATTCGTCCGCGGTCAACAGACAGGCGTCAAGTTCGCGCGGTAAGCTGGAAAGAAGCGTGGCGTCACCGATCAAAACCAATTCCTGTCGACGGTCACCATACGGTTCGCGCCAGTTTTCCTGCATTCGCATCAGCGCTTCGGGGTCCTCCGGCCAATCTTCCCGTGGCAGTGCCGCCCACCAAATGCCCGCCGCGCCGCAACTATTTTGCCAGCGCGTTCGCGACACTCCGCCCACCAGCAGATTGCGCGAGGCAAGCCAGATGAGTCCCTTCACCCGCAACAGACCGGGATGATCTCCGTTATACCAATCCCAGAAACGTCCGGGATGAAAAGGGCGATAGGCGCGGTAAAGTGCGCTGGCCAAAACAGACTCCGTCGATTCTGTTGTGCTACGTTCCGTTTGAACTCGAGGACGAGGCTCCACCGCCAATCCCAGTTCCTGCGGCGAAGCCAGACTGGAAATCATTTCCGGAGGCACTTCGCCATAGTCCGTTTCAACGATCTTGGCATGGGGATTGATCGAGCGTAACAACTTCGTGCAGGCGTTTCTCTCCACATCATTGACGATGTCGCACTTATTCAAAACGAGCAGGCTTGCGCCCTCAATCTGTGCGCGCTGAAAATCGAGTAAATCCTCCTGCCCCGCCTTTTGAGGAGGCGCCACGGTGGTGCGATAGAAATCGAGCGCATCAATCACACAAACGATTTGATGCAATTCCGCCCACCGCGCAAATGTCTCCGGCTGTCCCGGCAAGAGACCGAAGTGCTCTCCCAGCCGTGCGGCGTTGGCCGTGCCGCTCATTTCGATTAGAACCCGCTCGAAGCGTCCGGCTTCGGAAAACTCACGCAACCGGGCAGCGATCCAATCCACCTGATCCACGTCCTTGCCATTGGGGATGGCAACCACCATGTCGGATGTTCGGCGCATCGCACCACAGAGACCACCCAATGCTTTCGCATCGAGATTCAGCGCTCCAGGATTTTCCACCAGAACCGCCAGATGTCCCCCTTGGTGCTCACTGATAAATTCGTGCAAGAGGGACGTCTTGCCCGCCCCGAAAAAACCTCCCACCAGCGTGACGGGCAACCGACGAATCATTCCCACCCTCCGGGACGGGCGAAGCGGAGGCAATCGAGCTTATCCGGCGCATTTTTTGCCTGCAGCAACGCATAAAAGGTCGCGCCAAGATGATCCGGATGGGTGAGTGTGTTCCATCCGCGTAAATTCTCCTGAATCTTTGCCGACCGCTCCGTTGCTCCACTCAGTTCATCGTGGGCGATACCCATCAGGAATCGTTGCTGATCGACGAAACCGAGCGTGGTCAACCCCACCTTTTCCCCGGCTCGCACTAAGGCAGTGAAATCGACATGTGCCGTCAGGTCCCGCATTCCCGGCTCGCTCAAGACATCATCGATCGCGTGGTGCTTCACATAGGCCGTCAACGTTCCGCCGGGCCGAAAATCGGAGTAATAGACCGAGGCGGGATAACCATAATCGATGGTCAGGACATAACCGCGCAGGAAGATTCGCCCAACCCCCTCCATCCAGTCGAGCGCCCTCAAATTGATTTCCGTACTATATCCTTCGACGGCAGGAATCGAGCGCACCGCAATTTCGCGCTTCAATTCCTCATCTTCAATCGCTTTATCCGTCCAATCCAGGCCCTTTTTCTCATGCAATTCCACAAAACTTTCCCTCCATTCCCCTGACTTATAAATGATCGCCCGCACCGGAAAGGCATCGATCAGTTCGTTGGAAAAAAAGACCCCGACCGGTTTAAGCTCCGCGATCGATTCGAAGTTTTCAAACCACGTCATGTACGGGGCAAGCTCGGGATCGAGTCCACATTTCTGCCGGATGCTCCCACCACCGGAGGTATCCACCACGCCGTAACGCACCACCTCCAGGAATTCCGGTACCTCGGCACGGCACCATTCCAGGATGTCGCGGGCCAACTGCCCATCATGCGCACCCTGCTCAATGATCCAAAATGGCGCAGGCTTTTCCAGTGCCTGCCACATCTGAAAAAATTGCCGCGCCAGCAGACGACCAAAAAGCGGTCCGGCACTGACGCTGGTGTAGAAATCTCCGCTCCGCCCTACCGGGGAAGGTCCGCTGATTTTCGTGTAATAGCCGAGGCCGGGACAATAGAGCGCCAACTCCATGAACCGGTCGAAGCGCATCGGCCCGCCCTCCTGAATTTCCGCGCGAATAATCTGCTCCAGTTTCATCATCCTTCCATTGTAGCTACGGTCATGGACTGCCGCTACAGACAAATATTTCCTGATTTCACCCGGCTGAATTTGTCCTATTGTAGTCGCGTGACAACCGAAGCCACTCCCCACGAAACTCCCACCAAACCTCTCCGACCCCAGGAGGGTCTGGGTGCACTTCATCTCTTTTACCGCGTTGATTTGGCCGCATGGCGGGCGAAAACCGCAGACGAACGTGCTGTCGCGCTCGATTATCTCGAGACGCTTCTCGCCACATCGCGTCAGCAGCCCCAGACCCAGGTCGTCACCCTTTCCATGTTTGCCCGGGCCGATATCGGCTTCATGATTCTCACCCCCGATCTGCATGATCTCAACGCCTTGGAAAAGAGCATCACCGCATCACTCGGCCCGGATGTTCTCGTGCCCGAGTTCACCTATCTCTCCATGACTGAAAAATCGGAGTACACGCAAAAGGAGGACGATTACGCCCTGGAGATCGAGAAAGCCGAGGGCATCGCGCGCGGCAGTGCTGAATCGGAAGCAAAGCTCGCGACTTTTCGTGAACGCATCGGGCATTACACGCACGACCGGCTCTATCCCGTTTTACCTGAGTGGGAATATTTCTGTTTCTACCCGATGAGCAAAAAGCGGGAACCGGGTCAAAATTGGTATGCGCTCGATTACCAAAAACGGCGAGAGCTGATGGGCGGCCACATGCGCGTCGGACGCACCTATGCGGGCCGCGTCCGGCAACTTGTCACCGGCTCGACCGGCCTCGATGACTGGGAATGGGGCGTTACTCTCTTTGCCCACGATCCCTACGAGATCAAAGCCATTGTGTACGAAATGCGTTTCGATGAAGTCAGCCATGGTTACTCTGAATTTGGCCCTTTTTATAATGGCCTTCCCTTGCCTCTGAAGGAAATTTACCGGCGGTTGCAACTGGTTTGAGGCACTCGAGATCATGCATCTGTTTATGAGATCCCCCGGCTTTTTCTGGATGGCAAAACACAAGTGGCTGCTGCTTTTGTGCGGAATCATCTCGCTGTTGATTATCAGCCCGATTCCGGAAATCTACGATCGGAGAGACGATATTATTACGCCTCTGGTAGCGACTGTGCTTCTGGCGGTTATCTATGGCATCGTTGAAAATCGGCGTGTCCTCTTTGCGCTGATCTCGTTGATCATGACTTGGTTTCTCATCAGCGTGCTCACGGACGGCAGCGGTCTTTTCAGTGGCACCAGCATCCTGGCTCCCATTCTCTTCATGGTCATTCTCATGACGATTTTTGTCCTTCTGGCCCAATGGTTGATTCGCGCCGTTTACATTGACCGGGAAGTTCTATGTGCCGCGATTTGCGGGTATCTCATCTTGGGGGTCCTTTGGGCCGGTCTCTATCGTGCCATCACCATCGGGAACCATCAGGCTCTTATCACCTCGGACACCACCAAGCTTATGCCAGACATGAGCGACTTGCTTTATTTCAGTTATACGACCCTGACCACGACCGGCTTCGGTGATATTCTCCCTAGAGATCCCGTGGTTCGCATGCTCTGCGTAATGGAGGCTGTCGTGGGGACTTTTTACAACACGATCATCATCGCCCGGTTCGTCGGGCTTTACGGAGTGGCCTCTTCAACTTCCGCGCCGATCAGCCGCTCGGCTGAATCTGTAGACCGGCGCGAGGATGGTTAGAAGCTCGCTTTGACTCCGCCAACAATGCTCTGGGAGAGGTAATCGCTACCGCCGACATCGGCGAGGTAACTGAGGAAAAAGGCCATCGAATTATCCAGCGTGGCCGTCAATCCACAGCCCAGTAACGCGCTGTCCGTCGTGGTCGCGGCCATTGGGGTGGTGAACGGGGAGGCCGAGAAAGCCTGCCAGCTGCTGGTGATACCGGCGCCGTCATCCAAAAATTCGTGCTGCCACATGGCGGTCACGCTTGGTTGAAGTATAACGCTGCCGACGCGCGTCATGTACTCCACATGGCCGCCGAGGCGGCTGCGAAGGCTGTCCAAGCTCTGGCTGTTGACGTTAAGATTGGCCAGGGGCACGCCGGTTTCGGAAAAGGAATCGATGTCGAGATGCGTGTAGGTAAGGCCAAGGGTGGGGCCCACGACCCATTGTCTGTCGGGATGAAAATCATACCCGAAATCGATATTGGCCGTGTATTGCTGACCCGTAGGCGAGCTGTTGGCTGTGCCGCCCAGGAACGAAACATTCCGGCTGTTGTTATAATTATTAAAGCCGAAGGCGAAAAGTCCGTTGGCGTAAAAGCCTTTCTCGAAGAAAGTGGCATAAATGCCGGGCGTGATGCTGTTGACCGTGGTCTTGCTGCCATTGCCATCGGTCGTCGCATTGGTGTGATTGTAATCAAGGAGCACTCCCACGGAGAGGTTCGATGTCATCCTGTAGGCAACGCCCGCCGAGATGTCCCCGGACGTATAAGTGGCTTTTGAAGGTATGTCCTGCATCGCGTTCTGGTTGATGTCGGCCAGGACAACGTCCCCGGCAACGAACTCGCTGAACCGTGAAGTCTTCAAGGATGGCGGCGCAGAGCCCATCGGAACGGGGCTATCGGAAAGAACCTGTCCGTCATAAGTTGTCGGGCTGGCTGCCTGGGAAGGCGTCATGCGCGACGAAGGTGTGACCGGTTGGTCGTAATCGGAGCTGGGGGTGGAGGACGGCGTGGATCCGCCATCCGGATAGTAATTAACGCCGTTGGGCGCCGTGGTGTGAAAACTGGGAGCGTTGGAGGCGAACATCGATTGCATCGAGTGCCCCAGGCCGCTATCGAATCCGGGCATGGTGCAAGTGATGCTATTCAAATCGAGACCTGCATAGCCGCTGCGCATGTCGGCGAGTACGCCATCCAATCTCTGAACCAAATAGGTGGAGTTTTCAAACGCGATGTTTCGCGAAAACTGCAAGCTCTGCGTGGAAAGCTGCCCCAGCGCGATCGGAATTTGGGAGGCAGACATATTATTGAAAATCGTCAGCAATGGGGCAAAGGAGGGAGGCGGGGATTGCGTCAGCGGATCGAGCGAACCGGCCACCGCCTTTTGCGCGGGTGTCTGCGCAAACGTAGACAATGTGTTCTGTGTCGTCTGGATTTCCAAATCTTTATCGTTGTTAACAAGGCCCACCACTTGGTAACTGTACAGAGACCCGGCTGGAAGAACACTTACAGTGCCAAGCGTGAGGGTTCCCGTCGTGGCCTGGACCACATCATAAGTGCCGGTTCCCGACCCTTTCACACTAATCAATCCAGAGATGGTTGAAGTGTCCGCGGCGTTACCATTATTGTTAACTAAAAAAGTGTCTGCCGTTGTTCCATTGGTGAAGATCAAAAGCGTGGGAGGAGCTGCACCAAGCAAATTAGACGGAACCGCATTAAGCGTACCCGCGATAGTCATGGTGCTGGGAGTGGAGGAAGTCCCCGCCGCGAACGGATAAGTCGAGGTGGCAAGAGCTCCTGAATAGCTGACATCGCCGTGAAATTGATTCGCCGCAACAGTGAATCCGGAATTGACCGTGGTCAAACCCGTGTAGCTGTTGGCACCAGGTAGGAAGACTGTGCCGCTGGTGGGAACAGTCGAATCCAACACCGTGGTACCTCCGATCGTAACCGAACTGCTCGTCCCGTTGTCGGTAATGTTCTCAAAGGTCCCGTTATAAATTTGAAGTGTTCCTGCGTTACCATTCACGCCAAGTGCCACGGTGCCATCAAAGCCATTGGCATTGGGCATGACGAAGGTCTGGGTTCCGGTCGAATTGAATTGGAGCGCGATCGTACCCGTGCCATTAATTGGCCCCGTAATGGCCATTCCCACCCCATTTGGGTCGAGGGTCAGATTAAGGGTTCCGGTGGCGCCCACCGTCAGGGCGTTGGAGCTTTGGAGATCGGCTTGCGTGGCAAACAGCGTCCCACCATTGATCCCAGTCGAGCCCTGATAGGTATTGAAAAGGCTCGCGTTAGGAGCATTCGGATTCAAGTCAGCGAAATAAAAGTCCGTGTTGCCATTACCAACCAAGGATATTCCGCCAGCACCCGCCAAGGATTGGTTAAAGATGAAGGTGCCGGTGAGCGTGCCACTCTTATCACTCACATCGATCGTGGAGGTACCCGACACAAGACTGCCAGCGAAATTATATTCATAGGTCGTCCCGGTTGATCCGGTACCGGTCAGAGCGAGCGTGCCTCCACCGAAGTTGATCGTCCCGCTTCCTCCGAGCAAATCCCGTCCCACCGTAAGCGTGCCGCTGTTAATGTCCAGTTCACCATTCACGGTCAGTGTATTAGCGAAGGTGGCACTCACACCCGCCATCGTGTAGGTTCCCGAAATCGTTGTAGCACCTTCTGAAGAAAGTGTGCCGCCGGTTTGAGTCAAAATTCCCAAGCCCCCGACATTCAATCCTCCCTGAAAATCGACCGAACCTCCCTCAAGAAGATAGGTACCGATTCCGTTCACGCCAACGTTTGTAACGAAAGCCCCACTCGCCGTCAGTGAACCGCCCGTCTGATCGATCAAGCCGGTGCCACCATTATCTCCGACCGTGATGCCCTGCGAGAAAGTTCCACTTCCACTTGAAAGCAAATAGGAGCCCGTACCAAAAAGACCGATATCCAAGCTGGCTGTGCCGGAAATAGCTCCACTCGTCTGAGTGAAGGTTCCGGTCGAGCCATCGAGGCCGATGATAACACTGGTATCGACCAGATTGATGTTACCGGCCGATTGAAAATTCGCATTGTCGCCGGAGTTGGTGCCCACAATGATCTCAGAGCCTGAGCCCAAGCTAATCGTTGAGTTGGAGTCTTGGCTAAGCTTGCCTGTACCAATTTCGATGGTGCTTGCACCACCGAGAGAGAGGGCACTGTTGTTTGTCAGGCTATAACTTCCATTGCCGAAGCCAAAGGTGCCTTGCGTACCGATCTGAAGGAAAAATGAATTTCCAGTCGTCACCGAAGACTGGTTTTGACTGGCTATGCCCGCGATAGTGGTCCCAAAGAGAGAACTCGTACCGGCCCCAACGCTCATGGAGATACCCGATCCTATTGTCACGTTCGTTTTTGAGAAAGTCAGCCCGTCCGTATAATTGGTACCAAAAAAAACTCCGTCGTCGCCCACGACGATATTTCCCTTTTGTATATTCAACGAGCCTCCTGAAATATTGGCGGTCACTCCGTCTTCGACCTGAATAGCATCTTGCGTTCCGGTGAGGTTGTTCCCCGTAATAGTAAAGATTGCGCCCGTCGCGAGGGGGATATTGATCACACCTTGGGTCGTGTTCGCAAATTCACCTTCGCCTTGAAATAGCAAACCTTGAGCGGATAGACCTCCGGAGACATTCGCAACATTCACCGTCAGGGGATTATTGAAGGTAAGAAATCCATTGACGTTACCCGTTTCAATATTATTGACCAAAAAACTAGCAATCGCTCCCGTGTTGGCCGTTCCCGTCGGTATTACGCCACCCTGCCACTGTGTAGTATCGTTATAATTACCCGTGTAGCCCTGCTGATTAGGAACAAGAGCCTGATTCCCGCTAAATAAGATTGTGTTTTGCCCAAAGGCCAGTGGCGCAACACTCGCAACCGCGAGAAAGACGATACTTCTCCAAAAAAGTTTCATTTCGCGTGTAACCTACTGAATCTCGCCAACTAAACCAAGATAAATTAATTTTAAGTAATAAATCTCCCAACTTGATCTTTAGAGGCAAGGACAACGTGCCGTTTTTCGCCGTTCAGGATACAAAAGCCTTCCCATTTTCCGAAATAAGCCCGCCTCACGAACCTAAAGAATTTTAAGTTATTGTGCACAGGATGGGGCGTCCGGGCTACCCGGGAGAATGCATACTGCATTGTGTGCATAATTCTTTAACGTGCTTTAGCCGGTGGTAAGATCTCAGCAGCGGTCGCCACCACCGGTATTTTATCCCCTCGCAAACTGTCCCCGACAGGGGTCGTACAGAGGTGGCACCCCTGCCCGGGGTGCGCTCCTTGTGGAATATTTTCCGGTGGTGTCGCCCGCAACGGGATCAACCACCGGCTAGGATTGTGCCATTCCTCCGGAATACCGAAGGCAAGAAACCCAAGGCAGGTTCCTGAGGAACTTGTCGCACACACGTGTGTGCAAGATCAGTTCTGTATATCGAAGAAAGGCAGACCGAACTGATCCTTCGACAAGCTCAGGATGACCAATGATAAATGTGAGAGTTTCGCAGAGGTCTCCGTTGGGGCTGAAGGCATTCCGAACATTTAGGGCGAACAGGCCAGAGCGGACTGAGTCCCTGCCGTCGCTTATTTCGCGGTAGCTTTGACCCAGGAAACGATTTCAGCCTGATTTCCCTTTGCGTTCCAGACCTTGCGCAGGAAATCGGCGGGATCGATCTGGTGCGTCCGGAAGAATTTACGATCCCCACCGCAGCCATACATCAGATCGGGCGGCATCTCTCCGCGCAACTTGGCTTCCGCCTTGGGGATCAGTCTTGGCAACCAGCCGATGCCTTCAACCGTCGCGTCCTTCGATGGGAGCTTGTCCATCGAGATGAGGTAAGCGGAAGTCTTGCCCTTTTGTTCCTGAAGAAAATAGTCCCGACGCACGGCGGCAATCTTGAGCGCGGCTTCAAGCGTCGGCTCCCCTCCCCGAGAAAAATCCTCCACAAAATCAAAGAACTCCTGCTCGGTATGGCCGATCGAGGCCAGGAAGCTGGCTCCCGCGCCATCGACAAGACCGGAGGCTTTTACGTGGCCGCGACGGTACTTCTCCACGGCAGCTTGAAAGAGCTTGGAAAACGATTGTTCCCAATTTGAGGATGACTGGTTCATGGGATACTATCTACTCTTGGTAAGGGGTTGGCGCAACTGGTCGCGCCTGGGTAAATGGACCGGGAGCATCCATTGCGCGGCGCCATTCATCTTGCAGACGAATATTGCCCAGAGAATCGGCCCACGACATCGCGGGTGAGGCAGCTTGGCGATCACCCTTGGCGATATGATGCGCGACGAGATCGGCCTCAATGGCGTAGAGTGGCGGGGACGTGACCGTAAGCGTCTCGACGGCTTCTCCGTTTCTTTCCAAAATAAGACTGGTTTCGCCACCGTTGACATTGGGTACCCATGGATCGAGCAAAGTAATCGCTCCACCGCTGCCTTCAATGCGGACATGGTTTTCCTGCTGCAGGCGGAGTCCGCACGAAATCATGGCGACGATATCATTGGGAAAAACCAGCATGGCGGCAGCGTACTCATCCACTTCGCTTTCCGCACCGATCTGCCCGAAGACTGAAAGTCTTTCCGCCTCGGCAAAAGGCTTGCCGACGGCCACTCCGGCAATCAACCGGGCCATCGAGGTGCAATATCCGCCGATATCGAGAATGCCGCCGCCACCCAACTCGCGATTGAAGAGGCGATTTTCCGGGTCGTAAGGCACGGCAAAGCCAAAGCTGGCCTTGATCACGCGCACTTCGCCGATGGTCCCGGCGCGGATCAATTCGATCATCCGTGCGATTTGCGGATGGCATCGGTACATGTAGGCCTCCATGAAGAAGACGCTGTTTTCCCATGCCGCCTGCATCATCGCCGCGGCCTCGTCGTAATGGACGCCCACTGGTTTTTCGCAAAGAATATGCTTCTTCGCCTCTGCCGCGCGGAGGACCCACTCATGATGTTGCGGATGCGGCGTGGCAATGTAGACCGCCTCGACGGTGGGGTCGGCCAGGAGCGCTTCATACGAGGCGTGCGCCTGGGCGATATTGTTGGCCCGGGCAAAATCGCGCGCCTTCGCCTTGGACCGGCTGCCGACTGCGACAAGTTCTCCCGTTTGCGAGCGGAGAATGCCGTCGGCGAATATCTTTGCGATGCGTCCCGTCCCGATGATTCCCCAGCGAAGCTTGGCCATGCGATAAGATGCGACGATCCGCGTACCAAGTGCAAGCAGATAGCTTTTGTCGCGGAACCGTTTCCTGGATATCTCCAGCCGGAATAAACTCTTTCAACCATCTACACTGATACGTAGCAAATGTGCGGAGTGAGGGGATCGAACCCCCGACCTTGTCCGTGTAAAGGACCTGCTCTACCGCTAAGCTAACTCCGCGAAAGGGGCATCCTACGCGCTGCTCAAGGTCAGGCGCAAGCAATTCAAGGGCAGTTGCGATGCGTCTCTGGCAATTTCGATTCGTCCGAGCTTAACTGATTGTCAGGGTACGGGCTTTTTCGACGGCCTGCTCGACATCGCTTTCAATCGGGATGTGAGTGCCGATACCCGAGGCATCAAGCACTTCTTTGACCATCGGACGCGGATTGGCCAGGATGAGTCTCTTGCCTTCGAGACCCAGTGCCTTGGCGATGTTGATGAAAAGGCGTATGCCGATCGAACCGAGAAAGCTGACGTCCGAAAGCTCGAGCACGGTATTTTTTTTCCGGGCAACGACGAAGCCGGATAATTTATTATCCACATCAAGCGCGCCGACAACATCGAGCCGCCCCACTAAACTTACATGGGTATAGACATCGTCCATTTCGATAATTTTGAGTTCCATGAAGGATAGTTTTCGGGTTAGAGCGGGTTAAGCAGGCCCCTGAGACTGCATCTGCGGGAATTCGATTTCAAGTGGGAAAACCACGCCGATCAGGAGAACCTGAATTCGATGATGGAAAAGTCATCTTCCAGGGCGCCGTCCTCGCCATGCTGTTGACGCACCATTTTCCACACATCCTGGAGGACGGTGGCGCTTTCAACAGGTTGGGCGGCGAGAAAATCGGACAACTCGGACAATCTCATCATCGAGCCATCCGGGCGTTGGATTTCGTAGACGCCATCGCTGAAGACGTAGAGTCGCGATCCCGGTTTTACAGTGCATGTTGCCGTGACAAAATTGCCGCCCGGAAACCCGCCGATGAAGAGATTTTTTGTACGCAATTGGGCCGGTTCCGAACCGGCTTCAGGGCCGAAAAGCAGCGAGGGAGGGTGACCCGCGCTGGCATAGCGAAGTTCACCCGTGCCGATATGATAGATTCCATACCAGAGGGTGAAGTACATGTTGTTGTGGGTCTCCATGCTGAAGGCCTCGTTGAGTGCGGCCAGGACTTGCGTGGGATTCTTGAAATCGACTCCGGGCAAAGCCTGGCCGGAAAGAGTGTTGAGCGCCGAGATCGATAACAAGGCAGCGCCCACGCCATGGCCGCAAACATCGAGCAGGTAGAGGCAAAAGTGGTTCTCGTCCATCCAGTGATAGCCGAAGGCATCACCGCCCAGCGAGGAGGAGGAAATGAATTCCCATCGGGTTGAGACTTTTCCGGCCAGTGGTTTCGGCAATTGGGTGCGGACGTAGGTCTCCGCTTCGGCGAGCTCGGTGACCAATTGCTCCTGGGTCTGCTTCAGCGCGAGGTAGGTGCGCTGCTCCTGGTCACGCAGGCGCTTGCGGTCGAGGGATGCGCCGAGACGCGCGCGCAGGAAAGTGAGATTGAACGGTTTGCCCAGATAATCGTCAGCTCCATTCTGGATGCAGCGAACCACACTTTCGAGTTGGTCGAGCGCCGATATCATGATCACCGGAATGTGCCGCAGTTTCTCGTCGTTCTTGATCTCGACCAGGACTTCAAAGCCGCCCCGATCAGGCATGAGCACGTCGAGCAAAACGACGTCGATGACCTGATCGCTGCGAAGCTTGGCCAGGGCTTCGTTTCCACCGTAGGTCTGGACGACTCGATATCCTTCCTGAACGAGGCGCCGCGCGAGCAGGTCGCAGTTCTGAGGATCATCGTCCACTACAAGAACGGTGGCTGCGTCATGCGAGATCGTCGTTGGCTCAACACTTTCTTCAACCGCGATCTTCGGTAGGATGATTTCGAGATCGGTTTTTGTCAGCAACGTCGGATTGGTACCCGTTTTCGCGCCGAGATTTTTGAGGTCAGGCAATTCCTTCAGGAGTTGAATCTGCCCGGGCTCAATCACCGCGTTGATCATTTCGAGCAGATGACGCGAGGCGGAGAGGATTCGGCCGAGGTCCGCTTGCGTACTGGCCTGCCCGGCATCGGCGGCCTCTTCCTGCAGAAGCTCGCTGTAGCCGATGATCTGGTTGAGCGGCGTGCGCAGGTCGTGCCGCAGCGTGGCGACGGCATCGTGCACCGGTTTTTCGGGAGGGTTGTTCATGGCGAGCTTGGAATCGATTCCCGGTTTTTCCGGCTCAAAACATGCCAGACTTCCATTTCACCCTTTCCCTTGATGTTCAGCACGCCCTTTGAAGCGCATTCAAAATCGTCCTTGATCAACTCATAGGTTGAACGGGTGATCTGCACGACATCTATCGCTCCGTGCGATTCCATGCGACTGGCTGTATTCACCGCGTCTCCCCAGAGATCATAAATGAATTTCTTCCGCCCGATCACCCCGGCCACGACGGGCCCCGTATTCACGCCAATACGAAAACCGAGACGACGCCCGCGGAACTCCGTTTCCCGGACGCAGTCCCTCATGTCGAGCGCCATGTTAATCAGCGCAACTGCATGGTCGGTCCGGGGCACCGGCACGCCCGATGCCACCATGTAACAGTCCCCAATCGTCTTGATCTTTTCCACGCCATACTTGTCCGCCAGCAGGTCAAAGCGCATGAAGACCTCGTTGAGTAATTCGACCAATTCCAAGGGAGGAATCTTATCCGAAAGGACCGTGAAGTTGGCCAGGTCCGCGAAGAGAATGGTGGCTTCGTTATAATGTTCCGCGATGGTGCGGCTGCCTTCGCGGAGGAGATTCGCCACGGCTTTGGGCAACATGTTCAGCAACAGCATCTCCGATTTTTCCTGTTCGATGACGAGCTGTTCCTGGGTCTTCTTTAAGGCCAGGTAGATGCGCTGTTCCTGGTCTCGAAGTCGTTTGCGGTCGAGGGATGCGCCGAGTCGGGCGCGAAGGAAAGTGAGATTGAACGGCTTGCCCAGGTAATCATCGGCCCCGTTCTGGATGCAACGAACCACGCTTTCCAATTGGTCGAGCGCGGAGATCATGATCACCGGGATATGACGCAATTTTTCGTCGCCCTTGATGATGTCGAGCACTTCATAGCCACCCATGCCGGGCATCAGGACGTCGAGCAGGACGACGTCGATGGGCAGTTCGCCGCGCAATTTGTCGAGGGCATCAACACCGCCGTAAGCCTGAACGACTTCGTATCCTTCCTGAACGAGACGGCGTGCGAGCATGTCGCAATTCAGGGGTTCATCATCGACGATAAGTATCAGGGCATTTTCTTTTTTTCCCGTCGGTGACTCTACATTTTCTTCAACGGCAATTTTCGGCAGGATGAGATCGAGATCGGTTTTCGAAATGAGGCTGGGATTGGCCGCCGTTTCGCTATCGATGTTTTTAAGATCGGGCAAATTCTTCAGAAGCTGAATCTGGCCCGGATCGATGACGGCGTTGATCATGCCCAAGAGATGACGGGACGCCGAGAGGATGCGGCCAAGATCGTCGTGCGTACTGGTCTGTCCCGCATCGGACGCCTCTTCCTGAAGCAACTCGCCATAGCCGATGATCTGGTTGAGCGGCGTGCGCAGATCGTGGCGTAACGTCGCCACGGCGTCATGGGAAGGTCCTGCGAAGTTGTCGCTCATTTCAAAAGTTGGTTGGAAACGGCTTTACGCCCCACTGCTCTTCTTGAGATTGAGTTCGATTTTTTCCAGAAGGCGGGGCAACTCGATGGGCTTGGTATCGTAATCATCACAACCGGCGGCCAGGGCCTGCTCGCGATCGCCCGCCATCGCGTGAGACGTGAGGGCGATCACCGGGATGACCTTCAGTGTGTCTGAGGCCTTGAGCGCGCGGGCTACTTGCCAGCCGTCCATGACCGGCAGGCTCATATCGAGGAGGATGAGGTCGGGCTTTTCGGTGCCAGCCTTGGCGAGCCCTTCACCTCCGTCCACCGCAATGGCGATCTCGTAACCGCGTTTGACCAGACGCCGGGAGAGCATGTCCCGGTTGAGTTCGTTGTCTTCGACAATCAATATTTTTGGCATGACGTATGTGTTCCAATTCAAGGTTTAGGTGGGGCGGTTTTGACGGGGAGGTACCGGCGAATTTCTTCGATCAAATCATGAGCGCTCAGCGCGCCCTTGAGAATGGTCTTCTGCGCGGTTTGATTCAATAAATTGCGTTCCGGGCTTGTCAGGTCTCTTCCGCTCAATACCACCACGGGAATAGCCACCCCGGTTTTACGACGACGTAATTCCGTGATGAAATCGAAGCCGTTCATCTCGGGCATCATCAAATCGAGGATGATCAGCGACGGCAGGACTTCCTCGACCATGTCCAGCGCGATGCGGCCATTCGGCGCGTAGGAGACCTTGATTCCTTCTTTTTCGAGTATGCGCCCGAGCACCTCGTAACTGTTGATATCATCCTCGATGATCAGCACGTGCGGAGTTGTTATCGGTGCATACTGGTGGGACAATTCCAAAATCTTTTCGCGATCAAACGGCTTCGCGACATAGTCGGTCGCACCCAGGGCAAGAGCCATCGGCTTGTTATCGACGCTGGTAACCACAATGACGGGTGTGTCGCGTGTTTCAGGATCGTTTTTCAACGCGGCCAGGACGGTCCACCCATCGACGCCGGGCATCATGATGTCGAGAAAGACGAGGCACGGTTTCACCTGTTTCGCCAAGGCGAGCGCGTCCTGGCCGCTGGCGGTGAGGTGCATGGCATAGCCTTCCTTCTCCAGAACGCGCTGCATGAGATTTCGCACCTCGGCGTCGTCATCAATCACCAGGACGCCGGGCTTCTCGGCGCCAGCGGCGGGGGTGACTGTCTTGGGCGTCGAAATTTCAGCCTGCCCATCGGTTGGGTTGGCATCTCTAATTTCAACCCCAACGGCGGAATCGACGATGGCCTTTATCGGAAGGTTGACGTAAAAAGTCGTTCCCACTCCACTCTGGCTTTCCAGGCGGATTGAGCCGCCCATCATCTCGCAAAAACGCTTGCTGATCGCAAGTCCCAAGCCGGTGCCACCGTACTTGCGGGTGGAGGTATCGTCGGCCTGGCTGAATTCCTTGAAGAGCTTCTTCTGCGTCTCGGCAGACATGCCGACGCCGGTGTCCTGGACGGAGAAGTGGATCTCTTTGGCATCCCGGGTACATTTTAAGAGGACCTTGCCATTGTTCGTGAATTTCGAGGCATTGCTGAGAAGGTTGAAGAGGATTTGCCGGGTTTTTGTCACGTCCGCGCAAATGCTTCCCACTTCTTCGGGACAGTCGATTTCCAGGTGATTACCGTTTTTGACCAGGAGCGGCTGAATGGTGGAGGCGACCTCCCGGACCATGTTTGGCACGTCGAACTCCTCCAGGTAAAAAGTCATTTTTCCAGCCTCGATCTTGGACAGGTCGAGGATGTCGTTGATGAGCGAGAGCAGATGTTTGCCGGAGCCCTGGATCTTGCGCAGATCGGGCTCCATTTCTTCCTGGCCGCGGTCGATCGCGTCCTCCACCAGCATTTCGCTGTAACCGATGATGGCATTGAGCGGCGTGCGCAACTCGTGGCTCATGTTGGCGAGAAAGGCGCTTTTGGTGCGGCTGGCTTCCTCGGCGGAAAGACGCGCTTTTTCCGCCTCGTCCATCATTTGCCGCGACCGGACCAGCGCTGCTCCCTGGGCCAGCAGCGCGCCAAAGGCGATGATGCCCACCACACTAAAAATGAGCCAGACGCCGTTGACCGCCCGCCAGACCAGATCGGGAAGATAGGTCGCGCTGACGATGCCATAGCCCCACGGAGCAAATGTCTGCTTGCGAATTTGCCAGGGATATTCGTTGATAAGGATGTCCGGATCGGGCGAGCGATCGGCCTGAAGACAGAGCGTCTCGACGATTTTGGGCTGCGCATTGGCTGATTGGGCAATCAGGTTGTTCTGGGCGTCAAAAAGCGCGATGAAGCCGTTTTCCAGGATGCGCGACGAATTGATGCGGGACATGAGAACGCTCAGGTTCTCGATCTTGAAGCCCACGAACCAGACGCCGATGACCTGACCATGGTCGTCGATAATGGGATCATCCTCGCCGATGTAGGGACTACCCAAAATATTAATGACCCCGGCGTAAACTTTTCCCTGGCGCAGGGCTACCACCGCCTGGCCGTGGGCGTCGATTTCCGTGCCCAAGGCGCGTTGACCGTGAGTGTCGAGGACGTTGGTGTCGATACGGATAAACGTGTCTCCTTGCCGCACAAACAAGCCCGTTGTGCCGCCCATCATATGCTGGACGGAATCGACGATCGGCCGGTTATCGGCCATCGGTGTCGTGCCGAAATCCAGGTTGGGCACCGTTGCTTCCCCAACTTTAACGGGATCGACAAGGTGAGGCGCGCCGAGTTGCAAGGTATCGCGCTTGAGTATTTCGATGGAAGCTCGCACTTGCTCGAGATAAAGACGACGGCTGAGATCGAGCAAATCCTGCACGTTCTGCATCTCGAGGGTCGCGGCCTGCGTGGCATCCGACGTAATTTGCGCATGAAGTTTCCGAAACCCGGAATAGCCGGCTACCCCGACGACGACCGCCAGGAGACATATCCAAACGAAAACGCGCGATCGAATGGAGAGACTCTCCAAAAGACTTTGCCGGGATTTCCGTGATTTCAGGAGATTAAGCATGTATGTGCCGCCTACCCCTATTCCATCGTATCGACGAAGACGCGGCCAGAGAAAAAAGCTAGAGTTGCTTCACAACCTGGATAAGACTGGCTGACGATCACCCTTTCATTTATGGAAATCATCTGCGTACAAGAAAATGGCATCACCCTTATCGCCCTGTCGGGACGGCTCGATAATGTCACTTCTCCATCAGCCTTGACCGAGCTGATCGCACATGTCGATCATCCCCAACCACGTCTCATGATGGATGCCAGCCCTCTCGAATACCTCAGCAGCGCCGGCCTTCGAACGTTGCTTGGCGTGACCAAAAAAGTCAGGGCCGGAGGCGGAAAAATTGCCATTTTCGGGATGTCGGACTCAATCCGGGAGATTATCGAGATTTCAGGATTCCATTCGATCATCCCTTGTTTCCCCAGTGCCGCATCCGCTCGTGAAGCCTTGGGAGTTTAAATGGCTGGATGTGACAGTCATCGGGCAATGTCTTCACAAGGTGCCTCCTTTTTGTTATTCACCTTTGCTTCCGTTTGCCCCGGTTGGGCTGCGGAGATGATTTGACCAAACCGTGAATAATTTTCTTAACCTGTTCAATTTTCGTTCCACTCCGGAATCCACCCTCGGGCAATCTTGGTGGAAGGGGCCCGCGATCCTTCGTTCACTGGCCCTGCTGCTCGTAATTCTCTGGGCAGGCTACTTCAGTTACAACAGCCTGCGCGACCAGGTCATGATCGATGCGGGCCAGTCGGCGAATGAAAGCATCAACGATGTCGAGACCACGCTCAACATGAGCAACGACTTTTATCTCAAGCAATGCAGCATGGCCATGGGCGCGTTGCGACGCGAGACCCTGAAACTGGGCGTGCCTCGCCTGGATGCCCCAATCCAGATCGGAGACAAGACCGCACCGGACCTCGCCTTCGGGGCGACAGTGATGGGTAATAATTTTAGCGTCGTCGATGATATAAAAGAATTGATGGGCGGCACCTCGACGCTCTTTGTGCGGAGTGGCGACGATTTTGTCCGTGTCTCCACCAATGTACAAACTGCCGATGGACACCGCGCCCTCGGAACAATTCTTAATCCGAAGGGAGCGGCCATCGGTCGGTTGCGCCAGGGACAAAGTTTTGCGGGAGCAGTCGATATCCTGGGGAAACCCTTTATCACCGAATACGATCCGATCACCGATGCGGGAGGGAACGTCATCGGGGCTTGGTATGTTGGCTATCCCATCGAGACACTGACCGATCTCATGGCCCGTATTGGGTCCATGCACATTCTGGAGCACGGGTTTGTTGCCCTGTTGGATAACCATCAGAGTCTCGTGGCACATTCGACCCATGCCGATACGTCGGCAGTCATGGATATCGCGAAAAGCGTGTCCAAGATTGCGCCGGGCGAAGTCACCACCACGGCAGGCGGTTCGGACGATACTTCCACTTACAATGCCGTGAAATCATTGGGTAACTCGGCGTTGGATTCCGACTGGCGTGTGCACAAGGTCACCTACGAACCATGGGGCTATACGATTATCGCGGCGACCTATGTGCCGGATGTGATGTGGCGCACTTTCAAGGTGGTATGGATCGGCTTTTTCGTGATGGGAGTACTTGGGCTGAGCGCTTTGGCCATGCAGGCGGTGGCCATGATACGCGTGAGGGAAATGAAAGCCAAGGCGGAGGCAGCCCAGCAAGCGGCCGAGGAAGCGAACCGGACTAAAAGCGCCTTCCTCGCGAATATGAGCCATGAATTGCGCACGCCACTCAACGCCATCATCGGTTACAGCGAAATGATCATCGAGGATGCGACTGAAGCGATCGAGGAAATCGTACCCGACATGGAAAAAATCCGGGGCGCCGGCAAGCATCTTCTCGCCCTCATCAACGACATTCTCGACCTGTCCAAGATCGAAGCGGGGAAAATGACGCTTTATCTGGAGGATTTCGCCGTGATACAGATGGTGCAGGACGTCGCCTCCACGATCCGCCCGCTGCTCGAGAAGAACAGCAACGAACTCGAGATCATCGGCCAGGATGAAGACCTGGGGATCATGCATGGTGACCTGACCAAAACGCGCCAGGTCCTGTTCAATCTCCTGAGCAACGCCTCGAAATTCACGCAAAACGGAAAGATCCGGTTAGCCGTGGAGCGTTCCGGTTCGCGCTTTACTTTTCGAATCACCGATTCAGGCATTGGCATGACCCCCGAACAGATAGGGAAGCTGTTCAAGGAGTTTTCCCAGGCTGACGATTCGACCACGCGCAAATTTGGCGGCACAGGGCTCGGGTTGGCCATCTGCAAACGCTTTTGCGAGATGATGGGTGGTGCGATCGACGTCACCAGCACGCCCGGAGTTGGTTCGACGTTCACGGTGACGCTGCCCGTCAAGACCGTTGCGACCGCCGAGACCCAGACGAAGAAGACGGAGAGCAAGCCCGCCCCCGCCGTATTACCCACGCAGATTAGCTCTCCCGGAGCGAATGAAGCCCCCTGTGTGCTCGTCGTGGATGATGATCCGGCAGTACTGGACCTTCTGCGCCGCATCCTGGAGAAGGAACATTATCGGGTCGCGACGGCTTCCTCCGGCCAGCAGGCCATCGAGCTTTGCGCCACACTGAAGCCGTGCCTGATTACGCTCGATGTCATGATGCCGGAACTCGACGGCTGGGCCACCCTCAAGAAACTCAAGAACGATCCTGCGACTGCCGAGATTCCCGTGGTCATGGTGACCATGGTCGATGACAAACCATTGGGACTGGCCTTGGGTGCGGCGGATTATGTGACCAAGCCTTTCGAGCGTGATCAAATTCTCCAAATCCTGCAACGGCGCGGCATCCGTTTGGCCTCTCCGCAAGTTCTCATCGTTGACGACGATCCCTCCGTCTATCGAAACGCGGCGGCGGCCTTGGAAAAGGACGGATTCAAGACGTCTTATGCTCCGAATGGCCGCGTCGCCCTCGACATGGTCGCGGACGCCCGGCCTGATTTGATCGTACTCGACCTGATGATGCCTGAAATGAATGGCATCGATTTTCTCTCGGAACTGCGTCGTCGCGGCGGCAACGACCCCAGTCCGGTGGTGATTTTTTCCGCCAAGGACCTGACCGATAGCGAAGCCCAGTTATTGCGTCTCTCCACGCGGGAGACGCTGATCAAAGGCCCGCAAAGCACGCTTGACCTTGTTGCTGCCGTTAAGAGAGTCTTAACCTAATCGTAACAAAGCTGCGTTTCGGAGTGAAAGTTGGCGGCGAAGACCACTTCAACGTTCTCTTTTGATTGAAGCACAGAACGAGGCTTCTATGCTCCCACCATGGCGGATGCTCTACCCTTGGATGAAATCATCGCGTGGATCCTTGCCGGGTTGGGCCTCTACTTCATGGGCATGGGCGGGGTGCGCACCAATGTCCAACGGATCCCAGGCCGCCAATTTCGGGACTTTATCGGACGTGCCACAAAGACACCCGTCCTTGGGGCCTTGCTTGGATTTATTCTCGGCGTCATTACGCAAACGTCGATCGGAGTTTCCGTCATCCTGGCCGGTTTGATCTCACGAGGTATTGCCACCATTCCCATGGCGTTGCCCATGGTGGCCTGGGCGAATTTCGGATTGGTCGTCCTGGTTTACCTGGTTCACCAGCCCATCCATCTCTTCGGTCTTTTTCTCATCGGTCTCAGCGGTATTTACCTTCAGTTTTTTCTGCGCGGCAGATTTCGGGGATTATGTGAGCCGCTCTACTCACTCGGCCTGGTGTTGCTCGGCATTCGATTGATGAAAGTCTATTGCGGGCAGTTGACCGATTCACCGCAAGCGATGGAATTTTTCAATTCCGTTCCTCATTCCGATCTGCTGGCTTTTCTCTTTGGTGTGGCGGCCCGAACGGTGATCCAGTCAACCTCCACCGTGGTCGTGCTGGGGCTCATTCTAAGTGGCTCCGGGATTTTCTCGCATGACCAGGCGCTGATGGTTCTTTTTGGCACCGGGCCAGGCACTGCCTTGGCCGCCCTTTTCCTGACTTCTCACTTTAAGGGCGTCATGCGGCAGATCACCGTTTTCGAAGCCGTCATCAACGGTGGGGCTGGGTTGGTCATGCTGGCTCTGTTTTATTTGGAGGAGATCGGACATGTCCCCCTGTTGAAATACTGGCTGCCGCGGTTGCCGGGGGATATCGAGTCGGGATCACACGTTGCCTCGTTTTTTCTCGCCCAGCAGACGCTCTGCCTGGTCTTCACCTATTCGACCCTGCGCTGGATGCCTGCCTGGTTGGAAAAAATCTCACCGATGACCCAGGAGCAGGATTTGTCCCGTCCTCGTTTTATCAGTGACGCGGCGACCCAGGATTTCGAGACCGGTCTCACCTTGGCGGAACGTGAATTGGTCGGACTGGTCCAGCGTATGCCGGGCTACCTCCAGACCATCCGCAGCGACAACGCCGAAAAAGCACTGGCCGCGCCGGAAGTCTTGCACAATTCTTCGCTGGCCATCTTGACTGAACTGGAAGCCTTTTTGTCCGCGCTCACAGATCAGGGACTCCAAAGGCGCTCCGCTTCGGTTGCCCTGCTTCAAACTCAGCGACGTCTGAGCCTCATCTCTGAACTGGACGACTGCATCTGGCAAATCGTGCAGGGGTTCCAAGGCCGCCCGCCCGCGGGTGCGCTACAATCGGTCGAAAGCAATATCATTGAGGCACTCGACACTCTTCTCTACACCGCGATTGATGCCTTAAACTCGGGTTCGACTGAGGACATCGAACTTCTGGGGATGATCACCGCCGCGCCGGGCGAAGTCGTCGATCGTTTGCGTCGCGGTTATCTGCAGGAAGAACATCAGCTCGACCATAACGAGCGGATTCTCATCCTTTCCGTCCTGTCTCAATACGAACGGATTGTCTGGGCATTGCAGCAGTTAAGCCGCTCTCTTCAAGCGAAGGTAATTGCAACTGCTGATACCTAACCGGGCACTTGCCATCCTGCGTACCGAGGCATTTTAAGGTAGCCGCCGCTGTCTCTAGCGGCGGTCCGTCGAGAAAAGGCACCGCCGCTAGAGACAGCGGCGGCTACCACGGAACCTTCAACTTGATCGTCCGTTGTCTTTAACCGTTGAAGGGAATCGTGGGAAGCCCGGTCACACCGGGCTCGCAAGCAAATAGGCTGCCGGCCAACGGTTCATCCTTGGCAATCTGTTCGGGAGTCAACGTCTCCTGGGCGGTTGTGATGAAGAGCGTGCGATAGTCCTCTCCACCGAATTTGCAACTCGTGCCGCGTGTGACGGGCAGTTGAACTTCGCGTTCGAGATGCCCCGCCGGATCGTAACGCCCGATGCGCCCACGGCCCACATGAGCGCTCCAGATAAAGCCTTCGGCATCGACGGTCATGCCGTCGGGAAATTCTCCGCCATCGGGATCGAGTTGAAGGAAGACCCGCCGGTTGGCGATTTCGCCCCGTTCGAGATCGAAGTCGTAGGCGAAGATGGCATACCGAAAACTTTCCGTATGATACATGGTCCGGCTGTCGGGACTCCAGGCGGTGCCGTTGGCTCCGATGACCGTGTCGCGCTCTAGTGTCGCTGGCCCCTCACCTTGAAAACGATAAAGTGCACCGGTCGGAGCTTGCCAGTCGCGATCTCCCATGGTCCCCGCCCACAAACGGCCCCGGGCATCACACCGGGCCTCGTTGAAGCGGTTACCGGTCCGGTCCGGTTCGGGATTGCCCAGGCGGGTGACGGCACCCGATTCCCAGTCGAAGAAGGCGAATTCATTGCGCAATGTCAGGATGGCGCCGCCGTTCTTCCGCCGGTTGACCGAGGTCACGATGTCATCGATTTTGACGAACTCATTGATGCCGGTTGCCGGGTCAAAGCGCTGGACTTTTTGCCTGCGGATATCGACCCAATAAAGGACTTTTGTGGCGGCGCACCAGACCGGTGATTCACCCACGATGGCATCGTTGCGCAAGACACAGACAGGTTCGAGGCAGGATACGCTCATAAAGATGGCCGGGGAGCGCTCTGGGCGTTGTGTCCGTGCGATAGGACGAAGGCATGCTTTTGCGCGGATGCGTTGAGGAGAATGCTGCAGATGCCGCCCGCGCAAACGAGCACGATGCCAAGAAGCGAGACCCAATCGAGCGCGTCGTTCCAGACGATCCAGCCGATGAGCCCGGAGAAGATCACGACCGAGTAATTGAACGGGGCGATCTGCGCCGCCGTCGCATGGCGGTAAGCGAGAATGATGAAAAGCTGGGACAGCGCCATGAACACCCCGACGCCGAACAGATAGAGCCATTCCATCCCGTGTGGGGTCTGCCACTGTGCGTAGGCGAATGGGAGAGTCGCCAGCGTCGAGATGAGAAAATAGTAGAAGAGGATGGTGTCGGATTTTTCCGTGGTCGATAGCCGGTTCACGCTGACGAGGGCGACCGCCGAGAAGGCGGCGGCGCTAAGGGCGATGAGCGCGGCGGGATTCTGCAGCAACTCCGCACTTGGCTTCAGGATTAAAACGACGCCAAGAAAACCGCCGAGAAGACTGAGCGCAACAGCGAGCCGGATCGGCGTGCGCATCCAGACTAGGGCGACGATCGGAATGAAGAGCGGCGCGGCGTTGGCCAGGAGTACCGCATCGACCAGCGCGATGCTTTTCACCGCGATGAAAAAGAGCGCCTGAGAGAGCAACCCGGAGAGAGCCCGGACGATGTGGAGAGGAAGCCTCTTGGTCACGATTTCCGCTTTGCCGCCGCGCAGTACAAAAGGCAGGAAGAGAAGAAGACTGATCCCGTTTTGGAAGAAGACCAGCGGACCAGTCGGCACTTGCGACGCCGCTTTGCCGAAGGAGCTCATCACGGCCACGCAGAAAAAGGCGACGACGATGAAGACGATGCCGAGAAGCAAGTCACGGCCCTGCGATTGGGTCGGTGCCGAAGGCGTCCCGACGTCTGGGGATGGTATCGATACGGAGGCTGAATTCGTCATGGGCGTTGAGTGGCGAACAGAGTTGGCACCCAACCATGGAAAAGCAAGACCTCGCTAACTTACAATCGTGTGACGATACCAAGCTGGAAATGAAGAGGTTATCCTCACAGAAATACAAATTATTTCGGCGGGATCACCGGCAGGTTAGAAACGGCTCGTTCCAGGATGGCGATTTGTTCACGGGCACGCCGAAAATAGCCTTCATCGCGCACCTGGAAGTTGGCGAGTTCACGAATTGATTTGTGCTCGTACTGTTCAAAAATATTTGCGATCTCCCGTGCTCGCTCGGCAGTGTACCCCAATTCTTCAAGCGTTCCGATGGAAAGCTGTAACGCGCTTCCTTCCACTTCATGATAAAAATGCGCGACACCCTTGTTGATAAGCCGGTAGGCATGTGACCGGTCCTTGGCGCGGGCGAGTATTTTGGCTTGGGGGAAATATTTTTGAACCAGGTCCACGATGCGCAAAGTTGCCTCCTCACTGTCGATCATGATGAGGATCAATTTGGCTCGCTCTGCTCCGGCGGTGCGGAGGATTTCCAGCCGGGTGGCATCGCCATAATAGGACTTGAGACCCAGCTTCCTCAGGATGTCGATTTGTTCGGCATCGAAATCAAGAAGGGTGGTGGGAATTCCATTGGCCTTGAGAAAGCGTCCCACGATATTTCCGAATCTTCCGAAACCGATGAGCAGGATGTCCGTGGTCTCGGTGATAACATCGGCCTCCCGCTTGGCCTTGGGTCGAACAAAACGCGGCTGAACGAGCTTCTCGTCGATCATGAGTAGGAAGGGAGTCAGTGCCATGCTGATGGCGACCGCCAGAACAAAGATATTGGACCAGACAAGCGAGAGGACTCCCAGCGTCGCTGACGAAGGAAGAAGAACGAAGGCGAACTCGTCGCCTTGAGCCAGGGCAAAGGAAAATAGAAACGAGGAGCTTCGATCAAAGCCAAAGATCCGGGCCAGAACCCAAAGGACGGAGAATTTGATGACAATGAGTCCAAGGACAATACTGGCGACCAAAACCGGTTGACTGATGAAGTAGGTGAAATTGATGCTGGCACCCACGGCCACGAAGAAGATGCCCAGAAGCAGTCCCTTGAAAGGGCCGATGTCGGCTTCAATCTGGTGCCGGAACTCGCTGTCCGCCAGGACCACTCCACCGAGGAAGGCCCCCAACGCTGGATCGAGGCCGACCTTGTCCATCAGCAGGACGATGCCAATGACGATCAACAGGGCTGAGGCGGTGAAAAGTTCCTGGAGATGAGTGGTGGCGATGATGCGAAAAAAGGGACGCACGATGAAGCGACCGGCCAGAATAATTCCAAGCACAGCCCCCACCACAAGCAGGGTCCGGTGGACAGGCGGGAGCGCCGCCAGGGGATCGGTCGCAAGTTGGGAAGCGTTTAGATGGAGATGTCCCGGCGCCAGAAAAGGGAGCAATGCCAGGATAGGGATGACCGCGAGGTCCTGTGAAAGCAGAACACCAAAGGCAGCGCGTCCGCCCTTGGTCTGGGTAAGGTTTCGTTCCTGAAGGGAAGGAAGGACAACGGCGGTTGAGGAAAGAGACAGGATCAGTCCGGCAGCCAAGGCACTTGAAAAGCTCAACCCGAGGAGCATGACCGGCAGCGCCAAGGCGATGGCTGTGACGATCACCTGCAGACCGCCGAGCCCCACTACCGTGCCTCGCATCTTCCAGAGCTTTTGCGGTTCAAGCTCCAGCCCCACAAGAAAGAGCATCATGATGACTCCGAATTCGGACACGTTCATCACATCGGAGGAAAAATGTCCCACCCAGCCAAGAACGAATGGTCCCACAAGGACGCCAGCCAGGAGGTAGCCCAGGATCGATCCCAGTCCTAATCGATGCGCGATGGGAACAGCCACTACTGCTGCCGCAAGGTAGGCGACCATTTCCATGGCAACGGATTGAGCGTTCATAAGTCAGGCCCCTTCTTAGCTAGGCTGAGCAGGATTAACCGTGCGTAGTATAATTGCGACGAAGCACTTCTCCGCTTTTACAATGCACCATCCAAAATTGGAAAATGCGGCAACCACCACAATGGTGTCAAGGGCAAGCAATTCAGAAGACCATTGAAAAACTGCGAAAGCCCTCCACCAAAGTGGAAGAATCAGACGTAGGCGTGGCGGAGCATATTCGCGGCCGTTTCATCGAGTTGCTCGCGGCGGCGGATTTCCGCGAAACGATCCACGAGGTCCTCGGGTCGAAAATGGCGTTTCTCTGCGCCGCGGAAATCGTGGAAAATCCGGCCCTTGTTCATCATGATAATGCGGTCGCCAAGATTGACCGCCTGTTGCATGGAGTGGGTCACCATCAATGTAGTCAAGCGGTCGCGCTGGATCACTTCGCTGGTCAGGGCAATGACCTGCTCCGCACTTTTGGGATCGAGCGCGGCCGTATGTTCGTCGAGGAGAAGAAGAGAGGGCTTGAGCCAGGAGGCCATCAGCAAAGTCAACGCCTGGCGCTGACCGCCGGAAAGCGAGCCGATGGAATTGTCGAGGCGGTTCTCCAGTCCCATCTTCAGGCTGGCGATGCGTTCCCGGAGAGGTTCCATCAATTTGCGGGAAAGCGCCCAGCCGAGGCCGCGCCGCTTTCCGCGTTGAATGGCGAGTGCAAAATTCTCCGCGATGGACATATTCGGAGCCGTGCCACTGAAAGGATTCTGGAAAACGCGGCCGATCAACTTGGCCCGGCGATGCTCCGGCCAGTGCGTGACGTCCTTGCCAGCCAGTTCGATGCTGCCTTCGTCCACGATAAACGATCCGGACACGGCATTGAGCAGCGTCGACTTGCCTGAGCCATTCGTGCCCAGCACTACGACAAAGGATCCTTGCTCGATGGTCAGATCGACGCCCTGGAGAGATCGGACCTCGTTGATCGTGCCGGGGTTGAATGTTTTACGGAGCCCCTTGAGTTTCAACATGGCATTCATACGGTGGCAAATTTTTTCCGGTTCAGCCGGGCAAAGAATCCCGGAAGGACCAGCGCGGCGAAGACAAAAAGCGCGGTGATGAGCTTGAGATCGTTGGGATTGAGTCCCCAGCGCAAGGCGATGGCGATCAGAAGGCGGAAGAGGACCG
>Ga0206872_10003_pt1 | contig 155004 bp, 127 predicted proteins | sample Alteio_BWOrgCont_34_FD_152906 | JGI IMG/M metagenome (GOLD analysis project Ga0206872, IMG submission 152906) | Enriched cells from forest soil in Barre Woods Harvard Forest LTER site, Petersham, Massachusetts, United States -... | ecosystem: Environmental > Terrestrial > Soil > Temperate forest... | reverse complement strand
TTGGTCAGGTTCTGAAAAACGTTGAGAGCGAGAAGCAACTCATCCAACGCTGTGAACGTCTCCAGAAAAATCAAATCGCAACCACCATCGAGCAACGCGCCGATCTGCTCGCGAAAAAGCGCCTTGCGGTCATCGGTCGAAATCTCTCCGTCCGCAGGGCGTAAGGAAAGCGGGCCAACCGATCCGCCAATATAGACGTCGCGCCCCTTGAGCGCCTGCTTCGCCACCTGAGCCGCGCGCCAATTGATTTCGCTGACCTGATGCTCCAGCCCAAAGCGCGCCAATCGAAGACGATTCGCGCCAAAACTATTCGTCTCGATCACCTGCGCGCCCGCATCGGCGTACTCCTGATAAACGCGCGTCAGCAACTCCGGACGAGTCACGTTCAACTCCTCCAGGCAGTGATTCAGCGGCACTCCCAGTTCATAAAGATAGGTACCCGTCGCGCCGTCACCGAGGACGACGCGTTCATTGAGAAGATCGAGAAGCTTTGCCATTCAACCTGAAGCTTGCCAGCTTGAGGGCTGGTGAAAACCTTGATCTTTACATGAATCGAAGAAAAACCAGTCGCAAGCTCACCGAGAACGCCTCAGTCAACGAGGACATCCTCGAACTCGTCGCCAAGTGGAAGATACCAGAATTCTCCCACGATTTCGCCGAGATGATCGCGTCGCTGTACAGGCTCTCGCAGCAGGACCCCACCTCCAGCGACATGGTCCTCTTCAAGCGGTCGCTTGCGGAATTACGGTATGCCCAAAAAGTCTTCGCGCCTTATCGCAATATCAAGAAAGTCTGCGTCTTCGGATCGGCCCGCATCCCTCCATCCGCCACCGTTTACAAATGCGCAACCGAATTCGCCCGCTTGATGACCGATTCCGGTTACATGACGATCACCGGCGCAGGCCAAGGTATTATGGGCGCAGCGCAGCGTGGAGCAGGCGCCGCAAAGAGTTTCGGCCTCAACATCATGTTGCCCTTCGAGCAACACGCCAACGAAGTCATCGATCACGATCCCAAGCTCATCTCCTTCCGCTACTTCTTCACCCGCAAGCTGACCTTCCTGCGCGAAGCCAGCGCGGTGACGGCTTTCCCCGGCGGCTTCGGCACGCTCGACGAGGCCATGGAAGTGATCACGCTGCTCCAGACCGGCAAGGCACGCCTCATCCCCATGGTGTTGATCGACGAACCGGGCGGCACGTTCTGGAAACATTTTATCCAGTACATCTGCGAACACCTCATGACCCACAAGTTGATCTCTGCCGAGGATCTCGATCTCTTCAAGCTCACTGACAACGTCGAGGAGGCCCGCGACGAAATCTTGCGCTACTATCGTAACTTCCATTCCTACCGCTTTGTCGGGGCCTATCTCGTCATCCGACTCCAGCGCGCCCTCAGCGACTCCAAGCTGGAAAAGCTGCGCCGGGAATTCCTCAGCATCATCAAACCCGCCGGCGAAATGTTCCAGCGCGACGCCCTCCCCGAGGAAGCCAACGAACCGGACATCGCCGCCCTACCTCGTCTCTGCCTCACCTTCAACCGCATCCACTACGGATTTCTCCGCCAGCTGATCAACCGCCTCAACGAGGAGTAAATCCGTGGTAGCCGCCGCACGCCGGGCGGCGGTCCCTCCCTGGAGGGGCAGCCTCCGGGCCGCCCCATTCCTCTCGTTCCAAAACTCCGTCACGCGTGCGTGTTTAGGAACGCCCTTGGCTTTTCTTTTTTGAAGCTGAGCGTGGCTTTCGCAATTGGTACAGTTTTCTCGACGATCTTGGTTATGGCCATCGATGGAATCCTCGAGGCTGGTACCGCCGCATAGAAGACGAACATTTTAAGCCATACAAAAATGTTCGCGGCTACCTTGACTACATTCGCCAAAAGGGGCAATTTCAACCGACCGGTCGAAATAGCTGACTATAATATCTGCAAAAAAAAAGAACCCCGAGAAAGTTTCCTTCCTCGGGGTTCATGGTACTGGCAACGACCTACTCTCGCACAACCTAGAGATGCACTACCATCGGCGAACGCTCGTTTCACTTCCGTGTTCGGTATGGGAACGGGTGGGGCCAAGCTTCTAAGGTCACCAGACTCCTACGGAGGGCAGTAATTTTAATTACTGATTTCCCCAGGGTGTCTGGCGTCGAAATCGATCGGTTTCAAAGAACAAGTTGTTCTCTGAAAATTATAGGTAAAGGGCCGTTATTTATAAAAAACGTACGACTCGAAAAATAGATACTTCTTGATGCTGAAGTAAACGATCTTGTTATTCCCAGCCCAGTGTCTGGTCCCTCTCGAAAGAGGAAACAAACTTGGGCCGGGCAAGATCAAGCCAATCAGGTAATTAGTAACGCTTAGCTCTCGTATTACTACGTATACACTTGCGTCCTATCAACCAGGTGGTCTACCTGGACCTTAATTGGGAGATATAATCTTGGGATAGGCTTGGCGCTTAGATGCTTTCAGCGCTTATCCTTTCCGAACATAGCTACCCGGCGCTGCCGTTGACACGACAACCGGAACACCAGAGGTTCGTCATTCTCGGTCCTCTCGTACTAAAGAATGAACCCCTCAAATCTCCTGCGCCCACAGCGGATAAGGACCGAACTGTCTCACGACGTTCTGAACCCAGCTCGCGTACCGCTTTAACCGGCGAACAGCCGGACCCTTGGGACCTTCTCCAGCCCCAGGATGCGATGAGCCGACATCGAGGTGCCAAACCGCTTCGTCGATATGAACTCTTGGAAGCGATAAGCCTGTTATCCCCGGCGTACCTTTTGTCCGTTGAGCGATGGCAATTCCACATTCTACCACCGGATCACTTGGGCCTACTTTCGTATCTGTTCGACGTGTATGTCTCACAGTTAAGCTCCCATCTACCCATATGCTCGACGCCTGATTGCCAACCAGGCTGAGGGAACCTTAGCACTCCTCCGTTACTCTTTGGGAGGAAACCGCCCCAGTCAAACTGACCCGCTGCCATTGTCCCCCTGCCCGCTTCAGGGCGAGGGGTTAGAATCTTCACGCAGAAAAGGTGGTGTTTCATCGTCGACTCAGGGCGAACCGAAATCCGCCCTTCAAAGTCTCCCACTTACGCTAAGTATCCCGAGTAAAAATCCAGTAACAGCATACAGTAAAGGTGCACGGGGTCTTTCCGTCCTGCTGCGGGTAGGCGGCATCTTCACCGCCACTACAACTTCGCTGAGCTTCTCTTGGAGACAGCAGTCAACTCGTTACACGATTCGTGCAGGTCGGAACTTACCCGACAAGGAATTTCGCTACCTTAGGACCGTTATAGTTACGGCCGACATTCACGGGGACTTGGGCTCAGAGCTTCGCCTTGCGGCTGACCCCTTACCGTAATCTTTCCGCATTGGTCACGTGTCACTCCCTATACGTCGTCTTGCGACTTAGCAGAGAGCTGTGTTTTTGTTAAACAGTCGGTTGACTCATTTTATTGCAACCCACTTGCGTGGGCGCCCCTTCTTCCGAAGTTACGGGGCTAACTTGCCGAGTTCCTTCAAGAGATTTCACTCACGCGCCTTAGTATATTCTACTCACCCACCTGTGTCGGTTTACGGTACGGGCACCTTAGTATACATCAGAGCTTTTCTCGGCAAATCCGTCAACAGATCCGCTTGAGCTTGCGCCCTCACGTCCCCTTGCGGGACCAGGATAATCAACACCTGGACTGTCTCTGGACTTGCGTACTCTGTTTAAATGTCGGTGGTGCAGGAATATTGAACCTGCTAGTCATCGCCTACGCCTTACGGCCTCGACTTAGATCCCGACTAACCCTGGGAGGACGAACCTTCCCCAGGAACCCTTGGGTTTACGGCGGACAGGAATTTAACCTGTCTTATCGCTACTCATGTCTGCATCCTCACTTCTGGGCGCTCCACGGATGGTTTCCCTACCGCTTCACAGCACCAAGAACGCTCTCCTACCATGCACAGAAATCGAAATCTCTGTGTATCCGCAGCTTCGGTATACTGCTTGATCGCCAATCATTTTCGGCGCCAAGTCTCTCGATGAGTCAGCTATTACGCACTGTTTAAATGATGGCTGCCTCTAAGCCAACATCCTCACTGTTATAGAAACCTAACATCCTTTCCACTAAGCAGTATTTAGGCACCTTAGCTGGCGGTCTGGGCTGTTTCCCTTTCGACAATGAAGCTTATCCCCCACTGTCTGACTCCCGTACTGCGCCCTGTGGCATTCAGAGTTTGGTTGGATTCAGTACCCCGTTAGGGGCCATAGTCCATCCAGTGCTTTACCTCCACAGGTCAGCGTACGAGGCTAGCCCTCAAGCTATTTCGGAGAGAACCAGCTATCACGGGGTTTGATTAGTCTTTCGCTCCTACTCACAGCTCATCAGAGAATTTTTCAACATTCACCTGTTCGGTCCTCCAGTTGCGGTTAAGCAACCTTCAACCTGGCCATGAGTAGATCACCTCCGCTTCGGGTCTACTACCAGCGGCTTAATCGCCCATTTCGGACTCGCTTTCGCTACGCCTCCACACCATAGGTGCTTAGACTTGCCACTGACAGTAACTCGCAGACTCATTAAGCAAAAGGCACGCTATCACCCTTGCGGGCTTTAACACCTTGTAAGCATATGATTGCAGGTACTATTTCACTCCGCTCACAGCGGTACTTTTCACCTTTCCCTCGCGGTACTTGTTCACTATCGGTCACCAAGGAGTATTTAGCCTTAGACCGTGGTCGGTCTCACTTCACGCGAAGTTTCACGTGCATCGCGTTACTCAGGGTACCACTAGGTTTGTGTCGGTTGTCGAGTACAGGTCTCTCACCTTCTTTGGAGCGACTTTCCATCCGCTTCCTCTAACGTTCACAATACCATATCGTGGCCCTATAACCCCAGAGTGCAAGCACTCTGGTTTGGGCTGTTCCGCTTTCGCTCGCCACTACTGACGGAATCGATTCTCTTTCTTTTCCTCCGGTTACTGAGATGTTTCACTTCACCGGGTGTTGCTCTACCTGTGCTATGTATTCACACAGGAGTCATACCAGATTAATGGCATGGGATTACTCCATTCGGAAATCTTCGGATTACAGTGTGCTTACCACTCCCCGAAGCTTATCGCAGTTTTCCACGTCCTTCATCGCCTCTTGGTGCCAAGGCATTCATCATACGCTCTTTGTAGCTTGATCAATTGTTCTCTTACTTTTGCCAGGAAACTTGTTCCCGGCGCTTTCAGATCCTCAGCTTTCTAAAGTTGTATCTACCCGAGCTTTTGACGAGTCACCAGTTACTAGCCGATGACCCACTAAAAGACTCAGTTAATTTACTTTACCTATAATTTTCAAAGAACTCGACTGCTTGCGCAGGTTGTCTTCGGTGCCGGGCATTGCCGCCAGCCAAAGACGAAATTCTAATATTTTTGGAAGAAACCCTGGAGACGTGGGCCTGACTGGGCTCGAACCAGTGACCCTGCGCTTATCAAGCGCATGCTCTAACCAACTGAGCTACAGGCCCTGGTGTACTAAAAGCTTTTGAAGCCTACCGCTCTCCCCTAAGGGAGTGGAGACAAGGGGATTCGAACCCCTGACCTATAGCTTGCAAAGCTACCGCTCTACCAACTGAGCTATGTCCCCTTAGCTGACAAAATTATGTCTTTACCAGGAGGAGGTCAAGGATGACGCCCCGTCTTTCTCTTTCTTCCAAAATAATATTCACAAAGAACAAGTCGACGACGAATCGCCGCTGTCTTGAAAGTTTACTGGATGGAATCCCGCCGCAGCGGAACTCCGAGACATTGCCGATAAAAGTCAGCAAATTCGAGACTGAATTGTGCGTAACGTTGAGTACCTTGGACTCTTTCGAGTCCGAAGGGTTTGAACCCGTGTCGAATCTTGCGATCCGATTTAGAGTTCGACCTAGCGCTGCAGCTATCTTCTTCTTTTTCCTCCGAAGAGGTAAGTGTGTAGAAAGTGCGAGCACTGCTCCTTAGAAAGGAGGTGATCCAGCCGCAGGTTCCCCTACGGCTACCTTGTTACGACTTCATCCCAATCACCGGCCATACCTTAGGGACACGAGGCCACTTCGGGTACAACAGGCTTTCATGATGTGACGGGCGGTGTGTACAAGGCCCGGGAACGTATTCACGGCGCCGTAGCTGATGCGCCATTACTAGCGATTCCAACTTCATGAGGGCGAGTTGCAGCCCTCAATCCGAACTGGGCTCAGTTTTAGGGATTGCCTCCACCTTGCGGTTTCGGTTCATTCTGTACTGAGCATTGTAGTACGTGTGCAGCCCTGGCCGTAAGGGCCATCCTGACTTGACGTCATCCCCACCTTCCTCTCCGTTTCACAGAGCAGTCTGACTAGAGGGTCCATTGCTGGGCAACTAATCATAGGGGTTGCGCTCGTTGCGGGACTTAACCCAACATCTCACGACACGAGCTGACGACAGCCATGCAGCACCTGTGCTAGCTGGTATTGCTACCTCGTCCCCGTTTCTGGGTTCTACTACTAGCATGTCAAGGCCAGGTAAGGTTCTTCGCGTTGCATCGAATTAAGCCACATACTCCACCGCTTGTGCGGGCCCCCGTCAATTTCTTTGAGTTTTAATCTTGCGACCGTACTTCCCAGGCGGTGCATTTAATGAGTTATCTACGACACATACGGGGTCGAATCCGCATACGCCCAATGCACACCGTTTACGGCCAGGACTACCGGGGTATCTAATCCCGTTTGCTCCCCTGGCTTTCGTGTTTCAGAGTCAGGAATCTTCCAGGTATCCGCCTTCGCCACCGGTGTTCCTTATGATATCTACGCATTTCACTGCTACACCATAAATTCCGATACCCCCTCCGATCCTCTAGCCAAGCAGTATCAAGCGCAGTTTCAGAGTTAAGCTCTGAGATTTCACACCTGACTTACCTAGCCTCCTACACACCCTTTACGCCCAATGAATCCGAACAACGCTCGGGACCTCTGTCTTACCGCGGCTGCTGGCACAGAGTTAGCCGTCCCTTCCTCTCCGCATACCATCAAATGCACCTACTATTCATAGATGCACCCTTGTTCTGCAGTGACAGGAGTTTACAATCCGAAAACCTTCATCCTCCACGCGGCGTCGCTCCATCAGACTTTCGTCCATTGTGAAAAATTCTCGACTGCTGCCACCCGTAGGTGTCTGGACCGTGTCTCAGTTCCAGTGTGGCTGGTCGTCCTCTCAGACCAGCTACCCGTCATAGCCTTGGTGAGCTTTTACCTCGCCAACTAGCTGATGGGCCGCGGGCTTCTCAAAAAGCGCCAGGCCTTGCGGTCCCCGGCTTTGATCTCTCGATCGTATGCGGTATTAATTCGACTTTCGTCGAGCTATTCCCCACTTCTTGGTAAATTCCCACGTGTTACGCACCCTTTCGCCACTCCACTTACTTCGTTATTGCTAACAAAATAAGTAGCGTTCGACTTGCATGTCTTATCCACGCCGCCAGCGTTCGTTCTGAGCCAGAATCAAACTCTCCGTTAATTGAAGCACTTCATTGCTGAAGGACTTCATCATAATCAAAAAGTAAGTCAGCGTAACCTCGGCTAGGAGGCTGCTGATTCTTCTGACCTTATCGGTCAAAAACTTTGAGAACTAACTGATGTGAGTACTGGCTTGCGCCAGTCTTCATCCACGTTAGAAAGAAACTCAACGTTCCGCACAATTCAATCTATTCGCTGTACTTCTTACTTAGGTTGTCTCTACCGAGATGTCTAGCGCGGCTAACATCGTTGCGCTTCTCGGTTCCAGTAAAGTATTCAAAGATCAATAAACAGTGCAGTGGTCCGGTTCCGAAGAACCGACTCGCCATCGTAACAATGTTTTCACATCATCCGACGACGCTTCACCCGCTGTCTGTCTTCTTCGTTTTTAACCGAAAGAATTCTGACTAACGGATGATACCGGAGACAAGATTGGCCATTTTTGCTTCGCTTAAATCAGCGCCGCGACCAAATCTGAAGTCTCAAACTGCACCATCTCCCCGGATTTCCGGGAGGCACAACCTATCAAATCCGCAGCAGGGGTCAATAGTATTTTGCATTATTTCTGCAGATTTTTTTGTCCGAAACTAATTTTGAGGCCCTTTTTCAGAGGTAAAACCGCCAAAAATCTTTTTTCAAAAAATAATGCGATTTCGCGTCAAACTCGCGGAATTGCTGAACACGAAACCACGAAAGACATGAATACATGTCGAAAAATAGCCGAATTTCGCACGAAAACAGCCCATTCCAGAGGCAAAACGCCCAATCCGTCCTCTTCTTCCCCTCTCCAGTCCTCCGTGTAAGCCGTCCTCTTACCTCTGAAAATCAGCTCAACTAGCCCCATTTCACAGCTTTGCCCGGGCACTTCCCACGACGGGAACGGTTTTTGCTGATCATTCACATCCTGATGTGAGACCTAAACCGATTTACCTCTCAAATTATGACCGCAATGCCCTCCCCTCACGAAAATCATAACATCCTGCCGCTAGGCACCAGGGAAAGCCGATTGCGCGATGCCGAAAGCATTCGTCAGGATTACGTCAGAAAAACCGGCCCCATCCCCAAACGCCCTCTCAGGGCGCCAGGCTCGGGTGAAGATGAGGCCGAACAGGTGACCGGTGATGAATAAATTCAAATTGAGCGGCATGAGCCGCGAAGAACTGACCGATCTCCTCGCAGAAGTCATGTTTCAGCTCCGAAAGTTCGACGCCGAGGACATCAAGGACGACTTCATCAACAAATCCCAAAGATTGCGGATGGGCCTCAATACCATCGATTCGCGCGAGAATATTTCTCCCTCCGGGCAAGGCTAGCTCAAATATCCTCCCCACCTCTGCAGGAGCACCCTCCGTCCTGCCCCATTCTCCGTCATACCCGTCGCACTCCTTGCGACGGGCGCCTTTCGTTTCCTTTCCTCTCACCCATCAATGGGTATGAAACGATCCCGACGAGACATTAGCCCTGTGACTTGAGCCCGAGGCATGACTCCCGCCGGCACTCGCATAACGCGTGCCTGTGTGATAACTCCCACGACCGTTACTCGCATACGCATGGTGATAGCTCGTATCGTAGTGGTGATAATTATGGGAGTAATAACCGCCACCTCCATAGTAGTTCACCCCAACGATGGGGCCGCCGTAACCGTAATAAGGGCCATCGTAATAGTCCGATCCATAATACGTCCCAGGATAATAATCATCACCCACATAACCGCTAGACACACACCCCGTCAGCAAAAGCGGTATGGCTGCCGCAACCAAAAGATATGCTTTCATGTTTTCCTTTCTCAGCCCGAATCTAAATCGGGCCTTCAATTGGTCGGAACTTTCATCCTTCCAATCTCTGTAACTTTAAGCGGCATACGACATGCCACCTCATCTACGTATCATGCAAGCATTTGAATATAAGCATCTTAAGTTATAGACAACTCCACCGTCCCACTCAAAAACAAAGGCCATGCCCGACGACTCGTGCAGATCGCAATGCGTCCATCAATCTCCCCATCCCCTATTTCCGGTAACCTCCGATGTCCATATCAGCGGAGCCTTCCATCCGTGGTAGCCGTCGCACCTTCCGTTGGTAGCCGCCACACGCTGGGTGGCGGTGCCTTCCCTCCGAGGTAACCGTCGTACCTCAGTGGTAGCCGCCGCTGTCCCTAGCGGCGGATGTCTTCCCTCCGTGGTAGCCGTCGATCTCCGAGCGACAGTTCAGTTCGGGTGGCCCGGGCTACTTGTTGCCTGGGCGCGCGAAGCGCGCAGGAAGCGATCCCTCTCGCCCCCGCTCCCTCCCCCGGCCTCGACTGGTCCTCCTTCTGGATCGGCGTCACCGCCTGCGTTCTGGTGCTCTTGGCGCTCGCCCAAGTGCTCCTCCTGGTTCGTCGCCTGAAACAAGGCCGCCACGACAAGGAAATGCGCCGCATGGCCTCACTGGACAGCTAAGCGTTCCTCCGTTCGACCCATCCTGCCATCCCTTCGGAGACCTCTGCGAAAGTCACCTTATGATCCTTGATCTGCGTTTTCCCTGCCCCGGAGGGTCGCACGGAAATTAGCCGGTGGTGCCAACCACCGGTAAGCCGTCGAAAAGAAATTCGCCCCGGAGGAGGCGATGGACAAGCGTGATTTTGAGAAGCAAAAAAATCTTCCACTACCCCGCTGGGGCAGGTTCTTTAAACCATGATAATCCGGTGGTTGGCACCACCGGCTAATTTCCCTTGGGCCCTCCGGGCCCTCTAGTCTCCCAGTGTCTTTTTTGCCCGAACGAGACTTTTGCAGAGGTCTCCGAAGGGATAATGAGGAAAACCCACCTCATCCCCTCCCCCCGTTGCGTCCGTTGCGTCGTTGCGCGAAACCCTCCCCCACCAGCTCTCGTTTCCCAACCCTCTTCGGAAACCTGCGCAAAACTCTCGATTTTAAAAACGCCGTCATCCTGAGCTCAAGGCGCAGGCAAAAGGAGAAAGTCAGCTTTTCTTGACCACTTCTGCCTTTCCGTCAAGGGATAGCACCCACTGAAGACTATCCTTAAGGAGACTCAAAAAATGGTCGCTCGCTCCGTCGTAATCGTGCATACCCCATGAAAAGTCATACGCCTTATGAGGGGCGGTCAGAAACGAGAGCCAGTCTTTTGAACCAAGAAGATCAAGATTCCCGTCCCACTGCGCAACATGAAGTTTACCCAAGTTATGAGCAAAATCCTTCAACCCAAAAGTTCCCGGGCCCGTTGGTGATACATCCCACCTGTCGGCGTCGCGCAAACCGTAGCGTCCACGATCTCCAGGTGAAATGAGAAGCAACCCCACAAGTCCCGTCGGAGGATGGGGGCCGCCCGCCGCCGGAACCGCTAACTCGGCACCCATCGACCATCCCCCATCGATCAAAGGCGGGGGATGATCGCCGTAACTCGCCAGTGAGTTCTGCGCGATCGTGTTTGTATCGGCTTGCAACGTCTCCAGGTCAAAATCGGTCTTCGCATAGAGCGCGCAATCGAACCCAAGCATTTCATAACCCGCAGCTTGAAGTGCATGGCAAACCCGGTCCTCCCATCCATCGAATCCACCATCACCGGAGCCAAAAATGATGACCGCCAACGGATGCTGCGCAAACTTCGGATCTCCCGGAACGTAGCGATGAACGATAAAATCTCCCCGCTTCAGGTGAAGTGTGATTTCAACTCTGTCTGGTTGGGTGCTATCAGCTGCGAGCGGGGAACCAAACCCGGCAACCAACCCAAGACATAGAATCCATAAAAGCACGGCTCGAGCAGACTTCATCATAAGACTGACTTTGCACAAAACCAAGACCGATGGGCAGCTTGAAAAAGGGGCAGATACATTTTCGGCCTCAATTTTGGATCGTTACTCTCTTGGATTGAATTCCTCGAAGCTGGCTTCGGCTTTAGAGGTAGCCCGCGATCTCCGAGCGCGGGTCAGCCCTCCGACCGTCGCCCGGAGGTCGACGGCTACCACCGAGACGACCACGCTCTCACGAGCGCGGCTACGCGGCACGACGGTCATAGACCGCCGTTAGGGACAGCGGTGGCTACCTCGGAGGCAGGGGAGCCTCAGCGACTGCCATCCCCTTCCCCGTTGCGATCATTGCGTCGTTACGCGAAACCTGAAACCGCACCATCGATGCAAGCCATCAAAACCTTAAGTAGGGGGTCGGTCCACTTTTCTCCCTGTAGCAGTGCTGTCCTGTTTCCCCTCATCCCTCCTCATGTCCCTCCTGTCCAAAACTCCCAGCCCTTTTAGAAAATTTCGTTAATTTGGAAAATTTGGTGATGCTTCCCTGCCTTTCTCCCAATCGTGTAAATCTTGTTAATCCTGTCAAAAATTTCCCGTCTTCAATTCTCGATCCTCATGGCTTCCACTCAACGGTTCGCGAAACGGAGGAGGCCTTGTTTCCCGCACCGTCCGAGTATTGCGCATCGATGGTTACTGGGCCTGCATAATGGTCCGGCACAAAAAACACGGTTCCCTGGACATCAGGCGCCTGGCCGTTGTCGGTGGGTACGTCCGCCAGACGAATCCATTTTTGGGAGCCTTTTAGCTCCTGTTTGTTTGAATCGGTAGCTCGAAAATAAAAGGAATAATTCTTTTCTCCCACCTTGTCGCCACCGGCCCAGACGCAAAGATTGGGAGCGATCCGGCAAATGGCGTAGTACTCGAACTTCGATTCGCCGGAGGCCAGAATTTCGACGCTGGGCTGTTTGAGACTGGAAAGGAATTCGTTCAGGGAAGTGAACGCATTCCCATTCTCCCATGTCGTCTTGTCATTAACCTTACGCAGATTGGGCTCGACCCCAAAATTAGCTGCTTTATCCACCGCAGGCGGCGGAACGGCGCCTGGTATTTCCTTCACTCCGGTAATCATGAGGTGATGATCCTGAATGCAGAGGGGCAGGATCGTGGGGCCTTGGGCAACCAACCCATTTGAAGAGGCTTGGTCGTTCTTTTTGAAAGTAATTTTCAACTCAACTTTCGCTGGAGGGTAATCGTTATACATTTTGCCCGCGAGTTGTGTCGGCTCATCCGGCTGTCCAGACGGTACCGGGACAAACGAGTACTCGCGGTTAAGGTTCGAAGCATCCAGGAGGAAGCCGAGCGTCATGAGCCCCTTCAGGGCGTCTTTCGCTTTTGAATCCATGTTGGAGTCCAAGGCGACCAGGGCAAAAAACGCGTCGGGATCTTGTTTTTCTGAAGCAGCCTTATACTTCGCCAGGAAGGCTTGTTCCATATCCGGCGTAACATCCGGAGGCACGACGGCAGCAACAGTGCTGGTTGGATCCGGGACCGCGACCGACGGAGACCCGGCGGAGAGTGGCGGCGTTGGTGGGGCTTGGACCGGTGCCGATAATGGGGACGAACCGTCAAGGGATACCGAGGTGCTCAGTTCCGTATCGGCCGTGTGAAGGTAGGTAGCTGCCTGGTGGTTCGGATCGCCTGCGCTGATCTCGGCAATGGCGCTGCGGATGGCCTGGATCGCCAGCACACGATGGCCCTTCAGGCGATGATTGGGCGCTTGCTGGGCCATGGTAATCGCTTGGGTGAGCAAGTCGATTCGCTGGGCATCCGTTGGGGCTTTCACCGTGGGGTTTTCTACCTGACGAACGAGATCAAGAGCCTTGCTTAACATGTCCGTCGTATCGTCGCCGAAAACCGGTAATGTAAAAATAAGGACAACGCTGAACCACGGGAGCAGGCACACTTTCATCCCTTATTCGTATAGCAGGCCCCCTATTCTCCCCAAGCTCCTTCCGACCGTCGCAAGGGCCTGCGACGGCTACCGGAGGCAGGGGAGCCTTAACAGTTGCCGTCCCCTGCCCCGTCGCGATCGTTGCGCGAAACCTCCCCATCAGCTCTCGTTCCCCAAGCTCCTCTTCGCGTAAGAATTCCATCCGGACAGCACCAGCCGCGCATTCGGATGCCGATTCTCATCCTCAACCACGTCCTCCCCGCTATGCATTTGGACGAGAACGGTCTTCCGCGTCTTCTGCGACCGATTCGGCATCGAGCCATGCAGCGTGCAGTAATGGAAAAACAGCACATCGCCCGCCTCCGCCTCAACGATCGTCGCCTTCTCCAACGGATATTCGGTCAGGACTTCGGCACTGGTCTGGCCATTGGTCTCCGCCACCCGCCCGAGCTTGTGCGAACCGGGATAAACCCGCAGACAGCCCATCTCATCCGTCGCATTGGAAACATGGATAATGCCCGCCATCATCGTGTCCTTGATGGTGGGAAAATAGCTCCAGTCCTGGTGCATCGGAAACGGTGCCCCCTTCTCCGCCGGCTTCTGGAAAAGCTTGGAGTGATGCAAAATCACATTCGGCCCCAGGATCGCCTGCGCATGCTCCAGGAAGCGCGCCTGCATCATCGCACGCAGCCACGCGGCGGAATAAATCTGCACATTGTGCGTATGGACCACGAAAGAATCCTTCGGCGCAATTTTGTCCATAACCGCCCCACCCCAGCGCACGTCCACTTCCTCCCCGCTGCCCTTGAGCTGATGGACAATGTGATCAAAATCAGTTTCAAGCTCGCGGATTTCCGCCGGGAAAAAAACGCCCTTCGCGTGATAATAACCGTTGGTTTGGAAGAATTCGGAGATTTCAGTGGATGATGTACTCATATGTTTTTTGGTTGGTTAGTGGTAGGCAGGCGTCCACTTTAGAATGCCACATCCTTCTTTTTCAATGGTAGTTACGCCGAATCACTGGTAGAAATCCGGAAAAACGAAAAATGCTCCCATTCGCCCTCGGCCTCCAGTGGCCCCTCCGCTATCTCCCGCCCCTCGGCAACGCTGGCAGGTTCCCCATGACCGTCCCCGGCTGCAACAACACCTACCAGGGCACCTCGGTCGCCCTCCACCTCCACGACTACTCCGGCAACTTCTGGATCGCCCGTCACCGCTACCGCCTCGAGCCCGGCGACATCACCATCTCACCTCCCGAAGTCCCCTCCCGCTACGACCTCAAGGAAAGCGGCACCCACCTCTGCATCCACTTCATCCCTCCGACCCAAAGCCCCCGTGACTCCAGCCTGCGTCTCCCTCTGCATATCCGCCTCGGCCCGCAGACCGTCGCGGCGCGGGAACGCTTCTGGCGCACCATCGATCACGCCCGACAAGCCGGAGGCAAGGCCAATTCTCCCTCGGGCTGCGCGGCATCGGCCTCGCTGCAGGAACTGTTGCTTTGGCTTCAGGTACAAAGCCGCCAAGGCAAAATGCCGGAACGCACCAGCCTCATGGAGGAAGCCATCCAAAAGCTGGAGCGAGCCATCGAGACCTCGCTCTCGAAACCGATGTTGATCGGCGAGTTGGCCGCCGGGGTCGGACTGAGCGCCGATTACGTCGCGCGCCTTTTCGCCCGTCGCTACGGCATGAACCTCCAGCACTATCTGCTCCTGCGCCGAATCGAATTGGCCCGCCACTTATTGGTCTCCAGCGATCTGCCCGTCGCGGAAATCGGCCAGCAGATCGGAATCCCGGACCCGCAATATTTCAACAAGCAATTCCGGCGCATGGTTGGACGGAGCCCCCTCGCCTATCGGCAACAACAGGCCTCCAAGTCGCGTCGCAAGAAATCGCGGTCGCTAGTGCGGCTTCAGCATATTTAACTGACCCTGCGCCAGCGCGTAGGCCATAGACTGCGTCTCTCCGGTCGCGAGACATTTGCGAAAATCATCCACCGCAACGGCCTTGTCTCCGGCGAGCAGTCGCATCATTCCGGCGTAGTACCACGCTTCACAATGCTGGTCACGGTCCTGATCCGGATTGGTGGCAGAGGCAGCAGCAAGAAATTGGTTTTCGTTGATTTGTCCGAGAAGAAAGCGGGCAATTTGAGAGGTCCATTCTCCGGAGGCACCGTTCCAGTGTTGGCTCAAGGCGTCGGCAAGTTCGCGGTCCGCCACATCTTGCTGGTTGTGCTGGACGCGGATGAACCATATCCAAAAATGAGCGTAATCGGTATTGGGGCTTCCGGGCGCGAGTCGACAGAATTGTTGCAAGTCGGAAAGAGCTCCCGCCCAGTCGCCCCGTATCTGCCGGGACGCGCTTCGATTGATGTACGGCTGGGGCAGATCGGGATTAAGCTCGATCGCACGGGTCAGATCGGCGATGGCTTGATCGTGATCGCCCATAATTTGCCAGAGATGCCCGCGGTTCGCGTGGGAACCGGCATCGTTGGCATTGATCTTAAGGGCGGCGTTGAATGCCTCCATCGATTCGGAAAGTCGTCCGGATTGGGCCAGGGCCTGGCCGAGATTATTTTCGACTTCACCATCCCGCGGATTGAGTTGCGAGGCACGATTGAAATGCTCAATGGCCTTCTCGAATTGACCTTCCTTAACGAGGGCACTGCCCAAATCTTCCTGGGCGACTTCCGATCCGGGGTCACATTCCACCGTGTGCGCCCACAGCGTTGCCTCGTTGGCAAATGTTCCGGCATAGCGGTGGCTGGTTATCGCAAGGCCCCCCATGACAATGACGATGAGTGCGATGCCTCCGCGATGTGCGACTTGGGAAATCTGTTGATCGATCTGCTCCAATCCAGCCACGGCCAGTCCGATCAATCCAATGATCGGAAGATAGAGAAAATGATCCATCGCCCAGGTAAAGCCCATGTAGGACGGGGCGGTCAACCCTAGAAATGGCGCCAGGTTGATGAGAAAAAATCCGAGCCCCAACAAGGCATGACGTCCCCAATCGCAACGTTTGATCCAGAGCACGTAAATGATTCCAGCGAGGATAGGCCAAGGTAGGAACTGCCAGGGTGAGGGCGGATTCACCGTCCACTTCGGGTAAAAAAACGAGTGGGTGACCGGACAGATGACTTGATAAAAATACCACACGGTTAGGAGGCCGATTAGGTCGAGTCGCGCCAGGAGGCCACCGACTTCGACATGATCGGGCGGCATGTGATGTGTCGGTCGATACCAAATTCCCGCCAGGATCGTTGTTATGCCCAGAACCATCGAGATGATGAAAAACGGCGCGGCAGCCTTCAGGTCACTCCATCCGATGCGATCCCTCTTCCACCATGCGTAGAGCAAAATCACGAGTGGAAAAAGCGCCATGCTGATTTTGCAAAGCATCGCCACGAGGAACAAGCCGAGGGCCAGAAAGTAATCGCTCCTGCGCCCGCGATTGTCGTAGTCGATATAAGCGCAGACGGCCAATAGAAACGGCGGCAGGGAAAGTGTGTTCTTAAGTTCCGACATCCACGCCACCGACTCGACCATGGCGGGATGAATGGCAAAGATAAGTCCGCCCAACCAAGCCAGGCGCAGGCCCAATTTGCTCAAGAGTTTCCAGACCAGAAGTGCTGACACCAGATGCAGAACGATGTTGGTGACGTGGTAGCCTAGCGTATCGTAGTGAAACAATTCCCATTGCGCCCACTGAACCGTTTGTTCGATCGGGTAGTACTCGATGAAACTTCCGGGCTGGAACCAGATTTTCCACAACCGCGCCGGATCCGCCATCATGGGATTTTGCGGAATATAGACGATGTCGTCCCAAATCCAGCCGCCGTGAAGCACGGGGAGAAAAACGCACCAACCAGCGATTATGATCAGCAGAGCCTTGAGGAAATTCACCATGGGATCGGGTGATGAATCTTATTCTGTCATCTCAAGCCTGCAAGGAACCAGTTGATCCGAATCACCTAAGGATAGCTTTACCTCAATGAGGAACAAAAACGGCATCGGTATCGTCGTGGTAGACTTCTTTCCAGCCGGGTTGCGTTTGAAGCTTGGGGTAAATGGAATCGTCTTCGGGGACAAGAATGGCATCGGGTGCGGGCGAAGTCAGGAGGCTTGGCCAATCCCCCCGGGCCAGGAAGAAGTCTTCGACCCGGCGATAGGTTTCGGGGCGGTAGACGAGATCGTAGCGGCCATCCATGGAGACACGCATTTGCCCGCGCAATTCCCAAAGCGCGTAGCTGCCGTAGTTGAAAGGGACAAGGAGGTTTCCCCTGATATTTTGCTTCTGGAGATAGGCGACGGCGTCCCTTGGAGATGAGATGTGCGGATAATCGAGGTTCAATCCCGACCCGGGCAAAATGACCAACGCCGAATAGAGAGGAATGAGAAGAAGCGTTGTACCCAATGCCATGGATCCCAGGCGTTGAAGAGGATGATCTCTATTTTGTTCATCCGGCTCCTCGACAAAGAGACCGGGAGCCAAAGCACCGACAACTGCAGCAAAAAGCGAGGTGTTGCGGGCGGAAAAAAATATCACCGCGGAAATACCAATGAGAATCACGATCGGTCGATCCATCTGCGCCCAGCCTCGCCGATAAGTCTGGATGATCAATGCAATGAACAGACCGAGAATCAGAAATTTATAACCGGGATAGACTCCCAGTGGATTTGACCACCACGAGACAGCGTGCCACTCAACGAAGTCCTGCCGGGGCGCTACAAGCGCGCGCCCCGTGGAGAGCCAAAGCTTTACGCCAAATGGGTTGATGAGGGTGGCGAGCAAACAGATCCCGAACCGAATAGCCCATTTTTTCCAAAGCCCTTGAAAGATCATCTCCACGATACTCACCACGCCAAGCCACACCAATCCGACGGCGAAGCCTCCATGGAGATTGGCCCAGAGGATCATCGTCCCGACGTAAAGATAGGTTGGGATGGGGCGTCCATGGCGTTCGCATTGGAACCAGTAGAGCCAGAGAGCGAAGAAAATATGGGAGAACGTCATGCATCGGACGACCGATTGGAACGATGGCAGCAGAGCAAGGAGCACCAGCGCGTAAAAGGCGGCAGTGAAGATCGTAGGACGTCGATGGTACAAGCCGGCCCAGACCAACAGGGCCATCGTTACCGTCAGCGTGGCCAGTTTCACGGCAATAAAGATGTCCAATCCAGCCCACTTATACAGGCCGTAAAAAATGACCGCACTGCCCCACTCATGATCGGCAATCGTCTTATAATCAGCCAGATAACTGAAATAATCGCCGGGAGGGAAATGGCCCGTTTGCCAAAGAGTTTCTCCGAGGGCAAGGCGATGCCAGAGATCGGGATCAGCCGGACTGGTGACCGTCGCGTCCGCCCAAATCAGCACGATCAGATAGAGCCAGAAAAAAAACTTTACCCATGAGGTGGACACGCTCCCAGCGCAACACAAAACAACGGCTCTTGAACAGGATTTTTGTCATTAGGATGTTCAGGTCACTTAAGACACCTCATTTATCTTTTAGGTCGTTGCGTTTTATAACCACTATTGTAATTTTGCCCATCCGTGGACCATACGTTTTCTACTCATGTTTTGACGGAGAGAATTCCATCCCGTGGAAATTTCGTACTGGCCTTGCTTGCCGGGCTGGCTGCCGCTGTGGTTGGAGCCGTGATTTGGATGGGAGTTATGCTGACCACCGGTTGGGACATGGGCTCTGTGGTCCTGACTCTCGGCGTGGGATTGATGGTGGGTTTGGCCATCCGGATCAACGGTAATGGCTCGAATTTCATCTATGGAATGCTGGGGATCGCTTTCACGTTGCTGAGTTGTCTGGTGGGCGAAATCGGCGTGGCCCTGCAATCGGCGACCACCTCGCAATTGGACCTTTACGCAGTGATTATGCACATCGACCTGATCTCGCTGATTTCGTCTATTGTCAGCCACACATCCTTAATGATGTTAGCCGCCTATGTCGTGGGGAGCATTCTGGCCTACAAGCTTTCCATTCGGAAATAAGACGAAGCCGCCTGTCCGGCGTGCTTGCCGCAGGGCTTGATCGTTGCTAGCAAAGACTGGTCTACGGCAATGGGACTTTTCTCCCAGCCGAAAGTAAACCGACAACTAGGGGGATTTATGGAAACGACAGAATCGGGCACGACACCAACACGCGAAATGCGGATGGCCGCGCTGAATGCGAAACTGCTGCGCGAACAAAATCTTGTCCTGGGAATTCTCGCGGGTGCAGGCGCCGCGCTGGCAGGCGCGTTGATCTGGATGGGAATTACCATTGCGACGCAAATGCAGCTTGGCCTGGTCGCGATCGCGATTGGCGCTGGAGTCGGTTACGCCGTGCGTTACGCGGGTAAGGGAGTGACGAAGGTTTACGGAGTTGTGGGCGCGGTGCTGACTTTGCTCAGTTGCCTGGCGGGTGAAGTTTGTACCGTCATTCAAATGGCAGCCACTTCAGCCGGCATCGGCTTTTTTGAGGCGTTGTCGCGAGTCGATTTCGGGGTTGTCATTCAAAACGTGGTGACGAACTCGTCTGTCATCACTTATGTCATTTACGGAATCGGCATTTACGAGGGTTACAAGTTTTCCTTCCGCAAATTAACACCCTTGGAAATTCAAGAAGCGGGGCTGACATCTGCGCCGACAGCGTCCTGATTGCGTCGTGTTTAAAACTTGGCGCGTAATTGGCGAATGGGCAAGCCCAACGCCTTGCTGAGTTTTTGCGCGAGCGCGGGCTTGCGGCTGAGCGCGTAAGACAAAGTTGAATTCGTGCACCTGAACCAAGCTGTCTGCGTGGCGGGATCAACACGATCCAAATACGACTGCTGCGCGGCTTCTGCCCCAACCACCTGCGCCCAGATAGTCTGGTAGCGGGCCGGGTTGTGAGTCTGGCGTTGCTCGACCTGGCCGAGTACCTGATTGAGTGCGCGATTGGCGGAAGAGGTCGCCGTGCGAGGAGTTGATGACGTATCCGAGACCGCGCGGGAAGCGGCGAAATGGACCTGTTCTTCCGCCGTCAACGCTCGTCCGAGGGCGGCAACGGGAATGTGACGCTCCGCATCATGGCTGGTTTCCTCCGCGAGTTGCGTGTAGGCAAGCGCCTCGATGCGGGGCTTGAGTTGGCGCAGGAGAAGATCGACGGAGAGATGGAGTCCGTCCCGGCGCGCCTCGACCAAAAGCTGGCGCTGAATTTCAAGCCGGACCTGGCGGTAACGGCGGGTCTCGACGATGAGATAGGGCTGGCCGGAAGAGCCATTACCCAGGACGCGTCTGAGGCCGTTGGCCTCCACTTTTTTGCGTTTGACGATCGATTTCAGGTCGCGATGTAACTTGAGCTCGCTGTACGTTTTGAGTTCCTCGCGTTTGTCGCGCGGAGTGGGAGGATTACGCGGAGGCATGTTCGTCGAGGGCGCGAAGGTAGCGGAACGAGTAGAGGCCGCTGTCGTGACCGTCGTTCCAAGTGGGTTGAAGCGCATAGCCGCCGATGAAGCGGAAGCTGCGGAGTTCAAAACTTTGCGGACCGTAGCTAACGTGAGGACGCTGGATATTGCCCATGACGTCGGGCTCGCCGCCGCATGCAGCACAGGGGCAATGACGGCGGAGTTTTTCGAGCGGAAAATAGTTTTCCACGCCATCGCTCCAAAGTAGCGCGAGTTCGTTTCCGATGACTTCGGCGCGGGTGGGGTGAAGGCGGGCCGCTTCTTGCATAAAGAGAAAGTTAGCGATGCTCCCAAACCGCCGCTACAATATAAATCCATGATCCGCCATCTTTACGTGCATACGCCCTTCTGCGCGAAGATATGTCCGTACTGCGCGTTTTACGTACATCAGGGCGGCGTGGCGCAGCAGCGGGAATTTGTCGCAGCGCTGCGGGAAGAGTGGCAACGGGCGAAGGAGGAGTTTCCCCTCACCCTCGAGACGATTTATTTTGGTGGGGGGACGCCTTCGATTTTATCGGCGGAGTTATTTACGGAGTTGACGCAGGAACTTAAAATCTCCTCCAAACAAGTCCGTCATCCTGAGCTTGTCGAAGGATCAGTTCAGTCTGCCTTTGTCCCCGAGAACCGAACTGATCCCCATGAGTTCACGCTGGAGGTGAATCCGGCGACGGTGACAGACGAAAAAGCGGCGGCATGGCGCGCGGCTGGAGTGAATAGGATCAGCCTCGGTGCGCAATCGTTTGACGCGGAGATGCTGAAAATCCTGGGACGGCAACATGCGCCGAGAGATATTGCCGAGACTTGTGCGCTGTTACGCCGGCACGGATTTGAGAACATCAATATCGATTTGATGTTTGCGTTGCCCGGACAAAACGAGGAGACGTGGGAGAAGACACTACAAGCGGCGTTGACATGCCAACCGAATCACATCTCGGCCTATGGTTTAACTTACGAGGAGGACACGCCGTTTTTTGAGAAACTTTCGAAGGGTGAGTATCGACAGGATGAAGCGCGGGAGATTGTCATGTTCGAGCGGACGCGGGATGTGCTGGGTGCGGCGGGCCTGGTTGATTATGAGGTTTCCAATTTCGCGCGGCCCGGTTTTGAATCGCAGCACAATCTTGGCTACTGGCGCGGGGAGGATTACCTGGGGTTGGGGCCGAGTGCGTGCTCGACCATCGGTGCCCTGCGTTGGAAAAATGTGCCGGATACGCGGGCTTACGCGGAACGGATCGCGAAAGGCGAATCGGTCCGGGAGGAGTTGGAGGAGATCGATTCGGCGATACGGATACGCGAAAGAATTATGTTCGGTCTACGAATGCGCGAAGGTGTGGCAAGCGCGTTGTTTTCCGATGAAGTGCAACTGCGAAAACTTGAGACGGATGGATTGGCGCTGGAGGAAAACGGACGGGTTCGACTGACTCTGCGCGGGCAGTTGGTTGCGGATAGTATCGCGGAAATGTTTGTGTGAAAGTCACCGGCCTTCCTCGTTCCCAAACTCCATTTGGGAACGCCCTTGCTGAGACAACTCCATTGCCGTTTCTAACGGTTTACGTGGAAATGATGCGTCACGCAGCAATAGAATTGCGCCGACAATTGCGTTCCCAAATGGAGTTTCGGAACGAGGGGAGGAAAGACAGACTGAACTGATCCTTCGACAAGCTCAGGATGACGGAATTTTTTGACGAGAATTAATCCGTCAGCTCGACATTCCAGTAGGCGAGGTCGACAAAGTGTTTCCAGGAATCGTCGCTGGATTTGCTGAACTGGAGATGGAGCATGGGGCGCCACTTGGGACGCTTGGGCTTATGGAGCAGCTTGATTCCGGCCTCGGGAGGCGTGCGGTTGCCTTTGCGGCTGTTGCAGGGGACGCAGGAGCAGACGATGTTTTCCCACGAGGTCTCTCCACCGCGATCACGCGGGATGACGTGATCGAGATTGAGGTCCTTGCGGTCGAATTTGTGACCGCAATACTGGCAGGTGTTATGGTCGCGCTCGAAGATATTGTGGCGCGTGAACTTCACTTCCTTCTTCGGCATGCGATCGAAAAAGAGGAGCAGGATGACCTTGGGCACGCGAATCTTGAACGAGACGGTGCTGACGACATCCGTACCTTCGTAGCCGCGCGAAAAACTGAACCATTGGTCGAAGGTCATGGTCTGGAACGTGCCACTTTCGGCTTCGACGACCTGCGCGTGGCCCTGATAAAGGAGCATGAAGGCGCGCTTGACGCTGCAGATGTTGACGGCTTGCCAGAGACGATTGAGCACGAGGACGTTGTTACTCAGGATCGCTTCCATGGATCCCTTAACTTCGAGGGGCGGAATGCCCTCGACCAACTGAACTCGTGGTTATCACGTTGGGCCATTTTGATAGCAAGGCTGTGAATAACTGTCAATCCCTGCTGAGTTACGTTGGGGTGACGATTCAATTTCCCATGCTGCCATCCTGAGCTTGTCGAAGGATCAGCCTCCAGAGCGTTTTCGCAATTATCAACTTACCCGCTAACTAGAAAATCGCCGGAAGCTGATCCTTCGACAAGCTCAGGATGACGGCATTTTTTAACGATATCTTCCGTAGCTTCTAATGGAAAAACTTGTTCAGCGCCTTGTTGAGCACGTTTTGGATTTGCGTATTTTGCATGAGCAGGCGCGTGGGGAGATCGGTCTGCGGATTGGCGGTCGTGCCGGTGACGTGAAAGGCGATCGAGCCGGTGCCGTCCTGTTGCTTGATGAACGAGGCAGCCACTTGCGAGGGCATTTTGTTCATGGCATCGCGCGATAGAATTAAGACGAGATTCAGGTTGAGCGGGCCGTCGAAATTGATGGTGCCGTCGCCGGTGATACTGAAACCCGACGATTCGATTTGCAGGCCGGTGAGTTGTGTCTGTCGGTTTTGGACAACGAAGTGACTCTGCGCTTTCTTGATGACAGGATCGTTGAGTTCCTTGATCTTGAGCACCTGTGAAATTTCCTCAAGTATCCTCACGCCCTCGAGTTTGCCGTCGGAAAGTTGCGCGTCACCTTCACCATTGAGATCGCCGCTTTCGACGCCGCGCCATTTGCTTTGAAGATCGAGCGTGCCGGTCAGCTTGGCCGAGGAGTTCGAGACTGTCGCCGCGGTGAGTTTTGCCACATCAAAGCCTTTGCCGTTAAGGTTGAGCATGGAGCCTCCCGAAGGCTGGGGTTGATAATCACCCGCGATATTGCCGCTGTAAGCCGAGGCTACGAATGGATTGGCCGCCAGACCGCCCGCGCCATAAGTGAACGGCGTGGAAAAACCGGTGACGTGTAAATTCGATGCTTCAATATCTGCGATCTTCAATGTTCCAGTGACATCCTTACTCTCGGTATAGCCGGAGGTGTTCGCGTCCACATTGACGCCGGTCAAATCGATCATCGACGTGCCGGAGGCATCGTGGATCGAAACGGAACCGTCTTTGATCCGGGCGCGATCAAGAATGAACTGAAAAGGCATCGCCGTTCCCTCACCCTGAGTTACGCCGGAGTCCGGACCACCCGTGGGCGGTTGAGGCGCCGCTCGCACGGTCGGTTGTTTCGTCAGCACGATTTGCGGTTGATCCAGCGTCACGCCGGTCAGCTTCAATTTGCGCTGGAGTAATTCCGTCCACGCGTAAGTGCAAGTCACGTTGGCCACACTGATCTGCAACGCGCCCTGTCCACTGGCATGGGCGGGATCGATTTGCGTGACCAACTCCTGCAATTTCACGCCGCTGAAAATATCGAAATCGACTTTTCCGATCTGGACCGTGCCGCCCAGCGTGCTCGCCGCGCGACTTTCGACCTCGGCTTTAAATGCATCCGAATGGATGTAGGTGTTGAGCCATACGGTTCCGATGGCTATAGCTAGAACAACCAATACGGCGACGACCGCCACACCACCAAGAATCCAGCGAAGAGAACGCATTCCCCCAACCTATCGCACAGATTTATCCAAGGCCAACATTGAATCGCATTTGTATCATCGCCAACCCTGCCGCACGAGGCGTCAAGGCGCGGCTGAAAAGCCTCGAACGGCTCACGCGCAACGTCGTGATCAAGACAACGAAGGGACCCGGCGATGCCGAGGCGCAGACCGAACGCGCAGTTGAACAGGGTTACTCGACTATTGTAGCGGCGGGCGGCGACGGAACGGTCAACGAGGTGGTGAATGGCATTGGTTCCTCGCCGGTCGCGCTGGGGATTCTGCCAATGGGGACGGTCAATGTTTTCGCCATGGAGATGGGGATTCCGCTGAATCTTGTGGCTGCATGGAAAGTGATTCGCGGGAAAAAAGTACGGGCGATTGATCTGGCCAGCGCGAACGGGCATCTCTTTGTTCAGATGGCGGGCGTGGGCGTTGATGCGCAGGTCGTTCAGCGGAATAACCGGCACGTCAAGATGATGCTGGGACCGCTGAGTTATCTGCTGACCGCGACGCAAGTGGCCGCTGAGAAACCGCCGAAGCTGCGTGTGTTTTGTGATGGGCGTCACACGGTGGAAGGCTCATTTGTGCTGGTCGGCAATGGTCGATTTTACGGCGGGCCGTTTTCGCTCTTCAATGAGGCCGACATGCAGGATGGGCTGCTCGATATCTGCGTTTTCAAATCGATGAATTATCTGGCGTTGATGCGGTATCTGCGCGGTTTGGTTTTTGGCTCACTCACGAAATTCACCGACGTGGATTACTTCAAGGCCAGTAATCTCATCGTGAAATCGGACCGCCATGTTCCGCTTGAGGCCGATGGGGAATTGGCAGGGCATGCGCCGGTGGAATTTTCGGTACGGCATAAGAAGCTGCGGGTTTTGGTGCCGGGGTGAGTCGCTGCCAACCTGAAGACGATCTCTGCGGAGCAATGGAATTGCGCGGACAAGTGCATTCCCAATAGAATTTGGGAACGAAGGAACTGTGAAGGAAGACACCGCTGCTCGGCGGCTACCACTGATCGGCTACCTGGCTTTCCAATACACGGCGGCGTGGTCGTCGCGGTAGACTTCGTGCCAGTCGGGTTGGAGGCGGAGGAGTTGGTTGAGCTGGAGGTAAGGATCGAGGATGGCGGAGTCGTAGTTGCCCTGGTCGAGGGTGTCGCGCCATGCGGGTTTGGCTTTGGAACCGGCTTGGCCGTTGACCATATCGACGAAGGCGAAGACGGTGGGGTCACCGTAGAAATCGCCGCGATCATCCATGCTGACGCGGAAATCAGGACGCATATTCCAGAGGAGCGGGCCGGCGTTCCATGTCGTGGTCAGGGGCCGTTGGAAACGATCGGGGTGGTCGTGCAGGAACGTCATGAGCTGCGGGGTTACGCTTTTCCCGACCTGAATGTCATGGCCAATGGGCGTGCGGACAAATAACGCGGCGAAGACGAGCATCATGACGAACGCAAGCCACGCATCGCCACCCGCGGCACGTTGCCTAGCCTGAAACTCGGCCAGCCGTTCTCGTATAAACGGAAGCCATGTGGTCTGGAGCAGGGCCTGCAAATCGCGCGCCACCGGGACGGCCGCGACTATGACGAGCAGGAGAACATGGCGTTGCGTCTTGAGGCCCTCGTAGAGAAAGAAGAGCACCGGCAGGAGGGCTTCCCAACGCCATCTCGGGGCGCTCTTGGAAACTCGCGCGAGAAAAACGACGAAGACGATGCAGAGCACCGCAATCGCCGACATGGTGGGCGTGGAGAAATTGGGCGGCAGAAATTCATCCCAGAGGGCGAAGCTTTTGTAAGTACTGGCCAGAAGAACAACGTGATGATGCAAGGCCCAGCCCCAGGGATTGAGGCAGGTCGCCAGCGTGCAGAGCAGCGTCAGGCCGATCCAAGGAATCAGCGGCGCTTCCTCGCCGTCCACACGTCCCGTGAGGCGGTCCAGCAAGCGTCCCAATATGGCCATCCCGAGAAAAAGCAACGCAGCGAGCCAGCCCGCGTGAAGATTGGCCCATGCCGCGAAAACGATGGGCAGGCATATCCAGTCCCTTTTGAGCGGATGTTTGCGTCGGTTCCAAACCTCAACCACCAGCGCCATGAAGAGATAGGTAAAGAGTAGAGGTCGAACGGAGAAGTGGAGATGGAGCGTCAGGAAAGCGAGGCTGGTGTAGAGCAGCACCACGCTTAGCGAGAATCCTGACTGCAGAAGCGTTCGGTAAACGCCCAGCACCGTCGTCCCGAAAATCCCGAAGCAAAATGCGCAGACAAGCGCCAGACCGCCCGCGCGATAGAGCTCGCCGAGGGTCGTCTCAAAAGCCCACTCGAAATCGTACCAGGGCTGGCCTGCCTGGGTGAAGCTGAGCGGGTCGGTTCGCGGAACCAAACCAGTTTCGAGAATGACTTCCGCCGTGCGCAGATGACGTCCCACGCCGGGGTCCTCGAAAATGGCATCAGGAGCGGCGAACATCCATAACTCAAGAGCCAGAAAAAGAAAGAAGCCGAAGGTCGGCAGCCACCAGATCGGTTTGATGTCGGACTCAGCCATGAAGGGACACGATAGGGGGCATCTTCAAAAGAGGGCAAGCCTGACAGGAGGGGAAAACCTTAGAAAACCAACTGTCGCATCTAAAAAGGAAGTATTCGGGCGACCTCCTGTTCGCTTCGCGAACCCGGACAACAAGTTGTCCGGGCCACCAGTGCAAAAACGAAGAATCGCGCGGCCTCCTATTCTGGAGGCCGCGCATAAGAATCAGTGAGTCGAATTGGCCGCGCCGGGTGCACTGGAAACCTGGGAATTAATTCCCGAAAAGATGGTCTTAACCTGCTGCCCAAGATTGACGATGACCCCGACAATCACGAGGGAAATGATCGCGAGAATCAGGGCATATTCCACCAAGGTCTGCCCCCGGCACTTGACCGATCGGCGAAAACGCACGGCTGTTTGCGGATAAATGATAGCCGGTCGTTGGATGTTGTTCATGCCACTCACCTCCTTTCCTGGATGGATCCGACTGGCATGGCTTAACCGGCTGAACGCCAGTTCTCCCGCCGCGACACGTCGAGACGTGCGCGGTTTGTATGTGATCGCAACCACGGAATCGTGGGAACCACCATGCTGTGTCTGGATTCTGTCTGAAAGTCATACAGTTCAAAATATTTCGAATATGCTACCTAGAGGCGCGCTACAATGGTCAATGCCAGTCCTGCACTCAAAATTAACGACCGTAAACAGATTTATGCAATAAACATGCCATACGCCAAAAGTTCCCCAAGAAACGCGTTTTGCAAGGCAAGAATGGAGATAGGGCTTTAACACAGAGCACGCTGGGTCGGTAAAGACTGCCTAGTAAAGGCTCATTTGCAGGCACTCTGTCGGTATATAACACGTTCTTCGCTCGAAATCTTAATCCAGATCAGGTAGGGTCAACGCTCCATGCCTTCCGTATTCATTAAAACTTATGGCTGCCAGATGAATGTGCGCGACTCCGAACAGGTCGCGCGTGATCTGGCCAGCCGGGGTTACGACTTGGTGGAGCGCGAAGAGGGAGCCGACGTCGTCCTGCTCAATACCTGCTCGGTACGCGATATGGCCGAGCAAAAGGCCATCAGCAAGATGGAGACGCTGGGCGGTCGCAAGAACAAACGGCAGCACCAGATCATTGGGTTTCTTGGCTGCATGGCGCAAAGTCGCGGGGCATCGATTCTGGATGAATTGCCCGATGTCGACCTGGTCATTGGGACGCAGAAGTTCCACGAAACGGGGCGTTATATTGATGACCTTTTCCGGCAGCGGCAGGAAATTCCCGGCGTTAAAACAGAGCGGATTGTCGATGTGGCGGAGGAGACTGGTTCGCAGAATATGATTCGCGATCATCTACTGGCGCCGAATCAGGTCACGGCCTTCGTTTCGATCATGCAGGGCTGCAACATGCACTGCACGTTTTGCATCGTCCCGAGCACGCGCGGCGCGGAACGTTCGCGGCCTATCGCGGAGATTGTCGCCGAAGTGGAGTCGCTGGTCCGGCAGGGCGTGAAGGAAGTCACGTTGCTCGGACAAATCGTTAATCTTTACGGACGGCATGAGTTTCCTGTTGTGGATGGACGATCACCTTTCGCGCAATTGCTTCATGCCGTGTGCGCGGTGCCAAGGCTGGAGCGGGTTCGCTTTACGTCGCCGCATCCCATCGGTTTTAAGGACGATATTGTTGCCTGCTTTCGCGATCTTCCTAATCTTTGCGAGCATGTCCATATGCCGCTGCAGTCGGGCAGTGACCGGATACTCAAGGCGATGCATCGCGCGTACACCGGAGCAGGTTATTTGCGGTTGATTGAAAAGCTCCGCGCTGCGCGGCCCAATATTTCCTTCACGACCGACATCATTGTGGGATTCCCCGGCGAGACGGAAGAGGACTTCCAGATGACATGTGATTTGGTGCGCAAGGTCGCTTTCGATAATGCGTTCGTCTTCCGCTACTCCCCTCGGCGCGACACTCCGGCGGCCACGATGGAGGGGCAATTGTCCGAGGAGATCAAGATGGAGCGGAATCAAGTTCTGCTCCGAATTCTCGATGAAATTGCGGAGGTGCGCGTGAAGGAATTGATCGGTCGCGAGGATGAAATTCTGGTTGAGGGCGAGAGTCGCACCAGTGACAAACGATTTCAGGGGCGCACCCGCACCAATCGCCTGGTCTTGATCGAAGCCAACGAACGCTGGCGTGGAGAATTGCTCCCCGTGCGGCTGACGGAATCGACCGGGTTTACTTATTATGCGGAGCCGGTGTTATTGTAACATCTAATCGAATGAACTCAGCAGGTCGCTCTTTGAGCAAAATAGAGGTGGCCGAAGCTCAGCTAAAGTGTGCCATTAAGCTTTTCTTTTCTGAAGATGATCCAATTCCGATTGAAACCTTGGTTGGCGCTGCTTCAGGGGTACTCACAGCCTTGGCAAAACATCACGGCGTGCAGGCTTTTATTCATGATAGTGACATGATACGCCCAGAGTACAAATCCAAATGGATTCGAGCACTTCACAAGGAACAGAATTTTTTTTAAACACGCCGACAAAGATACCGATAAAGTCTTAAATTATAATCCAGTTGGCTTTCGGTATTTGCTCTTAGAAGCATGCCACCTTTATAGGCATCTTGCCTCGGATAAATTTCTTAAATTTCATCAATGCCCTGCAGCTCTTTTATACGAACTCTGGTTTGGTCTAGCTTATCCACATTTGCTGAAAAAAGATGAAATTATCCATCCTCTGCTTGCAGAATTTTACAGTAAATTTGAAGGTGAAGTAACCGATCCGAATGATTTTCGTCTTTTTAAGCAAATTTTAGCACATTTTTATCCTTAGCTTTACCTTACAATCTTTGATTACAACCCATGAGCAAAATCGAAAATCCTTACGCGAAATTGACCGGGGGCCAGTGGCTCAAGGGCAATTTACATACCCACACCACCGCGAGTGACGGAGAGCGTCCGCATCAGGTCGTGATCGATGATTATGCCAGTCGGAAGTACGACTTCCTTATGATCTCGGACCATGACATCTACACGTCGCCGGAAGATCTTACCTGTTATGACGCGCGCGGGATGGTGTTGATTCCGGGCAACGAGGTGACGGCCAATGGTTCGCATTTGCTTCACGTTAATGCGAGCCGACGGATCGCGCCTTCACCAGAGCGGCAATTGGTCCTGACCGAGGCCGCCGAAAATGATCCATCATCTTTTGTCATCATCAATCATCCGAATTGGCAGGGCACGTTTGATCACACTCCCATGAAAGATTTGGAGAAGTGGACGGGCTATGCGGGCATCGAGATATTCAACGGCACGGTCGGTCGGCTGGAAGGAAGTCCCTATGCCACGAATAAATGGGACATGCTGCTCAGCCATGGCCGCCGGGTTTGGGGATTTGCGAATGATGACCACCATCTGGCGGTCGGCGATGCGGGGTTGGGATGGAACATGGTTTATGCACGGACCAAAACGCTCCCTGACATCATGGATGCGCTGCGCCATGGCCGGTTCTACGCCTCGACCGGGGTGACCATCCGCGACATGAGCGTGACGGGAACAAGAATCAGAATCGAGACGGAGAATGCCGAACGGATTGTGGCGTTGCAGGAAAACGGGCAACGTTTTACGCTGGCTGATTCGCATAAGATCGAGGTTGAAGTGCCGTCGGGAGCCAAGCACGTGCGGTTTGAATGTTGGGGGAAAGGCGAGAGCTTCGCGTGGACTCAACCATTTTTTGTTACCGCGTCCTAGCCGTAAAATCCACGACGATGGCCCATCCTCCCGCTGCCCTGATCTTCGACATGGACGACACGCTAGTGGCGACTTTCGCGTTCTGGTTGGAGGCGGAGAGCAAACTGCTGGAGACGATCGGACATCGCTGGACTCCGGAACTGGCCATTCAGTACAAGGGAATGAACGCACTCGACGTGGCCGCAACGATTCATCGCCTTTTGCAGCCGGAGTTGTCGGTGAAATCATGCCAGGAAATCATGAGGAACGCACTCTTTGAAGCCTTTGAGAAAAGTCCGATCAAGCCGATGCCCGGCGCGGTGGAATGCGTGCGGTCGCTCGCCGCGTCGTATCCGCTGGCGGTGGCGTCGGGCAGTCCCCTGCCCCTGATTGAGTTGGCGATGGAACGGCTCGAACTGAAGGATTGTTTCGCGGTCCTCGTCAGCAGCGAATCCGTGCCGCGCGGGAAACCATTCCCTGATATCTTTCTGGCCGCCGCGAAGATATTGGAAGTCGATCCGGCACGATGCTTGGTCTTTGAGGACAGCCTGATTGGAACGCAGGCGGCACGAGCGGCGGGAATGGCCTGCTTTACGGTCCCCTCTTCCAGCCCGGTGGAAATCGCCGCCATTGCCACGCGCACATTTGCCTCCCTGCGCGATGTGACGGCGGAGGATGTGGCTTCTGTCGTAAGCTGAATCAGGATCAAAAGCCCTCGCGGTACATAACAGAGCCCCATCTAAGGCTTCGGTTTCCATACGAATCGCCATGGTTTAAGCGCCCACGATCCCGCGTAGTCCACACCGATGCGCGGGGTCCGCTTTATTTGTCGTGGCGGGATTTTCACGCCACGGTCCTCGATCCAAATTGTTTCGCCGAGCAGGTCGTGGCGGTTATGATCCATCCCGATACCAAGCGCCGCGCAGACGCGGCCGGGTCCGCTGGACCAATCTTTTTCCTTCACGCCATGTCGGCGCTTTTGCACGAGTTCGCGTCCCTCTGTGATCCGCACCGCGCGGACCAGAACGGCTTCGGGTGAATCAACGGGGCCGGTCACGATATTGAAAAGCCGATGCATCCCGTAGCAGAAATAGACGTAGGCCACACCACCGGGCGCAAACATGATTTCGGTACGGGCTGTGCGGCGATTGCCAAAGGCGTGGCTGGCGGCATCCCGCACGCCACCGTAGGCTTCCGTTTCGGTAATCATTCCCTCGGCATAACCATCGGGGGCCTGCACGCAAAGAAATTTTCCGAGGAAGAAACGGGCGATTCTCACCGGGTTGGGGTCAGCGTAATCTTCGCGCTTTAGTTTACCGTTCTTCATTTCCAAGCTATTTTTAACAGGAAAACATGAAGACATGAAATACAGGAAAGGAATTGTCTGAACGGTTTCCTGTTTTCTTCATGTATTTCTTGTTTTCATGTTTTCCTGTTAAAACCCTTTTCTGTCGTTAATTTTATCGTCACGGTTTAAAATAATCCTCCCCTATGCCAACTCCCACTTACTCCATCTGGCCTGCTCTCCCCCCGCAACTGGCCAACGACATCCTCCTTTCAGTCCAGAAAACGAATAAAAAACTTTATCGCACCGCGCTGGAAGTCATGGCACCGCGCATGGGCATTCGCGTTCCCATCCTGATCGAAATGTCGAAAACCCAGCGGCACGCCACTTGGATACAAATTCTCGCCCGGCCTGAGATGGAGGTATTGAGCTTCAATATTCTTTCAACGTGGCTGATTGAGACGCAGCGGCCCATGCTTTGCGCATGGCTCGATTCCCTTGGCATCGAGCATGCGGAAAATGGCTGCGCCGATACATTCCCGCCGGAGCCCGATGCGTCCCTGTTCAAGAAGGGCGTCGATGTTCTCCTCAAGCAATTCGATCCGGTGCTCGTGACGGTTTATCTCCGTTGCTTCAATCAGATTGACGAAACGCACTGGCCCGAGCTGGACAAGATTCTGACCAGCGATCCGCGTCTGCAGCTCAAAGCGCCCACTTTGGCAACCGCTTAATTCCAAGCTGGATACAAATACCCGATATTGAGTATTTGACGGATCACTCCCGACCCTTACCGTGTTAGTTCCAACCTTAACTATAAAATCATATGGCTCATAAATACGAAAACAAACAGGCCGCTCTCCTCGCCAAGGTGAAGGGCAACACCGGCAAAATCTCCGACAAGACCCACGAGGAGCATCTCAAGCTCTACACGGGCTACGTCAATAAATCGAACGCGCTGCTTGCAGCAGTCGAGGCACTCGGCACGCCGGATCCCGCTGATCCTGCGGTGGCGAACCAAATCTCCTCGAAGATTCGCGACTTGAAGGTCGATCTGACCTTCGCTTTGGGCGGCCTCAAGAACCACGAGCTCTACTTCAATATCCTCGGCGGCGATGGAAAAATCAGCGGTAAGTTCGCCGAACTGGTTGATCGCGATTTCGGTTCCTTCGACAATTACAAGAAGGACCTGAAGGCGACAGGCGTTGCGGCACGCGGTTGGGCTTGGACGGGTATTGATTCCGATACCGGCAAACTGTTCAACTATATCGGCGACGCGCAAAACAGCTATCCGATCTGGGGCGTCACCCCGCTGCTCGGCCTGGATGTTTATGAGCACGCTTATTACGCGGATTTCTTTACGGCCCGCGCCGGGTACATTGATGAATTTCTGCAATTCGTCGATTACACCGCGGTCAACGCGCTGTTGCCTAAGTAAGCGATCACGTCGTGATCAGAAAAGCCCCGGGGATATTTCCTCGGGGCTTTTTCTTTGTACTGAGGACTGCATCGCCGCCGGGCCTGCGGCGGCTACCACTGAACTGATTGTTATTTGGTAGTCCCCCGCGAGGTCAACTTCTTCACCGCATCGACGGGATGATGCGGAAGACCGGCCAGTGCGAGGATCGCCGCACCCAATAGCGTTCCCGTGATTGGAAAAGGCAGCCCGACGAGGAAGGCACCGAGAAAGGCCTTGCCTAGCGCCGGGCCTATTGTGTCTTTCGACCATTTCAACTGAATGACATAAATGACCGGAAAACTGATGGCGAAAGCCAGGACGCAAAGTAGAGGCAGGGCGAGAAACCCGGTCATGATATCCGAGCCAAATGCCAGCCAATCGAGTCCGAGAATGACCACGCCGCTGGCGGGGTGATAGAAGGTGCGCAAGCCAGCGAAGGGCGGCGGCGGGCCTTCGGTTTGAGTCGCTGGCGACGTGGCATGCGCATCCTTCGGCAACGGGGGAAGGACATCGACTGGGACTTCTTGAGGAGAACCTGCGCTCATGGGGTCAAGTTAGCACATTCCCGGCCGGTTTCACTTCTCCATTTGTTCAGAGATCAAACTTCACTTTAGTTGGATCCTGCAGCCCCATTATTCGATGCGCTACGAACGCGCACGAGAAAATCGACCGCCTGCGCGGAGATGGAGGAGGAACGGTACTCGGTCTCCTCATGTGGTTTCAGCGTCATCGGGACCCAGCTTCCGCTATTGAGCGGATCGCCCGCCTTATCCTTGTAAATGGTCTGCACTTCCAGGGCGAGCGAGTGCGACGTTTTGTTTTTCAAGCCCGCGAAGACCGAAAGAAGATCGTTTGAGGTCTGTTCCGAGCCGACCCGCAGAATGCCCAGCTTTCCTTTCAGACTGGCATCGACGATGTCCAGATTATCGAAGTTCGAGCCAACATCGATTTTCGGACTCGCACTGGTTGGGTCGGAAGCGCTCGTCATGTTCGCTAGGTTCCCGGCATTCGCGCCTGAATCAACCGATGTCGAGGGCTGGCGAGGTGGGTGACCTGTGGGATAAGTGGGTGATGCTGAAGGGACGGACGGTTGCGTGGGAAAACCGGAAGGCGGAGTAGCGGACGAGGTATCCGTGGTGGCTGCATCGCCCGAAGAAGAAGCCCCCGCTTGAGGATTACTGCAGCCTGAGACGACGATACAGATGGCAGCCAGCATCGTTTGTCGAACGAGGGGCACGCGCATCACGGATCGTCCCGGTTATTGTATGCCAGCAGGATTGGGATTCGCCTGGTGAAACGGATCCGCAGGAGCCTGGCCAGTCGAAGGAGATGATGTTGCCGGAGCCTTCTCGGGGGCAGTGGACTCGAGATTGGTGGGCTGTGGTGGCGCCATGGTGTCGCCGGTGGGGCTGTTGGCCTGTTCAATGGCCGACGGCGCGTCAGGCGATCCCTCCTTGCGAATGCTGTAGAGGCCGTTGAAAAGGACTTCCCGGGTATGGGCATCAACGAACTCGACCTGAATCTTGTAGAGCTCGGCGTCATAGCGACCCCGCAACTCGGCCAGAATCTGGAAGTCAGGATTGCTGGTGTTTTGTACAGGAGCTGCCTCAGCCGACTTCTTGCCTTTTTTCGACGACACGACCAGCGGAGGAAGCGTATGTTCAATGAACCGCAGTTTTAAGCGGGTGATCAGCAGGATGCGATCCCGCAACAAATCGGTATAGGGCTCCGTATCAATGGGCACCGGACTGACAATGATGCTGGTTACGCCTGTGAATTGCACGAGAGGCGGAGTCGTGGCATTGGCCACTTCGGGCAGTTCCATGATCGCGTGACCGACTTCCTGTCCAACGATGGTGATATCGCCCGCCGGAGTCGGCTTCGGAGGAGGCGTTCCGACCGGCGGCTGGGTCAAGCGCGAGCCAGTGACGTCATCGACATCGCCGGCACAGGCGGTGAGCGCCAGTGCTGCCGCCACGAAAACCAGTCCACATGTCCATTGCCGAACAGTTGCCAATCGAATCGAAATCATACGCGGCGAACACTAGCAAAAGTCCCTGTACGACGATACAAAGATTTATTTCTTCCATAACCCCGGAATTTTCCCCGTTCTCGTTGCTTATAACTTCATCAATTCCCCCGAAAAAGCGTGTGCGGGAGTTGCGCCCTTCGGCCAGTTCCGTAGTATTGAGCTTTCGCCATGTCCACGCCTCTCGTCTCCAAACCGTCCCCCTATCGTTGGCTGATCCGTGCGCTGGCCGTTTTGCTGGTGGCGGTTTTGGTCTATCGTTTCTCTGCTGAGACGCCTTCGCCGGAGCAAGGCCACATCTCCACTGAACTGCCCCGGATTGGCACCGTGCCACCTTTTACGTTGACCGAGAGAAGCGGGAAAAACATCACCAATCAGGATTTGGCCGGGAAAATCTGGGTGGCTGATTTCGTTTACACGACCTGTCCCGGTCCATGCCCGCTGGTCACGGCCAATATGGCCAAGATCCAGACGGCCACGGCGCATGATCCGCATGTGCAACTGGTGACTTTTACCGTCGATCCTCAAACCGATACGCCGGGCGTGCTCGCCGCCTACGCAGACAAGTATGGAGCTGATCCCAATCGCTGGTGGTTCCTGACCGGCCCGGAAAAGCCGCTCTACGATTTAATCCAGAATGGATTTTACCAGGTGGTACAGGATAACCGGGGCAAGCCCCCGGAAGAGGGTCAATTCGTCGTCACCCACAGCACCTACTTCATGCTCGTTGATGCCAATGGGTACGTACGAAGTTCCTACGATGGCGTCGGTGAAGATGGCCGGGCCGATTTGCTCAAGGGTATCAAGACGCTGGAAAAAGAGGAGGCCCCGTGAGCGCTACTCTCATTCCCAACGAAGCCCGAACGCCGCTGAGCGCGGTCGCGGCGATCATTGTTATTAGCATCGTCGCCAGTCTTTTTCTCGGCTGGCTGGTCTATTATCACGCGCCCGCCGATGTGAGTGGAACCCATCTGCTCTTTTTGCCTGCGCTCAATGCCTTGCTTAATTCTCTCTGTACCATCGCGTTGATCACAGGCTTCTGCTTCATCCGCAACAGACGCATCGAGGCCCATCGCACGTCGATGTTCACGGCGTTTATTTTTTCGTCACTTTTCCTCGCGAGTTACATCACGAATTACGCTTTGCATGGAGAATCCCACTTTCATGGTGTGGGAGATATTCGTCTCTTTTATTTCCCGCTGCTGATCTCTCATATCTGTCTTTCCGTCGTGGTGTTGCCGATGATTCTCATCACGTTTTTTCTGTCGTTGAGCGGACGCTTTCCACAGCACAAAAAACTGGCTCGTTATACTTTTCCAATCTGGCTCTATGTTTCGGTTACCGGTGTAATCGTCTACGCCATGCTTGCGGCTTATCGTTGATACCAAGAAAGTCTCTGGACAGCGGACATCATTGGGTTAATTTTCAAGAACGCTCTTTGAAACGCTTTTCGCCGGGGAGAAATCTTCGGCAACACACTTTACCCTGGGGGGTACGTGCTGTGGGCCTATGTCTTTCGTCCTATAAACACGAAATAGGAGACACCAAGTCGTTGGTATAAACGTCACGCCTTCACTGGAAGGCGGGATTACCACGGCCGTCTCCGCCTTATAGTGAGGGTCGAAAGTCCTGCCCACCACGGCTCTCTGGGGTAATTTTTTGTCAGGATGTTTGTTCTCGGCAATTGAGATGCCGGACAGATATTCTCCGCTCAAATCTCAATGTCGTCCGTCGCCTCACCCAAGCCTACCCCTGGGAAATTTTCTCCTTGGGGAGATGTGGCATTTTGGATTTATCTGCTTCTTTTAGTTGTTCTATTCGGGACCTCCCTAAATCCCGCCGACCCCGATCTTTGGTGGCATTTTGCTTTCTTTGATTTCATCAGCCACACGGGGCATTTCCCCACTGGTGATGTCTTCAGCTACGATGCCTATCCCCAAGTCGTGCCCGATCATGAATGGGGCAACGCCCTCATTTTCTATCCTCTCTATTTCTGGGCAGGCCCGTCCAGCCTCGTGCTTTTGAAGTTGGCGATCATCGGCGCGACGCTGGCGTTCACCGTCCGCGCGGCATTGGGGATCCGCGCGCCGACCATGCTCGACGCCTTTTTTTTCAGCCTGGTGCTTCTGGCCATGCTGCCCTCATTACTCTCGACCGTTCGGGCCGCCGCGTTCACTCATCTCTTCTTTGCACTTTGGGTACTCTGGTTTCAGCGCGAGCGACGTGGTCACAAAACTCCGGTGTGGGCTTATGTCGCAACCACGATTATCTGGGCGAACCTGCATGGCGGCGTGATCATTGGACTGGCCTGGCTGGCGGTCATTGGGGTGTCGGAGTTTTTCAACGGGGGCGACTGGAAGCGACGATTCCAAATCTTGATTTTATGTCTACTGGCTACTCTCGTGAATCCCTTCGGCTACAAACTTTGGATAAGCATCGGCCAAGCCGTCTTTATCCCCCGACCGGATTTTCCAGAATGGGCTCCCGTCTCATGGTTTCACGATTTCGGGGATTTCTCCGCTTATAAAATCCTCGCCCTTTGGATGATAGTCGTGCTCTTCAATCATATTCGCCGTGTGGGCTGGAAAAAGTGCGACCAGACCGCCGTGATTCTGCTGGGCCTGTTCCTGATTCCCTCTCTGACTCATGTCCGCCACACCTCGATTTTCGCCATTGCCGCCAGCGGCCTGCTCCCACCTCTTTTTCCGCCTGAACGATCGCTGCATGAGATTCGCGAATGGAAACCGTGGCTGCATCGGTTCACCGTCCGGGCGATTTTGGTCATTCTTCCCCTGATCTTTGCATGCAAGCTCTTGCCCGATAATCAAGGGCTTCATTTGACCTATCCCGTGGAGAGCTGCCCCATTCAGGCGGTGGATTATCTGCGAGACAAGGGCATCACCGGTCGCTTACTTGTCGGCTTCAACTCGGGCAGTTACGCCATGTGGGAATTACGCGGCCGAATGCGCGTCTCGATCGATGGACGGTTCGATATCAGTTATCCCTTTGGGACCTTTGCAAAGGTGCAGCGGTTTTTTGCCGGTGGCGATCATTGGCGAGATGCCCTCACCGATCCCGCGCCCGACGCCGTCCTGGTCAATCTTCCTGACGGTGTTTATCCCAAGATGCTAGTCGAGCCGGGATGGACGGAGGTTTATCACGATTCGACACATGCGGTTTTCAGGCCCACTCCATGAGAGCAAAATGAACGAGCAACTCAAGAGATTCAAATCAGTTTCAGTTTTTGCGGAAAATTTTCTATGAATAATCCGTCATCCTGAGCTTGTCGAAGGATCAGCCTCCGGTGACTTGCGCGATCGAATGAGGGCTGGTAACGAGCAAATGCCATGGAGGCTGATCCTTCGACAAGCTCAGGATGACGGAGTTTTAGCGCAAGATTTTATGTAAAATTTCAAACTGCACCACTCCCCCATACACCCAGTGTTGTCAGAAACGCGATTTCGCGCTAATGCTTGACGCTTTCCATGTCATTCCTTGTCCAGAAATATGGCGGCACCTCGGTGGGTAACCCTGAGCGGATCCGCAATGTCGCCAATCGTGTCGCCGAGTCGCATAAGGCCGGGCATCGGCTTGTGATCGTTGTCTCGGCCATGTCCGGTGTGACCGACAGCCTGATCAAGCTCGCGAAAGAAGTGAACCCAGAAGCCACGGCGCGCGAAGTCGACGTGCTGGTTTCCACCGGCGAACAGCAGACCATCGCGTTGCTGGCCATGGCTCTTCATGGATTGGGCGTCCCTGCGGTTTCCCTGACAGGCGCGCAAGCGGGCATTGTCACCGACCGGATTCACACGAAGGCGAAGATCCTCAACATCACGCCGAAAAAAGTTTTTGAGCATCTCGACTCGGGGCATGTGGTCATCGTTGCCGGATTCCAAGGACAGAATGAAGACGGCCATATCACCACGCTGGGCCGAGGCGGCTCCGACCTGACGGCCATCGCGATGGCAGCAGCGCTCAAGGCGGATACCTGCGAGATTTACACCGACGTCGACGGCGTCTACACCGCCGATCCCCGCATTGTGCCGAACGCGAAAAAGATTCAGGAGATTTCGTACGACGAAATGCTGGAACTGGCCAGCCTCGGCGCCAAGGTGATGCAGGCGCGGTCAGTCGAATTTGCCAAAAAGTTCAAAGTGAAGTTTGAGGTTCGTTCGAGCTTCAATCATAATCCCGGGACAGTCATACGAGAGGAACACGCAGCCATGGAAGATGTCGTTTTACGCGGAGTGAGCCTGGAAAAAAACCAGGCCAAGGTCACCATCATCGGCGTGCCGGACAAACCCGGCGTGGCGGCAGGCCTCTTTTCCGCACTGGCGGAAGCGGGCACCAACGTCGACATGATTGTTCAGAACGTCTCGCAGGACGGCACAACCGATCTCACCTTTACCATCAATAAGGACGACCTGACGGCGGCACGCAAAGTCATCGAAGCGCAAGTCGCGCACACCGGCGCCCGCAGCTACACGGCGCAGGACGGAATCGGCAAGCTCTCGGTCGTGGGCATCGGGATGCGTTCACACACCGGCGTGGCCGCGACGCTTTTCCAGGCCTTGGCGCAGGCGGGGATCAATATCCAGATGATCTCCACCAGCGAGATCAAGATTTCAGTGATCATCAACGAGTCCGAAGGGCCTCGCGCGACGCAGGTCGTGCATGATGCGTTCAAGCTGGGGACGTAACCCTTAGTGCTCGGAGCGCTTTAAATCCCCAACTTTTCCCTTCAGCGTGTCGAATGCGCTGCTGACGATACTGCCGCCATCGATCTGCATCCTCTCCTCGGTAAACTTGATTCCGCGATCCGCCTGATCAATTTTGCCTTCTTTCAGGCACGCCTCGATATAGGGAGATACCAAGTCGTAAAACAATGTACCGCCGCCCTGATCCCCGAAATCGCGAATCGATTTTTCATAGTCCAACCGGGCGCCGTCCCAGTCGCCACCCTGTATCTTTCCGTTGATCGCGTCCCATGAGCCCGAGATTCCGACATCAATGTCACTGCTGCGATTGGCCAGGACGATGTCCTGCTGGAGACTGTCCGCCGCAGGATCATTGGTTTTTTTGAGGACCGCAAGGAGGCGGCGCTGGCCCTCCACCTTCATATCGGCGAACGATTGAAATTGCGAAATCCAGCTCTGGTAAAAGGTCTTCTTGTCGTCGTCGCTGGCGTTGGTGTTCTCCAGGAAAGAGGCCTCCATTATCCAGGACTCGGCCAGTTCCGGCATGATGGTGCGCGCATCATCGAGAGCCTTTTTACATAGGTCCTTTTTGTCCTGTAATTGCGCCCAACCGAGGGCGTTTTCCGCCGGGTGAAAGTTGGGATTGGCGTCACCATTCTTAAAGAAGTTGGTCAGAATGGTATCGTCGATGGGCTCCCAAGTCTGGGGATCCAAGGCATAGCCCTTGGGGTAATTCTGACTTTCGTAGCGACCGCAATCGAGCTCCCATTTTCCCGAACTCGACAGATAGCCGAACCAGGCGTGGCCACCACCAGTCCCCTGCCCGTGGAAGTAGATGGTGGGAATGCCACGGCCCTTGCCGAGAATCGTGGCGTAGTAGGCTTGGTCGACGCAGATGCCACCATTCGTTGCAATGTCCTTGAGGAGATAGGTGGGCTGGTCCCACATGAAAGCGAAACTTCCCGAGGTGGCCCGGCTCTCATTATAGGTGATCGAGAAAAAGGCATCCTCGAAATGAGAGTACGAGATGCGATTGTGCTGGGCGTATTCGAGTTCGGACAATGAGACCTCGCTATCGACCAGGAACTTGAGCTTTTCGAAAGTCAACTGGCTGGGGTCTTGTTCAAGTTTGTGGTCGCGGTTTGACTGCACGTAAAAATTGAAGCGCGGGACGACATCGAGATCGCCGATTGGAACTGCGCTCTGCTGGACTTGCGGATGCGGCCAGTTGCGCGGAAAAGGCCGATCAAAGACGAGGCAAAAAGCCACACCTAGAGCGGCGTACTCATGCAAATCGGCGGCGTTGGCCTCTTCCAGCTTCAGCAGGTTTTGCAGCGCCACCTTCTTAACATCTCGTGGATTGAGTTTCTCCACGAAGAGATGCGAGACCGCATCGTCTTTGCCCAAAGCGACAAAGGCAGCCAGATTATTGGCATCAGACAGTATCTCGGGGCATTGGAGCCCCAACCGAATCCACTCAAGGTGCTCCAGCCAGCCTTGGAAATCAGGATTGGAAAAGACGGAAGCGCCATTTTGTTGATAGCTGGTCGCCAACTGGGCCGTCAGGTCCGTCACGGCTTGAGGCCATTGATCAGGCGACGGATTTTTGGTCCACCACACCGTCTGGGCAGCGCTGTTCCACGAGGGCAGAGGCGCGTCCTGCGCCGGGCATGACAAAACGGCCAACGCCAGAAACAGGATGGTTAGACCTTTTTGCATGGGAAAAAGATGAAACCACGGCACCGAGTGCCGTTTGATGCCGAGGCTCCTACTTCTTCGCGGCGGCTTTCTTTTCGGCTGCCCGTTTTTCAATGATACGATCGTTTTTCACGGCGCGCTTGGCGCGATTGCGAACTTGTTTGCGTCCTGGATAGTCTCCCATAGGCGAGAGATGATGCGCGTTTCTTTGCGGAACGGCAAGGAAACTCCTATGTTCGTTTGGTTTCTTTTGGCTCGATTGATTGACAGGGGGCTTTTCCCGTCATCAAATGCCGAGCCACGGAAAATAATCCCGAGTAGCGAAATGTAGGATCGAGATAATGCTCGATGACATAAAATGCGAAATAATAGGCGCGACAAAAAGACCAGATCGCCAAGCCGAGGAGCAGGAACACTCTCAGAGTCGGCATTTCCACCAGAATGAGGATCGAGGAGATTAAGCCGATGAGCAGAAACAGGATGGCTTTCGCCCACATCGCCCAACCGGATTGGAGATCGCGCATCGACCAAATCTACACCGCATCGGACACGCTCGACAGCGTAAACTCGTCCACGAGCATAGTCGGGACGGAGATGGGAATCCCGATCGATTCCTCCCCGTAAGCGCGCACGGAGGGCCCCAGCGCCACGACCTTGTTCAGCATCGCCACCGGACTTTCATTAAAGCGGAAGTTACAGGCTGGCCTGGTGATCTCCCCATTTTCGATCAGGAAAACACCATCGCGGGTGAGGCCGGTCAATAGCACAGTCTGCGGATCGACTTCGCGGATATACCAGAAGCGAGTGATAAGGAGCCCTTTCTTGGTCTGCTTGATCATATCTGCGGTTGAGGTCGTACCACCAATCATCGTCAGGGTGGTGGGCCCGGGTACAGGGGCTCGTCCCGATTTCTGCGCCCAATAACGACCACACTGCAAATTTTTCAGGACACCATTCTCGATCCAGGTCGTCCGGACAGCCGGTTGGCCATCATCGGAATAAATGCCACCGGGTACGACGGCGTCGGCGGGATCGGAAAAGATGGTGACGCTCTTGCTAAACATCGTTTCACCCAGTCGCGAGCCTCCGCCTTTCTTTGTGGCGAAGTTACGCCCCTCGTCGGCGGATCTCTGATCAAATTCTTCGCCAACCAAAATACCAATCAAATCGGAGACTGCGGAGGGTTCGAGAATCACCGTGTACTTGCCGGGCTCAAGCTTGACTGGCTTCTGGGAGCGCACGGCCTTATCCATCGCCACGCCTCCCATCCCGGCAATGTCGAGTTTGCTGAAATCATAATGCGTCGTGCCAGCCCAACCGGAGCCGGTACCGTCCGGCGTGCGGGCCGAGATCGTATGAAGCACCCCGGTTTCCTGGTCGTAAACAAACAGCCCCTTGCTGGTGCCAAAACTGGAGAATGACGTGCCGATATCGAGAAAACCAGAAGCCTGCAAATTCTTGGCCTGCGCCTGCTGTAGTACCGGTTGAATCGCGCTCGCGAGCTGATTGGAAGTAGTCGCCTGCGTCACCGGGGAGAAGCCCGCAACCGTCCCGTACTTTTGAGGACCGAGCGGCGGCATGAATTCAGGATTCTCCGGCGCAAGCTTCGCCGTATTTTCGGACGACGCCACGAGGGCCGCCAGCGCGTCGTCGGTCAGGTCACTGCCGTTGGCCGATCCTGACCGCTTACCGTAATGCGACTCAACAGTAATTGAAATAGAACCGGGAGCACCATTCGTCGTCGCCATGTTCTGGGCGAAACGAATGTGCCGATTTTCGCCGCCTGAAAGAGACACCGCGCATGACTCCGCCTGGGAAAGAGCCAGGATTTTCTTCGTGAGGTCTTGCGCATCGGCTTCGCTCAAAATCATGTGACATCCTTTCTCTCCGTGTTAAGCACGGTGATTTGACGGAACCGGCCCGGCACCGCGCCATGCGATACCGGCGCCGTCTGCTCGGGCTGGCCCTTGCCGCAATTCGGTGCGCCGCCGAGGAAATAAGTACTCTTGTCGCCAATACCATCCATCGAATTCCAAAACTCGACCGTGCTGCCCTGATAGGCAACGTCTCGCAGCATGCCGCCGAGCTTTCCGTTTTTGATCTCGTAAAAAAGCTGGCCGCCAAATTGAAAATTGTGCCGCTGCTGGTCGATGCTCCAGCTGCCGTTGCCCATGATGTAGATGCCTCTCTTCACGTCGGAGATAAGATCCTCCAGCGAGCAGGTCTTGGGATTGGGTTGGAGCGAGACATTCGGCATCCGCTGGATCGGGAAGGCATCCCAGTTGTCAGCGAACGCGCAGCCGTTAGAGGTCTTTTTTCCGATAAGCTGCGCCTGGCCAATGGCCATCTGGTAATTCACAAAAATACCGTCCTGGATAATGGGGAAGCCATCATTTCCAATCCAACTCACGCCGTCATCGTCGTAACCAACGGTGGAAAGGCCACCCTCCTGGCTGCGGTCGGCCACGATGTTCATCAGCTCACTACCGTACTTGAGTTTGCCCAGCTTGTCCGGTGTGCAGAAGGTCGTCCCGGCGAAATTGGCTTCCCAACCCAGCGCGCGATCGAGTTCCGTGGGATGTCCGACTGATTCGTGAATGGTCAACCACAGGTGCGTCGGATCGAGGACGAGATCGTACTTATCCGGTTCGATCGGTTTCGCCTTCAACTTTTCCCGGGCCTGCTCGGCTGCCTTCGCCGCTTCTCCTAGGAAATCGTAACCTTGAATGTAGTCATAGCCAGAACCACGGGGAGCGGCAAGTCCCGCTCGTGAAGCGAATTTTCCGGTCACCTTGTCGATCACCGTCACTTCGGTTTCCGGCATGCTGCGAACCCGGGTCTGCTCGATTCGACTGCCCACGCTCGAGGCAAAAAACTTCTCTTCACGAACAAAGGTGAAGGTGGCATTCGCATAATTGGCCCCGGCCTTGAGCGCGGCTTCGTTGATCGAAAGCAGCTTGTCGATCTTCTCATTCACCGGCACGAGAAACGGATCGGCCTTCATCGGCATGTCCCAGCGGTCCTGATAGGAGGTAAGGTCTTCCAACTCGAATTTGCGCAGTTGAAGTGGCTGGCTCGCCTTGGCCACTGCGATGGCGTTGGCCGTGGCGCGTTTGACTTCGTCGTCGGTGGCGAGCGGACTGCTGGCGTAACCCCAAGTGCCGTCGAGAAGCACGCGCACGGCAAAACCGACGCTCATTCCGGTGGCGGAGGTCTCCAGCCGATGTTCCTTGGTCTGGATGTATTCGGTTTGGTAGCGGCAAAGTCGGAAGTCGGCGTAGGAAGCGCCCATGGTCTTGGCCGCTCCAAGGGCGATATCGGCCAGACGCATCTTGCCGGGCAGATCGAGCTTCTCCGCGATCTCAATGGCTGCGGCGTTTCGCATGCCAAGAAAAAGCGTGGAAGGGATCAGCGTGGCGCAAGCGCATCCACCCATCGAGCGAAGAAACGTACGACGATTCACAGGGAAACTGTGCGACGCGATAGGGCAAATGTCAAAGACCGAGGCAGTTACAAGTCTGTAGGACTGAATCCATGTTCAGGCAATCTGTCATCCTTGTCGAAGGATGACAGAGACGGAGATTACCGATGGTCGTGCGTGCGAAAACTATTCAGCGTCTTGAGATCGCAAACAAAAGGATCATCGAGATGGATCTGCTTCCCCTCGCCGATGTAGATGAGATCCCAATCGATGACGTAAGAGAGCTTCTTGTGCAGGATGGTGCGCATCGCCTCGCTGCGGACATTGGCGCGCGTATTTGGCGGAGGCTGAATAAAGAAATCTCGCTTGGCCAAGCCGGGCAGGCCCTGCTGGATCAACGCCGTCCCGGGCAATCCCGCCAGCAGCGATTTCGCCGGATCGACTGAGTGATATTCGAGATCGAGACTCTCCAGCCACGTGTCCTTCCACGTGATGCCCTCCGATTCGATGAACGATTCGAGCAGGAACTGCTTCGTGATCCAGTCGAGCTTCCCAATTAACGCCCCGCGATCATGCCGGAGATGATCAAGCGCAAACCGCCACGCATCCACCGTCCATTTCCCATCTGCATCGAGTTCGATCTTTCCCGAATTCGCCGCCGCCAAAAACTCCTCCAGGATATCGAGCGCCGGGCATTCGCTTCGATCGGCCAACTCCACTTTCCACGGCCCGTTCGGTTGATGTGAAAGCTTCCGCATCGCACCGACCGGATCATACAGCGCGATATCGGGCAGCGCATCAGCCTCCAACAAATCGAGCATCAACGCGGTCGAGCCGACCTTCAACGCATTGGCAAAAGGCAGCAGATTCGAATCGCCCAGCAACAAGTGCAGTCGACGAAACCGTCGATAATCCGCCAGCGGCTCATCGCGGGCATTGATCAGCGCGCGATTGAATTGCACCCACTCGTAAATATCGGTCTGGATGAAGTCGGCCCGTTGCGAAATCTGGTACGGCACGCCGTCGCCACCATCCATCTTACCGTAACGCCGCGGGGCTTGCGTCATCCCCACACGCCCCGCCCCCGCCAGCAAAATGCGCACGGATAGAAACGTGAGCAGCGTATCGATATTCTTCTTTGTCAGCGGGGCATCGCGATTGAGCAGGTAATTCTCGTGGCAGCCAAAAGTTGCGCTCGTGTAGTGATCGATGTTGTTCTTGATGAAGGAAACATCCGGGATCAGATGCAATTCCTGCAGCGCCTGCTGAAGCAACACCTCGCCCACTTGGTCGTAAGCAACAACATCAGCCAGCGAGAGACACTCCGGCGTACAATATTCCACATGGCCCATATCGAGGTAGAGCCGACCACCGTTGAAAAGAAATCCACCATTGCCCGCCGGCTCATCGTAATCGCGATCGTGCAAATCGATGAGACCGAGCTTTTTCTTTTTGAAAATGTAGTCGCGAACGCGCGTCGGTACCGCTGGCAGCCCGAACGATTCAGGCGCCATACAGCCATACTCGGTCTCAAGGCCGGCGAGCCGCTTCATGCTTTAACCGTACCGGTCTTTTGGCGGCTGCCAACTCACGACTGCGCGATTTTTTCGTCCACCGTTTTTTGCTGACTTAACGCGGGACAAGTCCGCCAAGTCGGTATAACTTTTGAGCACCCATCATGCCTCAAGGTTACCTCGCACTTGTCCTTCACGCGCATCTGCCTTTCGTCCGCCATCCCGAGTACGAGGAATTCCTCGAAGAGGACTGGTTCTACGAGGCGATCACGGAGACCTATATTCCGCTGGTCAACATGATGGATGGCCTGCTGAATGACAATTGCGATTTCCGCCTGACGATGTCGATCACGCCGCCGCTCGCCTCAATGCTGGCCGATCCGCTTTTGCAGGACCGCTACGTCAAGACCGTCGACAAGTCGATCGAATTGGCCCACAAGGAAATTAACCGCACCAAGGGCGATCACCAGTTCCACGAACTCGCATGGTTCTATCTCCATCGGCTCGAAAATTGCCGCCATGTTTTCGTTGATAAGTATCACCGCAACCTGCTGACCGCTTTCCGGAAGTTCCAGGACGAGGGCAAGCTCGAGATCATCACCTGCGGCGCGACCCATGGTTATCTGCCGCTCATGGCCGATTATCCCGAGGCCATTCGCGCACAGATCATGATCGCGAAGGATCATTATCAGGAATGTTTTGGCCGCCCACCCCGCGGCATCTGGCTGCCCGAATGCGCTTACACACCGGGTATCGACAAGTTTTTGCAGGAGGCCGATATCCGCTGGTTCATCGTCGACAGCCACGCGATCATGCATGCCGAGCCGCGGCCTCGCTACGGCGTCTACGCGCCGCTTTTCACGCGCTCTGGCCCCGCCGCTTTTGGACGCGACATCGAATCAAGCGTTCAGGTCTGGTCTTCCATCGAGGGCTATCCCGGCGATCCCGCGTATCGCGATTTCTACCGCGACATCGGCTACGATCTCGATCAAGACTACATCGCGCCCTATGTGCAGTCCAATGGCCTGCGCAAATTCACCGGCCTCAAGTATCACCGCATCACCGGGCCGTCCGGTCACAAGGAACCTTATCGTCCCAATGCGGCGCGCGATCGCTCCGCAGACCACGCGGCTAATTTCGTCTTCAATCGCAGCAAGCAGATCGAGCATCTGCACGGCGTGCTCGGCATGGATCCCATCGTCCTCGCACCCTACGACGCCGAACTCTACGGCCACTGGTGGTACGAGGGGCCCGAGTTCCTCAACTACGTTTTCCGCAAGGCCCACTACGATCAGCAGGTTTTCCGCACGACGACGCCGGGCGAATACCTAGCCAATTACTCGACCCAACAACTGGCCACGCCCAGCGCTTCCTCATGGGGCGCGGAAGGCTATTACAAAGTCTGGCTCGACGAGCCGAATGCGTGGATTTATCCGCACCTGCACACTGCCGCTGGCCGCATGATCGAACTCGCGCGTCAATTCCGCGATTGCTACGGCCTCACCGACCGCGCCATGAAACAAGCCGCGCGCGAACTACTCCTCGCCCAATCCAGCGACTGGGCCTTCATCATGAAGACCGGCACCATGGTTCCCTACGCCGTCAAGCGCACCCAGGACCACATCCTGCGCTTCACCCGCCTCTACGAGCAGATCAAGAGCAACACCATCGACACCGATTTCCTCGGCAACTGCGAGTGGCGCGACAATATCTTCCCCAATATCAATTGGCGGTATTATATTTGATGTAGGTCAGCGACGAATGAGAACCAATGACATAGGTGTTTGCGAACATTGCGCTTCACAGTTCCAATATTTTATCGTTCATAACGGATTCAATGACTCCGCTTATGCCTACTGTGAGGGCTGCGGAAAATCGTGCCTCCTAAGTGGGTGGTGTAAAGAGATACCAAAAAACGCTCACCTAAAGGTTCATAGGTGCATAACGCCCCAAATCGAATCGTTTCTGCAGCCTTGCTCATGTGGCGGCAATTTTAAATTTGGCGCTTCACCTCGCTGCCCCACATGCCAGCAGGAATTATCGGCAGATAAGGCCTCAGTCTATTTAGAAAAGAATGCTCCCGGCACTATAAAAGGATGGCGATGGCAAAAAAATTGGACCGACTGCTATTCGGTGATTATTGAAGATAATGTCGTCAGGGACAATTGGAAGTAATTTTGCTCCCCTCGTTCCCAAGTTGCACTTGGGAACGCACTTGTCCCCGCAACTTCGTTGCCCTGCCTACTGCCAAGAATCGCTCTTCATAACCGATTGCGAACCCACACAAGACTCGTGAGCTGAGGAATACCGCCAATGCTCCGCTGCAGCCACCAAACCTCGCTTTACCGGGTTGTTTTGAATATATTCCAACTTTTGCAACATCATCTCATCATTCGACATTTCCTGTGGATGCGCTCCCTCCTGCCACACTTGATGCTTGCTCTCCATTTTGTGCTTGGCTCGAAAATAACTGAATTGATTCAATAACCAGTCACTTTTTTCGGCCTCCAATTGATCCAATAGTCGTTGGGCAGTGTGCCGCTTGAAATCCGCGATAACGCGCGGGAGATCAGGCGCGGAGACAATCGCATGTAGGTGATTGTCCAAGATAACCCAAGCATAAATTTTGAGTCCTTTCTGGCTGCGGCAATACTCCAATGATTGAATTAGAATGTCACAGCGGGTTGCAGTCGTGAACACCGGGAACCAAGCTATAACCGTCGAGGTAATGAAATAGACGGCATGAGCTTCATGGACTCTGTAGCGGCTCCTCATTGGCAACGATCATTGGGAAGCGAAGCTTCGCCGACAAGTGCGTTCCCAAGTGCAACTTGGGAACGAGGGACCTTTAAATCCCCACCAACTCATCAACCGTCTTCATGATCTCCGGCGTGAGCTTCGATTGCGCCTCGACCGCCTGCAGATTTTCCGTGAGTTGCGGTGTCTTGGAGGCGCCGAGGATCACCGTGCTGACGTTTGGATTCTTGAGGCACCACGCGATGGAGAAGATGGCGAGACTCAGGCCGAGATCCTTGGCGATCACACCAAGTTTTTCAACCTTCTCCGCCTTGTCTTTCGCTTCGCGCGTGATTTGGTCCTTGAGCCAATCGTAATCCTTCAGCGTCGCGCGGGTGCCTTCCTGCGGACCGCCCTTGTGCTTGCCAGTCAGCAACCCGGAAGCAAGCGGCGACCAGATCGTCGTGCCGAGGCCGTATTCCGGGAAAAGCCGCGCGAATTCCTTCTCCATGCGGTGCCGCCCGAACAGATTGTACATCGGCTGTTCCATTGTGGGCGGAACGAGATGGCACTCGCGGGCGATGGCGTAGGCCTGCGTGATTTCCTGCGCGCTCCATTCCGACGTACCCCAGTAGAGAACCTTGCCCTGATGAATCAGGTCGCTCATGGCGCGAACCGTTTCCTCGATGGGCGTCTTCGGGTCGGGACGATGACAAAAGTAGAGATCGAGGTAATCGACCTTCAACCGGCGCAGCGCGTTGTCGCAAGCCGACATGACATGCTTGCGGCTCAGGCCCTCTTGATTGGGAAGCGAACCGCCCCAGAAAACTTTGCTCGAGACGAGAAAAGTCTCATGAGACCAACCCATCTTGTGGAGGATATTGCCCATCACTTCCTCGGAGCGACCGCCCGCATAAGCTTCCGCATTGTCGAAGAAATTGACCCCGCCATCGTAAGCGGTTTTCATCAGATCGGCGGCGACATCATCGCTGATTTGTTGGCCGAAAGTGACCCATGATCCCAGTGACAGCGCGCTGACTTGGACCCCAGCTTTGCCTAGACGTCGGTATTCCATGAGTTGAGGTTAGATCGTGCCATTGCCGGAGAGCAAGGCCGCGATTGTGAACATGAGATGTCTATTATGATCCGTCATCCTAAGCTTGCCGAAGGATCTGTTCCGTTGGTAGCCGTCGACCTCCGGGCGACGGTCGGCTAAGGGAAGGATCGTCTGGAATTTTCAAGTATGCTGCTAATACGATCAACGGTCATAGACCGCCGCTACAAGTTGAACTGATCCTTCGACAAGCTCAGGATGACGGACTTTTTACGCGAAAATCGTTAAGCAATTTTGACCATCGACTGAGCCTGCTGCGAAATCGGGCCGATCTCCTCCACGCGCACATCAACCTCAATCCCCAAGGCCTGAGCGGAACCAAAGTAGGAGCCGATAACCGGCATGGCATTTTCAGGATGTCGAGAAACGGCCACCGGGACATGTTGCGATGTAGGGAGAAGTCCGAGAGTAGGATCAAATCCTTTCCATCCTCCACCGGGAAGATAGACCTCAGCCCATGCGTGCGTGGATGCGTCAGCACCCAATGCGCCGCTGAGCATGTATCCACTGACAAAACGGGAAGCCAGTCCAAGGCATCGGCAAGCCTCAAGGAATAGCGTCGCAAAATCGCGGCATGAGCCACTTTTCTTTTTCAAGGTCTCGGCGGGAGATTGAACTCCGGCCTCCTCCCTGACTTGATAGGCAAATACGTACTGGATCGAGCCGTTAATTTTCTGGAGCAATGCCAGCGTATCGATGGTTTGTCCCGGATACCAAAACTGGTGAAGCCATTCACGCACCGCTGCCGCGTCGTCGGGATAAACGAGATGAAGGAGACCTGCAAGTTCCAGCGTCGTCTCCGGATCGTACGAAAACGGATACTGCACCGCCTCCGGTTCCAGGAAGAAATCAAACGGATTGGTCTCGAGATGTTGCAGGACCAGATCGCTATAGATCATCAACTCGGAAGCCGGTTCGGTGAATTGGATCAACGCGATGTTGTTTCCATAAACATCCTGCGACCACTGGATGCGGTGCGCGGGCGACACCTCAAGCGAAGATCGCTCGATCTGGATATCGTGCCCCTCGCGCGGGCGGACCATGATCCGGTGCGGGCCGAACTGCACCTTCTCCGAATAGCGATAGGTCGTTCGATGCTGAATGCGGAGTTTCACGAAAAGATTTAGCTGAAGCGGACCTGTTGCGTCCCATCGAGACGGCGTGAAAGATCAACCGGATCATTGATGGAAACCTGCATGGGGTTGACCTGATAGGCCCACACCTCGAACCATGTCATCGCCGCCTCGCCGTAGATCGTGGAGAATGCGCCATCGACCGCATCGAGCCCCTGCGTCACCTTCACGCGACCGATTCGCGGTTCGTTGAAGCGCGCGTCAAAGGTGCACCATGTTTGCCCCAGAAAGACCTCGAAGTAAGCGTGGAAATCCATCGGTGTGCCGGGATCGGTATGCCCGATGTCGGGCAAATGGCCGGTGACATAACGTGCCGGTAGATTGAAAGCCCGGCAGAGCGCAATCGCGACATGGGCAAAATCGCGACACACACCGAAGCCTTGATTGATGACTTCCGAGGCGGCGATATCTGAGCGACCAGAGCCAAATCGATATTGGATATTGAGTTGGACCCAATTGCAAATCGCATAGATCCGATCGAGGCCATGCCGGAATTGACTAAATTGGTTCCAAGCAAAATTGAGGAGCTTATCGGAATCGCAGTAGCGACTCGGCAGCGTGTAGCGGAGCACCCACGGCGGCAACTGGTCGATGGGAATGACGGCGGCTTGCAGATCGTGATTATCTGGCTGGGATGAAACCGCGACCAGCGCGTCGTGATGAATAATATTCTGCCCTGGTTGCAGCATGGAACGGTAGGAGGTATTCCCGTGCGCATCCGTGAACTCATCCGAGGGAAGATAGGGCGTGAAGGTGAGTTTCTCCTGCTGTACGATCTGCCTGCTATCGAGGCGTGGCCGAAGCACGAAGACAATCGGCGTGGGTCGCGTCGTCTGGTAAACGATGTGGCAGCCGATTCGGACGGTGAGATCAAGAGGAGCGCTCATACGCCACCTCGCAGCACCTGATGCGCGAAAGCGTTGAAGATGGAGAGATAAAGCGGATCGCGTTCCGGGTGATATTGAACGCTCAAACCAAACGGATAATCGGTCAGCCGCATCTGCTCAATGATGTCATCGGCCTTGCACCACGCTTCGACCTCCAAGCCTTCTCCCAGTTTATCAACGGCCTGATGATGGGAACTGTTCACGCGCGGAATTTGAATCGGCGCGCCATCGGCATAACGCAATTCCTGGAGGTTTCCAAATTTGAGATTGGCTTCGTAATGATTCGGAATATCGAGATGCAGCGTACCGCCCATAACGACATTGAGTACCTGATGTCCACGACAGATGGCTAGGATGGGCATGCGTTGATCAAGCGCTTTCCGGGCCACATCGAACTCCCAGATATCGCGCTCCATATCGGGATTCTTGATCAGCGTCGGATCAGGCACCGGTTGGCGCAGATATTTTTCCGAGATATCGGAACCACCCGTCAGCAGGAGCGCGTCGATCTTCTCCCAAGGAGGGACCGGTTCGATCCGCGCATCGTACAAACGCAGTTCCGGATAATTGGCGAAAACCCACTTAAAAAAGGGTGCGCTGGCTTCGTCAATCCATGTGGCAATCGCTTTCAATCGAATGAATCTACCCTGAAAGGAAACGCACGCCAGTGATGTTTCCAGATATATATCTTGACCTGCGGCAAATACCTGCGACTGTCACCCCCATCGATCAAATCGCTTCCCTCTGAAGCCAAGTAGTAGTGTCGCAGGTTGTCCCTGTTCGCTCCCAACGGTATCTTATGTTGTGCTTTCGCACACTCTTCAATAGTCGGCGCCCAGGTCGCAACCTCAACAGAAAAGAAAAAATAGCATGAAATTATACGTAGGAAATCTTTCCTTCCAGACCACCGAACAGGACCTCAAAGAGCTTTTCGCTCAACATGGCACTGTCACTGAAACCAACCTGATCATGGATCGCGAAACGAACCGCCCCCGCGGCTTCGGATTTGTCACCATGAGCAGCGCCGACGAAGGCAATCGCGCCATCGAAGCCCTCCATGGCAAGAACCATGACGGACGTGACCTCACGGTCAACGAAGCCAAGCCGATGGAAGCGCGCGGACCTCGTCGCGAATTCTCCGGTGGATCCGGCGGACGCGGTGGATCAGGTGGCGGAAACCGTAATCGCTACTAAGCGATAGGTTTTCCAAGAATTGCCGCCGTTGGATTGGGCTAAAGCCCGGTTCACGGCGGCATTTTTTTGCCCGCGTATAAAAATCCGTCATCATAGTCATAGCCATCCCGAAGGGATGGCGCTGACCTAAATTAGCTCTTTAAGGCTCGCGAAAATTAAAGGTATTAACTTGAACCGACGGATAAGCCGAGAAAAACCGAAATGATCGCGAGGATCAATCCAGTTATAGCGAGCCTCTTTTCAATTCTTCCAAAAGTGGCACACCATACGAACATTCCGAGTGTGGCCACAATCCAGTTTAAAGCGAAAAAGGTATCTATATTGGCAGGAAGCAACGCTGAAGAATGATGAGGTCCAAAAAACAGCCAAAACAAAGAGACCAAAATCGCCATACAAAGTGCGATAAACAAAGGCCGCCTAAAAATCCTCACCCACCTACTTTGGCAATATAACGGCCAAACTCAACTCGGATGATGTCCTTCTCTATTCCCTTTACATCCCGTGCAAAACGCACAGGATGTCAGGCTCCCCATGTCACTCAAAACCCCACTTCGTTTCGGTCTGCCCAAGGGCAGCCTGGAAAAATCGACGTTCGAGCTTCTCGATCGCGCGGGGTTCAACGTGCAGTCGTCGAGCCGCGGCTATAAGCCGTACATCAACGATCCGGAGCTTGACGCCCGCCTCGTCCGTCCTCAGGAGATGAGCCGCTACGTGGCGCAGGGCTTCCTCGATTTCGGCATCACCGGCAAGGACTGGATTCTCGAAAGCGGCCACAAGGTCGAGGTCATGTGCGACCTCGCCTACAGCAAGGCCACCAGCCTGCCCGCCCGTTGGGTCGTCGCCGTGCCGGAAGATTCCCCGATCAAGACCGTCAAGGATTTGCAAGGCAAGCGCATCGCCACCGAGTTGGTCGAGACCACCAAGCGTTATCTCGCCGAGCACAACGTCACCGCCGAGATCGAATTTTCCTGGGGCGCGACCGAAGTGAAAGTCCCCGAACTCGTCGACGCCATCGTTGACCTGACCGAAACCGGCAGCTCCCTCCGCGCCAACAAGCTCAAAATCATCGACACCATCGTCGAAAGCTACCCGCAATTGATCGTCAATCCGGCGGTTTACGCCGATCCCGATAAGCGCAAAAAGCTCGAAAACATGAAATTGCTCCTGATTGGGGCATTAAATGCGCGCCAAAAAGTTGGCCTCAAAATGAATGTGCCCAAGGCCGTTCTCGAAAAACTTTCCGCCACCCTCCCCGCTCTCCGCAATCCGACTATTTCGCCTCTGGCAGATCCCGGTTGGACAGCGGTGGAAATCATCATCGACGAGGCCGTTGTCCGCGACCTGATCCCCCGGTTAAAAGAACTGGGCGCCGAAGGAATAATCGAATATCCGCTGAATAAGGTTGTGTATTAAGCCGAAGGGCTTTAAAACGACCGACTCAACTTTTTATGGGTTCAATCAAAAAACGCCGCAAAGCCAAAATCGCCAAACATAAGCGCCGCAAACGCATGAAGGCGAACAGGCATAAGAAGCGGTTGCGTTACAAGGCTTAGTCCTTAAACTTCCAGGTGTGCCTGGAGATTCTCTGAAGAATTTGCTGCCGCCGCTGCGCAGACGTCTTGCGCACCGCTACAAAACTGCCCTTCGCAGGAAGGTCGGCCCGGCTATTTTCTGCCTTGGACTCCTCTGCACACCCGCGATCTGCGCGGACAACGCTAGCGCACCCTCCCCTGTGCCCACACCGGATGTGGTCGTAACCTCCCATCTGACCGATGGGCAGGACCGCATGGGCACCGGCAAGCTAAGCCCCAAAGCCGAGGCCAAAAGCCGCGCGAATGCCCTCTACACCGAGGCCATGCTTTCCCTTGAAGACCCCAAAAACAATCTTCAGGCGTCGCTGGCCGAACTCCGACAAGTCGCGGCGCTCGATCCCCACTTCACCGATGCGCAGGTGGAAATCGCGAATCTTCTGCTCCAACTCGGACAACTCAGCGCTGCCCTGGAACAACTTCAGACGGCGGCGGCGGCCAATCCTCATTCCATCGACATCGAAGCCGCGCTTGCCTACGTCCAACGCTTGCGCGGCCAGAACGAAGAAGCTGTTCGTCTAGCCAAGGAAGCCCTGACCAAAAATCCGAGCCAAGTCACCGCCATGCGCGTCATGCTGGAAGTAGCCGGAGACCAAAACGATCTCGCGGGTGGCGTCCTGCATGTTGAAGATATTCTCAAGTCGAACGGTTCCAATGTACCTGCATCATCGTGGTTGATGCTGGCGAAGCTTTACGTAGAAGTCGCGCGCGGCAGTGCCCATGCAGTCGTTGGCGACTCGCTGAACGAAACTCTTTTGCCGATTTACCAGGAAGCCGCCGCCAAGCCTCCGGCGGAAATCGAGACGCTGACCCTCCTGGCCGATACCTACCGCGACTTGGGCCGCAAGCGTGACGCCCTGCGAGCCCTGCAGCAGGCCGTGGAGATTGACCCCGCCAATGTCGACATCATCCTGCGCTGTGCCGAGCTGGAGACCGCCCTGGGGCAGAAAGCCTCTGCCCTCAAGCATTACGAGGAAGCCTACGCGCTGAGTCCGGGAATGAGCGGAGTCCGCGAGACGCTGGGTGGTCTTTACCTCGATAACCAACGATTCGAGGACGCCGTTCGCCTTTTTCAGGAAGCGCTCGCCGAGTCTCCCCATAACATCAGCCTCGCCATCAGCCTGAGTATTGCCCTCGAAGGCGCTCATCGCCCCGACGAGGCCGAGGCTTCTTTCCAACAGGTCTTTGCCTCTGACTCATGTCCCGTGGAAGCCTACCTTCAACTGGCTGTTTTCCAACTCGCGCGAGATGAACCTGCGAAAGCTGCTGCCACCCTGGCCGCCGCGCAGACCCGGTTTCCCAATTCGGCCAAGGTCCGTTTTTACGAGGCGATCCAGCACCGGTACGAGAAAAACTACACCGCCGCTCTTGATAGCCTGGACCAGACCCGCCTGCTTGCCGTAGGCCCCGAGGCGGGCGTTCTCGACATGCACTTTTATCTCGAGTGCGCCATGACCATGAATCTGGCCGGTCAAAAAGATCGCTTCGAGGCGACCCTGCACGAAGGGCTGGTCAAATTTCCAAACAGCGCCGACCTGATGAACGAGCTCGCTTTTTTTTGGGCGGATGAGGGCACCCACTTGACCGAGGCCCTCGCCTTGAGCAAGCGTGCCGTCGAGTTGGAACCGGATAATGGTCCCATTCAGGACACCCGTGGCTGGGTCTCTTTTCAGATGGGCGAAGCAAAAGATGCATTACCGTACTTGCAACGAGCCGCCTTTCTGACCAACAATGATCCCATCGTCATGCAACATCTTGGAGATGCATATTTGAAACTGAGCCTCAGGAGCGAAGCAATCGCTGCCTGGCGGCACGGTCTGGAAAAAGCCCCCCGTAACGGCGATCTTGCCAATCGGATAGACGCCGCACTGGCGCAAGCGAAAAATGCTCACACCCGCTCCGCGCCCACTCCCTAACTTCAAGCCCAACCTTCTCCTCTTCGCCCTGACCATCTGGCTGGGGCTGTTTTGCTGGACGGGCACGGCTTCGGCGCAATTTCATTTCCGGGATTATCTCGGCAAACCCAAGACCCCGCAGCCGGATGAAATCAAGGCCGTGGCAGCCCTGATGGTGGATGCCAAAACAGGGCAGGTCCTCTTTGCGCGCAACGAAACGACTCATCTCCTACCTGCCAGCACGACCAAGTTGATGACCGCGCTTATCGTTCGCGAAAGATTGGGCGGCTTAAATGGCAACGTTGTCGTCTCGCCCGATGACCGTGCAGAGCCGAGCAATATACCGGTTGTTCCCGGCGAAACGATTTCCGTCGATACCCTCTTTCACGCCCTGCTCATCGAATCGGCCAACGACTCAGCGCGCACACTGGGTCGTTCCGTCGCTGGCAGTACAACCGCGTTCGTCCAGATGATGAATGAGAAGGCGTTGGCCATGGGACTGTTCAACACCCATTTCTACAATCCCAATGGCCTGCCCGCGCCCACCGGCACTCACTATACCTGCTGCGCGGACTTGATGAAGATATTCCAAGCGGTCCTCAAATACCCCGATCTGCGCAAAATCATGAGCACCAAGGAATATACGATTCATACCGCTTCGGGGGTCCATAATCTGCGCAATCACAACCGCTTGCTCGGTTACTATCCGGGGATGGGCCCCGCCAAGACCGGCTGGACCGAAGCATCCCGGCACACCTATGCCTGCTCTGTCACACAGAACGGTCGTGAAATCCTCCTCGTTCTCCTCGACAGCCCCAATAAATGGGCGGATACGCAGATCCTCTACAACTGGGCTTTCGCGCAACAGGGAGCGAGTGGATCCGCAGGATTCAGCAATCCTCCTCCCGCAGGTCCCGATCAGTAAGCGCGTCCTGCCAATTATCTTTTAAAGCTCCGTCATCCTGAGCTTGTCGAAGGATCAGCTCTCACTGAGGTTCGCAATTAGCTAGTCGCGCGATGATCTTGAAAACTTCCCGGAGGCTGATCCTTCGACAAGCTCAGGATGACGGATTGTTTTTAGGGGTTACGCCTGGACAACCGCCGCGCATTCCGAATTCTGCGGAAGCTTCACCGTAAACTCAGTCCCCTCACCCGCCGCGGTGACGAACGAAATCGTTCCGCGATGGGCCTTGACCACGCTATGCGCGATGGCCATGCCCAGACCCGTGCCGCCCTTTTTCCCGTGCGTGACAAACGGCTCGAAAATCCGGTCTTTGACCGCATCGGGAATACCGGGACCGTTGTCCTGCACCCTTAGATAAAAGATCGAATCAACCACCTGCGCCCGAACATCGATGTGCCCACCCACCCTGCCGCTGAGCGCATCGACCGCGTTGGAAACCAGATTTTGCACCAACCGCAAAAGCCGCATCGAATCGACCTCAATGGGCGCGGGATCAGCTTCAAGACTGAACTGGATGCCGGTAGTGCGGAAATATTCCTCGTTGAGCGTGAGGTACTGCTTGAGAAAGGCGCTGGTATCGGTCTGAACGAGATCGAGCTTGGATTCGCCCCGTGAAAACTCCAGCAGCTCCCCCGCCATCGCGACAACTCGGTCGCACTGCAGACGGATATTGGTGCAGCAATGCACCGTCTCGGCATCGTCATGATTCATCGTGATGAGATCGGAGGCCAGGTGAATGCCGGCAATCGGATTGCGCAGATCATGCATGAGCGAACTTGCCATCTCGCCCACGAGCGAAAGCTTTTCCTTCCGCACCACTTCCTGAACAAAGAGATCGTTGGTGCGGCGCAGATGATTCAGCACGTTTTGAAAGAGACCCAGGGTAAGAGCAACCGGTTCCTTGTCCAGCACCTCAAAGAGTATATCACTTGGGATCGTCGCAATGACCGCGCTGCTTTTGGCCCGCGCGTCCGTGCTGCGTCCATAGCCGTCAAGCACCGCAACTTCACCGAAATACTCGCCCGCTTCAAAGCAACCGAGAACTTTCTCGCTCGTTCCCGCCACTTTGACAATCTCAACCGCTCCTTTCAGTACCAGGCAGACGCCATAAGCTGCGTCACCCTCGCGAAAAAGATAAGCGCCCGGCGACAGATCCTGATGGATCATATCTCCAATGAGACGATTGCGCCCGGCTTCCGAAAAGCCCTCCAGGAACCGATTGGCGTGCGCATCCATAATTGAAAATCACGGGGATCGGTTGCAACTGATCCCCGTTTCCAACTATGCCCCCTCCCTTTCATTGTGCAACGAAATGCCTTGGCTCCATCCCGGCAAGCACGCTAATTTTGACGGCTCAACCATCTAACAAGGAACTTTTTTTATGCCGAAAGCCATCATGGAAACCAGCAAGGGCACCATCAACCTCGATCTCTTCGAAACGGACGCCCCCGGAACCGTCGCCAATTTCACCAAGCTCGCCCGCAGCGGCTTTTATGACGGACTCAACTTCCATCGCGTCATTCCGCAGTTCATGATCCAGGGCGGATGCCCCACCGGCACCGGCACAGGCGGTCCCGGCTACAAAATCAAGTGCGAGATCAACAAGCAGAAGCATACCCCTGGAACGCTCTCCATGGCCCACGCGGGCAAGGACACCGGCGGCAGCCAGTTCTTCATCACCCACGTCGCCACGCCTCACCTTGACGGCGTCCACACCGTTTTTGGCCGCACCCAGGACATGGCCGTAGTCAACGCCATCAAGCAGGGTGATAAAATCACCAAGCTGACGATCGTCGATTAACCATCGATTATCTGGCGAAAACTCTGCAACCCCAACGGGGTTGTGATCATTTAGCTCAGGGTTGGCGTAGCAACGCCTACCCTGGGTTTTCTTTTGAGAGTGCCAACCCTGAAAGAGATCTCTGCGAAACTCTCACATTTATCATTAGTCATCCTGAGCTTGTCGAAGGATCAGTTCGGTCTGCCTTTCTTCTTCGATGCTACGGAACTGATCCTTCGACAAGCTCAGGATGACAAAATCTAAAAATGCGAAATAGAAGTGCGGCGGTCATAGACCACCGCTACACTACGAAGATGCGAATCCTCGCCATCGACTACGGCAGCCAGCGGATCGGCATCGCCATCAGCGATCCCACCGGCACGCTGGCCCGTCCCCTGCCCTTCGTTCCCGCGAAAGGCGACACCAAGCTCGCGCAGGAGATCGCCGCCTTGGTGAAAAAAGAACAGGCTGAATTGATCCTGCTCGGTCTGCCCCGCAACATGAACGGCACGTTCGGTGAAGCCGCAGACAAAGTGCGCGCTTTCTCTGTTGAATTGGGCAAGGCAACCACCATCCCTTTCAAGCTCATCGACGAGCGCCTCTCCACCGTGCAGGCCAGTCGCCAGTTGCAGGAATCGGGCAAGGACACCCGCAAGCAACGCGACAAGATCGACAGTGCCTCCGCCGCCGTCCTCCTCCAAGTCTATCTCGACATGGCCAGCTTTCCCTCCCTCCGCCCGGACGCATGAGCCTCGAATCGCTCGCCGTGCGCAAGAGTCGGCCTCATCGCTTTGACCCGGCCCTGCAAGGCCACAAGCTCACCATCGCCTACCGGGGCACCGAATTCTCCGGCTGGCAATGTCAGCCTGGCAAACGGACGGTGCAGGAATGCCTCGAATCCGCGCTGGAAAAGCTCTGGGGCAAGAAGATCAGCCTGCAAGGCTCAGGCCGTACCGATACCGGCGTCCACGCGCTCGGCCAAGTCGCCTCCTTCAACGCGCCACGGCTTCACAACGCCATCGTCCTGCAAAGGGCGCTCAACGCCAATCTGCCTCGGGATGTCCGCGTGGTGAACTGCCGACTCGTCTCGCCTGCTTTTCACGCCCGCTTCGACGCCATCGCGAAGACCTATCGCTATCTGGTCCTGAACCATCTCGTGCAGAATCCCTTCACCCTCGATACCCACTGGCATGTGCCTCGCCCCCTCGATCTCCCTTCCATGCGCCGCGCCGCAAAGATGCTCTTGGGCCGCCACGATTTCGCCTCGTTCACCAGCAACCCCGGCTACGAACGCGAATCAACGGTGCGCACCATGACCCGCGCCTCCGTCGTCCGCGATGGCGCGATCCTGGTCTTTCACTTCACCTCCGAAGGCTACCTCTATCGCATGGTCCGCAATCTGGTCGGAGGCCTGATCAAAGTCGGTCTCGGTAAAATGACCGCGAACGATTTTGGACGAATCTTGAAGGCCTGCTCCCGCTCCGAAGCCCCCGCCAACGCACCCGCTTGCGGTCTCTACCTGATGAACGTCAAGTACCCCGCAAAAAAAGCTCCGTCATCCTGAGCGAAAGTGAGGCAACCAACCTCCTTTCTTCAAAAGAGCTTCTCGAGCCGCAGTCGAAGGACCTAGTCCAGAAAGATGCTCTATATGGGTGGCGCCATCAGATTTTGAATTTCCATCCAAACCGCTCGCTTGTCGCCCGGGCGAAGAGCAAGTGGGTTACCTTTCTCAAAGATATCTTTAGACGCATGCCACACCTTCCATTCAGGCATCACAGGTCCTTCGACTGCGGCTCGAGTGGATCTTTTGATAAAAGTAAATCACCGGCTCGCCTTTGCTCAGGATGACGGAGTTGTTATGGCAACCAGTTTAGAGTTAGTATTGTCCCTGCTATGCCTCCAGCGCACCACCTCCAGATCGTTCTGGTCGAGCCGGAAATCCCGCCGAACACCGGCGCGATCGCCCGCCTTTGCGCGGCCACTCACACTGTTCTCCATCTGGTGGAACCGCTCGGATTCAAACTCGACGACAAGGCACTCAAGCGCGCTGGCATGGATTATTGGCGACACGTCACCTGGCATACCTGGCCCAACTGGACTGCTTTGCAGGCTGCTTATCCCCGCGCCCGGTTTCATTTTCTAACCACAAAGGCACCCCGTCCCTACACGGAGGTGCGATTCGCTCCGAACGATTTTCTGGTATTCGGCCGGGAGACCAAGGGACTGCCCGAGTCGCTGCTCCGGGAAAACGAAGCCGCCTGCCTGACGATTCCAATGCTCAATCCAAATGTGAGAAGCCTGAATCTGGCGACAGCGGCGGCGATTGTCCTCTTTGAGGCGATCCGCCAAGTACGTGCGACCTAGCGCTTAGTGACTCAAAGCACCGAGCTGGCCCTGCGTTTCCCATGACTCGGGAGTGTTCCAAGGCGTGCTGGAAACCGGCTGTCCGGTTGAATCAATATTGTTTTGCTGCGTCGAGGCGGTCGAGGCAGTGGAGCATCCGGTCTGGAACAGTACCACGGAGAGCAAAAGCAGGATCAAGCGAAGACGAATCATGGCTCTAGTTAAGCACATAATCCCCAACTTGAATATCACCTTTTGCGTCAGGCAGAATATCGGCCACCGATGAATTCGCATCGGCCGTGGTGATCTTCACCTTGCCCAAAAAGGCGTTCTTGCGATAGACGATCAGTTGCCCGTTGGGCACCACGCCATTGGAAAGTCCCACATCGAGAACCACAAAGTTCCAAGTGCGATTGACAAACGTGACCTTGCCGCTGACGCCGGGAGGGATAAAGGGAATCTTGGAGGCATTGATGTCCTTCTTCAACTGATCAATCTGACCTTGGGCTGCCTGCACCTGATCGGTCAGAATCTTTTGTTCAGACAGGTTCGATTGCAGGTCCGCCTCGGCCTTCGACTCGGCCGCAAGAATATCAGCCACCGACTTGCCATTGAGGTCTTTTTTGATCGCGGCCAAATCCGAGGCCGCCTGGGCGCCATCAGTCTGCGCTTGAGTCAGGGCCTTGGCAGCCGTGTCTGCCTTGTCGTTGGCCGTCTTAAGCTGCGTGTTGAGATCATCAACCGTGGCTTTTTGGTCGGCTAGCTTCTTTTCCGCATCGGCTTGGGCCAAAGCCGCAGCTTGAGCTAATGCCTTTTGCTTGGCTGCTTCTTGAACGGCGGAAGCTTTAGATTGTGACTCAGTGGCAAGCTTGGTGTTGATGTCATTTTTCTGGGTGATCAGAAAATAACCTGCGCCAAGGGAAGCCAAAAGACCGGCAAAGGCTATCCAGAGAAATATTTTTCCAAGTTGGGACATGTGATAAGTTGGCTAGGTCGTTGACTTAAAACGGCTCATACAAATCTCATAAATGGGATTCATCTGTCAAACCATTCTTACAGTCTAATAATAGAAATGACAGTTTTTTCCGTTTACGGCAACAACTTCGGTGAGTTGCGACCGCTTTTATTTCCACCGTGCAGAACGGTGAACCCGCTCAAGATCGCCTGCAAAAGAAGCTCCCTCGCGCTCCAGTTCTTCCCGCAGCCACGAGGGTGATGCCACCCCAGCGCCCAGCGACTCGACCACGCGTCGTTCTGCTTCATCGGCGGTGATCACCAGAATCTCCGGTGCCACACCCGATGCCGCCACCAATCGCTCAATGATACTATCGGCAGTTTGATCTGCGGTGGCATAACTGATGACCATATCTGTTGGTTTGCGTGTACCAGAGGCAATGGCCGTTCCCAGCTTGCCATCAAGAATCAGGGTGACCCGCCAAGGAGTGGTATCGTGCAGGTGCTGCAGGCGCTCGGCCAATGCCTTGCGCGCGGCCGCCCGGTTACGATCATGCTGCTTCCGTAAATCAGGCCAGGCAAAGATGACGCTATGCCCGTCGACGACCAGATAGCGGGCGCTCATGAAAGGACCGGACGATCCCCCGCCAGGCTTTACGCCTTGGCGGTGGCTTTCGTGGAGGCAGGCTTGGCGGCGGCTTTGACTGCGGTTGTTTTAGTTTTTAGTTTGACGCGCTTCTTATAATTGATGCGGCGACGACGTTTTTGTGTTTTGTTCGACTGTTGACCCATAAAAGACTTGTTGCGAGAAAAGGGTAGTTAGTCAAGCTTGAGCCGTACCGTGAACAAACAAACTTACCGGATCGGGGTCATCGCTGACACCCATGATCGATGGATTCCCCTCATCGAGAAACTTTTCAAGGATGTCGACGAAATCTGGCACTTGGGCGACGTTTGCCGGGAACCGATCCTCGATTCCCTGCGCATAATCAACCCCAGACTCACCGTCGTTTTGGGCAATAATGACTTCAGTCTGGAGTCACCCGCGAGCCTCAACCTGGAACGCAACGGGGAGCGTTTTCACCTGATCCACATCCTGCCCCGGCAGATGCCGCCACGCGCCCAATGGCTTCTTTTCGGCCATACTCATCGTCCGCTCGACGAGATGCATGAAGGCGTTCACCTATTCAATCCGGGCTCCGCCGGGCGCGCAAATAAAGGGGCACCGCTTAGCGTCGGTTTCTTAACATGCGAACCCGGTAAAAAGTTTCGTGCAGAGGTCGTGTTGCTTTAGCGGTTCTCAAAAATCTTCCATAAAACAATCCGTCATCCTGAGCTTGTCGAAAGATCAGCTCCCGGTGAGCTTCGTGATTTTTGCTAGTTGGATAATAACTTCATTTTGCCATTATCGAATCAACTGCTAATCACGAACATCTTTCGGAGGCTGATCCTTCGACAAGCTCAGGATGACGGCGTTTTAAAATCGAAAGTTTAGTCTCATTTCCCGCTCTACATTTGTCCGGTTTCCCCGCAACCTTCCCCTATGTTCCTCGCAGGCGATATCGGCGGCACAAAAACCAACCTGGCCGTTTACGCATACCAGGACGATGAACTTGCGGTGCAGAAAAGCGCCGCCTTCCCCAGCAAGGATCACAAGACGCTGGTGGAAATCGTCCGCCTCTTTCTTGGCGACGGTCCAAGCGAAGTCCGGTATGCCTGCTTCGGCGTCGCGGGTCCCGTGAAGGACGGCGTCGTGCAGGTGACCAATCTTCCCTGGGTTATCAATGCCGCGGAAATTCAGGCTGAGCTCAAACTGCAGCGCGTCAGTCTTCTCAACGATCTTGAAGCCAACGCCTATGGAATCAAGACCCTCAAGCCCAAGGAGCTGTTGTCCCTCAATCCGAAAGCCAATCAGCGGCAAGTCGGCAACCGGGCGCTCATTTCCGCAGGCACGGGCCTCGGCGAAGCCGGTTTGTTCTGGGACGGAGTCACCCATCGTCCCTTTGCCAGCGAAGGCGGCCACGCCAGCTTCGCTCCCAATAGCGCCATAGGAGACGAACTTCTTGTCTTTTTGCGCAAGGAACATGGCCATGTGAGTTGGGAACGGGTCCTCTCTGGCATGGGGATGAAAAATCTTTACAGCTTCTTCCGCCAGCGATCCGGCCAACCCGAGCCCGAATGGCTCACCGAACAAATTCGCACGGGCGATCTCGCCGCCATCACAACGCAGGTTGGCTTGGCAAAGACGGATCCCGTCTGCGTCGAGGCACTTGATGCCTTTGTCCATATTTACGGCTCGGAGGCGGGCAACCTCGCGCTGAAAATGCTCGCCTTGGGCGGCGTCTACATCGGCGGCGGAATCGCCCCGAAAATGTTGGAAAAAATGCAGAGCCCTCTTTTTCTCGAATCCTTCTTTCACAAGGGCCGCCTCCAACCGCTGCTGGAATCGACCCCGGTCTACGTGATCCTCAACGAGAAGACCGCTCTGCAGGGTGCCGCCTGGTATGCGGCCCACATCGGTTAAAGTCCTCGCGGATTAAGCAATCCGAGCAGGGATTCTACCGTCGCCGATCTTTTGCATGTCGCATGGTCGATCATTGAATTGAGCGCAATACGCGAATCGACCGGAGCAACCTTAAATCACAAGCGACTGATTACATGATAGTTAGGCAAAGGCCTTTGCTGGCATATCGCATGCAATGTATATTTGGAGACTCCACCATGAAAACAACACAAGCCTTTGCTCTATCCATCGCCCTGATGGCCAGCCTTCTCTCGCTTAACGCACCAGCTGCGCCAGCGGGTACAACTGCAGCCCCTACGGCCACGACAAGCACCCCGAAAGCCAATACAAGCACTCCCAAGACAGTTATCAGCATGCCGACAGCAAACACCAGTATTCCCCGGGCGAATACCAGCATACCCCAAGCAAATACCAGCATGCCCCGAGCGAACACCAGTATGCCCCAGGCGAGTACGAGCATCCCTACGGCCAATACCAGTATTCCACAGCCCAGTACGACCACTCCAACCGCAAGTTCCATTGTTCCCTCCATTAATCCGAATGCGGGGATGACTAGTCCGGGGGCTCCGGTGGTGCCGACAATTAATAATGTCGGCATTCCCTCCGTCAATACGGGCGGAACGAATGCCCCGGCGTCCAACATCGTGCGATAATCCGAACGGAAACAAACTGTCCTGTCGGAGACCTCTGCGAAAGTCGCTGAATCTTGTTTTTTGCATTCCGGAGGAATGGCACAATCCTAGCCGGTGGTTGAGCCCGTTGCGGGCGACACCACCGGAAAATGTTTTTCAAGGAACGCACCCCGTGCAGGGGTGCCACCTCTGTACGCCCCCCCGCTGGGGTCGGGTTGCGAGATAAAATACCGGTGGTGGCGACCACTGGCACGGTCTTACCACCTGCCAGGATTGTGACAAGCCTTCGGCTTGCGATGACGAAAAGATGACTTTCGCAGATATCTCCTACGGGATGAGATATGCCGGTATCCCCGACTACGTTCTTGCGCCGACCAGCATCAAACTGCCTTCGGTTCCCGCAAAACAGAAGTGGTCCCGTCGAAACCAAGGACTCTTGATTAGAGCGCTTGGTGTTTTCGGCGACGAGATGAAATGACCCCGAAGACCAGAAGGCCGGCGAATAACAGTGCGTAAGTAGAAGGTTCGGGCACAGCAGAGGTGATATCGCGAATCGAAATGGCGTTAAGCATGTCAACGCCATTAACAGAGGTCGAATCGTTCGACGCATTGAACGTCAGCGTGCCGGTGGCTCCGGCAACGAACGTACCCACCGCATACTGTCCCTTGGTTGCGCTCAGACTGACTGTATTTGTGCCACTCAAATCGGTGACAAAAGCCGGTTGTCCGATCGCGGCACTCCATACTTCAACTTGATAGGTGTCTCCGACCGTTAAATTACTCAGAGTCACGGTTTGGGCAAGGTTCTGAGAATACTCCCCATTGACAATCAGGGTGTTGTAGGACGTACCGCCGCTGAGGGAATTGGCTCCAGTAAAAGGGTTGCGGCTGGAATTTAGCGTGACGTCTCCACTCAGATCGGAGCCTACGTTTTGGCCTCCAACCGTATTAAACGAAACGCCATTGACCGTCAGAAAGTTGTTTACACCGGGGCTGTTCGATCCGCCTGCTCCCAAAGTAAAATTGTTAGCGAACAGCGCCGCATCGAAATAGGTTCCATTCGCCAAGACATCACTATCCCCGACAACATTTATTGCAGAACCCCACAAGATTTGCGCATGCGCAGGAGTGGCACTGATCAAGATCGCCGTCAGGGCCATCATGGCCATGCTGAGGTAAGTCTGTTTTTTCATTTTTTTGCTCCTGTCTGGGTGAGGTTGATTTTCTTGTTGCTTGGTTCAAGACTCGAGGATCGTGGAGGGAGGCTATCCATTACTTGACAGCTGCAATTCATGCTACACTTAACATCTATTACGCTAATCTAACCATTTGAGTCAACAATATAATGCAAAATATGACAACTCTATGCATGTGTCAACAGGCCTAGCGATCATTCCATTGCAAACGGGCCTGGAAAGAGAAGATTAGAGGTAAATCTCCTTTTCATCTGGATTTGAACGAACATAGCCTTTGAAGCTATGGAACGAATTTAAGTCAAACTTGAGCAGTCAATGACTTGGCAAACAATAGCTACAAATGGAAATTACATTTATATTTCTGGATGTCATGAACCACGACTCCTTCGGCTCAGACATTCACTTTAAACTCCAATGGTTCTCACCCGCGGGGGCATACTCAGTCCATTGCCCATAAACGAGTAGGTGATCACGACCCGGCCTGATGCTTGGATGAAAATCCGCTCATGCGGCGCATTTTTCGAGAGATCTACGAGCCAAGAAATCTTACCTGGGGGATTCTTGGGACAGCGAACGCGAGTGTAAAATTGTGCCTTTGTACGTGCCATTTCAGCGGCAATATTGGCACTAATTTGACACTCGGTAAGTGCTATAAAAGTGGGCCCTATAGGATTTGAACCTGGTTATCACACCTCGTACAGAGGCGATCTCTGTACGAAGTGAGTAAAAGTGCCCAGTAGGAATTAGCCTTGTACTAGAACCCAATTTTCACCCCGCCATCAATCGATTGGCCGAAGTAGCTGGCACCACCGGCTTCCGCTTGATAGTCGATGAACAGGGTCACATGCTGGTCCAGGTCGGCATCCAATCCGGCTCCGACCAGCGCGTTGTTCTTGTCTCCCTGCGTGGTGGTCACCGAGAAGTTACCATTAGGCACGCCTACGAAGTTGCTGCTGATCGATCCCGACTGGTCGAGAAATTCGTGCTGCCAGTAGGCGTCGACATGCGGGGTCAGATTGACCGAGCCAATCTTGGCCTTGTAGGAGACCGAGCCTCCCAACCTGCTGCGCAGCGAGTCGGAGGACTGGTTGTTAATGGCCAAGTCAGCCGAGTTCGCTCCACCTTCGGTGAAGGAATCGATACCCAAATTGACGTAGGTCAAGCCAGCCGAGGGGCCGAACGTCCAGTCACCTTTGTGGAACTCGTAACCACCATCCAGATCGGCACCAAACTGCAAACCGCTGGTTGAGCCACTGGCCGTGCGGTTGACACCGGGGATGATGATGTTACGGCTCGTGGAGTAGTCATTCACCGTACCCGTGAAGATACCGTTGGCGTAGAACCCGCTCTTGTCCGCGTAGGTGACGAAGATACCAGGCGTGTAGCTGTTCACTTTCGCCTTGCTGCCTTCGTTATCAAGGTCGGCGTTGGTGTGGCTGTAACCGAACATCATACCAACTCGCAGGTTGCTGGTCACCGCGTAGTCGCCGCCAACCCGAATCCGGGCCGTGGTATAAGACGCATTGCTGATATCGGAGTTGCTGTCGATGCTGCCTAGGTCGGCGCCGCCATCGAGGAATCCGTTCCACTTGCTGTACTCACCCATCGGGGTCGTCACGTTCTTCGAGTCAGCCATGGCCACGCCACCGAGCACGGACTGGTTGGAATCGCTCAGGAGACCGGGTTCCGTCTGGGGCGACCAGGCGAGCAAGCGACTCTTGACCCCGGACAACTGTCCGCCGAGGCGGCTGTCGTTGAACGCGAAGCCTGAGGTATCGAATCCGCCGGGGCCGTTACGCTCGCGGGAAAACTCGTCATCCAAGGTCTGGACGTCGAATGCGTTGTTGTCGTAGGCGACGTTACGCAGGAGTTGGAAGCGCTGCGGCGAAAGCTGATCGAGCGCATAACCCAGGCTGCCACCATTGGCGGCCGTGGTCAGTCCTCCCACAATGTTGTTGAAGAAGTCTGCCTGGGCACCTGTAGGATTCATCAGCACTCCACCGGTGAGCATGCCCTTGACCGCGTTATCAACACCATTGGCCACACTCGACTGATTCGCAGTCAGGCTTTGACCGAATGTCGTGAACGGCTGCAACAGGGTGACTACCACGCTGTTTTGAGCAAACGCACCACCAAACGAATCGTTATAGGTCGTGATGGAAGTCAAGAAGCTGTTCGTGGTACCAGTCACAGTGACCGCAATCGGATCAGTGGTCACCGCAGTGTTGGCGGAGATCACCTGATAACGTTGACCGGCCACAGCGAACGCAGGGTTCTCGAAGTTCAACTGAACCGTTCCTCCCAGGATGGCAGCGCCACCGGAGGAGACCAACGTGTCGTAGTTACCACCGGTTCCAGCCTGGGCCTGCGTCGTCGAGGCAGTGCTGTTTCCAGTGACTTCGAGGAGCAATGTGCCCCCGTTCTGCGTGTAGTTCGCACCCGGGTTGTTACCCACGTTGATCGTGAGCGGAGGGAGGAAGCCAGTTTCAGCTTCGGTATTGAGTCGGCCACCGTTGAGGGTGACGGAACCGTTACCTAGCGCGTGTGAATTACCCACACCGATGATACCCGCGTCGACCACGGTGCCACCCGTGTAGGTGCTGGCCCCCGTGAGGATAAGGACGCCGGATCCTTCCTTCGTGATGCTACCAAAGGTACCACCGGCGATTCCACCATCCTGGATCGTACCACGGAAGAATGATAAGCCGGTATCGTTGAGAGTCAGGTTGTTGGCACCCAAGGCGACGACGCCGGAACCATACAGATTGCCGATGCTCGTGGAGTCACCAATATTGGTGATTCCCGAGATATCGAACGTTCCATTGTCGTGCACCGTGCCGGTGCTCAGGAGAGAACCGTTAGGACCAGCGAGGGCCAACGTGCCAGCGGTGATGGTGGTGCCACCGGAGTAGGTGTTCGCACCGGAGAACGTCACCGTTCCGGTCGTGCTGTCGGAATTAATCTGCACCGTAAAATTCGAGATGACGTAGCCGTAGCTGAAGCTGTTTCCCGTCCCGGGGTTGATGGTCAGCGTGCTGTCCGCCGCCGTGTCGCCGGAAACATCACCGATGACGGAGGCAGAACCGCCGAGGATGTTCAACACGTTCGACGTGCTGCTGTGCATGGCGACAGCCGAACCGCCCGACGTGTTGTCCTGCTTGATCGTGCCATAATCCGTGACGACGTAAGTATTTCCCGTGTCGTCCAGTTCGATGGCGCCTTTGTTCAGGCTTTCGCCTGACATTTGCCCAGCAAAGGGCCCGGTTCCCGTAATGGTGCTATCCTGGCTGATGCCCGTATTGTTGCCTTCGATCGTGCCCGTGGCATTGTTCGTGATCGTCACGCTATATCCGCCCCCGGTTGTACCGAGAACAGCAATGCCTGAATCGCTGTCGCCTTTGATCAGACCGCTGTTAGTTACGATCGAGTTGGTGTAGATGCTTTGAATTGGCATTTGATTGTCGTTCGCGTCCTTATCGATGCCAGCCAGCGTGATCCCGCGTCCCACCGCCTGCGTATTACCAATGGCCACCTGACCTTCGATCGTCGCGTTCGCTTCGTTGGTGATCGTGCCACCACCGACCGTGACGCCCTCGCTGAATTCCAGCGTTGAACCGGGATCGGGTACCGCGTTCTTCGAGACAATTGTGCCAAAGTTATCGACGATGACATTACCGTCGACGTCGATGCCATCGCCGTCCGCAGTCACACCGTCGCCGATGATCGAGCCGTGATTGGTCACCGTCACAAGCTCGTTTGTGATCAATGTGTTGCCTGGTCCCCGGATGCCAAAGCCGTCGATATTGATGCCGCTGCCGTTATCACCCTGGATGATGCCGCCCAACGTATTGGTGATCGACATGGTGTAAGAGCCCGTGCCGGTATAGTCACCCAGCTGCACCGTCCCGCCGAGCGTGGCGGTATTTCCGCCGGTGATGCCGTGTCTGGCGCCTTCGATCAAAGCGGCACCGCCCGTGTTGCCCGCCATATCCTCGCCATTGACGACCGTAATATTGTTGTTGGACTGCGCATCGATACCGTCATTACCTGAATCCCCGATGGTAGAACTCTTGATGGTGCCGTCGTTGTAGATGACTCCATTTTGGCCCGGACGCACCGAATCCGAGTCCGCAGCGGTGATAACACCCCCGGCTTGGTTATTCAGTGTATTGCTTCCCACATTAGAATTAAGAGCGTTCCAGTCGATCGCCTGGCCATTGGAACCGCCGGTTCCCAAGGACTCGATCGTGCCCGAGTTGGTCAACGTCACGGAGCTGCCGGCCACGTTCATCTGAAAGGTATCGTTACCATGGGACTCGATCGTTCCCGTGTTCGTGATGATCAGGGTCAGGTTGCCCGTGTTGTCCCGAATGGCGCGCCCGGTTCCCGCCTGATTAATTACGCCGTTATTCGTGATGGTGGCAGATCCAGTGACGGTGATGGCCACCGTGCTGCCGCTGCCGATCTGCAAGGTGCCTCCCGCATTGATCGTTCCGCTTTGGCCCGAGCTGAGTGTCTGGCCGGTCGTGACGGTTTGCCCATTGGTGATGACAAAGGTGGCACCCCGGCTGAGATTAGGGATGGCGAGAAATCCAACAAATGCCAGGCACGAATAAATGATCAATTTTTTCACAGACTCTTGGTAGATGCCCCCTGAGGCAATTTGGCGACTTGTTCGTTACTTATTAGTTACAATCTGTTCAGCAGATATAAGCACTTTTGCTGGAGTATTACTGGCCTTTCGAGGCCAATATCACGGGCAAATTCGAAGATGAATCAGACTAACTTTGAGTCGATCTTCGAAAAAAGTAAGACGATGATCTTTTCCTGATGGACCCGAATGGAGGTGAACAGATTTCGCCTCCGAAAAGTAAAAGTGGGCCCTATAGGATTTGAACCTATGGCCTCCTGGTCCGTAGCCAGGCGCTCTAATCCGCTGAGCTAAGGGCCCGTTAAGGGGAGAAGCAGCTTTCGGACTCCTGCCTGAAAAACCGTTCTCGGGAAGGGAGAATGTATCAGTTCAAACAGACAGGTAAAGGCTTTTTCAGAACAACTCTTCGTTGGGCTTTCTAGTGCTCCACGACATAAACGTAGATGTTCACCATCATTTTCATGCAATTGGTGATGTGGTCGTCATTGGGAAACATCCCGTCCCACCCGCATTGCAGTCCACTGAGGCTGATCAGGCCAACGAAATGCTTTTCCGAGTAAACCGCGTAGAGACCGTGCTTGGCCCACACAGGATTATACTGGTTATTCATGTAGGTGTGCGGCAACCCGTCTTTCATTTCAAAACAGGAGCGGAAGATGGCGTGGTCATCCGGCAGGCGTTCCACCTTCACCTTGGGCAGGATGGTGCTTAGCGTATCGATCTGCATCTTGAGAAAAGCGTCCGGGTCCGGATTCACCGTGGTGTTGATGCAGGCATCGATGAAAACAAATCCGCCGCGTTGCAGGTATTCGCGGATATTTTCGCGCCCCTCCTCATCCGCAACGCCCTGGATGCCCGCTGAAAAAAGAAACGGATAGGCGGTCATCTGCCGCAGATTTTCCACGTCGGCGGAATGCCATTCCGTGTCGATATCCAGGGTGGTGTTATCGTGGATGAAGCGCAGCAGCCTGGGATCGCTGCGCGAATGGCGGGCCCATTGCGGGTCCTGCGTCTTGAGGCGGGCCCACTCGATTTGTCCGCGATAAAGCTCCTCGTGATCTTTGTTGGAAGTCGGCAGCCCCATGAAGAGCAGACACCAGATGGAGAAAATCGCCTGCCGTACCATGGAGGATGTTTGACCAAGGCGGAGTCGAAGGCAACAGCTACCATCCACCCCTTGCCTAAGCGCGATTACGCGGGCATAGTGGGCTCCGTGCCATCTTATCGTGTCGAGTTGCATAGTCATTGCCATGGCGATCCCGTCGATACTTATCTCGGCCACACGATTTTTGAGCATATCGACCGCGCGAAGGAAGTGGGACTCGACGCCATTGCTGTGACGTGGCATCGCAAGATTTGCTCCGATCCCGAGGCTTTCGCGTATGCGAAATCGCGCGGCATTCTTCTGATTCCCGGCATGGAGGCCGATATGGACGAGCGCAAGCACCTGGTCGTGTTGAATGTCGCCGAGGGCGATTTGCCCGGCGCGCCGACCTGGGAAGAAGTCCGTGCCCTGCGCGCGCGAAAGCCGGAGGTACTCATGCTGGCTCCGCATCCGTTCTATCCCCACCCGAGTTGCCTCGGCAACCTGCTGAACGATCACGTCGACTGCATCGATGCGGTCGAATGGTGCATGGTTCACGTCGGCTGGCTGCCCGCACACGTCAACCCCAACCTGCGCGCGGCCCGCTGGGCCCAACAACATGGCAAACCGATGGTCGCCTGTTCGGATGCACATGCGCTCTCCGCCATCGGCAAAAACGCAAGTACCGTCGAAGCCGATGCGCTGACGCCAGAGGCCCTCTTTGCGGGTATTCGCGCCGGACGAGTCTCGTTTCATCGCCGTTCGCTGGAACTAGTTCCGCTGATTTATCAAACGAGCCGGGCGATGTCCTCTCAACCCAAGCACATCGGTCGCTGGGTCAAGGCCCGGCTGGCACCGCGCAAAATCGGAGCCTGACCAGTACGAGACGCCATGGTAACGCCCCTCCGCGATGCCGCCTTGCTTCTCTTGGGCCATGGCTCGACGCTGAATGCCGATTCCAGCGCGCCGACCTATCAACACGCGGAGGAAATCCGGCGGCGCGGTATCTTCGCCGAAGTCCATGTCGCGTTCTGGAAAGAGGAGCCGAATTTTCGGCAAGCCTTGCGCCAGACTAATCAAAGACAGGTCTATGTCGTGCCGAATTTCATCAGTTCGGGTTACTTCACGGAGCAGATTATTCCGCGCGAACTAGGTTTGGATGGACCTATCACCCATAAAGATGGCCAGGACATTTTCTACTGCCAGCCGGTGGGACTACATCCCTCGATGACCGAAGCCCTCTTGCACCGTGCGACCGAAGTTGTTGCCGCATCGAATGAACCGATTTCCGAGCCTTCGAAAACCACCTGCCTCTTCATTTGCGGACACGGAACATCGCTCAACGACAACTCGACCAAAATCATTCATGAGCAAGCGGACATCATCCGATCTCGCGGCCTCTATGCCGACTGTCAGGCCGTGCTGATGGAGCAAACGCCCTTCGTCAAAAACTGGCGCACGCTGACGGCATGTCCCGATGTCATCGTCGTCCCTTTTTTCATCTCGGACGGCCTGCATTCCTTTGAGGATATTCCCGTTCTCCTGGGACTGACGCATAACATCAAAGAGCGGAGCTTTATCAACCCGCATCGCGAAGCTGGACGGCGCCTTTGGTACGCAACGGCCATCGGCACAGACGCCGCCATCGCCGATGTGATCGTGGCGCAGGTGCAGCAATTTCAGATGGAATATGCTCCTCTCCCCTCGCCGGTTTTGAAGGCATCGCCGTCTCTTCGAGATGAGGTCGAAGATTTTTTTCGAAAATTCCCTGCACCGCAGAGAATCGGAGAAGTTTCCATTCTTCCCGGAGAAAGTGGCGGTTTTACTTTACGTCACGTTGCCGACTTGTCCGTTCCCGCCGTAGAACTGCGCCAACTTCATTCGCTGGAAGATTTACGCGAATTACTCCGGCTCGATTCCGAGGGAAATTTTCGCCCTCTACACGCCGCAACGAACCTGCGAAGCGGGTGGGTCTATAACCCAGCTAACCTGTCCGAGCTTCTTTGGGCCCTCGATTATTTCTATCCCGCCGGAGTGGCAAACTGGTCGTTCTTGCGACACAACCGGTTCCCCACCACTTCGTGGCAGGAAACCGCGGAGCGCCAGACTGGTCGCTTTCGCATTGTACGGGAGATCGATGAAGCGGCCCTTGGCGAATTGATAAGGGACAATTGCGTGGCAGTTTGCCGAAAGCAAAAACTCTGGCCGCCAACGCCTGAAACCCCTCATGCCTATCCGAGCCAGATTCCCCTCTTCTGTCCCGAAGCCTGCAACTTCCTGGTCGGCAAAGCGCGGGAAAAACTGAAGGGTACAGCGGAGGATTAGCCACAAAGAACGCAGAGAACACAAAGGCTGATTCAAATTCTCTGCGCTCTTTGTGTTCTTTCGTGGCCAATTCTGCCATCTTTCGGCGACCGCCCCATGTTCAAAAACCTGCCTTCCTCCTTTGCCATCATGGCCGCATTTTTTGCGGCGTTGGGCACTCTTTTCTTCATCATTGGGGCTCACACCTTTTATAGGAACTGCCAGTTTGCCGGAAATATCGAGCGGATCGAAGGCATCGTGACCAGCCACTACATCACCGTCTCTCATGGGCGACACGGCTCCTCCACAAATTATCATCTGGGATATCGGTTCCGAGATACAGGTGAGAATATGTATGTCAGCAACACGACGGTGACCTCGACTACCTACTATGAGGTAACGCTTCACGGCTCCATCCCGGTGAAATACCTACCCAAATTTCCGACGATCAATCGCATCGATTTGCCCGCGGAGGACAGCAATTACACAACGATGGCCTGGGCCTCCATGCTGCTCGGAGGACTCTTCGGCGGATGCGGTTGGTATTCCTTCATCGAGTTGGAAAGGTTGATTTTTTACCGGCGATGGCTGAGGAAATTTGGAGTTCGCCGGGCTGGCTCCGTCGATAGTATCGAAATCAATACCTCGATGCAGATCAATCACCGAAACCCACACTATCTCCTCTACAGCTACACGGATGCCACCGGAAAAAAGCAGCGGGATAGCAGCGTGTACCTTTCGGAAAAACAGGAAGGCCGGTGGAGCGAAGGGGATTCCATCGACGTCTATTACGACCCGCGCGATCCGAGCAAATCGACAGTGATCCTGGACCGATGAAAAGCCATCGCTTGTCTCCTGGCGATCCAGTCTCTATTTTGACCCCTTGATGAAAGGTCTGCTTTTTTCACGTCTACGATTCGCGTTGCTCCTGGCTCTCCTGCTGGGAGTCCTAAGCCACTCGGTAGAAGCCAAGGAAAAGGCTCCCAAGATGATGGACATCGCCGATACGATTGCCGCCAACCGCATCACGACCAAGTTTGCCACCATGCTGCAAGCCTCCGAGATGGCGACATTTCTCAGCAGCAAAGGGCCCTTCACTGTCTTTTTACCGACTGATTCCGCCTTCTCCAAGCTGCCGCCTGGCGTGCTGGACGCCCTGCTTCGCCCGGAAAACAAGGAGCGACTGCAGGACATCCTGCTTTTCCATGTCGTGAACGGAAAGAGGCTGAACGCGAAAGACCTTCTGCCCATCACCAGTCTCCTCTCCTGTCAGGGAAGTCCGATCGCGATTCACACCACCAAGGCAGGCACGCAGATGGTGATGAAGGCGAAGATCATTCACGCGGATATCCGGTGCATGAACGGCGTCATCCATGAAATCGACGCCGTCCTGATGCCACCGGAAAAATCGTTGCCGCCGTTGGTCACCACTCCGCCACCACCACCTCCAGCGACGAATGCCCCCGCCGCAACTCCGCCCACTGATACTAACGCGGCGCCGACGATGCCTCCGTCCAGCCCGGTCAACTGATTCTTGCAGAGATCTATCTCTGTAAATCTTCTCAAGATAATCCGTCATCCTGAGCTTGCTGAAGAATCAGTTCCACTAATTTGCTCCTCTTGAGACTCTCTCGAGCATAGCGAGCCAACCGACTCCCACTCACATCATTAGTCATCCTGAGCCTGTCGAAGGATCAGTTCGGACTGCATTTCTCTTACGAAGTAGTGAGCTCTTTTTTGAGGAACGCTTTCAGCTCGTCGAGACCTTCCTCGCGATCTCCGGCGATCGGAATGGCTTTGCGTCGCACACGCTTCTCAAATGCTTTCAGGTTCTCCGCCGCTTCGGGTAGATCCATTTTGTTGGCGATAATCTGGTAGGGCCGCTCGCCGAGTTCCTTCTGGTAAAGGCTGACTTCTTTGCGCAATTGGGCAAAATCGTCGCGCGGATCGCGGCCTTCACTTCCGGCCATGTCGATGACGAACAGGAGTGTCCGGCAACGTTCGATATGCCGAAGAAAATCGTAGCCGAGTCCGACCCCTTCATGGGCACCCTCGATCAGGCCCGGAATATCGGCCACGGTGACGCGTGCGAAATCGGGATACTCGACCACACCAATCATCGGTTCCAGAGTCGTGAACGGATAAGGCGCGATCTTGGGATGAGCAGCGGAAATGCGGGAGAGAAGAGTCGATTTTCCGGCGTTCGGAAAACCAACGAGTCCGGCATCGGCGATCGATTTCAGCTCAAGCTGGAACTGACCGCGTTCGCCTTCCTCGCCATTCTCATAACGCTTCGGCGCTTGGTTGGTCGAAGACTTGAAATTCATGTTGCCGCGCCCGCCCCGGCCACCGGTACAGAGGACAAATTTGTCACCCGCTTTGACCAGGTCGGTCACGGGTTCGAGAACGGCAGGATCTTCGGGAACCGGAGCCAAGTCGTCCGGCGCACGCTGGCCTTCCTCGATGGGCGCCTGGATGATCTCATCTGGAATCCGACTGACGACGGTGCCGGGCGGAACGGAAATAAGGCAATCGAGGCCCGATCTTCCCGACATCTGCTTCTTGCCGCCGCTCTGCCCATTCTTGGCGAACTGGTGCGGTGAGTACCGGTACTTAATCAGGTTGTTGACGTGCGGATCGACGACGATGATGACGCTGCCGCCACGTCCGCCGTTACCGCCATCGGGACCGCCATCGGGCATGTTCTTCTCGCGAAGAAAGGAGCAGGCACCGGGGCCGCCGTTACCGGCTCGCGCGACGATGCGGACGCGATCGACAAACATAGATAGATTATCGCCGATGGCGCGAAGAGCGCAACCGGCGAAGAAGCGGGGGCTTTAAGCCGCGACCGGTTCGAGAACGTGAACGCGGCGGTTGACGCGGTCGAACTTGACCACGCCATCCGTCAATGCCCACAGAGTGTGGTCGCGACCGATGCCAACGTTGGCTCCGGGACGAAAACGGGTCCCGCGCTGGCGAACAATGATGTTGCCGGCGATGACCGCTTCGCTGCCGAATTTCTTCACGCCGAGTCGCTTGCTGACGCTATCGCGCCCGTTGCGTACGGAACCTTGACCTTTTTTATGCGCCATAGTGGTGTCCTATTCTATTTAGACTGAAATTTTGGTGATTTTCACGCGGCTGAGCTTCTGCCGGTGACCGACGGTGCGATGATAACCTTCGCGACGGCGGTATTTGTAAGCGATGACCTTCTTGGCCTTGATGTCCTCGACGAGCTCGAGGCCGACCGTGGCGCCGCTGACGAGCGGGCTGCCGAGCGAATACTTGTCGCCGTTGCCGATCATGAGAACATCGGAAATGGTGATCTTCTTCTCGCCTTCGGCGGGAAATTCGACCAGTTCGATATCGAGGGTTTCCCCTTCTGTGACTTTATACTGCTTTCCACCTGTACGAATAACGGCAAACATGAAAATACTCCTTTGAATTTAACGAGCCCGCAAGCATGCCCGAAGTAACGGCAGCTGCAAGCAATTTTTTAACTAATGATGACGAAAATCCAGCCGGTTAGAATTCCAGGCTGAAAAGCTTGAAGCCGCCGGAGTCGCGATGGGCGGCGGGACCGGATTCCTGCAACAAATCTGCACTGGGCGCAGGTGCCGGGGCGGTCATATATTTCTCACCATTGCCCCAAGTGACTGGTGCAGCAGGAGAAATGATTGTCCATCCATATTTGCCGCCATCAACGAAAATACCGCCAACTTGCGGTTTGAGAACGACTTTCGGATTGGGAGCGGCCTTGGCGGTGACGGGATTATAGCCCGGCGCGTAGTTATACTTGTAACCGCTCACATCTCTCTGCCCGCTCGTATGAGCAGACGTCCCAACCAAGCCGCTAAGATCCTGAGCTGCGGCAAAGCCAGCGGAGAGGAGAAAAACCGCGAGAATGCTGGTCAACGTCTTCATAGGAATAGATTAACCCGTTGTAAGCTTCCGTCAACTTTTTTGAGGAGGCGCCGGAAGAGGCAAATAACCAAGATCGAACAGGCTGGCCGCGTAAAGCTTGAACTTCTGGGGCAGATAAATGCCAGCCGCCGACTGGAGCCAGCTCCGGGCGTCTTCCGTTTGTTTGTGATAAAGGCACCAGGCGGCTTTTCCAAAATAGAAGGAGGGCCCCGGGGCAACCGTATCGAATGCGGCGAGTTCCGTGGCCGCGATGTCGTCGTGTCCTCCAAGAAGATCACAGAGGAAGACCTTGTAAGCGGCCAGGTCTCCCAAATCTCGATCATGCTTCAAGGTGTCGAAACTGGTGCGCGCCACATCGTACTTCTTCTGCATGAATTGGATCTCGCCCAGGTTGAATTTTGCCTGGGTATTGGTGGCGTCGATCTGGAGGACCGTCAGATAGTCCTTTCCGGCCAAGTCCCATTGCTTCTTTGCGGCATAGATGCCTCCACGGATTCCGAAGGCGTCCAGATTCTTGGGCGAAATCTGAATGACCTGGTTCACCTTATCCAGCGCGGCATCGTTTTGTTTTTGCTGCAAAAGTTCATAGGCTTGGTGCAGCAGAACGACAACATCCGTGGAAGTCTTGCTTGAAGCCGCGGTGGGCGAAAACGCATTGATCACCGGGGCATTTGCCGCGGGACTGTTCGTGGGAATGGAAACAGAGTTGAGATTAAGCTGCTGGGCGTGGCCGGATGTCGCAAACGCAAGTGCCAATAGAAGAAGGGCTGAATGCCTAAACATCGGGTCAGGATACACAGACCGCCGTATTGAGACAGGACGAATTCTAGTTTCAGTCACACGCCTCCGGCTTATTAAATCAATTCCATCGTTACGAATCAGGATGACAGAAATAAAGAACCCCGCCGCAAGCAGCGGGTATTGGGGAACAATTTCAGATTATGAAAATAACGCCGCAAGCGACGGGGAATTAACCCGAACGAGATTAAAAATGCCAGGATTAACCCACGACAAAGTTGATCAGTTTATCCGGGACGACGATGACTTTCCGGACGGTCTTGTCGGTGGTCCATTCGGCGAACGCGGGAAGCGCCCGAGCGGCAGCTTCGATGGCTTCCTTGGTTGAGCCGGGAGGGACGGTGATAAGTCCGCGCAGCTTGCCGTTGATTTGCATCGGAATTTCGACCTCGGTCTTGACGAGATATTTCGGGTCGGCAACAGGCCAGGGCTCGTAGGCGAGCGTCTTGGTGTGGTCCAATTCTTTCCAGAGTTCCTCGGCCATGTGGGGCGCGAAGGGCGAGAGAAGCAGAAGCAACGTTTCGATGGCAGCGCGCGGCCGGACCGCTTCCTTGGTGAGATCGTTGACCAGTTCCATAAGGGCTGAGATGCCGGTATTGAACTTGAGTAACTCGATATCTTCGGTGACTTTGTTGATCGCGGCGTGAGTGGTGCGAAGTATTTCCGGCGACGGCGCGGCATCAGTGACTTTCGCAGGCGCGAAATGCCAGAGGCCTTCCTGGTCCTCTTCCATGACGAGACGCCAGACGCGACCGAGGAAGCGATAGACGCCTTCGACGCCCTTGGTCGACCACGGCTTCATCTGTTCGAGCGGCCCCATGAACATCTCGAAGAGGCGTAGCGAGTCGCCACCATATTCGGCGATGACATCATCAGGATTGACCACATTGCCCCAAGCCTTGGACATTTTGCGATTGTCCTCGCCGAGAATGATGCCCTGGTTGACCAGCTTATGGAACGGTTCCGCAGTGGAAACGACGCCCAGGTCAAAGAGAACCTTGTGCCAGAAGCGGGCGTAGAGAAGATGCAGCACGGCATGCTCCGCGCCGCCGATGTAGAGATCGACGCCGTTCTGTCCCATCCAATATTTTTCGATGGCGGGATCGATAAGTTTATCGGGATTCTTTGGATCGCAATAGCGCAGATAATACCAAGACGACCCGGCCCATTGCGGCATCGTATTGGTTTCGCGCGTGCGACCATCAGGGAGATTGACCCAATCCTTCGCCTTCGCGAGCGGCGCGTTGCCTTCGGGGCTCGGCTTGTAATCTGCAAGTTCGGGCAGCGTCAGCGGCAGGTCGCTTTCGGAAAGAACTTCGTGCTGATCGCCATTCCAAATCACCGGAAAGGGTTCGCCCCAATAGCGTTGGCGGGAGAAGAGCCAGTCCCGCAATTTGTACTGGATACGGCGAGCGCCAAGACCCGTTTCTTCCAGCCATGAAATCATCTTCGCCTTCGCCTCGTCCGTCGGCAGCCCATCAAGCTGCCCGGAATTTACGGCGATGCCCGCGCCCGTAAACGCTGCTCCTGTGGTTTCGCTATATTCGTCGACCATTCCGGGCGCCACCGGTCGGACCACTTCGATGATCGGCAGATCGAACGTATGGGCGAATTCGTGATCGCGCACGTCATGGGCGGGCACGGCCATGATCGCGCCGGTGCCGTAGCCCATGAGGACGTAATCGGCGATCCAGATGGGAATTTCAGCCTGGTTGACCGGGTTGACCGCGTAGGCGCCGGTGAAGACACCGGTCTTGCTCTTGGCGAGATCGGTTCGTTCGAGGTCGCTCTTGTTGGCGACTTCGGCTTTGTACTTCTGGACAGCTTCCTGTTGGTAAAGTGTGGTCAGACTCTCGACCAGTGGGTGCTCGGGCGAAAGAACCATATAGGTCGCGCCAAAAAGCGTATCGGGCCGAGTAGTGAAGACGGTGATGATGGTGTCCAACGATGATTTGAAATGCACCTCCGCGCCTTCGCTGCGACCAATCCAGTTCCGCTGCATTTCCTTCAGCGATTCCGGCCAATCGAGTTGATCGAGGTCCTTCAGCAAACGCTCCGCATAGGCGGTGATTTTCAGCATCCACTGCCGCAAAGGACGCCGCTCAACGGGAAAATTACCGCGGTCAGAACGGGGGCCTTCATCGGTTTGGATGACCTCTTCATTGGCCAGCGTCGTTCCGAGTTCCGGACAATACCAAACCGGTGCGTGGGAAGTGTAAGCGAGGCCCTTCTTATAAAGCTGGATGAAAATCCACTGCGTCCATTTATAATAGGCGGGATCGGTCGTGTTGATTTCCCGCGACCAGTCGTAGGAAAAACCAATCGCATCGATCTGGCGGCGGAAGTTGGCGATGTTCTTTGCGGTCGTCTCGCGCGGATGCGTGCCAGTCTGAACGGCGTATTGTTCAGCAGGCAGTCCGAAGGCGTCCCAACCCATGGGATGAAGGACGTTGAAGCCCTTCATGCGCTTATAGCGGCAAACAATATCCGTGGCCGTGTAGCCTTCAGGATGGCCGACGTGGAGTCCCGCGCCCGACGGATACGGGAACATGTCGAGGGCGTAGAACTTCGGTTTCTCGCTGCCGGGCTCGCCGGGATTGGCGGCGCGAAACGTGCTCTTTTCGGCCCAATAGCGTTGCCAGACGGGTTCAAAGACGGCGAAAGGAAATTGTTTGCGTACTTGCATGGTGAGAGCCTCTCAGTTAACTACAGCCGCCTATATATGGAAAGCAAAAGACCTACGGTTGGCAGTAACGTAGAATAATACCCATTTGTCATGAATAAGAAAACGCTCTGCATCGCCACTCGCAATCTGCACAAGGTCCAGGAGATGACCACCGTTCTCTCCCCGTTTTGGGAGGTAAAAAGTTCCGCCGATTACCATGAGATGGACGGCTCCGACGAAATTGCGGAGACAGGCGACACCTTTCTAGCCAACGCAACACTGAAGGCCGTGGCGACCTCGCAACTGATTTCCGATTACGCCCTGGCCGATGATTCGGGACTGGAAATCGATGCGCTGGACGGCGCACCGGGTGTTTTCTCCGCGCGATATGGCGGCATCCCCTCCTCCACGGAAAGGAACAACGCCAAGCTGTTGGAAGAACTGAAGCGCGTGGGCGCGCTAACACCGGAGCAGCGCGGCGCCCGCTTCCGCTGCGTGTTGGTCCTCGCGAAAGGCGGCGAGGTGCTTGAGACCTTCGACGGCGCGTGCGAGGGTGCCATTACCCTCGAGCCAAAAGGGACGAATGGCTTCGGTTACGATCCGCTCTTTGTTCCACGCACCTACACGCGGACTTTTGGCCAATTGCTTGAAAAGACGAAGACGAATTTAAGTCATCGGGGCCGCGCCTTGAAAAAATTTGTCGATTGGTGCAAAGAGAATCCTCTGGAGTGATTTCTCTGGATCCTCAAAGCCACTTCTCCAAACGATCCGTCATCCTGAGCCTGTCGAAGGATCAGCTTCCATGCGTTTTCAAAACCACCCATGGACTCGCTAATGAGAAAGTCACCGGAAGCTGATCCTTCGACAAGCTCAGGATGACGGAATTTTTAAAAGAGACTTTTAGAGAAATCCCTGTGTATTTAGGGATTCCCATGACTATACCGAACTCCGATGGAACGGCGGCACGTGCCTATTCAATCGACGTACTGACCCGCATCGCTACTCCCGTCCTAACTGCGCTGAGCGAAGGCCAGCTTCGGGCGCGGATGCCGGTGGAGTCGCTTCCGGGCAGTGCCGATCGTCCCGCCTACACGCATCTGGAGGCACTGGGACGTCTGCTGGCCGGAATGGCGCCGTGGCTGGAACTGGGCACGGATGCGACAGACGAGGGAAAACTTCGGGAGCGTTTTATTGGACTCGCAGTAAAAGGGATTGCTCACGCGGTCGATCCGCAGTCGCCCGATTACATGAATTTCAACCAGGGATCACAACCGCTGGTGGACACTGCTTTTCTGGCCCATGGGCTTCTGCGCGCACCGAAGCAACTCTGGGGCAATCTGGACAAGGAGACTCGCGCCCGTGTCGTTACCGCCTTCAAATTGACTCGCGTGATTACGCCGGGCCAGAACAACTGGCTGTTGTTCAGCGCGATGGTCGAGGTGGCGCTGTGGGAATTTACCGGCGAATGCGAGATGGCTCCGATTCAGACGGCGGTTGATAAACATCTGGAATGGTACGTGGGCGACGGCGCGTATGGCGATGGCCCGCGTTATCATTGGGATTACTACAACAGCTTCGTGATTCAGCCGATGCTGCTCGATGTCCTGCGCATTTGCGCGGAGAAGAAGCATCCGCTTGGAACGCATTATTCGCTAATTCTTGAAAGAGCCCGACGTTATGCGGTGGTGCAGGAGCGGTTGATTTCGCCCGAGGCGACTTTTCCCATTATTGGCCGGTCGAGTTGCTACCGCTTTGGGGCTTTTCAGGCGCTTTCGCAGATGGCGCTGGAGCATCAGCTTCCGGAGGGGCTTGCTCCCGCTGGAGTTCGCGCGGCGTTGACGGCGGTGGTTCGGCGGATGATCGAAGCGCCCGGGACTCTCGATGCGGAAGGCTGGTTGACGTTGGGTGTCGCGGGGCATCAGCCTGCTCAAGCCGAGGGTTATATTTCAACCGGCAGTCTCTATCTCTGCGCCGTTGGCTTGCTCCATCTAGGCCTGCCGCCCAACGATCCGTTCTGGACGGAACCCGACCAGCCCTGGACGCAGAAACGGCTCTGGTCAGGTGAGAATCTTCCAGCGGATCATGCGATTGGGATTTAGCCGCGAAAGAACGCAGAGATCATAAAGAGGCTGAAAAACACCGTCTCGCCTCCCTCGTTCTTCGTGTTCTTTGCGTTCTTTGTTCCTCGTTCCCAAACTCCATTTGGGAACGCGATTGTCTGCGCAACTCCATTGCTGCAGTCGTTTTCTTGTTGCCCGTGCGAATACCCGCACAAAGGTCAGCAATAGAGTTGCCTAAGCAAGCGTGTTCCCAAATGGAGTTTGGGAACAAGGGAAGCAGAACTGATCCTTCGACAAGCTCGGGATGACGGAACTTTTAAGAGAGCGCCTTCTTCTGCAATGCACTCAGCTTCTTGATCCCCTTCGTCGCCAGCGCAATCAATGCGGCGAACTCTTTTGGTGAGAACGTGCTCTCCTCGCCGCTGGCCTGGACTTCGATGAATTGCCCCTTGGCGGTCATCACGACGTTCATGTCCGTCTGCGCATCCTTGTCTTCAATGTAATCGAGATCGAGAACCGGAAGGCCGTTGACGATGCCGACACTGATGGCCGCGAAGGGTGTCTTGATTGGCGACTTTCCCGTCGAGGGAAGAAGCCCCTTTTCGCGCAGGCTTTTCACAGCGAGTTCCAGCGCGACGTAGGTACCGGTGATGGCCGTGGTGCGGGTCCCACCGTCAGCGGCGAGGACATCGCAATCGATGCAGATCGTGCGCGCACCGAGCGCTTCGAGATCAACGGCGGCGCGGACACTGCGACCGATGAGGCGTTGGATTTCGGTGCTGCGACCATCGAGACGCCCCTTGGTGATGTCGCGCGCTTTGCGGTCCAGCGTCGAGTAGGGCAGCATCGAATATTCGGCCGTGATCCAACCGCCGGAGACCTTCTGTTCCTTCATCCATCGTGGGACGCTTTCCTCCACGGTGACGGCGCAAATGACTTGCGTGCGGCCGCAACTGGCAAGGACCGATCCCGCCGCATGGGGCGCAATACCGGGCTGAAAAGTGATGGGGCGGAGTTGATCGGGACGGCGTCCGTCATGGCGGCGGGTGTTCATTCGGATTCTTTTTCTTCTGAAGGTTTTTCTTTTTCGAGTTCGAGCTTGGTCAGGATTTCCATGACGCGATCACCACGCTCAACGGCGTCGTCAAAGCGGAAAATAAGTTGTGGCGTAAACTTCGCCCCGAGGCGGCGTCCGATGCGGCCCTGCCATTCCCTGCGATTGCGGGTGAGGAGGGCCAGGGTCTTTACCTTGTCCAACTCGGGATGAATCGTGCTGACGTAGACAAACGCCTGCTTCATGTCAGGCGGAAGTTCCACAGAGGAAATGGTGATGAGAAGCCCCTCGAGGTCGAGGGACTGATTCATGCAGGCGGCGAGTTCCTTGCGAAGGACCTCGGCGACGCGAACCGTGCGGCGAGTTGGCATGCTCCTACTGTCAACCAAACCGGCGACGGATGCAATCTTTGGGGAAAGTCGAATATAATCGAATGGCCGCACCCAGCACTTTTTCTTGCGCCGGATGGCAAGGTGCCGCTTAATGACCGTTCTCATGCATATGTCTTTTCGGCGTCTTTTCCTGGTGGCCTGCGTCACCATGGCCCTGACTGGTTGCGGTAATAAAGAAACAAAGGAAGCCCTCACAAAAGCGGGGGCCCTCGAAGACCAAAAGCAATATCAGGATGCCAACACCGTGCTGCTGGAAGCTCTCCAGGCGCGCGTGAGGCAGATTCGCACCTCCAATCCCCCGACAACGGATGAGGCCTCCATCGATGCGTTGAGCAAAAAGACACAGGCGGACCCGGAGATTCTCAAGCTGGAGCGCGCCCAGATTGTCATTTATCTCCACTTGGAACGGGCCGACCTGGCCTCCGCCGTTTACTCGGATATTCTTCACGGCAATCCCGGCGATTCCGTGGTGTCCGATACGTTGCATGACAAGGACCCTCTCATCCGCACGGGCGCGGTCCGCGTCCTGGGCCTGGAGGGAAAGACCGATGCGATTCCGGCACTGGTCACCGCGACCAAGGACGATGACAAGGATGTGCGTCGTGCCGCAGTGGCGGCGTTGGGATCGATCAAGGATCCCTCCACGATCGATCCGTTATTGGCAGCTTTGAAAGATTCCTATTGGTTCGTCCGTTCGGAAGCCGCCGAGGCCTTGGGCCGGGAAAAAGATCAACGCGCGGTCAAGCCGCTACAAGATGCCGTTGCCGATTCCGACAGCAATGTGGAAAGCTCGGCGGAATCCGCCCTGCTGCTGCTGTGCACCGCGCCGGGAGCCAATGCTGATGACTATGGCAGCCGGTTGAACGATCCAAATCAAAAGATCGTCATGATTTCAGCAGTCTGCCTGGCCGTCATGCACGACCCAAGGGCAGTTCCCGCTTTGTTGAAATTGACCACGTCAACCGATCTCACCACGCGCCTGCAGGCCCTGAAGGGCTTGGGCGAATCGGGCGATCCGGCGGCCATCCCGACGTTGAGGGAGTCGCTCAAGGAATCCGACGTCAATATCAAGGGATGGAGCATCATTGGCCTGGGCAATTTGAAGGACCAGGATTCGCTGGCCGCCCTGCAGGCCATCGCGGCAGATCCGGCCCAACCGCCCAAGATTCGGCAGGCAGCGGAGTCTTCGGTGGCACATATCACGGGGCAAGCGCCAGCAACTCCGAGCCAGCAGTAGTCGAAAAGATCAGCGATGCGTTACCGATAGGGAACGGACATCTTTCCCGTAAAAGACTTCTGCAAAAGTCTCACTTTTAGAATTCCGCCATCCTCGATTCCACCTATTCGTTGGTATATAGGATGCGCTGAAAGACCCGTACAGCCCGGGCAGCATTTTGGGCCGTGGCTTGAGGAACACCGGCGCTCACGGCTGCCGATACAAAAGAGCCATTATTGATGCTCGTCGTCCACTGGGCTTGTGGATCCTGACCGTCCGAAACAGAAGGCAACGCATTGCCCAATGCCACTAGTTGCGACTGCGTCAGGTTCTGGCGGGTTTGTTGATCAAGCGATGCAACCGCCACCACAATGCCCACAAGATTGGGTGAGTTGAGATAGAGCGAGAAATTGGTCGTAAATGCGCTGGTCGTCGTCGCCGGCGGAACGGTGGCCGGGACCTTTTGCAGGAAACAATACTCAACGCGAAAAACGGTGTTAGCCAAAGGTTCAATCGTTGCCGTTCCTAATGGCGCGCTGGCTCCGGATGGAAATGTCATCAAGGGGTTCGGAGTTCCATCGGAGAGAGCCCAGTTGTAACCAAGGATTCCCCGCTCCAAGGCGGGCGTCGATGTACTCTGGCTTCCCTGGTTCACCTGGGTGATGTTATTCACCTCATAAGTTACCCAGGCGAGATGCCTCGCCCCGGAGTAGGCTTGAGCCTGCGTTAAGAAACTTATCTGCGCGTTTGGCGCATTGGTGGCAGATGCCGTCTGCCGGGTGAAAGCTCCGGGTAGATCGCTGCGCCTGACTCTTGAGGTCCAGTCCAAACTCAAGCGATCGAGCGATTGCCGCGCATCGTCCAGCGAATCCATTCGCTTCTTTTGCGTGGCGGCGGTTTGGATAACTCCAAAAATTAACTGCACGACGACGAGCATCAAAATCAGGAATACCACTTCTGCCACCAACACTTCCACGAGGGTAAATGCCGCCGAAGAAACACGCCTGTATTCCCGACGATGAGCACGTTCTTTCATGGTTGCATGAAAGTCGCAATCGTTTCGACGGAGGAGGGCCGGTTGGTTTGGGCCGCCGGCCAACTCACCCTGAAGTTGATGGAAACAGGCTGTGGGGGACCGGTTACCGGATTATTGGTGGCTCCCGGATAAATATTGGTCGCAGGATAGATGGTATAGTTGACGCAATAACGCGCAGTGGTTGCCTGGGCGTTCGTCGTTAAACCATCTTCCATGACATAAAGAGTGCCTGTCATCTGACTCGTAACGTTCGTCAGGGCAGGTATGTTGTAGGACGACGAGTAATTGGAGTAGGCGGAGGACCTGCGATCCGCGATCAAGCTTTGCAGTAAATTGACGCCCTGACTTTCCCCCATCGAGTCATTATTCGATTTTAACCCAATCGGAAGCAGCGCGAACATAATGATCAGCGCGAAGGAAACGATGCCCATGGCCAGGACGACCTCCACCAGCGAAAAAGCGCTGATGCATGGATCGCGATGTTCAAAACCGTCATTCGGTTTGACTGCCATAAGTAAATAAAGCCGAACCTAGGCCAGGCGCTACTGTTGAAAGACCGAGACTTGACCGCTTAGCCCGTGAATCTGAACTGCCGCCGTATGCAAATGGTTAGCGGTGCCCGGCGATGAATTTAAACCAATGCCCACACACAGGACAGGATTGCTTCCAAGAGCACCCGTGGATGTCGGCAGGTAGGTCTGACCGTCAGGACCAAAAACAATCACATTGTTAAACGTAGCATTGGAGGTGCCCGGAACACTCATGGGAAAAGAGTAGGCCTGTGATCCTACATCCGTATTATCGGCTACGTCCAGGCCGGGAAGAGCGGGACTGGTATAGTTCGTCACAGAGGCGATGGAAACGTTTTTAAGGATAACCGACTGGCTGGTCAGTTGAAAATTGCTGTTAGGTAGACTGCTTGTGCTTGGGAGAATGGAGGCCTGGCCGCTGTTCTCTGCCAAGCTTGTTACCATGAGCGCTGGAGCACCATTTTGCGTAAAGCTATAAAAACCGAGCCATACGTAAGTGTGTTCAGTCAAGGCAGTGGTTCTTGCTTGCTGGATCAATCCACTCAATTCGTAAGCATTATTGGTCAAACGATTTCCCGACACAATGCCAACGATGGACGACCACGACATGGAAGCCATGACTGAAACAATCGCCAAGACGCACATCAACTCCACTAGCGAAAATCCTCTTTTGTTTCGCAAAGCGGACTGCCGTCCAAGTCCCAACATTGAATTTGTTGCATTTGCCATCCGAGTTGACCCTACACGATTTTATGCTGCTTCCAAGCAATTTTTTATTTATTTTGAGGCTTTGAATCTGATTTGTCTTTCTGGCTGCGATTACTCGCCTTTCGAGCCAGGGATGGCATTGCCTATGTATAAATATTTTCTTCGACATTATTGCTTCGAAGCAAATCGTCATTATCGTGACGTTCCCACCCTCGTAGACTAGGATTATCGCCCATGCGACGAATCGAACTCGGATTTTGCTGGCCCTTCTCCGGCCTTGAACCCAAGGAAGGCCTCGAACGCCTCCGCGATTACGGCTTTGATGGCATCGAGCTTTGGCCGGACTACCTCAATGAGCGAGGAGCAGTCGCGTGGGCTGCAGCCCTGAAGGCCACAGGAATGCGCGCGCTCCAACTCTGTCCTTACTTTAATTTCATGGGAGGCGAACCAACGATTGCCAGGAGCCGGGAGATTCTCGCCAAATTTCTCACCGATGCCAGGACTATGGATTGCTCGCGCCTGCGGGTCTTTACCGGCCCTCCGTGGGGCGACGGTGTGGTCGGGGCACATGAAGCAACACCCCAGCAATGGGAGGATGCGATCCAATCTCTCCGCGAGTTTTGTGATGTTGCCGCCCGACAAAACGTTGAACTCTGCCTCGAATGCCATGAAGGGAGCCTGATGGAAGACAGTCCCTCAACGCTCCGTCTTCTCCGGGAGGTGAATCGTCCGAACCTAACGACCAACCTCCAGTTACCTTTGGTCAAGGAAGATTGGAAATTCAGCATCGACTCGCTGGCACAAACGACGACCCATATTCATATCCATAATTGGACGGCGGGCCTGAATAAAGGCGACATGACTTTCCTCGAAGAGGGCGCTTTTGACTGGAAGCCCGTTGTGCGTTCCATTCTGGGCAAAGGACGCGAGTCACTCACGCTATCCGTTGAACATGCCGACCACGGTCAACAGCACGATCCATGGGAGACCGCGCGCAGGGATGGACTTTATCTTAATCGATTGAGATTATCGCTGGCAGAAGAGTTCTCTCAATAGGACAGCCATGCCTATTCCATCATCCAACTCCCTCCTTTGGGCGAAGGTATCCAGTCGATGAAACTGAGCCACATCCATGGTCAGGACTCCTGGCGCTTCAACTCGGACATGGTCGATGCGGCCATTACCCGGCAGGGCGGACATTTGGCGCCGGTCCGCTTTCGCCTGCCCCATGGAGTTGTCGAACCCTTTTCCATCGCGCCGTGGGCTGAAGAAAAGATAGGTCCCAAACTCCCCGCGCTTTTGCAGTCACTGCGCGGCGATTTCTTTTGCGCTCCGTTTGGCGGAAATGAAAAGCCTTATCGCGGCGAACATCATCCGCCCCATGGCGAGACCGCCAACGCACAGTGGAAGCTGGAAGAGATCAGGAAAAGCAAAGCGGAGACAGAGTTGCACCTGTCCCTCGAAACCAAGGTACGTACCGGGCGCATCAATAAAATGATTCGTCTGCGACGGGGCGAAACCTCCCTCTATTGCCGCCATGTTCTTTCCAACATGTCTGGAAAAATGAATTTGGGGCATCACGCTACCTTGAAATTTCCCGATGCGCCTGGCTCAGGTTTCGTTGATACCAGCCCGATTTCGTTCGCCCAGGTTCTGCCCACTACTTTTGAGCAGCCGTCTCAACGCGGTTACAGCAGCCTGAAGCCGGGCGCCTTCTTTTCCAAGCTCGACCAAGTCCCTGCGCTGGACGGAACCTTGGCCGATTTAAGCCGCTATCCAGCCCGGCGCGGCTTTGAGGATCTCGCAATGGTCGTCCATCAAGCGACGCCGGAATTCGCCTGGACGGCGGTTACTTTCCCCAAGCAACGCTACGTCTGGTTCGCGCTCAAAGACCCTCGCGTTCTCCGCAGTACCGTACTCTGGATTTCCAATGGGGGACGCCATTATCCGCCGTGGAATGGCAGACATATCAACGTCATGGGACTTGAAGACGTCACTTCCTATTTTCACATGGGGCTGGCGGAATCGACCCGGTCCAATCCCATCAGCGAGCGAGGCATCGCGACACACCTATCGCTGAATTCCACCACGCCTCTTGCCATCAATTACATCATGGCGGTCGCTGCCATTCCGAGAAAATGGGGCCGTGTAAAAACGATTACCGCGGGACCGCACGGCATCACTCTTCATTCCACTGCGGGAAGCGACATTTCCGTCACGCTTGATCTCGATTTTCTTTATTTAGGTAGCCGCCGTACCGCGTAGCCGCGCTCGTGAGAGCGCGGGCTACCCCTAAAGCCGAAGCCTTAAGACCTGTCTCTACGGTATTTGGTGCACTTCCACATCGGCGATATACAGCGATCCCTGGCCTTCAAACTTGATGCCAAAACCAAAGTTGGAGGTGTCGTGTTTCTTCTCGCTGGTGGTGGCCCACGAAATGGTATCGCTTACCCTGCTCCAACTGGAACCGGGGCTGAAAGAGTTGACGATGTCGATGGTATGTCCCGGAGAATAGTCAGCTCCAGGATTTTTGGATCGCTGTTCTCCACCGAAACCATAGGTGAGATCGTGCACACCCGTGGCCTTGACCCAGAAACTTACCTGGTACTGAGTTTCTGACACAAGAGGCAAGCGGCCCCCATAACCAATGGCGTGCTTCTGGCGGTCCTCGTCTGTTTTCGGATAAAAGCTCTCCGGAAAATAAATGTTGTTGTGGTCGACGAGCTTGTATTCAAGCGCATTTTTCCAAGCCACGCCGTCCGGTGGGGCGAAGCCCGGCTCTCTTTCCGCATTGACGACTTCCAGGATTTCATAAGGCACGCCGTAGGGAGATCCTTCATTCACACCATGATGCAGGGGGGAGTTGCCGAAGGACCATGTGTTTGAAACTAAGATCTTCGGATACGGATTGGGACCTCCTTTGATGGGCTGGGCCGGGGCCGCAAAGCTTGGCGCGCCGGGCATGCCGGTATTGTGTGCGAGAAAAATCTGGCCCGTGTCGTTGGTATAGATCAGGTCAGGCACATTCGCTTTATTTGTCAGGGCCGCAACGGTGGTGAATTGGCCGAACTTGGTCTGGTTGCCGATTTTGATGGGCTGGCCTTCACCAAAAGTCAGGTGGTCCTTGTCTGGGCTGGTGTTGGGAAAAAATTCGATCTGGCCCGTGCGCTCACCAGCAAGGATGTCCGGTTTACCATCGTTGTTCCAGTCAACGACGATTGGAGTCAAGAGCTCACGCCCCATGCCTGGAATGATTTTGACTTGGTCGGTTTCGTTGAACATAGGATCGCTGTTGGTGCCTTTGTTTGTGAACAGGAAAATACTATTCGCCGAGTAAGTTCCATCCCCGCGCACGAGATCGAGTCGGCCGCTTCCGGTGAAGTCATATAAAAAAGGGCTCAGGTAGTTGCAATCGAGTCGGCCATCGGTGCGAAGAGGAATCGATTTGAGTTGGTTCAAATCATTGGGAGTCTCAAATTTCGGCTGGGTGGACGTCCCGCTGTTACGGATATAGAAGAGTTTCCCCTGAAAGGTGCCGACGACGAGATCGAGTCGGCCATCCCCATCAAAATCGACCAGTTGAATGCGCGGCACATACTTGGACGTTACGTTTTCGCGAACATCGTTGGACTCTCTGTCGGTTTCTTTGATCACAGGTGCCCCCAGCCAAACGGACATGACCTCGCCGGTGGTAAACTTGGGTTGTGTAGCGGTCCCGCTATTGGGGAAATACCAAATGAAACCCATCGGATCGGCCAGGACCAGATCGAGAAGACCGTCTCCGTTCAAATCGCCCACGGCCACACTGGGGCTAAGCTGGGTTGCGTTGACACCTCCATTATCCCCAACAGCAAGCTGGGGCTCACATATGCCGTGCAGGTTGCCATTGATATCGAGTCCCGCCCAGGGATTGACTTGCTCCGTAAAGCTGGTGAGCAGGCTGTCCTGCATGAGATTACGCGTTGAGGGCACATCCTGGGCCAGCAGGCTGGAGTAGCTCAAAGCCAGAAAAAGCAAACCCAGGAATTTCATGGCCTTGAAACCGAAGCCAGCCGATCCAATCACTTCGTGACTTCGGGCGCAGTCTCGCCGGTCAAAACCGAGTACCACAGCGCGGCCATTTTATTATATCCGGTCGCGCTGGGATGGATTTTGTCCCCGGAAAGATCCGCAGGAGTCACAACGGAATGAATGTCGGCAAACTCGATCTTGTGGCCGAGGGTCTTTTGTTCCTGAACGATTTCAGGAAGCACGGCGTTGTAGGCATTGACGTCCGCATCGCGTGCCGCAATTTTTGCGATCGGGCAAATGCTGGCCAGGACGACGGTGACATTCGGACTCTGCTCGAAGATTGAGCTCACGAGCTTCTCCATCGTCGCTTTCATCTTGTCCGTTGCAGTGATGCCGAAGACATCGTTCGTTCCAAGCATGATCAGGACGACATCGGGATTATTGTTGGTGAGTGATGTCTTGATCGGAAGTGCGGTGTGCTTTTCCACGGTGCCTCCAGTCAGCAGCATCCCGATTCGCGCACTGCCGTAACTCTCATGGTTTGGGTTTTCCATTCCCTTGGAAAAGCCGGTGTCGTTGGCGGGATCGCCATTGTCTTCCTTGCCGACAAAGGTCACATCATAACCGTTGCTCTTGAGCAGGTCATAAAGCGGCTTGCGATAACCGCCCTGCGTGTATTTTCCCTCAGTGATCGAATCTCCCACCGGCATGATTTTAACGGGCACGCCCTTGGTGAGAATGGCGGTGTCGGCGAAAGCGTGCATACATCCCGCTAGTGACATAAGCGCACAGAAGGCGAAAATGCTTTTTGAAAGTAAGGAGGAGGATTTTTTCATATCTTGTTTTCTATTTTTGATTTTCAGAATTTTAAAACTCCCCACTGACTGGGATTGAGTCGGGCCTCGCTGGGAACATCCGCGGCCATGGAGTCCCATTTGTTATGCCAGTAGATGCGCGCGCGCGCATGGACCCCGTCGCTCAACACCATGCCTACATCTCCGTGAAAAGTTTTGCCGACAGGATCCTGCAATCCCAAGACAGACAGGGGCACGGAAAATTCGTAGTTCGAACCACTGGAAGCTACTTCCACGTCCTTGCTCACGTCCTGCACGTCATCAAATGTCACCTGCCCCACAGGCGAGGCAAAGGTCTGACGGTTTCCAGCAACCGCGGCCTTTTGCCGATAGAGAACCGCCAGGGTTTTTCCGTCCTTCTTGGTAACTAAGAGCCGAATATCTCCCGGGATGGGATTCTTGTCATCGCCCGCGCCACTGGTCCGCAACATCAGGTCCAGACCTCCACCCTGGGTAAAAGCAAAGGGAAACTCCGTAGCCGAATTCGCCAACAATTGATTTTGATCGGTTCGATACGCCACGACCAATTTGTCACCCGACAGTCCCATTTGGAACGAGCACTTGGAATTGATCTTCGCCCAGCCATTCGCAGGCCATTCACTTAAATCGCCATCAATCTTGGCCTGGATTGCAGGCACCGACACTTCATCGCGCAAGACGTCATCGGCAGCCTTTGCCGCGCGGAGTGGGGCTGCAGCCGCAATCATCTCAGCCGTGACATCGATTTTGCCCAAGTCAATCCGGCGCACCTTGTCCAAGCCGTCGAGGCGGACAATGGAGCTGTGCCATTTTCCCACCGAGAGATAAACGTTGCCATCATCAAGCCCAAACATGAAGGGCCAGAAGTGTTCGGCATCGAAACTCAAGCCCGTGATGGGCATGCCCAGCTTCTGTTCCGGATAAGGCCAAAACGGCGCCGAGCGGATATCGGAACCAAGCGTGGTGACGAGGAGGCCATCCATCGAATAAATATAGATTTCGCCCATATAAGAATACCGTGCGACGAGATAGCCAGCGTCACCCTGCGCGCTTTTCACTGGATAGCCCAGCATGCGCGAAGGGTTTTCCAGTTCTCCCGGACCGACGGGAGGCGTCTTGGTATCGCGAGTTGCCAGGGTCCAACGCAATTGGCCATCCTTGAAGCCGGTGCAATCGGCAACGAACCATCCGTCCGGGCTCATGGCTACATCGCCCTTGGCGGGGATTTGAGAAACCGGTTGCAGTTGGCTCAAGTCGTATTCGGGCACACCATTTTCATCCACGTATTTCAGCGGCATTTGAAAGGGACCTCCACTGATAACAGAAAGATCCGGCTGGAAAACGACTCCCGGCGCACCAGTCATCGTTGGACGAATAAACTGAACTTCATCGGGCTGGACCGCATGGTCGTGATTACGATCCGTCCAGACAAAGAAATCACCTTCCGGGCGACCCACCGGAATCCTGGGCTTGATCGCGGGATCATCCAGCGTCGGCCAGCGATGGATTCCACCGCCAACCCAACCGCAGCAAGCGATCGGGCGGCACACACCGTTTTCCAAAATCCACAGCGTGGTGGCAGATCCTTGGTTGTACCAATACGTATTGTAGGAATTGGTGAAGTACTGATGTCCCTTGAAATAAAAAGTCTGGCCCGGAGCGGTTCCGCCGTGGGATCCCGGAGGAATCATGTCGGTCGGGAAGAAGATCGGCTTGGTCGGATATCCTCCGTAACTGATCGCATCGTTGAGCGGATCGGGATAGCGGTAACGCACACCCGTTAACTTGGAATCCCCAGTCTTGAGATCGACTTTGAAATCGAGCAGGCCAAAGCTGCCGGGGTTACCGAGAGAAGGATAATAGGCGTGGCTCTTGTCCTTCGGATCGACAAAACCACCACCGCCATACTGGGTGGGCCCATACCACGCATTGATAAAGCTGCCTGTCTTGGAGTCCCAGCGGCTGATCCGCTTGGGGAGATAATCCTCCTCGGCCACCCACAGCACGCCCTTGGAATCGATGCACATTCCCAACGGATGCGCCATGCGCTGTTCGTCATAATCGCCAATTTGAGGACCGCCGGGTTTTCCGATAACGCGAACCTGCTTGCCCGACGTGGCATCAAAAACTTTGACCTGATGGCTGGTGCCCCAATCGGTCACATAGATTTCCTTGTCCTGCTCGATGATCTGTTTGGGCACTTGAAGATCCGAAGCGGCCACGATCACATCCCCTCCCGAAAGGCTGCATGTCTTCCAGTCGTTTGTGATCGTGTAGCGCTTGATCGCACCGCCCGAGGTCACGAGCAATTTGCCATCGGGTTCAAAAGCAATGCCGCCTACGTTATCGACTTTGATCGTGGCGAACGGTGCCTTGCTGGCGCCACGCACATCGAAGGCGAACAGCTCATTCCCCGGTGGATCGGCGAGCAGGAGCAATCCATTGTAGGCAGCAAGGCTGACCAATTCGCGAAACGCATCGTGCATCTGAATCCCGCCCGCGACTTTCCCGAGCGGTTCCACGCCTGTTTTCGTGATGACGTAAACTTCCAGCGCACCGGGATTCGCCTTGCCGAAATCGCGACTCGGGTTGTCGGTAAAAACGGTATAGGCCACATGGTCCGGGTTGACTTGGGAACCGATATCACGCGCCAGGGCAATGCCTCCGTTCCATCCCCGGATTTTGGTTCCACCCAGCTTGCGCCCATCGAGGTTGACCCACATCAGGGCGTTTCCCGCCTCTGCCGAATCGGCTCCAAGAAGCACGACCGGTTTGGTATCGTTAGCCGGCCAGGGACTTCCCTCAGGCAGGAACAGAGCGGACGCGGGCGCGGTGTGATCGGCCAGCCACGCCCCTGTGCCATCGGCCGTAGGCCAGGGTGGTGTGCCCGGCGAGTAAAACGAATATTCTAAAAGCGGCGTGATGCCTTCGTGGAAAATTCCACGGACTTGATAAGAACCGGGCGCGGCCACGCCAGTCAGGGAAGAGCCATCCCAATCAATGACGTTATCGCCCGCTTGAACCGGATGATCGAAAACGAGATTTTTCAGTCGGTTACCATCCTTGTCCTCCATCACTAAAGTCACAAAGCCGGGTCGATCCGCTTTGAAATGAATCGGCACTCCTGACTGAAGCGGAATGCTGTTCTCATTGTCCATCGCACCAGCACGCTCCTGCTGCGCATGGGTCAGGATGAGGGTCATTGCCAGCACCCGGAAGAATGAAATAACCAAGCTGCTCTTCATAATGTAAAACTACCTTCTTTAGCTAATGCGTCAGGAGCATCGGCCCCATTTGCCACCCTTCGACCGACTGAATAGCGTCCACCCCAGTAGACCCGATGTGTCGCAAAGAGGCTATATCTCGTAATCGAAATTATGCTTCGAAGCAAATACTATTTTTAAAATAGCATCTTTTATTTTAAGTTATTTCTTGCGTTATAATCGACCATAATCTTGCTTCCAAGCACAGTATCGGTCGATTCGATACCTCTGACAAAAAACCGGCGCGGAAAGGCTAATGCGTTTTCAGAAATACTGTAGCCGCTGCTGAAAGTTCGAGGCCCGGAGGGCCGCAAGAAATTAGCCGGTGACGCAAGCCACCGGTATTGTCCCCCCAGAATCATCCGCCCCGCCGGAGATCTCCGCAAAACTCTCGATTTTAAAAATCGCCGTCATCCTTGTATGTCGGCCTCTATTAAGAGATGGTTTGTTGATGCCTATCTAACGACGGATGGCATCTGGCGGAAGCGGAAGACGTATCTCGATTTCCGTGCCAGTGCGGCGGGCGGATTTGATCTTGAGGGCGCCGCCCATATAGATCGCGCGCTCGCGCATGCCAAGCAGTCCAAGACCGTCCTTTCCTTTTCGCCTGGTCGAATGGTGATCCGGGTTGAAGCCGATCCCGTCGTCTTTAATTACCAACTGCACAATGTCGCCTGGCTTCGTTAGCTGCACCGTCACATGGCGGGCGTGAGCGTGCTTCTGCACATTTTTTAAGGCTTCCTGGAGAATGCGATATAGCGCCAACTCAATATCCTCAGGCAGTCGCGTGGTCAACTCCACGCAGGCCAGCTTGAGAAAAATACCCGTCCGCTTCGCGAACTCCGTGCCGGTGCCGCGCAAGACCTCGATCAGGCCCAGGTGTTCCAGGACACTGGGTCGCAGATCACGCGAGATACGCTCCACTTCTTTCGCGGTCTGACCGAGCATCTCGCAGAGTTTCATCGCCTCTCCCTTCGCTGGCCCGGCGTTCGCTGAAAGCTTATCCTCCAGCGCCTGACAGCGAAGGAGGATGGCGCAGAGAGGCTGGGTAATGGTGTCGTGCAATTCGAGGGCCACGCGCCCGCGCTCGACTTCCTGCGCTTGTACCACGCGGTGCGTCAAGGTCCGCAACATTTCCTCATTGTACCGGGCCTCCGTCATGTCCGTCACGACCATGCTGATGGTCGCGCGGTTGATGCCATTCCTGGCCAGGGGACGAATGGAGATTTGCGCCGGCATCTGCGAACCGCCGTCGACATTCAACAGTATTTGGATTTTAGAACCGGATTTATCTGGCCGTTTCAGGAGTGACCGGAGCGTTGCCCGGTCCGTGGCGCTGAGAAAACGGCGAAAAGAACTCCCTATCACCTGTTCCAGCGGGCATTTGACCATTCGCGCGAAGCACTGGTTGGCATAAAGAATCGTCTCGTCAGCCGTCAGGGTCAGCGCTCCTTCGTTCATCGATTCGATGAGCACGCGGTAGGCGTGCTCGGCACCTTGCAGCGTGAACACTTTCGGGCCCTGCTTGCCTGCGATCACCAACGTATCCACGCCTCCGATGCGGACGGCGCGAAGCGTTTCCTCCGCTTCAGTCATGCGCGCGCGGAGTTCAGCGAGTTCGCGAGATGGCGCGGGGCGGATGGTTTTCAAAGTGCGATTTTACCTTTCGTGGCCAAGTTCAACCCAACAGGCTGGCAGTGTTTAATAGGTTGCCGATGAATCGGCGCACCGGCCGGGGAAATTCCTTGATGAGCGTCGGGGTCGCGACGATCTGGTTGGCGCGCGCCAGCTTGGGTTGCTGGTAGATATCGATCACTTCCAGGGTGCAGTTGTCCTTCAATTCGGCTTCGCAAAGTTGCCGCACGCGCAGGACCGCCTGGTGCGACCGGGCGGTGGCCCCGGCCACGAACAGGCGCAGGATGTATTTGTCCGCCGGCTTGGTGGCGAGAGACTTCTCCAGGGCCTTTACCGAGCGGCTGGTTTTGTTTGCTTTCAGGGCCTTAATTTCGGTTAACCTGACGCACGCAAATCCAAGCCGACAAGCACGCTCTCGGTATTGGAAAGGTTGCCAATGATGGTTCGCACGGGCTTCGGCAACTTGCGGACCACGGTGGGAGTGGCCAGAATTTGATCGCCTTTGGCCAGTTGAGGCTGCCTCATCAAATCAATCACCTTGATGCGGTAGCGACCCTTGAGGTGATTTTCGCAAAAGCTCTTCAAATTCGCGAACGCCGTCGCCGATTTTGGCGTTTGGTCCATCACATAAAGGCGCAGTTGCCAGAGTTCGTCCGCCGGGCTCTTGGCAGCGGGGGCGCGTCGTTTTACCGTTTTGCTTTTCATTTAATTTACCTTCCCGTTTCGGGCGTTGCCTCGTGCTTGGGCCGCCACCTTGATATCCGCCTGGCGCAAGAGGCCCGATGCCGCCCGCTCCGTGGTCAACATGAGCGTGCTGGTCCCGACCTGTTCGGCAATGCGTCGCAACTCCTCGGCTTCGGTTTCATAATCGGCGCGCAGCCCGCTGATTTTCCGTTCGAGCGCATCACGTTTGCGCTCCACTTCGCGCTTGAGTTGGGCGGCTTCCTGTTGACTGGCCAGCACGGCGGCTTTTTCGAGTGAATTTTGCGCCGCGCGGGCTGAACCGGTCAACACACCGCTGGGCCCGATATAGGCGTCCACGAGGTCTATACCCCGGTCTGAAATTAGGAACTCGCGGATTTGGTTCGAGTGCTTCATGCCGCGCGCTTTGAGCACGTAGAGCACGCGATTGCGTTCGCCGTTGCCTTCAAAGTCTTGCAACAACAGCCACGAGTCCATGAGCGAAGACATGGCAGCTTCACTTTGTTGCAGCGCTTTGCCGCCCTGCGTCAGGCTGGTGAAGAGCGTGGTGACTTGTCCGGCCTTCAAATAATCAACCAACCGCGTCACCATCCCCCGGCATTCGGAGTCGGTGCCCGCGTCCATCAAACTGGTAATGGGGTCGATGATGACGACTTGGGGTTGAAAGGTGACGATTTCCTTGAACATGGTGGCCAGATGCATTTCCAGGCCGTAGAGCGAGGGCCTCGCCGAGTGAAACCGCAACAATCCGCGCTTGACCAACGGCTCCAGGCGCAACCCGATGGAATGCATGTTGCGCATGATTTGGTTGGGTGATTCCTCGAACGAGAAAAAGAGGGTGCGCTCCCCGCGCCGCGCGGCGGCCTGGGCAAAATTGGAGGAGATGATGGTCTTGCCGGTGCCGGGTGTGCCCGTGAGTAGAATGCTGCTGCCACGAAAAAAACCGTGTCCACCCAGCATCGCATCGAGCCGGGGAATGCCGGTGGCAATCCGCTCGTTCGACACCTTGTGATTCAGCCCCAGCGACGTGATGGGCAGCACGCTGATGCCCTCGTCGCCGATGAGAAAGGGAAATTCGTTGGTGCCATGCTGTGCACCGCGATATTTCACCACGCGCAAATTCCGCGTGGCAATCTGGTCATTGACCCGATGGTCAAGCAGGATGACGCAGTCGGAAACGTATTCCTCCAGCCCGTGCCGCGTCAATTGTTCGCGCCCGCGTTCGGCCGTGATGACGGCGGTGACGCCCTTGTCCTTGAGCCAGCGGAAAAGCCGGCGCAACTCGGCGCGCAGGATGGCCTCGTTGGGCAGGCTGGCGAACAGCGCTTCCAGCGTGTCCAGCACCACGCGCTTGGCGCCAATGGAATCAATCGCATGCCCCAGGCGAACGAACAACCCTTCCAGGTCATACTCGCCGCTCTCCTGGACTTCACTGCGCTCGATATGGACGTAGTCGATCGCAATCTTTTTGCTCCGGACCAGGCCCGCCAGATCAAATCCGAGCGACGCGACGTTGGCCTTCAACTCCGCCTCCGTCTCCTCGAAGGCCATCAACACGCCCGGTTCATTGAACTGCGCCGCCCCGCGCACAAGGAATTCAGCGCCCAACAACGTCTTGCCGCAACCTGCGCTGCCGCAGACCAACGTGGGCCGCCCGCGCGGCAACCCGCCGCCGGTGATTTCGTCGAGACCCTGAATGCCCGTGGGGCACTTGGGCAAACGAGTTACTGGAGAAGTTGACTTGGAACGGTTAGTTTTCATTGAAGAGTATTTTTATGTGAAGGCGGGTAACTTTAATCATGGGGCTGAAGCACGCTTTGTCTCTCGATGGCGACCCGCTAATTCAACTTAATCATCAGGCAATTGCCTCAACTTGTATATGGGGTGAACACCCCATTGCCAGCCGCTGCCCTACTGAGCTTACCCCCTAAAGGTAACCCATGAGGTAATGTTCCAATCGCCTTCGATTTCGAGTGTGTTCACGGCGGTTCCTTTATTTTGTTTCATTTCATCCGCAACTTAACGACGTCAATTAGATGACGCCCAGTAGGCGCAGCACCAGAAGGAGGACCAAAATCGAAACGAGCCCACCTCCGCCATAGCCAACGCCACCGTAGTAATAACCGCCACCGCCGAATAAAAACGCCAGCACAATGATGAGAACGATAAGATTCATAATGATCACTGTAGTCCTCGCGGGTACGACCGTCAGTGGGGTCTTCGCCCCATGGCGTCAGCGCGGTATTCCTGTTTACTTTAGGCCATGAAAATCTCCTCCAGAGTCCTCAGGGGCATCCGGCTTTTGCCGGGATCGCCCATCAAAAGATTTGACGCACTTCCCCGCTATGCTTCAACTGCTATTCCGCCGATTCTTTCAAAAATCGACATCGAAAAGAATAGCTCATTCTGCGCCGTTCTATTTGACGATTGAAAATCCAAGGTCATGGCCCGCGAGTAGACCGCGGGTTTGCTTCGTTTCCAATTTAGAGCAAAATTCCACTGCTCTCCCGCGGGCGCTCCAACAAATCAAGACGACCTTGTTCCACAAAATAACAACCGACGACGGTGCCCGTGCACCCGAAATCAAAGGTCGTTGCTCATCGCGTTTTCTTCCGGGCCTTGCCCAATTCTGCGGTTTGACTCGTAAAGCGCTTTTCCAGGTCAGACTGGGCCTTTCGCAACGCCGTCTCCAGATTTTTCGCCACGGTGATATCAGCGAACGTAATCACAACGCCGTCGATCCGGTTTTCCTGCGTACGGTAAGGCATGATGCGCACAGTGAACCAGTGTCCATCACGAGCTGAGACCTGTTTCTCGATAAAAATCAGCGTCTTCAAAACCTGCTGCGCGTCATCGGCCATCTCGGGATAGTCTAAAGAAGTAACAATGTCCGTGATGGGACGCCCAACATCACCGGGGATAAGTTTGATGATCTTGGCAGTTTGAGTGGTAAAACGCCGCACGAGAAGTGCCTCATCCAGGAAGAGGGTGGCAATGTCGGTGCTGTTGAGTAGGTTCTTCATGTCGTTGCTGGTGCGCGACAATTCGTCCACCTTGGCCTGCAACTCGTGGTTGACCGTTTGCAGTTCCTCGTTCATCGACTGCATCTCTTCCTTGGAGGTGGTCAGCTCTTCGTTGGTGGACTGAAGTTCCTCGTTCATGGACTGCAATTCCTCATTGGTCGATTTGAGCTCTTCCTGCGAGGTCTGCATTTCATCGCGGGTGGCCTGTAAATCCCCGTGCACCTGCTGGAGTTCCTGCGCCATCGCGGCGACCCGGGCATTGTGCATCGTTGCCCGTTTGGATGAGCCCGGTGCTTTGACGGTGGACGGCTTCGCTGCGTCCGTAAAGACAACCATCACCATTCCCCGCAGCGCTCCCGGGCTGGTCACGGGCTGGACAGTGATCTCCACGATCTGCGTGCCTCCGTTGGTCCCTACCTTCACATTCTTGAGGACAACAACAATTTTTTGCCGGACCGCCTTGTGGAAGGCTTCGCTCAGCGCGTTGCCCAATCCCTCACGGGACATGGCAAAGAGGTTCCAGTTGGCTTTACCCGCGGCGGGTTCAAGGTATTTCCCCGTTTTCCCGCTGACATAAAGAATATCGCCTTCGTTCGTGACGAGCACCGCCGCCGGAGCATAGCGCTGAAGGAGCAACTGGTCCGCGAGTGACTGGAGGTTGGGGGCTGGGGGCGTTGTTCCCTGTGGAGTGGATGAAGCCGCGCCAGCGTCCAATCGGGTGCGGGTAAACGCCGAGGGAAACTCAACGAGATTTGCCTGACGCGAAGTATCCAGGCGACGATAAATCCGCGACTTGCCCTCCATCGGCGCAAAGAGGTCCGTCGCCGTGCCGATGGTCTCAGCGCTACCCAGAACCAGAATTCCGCCGGCATTCAGGCTGTAGTGAAAGAGCGGCATGAGTTTCTTCTGCAACTCCGCGTCAAGATAGATGAGTAGGTTTCGACAAGTCACGAAATCGAGCTTGGTGAAGGGCGGATGCATGACGAGATTTTGCGGCGCAAAGATGACCATCTCGCGGATTTCCTTTTTTACGGAGTAACCGCCGGTCTCATTCTTAACGAAAAAATGGCGCAGCCGTTCCTCCGAAACGTCCGCACTGATGTTGGTCGGATAGACACCTGCCCGCGCCTTGTCGATGGCGTCCTTGTCCAAATCAGTGGCAAAAATCTGAAGAGAAAAGTTTTTGGCGGGTTTGACCCGCTCCAGCGCCTCTTTGAAAACGATGGCAAGAGAATAAGCCTCTTCCCCCGTCGAGCACCCAGCGGTCCAGGCTCTCAGCACACCTCCTTGGAGACGAGTTGCCAAAAATTTTGGGATGATCTTGTCTTTCAATTGCTCCCACACCAAAGGATCGCGGAAGAAGCTGGTGACCCCGATCAGCAATTCCTTAAAGAGGAGGTCCGATTCCTGGGGGTTTTCCCGCAAATACCGCACATAATCAACAATCCTGGTGATCTGGTGGAGGCCCATGCGCCGTTCAATCCGGCGATGGATGGTACTTTTTTTATAGAGGGAAAAATCATGACCGCTCTGTCCACGCAGCAGGATGACAACCTTTTCCAGCGCACTCTGGTCCTTCTCGGCCATATCCTGCTCAGGCCGTACAAGCAGCGGGACGTGCTTGAGGTAATCGATGATCTTGGCGGGCAATTCCTCCGCCGAAGCGATTACGTCGGCCAGTCCGGCATCGATGGCCATCCGGGGCATGCTGTCGAATTTGGCCGAGGCTGGGGCCTGGACAAAGACCGCCCCGGCTTTTTCCTTGATGGCCCGCAGGCCCAGCGTGCCATCCGAGCCCATGCCTGAGAGAACGACTCCTATGCTTTGTTCGTGCCGGTCGTCAGCTAGTGAACGGAAAAAGAAATCGATCGGCAGACGCAGACCACGCGGCGCGGCCGGGTCGAGCAGATGCAGGACGCCATGCAGAATGGAGAGGTCTTTGTTGGGCGGTATGACATAAACATGGTCGGGCTCGATTTTTATCCGGTCCTTGATCTGGACGACCGGCATGGCGGTATTGCGTTGCAGCAATTCCACCAGGATGCCCTTGTGGGTCGGGTCCAGGTGCTGGACGACGACAAAGCCGAGACCACACCCTTTGGGTACATGCGAAAGGAATTGCTCCAAGGCCTCCAGCCCCCCGGCGGAAGCGCCAAGACCGACGACGGGAAAGGAACGGCTTGAATGGCCCGCGGCTTTCACAAGCGGACTGGCCGTGGTTTTGCGAACGGCAGCGGGACGTTGGTGCTTTCGACCGCCATGCGAAGTTGTTTTTTTCATGACTCAGAAGCCGTCGGCTTTATATCTAAATCCTAGTAAATTGAAGTCCTACCAGGAGTGACTGGTCCATAGTCTACCCAACGCGCTTGGTTTTACGAGAGGTCTTCGATTGGTCTTTGGGTCCTTCGTCTCTGATCGGGATCTCCGCGCTGATGGTGGTGCCTTGGCCCGGCGCGGATTCAACTCGAAATTTTCCGCCGACCATTTCCACCCGTTCCCGTGAACCAAGCAGTCCCAATCGTTTGTGCCTTTTGGCAAACATGACGCGTTCCATTTCAAAGGATTTGCCGTTGTCATGGATTTCCAGGCGAATGGTGCCCTGGAGCTTGCGAATGCTCACTTTCGCCTCGCTGGCATGAGCATGTTTGTGGACATTGGCCAGGGCTGACTGGGCCACGCGATAAAGCACAATCCGCTGGGTACTGCTCAGTTGTTCCACCTCGGCATAGGCCTTAAAGTGAACCTTTATTTTCGTCCTTTTTATAAAATCTTTGATAAAGGCTTCGAGGGCGGGTATCAACCCCAGGTCATCCAGCACCGTCGGGCGCAATTCACGGGCAAACCGATGAACGATGGTCACCGATTTTTCGACAAGACGTTGTGTCCGGGCGATTTTTTTCCTGAGATCCTTAAGATTGAGCGAACCTACCACGGTCAATGATGCAAGATGCACATTGATACCCACCAGGGTCTGGACGATTTCATCATGCAACTCACGGCTGATCCGCTTGCGCTCTTCCTCCTGGGTCAGGAGAAGTTGGCGGGACAGGTGCCGCAACTGTTCCTGCATGTTTAGCGACTGTTCAAACAATTGAGCGTAGTGTGCCTCGCTCTTCTTGAGGTCCATCTCCGCTTTCCGCCTTTGAACAATTTCCAGTTTTAACTCCCTGTTCGACGCGGCCATTCCTTCCAGGCTTCGTCGTACTTCCTCCGCCTGCTTGAGCGCGGTAACGTCCGAGACTGCCAATCGACACCAATTTCGCCTGCCCCGTTGGGAACTCGCGGAGGCAGCCTGAAGATCCGCCCAAAAAGGCATGCTGCGCTCATTCAGAAGCGGCATCTGACATATCTGTTTTCCAGGGCCTGCAAATATTTTTTTAAAGAAGGTGAGGAAAGCTATTCGACTTGGCGGATCGACAAAACCTTGCAGGCGTTGGTTGATTAATCGGGACCGTTCGATGCCAAGCAAGGCGGCCCCGGCCAGATTCACCTCCAGGATCAGACCTTGTTCATCAACCGAGAAGTAGCCGATTGGTGCGAAATCGTAGAGGTCGGTATACGTTTCCAGCAGAGTCTCCGACTTGTCCCTGGCTTCCTGGAGCTCGGCGTTCTGCATCTCCAGTTCGATTTGGTGGACCTGCAATTCGTGAAGAAGTCGCGTCGTATCGGCTTCTGATCGAGGTGGAGTGAGATGCGTATGCCGTCCTTTAATCCGGGCCTCGGCACGACGGCGCATTTCGTTGGCATTGGGAGAAGTGCTGGGCTTTTTCGGCATGGTAAGACCTCTTATCAGGATCGGTCCCCGGTGACCTTGCCCCTGCATCTTGACGTTTTCGCAAGTGCTTTCGGACAATCATGGGGGCTGTAGTTAAAAACAATAGGGATTTGTTTCGTCGTTATCTTGTTGAGTTTTCGTTATTTGATCCTTCGCCAATAATCTATCGATGTCCGGTCATTCCCTCCAATGGGGTAAACACCCCATATCCTCCGGATGATATTCAGCCCTATGTTACTTCGCGATAAGCATCTGATCTCGTTCTTATTGCGGCTCTCGGCTTAAAGTTAAGTTCGTGATTGGGCAGTGCGGCTCGGATTTTTTTTTTAACACACCCATTTACATAAAATGAAAAGACAAGGACTCATCGCTGCCTTACCCATCAAGCAAATTACGGTTCTCTTGGCCGAGGATCATGCGGGCTTCCGCAAGTCCTTAAAATTATTGATTGAATCAGACGGAGACATTGAGGTCATTGGGGAGGCAAAGAACGGGTGTGAAGCGGTACGGCTAAGCATGGGCCTTCGTCCCGAGGCTATTATCATGGACATCGCCATGCCGTTCCTGAACGGACTGGAAGCAACGAGGCAAATTCTCAAGGCTTTCCCCGCAGCGAAAGTACTCATTCTTTCCGCGCACCCCGATCCCGAATACCTTCAGCAAGCCGTGATCTTTGGCGCATCCGGATATCTGATTAAGCAATCTTCGACACCAGCCCTGGCCGAAGCTGTTCGCGAGGTGGTCAAGGGAAACGCCTATTTCTGCACGTCGATCTCTAAACGCCTTCGTAATCAATGCCAAAAATTATTTCTTAAAGGCAATTTGCTTAAAAGAAGGACGGCTCATCTGGCGCTTTCTGATGAGGCCTCACCTCATCATGAGGCATTCAAAGAAAAATACGGACGTTTCAACCTTAGCAGGTAACGCTGTTTTCATGGGGTGTATGCTCCGGCTTGGCAGAATTATTTGCCCTAATGCCTTCCACCTGTTTTGATAGTGGCTCGTTAGGCGATGAAGCAATTTTCCCGTGACACCCGCACAGACATCTAAATGCCCCGAAGACCTGAGGGAGATTACTTTCGATAGCGCAGCAACACCTAATATTGTCACCAAGTCCTATCGTTACGCCGTCGAGAGATACACGCTTGGCACATCCCTGCAGCCATTGCTTCTACACGGGGATGCGCTTAGCACGCTCAAAGAATTTCCGAACGACTCAATCGACTGTGTAATGACCTCGCCTCCTTATTGGGGAAAACGTGAATATGAAAGCGGCGGAATAGGCAACGAATCGGACTACAAAGATTTCGTCAAAGACCTCGCCTTGGTATTTTTAGAGTTGAAGCGGGTACTTAAGCCCACCGGTTCATTCTGGCTGAACATCGGCGACAGCTACGCGAATAAGGGACTCCTCGGAATACCGTGGCGGTTAGCGTTCGAGCTTACAGACAGACAAGGCTGGGTACTTAGAAACAGCGTAATTTGGAATAAGGTTAAAAGTGGAATGGATAACTCCAAAGATCGCCTCGGCAATGTTCATGAGAATATTTTCCATTTTGTTAAGCAGGCCAAAAATTACTACTACGATGCAGACGCAATACGCTCGAAACCGCGTGAAGCCAAAATCGTCAATGGTTCGGTAATCTCTGCAACAGGCGTCTCAGGCATTCGCTACAAGAGACAAATCGAACTCTCGACCGATCTCAGCCCAGAACAGAAAGTTAACGCATTGCAGGAGCTTAACAGCATGCTCTCCGATATCGTTGCCGGGAAGGTTTCCGATTTCAGGATGATAATTCGTTCCCAGCAGCGAGCCACACATTCGGATAGCGAAAGACTTTCCGGTCGCGCCAAGGAGCTTCGCGACAAGGGTTTTTATTTTCTGCGCTATCATCCAAATGGCAGCAAGCCTACTGATGTCTGGGACATCATTCCTGAAGACACCCAGAACCGCGAATACCATTTTGCTCCATATCCGGAGGATCTTTGCCGACTCCCCCTACTCGCAACCTGCCCAAACGAGGGAATTGTATTCGACCCCTTCTGCGGAACAGGGACCACGCTTTTGGCGGCGCGTAATTTAGGACGAAAATCTATCGGAATCGATCTTTCAAGGCAGTATCTCGATTTTGCCGAAGAAAGATGCAGAAGCCTTGTATGAGCAATGTAGTCGAGATTTTTGGGCACTCCTCTGATAAGCCCGATCAGAATTGGAATCTTGTAGTCCAACACCAGGAATGCCCTTTCCTTGGGAAACGCTGTTACAAGGTCAGAAAAAGCAATCCTGATATTTCAATTGGCACCTGCACCGTTCTTTACGGAAACCCCAAAGAGCCTGTCATCATCTGTCCGACACGCCTAATTGATCGACGACAGATTTTTATCGATTGCCTGCACCTCCTCACGACACACGAACCCGGTAACGACCTCCATATCGTGTCCGAGGTCACAATTCCGGGTGGCAGCGTGGATTACTTTCTCGTTTCGGCGAGAGAGGGACGAGTTAGGGACTTCGTTGGCATAGAGCTACAGACTCTTGATACCACAGGTACAGTTTGGCCAGAAAGGCAACGGCTATTGAAGGAACTTGGGGTGTTAAGAAACGACGATGCCGAGGAATCTGACAAATCCTACGGGATGAATTGGAAGATGACGGCGAAGACTATTCTCGTCCAGATGCACCATAAAATTCAAACCTTCGAACACGTCAATAAGAAGCTTGTGCTCGTAACGCAGGACAAACTCCTCGCATACATGACCAAGGAATTTAATTTCGGGCATTTGAGTAATCCCCCGACGATCGGAGATTCCATGCATTTTCATGCTTACCGCATGTCTAAACAGCCGGACAATGCGTATCGGTTGACCCTTCAGTCTCGATTGAGCACGGATACCGCTGGCATTGCGCAGTGCCTAGCATTACAGGCCGAAGCGCGGGTTGAGCTCGACCAGATTATCAAAGCTCTTCAGTCGAAGATTTCATCGGCGACATTGTTCACGCCACTCTAAAAGCACCTCGCCGCTTAGCCCATACCTTGGCGCTTTTGACGACCTCCAATGCACGCAGGTGAGTTGCTTTGGGAGAGTGATCCGCTCGCCACAGAAAAGTTGCACCGCAGAACGAGCAGAGGTCATTGACCACGTTGCCCCATTCACAAATAGGGCAGGCAATCGACTCCTGTGTGCCCTCCAAAGAGGATGCCCTTCAGAGGGCGTTTGGTGGACACTCCTCAGTTATGAGAGGAGAGCGGGCGGATGAAATCGAACCCTCGTGTGTAGATATGCTGTTATTGATTGTCATAAAGTGTTGTCTGTCAGAGTGGAGTCATATTTGATTTGATTGATTTTGGTACGCTTGGTACGTTTCGCTTCATGGCATCCCTCGTCGATCGGAAGGACTCGTCTTACTGGTGGGTCAAATTCATTGAACCCTCGACCGGCAAACGGAAGTTCCAAAGCACGAAGTTCAGGAAGGACGATCCCAGCCACCACAAACAGGCCCGCGCACTCGAAGCAGAGATGGCCGCGCGTGAGCACGAGAAGGCCACCCATACGCCTATTGAACGCTGGGAGGACTGGGTTGCCCCCTTCCTGAAACGTCACTGTAAAACACCACGCACGTTTGACCGCTATATGCTCGGTTGGAGTTGGCTCCATCTTTACTTGCGGGAGCGGCGCATTTCCAACCCCAGCGAACTGACGTATCAGGATGCTCTGGGTTATCTGAAATGGCGCACCGAATACCGCAAGCGGGGCGGCCGCACGGTGAAGCTCAACACCGCCCTGAACGACATGAAGGTTCTCCGTATCATCATGCGTCAGGCGGTCAGGCTTGGTTACGCCAAGGGTAACCCCTGTGATCGGCTCGGCGTGGCAAAGGAGGAATCCAAGGAGAAGCCCGAGTTGACCGACGAGGACATCATCCAGATCAGGACCGCGTTGAAGAATCGCGACCGTTGGATGCAGATCAGCTTTGAAATTGCGATCCACACCGGATGCCGCCAGTCCGAGACACAGATTGCTCTCCGTGACGTTGACTTCAAACGCAAGACGATCACCTTCGCCAATCCCAAGGGCGGAAAGTCTCGTGCCTTTAGCGTACCCATGCCGACCGCGCTGGAGCCAATGCTGCTGGAGTTGAAGAACTCGGGAGCCAAGTACACCTTGGACAATCCGCCGACGATGCTTGGCAAGAACTGGTGGTGTTTCTTCCGACACGAATTGAAACGCCCCGAGCTTTGCTTCCACTGTGCACGAGTCACCTTTGTCACCAGACTGGCCCGCGCCGGCGTGCCGTTGTCCGCAGCCATGCGCCTGGTCAACCATTCGTCTACGCTGGTACACCGGATTTACCAGAGGTTAGGAGTGGATGATGTAAGACAGTACGAGTCTGCGATTGCGATCCCGACTGCCTAGTTCGCTCGTATTGTTTTCGCCAAGAGAGCGCCTCCTTCATCGTGATCCGACCATCCAACAACGGCATTCCATTTTCATGCCATGTCCGAATTGTTGAGTAGCCGTACCCCGTCGCCGTTGCCAATTCTTGCAGATTGAGCGCCATGCCCTGCTTGGCACGAGCCCGCACCTCTTCGTCTGAGTATTTCCGTCGCATACCACCTCCAACTTGAAACTTGAGGCTCCGCCCGGCATCTCCAAAGGAGACACAGATACAAACGAAACCACGACTGACGTTTTGTTTGTGGGCTCTATGCGACTTGGTGACTTCTTAATCAGGCCCCATTACGGTTTAGCCTGTGATCTTTTGCACCAATATATTGGTCGGCCCGAATATGTGGAGACACTAATCCTCTTTTGTGACTCTGTCAATCCGCTGGCATATGATCCAACTCGCGACTGAATACTGCATTACTTTTAAGGTGGCGAGCTTTGGCCGCACAACACCATTTGCTCTTGCCTCCCAAACTCACAGCTAAGCATAGTGGCCCTGAGCTTTACATTTATGAGGGTTCCACCCTCATGCTCCGGTTGTTCGGAAAATCACCCACACAGATAAAAGAGTTGTTAGCCCGCTGCTCGAGCCATATTTTTATGACGAGATGACGACCGCGTACCTTCCATCACAATTAGCGTCATCAACACTAGCTTTCGTTGGTAAGAGCCTTTTTTGTAAACCTGTTTATGGATGGGGATGGAGCTACTTTGATGATTGCCCACCCGGAACAGTCCCTGAACCATTTCACTTCCATCTCGTAGAACTTTTTAAATGGAATGGGGTACTACGTGGGGGCTTTGGTATCGTTGCCGAAATAGAGCACCGGTATCATGGTAACTGGGTTACCTTCTACACACGAGGCAGCAAAGTCTATGACTTGTACAACGGCTACGACTTTTCATGTAATGTCTCGTTTTTTACTGAAAAACCCAACCTGCGCCCTGCCGAAGAATACCCTGAATGGGCAGCGAATTGGCCACTTCTCGACATCGCCACCAATCCCAAGGACCGCTTGGAGCATCACTTAGCTTTTGGGTTTGGTGACATTGCCGCCAACGAGGATGTTTTGTTGGAGAGAGATACGATGAGGAAGATGCAGTTTACCCCACTGAAAATTCTCCCACCAGAACCACCGACCGACCCAGCCCAACGAGATGGCTAGCATTATTTCAAGAGCGATCTTAAAACGGATCATCTGAGTCTTCAGAATCAACAGCTGGCGAAATACACCATGACGCAGCCGGTGGTTCCCCCGCCCAAGTAGTTTTACACCAGCCACCCTTGGAAGTTCGGTAACATCCTATATCAAGAAGGGGACTAGTCGTGTGCCTCTCCGGCAAGACGAATCCGAGAGAAACGGTATTTTCAGGTATTGGCATTGAGTGGATCTTGTCCCGATTTTTCCAATACCAGTCTGGCCCGATAACCTCGCGCAGGAGATCGAGGGGGCTCTTGCCGTCCGCAATCCACTTCTCCGTTGTTTGACGGCCCAGACGCCAGTAACAGAACTCGCGTAGCTTGATCCGCGACTGGACCGCATGAACCGTGCACCGTGCCCGCCGCCGGTAGACCATCCGAAACCGCTTCCGTGGGTCAATGTAGCGGACGAGACTTTTGTTCTGCCATTCAGGCGGGCGATGCTCGATCCCCTTAACGACATACTTAGCCAGGTACACCGCAATCGACTCGGCATTCTGGCGGGTTGGCAGAAAGTGAGCCGTGCCCATGACCTCGTTTGACGTGCCGTGTTGCGACCGACAATAACAGTTCCATGTCTGATACAGGAATGCCTGAATTTCGCGCAGCGCAGGGTTGCCAGAGTATTTCGCCAGCATCCACCTCTTCCCTCTCCTGATCCACCGTGCGCCCGTCCTAACGTCCTTCGCGACGTACATGAAGCAATGGGCGTGAGGAGCCCCCCGCATTTGCGCCTCAATGACCGTGATGGCATTTCCGAAGCGAGGACGGAGGACATTGGTCACGTAACTATTCCAAAGCCTCTGGAACTCTTCCAAGGTGCAGTTACGACGGGTGGTGAAGGTGGCCAAGCCGCACTGATCAATTCCCACCAAGCGAATCACGTTCTCAACATTCACCCGCAGCTCATCCATCAGGGCTGCTTTTCTCTTTATTGAGATATTACGATATAGACTAGTAACGGGCGCCGCCGCGCTTCGCGCGGCTGGCGGCCCGTTCCTGTCCACATTCGCCGTTCTCTCCGGCAAGAGGATACCCGCCCAGGTGGAAGCGTGCGGAATATCGAACTGATCGACGTGCCCAACCTTGGGTTTCAGCAGGTCAGCCCCATACCGAGAGCGCCTTACTTGCGCCTCCGTGAAACCGTGAAAGACTGCCTTTCCAGAGGCAGTTTGGTACGATTTTGGTACAGCCCTCTCAGCTATGAGAGGAGAGCGGGCGGAGGGAATCGAACCCTCGTGTGTAGCTTGGAAGGCTACCGTTCTACCATTGAACTACGCCCGCATTTGATGCGTCCGAGTTAGGGATATTGTCGAACCCTTTGGATAAATGCAATTCGGAATCGAGCCTTCGTGCGTAGCTTGAATAATCGATCACTTCGCGAACGAGCCGACATGGCGACCGATCTCCAGGCGATAGCGGGAGCCGGTGCGGCGCACGGCGGTTGGAGCGCCGAACGTCGTGGAAAGATTTGCCGAGGTCAGCACCTTATCCTTCGGGCCGCAGGCAAGCACCCGCCCTCCGCGCAAAAGCAAGACCTGGCTGAAAAGCGGAACGATTTCCTCGACGTGATGCGTGACCAATACGAGCGTCGGTGCGTGCGGCCCCTTCACGAGCGCGCTCAGGAAGGCGAGAAAGTCCTCCCGCGCCACCGGGTCGAGTCCCGAGCATGGCTCATCAAGGAACATGATTCTCAAACGCGACATCAAGGCGCGTCCGATGAGCACCCGCTGTCGTTCACCCTGGGAAAGATAGCGCCACGCCCGGTCCGTCAGATGCGCGGCCTTCACTCGTTGCAAAACTTGCCGGGCCCGCTTTTCCGTCTCCGCGCCAGCCTTGCCCCAAAAATTAATCTGGGAATTACTACCGGAAAGAATCACCTCGCGCGCCGTTTGCTCCGGCTCGATGCGATGGCCGAGGCTCGAACTCACCAGCCCCACGGAACGCCGCACCTCGCGCCAATCAGCCGCGCCAAAGCTCGCCGATCCGATCCGAATCTCGCCGCTGGTCGGCATCAAATAGCCGGTCAGCGCACTCAGCAACGAGGTCTTGCCCGAGCCATTCGCCCCGAGGATCACCCAATGCTGGCCCAGCTCCACGCGCCAGTTCACTTCGTGGAGAATCACCGCGTCGCGTTCCACTCGCAGCTTTTCGACTTCAAAAATGGGTGATGCTTTTTTCATTTAAAAAATTAGCCGCGAAAGAACACAAAGAGCGCAAAAAGAATAAAAGAACAACCTGTTTTTCTTCCCAAATCTCTGTGTTCTCTGCGTTCTTTTGTGGCAATCATCCGGCATTCCAAGCTTGGCGAAGGGCACTGAAATCATGGCACCGTCTCCGACGGCAGTGCGCCCGCATAGCCGGTCAACTCCGTATAGCCTACGCCCGAAACAGCGGCATTTCCCACTTTGCCCTGGGTCGCGCAGGCGCCCTCCCAATAATCGAGTGCACCCATCTTTGTCAGGTGCAGTTCCTGGTCGGCCATGGCAGGCGTCACGGTCAGATCGGCTAGGTGTCCCGGCACGGTGATGTGCCAGCTCGCGGGATAAACGGTTCCGCTCCGTGGACTCGTCCAAGTACCCAGCTTCTCGATGGAAAAACTCCCCGGCTCAAGCCGCTGCGAAGTTCCGTCCACGTTGACCCATGTGCCTTCCGAGACAGGATCCATCGCGCCCGATTTGTCCCGCATAGCGTAAAGCATGATCTCCTCGTGATCGTCCAATTGCAGGCAAAACCAGTCCCAGCCCACTTGCCCGTCGCCCAGCAGACTGGTGCTGAATTCGTGATCGAACCAACTCTGTCCCGTCACCGAATAGGTCATCTCCCCCACTCGCATTTGCCCGGATGTTTCCAAGCGCGGATAGGAATAATAATAGGACGCCTCGCCTACGCCGTTGGCCTTCCGGCTCAACCCGTTCACGCCCTCCAGCACCAGCGGCTTCACCGGACGCTCCGCGAAATCGATGGCGATGTCGTCCTCGCGCGCAGTGAGCTGAATCGTTCCACGCGCGTCCTGTTTGATCGACCACGGCCCGACCGCCACCTCCATGTGATCAATCGCCGCCTTGGCTTCTCCCAGCGCCCCGCGAGTCACCCGCTCCGCCACATGAAATTTTCCCGCGGACAAATCGCTGATCGTAAAATGGCCAAAGTAAAAATCGCGCACCGCCCATTTGCTATCCGGTTGCGCCGGTGTGAATTGAATCCCCTGCCGGAAGAGCGTGAGTTGATAACCGAACTTATGCGCGAGCGAATCCTGCACGTTGCCGGTGAAGTACCACCACTCGGTCTTGAACGCAGGGTGCGCGCCGTGGTCCCGTGGAAACATCCACGACCACGGCCCGATCGCCTGCTGCCATGATTCGGGCGTGGCGGCGGATTGCGCCTTCAACGGCAAGGCGAAAAAGAGGACCGCCCCGACGATCCGAATCAGGCTCAAGGTCGGATGATTGAAAACAGCCTTCCTCATATCCTGACCTGGAATTCCGTTTATTCCGTCAGGGCAACGACGGTTTTAGGACAGCTATAAGATGGCGCCAAGGACTGCCGTTACCTGTTTAGGGTTGCTCACATCCGACAGGCGCTTGATCTCTTTCCCCTGAGGGTCATAAATTACCACGTTAAGCTGATCGTAAACGCTGTCCCAACCCAAGGCATTCAACGTCGAGCCACTAAAATCAGGGATGATCGGACCGGAATTACCCGACACGCCGGCCTTCTTCAACCGCGCGGCCTCCTTGCCCTCCTCATCCCGAATGTGGACGCGCACGATGCTGCGCATTCCCGGGGGCACACCACCGCGTAAATCAACGACGCTCACAAATTCAAAATTGGAACGGCCCCGGTAGGGATCAAGAGCCAGCGTCATTTTGCGCGATTCCGCCTCTAAATCTGCATTCGTGTACAACACGAGGGTATAATGCCCAGTGCCATTGACCGTCACCGTCTTGCCATTCGCATCCAGTCCGGTGATCTTGGCCGGGGCGCCAGCCATGGCCATCTTGGGTGATAAAATACCAACGCTCAGCGCGAGAACAGCGCACGCGCGCAAAATAGAAACATTAAAGCTACGAGCCATCACGCATACTAGATAACCAAGGTTCAAAATCAATCGGAATTCCCGTGGCGCGTGGTTAAGCGCGATAAGGTAGTCTCCATGAAAATGACTTCCCATCAAAATGGCTCTATCGCGCGCCTTCCAACAGATTAAAAATTTAAATAAACTTCTCTTTTGGGATTGTTGCTTCTAGTCAAGTGTTCCACCTTCAAATTGATCATGAAAAAACTCGGGCCAGTCGCCATCATCGGAGCCGGACTTTCCGGCCTGAGTTGCGCCCAGGCCCTGCGCGACGCCGGAGTCACCGTCCGCGTCTTTGAAAGTTCATCGGTCGTCGGGGGGCGTTGCGCCACCCGACTGTGGCAGGGACACCTCGTCGATATCGGCATCCAATACTTCACCGCGCAGTCGACCGAATTCAAAAAAGAACTTCTCACCCGCCTACGCCAGTTTCGCCCCATTATCTCGCCCATCCTCGATCACGACAATAAAGTGGTCGTCAACCCGACGGGCCCTCGCTTTTACGTTCTTCAGGGAAACAATTACTTCGCCCACATCCTGTCGCAGGGACTCGACATCCGCCTGAACACCCGGGTTGAAACCATCACCTTTTCTTCCTCCGGTGTCGAATGCCTCGGCGAACCCTTTTGCGCGGTCGTCAGTTCCTTGCCCGGCCCCCTCACCGCCCGTCTTTTTGGCCTGCCCCGTTCGCCCGTCGAATATGATCCGTGTCTCGTTGCCCTCATGGAGTACGCCGGAAAGGATTACTCCCGCGAATGCTACGCCCGCGTCCAACCCGATGGCAGTGAGCCGCTCCTTTCCAGTCATTGCGAAAATAACAAGGTCGGGCGCGTCGTCGGGGACAAGAGCGTTTTCGTGGCCCAGGCGTCACCGCGTTTCAGCCGCGAATACGCCGATGCACCGCCCGAAAATTATCTTCCCAGGCTCGTGCATGAACACGAAAAATTGTGGCGCATTCCGTCCGGCCAATGCACGGCCAGTTCCAGTCATCGCTGGCTCCACGCCCGCCCCATGGAGGCGCATCGCCACCGCGTCGATCTGCCCCATGGCGCCTTTAACTGCGGGGATAGCCGCACCGATTCCACCGTCGAGCATGTCTGGCTGGATGGCCGCAAAGTCGCGAGGGAAGTTCTCTCCTTTCTCTCCGAAAATTCCAACTAAGGTAGCCCGCGATCGCCGAGCGCGGCTCTGCGCCTCTGACCGTCGCCCGGCGATCGACGGCTACCTACCTCGCCCTCGGAGAAAAGCGCACCATCCAGCAAGCCCCGATAATCAATGACCATGCGCACGCCTGCGCCCAAAGCAAAATCGCAATCACCGATCCCAGTGCGATGTAAGCGGCGTTGGTCTGCATAATCTTGGGCAACACCGTGACAAAAAGAAGACTGCACGCCACCCATCCGCAGGACGCCAGGAGACTCCCCTCCACGATCAGGCTCGTTCTAAATCGTTTCGCCGAAACCAAATAATAGGTCATGAAAAACGTTCCAAAGAGAGCCGAGATCACCACCAGTACCTGCACGACGTTCACCAGGTCCTTGGTGACCGTGGAAAACACAAATTGATTCAACATATTCCGCAACACCGACGACTCCACCGCTGAAATTGAAATCAGCAGCAGGAGGAGCATCCAGATAATGAGCAGCGCGATGGTTTTCACGATGACTCTCCATGTCCAGCTTTGCGGGCGGCGCGGATCGTCGAAAATGAAAACCAGCGTCCGGATGATCTGCTCCATCAGGCTGAACGAGGTGTAAAGCGCGAGGATCAAGCCGATCGGAATAAATCCTCCGAGGGAGGAACGCTCCACCGCCTCAAAGCTTCGCTGGGTCACGATCTGGCTTCCCATCGGAATGATCTCGTTGAAGACACGCACAAAATCATGGGCGTAGCTGCCACCCAAATTGAGTTGCGTGGAGAGCTGCATGCCCAGCACGAAGGTCACCGCCAGAAAGGGCACCATCGAAAGCACGACGTTAAAAGCCAGTGCCGCCGCATAGGTGGAAAGCCGGTCAGACTTCGTAATGAGAATCGGCCCGTAAAGCCAGTTGAACATATTCAGCCGCAACCTGCATCGTCTCCGCCAAATTGGCAATAGATTCTCCTTAAAAGGCCACTGATTTTGACGGAATTAACGGAATGATTCACTTTTCAAGAAAAGGCTGGATGCTCCCCATGCGCGCAATCTCCTTGCCGAACTCCGTACTCATGAAATCCGGCTTGGGAAGATCGCTATCTGTTTTTTGTCCCCAATCCTGTTAATCTTGTCAAAAATCCCCCCATGCCCAGCTACTTCATCACCGGTACAGACACCGGAATCGGCAAGACTTGGCTCACCTGCTGGCTCACCCGCGCCTGGAGGCAGCAGGGCCATAACGCCGCCGCGCTCAAACCCATCTCCAGCGGTGATCGCAGCGATGCGGAATTTCTGCGCGAAGCTGCCGACAACGTCCTGTCCCTCGACGAAATCAATCCCATCCATTTCCGCGAACCCGCCGCGCCGCTCCTCGCCGCCCGTGTCGAAAATCGCGACATCGATTTTCCCGCCCTCAATCGCAGCATTGCGACGATGAGTTCGCACTTCTCGCATCTGGCGGTCGAAGGCGTGGGCGGCTGGCGCGTGCCTCTCGCGCCGAATTATGAAGTCCGCGACTGGGCCCGCGATCTCGCCCTGCCCGTGGTGGTGGTCGCGCTCAATCGTCTCGGCGTTCTCAATCACACCCTTCTCACCGTCGACAGCATCCGCGAGACAGGGCTTATCTGCGCCGCCGTCGTCGTCAATGCCGGACCGGATCCGTCACCAGACCTCGACCTCGCCCGGCGCGACAACGTCCTCCTCCTGGAGTCCCTTCTTCGCCTGCCGGTTTTTGAGTTTGATGGCCGCGCTCAGGCCTCGGGCCGCGTCCCCGTCTGCCTCGGAGGACGCGAAGAGACTTAGGTTCGGATTGATATCGTCGCCGCAACGGGGCTCGACTCCCGCCGCCAGCTTTTCCGCCGCCACTCCCGCGATCATTCCCGCGTTGTCGGTGCATGACGCCGCATCGGCCAGCACGAGATCGATACCCGCCTCATAGCAGGTGAATTCCAATTCCTCGCGCAGCATCTTGTTGCAAAGCACACCACCCGAAACCGCCAGCCGTTCCACTCGCGACTGCGCCACCGCCGCCACCGCTTTGCGCACGAGCACATCGACCACAGCCTTCTGGAACGAGGCGCACAAATCGTAGGCCCACTCCGGCTCCGTTTGCATCTGCGGGCTTTTCTCGTAAAAGAAACGCACTGCCGTCTTCAGTCCGCTAAAGCTGAAATTCAAATTGTCCCGTTCCGGAAAACTGCGTGGCAATCCGAACGCCTCGGGGTTTCCCTTCAGCGCCATCTTCTCGATCTCCGGTCCGCCCGGATAAGGCAAACCTATCAGTTTCGCCACTTTGTCGAACGCCTCGCCCGCCGCGTCATCCACCGTCGAACCGAGCTTCAGGTAACGGTCCCAGCCCAAGGCATGCACCAGCAACGTATGCCCTCCGCTCGCGATCAGGCCAACAAATGGAAACTCCACGGCGCGTCGATTCGCCAGAAACGGCGAGATAAGATGTCCCTCCAAATGATTCACCCCGATCATCGGCTTCGACAACGCAATCGCCAGTGCTCGCGCATACGAATGTCCGATCAGGAGCGATGAGGCGAGCCCCGGTCCCTCCGTCGCCGCCACCGCATCGATGGCATCCAGCGAAAGATTGACCTCCTTCATTACCTGCGGCACGAGCAGCGGCAGGTTGCGCAAATGTTCGCGCGTCGCCATCTCCGGCACCACTCCGCCGTAAGGACGGTGCAGCTCAATCTGCGAACTGATCACCTGCGCGAGAATATCGGTCGACCACGGATTGGTCTCCACCAATGCCACGGCCGTCTCATCGCACGAAGTTTCGATCCCCAGGACACGCATCGTTCTACCCTAATCCGTTTTCACATCCTTGGGAAGCACAGGCAACAATCCATCGGGCACCGCGTCGGTCTTCTTTTCTTTTAGGGCGGACTTTGCCCTGGCCAAGTTGTTCTGTGCGGCGGTGAAGTTTGGATTCAACCGCAAGGCTTCCTCGAACTGCGCGATGGCTGCGTCTACCTGCCCCTTTTGGATCAGCGCAACGCCGAGATTGTCGTGAAGATCGGGCGATTCGGGATGGATCTTGAGGGCCTGATTGTCCTGCGCGATCGCCTCGTCAAAAAGCCCCTGGTGGGCGAGGGCCACGCCAAGATTAATGAGGACCTCGAGATCACCAGAGTTTTCCACCAACGCCTCACGGTATTGCTCGATCGCCTTGTCCAGTTGCCCCTGCCTCGCGTAAGCATGGCCGAGATTGGCATGAACCTGTGACGACCCCGGCGACTTAAGAAGGGCCGACTGGAATTGCTCGATGGCCTCGTCAATCTTTCCCTGCTGCGCGAGAGCCATGCCAAGGTTCACGCGAGCGGTGATGTTGGTGGGATCAATCTTCACCGCTTGGTTCAGTTGGTCGATCCCCTCGTCCAGCCGTCCCGTTTGGCAAAGCGCAATACCCAGGCTGCAGTGGGCGTCATCATCTTCGGGATCGATCTCGAGCGCCTTTTGGAAAAGCGCCATGGCCTCACCGGGTTCTCCCTTGCGCAAATGAATCATCCCCATGCTGATAATCGCGCAGGAATTACCCGGCTCGATTACCTGCGCCTGCCGATAGTGGTCCATGGCCTCATCGAGTCGCCCTTGCCGAAAATAGGCCAAGGCCATGCTGTTCTGCATCAGCGTTGAATGCGGACTCTTCTGAAGAGTGTCCTCGCACAGGGAAAAATCGTTGGCGAAAACTGCCTGGCGTTTCACCGTCAAGATAGTCAACGGCACAAGCGCCATGACGCAACACACAATTGCAATTCCATATCCCCATCGCAGCCGCAGCGTCATGAGGAGCAGCGCTGTCAGTTGCAGGGCCAGGCCCGCGAGCGGCATATAGTAGAAGCGATCGGCCAGGATACAATAGAGCGGCACGATGTTGGAAACCGTCGAGAGCCCGATCCACCACATGGCCACGCCCATCGCGCCAATCCGACTCCTGACCGCCAGCCAAGCCTGGAGCGAAATCACCACGAGCACAATGGTAACGGCCACCGGCGTGGTGGGCAGGCTCATATCTTCCAAGACATAATCGGCCGAAAGATGCGCGGGCCAAAGCAATTGCCCCATCATAAAAACCCAGAGTTGCGGTTGAATCACGAGCAGTTGCGAAAACGATCCGCCAAGATACTCCTGCTTAAGCTGCCGTGAGACCCCGAGGTGCAGAATGGTCGCCACCACTGCCACCGTCACGACCACGGCAACCGCTAATAAAACCAACCATGGTCCTTTCTTTTCTCCACGACGAAACAAGAACCAATACACGATCATCAGGAGCGCGACCGCGATCCCCGATTCCTTGCACAGCACCGCGCCGACAACGCAAAGCAAGGCCACCATTCCCAGCGCCAACGATCTTTTTTCCCCATCGGGACGAAAAGCCATTGTCGCGAGCAGTCCCACCAGGGAGAAAAAAGTCACCAGTAGATTGGAGCTGAAACTGACCTCCGCCACCGATTCGGTCGCAATCGGGTGCAGGGCGAAAATCAACGTCGCCGCCGCTGCGGCCCACTGGGCCTTCAACCTCTTTTTCGCATCCCAACCTCCCGCCTCGACCGCAATCAAGCGACGCAACAGAACGAAAAGCAGGGCCACATTCGCCGCATGTAGAAGAATGCTATCGAGGTGATAACCAAACGGCTGCTTGCCCCATAGTGCGGAATTGAGCATGAGGTAAAACATTTCGCCCGGGCGATCCGCGAGCATCAGGTTCAGGCCGAGTACCGTCGGCGAGAAGAGCGTCGGCAAATTGGAAAGCGAAGTGACAAAGCCCTCGTCGATTTCCAACCGCGCATCGGAAACAAAATCCGACTTGAGCGAGGGCAAATAGACCGCGAAGGCGATCGCCGCCAGGAGAAGAGGCATCCAGGCCGCGGAAAGCACCTCCTGAAAAGACGTTTTCGAAATCAAGCCCGTCTGCTCCCGCGATGGCGACGAATCGGTTTTCGGGACCGGTTTGTTTTTCTTGGATCGTTTCGCCATGCAGCCCGATAGATATAAATCGATTCGAGACGCGGCGCAATGCGTGCGTACCCGGAACAGCAGGCATGACAACCTATCGCTAATTAATAGCAACCGAGCGGCAGCGGAATTTTTTTAAATCGGCTAGGTCTAGTTCCATGAAGAAACTTACGTTGATCTGTTTAGCCGTCGCCCTGGCGATGCCCCTCGCCCTCCGGGCAGGCGATGATATGGCCTCCGTGCCCGCCGACCTGAAGGCGCCTGCCAATGCTTCAACCACGCTGGCCGCAAGTTCCAAGTTCGGCATGTTCGACTGGCTGGACAAGCGCAGCTCTTACGGACAGGGCGTTTATCCCGAGCCCTTCCTCGTCGATGACACCGACCTCGAAGTCAACGAAGCCCGCCTCGATTGGCAGTACAGCAAATCCGGCGGCACCGATCATTCCAACCTGCTGACCGGCGAAGTCGAAAAAGGTTTCGGCCAGTTGACCCTTGAAGTGGAAGCCCCGTTACAAATCGATAACGCTGGCGACGGCAGCAAGTCGGCGGTGAATTTTGGCAACGTCGATGTCGGTGCCCGCATGCCCTTTGCCGATTATGTCGCACCGAGCGGCAACTGGGACACCACGTTTGGCGTGGCGATGGAAATCGGCATTCCCACCGGCTCGGCCATTGCCGAGACCACCGAAGTCGTTCCCAAGCTCTTCAACGATTTGCGGATCGGCGATCACTTCACCCTGCAATCCATCTTCGGTTACTCCACGTTCGTCGGCGCACACGACGGCGTCGGTGGCCAGCAGACCTTCGAGTACGGTTTCGTTGCCGGTTACACGATCACCCACGAGCAAATTGCCATCCCCGGCCTGATGCAGCTCATTCCCATGTTCGAATTGAATGGTGCCAAGTCGTTAAATTTCACCTTCGCCAACGGCCTGACCGCCGATGCGGGATTCCGCGCCAACTTGAAGCCCATTGGAAACATCCAACCTCGGCTCGGTGCCGCCTATGTGTTCCCGCTCGATGCCACCGCCCGCGATGATCAACATTGGGGCGTCGTGACCAGCTTGGTATTCGAGTATTAAGCTTGAGCAGATAATTCCTTAGCCGATTAACCATGAACATCAGTCGCCGAGAATTCCTGATGCTCACTGCAGGTGCCGTCGCCTGCGGATCCCTGAACGTAATCGCCAGCGACGGTCCCGCGCAAACGGTGGACGCGGGCCCCGCTGGCAACTTCGCCGCCGACGGCGTTTACGACACCTACAAAGACCTCGGCTTCTTCATCGTGCGCCGGGGCGGACAACTCTTCGCACTCTCCTCGATTTGCACGCATCGCAACGTCACACTCAAAGCCCAATCCGATTGCTCCTTCTATTGCAAACGCCACGGCTCAACCTTCGCCCCCAACGGCCACGTCACCCAAGGCCCAGCCAAGCGCAATCTCCCCGTACTCGCCACCTCCATTAACGCCTCAGGCCATCTCCTCGTCAACATTCCTGCGGTTTAATGTAGCGGCGGTCTATAACCGTCGTCTTTTACCTCCGTGGTAGCCGCCGCTGTCCCTAGCGGCGGACGCCTTCCCTCCGTGGTAGCCGTCGCACTCTGTGCGACGGTTCGGGTGGCCCGGACTACTTGTTGTCCGGGTGCGCGAAGCGCACAGGGGGTCGTCTCGGACTTTCACGTTCCTCGATCCCAAACTCCATCACGCGTGCGTGTTTAGGAACGCACTTGCTGAGGCAACTCCATTGCCGATCAACTACTGCGCCGCACCCGGCGTCACCGAACTATCCGCCGGTTTCTGCGCGGGCGCCTTCGCCTCCGTAGTAGTCTTCGGTGCGGCATTCAGCGCCGCCTGCCGCTCATTATAAATACGCACACTCCGCAGCGAACTCACCGCGCGTTCGAGTTGCCGGTCCTGCGCCTTAGCCACTTCGGCTTGCTCTTCCGGAGTCAGCGGACGCTTCTCCTGGGCCAAGTCAACGCGCCGCGCCTCCTCATCGGTAACCGGAACGCTAATGTCCGGCGAAATCCCAACCCCATGAATCGATTTCTTATCCGGCGTATAATACTTCGCCATCGTCAGACGCAACCCCACGCCATTGCCCAGCGGTTGCACCGTCTGCACGGATCCCTTCCCAAAAGTTGTCTCTCCGACCAAAATCGCCCGGTTCAAATCCTTCAACGCGCCCGCCATAATCTCCGCGCCACTCGCGCTATAGCCGTTGATCAACAGCGCAATCGGATAAGCGGGATGATCCCGATGCGTCCGCGCGCGAAACTCCTGCGACTGGTCCGCCACGCGTCCCCTCGTCGAGACAATCACCGTGTTCGCGGGCAGAAATTTCCCCGCCACATCCACCGCCGAGTCCAGCAGTCCGCCCGGATTATTCCGCAAATCGATCACCAGCGCCTGCATCCCATCGTGCTCAAGCCCCTCCAACGCATGGTCCATTTCATCCGAGGTGTTATCGCTAAATTCCTCGATCCGCACATAACCGATCTTGTCCTGCCCCGCCAAAGTTCCCGGCAACATGTGCGCATCCTTCACCGACGCCACCTGAATCGTCTCCCGCGTCAGCTCCACATCGAAAACCGTTCCACCATTCGGCGCACCTGCCGTCGGACGCAGCAGCGTCAGGTCCGCCTTCTCGCCCGGCACACCCTTGAGCGCCTTCTCGGCCGCGGCCAGCGTCATCTTTGCCGTGCTCTTGCCGTTGATCTTCAAAATGTGATCGCCCGGCATCAACCCCGCGCGACCGCTCGGCGAATCCTCCATCGGCGAAATAATCACCAGCGCGTTGTCCTTGATCCCGATCACGATGCCCAGCCCGCTGAACTCGCCCTTCGTCTCGCGCTGGATGTCCTGGAAATCCTCCTCGTCAAGGAACTGGCTGTGCGGATCAAGCGACGCCAACATTCCCTTCAACGCCGCGTAGGTCAGGTCCTTGTAACTCGTCTTGCTCTCATCGACATAATCCTGCCGGATCAATTGCATCACCCGCGCAAAAAGCAGCGTCGATTCATAACTCTCGTCCGAAGGCGTATCGCCTGTGGCCGAACGCCCGCTCTGCCAACCTATTAGACCGGTCAGCAGCATAAAAGCCGCCAGCAGGAAAGTGAGACGCGCACGAGCCATAAACAGACCCAACATACACAACTTCCCCCTCTTTACGAGACCAAAGCCGCAGAGAGAATCCGTGGTAGCCGCCGATGTCCCCATCGGCGGATGTTTCCTTACGAGGTAGCCGTCGACCTCCGGGCGACGATCCCCTTGCCCCCGGTAGCCGCCGCAGGCCCGGCAGCGGTGCCTCCCCTTCCGGGGTAGCCGCCGATGTCCCATCGGCGGATGCCCTCCTCCAGCCTGTAGTGTTGGTCTATAACCGTCGTGCATTCCCCATCATTCCCAAACTCCATTCAGAAATACCTCATTCCCTCAACGACATTTCATTCGCACTGATTTGGATCATTGCTGCAAGGCATTGGCCTATCGCCTTGATCATTCTTTAGCCATAACAGAAGAGTTTCCTTGGCGTTAGACAGCCAGTGCGCAACATGGAATTGATGAGAGCCATGCTGCCCCCGTCTCTGATCGCTCTGGTGCTTATTGCCCTTGGCCTCCAAAACGTCAGGCCTCAGGCCCCAATTGTAACGGCTCAGCACCCTCAGACCCTACCCGGTTCCGATCTAAAGGCCGCCGACCTCATTCTTCAGGCCGATGCCATTATTGTGGCCAAACTCATCAAAATCGGCACCGAAACTACCTCGGGCTCACAACTCACAATGCATGAGAACCAAGCTCAGGAAATCCAATTTCTTCGAGGTGGAACTCAAAGCCCTCTGGAAATTGACATACCAATCAATCTTGCAAAGAGCGAAATAAAACCAGCGACTGAAACATCGTATATTTTCTTTTTGGCCAAGAACCACATACGTCCTTCGGCGTGGGCAATGGATCCCTACGATGCCATCAAGCTTCTGAGCGCTACTGACACCAATATCGCGGAGGTAAAGCGTCTAATAACGCTCCCAAAAAATTATCATCAACTTAGTGGAAGCCGAATGAAAATGAGCGATGCCATATCAAAGTCGAATTCCATTTTCGCAGGTACAGTCATCAACATCGGAGCCGCCGATTTAGGACCGCCGGGTGTAACGGAATATAATGGGGTTTCCGTTAGAATCTCACGATTGTTTCGTGGTCCCGTGGCAAATCCGCTCATGATTGATCTCAATGTCATATTTGATCCCCACGAAGATCCACCGAAGGCCGGACAATCCTATCTTTTTTTTGTTGATAGAGGATCAGTGAATATCGAAACCAATAAACTCCTTCCCGCCACAAAGGAGAATATCGCGCAAGTTGAGAAGATGTTGCCTGCCTTACCCACACAAAACACTTCTCCCATCTGCGATGATCTTGATCTTCAAGACGCACTCGTGACAGCAGATGCCATTTTCGAAGGGCAATTCAATACCTCCGGCACACCGGATCAAAGCGACCTATTTTCGTTTGCTTTCCCAACGCCACATCTCTGCAACGTCGGAATCAAGACCTCCCACGTTTTTCGTGGAACCGTCCCCAACCAGACTACGGCTACAGTTTTCATTAATAATCAGTCACCCGCCTCCAGTCTGTCTGGAACCTATATATTCTATTCCCGAAACGGCAATCCAGGAGACAAAGATCCTTGGACTATTCTAAAGGCTTTACCCGCAACGGATGAAATTCGCCTACTGGTCACGAACTCAATCCTACCGCCTACAGATTCGGTTCTATGTGGAAGTACAATTAAACCCGAGGAAGTCCTTGGCCGTGCTGACGCAATTTTGATTGGCGAAGAAATCAAATCCGTACAGCCAACACTTTTTTCAGTCAAAGTTTTCAAGGTTGTTCGCGGCTTGGTCTCCAAAGGAAACATCTGGATCAATCAGTCAGTTGATTCTTCTAATCATGAGACGCTCGTTCCTGAAGGGAGTTCATGCATTTTTTTCCTGGGCAAGACCGATCCCTACAACACGAATCACTTCAGTGTCCTCAAAGCTATGCCAGCCTCGCAGGAGAACATTGAGCAGATTGGCAAGTTGGCTGCAGAGATACCCGGTCCCAAAGGACCGGAGGATTATAACGATGGGAAGATAAAGATTCACATCGCACCAGACGCTAATAATGATTAAGCACAAGTGAACTCCTAGTTGAAGAAAAGCCCCAACTAATCCATTGACGCATCCAGATGCGTCGATATGTTTATCTCTCCAATGCCCGACCAGACTCTTCATCCCCTCGAAGCTTTACTACAAAAGCGCATCGTCATCATCGACGGGGCGATGGGCACGACCCTGCAGCAATACAAACTCACCGAGGAAGATTTCCGCGGCGAGCGCTTCAAGTCGCACCACAAGGACCTCAAGGGCAACGGCGATCTCCTCGTCCTGACCAAGCCCAACGTCATCGCCGAAGTCCACCGCAGCTTCCTCGAGGCCGGGGCCGATATCATCGAGACCGACACCTTCAACGCCCAGACCATTTCCCAGGCCGACTACGACCTCGAGGCCATCGTCACCGAACTCAACGTCGAGGCCGCGCGTCTCGCCTGCCGCGTCCGCGATGAATTCGTCGCCGCCAATCCAGGCCGTCAATGCTTCGTCGCCGGATCGATGGGCCCCACCAACCGCTCCGCCTCCATCTCCCGCGACGCCAACGATCCCGGCGCGCGCGGCGTCACCTATGTTGAACTCGTCGCCGCCTACAAGCAACAAGCCCTCGGCCTGATGGAAGGCGGCTGCGACACGCTCCTCGTCGAGACTATCTTCGACACGCTCAACGCCAAGGCCGCGCTCTTCGCGGTCGAGGAAGCCTTCGAGGAAATCGGTCGCCGCATTCCCGTCCAGATTTCCGTCACCATCTTCGATTCCGGTCGCACGCTCAACGCGCAAACATTGGAAGCTTTCTGGATTTCCGTCGCGCACGCCAAGCCGCTCAGCGTCGGCATCAACTGCGCTCTCGGCCCCGACCAGATGCGCCCGTACATCGAGGAATTCTCCAAAATCGCCACCTGCTATTTCAGTTGCTATCCCAACGCCGGCCTGCCCGATCCGCTCTCGCCCACCGGCTTCCCGCTACTGCCAGAAGACATGGGCCCGCTCATGCGCGACTTCGCCGAGCAAGGCTGGCTCAACATCGCGGGCGGCTGCTGCGGCAACACCCCCGCGCACATCAAGTCCATCACCGAATCCCTCCGCGACGTCGCCCCGCGCAAGCTTCCTCCACCTCCACTGACGTCCCAATACGCCGGACTTGAACCCCTCACGCTCCGCCCCGAAATCCCCTTCACCCTCATCGGCGAGCGCACCAACGTCACCGGCTCGCCCAAGTTCGCCAAGCTCATCCTCGAGGGCAAACTCGACGAGGGCATCACCGTCGCGCGCCAGCAGGTGGAAGGCGGCGCCGCCATCATCGACGTCAACTTCGACGAAGGCATGCTCGACGGCGAAAAGTCGATGACCCGCTTTCTCAACCTCATCGCCGCCGAACTCGAAATCGCCAAGGCCCCGATCATGGTCGATAGCTCCAAGTGGAGCGTGATCGAAGCCGGACTCCGCTGCATCCCCGGCAAGCCCATCGTGAATTCCCTCAGCCTGAAGGAAGGCGAGGAAGCTTTCCGCGAACGCGCCAAGCTCGTCCGCCGTTACGGTGCCGCAGCCGTCATCATGGCCTTCGACGAAAAAGGCCAGGCCGATTCCTACGAGCGCCGCGTCGAAATCTGCACACGCGCCTATAATATATTAGTCAACGAAGTCGGCTTCCCCGCCGAGGACATCATCTTCGATCCCAACGTCCTCACCGTCGCCACCGGCATTGAGGAGCACAACAATTACGCCGTCGATTTCATCGAGGCGACCCGCTGGATCAAGGCGAATCTTCCCCGCGCGCGCGTCTCCGGCGGCATCAGCAACATCTCCTTTTCCTTCCGCGGCAATAACCCGGTGCGCGAGGCGATGCATTCCGTTTTTCTCTTCCACGCCATCAAGGCCGGACTCGACATGGGCATCGTCAACGCGGGCATGCTCGCCGTTTACGAGGACATCGCGCCCGACCTCCGCGAGCGCGTCGAAGACGTCATCCTCAATCGCCGTCCCGAGGACGGCACCGAGCGCCTCGTCACCTTCGCCGACAGCTTCAAGAAGGTCGACAAGACCGAGGCCAAGGAAGAAGCCCAATGGCGCTCCCTCCCCGTCGAGGAACGGCTCAGCCACGCGCTGGTCAAGGGCATCGTCGACTACATCGACGCCGATACCGAAGAGGCCCGCCAGAAATATGCCACACCGCTTGAAGTCATCGAAGGCCCGCTGATGAACGGCATGAGCGTCGTCGGCGATCTCTTCGGCGCCGGAAAAATGTTCCTCCCGCAGGTCGTCAAAAGCGCGCGCGTCATGAAAAAGTCGGTCGCCTACCTCATGCCCTACATGGAGGAGGAAAAGAAGCGCACCGGCAACAAGCAAGCGCAGGGCAAGGTGCTTCTCGCGACGGTGAAGGGTGACGTCCACGACATCGGCAAGAACATCGTCGGCGTCGTGCTCGCCTGTAATAATTACGAGGTCATCGATCTCGGCGTCATGATCTCGAGCGAGAAAATTCTCGCCGCCGCGAAGGAACTCGGCGTCGACGTCATCGGCCTGAGCGGACTCATCACACCCTCACTCGACGAGATGGTGCATGTCGCCAAGGAAATGGAGCGCGAAGGCTTCAAACTCCCGCTCCTCATCGGCGGCGCGACGACGAGCAAGGCCCACACGGCGGTAAAAATCGCCCATCACTATTCCAACGCCACCGTCCACGTCCTCGACGCCTCCCGCGCCGTCGGCGTCGTTGGCGCGCTCCTCAGCAATCATCAACGCGACGAGTTCGTGGCCAACAATAAACTCGAACACGAGCGCGCCCGCATCGCCCACGAAAAGAAGCGCCCTTCCAAGCCGCTGCTTTCGATTGCCAAGTCCCGTGACCGCGCCTTCAAAACCGATTGGAACACCGTCGATATCGCCAAGCCCGCCTTTACCGGCATCAAGGTCATCGACGACCTTCCGCTTAAGGAAATCCGCGAGTACATCGACTGGTCGCCCTTCTTCCACGCCTGGGAAATTCGCGGTCGCTACCCCGCGCTCCTCGACGATCCCGAACTCGGCCCGCGCTGCCGCGAACTCTTCAACGACGCCCAAGTCCTCCTCGATCGCCTGATCAACAAACCCATGATCCACGGCAAAGCCGTCTACGGCTTCTTCCCCGCCTCATCAGGCGCCTCCGTGGTAGCCGCCGCTGTCCCTAGCGGCGGATGTTCCCCCGACGACATCATCCTCTACACCGACGAATCCCGCACCAAAGTCCTCACCGTCATCCACACGCTCCGCCAGCAAATGGACAAACCCGAGGACCAACCCAACTACGCCCTCGCCGACTTCATCGCGCCCGCCGATTCCGGCCGCAAAGATTATTTCGGCGCTTTCGCGCTGACCACCGGCCTCGGGGTCGACGAAATCGCCCGCGAATTCGAGAAGGACCACGACGATTACAATTCCATCCTGACCAAGGCCCTCGCCGATCGCCTCGCCGAAGCCGCCGCCGAATGGCTCCATCGCCAGGCCCGCATCGCGTGGGGTTTTGGTAAGGACGAAAACCTCTCCAACGAAGATCTCATCAAGGAAAAGTATCGCGGCATCCGTCCCGCCCCCGGCTATCCCGCCTGCCCCGATCACACCGAAAAACGCCTCCTCTTCGATCTGCTCCAAGCCGAGAAAAACGCCCAAGTGATCCTCACCGAAAACTTCGCCATGCACCCCGCCAGCTCCGTCAGCGGCTTCTACTTCGGTCATCCCGAAGCCAAGTATTTCGGCGTCGGCATGATCGGTCGCGACCAGGTCGAGGACTACTCCATCCGCAAAGACATGGACATCCCCACCTTGGAAAAGTGGCTAGCCCCCAGCCTCTCCTACGATCCCGACAAGATCGCTCCGACGCCCGCCGCACCAACCGCCGCCCCCTGCGGTTGCGGCACCGCCCACTAGTAAATACGCAAATAACCTTTCCGGCATCCTGAGCTTGTCGAAGGATCAGTTCAGCCTGTAGCGGCGGTCTATAACCGTCGTGCCTTTCCTCCGTGGTAGCCGTCGCACCCCGTGCGACGGTGCCTTCCGTCTTTCATCCACGCCATATCCTGTTACACCACAGAAATGGAACCGGAAGCCATAGGCCGCAGCTACGACCAGATCGCCCGCAAGTGGCAGGAGCTTCCCAATAAATCCTACGGCATCGCCCAGTTCGAGCGCGCCATTCAATTCGTCAAAAATCGCGGCACGGCGCTGGACATCGGTTGCGGCAGCGAAGGCCGCATAATGGATCTTCTCCTCCATCACGGTTTCCACCCCGAAGGCCTCGACGTCTCCGCCGAAATGATCGTGCTCGCGCGGACGCGCCACTCCAGCGTCCCATTCCATCACGCCGAAATCAGCCAGTGGAATTTCTCCAAGAAATACGATTTCATTTCGGCGTGGGACAGCACCTGGCATCTCCCGCTCAAGCTCCAGGAACCGGTGTTGGAGAAAATTTCCGCAGGCCTCGCCCCGGGCGGCGTGCATCTCTTCACCATGGTCGGCTTCGACGAACCGGGCGACCACGGCGACTCCGGTCATATGGGCATCCCTCTCTCCTATGGCACGCTGGGCACTCCGCGCCTGCTCGAACTTCTGCCAAAATTCGGCTGCGTCTGCCGCCATCTCGAATACGATCAATATCCCGAAAAGCACCTCGTCGTCATCGCACAAAAATCTAACTCATGACCACTTCCGAGGACAAACCGCTTTGGCTCCCCCCGATGTCCCTCGTGGTCATCGTTGTGATCATCGGCGCGATTTCCCTCTCTCCGTTTGCCTTCATTCCCTTCAATCTCACCGGCCAAGCCCTGCTGCTTTTCATCGTGCTGCGCCTGTTCTGCTACTGGCCGCCAATGGTCCGCTGGGTAACTTCCATGCCAGTCTTTCACCGCACGATGCTCGCCCTCCTCGTCGGCAGCATGATCCTCGGCCACTACACGCTCAACAGCCGCGCTTATTATCCCTACGTCTCCTGGTTCATCTTCTCCACTGTCCGCGAAGACGACCCTGTCACCTGCCGCGAATTCATCGCCACCACGGCCAGCGGCCAAAAAGTCCGCCTCCTCGTCGAGCAACTTTTCCCCTCCATCGTCCAGATTTATCCGCTCGACGATCCGACCCAGTACTCGCCTGCCCAGCTTGACGAACTCGCCCACGCCATGGCGACCGCTTACAACCAACACCACGCCGACGATCCCGTTCACCGCGTCGATCTCGTCGTCATGGCCGTGAAACTTCACCCGCCCGCCGCCGAATCCCGCGCCCAACCCTCATGCCAGTTGCTCAACCGCTACGACATCTCATCGGCCCGCTAGAACTGCTCCACGAGCAGGCGGGACCGCGATTACTGCGCCTCACCCGCCTCGGCATTTTCGCGCTCTGGATCTTCAAGCTCGCGCTCGATCCCCTCTGGCGTCTCGCCGGGTTGCCTCGCGATCTCTTCCAGCCCATCGGCATCCTCGCCCTGCTCCCCACCGGCACACTCGATAATCTCCTCACCCCGACCGGCCTCACCACGCTCTGGCTCGTCGCGTTGACCGTGCTTGCGGTCGGCCTGACCAACAAAGCCTTCCTCCTCACCTCCACGCTCGCCGCCATTTTACTCACCGCCTACTCCTGCCTCGTCCGCGGATTCGGCCCCGCCGTCCACACCGACACCGTCCTGCTCCTCGCCGTCTACGTCCTCGCCGGTTTCGCGTGGGCCGATTTTTTCCAATCGAAACTCAGCAAACAGAAAACATCTCCCGCCATGTGGAGCTCCTATCCCCTAGTCACCATCGTCGCCATCCTCTGCCTCTCCTATTGTCTTGTCGGTTACAACCGCTTCATTCGCGGCGGCCTCCCTGTTTTCACCGGCGACACCATGGAAGTCTGGGCCATCGACGCCAGCCTCCGCGCCTACTACTTCAACACCGACATCGGCTGGCATATCCCCGAATGGCCGCTCGTCGTGTTCATGCTCAAGGCCGGCCTGCCCTTCATCACGCTTTTTGAAATGACCGCGCCGCTCTGCCTCGTCTCCTCCCACTATCGCTGGATTTTCATCCCCCTGATGTTCTCCTTCCACCTCCTCAGCCTCGTCGTCATGAACATCTTCTTCTTCGATGACATGCTCCTCTATCTCCTCCTCATCGACTGGTCGCGAAAATATCCAGCGATGCGTTCCGCCGGTTCCTAGCTATGGATTCCGGGCCGGAGTTCTCAACAGCACAAATTTGTACGGATCGCGGAACATGTTGATGTCATGCCTGCCAAATAAGGCAGTCGAAGCCGGCACCGTTTCGTTCTCCATGTAGACCGGTGAAAGGACCAGCAGGCTGTTCGGCGGCATGTCCTTCATCGAAAACGGTATTCCCTCGAAACCGAAGAAAAAGTCGTAGGTCCGAGGCGGCAGTCGGTAATCATATATCGCCGCGAGCGCGAACGGATCGACATAAACCTGATCCGCATGCATCGCTTCAATCTGGGCCTTGAACTCGGGCTGCGAAATTTTCGGCCTGAGGTAGAGCAGCGTCGCCATCTGTTCCGTTTTGTACCGGTGATGAAACGCCAGCATGGCCAGGACAAGCACCGCGACAACGCACACCGGGAGGTTGGTTCCCTTGAAATGTAGAACCAGCCACAAAATGACAAATGCCAGGTAGGTATCCAGCCACAAGTTGCCGTTGACAGAGCTGAAAAAAAGAACCATCACGCTGACCAATCCTACGGCCAGGGCCAGCGCCATCTCCCACGTCACTCTCACATCGAAAAGCTGGGGACGACGCACCGCCGTATAAACACCCGCCGTTGCCAGCGCGATCAAGGCAAAAACGCGCAGGACAATATGTGTCTTTTCCTTGAGGAATTCGGAAAACCATCTCGCCGGGGCACCCTTGCTGAAGTCGCTGAACGTCGTCCAAAACAAGCCCAGCTTGAAGTGAATCATCTCCAGGAAAAGCAGTCCCACAAGAGCTCCGGTGACCACGATTCCAGCCATGCGATAGACCGATTCCTTCTTCACGGGATAAGTCAGGTCCGAGCGGAAATAAAGCGCGGCCAGAAAGGCGATCGCGACAAAAGGTGTGAAATTCGGCGTACAAATCACCACCAGCCAGAGGAGGAAACTGCCCAGCAGCCAAGCGCCATACGACCGGGCCCGAAAGATCAGGCCGCCCGCCAGTAACAAGGCCAGGCCCAGCGAATCGGGCCGCATGCCGCATGGATAGAGAGTCGTGACCACCATCAGCGTGAGAATGATCGCGCTGAAAAGTTTCCGCTTCTGGCAATTGAAAAGTCCGATCAGCGCGAAGCTGGCCGCCGCGCCCAGAACGCATTGGAAAAGGCTGAAGGACCAACGGGAAATCCCGAAGGCCTTGATCCACGCCGCAAAAATATAACTGTGCAGCGGCATGTAGACGAAAAAGTTTTCGCGCCCTCCCCAGTGATCGAGAAACGCGCAGTAGGGGCTCGCGAAACCGGCTCCCTGCGACAGGCTGATCGCCGGTCCGCAGAACCAGAGATCGTCCGACATCGGGACGGGGTAATCGCTCAGGAATAGCAGACACCAGATCAACAAGACTATCGCCACGGTCGACTTCATTCGCATGGAGAATGGCCGTCTTCTCCGCCATGTCAACTAACTCGCCTGCTGTCCACCCGCCCCATGCGCCAACGTCAGCAACACATCGGTCTTCGCCAGCGAACCCACCAGATGCCGGTCCCGGATATTGTCGATCACCGGCAACCGCTCCCCATCGTGCCGCGCAAAAACCTCCAGCGATTCCTTCAGCGACGCATCGCTGCTCAGCACCGGGATGTCGTCATGCAAAAGATCGAGTGCGATGACCACCTGCGGCAAATCGGTGTCATGCAGGAACGGCTTGAGATCCTGCAACGCAATCGCACCGAGAAACCGCTGGTCGGCATTGACTACGTAAAGAAACTTGAACGTGTTCGTGGCCAGCGATGCGGCGACCTGGGCAAAACCGGAGTTCCCCAGGACACAGACTGGCTCCGTCTTCATCAAGTCCCGCACATGCAGCAGGAAAAGCGGCTGCCCGGAATGGACTTTGTTGCCGCGAAGCTGCCGCGTATAGACCGACTCGGGGCTCAGGCTCTTCGCCACGAAAAATGCCGACACGCAGGAGAGCATCAGCGGCATGATCGTCGCGTCGTTGTGAGTCATCTCAAAGACAATCAGGATCGACATGATCGGCGCGCGCGTCATCCCGGCCAGGAAACAGCCCATCCCCACCACGGCGTAACTGGCCGGTATAATATGGGCATGAGGCAGCAACGCGCGCAGCCCTTCGCCGTAAAGAGAGCCAATCAGCGCACCGCAGAAAAGAGTCGGCGTAAACACGCCTCCGACCGCGCCGCTGCCCGTCGTGGCCACCGTGGCGAGCACCTTGAGGGCCAGGATGCTGAGCAGCCCCCACCAGACCCAATCGGTATTCAGCACCGATTCGACCACCCCGTAACCGTTGCCCCACACGCTGCCGCCTTTCCAGTCGATCGGTTGATCCAGCGAAAGAAGACCCACCACCAAGCCGCCCAGGCCCAGCTTGAGAATAACCGGCAACGACGTGCGCTTGAACAACAACTCGCCTCCCCGCAATGCGAAGAGAAACACCGGCGCAATCAGTCCAGCCACCACACCGAGCCCCGCGTGCGCGATCAATTCCCAATTCGGCACGATGCCAAAACTGGGCATCCGATAAATCGGCTGCGCGCCCAGGAACTGGCTCGAAATCACGGTTGAGACAACCGACGCGACAATCAGCGGCCCGATACTTTCCATGGCAATCGATCCCAGGACAATTTCCGCCACAAAGAACGCGCCCGTCAGCGGCGCATTATACGCGCACGCGATACCCGCCGCCGCGCCGCACGCCACCAGCAAGCGCAACCGCGCGGGAGAAACTTTTGTCGCGCGTCCGAGCAACGAACCGGCCATCGAGGAAAGCTGCACCATCGATCCTTCCCGTCCAATCGATCCGCCCGAAGAAATCGTGATCAGAGACGAAAGGCTTTTCACCAGCGTGGCCCGTACCCGGATCACGCCATCACCGACCACGACCGCTTCCATAAAATCGGCGGCCCGCCCGACGGCCGATAACCTTTGCCCGAAAAGCAGGATCGCCCCCGCGATCAGCCCTCCTGCCGCGGGTATCAAAAGCCGCGCCCACCAGGGAAGAGTCTCCGGCACGAACTCAAGCGAAATATCCGTATGGAACAGAATTTTTTCGGAATAACTCAATCCCTCGCGAAAAGAGACCGACGCAAAGGCCCCGCAAAAGCCCACGATCGCCGCCCAAAAATAATTGGATTCCCATAGATCACCCGGCCCCCGTTCGGTAATCCAGACCCGCAATCGCAGGAGCTGGACAACAACACGCCTCAAGAAAAGCTTAAGCGGTGTCGCGGAAGGTGCGCCGACTTTGGGGTCTGTCGGCGAAGGGTTATTCATGGTTGCTCTATATATGCTAACCAATCCGCCGCCCGCCGACGATGCAAAACGAATGGACGTCACGCAGTGGAAGATCACTGCCAAACTCCCGCTTGAAAAAAACGCTGTCATCCTGTGCGAAGGCGAATAACCGATTTGCCTTCGCTCAGGATGACAGGCCTTTTAAATTGAGCGTTTTACAGATAATCCAAACCCTGCAACACAGTCTTGGCTAACGTCCCGATACATCCTAGAGTCACCCGCGTGGCATTCATCGAAAGCACCTCGCGGGTCGGGCGTTCACAGGGCGCAAGCATCTTTTGGGGACTCGTCTCCGTCTTTTTCGCCGCCGCCGCCTGCTTTTATTTCTGGAAAAGTCACGAGAACGAAAGCAGCACCAACAAGCTCCGCGATGAAGTCCTCTCCCTGCAGGACGAACGCGACGCCTTGAACGCCGAGAAGGACAAACTTCAAGCCAGCATGAGCGACTCCGTGGGCCAGATGAAGACCCGCGAGGAATTCCTCGATGAAAAGGAGACCAAGCTCGCCACCGAGGAAACCCGTCTCGAAGCTCTGAGCCAGAAGCCGCAAACTCCAACCCAATCGAACTCGTCCTCGATACCCACACCCAAAAAATTCGCCGATGCCCTCCACAAACTCGGCCAGGCCGATGGCGCCGATGTCGTCACGCGCGGAGGCCGTCCCGTCCTGCGCATCCCCAACGCGTCCTTCTTCGCTCCCGGCGATGCCACGCTGAAACCCGACGGTCAGGCCCTGTTGACCCAACTCGCCACCGCTCTTAACAGCCAATCCGACAACTTTGAACTTCGCGTGGAAAGCTTCACCGACACCGACATGGAAGTCCAAAGCCCCGCCGACGCCAAGCCGGACAGTGGCGACAAAAAAGACAAGTCCGCCAAGCCCGCTCCGGCCGATGCCGCTTCAAAAGCTCACTACGCCAATAGCTGGGAATTGACCGCTGCCCGTGCCGTCGCCATCGAGCGTTTCTTTCGCGACCAGACCTCGTTGCCCTTTCAAAATCTTCTGATCATCGCGCGCGGCGATTCCCAGCCGATCACTTCCATCGCAAAAAATCATGCGCGCAATTCTCGGTTGGAAATCACCGTGACTCCCGTGCCCGCCACGTTCCATTCCACCGACACGACTCACTCGTCCACCGATACATCAACCAATTCGCTAACGCCCCCACCGGAACCGCCTGCCCCCGCCAAGGCCAAGCCCAACTCGCCTTAATGGACACTCCCAACGATCTCTCCCAAGCCCCGGAAACGTTCCCAACGCAAGGTCAACGGCGGCTTTTGTGGACCGCCATCACGGCCCTCTCCGTCATCACCACGATCGGCGTCGCTGCGCTCGTTTTCGTGGGATTCACCGCTTTCCTCAGTTGGTCCTACCCGATCCTCCTGCCCGTCGGACTGGCCGTCATCATCGCCCTCGTGCTCGATCCCTTCGTCAACTTCGCCCAGAAGCGGGGTCTTAATCGCGGCAACGCCACACTACTGGTCTGCATACTCGCCGTTGTCGGCTGCCTCATTTTTTGGGCCTTTCTTGGACAGGCCCTCGTCACGGAAACCGGTGGATTTTTCAAGTCGCTTCCACAAACGTTGAACGACGGATTGACGAAATTGCAAGCCGCCGTGGTTCCCGAGGTGCAAATCCCGGACTCATCGCCAACCTTCACCCGAAGGAAGGAAAGCAGCGCGCTGCCCACACCGGCACTGACCTACGAATCCGCAACCAATGCCCCTCCCTCGCCTCCCGCTTTTCCCGATGAACATAAATCGGGCAGGGATACTGCCGAAATTCACGCATGGCTCGCCAGCAACCTGCCCGCCATTCAGGAGACGATTCAGAAAAATATCGCCCACCTCGCCTACACCGCACTCGGCCCGGTGGGGCAGGCTTTCGGCTTCCTCCTCGGCTTCGGCTTCGTCCCGATTTACGTCTATTATTTTCTCGCCGACCAGGCCCAGATCTCCAAACACTGGCATGATTACATCCCGCTGCGCAAATCACCCCTGCGCGATGAAGTCCTCTCCGTCCTGAACGAAATCAACTCCTCGCTCGTCAGCTATTTTCGCGGCCAGATCATCGTCGCGGGATGTAATGGCCTGCTCACCTTCATTGGACTCTGGATCATCGGTATTCCCTACAGCCTCGTCCTTGGCATCATCACCGGGGCGTTGAGTATCGTTCCCTTCCTCGGCATTATTTGCAGCATCATCCCCGCGCTCCTACTCGGCTTTCTTTCCGCCAAGAGCGGTTCCAACTGGCAGTGGATCACTCCGCTTTCAGTCCTCGGCGTCTTTGCCATTGTCCAGATGAGCGAGTCGATGCTCATCACCCCTCGCGTGCAAAGTCACAGCACCGGTCTTCATCCGCTCGCGATTATTCTCGGCATTCTCTTCTGGAGTCTCCTCCTCCCCGGCCTGCTCGGCCCCGTCGTCGCCGTACCACTGACCTGCGCCGTCGTCGTCCTCCTCCGCCGCTACGTCTGGATGGAAATCCATCGCCCGCCTGAACCGGCTTCTTCCTCGTCCTAGCGCCGCTTTTAAAACGCCGTCATCTGCTCGCCTCCGCTCAGGATGACAACCTTTTTAATATCGAGAGTTTTGCAGGCATCTCTGATATAAATCCCCCAGTTCGCCATGGAAACCTATTCCCTCCCCTCCACTGAAATCTCCCTCGACGACTCCTGGGACGTCATCGTCCTCGGCGGCGGTCCTGCCGGTTGCGCCTCGGCCGCAGCCGCCGGAATCGAGGGTGCCCGCACCCTCCTCATTGAGGCGACCGGCTCCCTCGGCGGCATGGGAACCTCGGCACTGGTCCCCGCGTGGACTCCTTTTTCCGACAAACAAAAAATCATCTATTGCGGCCTCGCCGAAAAAGTCTTCAACGAATGCAAGGCCGGCATGCCCCACGTCAAGAAAACCGATCTCGACTGGGTTCCCATCGATCCCGAGCGCCTCAAGCGCGTCTACGACAAACTCGTCACCGACGCAGGTGTCCGAGTCCTCTTCAACACCCACCTCGCCAAGGTCGACGCGAAGGATGGCGAAGTTCATGTCATCACCGTCGTCAACAAAAGCGGCCTCACCGCCTACAAAGCGAAAGTCTTCGTCGATTGCACCGGCGACGCCGATCTCTCCGCCTGGGCTGGCGCCGAGTTCCATCAGGGCAACGAAAAGGGCGAGAAGCTCATGCCCGCCACGCATTGCTTCGTCCTGACCAACGTCGACGAATACGCCTATCTCAATGGCCCTCAACTCCACGGCAGCAATCCCAACAGCCCGATTCACGCCGTCGTCGCGTCGGGCAAATATCCTGAAATCCCCGATGTCCATCTTTGCAGCAACATCATCGGGCCCGGCACCGTCGGCTTCAACGCCGGACACATCTGGAAAGTCGATAACACCAAGCCGGAAACCGTTTCCGCCGCGCTCATTGAAGGCCGCAAAATGGCCGATGCCTTCCAGCGCTCGCTCGCCGAATATCATCCCAAGGCCTTCGGCAACGCCTTCCTCGTCCAGACCGGCAGCTTGCTCGGCATCCGCGAAACGCGCCGCATCGTCGGCGATTACATTCTCACCCTCGAGGACTTTCTCAAGCGCCGCACCTTCGACGACGAAATCTGCCGCAACAGCTATTTCATCGACGTCCACTGGGCCAAGGAAGAAATCGCGAAGGATATCGACAGCATGAACAAGTGGGAAAAGACCACCTTCCACTATCAACCCGGCGAATCGCACGGCATCCCCTATCGTTGCCTCACGCCCAAAAAGCTGAAAAACGTCCTAGTCGCCGGCCGCTCCATCTCCTGCGAGCAACTCGTCCAGGGCAGCGTCCGCGTCATGCCCGTCTGCCTCGCCATGGGCCATGCCGCCGGAACCGCCGCCGCCCTCGCCGCCCAACTCCCCGACGCCAACGTCCACAAAATCTCCGTCCCCGACCTCCGCCAAAAACTCCTAAAAGCCGGCGCTTATCTCCCTTAATCGAGACCTCTGCGAAACTCTCACATTTAGCATTAGTCATCCTGAGCTTGTCGAAGGATCAGTTCGGCCTGCCTTTTCTCAGAGGTACACAACTGGTCTTGCCACATGTGTGTGCGACAAGCTCAAGATGACGGATTGCTTGAAGGAGGACTTTTGCAGAGGTCTCCTAATTAGGTGGCCCGGCGGTCGACGGCTACCTTCTGAATCCTGTTAATCTTGTTAATCCTGTCAAAAATTCCCCTACCTCCCCTCCCCAAAATTCCGTAATTCCGTTAATTCCGTCCAACCCTTCCCCCTCCCATTTAGTAATCTAGAAAATTTGGAAATTTGGTCCTGCCTCCCTTTCCTCATGTCCTTCATGTTCCTCCTGTCTAAATCCCGTTAATTCCGTCTGCCTCCCGTAATTCCGTCAAAAATCCCCTCCACAAAAAGCGAGGAGCGCCCCGGTTTCCCGAAGCGCCCCTCTTTGTTCCGGGCGTAAGCCGAATTCTGTTCCGGCGCGCTTGCTAAAGGCGCACCGGCGATGGTCATTCATCTCTGGCGCGAATCGCTCCGCGCCAGCGGCGTCTCTCGACGCGCATGCGACCGATACCCGAGACGGGCCCCGAGGTTTCCCCCGCGACCGGGCAGGCGACCCGGCGTCTCTGTTTGGCCTTGCACCGCATGGGGTTTATCGTGCCCCGGAAGTTGCCCTCCGGGCGGTGGGCTTTTACCCCGCCTTTTCACCCTTACCGCAACGCCCCAACGAGCGCGCCACGGCGGTATATTCTCTGTGACACTTTCCATCGACCGGAGCTTTCGCCCCGGTCCTCCGCGGACTTTTCCGCGGCATGCTGCCTTGTGGTGTTCGGACTTTCCTCTCCCGCCGAAGCGAGAGCGACCATCTACCCGCGCTCAATCTATCCCATTTCAGCTTCCACCCCAAGTCGAAAGTACCGGGTGCCCGTGACCGTTACGTAGATTGACCCGTCTTGATTTCAACGTAATCTATTTTCCGATGCTCCATCGCCTCTGCCTTCTTTTTGTCCTCCTCGCCGCCGTTGCCCCGCTCCACGCCCAAAATGATCCGGTCAAGATGACGCCGGAATTTCCCCTCACCTTTCCCCTCGCCCAGAACGGCCCCAACGTCACCGTCAAATATCCCGTCCTGATCAACCCCGGCACCATCCTCAAGCCCGGCATGACCCTGCGCACCTTGTACGTCCTCCACTACTCCAGTGCGGACGGTTCCTCGGACTTGGCCCTCGCTCACAAGGGAAATCTCGATCAGTCCTTCTCGCGTACCGCCAGCAGCCCGTCCGACAAAGAGAAGATGCCGCCGGAATTGGCCCACGAACTTGAAGGCTACCGCCGCACCGTCTGGGAAGTGGCGAATAATTTCGTCCTCGCCATGGCCCAGTATCCCACCGATGCCATGCATCTAATCTACACCCCTACTGACAAGGACAAAGACCTGCTCGACGAACGCTTCAGCTTTTTCGACGGACTGCTCGTCGGCCTGCCCGACGGCAAAGTAACCGTGCTGGCCGTGGAAAACGACAGCCACGCCGACCACGCCGGCATCAAGGCCGGGGACGAAATCGTCAGCGTCGGTGGAATTCCCACCCAAAATGATCTCGCCACATTTGCCACGGCCTATGCCGCCACCAAAAAATCCGCCCGCGATAACGAAACCTCCAGTTACCCCATGACAATCCGCTCCCCCGGCAAAGGAGACACCCGCACCGTCGCCGTTCCCATGCCGCCCTCCCTAAAAGGCGGCCTCATGCAGGGGTTTTAGAAATCTTCGCGAAAGATCCTCTTTTACAATCCGTCATCCTGAGCCTGTCGAAGGATCAGTTCCGCCTGCCTTTTCTTCGACAAGCTCAGGACGACGCAATTTTGGTTTCACACGCCATCTTATTCTTCGTGAACTCCGTTCAAACCGCCTTCCGCCAAGCCGAAGGCTTGCCAGCACCTTAGCCGGTGGTTGAGCCAGCAGGCGACACCACCGGAAAACGTCCCCATCATTCTCCATCCCGAAGGCGATGGCAGCCAGTCTCCTTGGTTGCTGTTACCCCTTCAGAGACCTCTGCGAAACTTACGATTTAAAAAACGCCGTCATCCTGAGCGGAGGCGAGCCCGCGCGCATCCTTTCCCCAGGGGACTTACCCGAGCCGCAGTCGAAGGACCTATGTTGCCTCCGGGAATAATCTTCACGATCACCAAAGGCACCCCGACTTCAAATGGCACGTGCGCCCTCTTTACCCCTGCCAAAGTCCTGCCTTTGCTCCACGATCGTACTGGTTGAACAGACAGGAAAATAATTCAAACTGCATCACCCCCACACACCGCAGTATTGACATAAAATAAATTCCTGCCAGTTTGTCCGGCTATGGCCAATACCCGTTCCGCCGCCAAGCAGGCTCGTGCAGCCGTGCGCCGCCGCACTCTTAACCGTACCCAGATCAGCACCGTTCGCACTTCCGAAAAGAAGATTCGCGCCCTGGCCAAGGCCGGTAAAACCGATGAAGCCCTCAAGCTCGTTCCCGCGTTTCAATCGCAGATCGATCGCGCCGCCAAAAAGGGCGTCGTTCACAAGAACACGGCTTCCCGTCACAAGCAGCGCGTCGCCGCTCTTTTGAAGCCCGCCAAGAAAGCCTAAAGCTTTCTTGGGCGCATCCCGCGCCCCTTCGCCTCCTCGTTCCCAAATTTTTTCACGCGTGCGTGTTTGGGAATGCTTTGATTCAGTGCGAAATTTTATTTCGCGCCAACCTGCTTTGTTATTGGCACCGCCCAGTGGCGCTGCTACCACATTGTAGCTTGAGGATTACGCGTCTTACCTTACTTTTTACCGCCTTTTGTGTAATCTGCCTGAGCGGAGTGGCCCCACTGTCGGCGCAGGATCTTCCCTCCGTCTCCACGACACCTCCCACCAGCAACCCCGGCGACGACGCCATCGTCATTCAGGCCGACGGGCAAAACAGCTACATCGGGCAGATCGCCACGGCCGACAATAACGTCGTCATCCGGTATCGCGGCGACGTCATTTTTTGCGACCACGCCATCCTCGATCGCTCCACTAAAATCGTCACCGCCACGGGAAACGTCCGCATCTTCAGCGCCAGTCGATTCTATCGCGGCGACATGATGACCTACAACCTCGACACCAAGGCGATGACCTCGGCCTCCTTTCTGGGAGAGGAATATCCCAAATTCCTCTCCGCCCAAAAAGTCACCACGCCCGAGTTCAACCACTATCACCTCACCAACGCCACGTTCACTACCAATAATCGCGAACACCCCAGCTTCCACATGGAAGCTGGCACCATCGAGTACCGCCCCAACGATGTCGTCGTGCTTAAAAACGTGCTCCTCTTCATCGGCAGCGTGCCCATCGCCTACATCCCTGTCTTCGTGCAATCGCTCACCGACTCGCGCCCGACCTATCAATTCAATATCGGCGACAGCGGTCAATTCGGCGCCTTCATCAACAACACCTATAACTGGGTCGCCAGTGATAAAATACGCGGATCGACCGAGTTCGATCTGCGGGAAAAGCGCGGCTACGCGGGCGGCACCGACGTCCAGTATTTTCCATCGACCAACAGCTACATGATGCTCAAGACCTATTACGCCCAGGACAATCTCTACTCAATGAACAACCCGCAGACGCCCAACGCCGTCTCCAAGGGCAACCTGTCCAATCCCTACACCTACGACGGCGTGCCTTACGACAATCGATACCGCATCGCCTATCAGCATCATCTCCAGTTCGGCAACGACTTCTCCTCCATCGCCGACATTAATGTCTGGAGCGATCCATGGGTCACCCGCGATTTTTTCCCAAGCGAATATCAGCAGGAAAATCAGCCGCCGAATTTCGTCACTCTCGACCAGTATAATCCCAACTTCACCATCGGTGTTCTCGTCGCTCCCCAAGTGAATCCCTTCTTTCAAACGACGGAACGCCTGCCCCAGCTCGAAGGCGATGTGAAGCAGCAGAAAATCTTCGGCACCGACATCGAATACACCAGCCAGAACAGCGTGGATAACCTGGAAATGAGATTTGCGGACGTCAAATATTTCCAAAACCCGCAAAACTATATCTACAATTCTTTCCCCAACAACGCCACCCAACCGCAAACCGCCTACAGCTATTACCACCCCAACGCCACCTATGGGTACAACGTCAACCAGCAAAACGATTACAACGCCTACCGCTACGACACTTACCACGAATTCTCCTACCCAAAGCAGTACTTCAACTTTCTTTCACTGACGCCCCGCATCGGTGGACGGCTCACTCAATATTCCGATAACAATCAAGACATCAACGATACCGTCAACGACAACGGCCAGTCCAGCGATGCGATCCACAATCCTGTGACGCGCCTCGCGGGCGATGTTGGGTTGTCGGGCGACTTCAAGATTTCACGCACCTGGCTCAACGTCTCCGATCCCAATCTGGGCATCAACGGCATTCGCCACGTGGTCGAACCCTTTTTCGACGCGCAGTACGCGCCTTCACCCACCGTCACCCCCAACAACATCCGCGGCTTCGACAACCGGCTCTATTCAACGCAACTCCAGCCCATCGATTGGACCGAATATAACTCGATCGACTCGATTGATAAACAGGCCGTCGTCCGCTTCGGCGTCTGGAACAAAATCCAGACCAAGCGCGATGGCATCAATTACGACCTGTTGACCCTGCAAACCTACGCCGACGCCGATTTCGATCGCAACTTCAGCGCCGCCACCCCCAACACGACTCTCAGCAATTTGTTCAACACCCTCACCTATAATCCGTCACAGCAACTCCAACTCGTCTCCGCCAGTTCCCTCAACATCAGTGGCGACAGCTACAATCAAATGGACAATTCCATCACTTGGTCGCCCGATCCCTCCTTGAAACTCACCGCCGGTTATCACTACATCAACCACAGCTCCGTCTTTGTCGACAGCAACACGGTCAGCATGGATATTTTCTATCGCATGAACGAACACTGGCAGATGGAAGCCCAGGAACAATTCGAAGCCACCACCGGACGCCTCCAGCTTCAACAGTACACCGTTTACCGGGATCTCGATTCCTGGCTGCTCGCCCTCAGTTACTCCGACAGCGAAATCAACGGCGTAAACAACCAATCCATCTATTTCACCCTCACACTCAAGGCCTTCCCCCAATTCGAACTGCACAGCCCGCATCTGTAAGGCACTTCTAGAAATCTGTCATCCTGAGCTTGTCGAAGGATCAGTTCCGTTTCCCCTCGTTCCCAAACTCCTTCACGCGTGCGTGTTTGGAAACGCACTTGTCCGCGCAATTCCATTGCTGACCTATCCGCCCCATCAGACCCATTGGACCTATGACTCTTCTCTTTCCGTGACCTCCGTGTTCTCCGCGCAAACGCCGTCTGTTGCGACCAACCCCGGTTCCAGTCTTGCCGTCCGCCGCAGTCGTGGCACAATGAACGCCCCTTTATGAATCTAGCCATTGTCGGATCGGGTTATGTCGGATTGGTCACAGGTGCCTGTTTTGCCGAAGTCGGCCACACAGTCATCTGCGTCGATAACGATCTCAAAAAAGTCCATTCCCTTCAGGACGGCCACATCCCCATCTACGAACCCGGCCTGGAAGAACTCGTCAAAAAGAACGTCGCCGCCGGACGCCTCTCCTTCACCACCTCCATCGGCGATGCCGTCGAAGCCTCCAAGGTCATTTTCATCGCCGTGCCCACCCCGCCCCAACCGGATGGCAGCGTCGACCTCAGCTTCGTCGAAGGCGTCGCCCGCGAGGTCGCCGTCCACATCAAGGAATACCGCATCATCGTCGATAAAAGCACCGTACCCGTAAAGACCGGTGAAAAAGTCGCCCAGACCATCAGCCGCTACAACCCCAGCGCGGATATCGACGTCGTCAGCAATCCCGAATTCCTCCGCGAAGGTTCCGCCGTCGAGGATCTTATGAAGCCGGACCGCATCGTCGTCGGCGTCTCCTCGGACCGCGCCATCGAACCGATGAAGGAAATCTACACCCCCTTCAATGCGCCCATCATGGTCACCGACCTCAACTCCGCCGAGTTGATCAAGCACGCCGCCAACAGCTTTCTCGCGCTCAAGATTTCCTACATCAACGCCGTCGCCGCCATCTGCGAGGCCTCCGGCGCCAATATCGAGCGCGTCGCCGACGGCATGGGCGCCGACAAGCGCATCGGTCGCGCCTTCCTCAACGCGGGTATCGGTTACGGAGGCTCCTGCTTTCCCAAGGACATCTCCGCCTTCATCCGCATCTCCCGCGAACTCGGCTACCAGTTCCATCTGCTGGAGGAAGTCGAGCGCATCAATGCTGACCAAGCGCAACGCTTCCTCAAGAAAGTCCGCGAATCACTCTGGGTACTGCGCCACAAAAAAATCGGCGTGCTCGGCCTCGCCTTCAAGGGCAACACCGATGACGTCCGCAGCAGCGTCGCCATCGCCATCGTCCAGCAACTCATCGCCGAAGGCGCCGAGGTAAAAGCCTACGATCCCAAGGCCATGGACAAGGCCCAACTCCTTATCCCCGGGGCCAAAATGGTCGAAAAAGCCGAAGACGTCGCCGAAGGCGCCGACGCCCTCCTCCTCCTCACCGAATGGACCGAATTCAAGCCCCTCCCCTGGCAAGCCATGAAAAAGAAGATGCTCAGTCCGCTCCTCTTCGACGGTCGCAATCTCCTCAATCCCGAGGAACTCCGCGCACTCGGCTTCACCTACACCAGCATCGGACGCTAGTATGAATTTCTCCCATGCTCCCTCGTTCCCAAGTTGCACTTGGGAACGCACTTGTCCGCGAAGCTTTGCTTCCTTTTCCCTCTCCCGTTAAAATTCCGTTAATTTAGTTAATTCCGTAATTCCGTCAAAAAATTTCCCTGCTTATGAATACAATCTTAGTCGGCGCCCAATGGGGCGATGAAGGAAAAGGCAAAATCATCGACGTCCTCACCGAGGAAGCCGATATCGTCGTCCGCTCGCAAGGCGGCAACAACGCCGGTCACACCGTCGAGATCGGCAAGGAAAAATTCGTCCTCCATCTCATTCCCTCCGGCATTCTTCGCGCGGGAAAAAAATGCGTCATCGCCAACGGCGTCGTCGTTGACCCCATCGCCCTCGTCGGCGAAATCGAAGGCCTCGAAAAGCGCGGCATTAAGCTCGCCAATCGCCTGCTCGTCAGCGAAACCGCCCATCTCGTCCTCCCCTATCACCGTCTCCTCGACGAAGCCCGCGAAATTCGCAAGGGCCGCAACAAGATCGGCACCACCAAGCGCGGCATCGGCCCCGCCTACGGAGACAAGGCCGCCCGCACCGGTCTGCGCCTCATCGACCTCACCCGTCCCAAGGTTTTCTCCGCCAAGTTGAAAGCCCGCATCGACGAAAACAACGCCGTCCTCAAATCACTCGGCGGCAAACCGCTTTCGTTCAAAGAGGTCGAGAAATCCTATCTGGCCGCAGGCAAAAAACTTGCCCCCTACATCACCAACACCGTGATCTGGCTGCACACCCAGTTGGAATCGCAGAAAACCATCCTCTTCGAGGGCGCACAAGGCACCTTCCTCGACATCGACTTCGGCACCTATCCCTTCGTCACCTCGTCCAACACCACCGCCGGCGGTTCCTGCACCGGCTCCGGCATCCCTCCTCACCGGATGGACCGCGTCGTCGGCGTGATGAAAGCCTACACCACGCGCGTCGGCGAAGGCCCCCTGCCCTCCGAAGACAAGGAAATCTCTGACATGCTCCACGGCATGGGCCGCGAGTTCGGTGCCACCACCGGTCGTGCCCGCCGCTGCGGTTGGTTCGACGCCGTCGCCACTCGTTATGCGCGCATGGTCAATGGCATCGACGAACTCGCCATCACCAATCTCGACGGCCTCGACACCCTCAAGGAACTCAAGATTTGCGTCGCCTACACCTGTCACGGCAAAAAAATCCAGTATCCGCCCAGCGACGCCGACGATCTCGCCCACTGCAAACCCGTCTACCGCAAGTTCGCAGGCTGGCAGCAACCCACCGGCGATGTCCGCCAGTTCAAGAAACTGCCCGTCGCCGCCCAGAAATATCTCAACGCCCTCGCCGACCTGACCGGTGCCCGACTCCGCATCGTCTCCGTCGGCGCCCAACGCGACGAAACCTTCCGAGTATAGTTATCCGACCTATCCGCCATTAGACCTATTCTCCTCAGTTCAGTGGTAGCCGCCGCTGTCCCTAGCGGCGGTGCGCTGGACCTGAATTCGCGATAACCCATGAGCCCCCCCACTCTCTACAAGTTCGGCAAACTTCCCCGCCACGTCGCCATCATCATGGATGGCAACGGACGCTGGGCCAAAGCCAAGAACATGATGCGAGTCCAAGGCCATCGCGCCGGTGCGGAATCGGTGCGCGACGTCGTCAAGGCCGCCGGTGAGTTCGGCGTCAAATACCTCACCCTCTACGCCTTCTCCGTCGAAAACTGGAAACGCCCCAAGAGCGAAATCCACACCCTCATGGGCCTGCTGGAAGCTTTCCTCCGCGACGAACTCCCCGAGATGATCAAGAACAACGTCCGGCTCCAGGCCATTGGACGCCTCTCCGATCTCCCCGAAAACGTCCGCGATCAACTCCACCAGTGCATCCAGGCCACGCGCCAGAACACCGGCCTCGTCCTCATCCTCGCCCTCAGTTACAGCGGACGCGTCGAGATCATTGAGGCCGTCCATTCCATCATTCGCGAAATCAAACTCGGCCACCTCGACAGCGCGCAAATCGACGAGCAGGTCTTCAACCATCATCTCTACACCCGCTACTATCCCGACCCCGATCTCCTCATCCGCACCAGCGGCGAGATGCGCCTCAGCAACTTCCTCCTCTGGCAACTCTCCTACACCGAAATCTACATCACCAGCACCCTCTGGCCCGACTTCCGCCGCCAACATTTCGCAGAGGCCCTCATCGACTACGGCAACCGCCAGCGCCGCTTCGGCTCCGTCTAATATTTACCTGGAGGGTCAGCCTCCGGCCTGACCCTGATTTCCCCCTCGTTCCCAAGTTGTACTTGGGAACGCACTTGTCCGCGCAATTTCATTGCACTGTCTTCCCTGCCAAGCCGAAGGCTTGCCAGCACCGTAGCCGGTGGTTGAGCCCGCATCGGGCGACACCACCGGAAATATCCCCCCATCGACCTCATCCCGGCAGGGATGACAGCCCTCTATGCCAACGGCATCCTCGAAGTCGCCAAAGTCCGCGCATCGTGCAACTCCACCATTGATCTGCACTCGGCCAGCGGCGCAGGCGATCCCATCGTCTCCAAAAAATCACAAACCGCAAAACCCGCCGCCTTGCTCCGATACTTCTCCAGCCATTTATCCATAGCCTTCCCTTTCGTCGCCGCATCCCAAATCGAACGCATGGGTGGATTCGGAACTTTGCAACGCCACGGCTTCGGCGTCAGACGCGCGCGAAACGACTTCTGGTTCCGGCAAAGCGTCTGGTAGAGCGGATCGGATCCTACCGCCTGCAGCCACTCGATCGTCTCCGGTCCATCCGGCGCCAACAATTTCGAGATCGCCAGCAAGCGCAAGCCTCCCGCCGTGCGATAGACGCGAAAACTCCACGACGAATTCTCCCGCTGCCAATTTCGCAATCCCTCCAATGTCCGCGACTCCCAATCCGCCTTCTCCGCCACCCTTTTCTTTGCGCCCGATCCAAACAACGACGCGAAGAACGAAACCCGAGCCGGAACATGATCGATATCGGCAAACCCAACGCTATCGGTATTCAGCACGTCGCACCCGAGCGAATTCCGGGTGATGACCGTCCGCACCTTTCCCTTCGACAAGTCTTCCAGGATAGCTTCACGGCAGGGACTGCTTTCATAATAAGAGGTCTGCTTCCCACGCCCACGCTGTGCCAGAGGAAGGCGAGCCAATGTCGCGCGCGCACGGCTCAGCGCTTTTTGCCGCGCATCCTCCTCGCTGACATCCGACCAGCCCCACGCCTCCGTCTCCCATTCCTCGCCCTCGCGGTTGGGTCCCTTCAGCGCCGCCTTGATCCAGTATTTGGGAAAGTACATGAAAATGTCCGGAACTTAGCGTTAACAATTCCACCTCATTTATGCCATCTTAATACCATGCAGATTTCCCATTTCGCACCGCGCCGCTTTCTTCCCGAGACCATCGACCTGACCGATACCGCCCAACTCACCCCGGTCTTCGACAAGCTCACCGCCCAACTCGATTCCGTCGCATCCGTCGCCGATCTCGAAGCCTGGCTCAGCGCCCACAGCGAAGTCTGCGCCGCCCTCGCCGAGTCCTCCTCGCTCGCCTACATCGCAATGACCTGCCAGACCGACGACGAAGCGAAAGAGAAGGCCTACATGCACATCGTCGAGGTCGTCGATCCCTGGCTCAAGCCGCGCCAATTCGCCCTGATGCAAAAGCTTTCGCAACTCTCCCTCTTCGATCAACTACCTCCCCTCTACGCCATCTATCGCCGTAGCGTCGTCACGCAGGTGAAAATCTATCGCGAAGAAAATGTCGCCCGCGAAACCGCCGTCGCCAAGCTCACCCAGCAGTACCAAAAAATCAGCGGCAGCATGACCGTCCAGTTCGACGGCAAGGAACAGACCCTCGCCCGCATGGGCCGCATCCAGGAAGAACCCGACCGCGCTCGCCGCGAAGCCGCTTGGAAAACCGTCGTCGAACGCCGCCAACAGGACGCCGAAAAGCTCGAAGACCTTTTCGACCAACTCCTCGTCCTTCGCAACGAAATCGCCCACGCCGCCGACTTCCCCGATTTCCGCGCCTACACCTTCGCCAATTACGAACGCTTCGATTACACCCCCGAGGATTGCCTCCGCTTCCACGATGCCGTCGAACACAACATCGTCCCCCTCGTCCGGGAGCTACAAAAGGAACGTCAAAAGAAACTCGGCGTCGAGACTCTCCGTCCCTGGGACCTCGCCGTCGATCCCGATCACAATCCCCCCCTTCATCCCTTCGACGCCTCATCCGAATTACTCGAAAAATCGCACCAGATTTTCGCCAAGCTCGATCCCCGCCTCGGCGAGTACTATCACGTCCTCCGCGCCCAGGAACTGGTCGATCTCGACAACCGTAAAGGCAAGGCACCCGGCGGCTACCAAAGCACTCTTTCCGAGTCCCGCGTCCCCTTCATCTTCATGAACGCCGTCGGCGTCCATCGCGACGTCGAGACCATGCTTCACGAAGCCGGTCACGCCTTCCACGCTCTCGCCGCGCGCGAGCAGCCCCTGCACGCCTACCGCGGCGCGCCAATCGAATTCTGCGAAGTCGCTTCCATGGGCATGGAACTCCTCGCCGCTCCGCACTTGCGCATGTTCTATTCCGAGCCGGACGCGAAGCGCGCGCAACGCGATCACCTCGAAGGCATCATCAAATTCTTCCCCTGGATGGCCACCGTCGATGCCTTCCAGCATTGGATCTACACCCACCCCGGCCACACCCGTGACGAACGAAAGGCCTTCTGGCTCTCGCTCATGGACCGCTTCGGCGGCATCGAGAACTGGAGCGGATTCGAGAACGCCCGCGCCAACATGTGGCATCGGCAACTCCACATCTTCGAGATTCCCTTCTACTATGTCGAATACGGCATCGCCCAACTCGGCGCGCTCCAACTCTGGCAAGCCGCTCGCCGCGACCTCCCCTCCACCCTCAACAACTATCTAGCAGGCCTCAGCCTCGGCGGCTCGCGCCCCCTCCCCGAGCTCTTCCAGACCAGCGGCCTCGCCTTCGATTTCACCGACAAAACCATCGCCCCCCTCATGCGTAACGTGAAGGAAGCCTTGGTCGAGTTGGCCGCTTAATTCTTATGCACTGCCACGAAGCCAGATTTCATGGCGCCCTACTTGAACGTGGCTTTTGGATATACATTTGCGTGATTGAGCATCTTGGCGAAAAGATCATCTATGTAGGACGAACAGGAGACTCTTCTTCTCTAAATGCTGGCTCTCCATTCTTACGACTAACCGGACATCTTGACCGTAAGTACACGGCCAAAAGTGCCACGATGCTTAAACAATTAACCAAACATGGATTTGACGTGGAAAAGTGCTCTTTTGAATTATTCGCCTTTGGACCTTTTTATCCAGAACAGAAAGAACGGGAAAGCCATCGAACCTACAGGGATGTACTTGCAGCCTTGGAACGAGACGTTGCTGATGAACTTAGAAAACGCGGTTATACGGTTGTTGGATCGCACAATTCAAAAACCCAGTCTGATTCAGAAATCTTCTTTCGAATTTTAAATCACGAAAAATTTCCTCGTTCTCAAATTCCATTACCGACCAATCGGGCATAACGAAAATTCCCTCACTATCATGAGGCACAAGCTCTGTGCTAGGGCCTGTTAACGCTAAAGGATAAGCCGATCATCGGAATGTCTTCAGCCCCAACGGGGCAACCTAAGCCAGCCTAGTGCAACGCCCTAGGTAAGAGAAAAAGCGGGAGAAGCCCTGAAAGGGCGACCTAATCTGATCGTCATCTGAGGATGTTCCGTCGGGGCTTCTGACCGAGTCGCACTTTGTGTGAACAGGCTCTAACGTCACAGAACCAAAATCATCTTTGTGTATAGGACAATGATCACAAAATCCGTCGTGTATAGAATTTTCCCTTTTGCTATACACAAAATGCTTTGTGTTTCTGGAAGCATACTGGATGACCTTTGTTGCACTCCTCGTTCCCAAACTCCATTTGGGAACGCCCTTGTCAGTGCAACTCCATTGCCCTCAGTCAAAGCGACAGGCAACCTTTGCCCCTAAAAATCACCTTTGCCGTAACCTGCGACTGTGAGAAAATCCCTCTATGGGCAATCGCTTATTTCTATCAATAATAGCGACGAGTTCTCTTGTCCTAGCCCTGCCATCCCTCCACGCCGAGCCCACCGACGACGAGAAAAAATCCCTCCACTCCGCCGAGCAATCCTACAAGGACGGCGCCTTCGATCTCTGCAACGACCGCGTCACGGCCCTCCTGAAAAAATATCCGAAGACTGAACTCGCCGCCGCTGCCGAGTTACTCCAGGCCCGCGCGCTGTATCAACTCGGTCGCAGCGATGCCGCC